>Ga0102832_1000027_pt1 | contig 495417 bp, 493 predicted proteins | sample EBPBio282013_DNA_FD_88942 | JGI IMG/M metagenome (GOLD analysis project Ga0102832, IMG submission 88942) | Wastewater treatment Type I Accumulibacter community from EBPR Bioreactor in Madison, WI, USA - Reactor 2_5/28/2013_ DNA (Illumina Assembly) | ecosystem: Engineered > Bioreactor > EBPR >...
CCTGAGACCTGATAGTGACCGCGAATGCGGGAAGCAGGGTGATCCTATGCTGCCAAGAAAATCTTCTAGCGAGGTTCGAGCCGCCCGTACCCCAAACCGACTCAGGTGGTTAGGTAGAGAATACCAAGGCGATCGAGTGAATCGTGGTTAAGGAATTCGGCAAAATGCCCCCGTAACTTCGGGAGAAGGGGGGCCCGGACCCTGAAGTCATTCACTGACTAGGGGAAAGGGCCGCAGAGACCAGGGAGAAGCGACTGTTTACTAAAAACACAGGTCCGTGCGAAGTCGCAAGACGATGTATACGGACTGACGCCTGCCCGGTGCTGGAAGGTTAAGAGGACGGGTTAGATCTTCGGGTCGAAGCTCAGAATTTAAGCCCCAGTAAACGGCGGTGGTAACTATAACCATCCTAAGGTAGCGAAATTCCTTGTCGGGTAAGTTCCGACCTGCACGAATGGCGTAACGACTTCTCCACTGTCTCAACCGCGAACTCGGCGAAATTGCACTACGAGTAAAGATGCTCGTTACGCGCAGAAGGACGGAAAGACCCCGTGACCTTTACTATAGCTTTGTATTGGTGTTCGGTGTGGCTTGTGTAGGATAGGTGGGAGACTGTGAAGCTTGGACGCTAGTTCAGGTGGAGTCATTGTTGAAATACCACTCTGGTCACTCTGGATATCTAACTTCGAACCGTGATCCGGTTCAGGGACAGTGCATGGTGGGTAGTTTAACTGGGGCGGTTGCCTCCCAAAAAGTAACGGAGGCGCCCAAAGGTTCCCTCAACCTGGTTGGCAATCAGGTGTCGAGTGTAAGTGCACAAGGGAGCTTGACTGTGAGACTGACAAGTCGAGCAGGGACGAAAGTCGGGACTAGTGATCCGGCAGTGGCTTGTGGAAGCGCTGTCGCTCAACGGATAAAAGGTACCTCGGGGATAACAGGCTGATCTTGCCCAAGAGTCCATATCGACGGCATGGTTTGGCACCTCGATGTCGGCTCGTCGCATCCTGGGGGTGGAGTAGCTCCCAAGGGTTGGGCTGTTCGCCCATTAAAGCGGTACGCGAGCTGGGTTTAGAACGTCGTGAGACAGTTCGGTCCCTATCCTCTGCGCGCGCAGGAAATTTGAGAAGAGCTATCCCTAGTACGAGAGGACCGGGATGGACGAACCTCTGGTGTGTCAGTTGTTCCGCCAGGAGCACCGCTGATTAGCTACGTTCGGAACGGATAACCGCTGAAAGCATCTAAGCGGGAAGCCGGCTTCAAGATGAGATTTCCATGACTTCGGTCGAGAGGCTCCCAGCTAGACTACTGGGTTGATAGGCGGGATGTGGAAGCGAGGACTAAAGACTCGTGGAGCTGACCCGTACTAATAAGCCGATAAATTGATAACACTCACCCTTCGAGGGTAATGAGTATGTTCGCGTCCACTTTGTGGTTCCCGATTTACGGTCGGGAACTGCGCCCAGCTAACGGCGGGCTCTAATCACTTCGGTGATCGAGCTTGTCGAGATCTGGCCAGAAACTGATTGATAAATCAATAGTGTTTCGGCGGCCATAGCGAGAGGGAAACGCCCGGTTACATTCCGAACCCGGAAGCTAAGACTCTCTGCGCCGATGGTACTGCAAGGGAGACTTTGTGGGAGAGTAGGACACCGCCGGACTTCTTTGTAAAGTGGCCACCCCCGCTGTTAATAGCAGCGTGCGGGTGGCCATTTTGCGTTAACGATCCAGGAGACATCGAGATGAACGACTCGCAGGGTAAGGACAAGCCCCGGGGCCAGCGCCCGGCCGGCGGTCGTCCGGCTGCCCGCACCGGAGGGGCGCCCCAGTCGGGGGCCCGATCCGCTCGCGGAGGCAAGCCCGATGAGAAGCGCCTCTGGACCAAGGGCGGCGCTCCCGCCCGCGGCGACAAGGATGCCCGTGAGCGCGAGACCCCGGAGGATCGCGACCCGTTCGGCATCCGATCGGTGCGGGCCCATCACGACGACCCGGTCATCCCAGACGATGTTGTGCCCGGAGACCTTGATCGCGTCGCACGAAACGAATTGAAGACCCTCAGCAAGGAGAATGCCGAGGGCGTGGCACGTCATCTGGTCATGGCGGCACGGCTGATCGATGACGATCCCGAGCTCGCTCACCAGCACGCGATCTCTGCCGCGCGCCGCGCCGGCCGCATCGGTATTGTACGCGAGACCCTTGCGATCACGGCGTACTCGACTGGCGACTACGCACTCGCGCTCCGTGAGCTGCGCACCTACCGCCGCATCACCGGCCGCGATGACCAGCTGCCCATGATGGTCGACAGCGAGCGGGGGATGGGGCGGCCCGAGCGCGCACTCGAGCTCGGTCGATCCGTGCCCCGCGCGTCACTTCCGGTACCGGTGCAGGTGGAGCTCGCGATCGCGATGTCGGGCGCGCGGCTGGATCTCGGGCATCCCGAGGCTGCCCTGGCGGAGCTCGAGATACCTCAGCTCGACCCGACTGTCGCCTACTCGTGGAGCCCCGGCCTGTTCGACGCCTACGCGACGGTGCTCGAGGAGCTGGGTCGCAACGACGAGGCCGCCGAGTGGCTGCGCCGAGCGGATGTCGCCGCCGACGCACTTGACGAGACCGATCCCGAAGACGACGTCATCGAGGTGATCGAGGAGTTCGACGCGGACTCGGAGGAGGTCGTCGACCCCGATGAGCACTAGAACGCCTCTCGGCTCGGTCGAGGTCGTCCTGGCCGATCTCGATGGTGTGATCTACCGCGGGCCGGGCGCCATCGAATATGCCGTCGAGAGCATAAACGCGATCCCGACGTCCGTCAGCGTCGGCTACATCACGAACAATGCCTCGCGAACGGATACTACAGTCGCGGGCCACCTCACCGAGTTGGGCCTCACCGTGGCTCCCCGCGACGTGGTCACCTCACCGCAGGCGGCCGTCACGCTGCTCTCCGGTCTCGTGCCGGTCGGATCGACCGTGTTGGTCGTGGGCGGCGATGGGCTGACCACCGAGGTGGAGCGGGCCGGGTTCGTCGTGACGCGCTCGGCCCTGGATTCGCCGGCTGCCGTGATCCAGGGCTTCGACCCCACGGTGGGCTGGGTTCACCTGGCCGAAGCCGCATTCGCTCTCAACGGCGGTGGCGAGTCCGTGCACTGGGTCGCCACGAACACGGACTGGACGATTCCCCAGGCCCGGGGCATCGCGCCCGGTAACGGCACTCTGGTCTCGGCGGTTCACACCGCCGTGGGGAGGCTTCCCATTGTCGCTGGCAAGCCCGAGGTCGCGATCTTCGAGGAGGCGTTCGCGCGGTTCGGTTCGCGTGCGGCGCTGATGATCGGTGACCGGTTGGACACTGACATCCTCGGGGCGAATCGCTCGGGTATCCCCTCCGCACTCGTTCTGACAGGGATCGATCAGGCAAAGCAGGTGCTTGCGGCCGCGCCCGACGAGCGGCCGACCTACATTCTGGAGGACCTGCGCGAGCTGCACCTGCCTTACCCCGAAACGGTGTCCGAGGAATTCGCCGGGGGAGTCGACACGATCGTGGGCTCGGCCCGCGTCAGGCGCACCGGCCAGGTGCTCACGGTGGAGTCGGGGTCGGGAGTGGACCTGCTGCGCGCCGGCGCCGCATCCATCTGGAACTCGGGAATGGCCATCTACGCGCTCGACGTGCCCGCCGAACTATATTCGTGAGCATGAGCGACGACAGCGCACCCGTGGACGGCACCGATTCGGATGCCCTGCTCTCCCGACTCCGCCTGATCGAGGATCAGCCGCTCGAGTCGCGGGCTGCGGCCTTCGCGCAGCTGCACGACGAGCTGCAGGCGCGTCTCGAGGGCGGGGACGCCCCGGCCAGCCATGGCTGAGCCATGGCTGAGCCGTGGCGCCGGCTTGCTATGGACGTGCTGACGCGTGACTGACGCCCGGCTGGATGCCGCCCTCGCCGCGCGCGGGCTCGCCCGGTCGCGCACCCACGCGGCGAAGCTCATCGCCGACGGGCTCGTCACCGTCGATGGCGTACCGGTCGTCAAGCCGTCGGCGAGCGTCGGCGAGGGCCAGCGCATCGAGGTCGCAGGGGCCGATGACTACGTCAGCCGGGCGGCCCACAAGCTCATGGCCGCGCTCGATGGTTTCGGCATCGATCCGGCCGGTCGCCTGTGTCTCGACGTCGGCGCATCCACAGGAGGCTTCACCCAGGTACTCCTGGAGCGCGGGGCGAGCCGCGTGATCGCGCTCGATGTCGGTCACGGGCAGCTCGCGGCATCCATTCGCGCGGATGCCCGGGTGAGCGTCGTCGAGGGGTCGAACGCCCGCTATCTGACCGCCCCGACACTCGCCGAGCAGAGCGGGGTGACCGAGGTGCCGACCCTGGTGGTCGGGGATCTCAGCTTCATCTCGCTGCCCATGGTGCTGCCGGCGCTCGTCGAGACTGTGGGTCTTGGCGCGGACTACGTGCTGCTCATCAAGCCTCAGTTCGAGGTCGGCCGCGGCGGAATTCGCGAGGGAATCGTGCGCGATGCCGGGCTACGCGAGGACGCCATCAACGGTGTGCTCTGGGCCGCGTGGGATCTCGGGCTGCCGACGGCGGGTATCCTTCCCTCCCCAATCGCCGGAAACGCCGGCAACCGTGAGTATCTTGCCTGGTTGAGTGCTGGTGTCGGCAGCAATCCGACAGAATGGAGACACGAGGTCTCTGCAGTGGCCTGATCGATGAAGGAGCACTCTCCCGTGACAGCCGAACGACACATCCTCGTCGTGGCGCACACCGGCCGCTCCGACTCGATGGATGCCGCGATCACCGTCTGCCGTCAGCTCATCGCCGACGGACTGACCCCGGTGCTCAGCGCCGACGAGTACGCGAGCATGCTGGCCGAGGCTCCCGACCTGGTGCCGATTGCGCTGCTCGGCGACTCGGTCACCATCGGTGACCTCGAGCTGGTGATCGTGCTCGGTGGCGACGGCACCATCCTGCGCGCGGCCGAGATCGCGCGCGGCTGTTCTGCGCCGCTGCTGGGCGTGAATCTCGGGCACGTGGGCTTCCTCGCCGAGAGCGAGCGGGAGGACCTCACCGAGACCGTCACCCGGGCACTTGCGAGGGACTACCTAGTCGAAGAGCGCATGACGCTGTCGGTGCGCATCAAGGTCGACGCCGAGGTCATCTACGAGACGTGGGCGCTGAATGAGGCCACGGTCGAGAAGGCAAGCCGAGAGCGGATGCTCGAGGTCGTCATCGAGGTCGACGGTCGTCCGCTGTCGTCGTTCGGCTGCGACGGCGTGGTGATGTCCACCCCGACCGGGTCGACGGCGTACGCCTTCTCCGCCGGGGGACCGGTGGTCTGGCCGAGCCTCGAGGCCCTGCTGCTCGTGCCGCTGAGCCCGCACGCGCTGTTCGCCCGCCCGCTCGTCGTCGGTCCCGATTCCGCCCTCGCGGTGGAGGTGCTCGATCGCACCCAGGGCACCGGCGTGCTGTGGTGCGACGGTCGGCGCACCCACGACCTGCCGCCCGGTGCGCGCGTGGTGGTGCGGCGTTCGCCGGTGCCGGTGCGCCTCGCCCGGCTCAGCCAGGGGCCGTTCACCGACCGCTTGGTCAACAAGTTCAACCTCCCGGTCTCCGGCTGGCGGGGTCCGATCGGCGAGGAGGCACGCACCTCGTGATCGAAGAGATCTCCATTCGCGATCTGGGGGTCATCGGCGAGGCTCGCCTGCCGCTCGGCCCCGGATTCACCGCGCTGACGGGTGAGACGGGCGCGGGAAAGACGATGGTCGTCACCGCCCTCGGCTTGCTGCTGGGCGAGAGATCCGACAGCGCCGCCATTCGTTCCGGCAGCGCGCAGGCCGTCGTGGAGGGCCGCTGGCTGATCGACCCCGACGGCCCGGTCGCCGAGCGGGTTCGGGATGCCGGCGGCGAGCTCGATGGTGCCGAGCTCATCCTCGGCCGTTCCGTGTCGCCGGAGGGCCGCAGTCGCGCGGTCGTCGGCGGCCGCAGCGCCCCGGTCGGCGTGCTCAGCGAGGTCGGCCAGCAGTTGGTCATCGTGCACGGCCAGTCCGATCAGGTGCGTCTTCGCTCGGCCACGGCCCAGCGCGAGGCCCTCGATCGATTCGCCGGGGTCGAGCTTGCACCCCTCCTCGAGGAGTACCAGGCGGTGTATCGCCGGTGGCAGGCGACCCAGGGTGAACTCGATGTGCTCGTGGCGGAGCGCGACCGTCGTTCGCGCGAGGCCGAGGAACTGCGCATCGCGATGGCCGAGATCGAAGCGGTGAATCCGCGTCGCGGCGAGGACGAGGAGCTGGCCGAGCGCGCCGATCGCCTCACCAATCTCGAAGACCTTCGGTTCGCGGCATCCCAGGCCCATGATCTGCTGTCGAGCGAGACGTCGGACGATGGGAACGACGTCGTGGGGTTGCTCGCCTCGGCCAGGCGCCAAGTTGAGCGCGTCGCCGAGCACGACGCGGCGCTCGGGCCGATCGCCGAGGGGATTGCCGCGGCATCCTTCACGATCTCGGAGCTGTCGACCCAGCTGGCGAGCTATCTCAGCGGCCTCGACGCCGACGGTGCCCGTGAGCTCGAAGTCGTGCAGGAGCGCCGGGCCACCCTGAGTGCGCTCGTGCGCAAGTTCGGCCCGACGCTGGATCACGCCATCGACTACCTCGACTCGGGCAGCGGGCGCCTGCTCGAGCTCGACAACGACTCGACGCGCATCGAGTCCCTCGGCGCTGAGGTCGAGGCCGACCGGGCAATGGTGATCGAGCTCGCGTCCCGCATCACCCAGGTGCGCACGCTCAATGCAGCGCGCCTGTCGGAGCGGGTCACCGCCGAACTGTCGGCGCTCGCGATGGCCAACGCCGCGATCACGGTGACCGTGGAGGATCGGCCGGACTACTCGCTGACGGGCAAAGACCGGGTGTCGATTCTGCTGCAGCCCCATCCGGGCGCCGAACCCCGACCGATCAGCAAGGGTGCCTCGGGCGGCGAGCTCTCGCGGGTGATGCTGGCCATCGAGGTCGTGCTCGCGGGAACCGACCCGGTGCCCACGTTCGTGTTCGACGAGATCGATGCCGGCGTCGGCGGCGCCAGTGCGACCGAGGTCGGGCGACGACTCGCGCACCTCGCCGAGTCCGCCCAGGTGATCGTCGTGACCCACCTCGCGCAGGTCGCCGCCTTCTCCACGAATCATCTCGTGGTCGAGAAGGGCACCGACGGATCCATCACCTCGAGCAACGTGCGCCTGGTGCACGCCGAGGAGCGCACGGCCGAGATGGCGCGACTGCTCAGCGGCAATCCCGACTCCGAGACGGCCCTCGCGCACGCCCGCGAGCTGCTCGAGGCGGCACACGCGAGGTGAGTCGCGGGTTTCGTTCGCCCTGAGCACAGCGCGTCGGGGAGTGCGGGTCAATTAGTCGGATACGATGAAACCCCGTGGTGGATAAATCTTCAGCGGGCGTTACCAAGCACATCTTCGTCACCGGGGGCGTCGTCTCCTCGCTCGGTAAGGGCCTCACCGCTGCCAGTCTGGGCAACCTGCTGACCGCCCGCGGCCTGCGCGTCGTGATGCAGAAGCTGGATCCGTACCTCAACGTCGATCCCGGAACGATGAACCCGTTCCAGCACGGCGAGGTGTTCGTCACCGATGACGGCGCCGAGACCGACCTCGACATCGGCCACTACGAGCGATTCCTCGACATCAACCTCGACCAGGCCGCCAACGTCACCACCGGCCAGATCTACTCGACCGTGATCGCCCGGGAGCGCAGGGGCGAGTACCTCGGTGACACGGTGCAGGTCATCCCGCACATCACCGACGAGATCAAGCGACGGATGCGCCTGCAGGCGCAGCCCGGACCCGCCGGCGAGCCCGCCCCCGACGTGATCATCACGGAGATCGGTGGAACGGTCGGCGACATCGAGAGCCAGCCCTTCATTGAGTCGGCACGCCAGGTGCGCCACGAGCTGGGTCGCAAGAACGTGTTCTTCGTGCACGTCTCCCTGGTTCCTTACATGGGCGCCTCGGGGGAGCAGAAGACCAAACCCACCCAGCATTCGGTCGCAGCCCTGCGGTCCATCGGCATCCAGCCTGACGCGCTCGTGCTGCGCAGCGACCGCCCGGTCTCCGACAGCAACAAGCGCAAGATCGCGCTCATGTGCGACGTCGATGAGGCCGCCGTGGTCAACGCGGTGGATGTGCCGAGCATCTACGACATCCCCACGATGCTCCACGATCAGGGCCTCGACGCCTACATCATCGAGCAGCTCGGCCTCGTGGCCGGCGAGGTCAACTGGGATGGCTGGAGCGAGCTGCTCAAGGCCGTGCACGACCCCAAGGACGAGGTGACCATCGGTCTGGTCGGCAAGTACATCGACCTGCCCGACGCGTACCTCTCCGTCACCGAGGCGCTCAAGGCGGGTGGCTTCGCCCACCAGACCAAGGTCGTCATCAAGTGGGTTCCCTCCGACCTGTGCGAGACCCCCGAGGGCGCAGCCAAGATGCTGGGCGACCTCGACGGCATGCTCGTTCCCGGCGGTTTCGGCGTGCGCGGCATCGAGGGCAAGCTGGGCGCGTTGAAGTTCGCTCGGGAGAACGCGCTGCCGACCCTCGGCCTGTGCCTCGGCCTGCAGTGCATGGTGATCGAGTACGCGCGCGACGTGGTGGGGCTCGCCGGGGCATCCTCGTCGGAGTTCGACCCCGACACGCAGTACCCCGTGATCGCGACAATGGCCGAGCAGGTCGACATCATCGACCACGGTGACATGGGCGGCACGATGCGTCTCGGCCTGTATGACGCGGCGCTCGAGCCCGGCTCGATCGTGGAGGAGCTCTACGGCGCTCCGACCGTCGCCGAGCGCCACCGGCACCGCTATGAGGTCAACAACGCCTACCGCGACCAGATCGCCGAGGCCGGCCTGAGCTTCTCCGGCATCTCGCCCGACCGCACGCTCGTCGAGTTCGTCGAGCTGCCGCGCGACGTGCACCCGTTCTACGTGGGCACGCAGGCGCACCCGGAGCTGCGTTCGCGGCCCAACCACGCGCATCCGCTGTTCCGCGGCCTGGTCGATGCGGCGCTTCGCCGCCAGCAGGCCAGTCGCTTGTTCGAGGTTCCGGATCCGCCGGATGAGTGATCTGCGCGACGACCCGACTTCGCCCCCCGTGCTCTCCAGCGAGCGCGTTTTCGACGGGCGGGTCTGGGATGTGCGGCGCGAGACATTCGAGCTCGGTGACGCCACCATCCTGCGCGACTTCGTCGATCACCCGGGCGCGGTCGCGGTGCTCGCAATGGATGAGCGTGATCGCGTGCTGCTCATCAAGCAGTACCGGCACCCGGTGCGCTCACGCGACTGGGAGCTGCCGGCGGGACTCCTCGACATCTCGGGGGAGTCGCCGCTGCTAGCGGCCCAGCGCGAGCTGGCCGAAGAGGTCGACCTCGTCGCCGAGACCTGGGACCTGCTCAGCGACTTCATGACCTCGCCCGGCGGAAGCAACGAGGTGATCCGCATCTACCTCGCCCGTGGGGTCAGCGCGGCACCGACAGTGTTCGAACGCACCGAGGAGGAGGCCGACATCGAGCAGCGCTGGGTTCCGCTCGACGAGGCCGTCGACGCCGTGCTCAGCCGCGAGGTGCAGAACGCGATACTGTGCCTGGCCGTGCTTGCCGCATCTGCGGGACGGGACAGGGGCTGGCAGACACTCGGGCCGGTCGATTCGCCGTGGCCGCGGCATCCGCTCGAGAGGTCATGACCGCGCTGTCGACCGCAGTCGACAGGTATCTGCGGCACGTCTCGATCGAGCGGGGACTCTCGATCAACACCGTGCAGGCGTACCGCCGCGATCTGGGTGCGTACACCGAGACTCTCACCCGGCGAGGAATCGAGACGCCCGAGGGCATCTCGGCGGATGACGTCGCCGCCTTCGCGCACGAGTTGCGCACCCGGGCCGATCCACTGACCGCCTCGTCGGTGGCGCGCATGCTGTCGTCGGTGCGCGGGTTCCACCGGTTCCTGCTCGACGAGGGCCTCGTGACCGCGGATGCCGCGGTCGACGCCGCCCCGCCGAAACTGCCACTGCGGCTGCCCAAAGCCATCACGATCGAGCAGATGGCCTCGGTGCTCGCCGCCACCGACGGAGACGAGATCCAGGCGATGCGCGACAAGGCGCTGCTCGAGCTGCTGTACGCGACCGGCGCCCGTGTCTCGGAGGCCGTGGCGCTCAACGTCGACGACGTGATCGACGGTGACGTGGTGCGGTTGTTCGGCAAGGGCAGCAAGCAGCGCATCGTTCCAGTCGGAAGCTTCGCGCAGGCCGCGATCGATGCCTACCTCGTGCGTGCGCGTCCGGTGTTCTCGGCTCGCGGCACGGCGACCCCCGCACTCTTCCTCGGGGCCCGCGGGCAGCGGGTATCGCGGCAGAACGCGTGGCTGATCATCCGAGCGGCCGCCGAACGGGCCCAACTGGGGATCGAGATCTCGCCGCACACGTTCAGGCACTCGTTCGCGACGCACCTGCTGCAGGGCGGCGCCGATGTGCGGGTGGTGCAGGAGTTGCTCGGGCACTCGAGCGTCGCGACGACGCAGATCTACACGATGGTCACCGCCGACACCCTGCGCGACATGTACACGACGGCGCATCCGCGGGCGCGCTGATCGAGCTCCGGCGACCGAGCGAGTCGAGCGGTGATCGAGCGAGTCGAGATCCTAACCCTCTACCTGAACTAGAGGTGACCCCGCCGCGGCGGGTGTGTGGGCACGGGGTGGCGCGCGGCGCACGCGTACACTTTCCCCATGACAGTGCAGCGTGAGGACTCGGCAACCCTGCCGGGCCTCGAGACGCCCGTCATCGGCCCGACCGGTCGGCCGCAGACCGACTTCCCCGAGCCCGAAGCGCTTCGCGGCCACGGCCCGGCTCGCATCATCTCGCTATGCAACCAGAAGGGTGGCGTCGGCAAGACGACGAGCACCATCAATCTGGGCGCCGCTCTCGCGGAATACGGCCGCAAGGTGCTCGTCATCGACTTCGACCCGCAGGGTGCCCTCTCCGCCGGCCTGGGCGTGCCGACGCACGACGTGCCGACGATCTACGACCTGCTGCTGGGCACGGTGAAGAACCCGGCCGAGGCGATCATCCACACCGACTACCCGAACCTCGACATCATCCCCGCAAACATCGACCTGTCGGCGGCCGAGGTGCACCTGGTCAACGAGGTCGCCCGCGAGACGATCCTCGCGCGAGTGCTCAAGAAGGTCAGCGACAACTACGACGTCATCCTCATCGACTGCCAGCCCTCGCTCGGCCTGCTGACGGTCAACGCCCTCACGGCCGCGCACGGCGTGCTGATCCCGCTCGAATGCGAGTTCTTCGCGCTGCGCGGCGTCGCCCTGCTCGTCGAGACGATCGACAAGGTGCGCGATCGCCTCAACCCCGCGATCGAGCTGGACGGCATCCTCGCCACGATGTACGACTCGCGTACTCTGCACTCCCGTGAGGTGCTCGAACGTGTCGTCGAGACCTTCGGAGACCGGGTGCTGGAGACTGTGATCGGCCGTACCGTGAAGTTCCCGGATGCGAGCGTCGCAGGTGCCCCCATCACCTCGTTCGCCCCCGATCACTCCGCATCGGACGCCTATCGCCAACTCGCCAGAGAGTTGATCACCCGTGGCGCAGTCGCCTAGCGGCGCGGGGCTGGCGGACGCTCTGGAGACCGAATCCTCGGGTTTCTCCGTCAGCCTGAGCAATTTCAACGGCCCCTTCGACCTGCTGCTCACGCTCATCGCCAAGCACGAGCTCGACATCACCGAGGTGTCACTGTCGAAGATCACCGACGAGTTCATCTCCTACCTGCGGGGCCTCGATTCCGAGGAGGAGCTCGACCAGGCGACCGAGTTCCTCGTGGTTGCCGCGACGCTGCTCGACCTGAAGGTCGCGGGGCTGCTTCCCCAAGGCGAGCTGGTCGACGCCGAGGACGTCGCCCTCCTCGAGGCGCGCGACCTGCTGTTCGCCCGACTGCTGCAGTACCGCGCGTTCAAGGAGGCCGCCCAGTGGTTCTCCGGCCGTCTCGACACGGAGTCGACCCGGCACTTCCGCTCGGTGCGGCTGGAGGACAAGTACCGCAGGTCGACACCCGAGCTGGTGTGGACGCTGACAGCGGAGGACTTCGCCGCGCTTGCGGCGTACGCCCTCGCGCCGCGAGAGCTAACCACCGTGGGACTGGACCATCTGCACGCGCCGCTGGTCAGCATCCGGGAGCAGGCTGCTCACGTGGTCGCGCTGCTGCGCTCCGGGGGAGCGCTGACCTTCCGCCACCTGATCGCCGGGGCCGAGCAGAAGGGCGTGATCATCGCGCGCTTTCTCGCCGTGCTCGAGCTGTATCGGGCGGCCGCCATCTCGTTCGACCAGCTCGAGCCGCTGGGCGAACTGACCATCCGCTGGACCGCCGAGCACTGGTCGGACGACAGCCTCGCCAATCTGGGAGCCGACTATGGAAACTGATACTGGGGCCGGTCGAGTAGTCGCCGAAGGCGACGTATCAGCTGGTCGAGTAGTCGCCGAAGGCGACGTATCGAGACCCGCCAGCGTTGAGCGTGCCCTCGAGGCGATCCTCATGGTTGCCGACGAACCGCAGAGCCTCGTGTCGCTGGCCACCGCGTTGAGCGTTCCCGTGCCCGCCGTGCGTCAATCGATCGAGCGACTCGTGGCCGACTTCGACGGCGCCGATGGCGGCACCCGGCGCGGATTCGAGCTGCGCGAGGTCGGCGGCGGCTGGCGCATCTACGTGCGCCCCGAGCATGACGATGTCGTGCGCGACTTCGTGCTCACCCAGAACCCCACGCGCCTCAGCCAGGCCGCGCTCGAGACCCTCGCGGTGATCGCCTACAAGCAGCCGATCAGTCGGGGTTCGATCGCGTCGATTCGCGCGGTCAACGTCGACTCCGTCGTACGCACGCTGCTCGGCCGTGGGCTCATCACCGAGGCGTTCACCGACAACGAGACGGGCGCCATCCACTATGAGACGACCGACCTGATGCTGACCCAGCTCGGAATCAACTCGATCGACGAGCTGCCGAAGATCTCTCCGCTGCTCGATGACGGATCGCAGGGCTTCGATGAGCAGCGCTGACCTGGATTCGTCGGGCGCCTCGGCCGAGGGCGAGCGCCTGCAGAAGGTGATGGCGGCGGCCGGCGTCGCGTCCCGTCGCGTCTCGGAGGACCTCATCGCTCAGGGCCGGGTGACCGTCAACGGCGAGATCGTCACCGAACCGGGCCGACGGGTACTGCCCGCCGACCTCATCACCGTCGACGGCACCGCAATCCAGACCGACACCACCAAGCGCTACGTGATGCTCAACAAGCCCGTCGGTGTCGTGAGCTCGCTCGCCGACGAGAGCGGTCGGCGCGACCTGCGCGAGTTCACCCGCGACTACGAGGAGCGCCTGTTCAATGTCGGTCGACTGGATGCCGCGACCTCGGGCCTGCTCGTACTGACCAATGACGGGGAGCTCGCGCACGTGCTCGCGCACCCGTCGTTCGGCGTCTCCAAGACCTACATCGCCAAGGTCGCCGGCGTGGTCAACGCCCAGACGATCGCGAAGCTGACGCGCGGCATCGAGCTCGACGACGGGCCGATCGCCGCGGACAAGGCTCGCGCGCTTCCCGGCTCGTCACGCACCGAGACGCTCGTGGAGCTCACCCTGCACTCGGGCCGCAATCGCATCGTGCGACGCATGATGGATGCGGTCGGGCATCCGGTGATCGAACTCGTGCGCCGCCAGTTCGGCCCGCTGCACCTCGGAACGCTTCCCGTCGGCCGCACCCGCGATCTCACTAAGGTGGAACTCGGCCAGCTGCTGACGATCGCCCGGTCGGCGGAGGCGGCCGGGGGTCGAGTAGGCGAAGCCGTATCGAGACCCGGTTTCGATACGCCGCCGGAGGCGGCTACTCAACCAGCCGAAGGAGACGCCGAGTGAGCCGCATCACCGGTCAGGTGCGCATCGTGGGTGCCGGCCTGCTCGGCGCGAGCATCGGTCACGCGCTCGTGATGCGCGGGGTCGACGTGATCCTGCACGATGCCTCCCGCGCCAACGTCTCGCTCGCCATCGACTACGGCGCCGGTCGCGCGCCCGCCGAGGGCGACGACCCCTCACTCGTGATCGTTGCGGTGCCGCCGGATGCCACGGCCGACGTCATAGCGTCCGAGCTGGCCGCGTGGCCGAACGCCACCGTGACCGATGTGTCGAGCGTCAAGTCGGGGATTCTGAGCGAACTCGAGTCGCTGGGCGCCGACCTCACCCGCTACGTCGGCAGCCACCCGCTCGCCGGCCGCGAGCGTGGGGGAGCGATCTCCGCGCGCGCCGACCTGTTCATCGGTCGCCCCTGGGTGATCACCGGCGGGCAGGGCAAGCACCGGCGTCTCGTCGAGGATCTCGTGATCGAGCTCGAGGCGCTGCCGGTGACGATGACGGCGCAGGAGCACGACGCGAGCGTCGCGCTCGTATCGCACGTGCCGCAGGTGGTCTCGAGCCTTCTCGCCCGGCGCCTGAACGGCGCGAGCGAGCCGGCCGTCGGCCTCGCAGGGCAGGGGCTGCGCGACACCACCCGCATCGCCTCCAGCAACCCGGAGCTGTGGGTGCAGATCCTGGGCGCCAACGCCGCCCCGATCGTGGACATCCTCAAGGCCTATCGCGCCGATCTCGACGCCGTGCTCGACGCGCTCGAGCGGCCCGCGGCACCCGGGGCCCGCAAGGTCGTCGCCGAGGTGCTCGCCGGCGGCAACAGCGGGGTGGCGCGCATCCCGGGCAAGCACGGCCAGTCGAAGCGTTTCAGCCAGCTCGTGATCCGGGTCGACGACGAGCCGGGCCAGTTGGCGCGGCTGCTGACCGACGTGGGAGAGGTGGGAGTGAACATGGAGGACCTCCGGTTGGAGCACTCGCCGGGAGCGCAATTCGGGCTGGCAGAGATCTCCGTGGTGCCCGAGGCGGAGGCACGGCTCGCCGCCGAACTCGAGGCGCGCGGATGGACGTTGGCGGGGGCATCCGAATGACGACTGTTGTAGCGATCGACGGGCCTGCGGGCAGCGGCAAGTCCAGTGTGTCGCGGGCGGCGGCGCGCGAGCTCGGGTTCGACTACCTCGACACCGGCGCCGCCTACCGCGCGCTCGCGTGGCGCTGCATCGAGCATGGCATCGACACCTACGGCCCGCGCGACGTGATCGAGTCGCTCGGCTCGTTCGAGTACTCCATCGGAATCGACCCCGACAAGTTCTTCGTGCGCGTGGGGTCGGAGGACGTCACCGAGGACATCCGCGAACCCCGGGTCAGCGCGATCGTGAGTCGGGTGGCGCGCATTCCTGAGGTGCGAAGCTACCTTGTCGAGTTGTTCCGGAGCATCATCGCGTCGTCCACCCGGCCGGGCATCATCGTCGAAGGCAGGGACATCACCACGGTGGTCGCCCCCGACGCTGAGGTGCGCATTCTGCTCACAGCCACCGAGGAAGCTAGAATGGGGAGGCGTTCAGCGGAACTCGCCGGAGTCTCAGCCGAGAAGACCGCCCAGGAACTCAGTTCGCGCGATGCGCAGGACTCCCAGGTCGTGGATTTCATGAATGCCGCAGACGGTGTCACCACCGTCGATTCCACCGATCTTGACTTCGACCAGACCGTTCTGGCTGTAGTGAATCTGGTGCGCACGCAGGCCGGTTGAGTAGGCCGAAGGCCGTATCGAAACCAAAGGACCTTGAGCATGACCGACAACGACACCGACGACTTCCCGGAGCTCGACTCCGCCCTCGTCGAGCGCATCACCTCGATCGACGAGACCGAGGCCGCCCAGCGGGCGAACGCGCTGCGGCAGGGACTCAGCGACTACGACCTCGATGACGAGGACCTCGGCATCCTCGATGCTGCAACCGAAGACGTCGACGCGATTACCTACCTGCCCGCACTTCCCGTGCTGGCCATCGGCGGCCGCCCCAACGTGGGCAAGTCGGCGCTCGTCAACCGCATCATCGGCCGCCGCGAGGCCGTCGTCGAGGACACCCCCGGCGTCACCCGCGACCGCGTCAACTACAAGGGCGAGTGGGGCCAGCGCAAGTTCACTATTGTCGACACCGGCGGCTGGGAGCCCGACGCCAAGGGCATCAACGCCTCGGTCGCGGCCCAGGCCGAGATCGCGATCGACCTCGCCGACGCCGTGCTCTTTGTAGTGGATGCCACGGTCGGAGCCACCGCCACCGACGAGCACGTCGTGCGCATGCTGCGTGCCACGAAGAAGCCCGTGATCCTGGTCGCCAACAAGGTAGACGACGTGCATCAGGAACCGGATGCCGCTGCGCTCTGGTCGCTCGGACTGGGCGAGCCCTGGCCCGTCTCAGCCGTCCACGGCCGAGGCGTTGCCGACCTGCTCGACCACGTGATGACGGTGCTGCCGGAGATCTCCACGGTCGCCAAGGAGGAGGTCGGCGGACCCCGCCGGGTCGCCATCCTCGGCCGCCCCAACGTCGGCAAGTCGAGCCTGCTCAACAAGACGGCGGGGGAGGAGCGGGTCGTCGTCAACGAGCTGGCCGGCACCACCCGCGACCCGGTCGACGAGCAGATCGAGCTGGGCGGCAAGTTCTGGCGCTTTGTCGACACGGCGGGCATCCGTCGTCGGGTCAATCTCGCGCAGGGCGCCGACTTCTACGCGACGCTGCGCACCTCGGCGGCGCTCGAGAAGGCCGAAGTGGCCGTCGTCGTGCTGGATGTCACCGAGCCGATCAGCGTGCAGGACCTCAAGATCATCGACCTCGTGCTCGAGTCGGGCCGCGCGCTCGTGCTCGCCTACAACAAGTGGGACCTGCTGGATGACGAGCGCCGCATCTACCTGGAGAAGGAGATCGAGCGCGACCTCAGCCACGTGACCTGGGCGCCGCGGGTGAACATCTCCGCGAAGACCGGGCGGCACTTGGAGAAGCTCGTGCCGGCGCTCGAGCTCGCGCTCGCGTCGTGGGACACGCGCATTCCGACCGGAAAGTTCAACGCGCTGCTGGCCGAGCTCACTGCCGAGCATCCGCACCCGGTGCGTGGCGGAAAGCAGCCGCGCATCCTGTTCGGCACGCAGGCCGCGTCACGCCCGCCGACCTTCGTGCTGTTCACGACCGGATTCCTCGACCCCCAGTACCGACGCTTCATCACGCGTCGTCTGCGCGAGATCTTCGGTTTCGAGGGCAGCCCGATCAACGTGAACATGCGCGTGCGAGAGAAGCGCAAGCGCTGACTTTCGGGTCACCCCCGAAAGTCAGCGGGTTGAGTAGCGGACGAAGTCCGCGTATCGAAACCCTAGAGCCACCCGGTTTCGATACGCCGCTCCGCGGCCACTCAACCAGCCAACGCAGCCTCCCCGAGCGCCCGCCCCCACTCCCGCGCGCGATCCACTTCGGTGCCGTCAGCATCGTTGTCGGGCGCGAGGAACGTTCCGGGCGGCACGACCTGCTTCGATCCGCGGCGGCGCAGCACTTTGGCGATCTGGCCGGCGGCTGACCCGGTGAGCCATTTGAAGGCATCCGCTCGGGTGTCGAAGGCGGCGAACAGTCTGGGTAGGTTGTCGGCGGATTCCATCCATTCGCGGATTCCGTCGCGTGACGCCGCCGGTTCGAGGGTGAGGTCGCTCTCTTCGACGCCAGCCTGACGCACGGCTTCCTGGCGGGTGGCTTCGCGCGACATCCCGTGCACGTGGGTGGGCCCTCCGGCAACGAGCAGGTCGGCGGCGGCCAGCGCGTCGTGGTCCGCCGAGCCGACGGGCAGCACGCTCGTGGGGATGGCGGCGCTGAGGCCTTCGGCGATGGCTTCTGCCATGCGGTGGGTGTTGCCGAACATCGATTCGTAGAAGACGAGTGCTCTCATGGTTCCACTCTTGTCGCCCGCGCCGGCGGTCGGCAGGGTCGAACGTCCCACGTCGTGGAGCGCTCGACCCTGCGTCGCTGCGGCTAGTGTCCTGCGCCTGCGTCGATCCGTGCGGCTTCGCCCGCGTGGTCGAACTCGACCGGCTTCGGTACGAAGAACGCGGCGACGATCGCGAGCACCGAGATGACTGCGCCAGCCATGAAGGCGGTGTGCACGCCGTTGGCGAGCGCGCCCACCTCGGTGGCGCCGGCATCCCGAGCCGTGAACGTTCCGATCGTGTACAGCGCGATGAACAGCGCGGTTCCCGCGGCGCCCGCGAGCTGCTGCACCGTGGCGATGGTCGCGCTGCCGTGCGAGTACAGCTTCGGGTTGAGCGCCGCCATGGATGACGTGAACAGCGGGGTGAACATGAAGGCGAGGCCCACGCTCAGCAGGATGTGCGCGACCAGCACGAACGCCCAGGGGGTGAACTCGGTGAACATCGCCATGCCCCACAGCACCAGGCTGACAAGGATCGAGCCGGGCAGGATCAGCGGACGCGGTCCGACCCGGTCGTAGAGGCGACCGATGAACGGGCCGGCGAGTCCCATGAGCAGGCTTCCGGGCACCAGCAGCAGTCCGCTGGCGGCGGGCTCGAGGCCGAGCACCTGCTGCGTGTAGATGGGCAGCAGGAACACGGTGCCGAACAGCGCGCCCATCATGATGACCATCATGATGACGGCGACGCTGAAGCCGCGTGAGCGGAACGTGCGCAGGTCGAGGAACGCGACATCCCGGCCCTGAAGCACCAGCTGGCGCGCGATGAACGCGACCAGCGCGAGGCCTCCGACGGTGAGCGGGATCCACGGCATGACCATGGTGTGGCCGGCGATCGATTCGCCGATGCTGGAGAGGCCGTAGACGAGTCCACCGAAGGCGAACGCCGACAGGATGACCGACAGCACGTCGAGCGGGACGTTCGTCTTCTCGGTGACGTTCTTCACCCGCAGGCCGCCCAGGATGAGCGCGAACAGTGCGATCGGCAGCACGATGATGAAGATGAAGCGCCAGTCGAGCGCCTGCACGATGAGTCCGCCGACGGCGGGACCGACGGCCGGTGCGACTGACATGACGATGGAGATGTTTCCCATGGTCTTACCGCGCTCGTGCGGCGGAACCAGCGTCATCACCGTGGTCATGAGCAGCGGCATCATGATCGCCGTGCCGCTGGCCTGCACGACGCGGCCGACGAGCAGTACTTCGAACCCGGGTGCCATCGCCGCGATCGCGGTGCCAGCGCTGAACAGGCTCATCGCAAGGATGAACACGGCGCGCGTGCTGAGGCGCTGCATGAGGAAGCCGGTCGTGGGGATCACGATGGCCATGGTCAGCATGAACGCGGTGGACAGCCATTGGGCCGTGCTCGCTTCGATGCGCAGGTCTTCCATGACGCGCGGTACGGCGACGCCGACGATGGTCTCGTTGAGGAACACGACGAACGTCGCGACCAGCATCAGGTTGATGACCAGGCGGTTGCGGCCGCTGTGGTCGGGGGAGTTGGGCGTGCTGTCGTTGGTGAGGGGAATGGATGAGGTGGAGGGCGCGTCAGTCACGTGTGTCCAGTCAGTCGTCTGCGAACAGTTCGGTTGTGGTGGGGGATGCCGAGGGCAGAACCCGGCTTGAAGTGAACGTTGTGAACATACTCCCGTATTCCCCCGACATTCGTCACGCTTTCGGGGCCGGTGCGACTTCGCTGGTCGCGAACACGCTAAGCTATTCCAGTTGTCACGGGCTGTGGCGCAGCTTGGTAGCGCACTTGACTGGGGGTTAAGGGGTTCACCCCTCCCGGACGGCCCAAAACAACTGAAAATCGATGCCACGGGCTGTGGCGCAGCTTGGTAGCGCACCTGACTGGGGGTCAGGGGGTCGCAGGTTCAAATCCTGTCAGCCCGACAGAAAAGCCCTGATGGGACGCAAGTTTCATCAGGGCTTCATCGTCTCTGCCGACGGGTTTTTGTTGGTCCCCCTCTGGTCCCCCTGGCCGATTCCGAGCTGGCGCTTGGGCGCGGAGATCGGGTCGAAATGGGCTGGCCTGTGGATAAGGGGACCAAAAGGGGACCAGAACCGCTCCGAGCACCGTTTCGGCCTCTCACAGCCGTCGCGTCGACGACCCGGTGCGGCCGTTCTGGCGCTTCTGCCCCGACGGTGAGAGGAACGCATTCGCCTGCTCCGCAGCGGACGCGAGATGTCGGTCGTCGGGGTGGAGATACCCGCGGGTGGTCTCCATTGACGCGTGCCCGAGAATCTCTTGGAGCACATGCAGTGGGACACCGGCATCGGCCATCCACGTTGCACTCGTGTGACGCAGCCCGTGACGGGTGAGGTCGGGCAGGCCGAGGTTCGCGACGATCTTGTCCCAGTTCGTCGCATCCCGTACGGTCGCCGTCGTCAGCACCCCACCCTTCGGCCCGACTAGCAGCTGCGCCTCGGGCTCCTTCCCTTCAGTAAGTCGTTCGAGCACGGGACGGAGTGGCTCTAAGATCGGCACGCGTCGTTCTTTGCGGCTCTTAGTGGGCTTCGTGACGAGTCCACCCTTGCCGGGGAAGATTTGGCGTGCAATGACGACGAGGTTCTTCTCAAACCTGACATCCCCAACCTGCAGCCCCGACACTTCCGATGATCGTGCCGCGAGGAGTGCGGCGAGCATCACGAAGTCGCTGTAGGACTGGTCGACCTTCCCGCACGCTTTCGCGAGCTTGTTCAACGTCTTCATATCCGGAATCGCGTGCGCCCTCGGCGATGCTTGCTCGGCCGACTGGGTGCGGAACGCGTTGCGGTTCAGGCTTCGCTTCGCACGATTCTTCGCGGGGTTGATCGTCAGCAGACCATCTCGCACTGCCTCATCGAGCACCCGCACAAGGGGAGCAATGGAGTTCTTGATCGTTGAAGCCCCGTACCGCTGCTCCCACTCATCAATGGTCCGATCGATGATCCCGGCGGTGATCTGCGTCACCGGGAGATGCCCAAGTGCAGGCAGTACCCGCAGCTTGAGACCGAACCCGTACGTCTCGCCGGTGGAGGTCGGATCGAGGCCTCGCGCCCAACGGTCACCGATTGACGTGACGAACTCCGTCAACGTCATGGCGGTGTCCATGCCCTTGACGGACGAGTCACGCAGTTGATCGAAGAACGAGTGAGCTGCCGCTTCATCGGCGACAATTTCGGAGCGGATCACGCGGCGTTTGGTGATCGGGTCCGTCCACCTTGCTCGCGCCCGGATGCCATACGAGCGGCGCTCCATATCGGTGGAGACCTTCACACCGATCGGCGGCACCGGCTTCGGGTCGGCCTTCGGAAGAGGCTCACCTTTCCGCGGCATGTTCGCATTCCAGTGCAGTAAGCCAGGCCTCGACCGCTTCGATCCGGTAGCGGGCGATTCCGCTCATACGGATGAAGGGCGGCCCCGTACCCGCCGACCGCCACCTGGACAGTGTCGATTCCGACACCTTCAGATAAGTGGCGACATCACGGCTGTGCAGCAACGGCGACTGAACGGGTGACTCTGTTGCCTCGTTCATGAAATCTCGCCTGTTGTCGGATCGAGAGAACGGTAGAACTGATCCTCTTCCTCCCGCCGTTTTTCAACCTCGGCGAGCACGAACTCAATGAACTCCTGCTCACGGTTATCGATGACGACATCTTCGACCTGCGGAGCGGGCGTCTCGCCCGGCCAAGCCGTCTGCCGCGTCGGGCGGTCACGATCAAGACGAGTGCCGTTCGTGGCTACCCAGTCGCGAAGACGAACCCGTGCATCGGCGAAGTCCCGGTGCCAGGCCAGCGGTGCTGATCCGTTCTTCTCCGAGTCGTAGCAACAGAGCCAGTGCAGGTGCAGAGCGGAAAGCTCCCACAACAACTCCGTGTGATGGTGCCAGAACGGCGGGATCACCGCGGCTGGGAGCCCGTAGGTGCGGCGTAGCCAATGCACCCACCGGTTGAGCTCAAGCCATTCGGCTTCCAGGTCTTCCGGGCCAAGCAAGTTCCAGTTGATCGGATGCGGAGGCTCAACCAACAATGGTCCTTCAAAGTCACCATCGAACTCAATCTCTTCGTCAACCGTGTCCTGGTCTTCAGCGATGTGCTCGTCCATGATCGGCGCCGCTGTCAGATGCTTGCCCGGCCCGGGCCACTGGCGTGAGCCCCTGCGACCGTGTCTCGACCGGGACCATGGTGCGATGGCGCATCCTGGTCGACGCTGCTGCGTCGAGGTGTGCGATCTACCTCGTATCGGGTGCGAGCAAGATCGTGGCCGATCCGAGAAGCAATGAACTCCTCTGCGGCAACTTGCTGCCCGTCCTTCTCATACGTGTATTCATGGACGCGACCAGAGGCGATGAAACGGTCGCCTTTGCGGAACCGTGACGCTGCCTCTTCTGCGGTCTTTCGGAAGATCGCGAGGTCATGGAAGGTCGGCTCCAGCTGGGTGAATGAACCATCCGATTCCTGCCGCGAATGCTCAATCCCGATGCGTGCGTGCAACCTCGAAACTCCGTTTTCCCCGACCGTCAGTCGAGGCTGCGTAGCGATGAAACCAGAAATGGACTGCTGCGTATCGATACTCATCGACGTGCTCCTCTCAGAAGGGGCGACCGCCCTGGCCGCCTCATCGGAGAGGTGCGCCAAGTAACCCTGCGGTTGACCCCGGTTACGGGCGCTGACGCAGAGACTCTTCAACGGCTGCCCGCTGAGCGCGGAGAACATCACTGTCACGCCGACCAGTCCAGGCGCGCAGTTTCGCGACGATCGGTGGTGCGGCGCGCAGCAGGATCAGTCCGGTGCCGAATGGGAGGGTGCGGATCACGTCGGGCGGCATGATCGCTACCCGGCGGATGGAACGTTGTGCGGTCCGGGAGCCGTGGTCACCGATGGTGGTGGAGTCGGTGATCTCGTCGCGTTCTCCGATGAGGGTGGTGAGGTCTTGAAGGTCACGCGAGTTGGATGCGCCGCCGAGGATGATCTTCACAATGCTGGCGTCCCAGATCGCGCCGGCCGCGTTATCCGACCACTTCTCCCGCGCCTGCGCGAGGGATTGCAGCACCGGCATCGTCGTGATCCCCGTACCTCCGCCTTCTGCCATCAACGTCGGCAAGGACGGCAGCGGGGCGAGGTTGCCGATCTCATCCAGCGCGAGGAGCAGGGGCGGGTCGAGCCGGGCTGCGGGTGAGCGTGCGGCGAGGCGTCGGGCGGCTTCGACGAGGTCTTCCACGAACGCCGACACCAGTGCAGCACTGTTGTTCGCGCCCGCACCCGTCGCGAGCAGATACACGGTGCCGCGCTTACGCAGAAACTCCTCCGGATCGAACCGCTCCTCCGGGCCGGGACTCACCGCATCGAGGACGCGGGGGTCTGCGAGTGCGGCAAGAGAGAGGGACACGCCTTGCCAAATGGAGTCGCGGGTTCTGGGGTCTGCGTCGATCATCGCCTGCAACGAATCCGCCCACCCCGTCGCCGCCCGAGGGCTCGCGGTGAGAATCGCGACCGCATCGGACGCCGCGGCAGGATCGAGCGTCCACCGGAACAACTCAGCCGGTGCACGCTGGTCGAGGGCTGCGGCGTGAAGCAGTGCTTGGAGCGCGGTGCGGGTCTTCCCTTCCCAGAAGTCCCCGCCCTCGACACCACCGGCGGAGAGGCCGGTGCCTGCGGCGAGGCCTGTGGCGCGGATCATCGCTGTCAGCGGGTCTTCGCATCCCCGGATTGGTGACCATCGCAAGCCTGCGGGGATGCCTTCGGCGAGGTGCTGCGGATCGAACACCGCCACCGGCCGCCCCTCCGCACGGCGCGCTGTGAGAGTGGCGGTGAGGTTGTCGGGGCGGGTGGAGGTCGTGACGACGGCGCCGGGGGCGTCGAGGATCGCGTTGATGACCACATGCAGCCCCTTCCCGGAGCGTGGTGGCCCGATCAGCAGGATCGAGTCCTCCACGCTCGCCCAGACGCCCAAATTCCGTGATGCGCCGAGGAGGTAGCCGACATCGGTGACAGCAGGCTGCCCGATGGAGGGACGGAGTTGCCCGGCCCGCCGCAACAGCGCCTTCTCCGATGCCGCGGTGGTGACATCAGTGCGGGTGGCGATCCCGACGATCCGGTACGGGTCGACCTTCGTCTGCCGCGACTGCTCACGGAAGAACCGCCACACCCACCACCCCGCGATCCCGACCGCGACGATGAGAATGCCGCAGACGACCCAGTACGCCGCCGGGTTCAGCCCGTCGGCACCGAGCGCACGGCCGGGGTCGGCGGGGTGCAGGAGCACGCCGAGGCCGGCGTCGATCCCACCCGTAGGCTGGTTGATCCCGGTGACCCACGCAGCGATCGTGCCCGCGACACGGAGGAGGACGGCGAGGACGGCGGCGGCGATGAGGACGATGATGCCGAGGTTCGCCAGCTCATCCCCAAGCGCCCCACCCTGCCGCGGCGTACTCATTGCAGCCTCCCAACGGTGACGGTGCCGGAGATGCGGCCGAGGAGGATCACTTCACCCGTCACCGCAAGAGCGGCCTGCTCTGCGGTCAGGAGGGCGCGGGCGGTGCCGTCACCGCTGGCGTCGGTGTGGGCGTGGATGATCGCGACGGCGACATCCTCACCCGCAACGAACCCCGACCCTGCCACCTGATGCAACACCGGCTGCGCGGCGGGCACCGGAGGCGACACCACAGCCACCGGTGCCGGTGCCGGTGCTCGTGCTTCCCAGGGTTTCGGCGTCGGGCGTTCACGGGGTGGGGTGATGATGTCGGTGAACGTTGACCCGTCTGCCTCGTGTACCTGCACCCGCAGCGGCGACCGGTATCGGGCGGTGAGGGCGTCGAGGATGGTCGGGAACGCTTCGCGCCGCCACCCCGGAGCGAACGGCGCAGGCATGTACGCCACCCCGTCGACTGTGACCGTCATCGCACCGTCAGCGGTGATGGTGAACTCCACCACCGGCACGACGACCGGGCCTCCCGGCTCAGGCTTCGCGGTCTTCGGGGGTTGGTGGTTGGGGTGGGTGCGGCGGTAGCGGGGCTTCGGTGTCACAGGGCGGTTCCTCTCGGTGGAGTGCAGTGGTGTCGCCAGGCAGGTGCACCCGCACCGCCCCCGGAACGCAGGTGGGAGGGCACGAACCTGGGGGTGGTTCGTGCCCTCCCGTGCCGACCCGCAGTGGTGGGGGTGCCGGTGGGTCGGCAGTCTGTGGTTAGTCCTCTTTTGCTCCCTCGAACTGGGCCTTGAACTCCTCGAATGACAGGTCCTCGTCACGGACGTATCCGGCGCGGTCGCGGGCGATCGCGAGGCGACGCCCGAACAGCAGCACCCCGCCGGTGACCGCGGCGATCAGCCCACCGGCAAGACCGAGCGGCCACCAGTCACCGCCGCCGGTGTGCGCAAGCTCACCCGGCGTGCCCGGCTTCCCCGGCTCCTCCGGAGTGTCGGTGACGGTGGTGGTCTCATCCGGTGCGCCGCAGACCCCACGGTGCAGGATCGTGCCGTCCTCATCGGTGACGGTTTCCACCCAGTAGTAGGTGCCCACACGGTCGAAGATCACCTCGTCGGATCGATACTCACCCGGCCCGTCGAGATCAGTCGTGGTGGAGGTGAAGACGAGTTCTTCCGGAGTGCAACTCGCGGTGTCACCGTTCTGTCGGTACGCCTCGAACACCAGGCGTGCCCCGTCGGGGACGGTGCCGGTGACGGTCGCGACATCATGCGCCGGATCACCCAGCTTCACAGTCGCCACCGCGTTCGTCTTCACTGTCAGCTCCTCCGGCTGCTCCTTCACCACCGTCGTCTCACCCGGCGCCCCACAAACACCCCCGGCGATCACATCACCGTCGGCGTTGTAGAGAGTTTCGACCCAGTACACGTTCCCCGGCTCGGTGACGGTGGTGGTGCCGGAGCGGTAGACACCAGCCTGGGTGACCGGAATCTCCTCGCTCTCGAAGAACGGCGACTCGCACACTGCCCCGGCGTCTGCCGGGTGAGGTCCGTAGGCACGGAAAACCAGGTACGCGCCGTCAGGAATCTTCGTGCCCTGCACGAGCGCCGTATCCTCGAACGGCTCACCGACGAACGCCTCCGGTGTCGCCTGCGTCACCACCGACACGGGCACCTCGGTGCCGGTGGGTGGGACGTAGAAGCGTTCCAGCACATCCGCCGGAGACGACGCATACGGCTGCACCCGGTCATCGCCAGCGAAGGTCGTGACGAGGACGTAGAAGCCAGGCTCGGTCGGCACGATCTTGTCCTCATCCGTGTACCCGAGCCTGTAGACCCCATTCCGTGCCGGCGTCATCAGCTCCGCCAGCACCGGAGCAGTAGTGAGATCGAGATCGTCGGTGAGTTCCGTGTCGGTGGCGAAGGGGCCGTAGACGGTGTGATGGAGCTCGTCGACGTCGGCGTTCCAGTAGCCGTCGCCGGTGAAATCACCGTGGTTCGCCGGGAACCCCGTAACGGTGACGACATCGAATGCGCGTCCGCCGGGGTGCACGTTGTACTCCCGCATCAGCGAGGTCACCGTGACCGGCCACCGCACCGACGTCGTCTCCACCGTGATCCCGTACTCGTCCTGCCAGTCGTTCGCGAGGTAGTCGCGCACCCACTCCGGCTGCGTAGTCTTCCGAACCTCCCACACCCAGGTCATAAACCCGCCCGTCGGCGCGATCACCGACGGGGACGTGTAGACGCCGGGGCCGTCGGCGGTGACCGCCACCGTGCCGAGCGGCACCGCGTTCGGGTCGATGCCGTTGTTCTGTGCCGGGGGTAGCGTGCCGGGCACTTGGTAGGCAGTGCCCTCAAACACCACCGGAATGTGCGCGCCGTCCTTCTTCAACCACGCACCATTGCTGCTACTGACAGTGATCGTGTCCGTGAGTGCGTCACCGGGGACGGCGAGACGCTGATCCGCTTCCGAGACAGCTTCGGGCTGGAACGGCACCACCGAGGTCTCAGTGACTTGGCCGAAGCGGTCGGTGAACGAGTCGGTGAGGTACTTCGCGTTCTCACCGTGTGCGGTCTTGTCGATGCTCCACACCCACGTGTAGAACCCCGACTCAGGCGCAACGATCGTGCCCGGCGACGTATACGACCCCGCACCCGTCAGCGTCACGCTTTCGGTGCCCGCGACGGGGGCTCCGGCAGGTGGAGTGTCGGCTTCGGTGGGCTGCTCATCAAACGGCCCATACAGGGTGCCAGTCGCAGTCACCTCAATCGGGTTGCCGCCCAGGTGAATCCAGGTGCCCTTCGACACCGACACCGTGAGCCCATCCACGAACGCATCACCCTCAGCGACGAAACGGGAGGCGACCTGGGTGGTGATCTCCGGCTGGAAGTCGAGTTCGATCAGTGGCGACTCCGTCGACGCCGACAACCCTGTGGATGACCCGGCGACGGCGGCGATCAGGCGCTGCTTCCCAGGGGTCGTGTAGAGATCGAGGGCTGCACCATATCCGGCCGCATCGATGTTCATTGACGCGCCAACCCGGTAGGACGGGACGCCGTCTGCGGGGGTGCCGGTGATCGGGTGCGCCCCGGTACCGATCGTGCGGGCCGAGGAACCGTCAGCGAACACCGCATCCGACAGGGTTGCTGTTCCGGTGAGTCCTGCGGGGTGGGTGGCGACGGTAAGGGTGCCCGCGTACTGATCCGACATCTCCAGCGATAGGGACAGTGACGGGTCGGTGACCGCGTTTGCTGCGGCCTCCTGCCGCATCGCGGCGAGGTTCGCGAGGATCGTGCCCCGATCCGACGCCGGCGCCCTCCCGACGTAGTAGTCGTCACCGGACATGCCGTGCGAGTTATACCGGCCAGGGCTTGCCACCGACCACACATGCAGTGCGACAGCGGCGGTGACGTTCGGGTCACCTGACTGCCCCCACCTGTCCATCACATAGTTCAGTTCGGCAAGCTGCTGCCGCGACAGAGAATCCAAAGCGGTGATCCGCTCCGGCCCAGACGTGTTGCCGTAGGGCGGGTCCGCGTCCAGGTCCGCGCAGTACGCCTGCCGGCCGTCGACATCCGTGTTGTACGCGCCGAGGAACGCACCATCTGACCAGTACCCGACCCCTTCACTGCCAGCATGGGCAGCCTGGGGGCCGAGCGCGAACGAAGCCGCGATGACCAGGAGCGCGAGCAGTGCTGACAGCCAGCGCCGCACCCCCGTTCTGGGTGGCGCAGCCTCAGGCTGCGTGATGTGGGCGAGTGATCCTGACACGAGATACCTCCTGATGTTGTGCATCAGCGACCAGAGCCGGCCGCCTTCACACCAGGTGCACCACCCGCCTCACAACACCGGCCCCCGAAAATCCCGCTCCTGCGTCGGCGGCCCAGCATCGAGCGGGTCGGACTCGAGTCCCGCCCGCTCCCGGACGGCACGGTGAGCCCGGTCACGCACCCCATGCAGCAACTCCCGCACATCGTCGTAGCCGGTGACCACCGTGGCGAGGCCGTCACGCAGCAGGCGGTGACAGCCCGTGGACGACGCGCTGGTGATCGGGCCAGGGATCGCCCCAACGGGGCGGCCGAGTTCTGATGCGCGGGCTGCGGTGTGGAGGGTACCGGACCGGTACCCGGCTTCCGCGATGAGGACGGTGCCTGAGAGCGCGGCGAGAAGCCTGCCTCGTTGCAGGAACCGCCACCTCGTCGGCGTCGCCCCCGGCGGCAACTCCGACAACAACAAACCCTCCTTGCCGACACGAGTCAGCAGATCAGTGTGCCCTGCCGGATACGGCCGATCCAGGCCGCCTGCAAGCACGGCGACCGTTGAACCATCGGAGGCGATTGCGGCACGGTGCGCGGCACCATCGATCCCATACGCCCCACCAGAAAACACCACACGGGAGTCGGCGACTGCCGACTGCACCAGCTCCGTCGTGACGTGCTCCCCATACCCGGTGGACGCCCTGGCACCGGTGACGGTGAGGCGATCCCACACCGGTCCGATCAGCAGCCCGGTATTGCCTTTCGCCCACAACGCCACCGGTGCACGATCGCCGAGTGTGTCGATCCCCGCAGACCATTCGGCATCGCCGGGGATCAGCACCCGCATCCCATGCCGCTCCGTCTCGGCAAGTACCCGTCGCGTCTGCGCAGCGTCGATGCGGGGTGCGAGGCGCCGCTGCCAGGTGTCACCATCCGGCCCGGGCGGGACTTCATCGGCGAGGGCGCGGGCGATGGTCTCGGATGCGCCGACGGTGCGGATCATCCGCCCCGTCACCGCATCGCCCGGTTCGGACGCGACCGCGAGGATGATCCTCGCGGTGCGCTCATCTGCTGCCAGATCGTTGATCGTGCCCATCTGTCCTACTCCCTCGTTCATGGCGAATCAATCGAGGGATAGGTGCGAACTAGCACGCCGAAACAGTCACCGCGAGTGCGCTAGTAGGTGCGGGAACTTGCACCCTCACAACACCCCACCAATCGACTGAGTTCGGCGGAATGACGCGGAATCAGAGTTCAGCAATCCTGAACGTGAGTATTTAGCCCTTCATTCGTGCGGTGGTGTCGAACGCGGCGAGCTCGGCCGGGTGAAGTTGGTGCTGGACGACGAACGAGCGTTCCTTGATGCGCCAGAGTCCTTGCCCGGTGCCGAGGCCTGGGAGAAGTTTCTGTTCGGTGCCGGTGAGTCCGAGGGCTGCGGCGGTGGCGCCGAGTTGGTCGGGTTCTTGCCGGTAGATAATCCTCGTCTCCGCATTCGCCAGCAGCGAGTTCGCGAGGGCGCGCATCGCGGAGCCTTGGTCGCCGACGTTGTCGAGGTCGGTGAGTTTGTGGAAGATCAGCATGTTCGCGATCCCGTAATGCCTGGCGAGCCGCCATTGCGCGTCCATGCGGCGCAGGAGGGCTGGGTAGGCCATGAGTCGCCAGGCTTCGTCGTAGATTACCCACCGGTGCCCGCCGTTCGGGTCCATCAGCGCCGACTCCATCCATGCGCTTGAGCAGGTCATCAGCACGGAGATCAACGTGCTGTTCTCCGCGACGCGGGACAAGTCCAGGCTGACCATCGGCAGTGATGGGTCGAACCGCACGGTCGATGGCCCATCGAACAGCCCCGCGAGATCACCGGCAACGAGGCGGCGGAGGGCGTGGCCGACGAGCCGGCCGTCCTCCGCGAGCCGCCCATCGGTGTCGGTCGCAGGATCGGGGCTCAGGATGCGGTCGACCACCATAGGGAGGATCGGTACGTCGCTGGATCGGACGGTGTCTCTCAGGGCGAGGTCGATTGCGGTGTGCTCCAACGGGGACAGCATCCGATCCAGCACGGTTTCTGCGAGTGCGCCGATGAGTTCCCGGCGACGGGATGCGACTTGCGCCGCCCATTCCGCATCGCTCACCCCGGAGGGGCGGTGGCCCTCATCGAGCGGGTTGAGGCGGTTGCGGAGCCCATGGCCGAGGACGATCGCTCGCCCACCGACCGCTTCTGCAACCGCGGTGTGTTCGCCTTTCGGGTCGCCGGGCACGTAGACGCGGCGTCCGAACGGGATCGACCGTGTATAGAGCGACTTCGCGAGTGAGGATTTGCCGGACCCGACGATGCCAGCGAGGACGATGTTGGGTGCGGTGATGACACCACGCGCGTACAGGGTCCAGGGGTCATAGACGAAGGAGCCGCCGGAGTAGAGGTCTTGTCCGATGAACACGCCGTCGGCGCCGAGGCCGCCTTCGGCGAGGAACGGATATGCGCCCGCGAGCGTCGCGGACGTGTCCTGATGTCGCGGCAACCGCAACCTGCCTGGCGTCCGCAACGCCGCAGCCTCCGGTTCACCAGCGGCGGGCAGGTAGGTGGTGTTTCGGCGTTCGGCCCGCTCCGCGGCGACCCGTTCACGCTCCGCTGTCTGCTCGGTTTTCCGGGCGTTGGTCTCGATCTTCGCGGCGGCGTGCTTGCGTGCTTTCCGCTGTCTGCGGCGTTCCCCGGCCGGTTCCACCAGCGCGGCGGTGTGGAGCTTCTGTTGATCGCTCACAGCGCCCGCCCCCGTAGCGCCGACGAGGACTGTGACGGTACGAACCAGTCATCCTCGTCTTCGACCACGGGCGTTTGCCTGCGTGACTGTAGACGGCTCGGCGCAGTCCCCGTCACCGGAGCTCCTGCCTCCCGCTCTCGTGTTTCCGGGTGGGCGCGGAGCAGGGAGACGTGCCCGTGGTCATGGTTGTATGTCAGGGTGTAGACGCCTGTGGTGGTGGTGTGGTCGAGGGGGCCGGTGGGGATGGTGTTGTAGACGTATCCGTTGACGAACGCGGCCTGTGTGGTCTCCTCGCCCATGTCGAAGCCGGCCAGGTGCTCGATCGCGGCATCAGTGCCGTCGCGGTCGATGATCGTCAGCACCTCGTCGGCGTCTTGGCCTTGCAGGAACACCACGCTCACCCACCGCGACATCGGCCCTGGTGCTGTGGGGGCGGGGTGCCAGGCGATCCGCCCCGAGGCAGCCATTGCCGCATCCACCCGGTCATATACCCCATCCAGCAGCGCCGCGGCCTGCTGCAGTTCCGCCGTTGCTGCGAGAGCGTAGTTCGCACCGGCGGTCTGATCCCCGGCGTCGTCGTGCGCGCGCACCCGGTTCGTCACGTGGGCAGTGGCGAGCTGGTCGAGCGCTTGCCGGAGGGATCGCACCCCAGCGAGCAGATCACCCAGCACCGCATAGGTGTCGGCGGGGTCCTCGAATACGCGGGAGGCGTGCGCGAGGCCGCGGAGCGCTTCGGACGCTTCCGCGGCGTCGACGGTTGGGTTCTGGAAGGTCGGCATGACGGGCTCCTGTCGTTCAGACGGTGCGGCACAGCGGCAACGCTGCGACGGTGAAGGCTTGTGCCTGCTGCCCGACGAGACGCCGGGTCTCGCAGGAGGCTTGGATCGCGGCCTGCTCGATTGCTGCGACGGCAGTGTCGAGTTCTTCCGGAGATGGTGCGGAGACGCTGATGAGGCCGGAATAGCGGAGGACGCCGTGGCCGGCGGTGAGGTCGGCTTCTTGTTGGAGTACGTCACCGTATTCGGCGGTTTGGGAGGCGTCTTCGATCTGCCCCATCTTCTGCCGCTGCGCCGCGTCCGAGATGAGTTCGGTTTTCTTCTTCCTGATGTCACGTGCTGCCTGATCCGACCGGATGGGCGTGCACACCAGCGAGAACGATCGTTGAATCCCCGACGACAACAGCACCGGGGCGAGGAACCCCGGATACACCTGCGACCGCGGCCACTCCGACACCCACAGCACCGCATGGTGCGCGGAATCCGACCTGAGCCGATCCCAAGACTCGGTGACCGCGACCGGCCCCGCGGTCGCAAGCGTCCGTCCGATGTCGGTGTTCCGTTCGAGGATCGCGGCGGTTGCGGGGTCGTAGGCGGAGCGGAGAACCACTGCGACCTGTGCAGGGGTGAGCCACCCGGTGATCGTGAGCTCCGCCGCCCGCAACGCCGTCACCAGCGTCGTCATCTCCTGCCGGAGGACGGCGGCGGCACCTTTGATGCCGCCGCCGTTGGTGCGGACCTGGCGGGCTGCGGCTTTGAGATCGAGGGCGAGGCTGATGGTGGTAGCGTGGCGTTCCCCGGCGGGACCGGCACGGTCGATGAGTTCCCGGTACACGGTGGAGGTCCAGGAGCCGTCATCGGTGCCGTGGCGTTGCCACCATTCGACCAGCCCGGAACCTCCATCGGGGAGGGTGCGTTCGCACACTTGCAGGCGGGCGATCCGCCCAGAGCGGCAGGTCGTGGCGAGCACGCGCCCCCAGGTGGCGACGCGGCGTTCCTGCTCGCCGGGGTCGAGGAGCACGAACGCAGGGTGGGAGACGCCGACGATCGCGGTGAGGGTCTGCGCGTGGGGGTCGTGGATCATCGCCGCCCCCGTCTCCGAGTCCTCCCACTCCCGCAGCGACGCCGCATCACCAGGAAGAGCGAGCGTGCCCGCAGGCCGCGGCTTCACGACCCGCCGCCGGAACACCGTCTGCCGTGCCTGGGTGCGCGCAACCCACCGGAAGGTGACAGGCACCCACTCGATGAGTTTCCGGCCCCCGACCGGGGTCCAGGCGAGGGCTGCGGAGAGGAGCCAGATGGGTGCGGTCCAGGCCAGCAGTATCCCGCCGCCGGCGTAGAGGGCGCCGACGATGGAGAGGATGCCTGTGGCGAGGACGATGAGTTGCGGGAGGGAGAGGCCGAGGAGGATGCCGCGGCGGGTGAGGCGGGAGAACTGCACCGCCCGCAACCCAAACCCCGCACTGCTCGTGTTCTGCTGACTCGACATCAGTCTCACTCCTTCCCGGCAGACGGCTTCGATGACGGCGCAGGCGGTGGCGTCGAGGGTGCAGGTCGTGCCGGTGGTGCGGTCGGCGTGTGACTCGGCGCAGGCGGTGGTGGTGCGGGTTGCACGGTCTCACCGGCCCCTGCCGCGTGCCCTTCCGCAGCACCGCCGACCTTGCCACCGAGCTTTGGCCCCGCAGTCGCTGCTGCGCCGACCACCTGAGCTCCGACGACGACCGCTGCTGCAGGCCCCGCAGCAGCCCCGCCAGCTCCGGCACCGGCCGCGCCAGCACTGCCGCCCGCGCTCCCGGCTCCTGCACCGGCTGCGGCACCGGAACTACCTGCCGCTGCGCCGCCTCCGGCGGCGGGACTGGCCGTCGTTGCGGGTGGGGTGCCTCCACCGGATGGTGCCGCGCCACCGCCCTTATCTCCCGCGCCGTCCAGCACCTTCTTCGCCCCGTCCGTCTTCGGGGCGGACGGCACGGGGACGGGGCGGTTGAGGGCGGATTTGGCTTCTTGTTCGGCGCTCATCGAGTGGTACATGTCGAAGCCGATGAACGTGACGAACTTGTACGTCATGTACGGGGCGAACGCGGCGATGAACATCAACACGACCCCGGCGATGGGGTCACTGATCGACGCCAGATCAAGCTCAATCGGAGCGCTCACTTGGGTGATCGCGACGAGGAAGATCACCACCAGGACGAGCTTCGACAGGATCAGGGCGATCACGAACGTCGCCCATTTCCCGAACCACCCCTTGGTCGCATCCCAGGAGAACCCCGCGAGGGCGATGGGTGCGAACACGATCGCGACCAGCAGGAGCGCTTTGCGGATCAAAAGGGAGAACCACACGATGGCCGCCGCCGATATGGCGAGGCCGGCGAGGAAGATCGTGACGATCGCACCCACCCCGGGCGCGGCGATGTTGATCCCCGCGAACCCCGCCGCAAGCAGGGTGATGCGGTCGCCGATCGATTCCATCGTGTTCCCCGTGGCCTGCACGATCCCGACCGCGAGCTGATCCGTGATCTCCAACAGGAGACCTGTGAGACCGATGGCGACGAACGAGCCGAGGATGCTTTTCGCGGCTCCCAGGGCGGCGCGGGTGAGGGCGGTGGGGTCGCGGTGGATGAGGCCGGTGATCAGTTGCAGGCAGAAGAAGATCAGCACCACGAACACCGCGACCCCGAAGAGGATGTTGTAGACCCCGACGTAGCCTTCGTCGGTGACGTCGACGAGGGTGGTGGTGTCGAACACCGCCCAGACCGCCTCGAACAGCCACGCCGCCGCCCCGCCCATCGCCTGGGCGAGCCAGTCGAACGGGGCCGCGATCAACGTCGCTGCTCCTTGCCCGACGGTGTCGCATACGGCCGAGATCACTGGCACATCACACACACTCACCGCATCCTCCTTCCCTCGTCGCGGTGGGGTTAGACGGCTTGGCCGACGCCCCAGAAGAAGTTGATGAGCGTCACCGACGCGCCGCAGATGATCGCCGCCCCGCAGGACACGAGCACCCCGACCTTCCCGCGGCTGGCGAGGTGGGGGTTGCTGCTGTTCGCGCCGAAGCCCCACACGATCGCGGAGACGATCAGGGCGAGGACGGAGAGGATCAGGCCGACGGTCATGACCGCGCCGACGATGATGCGCAACTGCTCGATACCGGGAAGCCCGGTACCGTTCGGATCAATATCAATCACAGGGATGCTCCTTCTGCTCACAAGCGCCGGGGAATGGCGGACTTGTCAGCCAGGTGCACCCACAGGCCCCGCCGATAAACTCGAGCGATGGCCCCACAAGCGCAGACCGTCGTGTTCCTTCACGGCCTCGGCGCCGGCACCGACTCCTGGAACCCCCAGATCGCCGCCCTCCCCGACGGGTTCACCGGAATCGCGCCCCGCATCGCCGGGCTCGCCGACGGTGACGGCGAGGGGTTCTCGCTGAGAGCGGCGGCGACGGCTGTGCGTGAGGAGCTTGACCGGCTCGGCGTGGAGCGCGCGCATCTGGTCGGGCTGTCCCTGGGTGGGATGGTCGCCACGCGGTTCGCGATCGACTCCCCGGCCCGGGTCACATCCCTCGTGCTCTCCGGCAGCCAGGTCCACCCGAACCCGGCACTCATGCGGGTGCAGAACGCGATCATGCGACTCCTCCCGGCAAGGGTCGTCGCCCAGCCGGGGATGAGTAAACAGCGGATGCTCGCGGTGCTCCGCGCCGTCGGTGAGACGGACTTCCGGGGAGAACTCGCGCGGGTCACCGCGCCGACGCTGGTGCTGTGCGGACTGAAAGACCGCCCGAACCTCCCCGCCGCCAAAGAACTCGCCGCCGGAATCCCAGGGGCCGAACTGCAGCTCGTGCCCGGCACCGGCCACGAGTGGAACATCCACCAACCCGACGCGTTCAGCACCAGGCTCAACGCCTTCCACCGGAGCCTCATGTCGTGACGGCCGGTGAGGTGCAGCGCGCCTACGGTGCGCGTGCGGCCGAGTACGCGGAGCACCTCGGCGTGATGGAGGCCGTTGCCGCGCCGGATCGCGAACTCGTGCTCTCCTGGGCGCAGACGCTCACCGGTCCGGTGCTCGATGTCGGCTGCGGCCCCGGCCACTGGACCGCCTACCTCCACGAGCACAACGTCGAGATTGTCGGCATTGACCCGACCCCCGAGTTCATCACCCACGCTCGAACAGCGCATCCGGGGATCACGTTCCGCGACGGCCAGGCCGAACGCCTCGACGCGCCGGATGGGTCGCTGGGCGGTGTGCTCGCCTGGTACTCGCTCATCCACTCCGAACCCGCCGCAGCGACGGCGGCACTGGTCGAGTTCGCCCGCGCCCTCCGTCCCGGTGGCGGACTCCTCCTCGGGTTCTTCGAGGGACCAGTGTTCGAGCCATTCGATCACGCGATCACCACCGCCTACCGGTGGCCCATTGGCGAACTCAGTGCCCTCTTGCAGCAAGCGGGATTCACGGTCACCGAGACGCACACGCGCACCGATCCGGGTGTTCGCCCGCACGGTGCGATCGTCGCCACGCGGAACTCGGCGCACCGGGGCCGGGTTACAGGTATTCGCCGACGCCCAGGAGGAAGTTGACCCAGGCGACGCCGGCTCCGGCGAGAGCCGCGGTGCCGAGCGCGACCCAGGCACCGATCCGTGCTTTGGTCGCGGTGTGGGGGTTGCCGGTCGAGGATGAGATGGCCCACACAATCGCGGAAACGATCAGCATGAGCACGGCGATGATGAGCACGAACATCAGCAGTGCGCCGATCACCGCACGGAGGTCGCCGGCGGCGCCAACGCCGCCGAAGTCGGGAAACACGTCCATCAGCGGACACCCCCGCCCAGCGTGCAGGACGCGCGGGAGGCGTTGCCGCCGGTGATGCCTTCGGCGTCGTGGTCGGTGAGCCATTGGTCGGAGTCGATCGCCGGCTGCCCGGTCCCGCCGGGTCGGATTTCGAGGTGGAGGTGGGGGCCGGTGGATTTCCCGGAGGAGCCGACATCGCCGATATGCTGCCCGGCGGTGACGGTCATGCCTTCGGTGACGTGGATGCCGTGCTCCCACATATGCGCGTAGTACGACGCGACCCGTTCCCCGCCGACGGTGTGCTCCACGATGATGAGTCCACCCCAGTTGCCGGTGTAGCCGGCGTGGGTGACGATCCCATCGGCAACGGCATAGATCGGGGTGCCGTCTGCGGCGGCGAAGTCGCTGCCAGAGTGAAACGCAGTCTCGAAGGTGATTGGGTCGGTGCGCCACCCGAACGGGCTGGTCCGCACCCAGGAGCCCTCCGGCAACGGGAACACGACCTTGGTGGTCTCCGGCACCACCACCTCACCGCTTCCACCGCCGCCGGTCGATGGCGCGGGGCGGGTGAGGGCGGTGAGGATCGCTTCGGCGACGGGCTGATAGTTCTGATACCGATCCGGGTACGCCGACACCTCGACGGCTTGCGCGGCACTGCCTGGGGCGAGTTGCTGCCACCCGGAAATGTCGAGCAGTCCTCGGGGGCTCGGGTAGTTGGGTCCGGTGGGTCCGCCGTAGAACGCGCGGGCCTGGTAGTTCGGGTCCATGAGTTCCGCGACGGTGCCCCATCCGGCTTGTGGGCGCATCTGGAACAGGCCGAGGGAGTCATGATCGGACGCATCGCCGTCGTTGGGGTAGTTCGCGGATTCGGGGTAGGTGCCGGTGTTGGCGAGCATCCGCAGGTGCGACTCCGTAAGCGCTGCCATCAACGCGATCACCACCCCCGGACGCCCCACCCCATCCGTCTGCCCACCAACCGTGATGATCGTGGCAGCGTGGGTGAGCTGCTGACGATTCAGCGTCACCGTCTCACCATTCTTCGTCGTCGCAGTGAGCGAGTCCGGGATCGGCCCCACGATCAACGACCCCGGTGCGCACGCGGCGACGGCGGGGTTGGCGAGGACGGCGACGGACAGGAGCACGGTCGCGGGACCGAAACAGACGCCGGCGACGGTGAGGGCGGCGAGGAGCTTCTTGAGCATGGCCGGTCACCGCAGCGGGTTGTCGAGCTGCGACAACCGCAACAAGAGACAGGTGGCGGTGATCGGGTCGGCAGGCGCCGGTGCGGGGGTGCGTTCGGGGGTGCAGGTGAGGAACACGGTGAACGCGACTGGGTGCGTTGTCGTGACCGGGTCGGTGCCCCAGTAGCCGGTGCGGTGGCGGGTCCCGGTGATCGTGTACGCGACCGCGCCGTCAGGAATCTGCCCCGGCGCCGCCTGCACCACGGCGTCCTCCCACACGGCAGGGATCTCGATCGTGTCGATGGTGAGCCACTGCCGCGTCTGATGCGTGCGGAGCTGCGCCCACGCATCCGGCGTCGGCAGATACGAGCGGACATCGGATGCGGCAGCGTCAGCTTCCGTGTCGGCGGTGACATCGGCGAGCATCTGCGCGTAATCGGCAGGCCCATACCCGCTGCTGGTATCCCAAGTGAACAGTGCGTCCGCGATCGCTGCCGCGAACTGATCAGGCCCGCCGAGCGTGACCACGGCTTCCGGCTCTGCCGCGACGTGTGCGGAGCCCGTGGCGGTCGGGCCGTCCGTCGGAGTGGGATCAGCAGGTTCGGTGGTCTGTGGTCCGCGGATGAGGCCGTAGACGCCGACGCCGATGAGGAGGAGCAGGATGAGGCCGCCTGTGATGGCGGCGATGAGCACGGTGCGGCGGCGGCGAGCGGTGGGGTCCATCCTGGTGTCCTTCCCGACATGATTCGGATCACCAGACAGGTGCACCACCGCGCACAGGAACAGGAAGGGTACGGAGGGTCAGGCGGTTTCGCGGCGCACGTTTCGTGCAGTGCGGGCGGTATCTAGGAACGCGATGGTCGCGGTGACGGCGTTCTCGAACATCGCCCACTGCTCAGCTGACAGGGCCGGGCCGATGGTTTCGGGGTCGTAGCGTTCGGTCCAGGTGGAGAGCTCGTCCCAGAGGTAGACGAATGACCGCACCGGCAGGAAGTCCCGCGGCTGCTCCTCGACCGCGTGGAGGCGTGCTGATGCGAGTTGGGCGGGGCGCTTCTTCGTCGCAGTTCTCGCACGCTCGACAGCGAGTACCGCGAGACGTTCTAGGTCCGCTGGCCGTGCCGTGTCTTCGAGTTCCCGGAGACGCGCGGCTCCTGCGGCTGCGGTGTCGCGGATGCCTGCCGGTTGTGCGGGGTCGCCCGCGAGGGTATCGAGTTCGGCGAGTGCTTGCGCGGCGCGGATGCGCTGCTGCGCTCCGGTGATCGACCCGCCCGCGTCGATCCGGTCAAGTTCCTCCCGCGCCCGCCGCTGGACGTCGTCGGGCTGCGCAGGGTCAGCGGCAAGGTTCTGCAACTCGTTGATGCGTTCAAGCGAGGTGTACGCGTTGCGGCCGGTGACCATGAGCGCGGCCTGCTCGCGGGTCTTCCCGATACTCCCGGCCGACGGTGGGGCCACCGTGGCCCCACCGTGTGACCTGCGGTTTTCTTGTTTCGAGGTGAACCGAGACGCTTCCTGCCGGCCCGTCGCATCTTCGACCATGAGGGCTTTCAGTTCGGCGTAGAGGGTGGCTTCCTCGGTGCGGGTGAGGGGCTTGTGCAGAAGGTTGTCGTCCTGTTCAGCGAGGAGCTGCCCGAGGGTGGTGGAAATGCCGGAGCGCACCCACACGTTCACGGTCTTCCACCCGAGCCGGCGGATCGCGGCCAGACGGCGGGCGCCGCAGATCAGCATCCCGTCCGGGGTGACCGTGATCGGCTGCAACAGCCCATCCCGAGCGATCGACTCCACCAACGAGTCGAGGTCGCCGTAATCCTCGCGGTGGCGACGGCCGGCCCAGATCGAATCGACCGCGCGCTCCAACTCGATATGCCCCGCCTCGCTCATGGCCTGCCCCGCATCACGCCGGGTGCGGCGACTTTGACCGCGGCACCCAAGTCCGTGTCATCCATGAGGTGCGCCAAGGACTCACCGATCAGCAGCCGCAGTAACACGCCACGGCCCGCGTTCGTGCCGGCCAGGTGCAGGTCGGGGGCGCCGAGGATGATCCGCAGCAGCCGATACCAGGACGGTGCGGGCAGATCGAGCAAGGCACGGGCGTGCCGGTCGCGCCGGAGCGATTCGTATGCGCCCGCACGAGAGACGGACTCTGCCAGGCGTGCGCAGATGCACTCGACCGCCGCACGGGCGACCACTGGTTCCCACCGGTACCAGCACAGCAACGCGATCGTGTCCTCGACGGCGGATTCCACCCCCGTCGATCCCGGTACTTCCATCTCGTCGCCGCTGACATCGTCGTCGTCATCGTGTGCGAACGGGTCGGCGCGGAACGCGGGGTGGTAGTCGGTGAGGGGGTTTTCGCGGTCGGAGAAGCGTTCGGCGTCATGGAAACTCGAGTACCTCGGCCGCCGAGCCTGATGCACAGAGCACAACAGACCATTGGCGCGGTTTTCTGCGATGCAGGTGATCTGCACGGCGCGGGTGATGACCGCCCACGGATCATCCGCCCGTCGCACCGAGGGCGTGCGCATCGCCTCGAACGCGGCAGCCGCCGCCTCCCACGGGTCCAGGCCGTGCTTGCGGGCGAGCGCGGCGTACTTGTCAGCCGCGTACCGCATGAGCTCGGCGGCGACCGGGTCATTCCGCCACGCATCAGGCCCCTCAGCGCCGAGGCGGGTGAGGAGTTCGCGGAGCCGTTCTGAGTTCTCGAACCCACGCCCGCGACCGTCGCGGCGGGGAGTATTTCGTTGTGGCATGGTGGCACCTCCTGACAAGCAGGTGCGCACCGTCTCCCCACCAACCCTGTCGCGCCACCGTCTTCTGCGCATAGCCGTTCACCCCAGCCCGATCCCGGACGGCCGCACCCACGACGACGAGCGCGGCCGATCCTGCGGCTCGAACACGTCGAACGACTCGAACACCGACGACCCCGAACGTTCCGCACGGCGATCCCGAATGTCACCGGCACGGTTACGGGTTGCTCGGAATGCCTGGCCTGGCGCGCGGCGGACACGGTGCGCGAGCTCGGTCTGAAAGTTGATGCCGCGGCCTGCGATCCGGGCGGTGCTCGACGCGATCAGATCAGTCGGCCGCACCCACGCGATCCCGCGCCCCACCCGCGAGGAACGATCCCCGGCGGTGGTGGTGAGTGAGGGGTCGCGGTGCACGGCGAACGCCGACCGCTCCGCCTCCCCACCCTCGACCGTCTCGGGCCGCACATCCGGCGGCTCGATGCTGTTCGTCTCTGCGTGATCGTTCACGAGGTCTCCTCCTTCGCTCCATTGATCGCTGGGGTGAACCAGCGGCCGACGGTGGAGGGGTGCACGCCCAGGTGCCGGGCGATCTGCTTGTTCGACCACCCCTCCACCTCCCGCAACTGCGTCGCTTCCTCCCGCCGCTCACGCACCGACACCACCGGCAACTCCACTGGCTGCGCCTGCTCAACCTCCGGTGCGGCGACCGCCTGCGATGGAACGACCGTCTCTGCCGGAACCTCCTCGATCACGTCTGCATCCGGTGTGGTGGTGGGGCGGGTGAGGATGACGGTGAGGTGCGTGATCGACAGCAGCACCAGCGGCGGGATCGCCGCGACCGACGCGGCAAGAACCGCCGGTACGTCGGTGTCGGCTGCGATGATCGCGTGGATTGCGTTCGCCGTGACCGACACGACGGCGCCGGCGGCGAGAAGCGTCCACGGGTACCAGGTCGGGCGGGACTGGTTGGCGAGGGCGACGACGGCGACGGTCGCGACGACGATGATGCCGTCCACGATCAACGGCCACGCCCACGCCTGACCCGCTTCAATCCCAGACCGCTGCGCCAGATCAGCAAGCGCCGTGAAGGACAGCCAGAACGCGCCGGCTGCGATGAACACGGTGCCCGTGATCGCCGTCACCACCGCCAAGCGTCGACCCCGCGGCGAGACAGCCTCGGTGGTGTTCATGAGATCACCCGGCCCGGTGATCCGCGCACCACACGACGCTCATCCGCCACGGGCTCCACGGACGTGCGAGGTGTGTGGTGGGTGGTGCGGTAGGCGGAGCGGATCGTCGCCATGATCTCCCGCGCCCCCAGCCCCGCGTGCTCTGCCGCAGGCCCCAGGGCGTCGAGGGTTGCGTCGGGTGGGGTGCCGGCCTCGGCGAGACGGCACGCGGCCCAGAACAGCCCCCGGTTCCGCTCACCCTCACCGCGCCCGGCCACCCAACCGGCGAGCACCTTCGCATCCGAGCCCCGCCGCTCAAACCGAGAAGCACGCGCACGGTCGATAGGGATTGGGGTGCGCGGGTCCAGGAACTCGCGCAACCGCGCCGCATCGACTGGAGCCGATGGCTCGCCTGCGGTGACGATGAGCCGGTATAACGCCCGCACCCCGCCAGGGCGCAGCACGCGCGAGGGCGGGGCGATGATGTAGCCGCCGTCACCCCGGAAATCGACATGCACCCGCGCTGCCTGCCACGACGATTGCGCACGGTCGGGGTCTGCCGGGTAGTAGGCGTGGAGGCCGCCGGAGGGGGTGCGTACGAGCACCGCCCACCCCGCCGCATGTCCGTGACGGTGCGCTTCGCGGAAAGCGGGGAATCCGGTGCCGGTCGCGTGCACGTCGACATCGACAACCTCCACCCCCGAGGCGGCACCAGTGGGGATGCCGATGTTCGCTGACGGCCACCTCGACCACCACCCGGCAACCTGCAATGGGTCAGCGGTCGCGTCACGGAACCCGCGGGCCACGAGCGGACGCTTCTCACCCGGCACGCACGGGAACACCGGCACGCCGGCCGCAGCGAAGCGTGCCGCCGCCTCCGGGAGCGGCATCCCGCCGACTTCGGAGAACAGGTCGATGGCGCCCATCACAGGCTCCTCACCGACGACACCACCGCGCGGCGCGACTCCTCCGCCAACGGGTCAGCAGTCGGCCCGACCGTCGGCTCGGTGCGGTTCTTCGCTGGGGTGTCGCGGGTCAGGCCGGGAGGGTCACCGTTGCCGATCTGCACGGTGGGGAGCTGATCGAGAATCACGGCGGAGGTTTTGCGGACTCGTTCGCCGGTGGCCTGGACGACTTCGACCGGGGACTTCTCCGGCACCGTCGCCGCCCACCCCGACACATACGGGACCGTGTAGTCGCTGGTGTCCATGCCGTGCGCTGCGGCGACCATCAACGCCACCGAATCCGCCTCCACCTCACCGATCCCGCGATGCCCCGACGCATCGGGATTGTCTGGGCCGTGCAGCAGGACATGGGCGAGCTCGTGCACGAGGGTCTTCACCTGTGCCGCCTCGGGCATGTTCTCCCGCACCGCCACCGTCCGCGCACCGAAATCGGTGAGGCCGTTCGCGCCGTGGATCATGCCCTCATGCGGCACCCGCAACACCGTGAACCCCTCTGCCTCTACGAGACGCGCGATGCCATCCCAGAGCCCGTCGGGCGCTTCACCTTCCAACAGCCGCGGGGATGGCGGCGCGGGGATCGGATCACCCGCGGTCTGTGAGACATCCCAGACGTAGGCGGGGCGGACTCCGACCATGCGGGAGCGCACCGCCTCACCCGGTTTCGGTTTCTCGAACCGGCCGAGCCGGCGCCACGACTCCGCCACCTTCGGCGTGAACGACGCGAACCTCCCGGTGACAGGGGCGAGGATCATGTACCCCGACTGGCCCTTCTCGACCTGCCGGCCTAGTGCCTGCCACTGCTTGAACCCCGCCACATACGACGGCACCGGCTCCGGCACCCGGCCTGCCTCGAACGCCGCCTGATGCTGCACGAAGATCAGCAGTGTGTTGTTGAACGAACGCGCCCGAAACCGGGCCGCAAACTCCAGTGCCTGCTTCCAGTCCTCACCCGACACCAACGACTCCACCGCGCTGGTGAGCTGTTCATGCAGGGCGTCGAGCTTCGCATCCCGCGCTGCCCGCGCTTCCTCACTGGTTGCCATCGCCGTCCTCCTTCCGCAGGTACCCGCACACGGCGGGTGACCTCTGCGACCAGAAGGTGCGCGAAGGGGACCAGAAAAGCGATGGAGACGGGCGACGGACAGAAGAGTGAGCGACCGTCAGGTGCATCACTGAACCCGACGTGGTCAGCCCACCTCTACCTCAGAAGCAGGACACCCGGTGATCCGAGCACCGGATCATGGTCACTTCGCCCGGTCGCATGCGCACTTAGTCCGGGGCAGTACCCTTCGGCGCGTTGACAGTGATCCGTCGATACTCGCTCGGAGAGAGCCCGACACTACGACGAAACTGACGAGCCGCGAAATCAGGATCGCCCCACCCCACAGATGCCGCGATGACCGAAATCGTCGAGTCGGTGGTTCGCAACAACTCGACCATCCTCTGCACTCTGAGCATCGTCAAGTATGCGATCGGTGACTTCCCAAACGCCTCAAGAAAAATGCGTCGAAACTGCGACGAAGAGAGGTGAACAGACTCGGCCATATCTGCCACCGTCCATCGGCGATCGAGCTGTTGGCGGAGTCGTTCTACGGTGTCTCGTGCTTCGACGCGTAGGGCCCGGAATTGGCGGTAACGAGGCCCCGCCGGCGGTGCCGTGCTGCGTTGCATTGGGCTCGTGCGCGCGCCTGATGTTGCGAGCAACGGTACAACGACGTCAAGTACCGCGAATAGGCAGGCTTGCGCACGGTAGAAGCGTTCGGGTGTCAACCCATCGACGCTGAGCGCCGCAAGTTCATCGAGCCAAGGCATGAGCAGACCTGCTCGTTCTTCGCCAATGCGCACGATCTGCGCAGGTTCCGCATAGTGGGCCTCTAGGAAGTCGCTGGCGTCGTGACGGGTACGAAACCGGGTAGCGTACTGCCAGAACACCTGGTCGATCACATAATCTCGATCCATATACAACGTCGTTGTGGTGATCCACCCTTCCGGCTCTGCCCCACACAGCGTGTTTGCCGAGAGCACGATCACGTCACCGACATTGACGTGACGGCTTCCGAACTCACTGAACAGTCGTGCGCTGCCCGCACGGACCACGATGATCTTTACGCAATCGAACGCGACAGGATCAATCGGCGCGTGGAGCGATTGTGTGCGTGCGGTTACTGGTGAGTAGTCCTTCTTACTGGGTGTGCGGGCAGCGCGCATCGTTTGGCTTCGAGGTCTCATCTGCTCGAAGCCAAACGATGGCGAGGTTGCCGAAGACAAGGAACTGAGACTCAGTGAGTGTCGAGTGGATGTGTCCTTTCGACGGCGCGCATGCGCCCTGCCCCGAGAGCGATTACCGCGAGAACCGGTGGCACTATGCCCGCGACTATGAGGATCACAGGAATGGGCACCAGCAAGGAGAGCGGCCCCGCGATGGCGATGGAAACGGGCATGAACGCGATCGAGACAAAGAAGTCAAGGCTCGCGACTCGTCCGATCATCTCTATCGGCACCAGTCGTTGCAGCAGCGTTCCCCAAATGACGACGCCAGCTCCCGTCGCCGCGCCAACGACAAACAGTGCCGCGAGCATCACGATGAGGTTGGTGGCGGCACCGATCAGCACCAGCGGAAGGGTTCCTCCGCCCCAGCAAAGGATCATGAATGTCAGGTATCGGCGGGGAAGCTTCAGCGATGACACCGTCAAGGACCCGATGGCGCCCCCGATACCGTATGCGGCCAGCAGGAATCCGAAGGTTGCTTCCGCATCGTCGAATCGTTCGCGGGTCAGAAAGGGCAGGAGCACTTCGATCGGACCTTGGACGATGAGCGCAAGGGAAGAGCCGAAGATGAGCGTCCACAGGAGCCAGCGAGTGTGAACGACGTACTTCACTCCCGCGCGCAAGTCTCCCCACACACCCGGCCGATCCTCTGGTTGAGCGGACCGCATCGCTTCGTCCCGATGGCGGAGGAAGAGAGTGATGACGAAAGCGATCGCGTAGCAGCCTGCCACGATGACCGCTCCGATCGCGGGGAAGAACAGGCCGACGATCACCCCGCCGAGGGCGGGGCCAAGTCCCTGCCCCATTGACGGGCGCAGGGCACCCTCGAGCCCGTTGGCCGCGAGTAACTGTTCAGGAGGGAGAACGTGCGGTAGATACGCGCTGTACGCAGGGTAGAAGAACGCGCTCCCTGCACCCATTACAAAAGACGCGGCGCCGACATGCCACAGTTCGATCGTTCCGGTCATGGAGAGGATCGCGACTCCGGTCATCATGGCGGCAGTGAGTCCCTGCACCGTGATGATGATCTTTCGTTTGGAGAATCTGTCAGCGACCACGCCTCCGAAGATTGAAAAGAGGAACAGTCCAAGGCTCATCCCTGTTGCCACGGCAGAGAGCGCAAGAGGGCTGTCATCAAGCGCCAGCACTTGGAAGACCATGACAATCGTCCACATACCGGTGCCAAACACCTCGATGCCTACTGCCATGAACAGGAGGCGGTAGTCACGAGATTCAAACGGCCGTAGCGCGCGCATCCGGTTGGAGGTCTGCTCACTCATGCTGTCACCTCCCTCTCGACGGTGGGGATGAGGGAGAGCCGGGGCCATGCCTCTGTGTCTCGAAGGAGTTGCCGGTCGTGAGTGGACACCACAACTGCAGCTTGCGTGGCTCCCAACGCATCGGTGAGTTCATCGACCAGCGCGATGGAGAGGTGGTTGGTGGGTTCATCGAGAAGAAGCACATGTGGCCGCGTGGCGAGTATCAATGCAAGGTCGAGACGACGTTGCTGCCCCATTGAAAGTTCGCCGATCCTTTTACCGGTCTCCTGTGGTTTCAGCAGCCCTAACTGCGATAGGCCAACCGCCTCCGGTTCGGGCAGCGTTCCCGCGTTGACGAGCGACGCAATGTGAGTTGCGTACACCTCGCTCGCTCGGCGCGCAGGAGGTAGAACAGTCTCTTGGCGAAGAAAGGCCAGGCGTGTGTTTTCTGGGCGGCGCACGCCACCGGTATCCGGCATGAGTTCCCCACTGAGCACATTCAAGAGGGTCGATTTACCGGCACCGTTGGGGCCGGTCACGACCAGGCGCTCGCGGTGGGAGAGGGAGAGTGTCACGGGTGGAGAGAGCCTGCCCGCGATACTGACTTCATCAGCCCTGAGCAAGAGGGCACCGGTTCTACTCGTGAGGTCGGGAAATCGGAACACTTGCGGCGGCTGCGGGACCGTGATGGCGTGCGCTTCCAACGCGTCCTGTCGCCGGTGCACGCTCTGGACGAGGCCGCCTGCGCGGGTAGCTCGTCCGTGCTTGTTCGTTCCCTTCTCTGGGCGCCATCCCGAGATGAGCCGATTCTGGGCACTGCTCAGGCTGGCCTGCAACCGTGCATGCTCGGCTTGTTGACGCTCGTACTCCAGTTCCCACAGAGTTCGTTCGGCTGCGCGACCCTCCCGGTACCCGGCATAGCCGTTGCCATAGATTCGTGGTCGACCATCGGGCGTCGGGTCGAGATCAACGATCGTCTCTGCGATATCGATCAGTAGCGCACGATCGTGGCTGACGACGACGACCCCGCCGGTACGCGAGCGGAGTTGGGAGGTAAGGAAGTCCAGCCCTTCGCGGTCGAGGTGATTGGTGGGCTCATCGAGAAGGATGAAGTCGTGGTCTGCTCCGAGAAGACAAGCCAGGCGCACTCGGTACCGTTGCCCCACTGAGAGGGCAGAGAGTTGCCGAGTCAGATCGGTCTCAGCGCCCAAGGCTTCAAGCGCGATTTTTACACGGCGCTCGGCGTCCCACGCGTCGAGTGCTTCTGCGGTCTCCAACGCTGTTGCATACCAGTCGCCTGCGCCGTCCTCGCGACGTGTGATGGCAGACGAAGCAGCGTCGAGGTCAGACAGAGCCGCGAGCGGGGCCGCGATCGCTTCTGCGACCACCTGCCCCACAGTGCGATTCTCGTTGGTCGTCATCTCTTGTTCGGCGATGCCGAGGGTGCCGATCAACTGGACAGCGCCGCTGTCAGGCGTCAGCTCACCGGTGAGCACATGGAGAAGTGAGGACTTGCCTCGGCCGTTCTCGCCAACGACGGCCACACGAGAGGACGGCGTGACCACGAGGTCAACATCGTAGAGAACGGGTGTGGTTCCGCGAGTGAGAGAGACGCTTGTAGCGATGAGTTGCGCGCGACGGCGCGCCGGATGACGGTTGGTCAGGGTGAGCATGTGAATCCTTCGAAACAGCACGCCGAGCGCACGAAGCACAAAGCGCACAAAATGACGGCGACCCCGAGAGGGGTCAGAACGAGCGGCCGCCACGAACTCGGAGATACTCAACGAGCGTGGTGGGCCTGCTCAGCCGTCACAGGAAGTACAAATGCATGCATCCACTCTAGCGCATGAGTATCTGGGCTGCCGAGTGGTCGTATCCCTGTGTGGCTACACCGCTCAGATCACCGCGCGGGAAGCACGCGTCCTGTAGGTCAGGTGTATCCGTAGGAGGGCAGGGTTTCAGCGTCCCAGTTCATAAGCACTGCATCCGGCTCGGAGAGCAGCAACGGCCTGGTCGGGAAGAACCCCGTTGCCGAGGGCGGTGAGTTGCTGGTTCGTCGTGAGTTGATGCCGAGCATGAGTCACCCACCCTGTTTGCAATCCCATAAGCCATTCAACGAATTTTGGTGCAGGGCGGGGGCCACTAGCATCGCGCAGAATCGCTGGTGCCGGTGCCGGACGTCCGGTGATCTGCTCCCACCGGGTCACTGCTTCGGCGTACCGTCCCCATCGTTGAAGAACTGCTCGATCAACGGCCACAGGCCGTCCGGCTCCTCGTGTCGCGGGTACCCGTTCGGTCCGTGGAGGGCGAGGTCGATGATCTGATGGCTCAATGCGATCGTGCCGCGCCGGGCCTTGACCTGCTGCAGGCTCTCCCCGCCGCGGGACGCGTCTGACGCTAGCGGCGTGCGGAATAGTGCGGTGGGCGAGGATGAAGATGCGGTATCGGGGGTGGGGTGCGCCGATTGCGGAAGCGGGTAGGCCCATCCATTGCGCGTCATACCGCAAGTCGGCCAGGTCTCCCAGAACTGCTCCTGCCGCGCGAAGAGGTCGAGTTGCGGTTTCTCCCAGATGCCACGGGTCGGATTCCACACCGCGAGGGGTTGCATCTCGGGGGTTGCGTTGCTCATCGTCATCTCCTTCGAGGTTTGCGCGGATCGCGGGTGCGGAGAGCAGCCCACGGACGTTCTCAATCACAACCCACTCCGGTTGCAGTGCGTCGATCGCTGCCGCCATGTGCGCCCACAAGCCGGACCGGTTGCCGGGTTTCAAGCCGGCCATCTTCCCTACGGTGGATACGTCTTGGCAGGGGAACCCGCCGCAGAGGATGTCCACCGGTGGCACCGTGTTCCAGTCGATGGTGGTGATGTCGCCGAGATTCGGGGCGTCGGGCCAGTGGTGGGAGAAGACGCGCGCGACGGGTTCGTTGATCTCCGAGAACCAGATCGTTCGGGCTCCGAAGACTTCCTCAACGGCGAGGTCGAGTCCGCCGTAACCAGAGAACAGCGACCCGACACGCAGCGGCGCGGTGTGGTCGGTAAGGGTCTGGTCGGCCACGGGTAAACCTCCTGGAACGGTGATCCTCGGAGCCGTTCTGCTCCGAGCTGGTCACCGACCAGGTGCACGAACTGCCCCACGCACCGCCGTTCAGCCACCGCCTTCTGCCTCGCGCGAGCCGCCTTCGACGCTCAGCGCCGCCGACCTCTCGCGGTTCGCTCGAACGGGTTGTCACGCGTCTTGCAAGCGAGGCCCGCCACCTGACTCGTCAGGCGGCGGGGAGCTAGCTCCGCGACGGCGCTGACGCTCACCTCGTCATCAGGGCGAGGGCGGTGTTCGGTGACGGTTTCGATGCGGGTGATGTCTGCCGGCGACGGCTACAAGTATTTGCTGCGCACCGTCGCCTCCGGTGATGGCGACCGCTCCCTCTCGACACCTCTGACTCGCTACTACGCGGAGAAAGGCAGCCCACCGGGTCGCTGGCTCGGCTCCGCTGTGACCGCGCTCGGCAGCGGAGCGATCACAGTGGGTGATCAAGTCACCGAGACTCAACTCCAGCTTCTGGTCGGCATGGGGCGCGATCCTGTGACCGGCGACCCACTCGGGTCCGCCTATCGGAACTACCCGACAGCAACCGAACGCATCCAGCAGCGCGCCGCCAAACTCGACGCCAATCTCGGCGTGACCGAACGAGCAGAAGCGGTCGCCGCAATCGAGACGGAAGAGCTGGTGAAGGGGTCGCGGAAGGCAGTTGCAGGGTACGACTTCACGTTCTCAATTCCGAAGTCCGCATCAGTGCTGTGGGCGGTGTCGGATGCAGGCACGCAATCCCTGATTGCGAACGCGCACCACGCAGCGGTTGCGGAGATGGTTGCGTTCATGGAACGCGAGGTTGCCGCAACCCGGGTCGGCGCCGTCGGACGCAACGGTGCGGTTGCACAGGTCGACGTGACCGGACTGATCGCAACCGCGTTCGACCACTACGACAGCAGATCCGGCGACCCCCACCTGCATACGCACGTCGTGATCTCGAACAAGGTGCAGACTGCTCAGGACGGAAAGTGGCGCTCCCTCGACGGCCGACCTCTGCACGCGGCAACGGTCGCACTGTCGGAACTGCATGAGGCCGTGTTCGCCGACCACCTCACCCGCACCTTCGGCGTCGGATGGGAAGCCCGAGAGATGGGGCGCGATCGAAACCCGGCGTGGGCGATCACAGCGGTGCCAGAGAAACTCGTGGCCGAGTTCTCCTCGCGCTCGCGGCAGATCGAGCAAGAGAAGAACCGACTCATCGCCGAGTACGTCGAACGGCACGGGAGGCAACCCTCGCCCACCACGGTCATCAAATTGCGTGCGCAGGCCACACTCGCCACCCGACCCGAGAAACAAGTCCGCTCGCTCGCCGATCTCACGACGGAGTGGCGCGCACGAGCGACCCACGTCCTCGGTGAAGACGCAACCACCTGGGCTCGCACCGTCACGTCGAACAGTGCCCTGTTGCTGTTGCGTGCGGACGATGTGCCGCTGGAGGTAATCGCCGAGCTCGGGCGCAATGTTGTTGAGACGGTGGGGGAGAAGCGCTCGACCTGGCGCAGGTGGAACCTCACTGCTGAGGCCGCCCGCCAGACCATGCCCTACCGCTTCGCCACCACAAGAGACCGCGAAGCAATCGTCGGGATGGTCGTGGATTCCGCCGAAGCCGCCTCACTGCGACTGACCCCGCCGGAGCTCGCGACGAGTTCTGCTGTCTTCCGCCGGCCTGATGGTAGGAGCGTGTTCCGCCCGAAGGCCTCGACGGTATACACGTCAGAAGAACTTCTCGCCGCCGAAGACCGACTTCTCGAGCGCGCCCGCACCACCACCGCGCCGACCGTGCCCATCGACATCGTTGAGAAGGTGACCACCCGCCCTGATCGCGAGGGACGAATGCTTGGCGAGGATCAGGCCGCAGCGCTCGCGGCGGTGGCCGTGTCGGGGCGAGTAGTCGATGTGCTGGTCGGCCCCGCTGGAGCCGGGAAGACGACCGCCATGCGTGCACTTCGCACTGCGTGGGAGCGTGAGCACGGCCGCGGCGGCGTTGTCGGTCTTGCCCCGTCGGCGGTCGCAGCACAGGTCCTCGCGGACGACCTCGGCATCCCGACGGAGAACACCGCGAAATGGTGGGACACCCATCAGCGCACCGGCGCCACCTTCCGGAAGGGTCAGCTGGTCATCATCGACGAAGCCTCCCTCGCCGGAACCCTCTCCCTCGACCGCATCACGGCCCTGGCTGAGCAAGCAGGGGCGAAGGTATTGTTGGTGGGGGACTGGGCGCAGCTCCAATCCGTCACTGCCGGTGGTGCGTTCTCCCTCCTCGTCCACGACCGGGACGATGCCCCCGAGTTGGTGGACGTGCACCGGTTCATGAATGAGTGGGAGAAGAGCGCCTCCCTTGACCTGCGCCATGGCCGCGCCGAAGCGATCGATACCTACGCTGACCACGACCGCATCACCGGCGGCGACACTGAGGCGATGATCGATGCCGCCTACACAGGCTGGCGCGCCGACAAGCTTGCCGGGATTGCGACGGTGCTGATCGCCGACTCGAACGAATCCGTCCATGCCCTAAACCAGCGCGCCCGCGCAGACCTCATCCTCGACGGCACCGTGAATGCCCTCCGCGAAGTCGAACTCCGCGACACCTCCCGAGCCTCAATCGGAGACACGATCATCACCCGCCGCAACGATCGGCGCCTGCACGCCCGTCGACGGTGGGTGCGCAACGGCGACCTCTGGACGGTTACTGACGTTCGCCAGGACGGCTCCCTCACCGTCCGTCGCGACGGCATGCGTCGTGGTGGGGCGGTGGTGCTACCGGCCGGGTACGTGGCCGAGCATGTCGATCTCGGATACGCGGTCACCGCACACCGAGCCCAGGGCCTCACGACCGACACCACACACGTCCTCGCTGACGCGAGCACCACGAGGGAGAACTTGTATGTCGCGATGACGCGCGGACGCGAAGCGAACCTCGTCTACGTCGCCACCGACCGACCTGACGGTGCCCACGAGGGGCCGCACCCCGCCGATAACCCAGACGCGACAGCACGGACCGTGCTCTACGGGGTCCTACAGCACGTCGGCGCGGAACTCTCCGCACGCGAGACGATCACAGCCGAGCATGAGGCGTGGGGATCGGTGGCCCAGCTAGCGGCCGAGTACGAAACGATCGCGCAAGCCGCCCAACACGACCGCTGGGCAACCCTCATCCGTACCTCCGGCCTGACGCAGGACGAAGCAGAAGATGCGATCCGTTCCGACACTTTCGGCGCGCTTGCCGCGGAACTCCGGCGTGCGGAAGCCAACCATCATGATGTGGACGCGCTTCTCCCGCGCCTTGCTGCGGCACGAGGATTCGGTGACGCGGACGACATCGCCTCCGTCCTTCACCACCGCCTCGCGCGCGCCACCACCCGCCCCACAGGGGCAGGGCGTACTCGTCGGGCTCCCCGATTGATCGCGGGCCTGATCCCCGAAGCCGCCGGCCCGATGACTGCCGAGATGCACAAGGCTCTCTCAGAGAGACGAGAACTGATCCGACAGCGCGCCAATGCGGTCCTCGATAAAGCTCTCCTGGAGAGACAGGACTGGGCGGTCTCAGCCGGCGGAGAACCTGCCGAGGCGGATGCCGCCGAGTCGTGGCGGCGCCAAGCGCGAACGATCGCGGCCTACCGCGACCGCTACAACATCACCGGGAACGAGCCACTCGGTGCTGCACCGGACAGCGACGCGCAAAAGATCGACTTCGCACGAGCCAATGCCGCACTGGTCAGCCTCAAGAACCTGAACACGCAGCGCACCGAAGACGACGCAATGCAACCCGCCCCGAAGCGCCCGGGCACCGGACGCGGGCTCTGAATACGGCCAGGATACTGATCGGCCTCCCTCTTCCGGATGCCCAGATTCCGACCTAAAATGGACCGTGTAAGCAAGGCGGCTTTCATATGTGTGTCGCCGTCGCCCCGAGCGTGACGGCATGATCGCCCGATTCGGGCAGTCCTTCGAGGTTCTTTGTCGCCAGATCCTTTGGAGAGGACTGCCGTCATGATCCGCCTGCTCTGGAACGCCAGCATCCATGTCCGTGGTTTCCTGCGGCGCTACATGCCTACCAACATCCTCCTCGACGCGATCCGCACGAGGCGAGGACTCAAGTGGGGCGTGCCAGCGATGCTCCTCGCCGTGGCCTACCTGATACTTGCGAGCATCTGCACTAACCTCATCTCTGCCGGCGGCCCCGGATGGCTCAACCTTCTCGTTCTTCTCTTTCTTTGGAACACCTTGAAGTTCATTCTCATCGGGCCCGTCAGCTTTGTGCTGCTGATCCGAGCCCGGCTGCGGGAGCGCAAGGTGGCGGTGGTGTCGACAGGGCGTCGGTGATTCGCGTTCCCAGAGTCCTGTCCGCAGCGAGCGGATGAACGGCACCGCGGGCCTTCGTGGACGAGGCTGTCATCTGCGCGCCGTTCAGCCTGGCATGAGATCTGTGTTCATCATTGAATATGGAGCCGTCACCCAGCAGACCCGTCGTGGTTTATCTCGACATGAATGTCTGGGTGTCTATGACCCGGGGATGCGCTCAGGACGATTCGAGGTGGATTGCGGCGCGTTCTGGTTTGGAAGCGGCGGTCTCCAGCGGGCAGATGGTGGTTCCTCTGTCAACCGCGCACTATCTCGAGCTCTGGCACAGGCGCGAGCAGCGGTCGCGGGAGCAGGTAGGCACCGTGATGCGGGAAGTAACGGGCTACGCGACGATACCGTCGACGTATAGTGTGCGTCGCCGTGAGGTGCGAGCGTTGGTGTCTCAACTTGCGGGTGGATCATCGCCTCTCCTGTCGACGAGTGATCTGCTTGGTCACGGCGCAGCGCACGCGTTTGACTCACCCCACGGTCGATTCCGCTTCATTGAGTCACTCGCGTCGCCCGACGGCAAGGTGAATGAGGGGCTTGCTACCGAGCCACCCGAGAATTGGAACGCCCTGGACCGATCCGGGCCAAAGTGGGAGTGGCTCCAACTCGTCGGAACCCAGTCAATTCTTGAAAGCGAGGGAGTCGAACGAACCCCCGAGCATCGTTACGGAACTCGACACATGGAGGGTGAGCTCCTGCTCCGTGAGCACCTCGTCCGTGAGCCCAAAGCGCGTGGGCAACTGTGGGACCATCTCGTGGCCGACGAGCTCGACTCCCTGCGGGACGAGATAAACGAGATCTCCGAGGAACTGAATGTCGACCCACACGGATTCTTCCTCAGTGGCGTTCTCGGAGCGACGCCGCCCGAATCAGTTCATGGTTTTGTCGCGCGGCTGCCCTCGGCCTTCGCGTGGGCAACCTTGCGTCATTGGAAGCATCGAGACCTAACCCACCCTTGGGAGCAGCACGACTGGACAGACATCTCCGCGCTATCCGTTGCCGTCCCGTATTGCGATGTTGTGATCACGGAACGCCGGTGGGCGCACATGATCAAGGCGACCCGGCTGGCTGAGCGGCACGATACCGACGTGGGGCACGGTCTCACGTCACTTGAGTCGCTACTGTCGACGTTCTCATGAGCAGGCCCGGGCCCGAGTGGCGAGCGAAACTCAGGGCGCGGCGCGGCACCACATTGGGTGTCCGACCTCCTCGATAGGATAGGCAACGAGGTCGATCAGACCTTTCGCAACCGGGGGAGACGTTCTCAGCCTGACTCGCAAGAGACTCCGCGAGCGTTCAGAGTTGTCCAGGCGCACGTCGAAGAACTCAGCGTCGAAAGGGGAATCGGTGAATCAGCCCGACGCTCGCTTCCGTTTCATCGATCTTTTCGCTGGCCTGGGCGGGTTCCACGTCGCTCTTGCCGAACTCGGGGGCCAAGGCGTTTTCGCCGCCGAGTGGGAGCCAACACTCAACTCCCTGTACAAGACGAACTTCGGTATCGCCCCATGGTCCGACGTGAGTGATCTCGACTCCGACGCGAAGATCGCTCTGGAGATCCCCGACCACGATGTGCTCACTGCGGGTTTCCCGTGCCAGCCCTTCTCGAAGGCTGGTGAGCAACTGGGGTTTGAGCACACCCTCCAGGGTCAATTGTTCTTCAAAGTGTTCGAAATACTTAAGGTCAAGCGCCCTCGCCGATTCATCCTTGAGAATGTCCCGAACATCCTCAAACACGACAACGGCAACACGCTCAAGACCATAAAGAACAAGCTCGAGAATGACCTTGGGTACACGGTAACTGTCGAGCGCCTCTCGCCTCACCAGTTTGGCGTTCCTCAGATCCGCGAACGGGCCTATTTCATTGGCTCACTCGACGGTCTCGATGATTTTAAGTTGCCAGAGCCAACTCGCAACGAGACTGACATCAGTTCTGTTCTGCAGCAGGGGAGCGTTGACGTACGCGCTGTGCCTGAGCAGACACTTCGTGCGATCGATATGTGGGACGACTTCCTGCGCTTGTCCGGAGAGGTCAAACTCCCCTCATTTCCGATCTGGTCGATGGAGTTCGGTGCCACCTACCCGTACAAGGACGCAACGCCTCCAGCGCTTTGGAAAGAGCAAAAGGCTCACGGACTCGACGAGTTTCAGGGCAACTTTGGCTTCTCGCTGAGCGGTCTCACCGTTGAGCAACAGTTCGCGTTGCTCCCAACTCACTCTCGACGCCCTGGCGATTACAAGTTTCCGACGTGGAAGCAGTCTTTCATTCGGCAAAACCGCGACTTTTTCGAGGCAAACAGCAGTTGGATTCTGCCCTGGATGAACAAATGGAAGCCTTGGGAGTTCCCGTCGAGTCTGCAGAAGTTTGAGTGGAATGCGCAAGGGGAGGAGCGACGAATCGATAAGTTCGTCGTTCAAGTCCGAGCTTCGGGTATCCGCGTGAAGCGCACCTCAACCGCACCCAGCTTGATTGCGATGACTCACACTCAGGTTCCGATCCTTGGTTCTGAGATCGCGGGAATTCGGCGGTACATGAGTCCCCACGAGTGTGCGGCTCTGCAGAGTCTGGGAAAGATCTTGCTTCCCGAAAGCGATCTCCACGCATATAAGGCACTTGGAAATGCTGTCAACGCGCGGGTTGTGAAGGAGATTGCCGAACCGCTCCTTGCTCAGTTTCTTGCGGATGAGTCGAGTTCAGATCAACAGGTTGCCGCTTAGCGGTCACGGGATTCACTGAGGAGTGTCGGATTGAGTAACAGCATCGAAGAGATTGAAGACGACGAGGTCCAGGAAGACGACGCTCTCGCACAGTTGCAGGCCAGGATCGCGGAGTCGCTCTCAGAGTTGTCGACGGCGACGGATGCCCCATCGGGGGTTCAACCATGCTCTCCCTTCGCTCCGAGCGAAGTCACCTTCGACGCAGACGCATGGATGTCTCGCCTGGCCGACGTCCAAGGATGGCTTCACTTCGAGGACGATCTGCAGACCACCGATACCGAGACCTTCTTGACGAACGTTGTCTCATCCCTTGGCTTCGACAGTCCGAAAGCCGGCACTGAATCGGGCGCAACGGGCCTCCGGCTGAGCGAAGCTGCACTGGAACGACTGACAGAACGCGCTGAATTTGCAGTCCGGCTGCAGCAAGAATTTTTGACCGACATTGACGCCGAGGGCAGCAGTCGAGCTTCTGCGACCGCCGCCTGGGCTGAAGCCTGGATAGCTGAAGAAGACAACGCTGAAGCAGTTGTGCCCGAGCCAGTGACAGCAAAGGCTGACGTGTGGCACATCTTCCAACTGACGAAAAAGAAACTGAACCTCGCACCCTCATACCAGCGCGGCGACGTATGGCGCACCGGGGACCGTCAGGCACTAATCGAGTCGATCCTTCGTGGTATCCCGCTTCCTTCGATCATCCTGCTTCGCACTGGCGGCACAACCCCGCACGATGTTGTCGATGGTAAGCAGCGACTCACGGCAATTCTGCGCTTTGTTGGTCAGCACCCGGTCGCGCTTGCCAAAGTTGTCGAGGCGGATGCGATGCACCCGGATGCGGGTCTGCGTTCGCTCTTCGAGACCGATTACCCGAAGTTCCGCAGGGCTTGGAAACGTTACGTGGGCGAGCCCTTGACAACCAAACTCGAGGACGATTTTTACTTTCCGTTCAAGCTTCGGAGTGATACGAATGGCGGGCTGGTTGGTCCCGATCTGGAGCCTCTGCGTGGACGGTACTTCACGGAGATCCGCGAAAACACGATCCACGTCGCTGATCAAGAGGTAACGGTCGAGGAGCTGTTTGAGGGGGCGCCCGACTACAAAGTTCCGGTGATCGAATACACCAAGGCGAGCCAGAGGCAGATCCACGAGGTCTTCAAGCTCTACAACAAACAGGGAATGCACCTCAACGCTGAGGAGATCCGCAACGCTGTCTACCATGACATCGAGCTGACGCGCGCGATTCTTGTCGCGGCTGGCGACGCGAGTCCGCGCGCCAGTATCGCGGACGTAGCGCCCTCGCTTGCAGACGTCGATGGAACCCTCGAACTTGGCAAGAATCTTGCCGACTACGGGTTCGGCGAGGCGCGCTACCGAAGGACAAAAGTTCTTGGCTGGGTGGTGGCCGTGCTTGTCAACGACACGCACGGAAAACTGCTCCCCTCGACGGCTCGCCATACAGATCTCCTACTGAGCCAGGTTCAAAGCGACGCTTCGCATCCGCTACGAGACGGCGCTCGCATTGCCGACCTATTCGGCCTAATCGCTAAATCAGCAGACCTCCACGCATCACACGATGAGCTTTGGCCAGACAAGTTCCGAGGCGACGGCAAAAGCAGCAAGTGGCAAGACCTTCAGCTCGTTGGATCGCTGGTCGGAATCACGATCGCTGCGGCAGGAGCGCCCGACGACATTGAGGATCGAATCGAGGCGTCAGCCGACGTGATCCGCCTGGCCGCGAACGACGAGTGGACGCGTCCAGAGAAAACTCAAACACGCACCCAGTGGGACTACATCGCACGGATCGTCGAGGACATCGTAGAGAAGCTGGATGTCGATATCACGGCCGCGTCAGAGGCGATCCGTACACGATTCGGCTCGTCGGGTGTTGAGTCGCTTTTGGGCTCGAAACTCCCGCCGAAAGACGAGTAACGCCGGCGACATGACCGAAACCAAAACGGAGCGGGTGTACCTCGACGCGCTGTCGAGCACGTCAGATACTTGGTGGAGTCGGTACTCTGCTGAGCTGACAGAGCTCACAGCGACCGCCCGATCTGCAGTCGGGACTGACAGTGCCTACATCCTGGACCGCGGCATTTTCGGTGCAGGCGAGCCCGGTACGGACGAGTGGCCTGAAGACCGAGCCCGGACGGGCCTCGTTATGGGGTCGGTCCAATCTGGCAAGACTGCATCCATGTTCGGCGTCACCGCGCTAGCCCTCGACCGCGGCGTGGACATCGTCGTCATTCTGGCAGGCACTCGACTGTCTCTATGGCGTCAGACGTACGAGCGCCTTACCGAGCAACTTGACGCCGGTGAAGACAGCGCAGCTAAAGCGGGTCGACGAGTTCTGTGCCCCGCGCCGGGGATCGCGCTATCCGGCGCATCTACATCGCTTCAAGATACCTACAGGCTCTCCTCCGCTCAGGTTAGACGGAAGCTCAATCAGAAGCGCCCTCTAATCGTCGTCGCTATGAAACAGACCAACCACCTTTATGCCCTCGGGAGCGCTCTGCGCAGCAGCGTCTTCGGGGCTGTGCAGGAACTCGATCGTCCCGTGCACATGCTCGTACTCGATGACGAAGCGGACGACGGCTCCATCCTCGATGCCGCAGTGGAAGCGGGCCAAGATCCACTGTCCCCAAACCTCAAACAGATTCCTCGTGCCATCGCGGATCTCTGGGACCCTCGTTCGACGAATGCGCCCACCAACCTGTTCGCCACATATGTCGGATACACCGCGACGCCGCAGGCGAACTTGCTGCAGGAAGATCACAACCCGCTCGCCCCGCGAGACTTCGTGATCTCGTTGCGCACACCCCTCGACGTCGGACATCCCGTCGACCCCGATCGCACCGATGCTCCGAGGTCATCGACCTATCCTGAACCGACGGGGATCGACAACTTCTACACAGGCGGTGAGGTTTTCTACAAACGCGGCGCATCGGCGGAACTCTGCGTCGAACTCACAGGACAGGCCGACGACGACCTCGGCGAGGCGATCCGAGCGTTCCTTGTAGCTGGTGCAATCAAACTCCATCGAGCCGGAGGACTGTCAGGGCCACATGCCATCACGGGCGTTAGCTTCGATACACGCGAGGAAGTGATTGCTGCATCGCCGGCGCCGCATTCGATGCTCTTCCATCCGTCCGCGGACATCGGGCGGCACTTTCAGGGTGCAGAGGATGTCCTGCTCTGGGCCGGGATCAGTGACCGGGACACTGCCCGCGAACTTCTCGAATCAGGAGACGCTCGCTTGCCAGTAGAACTCATTACGAGGATGCGCAGTGAACAATCGCTCTGGGAAGCCTGGATCGATCGATACCGCCACTCGTCAAGCGAAATCACGAACGAGTTCAACGTCGTGAACCCACGAACGATTCCTGACTGGCCAGTCATCAAACAGCTACTGGAAGCGGAAGTTATTCCTGGAACGAGAGTATCGGTCGTCAACAGCGACCCGACCGCCGACGACCGCCCCGAGTACAAGCCATTCTTCAACGAGGTAGATCGCCGCTGGAGCGCAGCCCGGGACCTGTCCACCATTTTCGTATCCGGCAACGTGATGGCCCGGGGATTGACCTTGGAAGGGATGTCGACCGCGCTGTTCCAGCGAGGGTCAAACACCCCTCTCGCGGACACGCAGATGCAGATGCAGAGATGGTTCGGCTATCGCGGCAAGCACATCGAGCTATGCCGCCTGTTTGCCACGCGCCCGCAGATTGATCTCTTCAGGGCCTATCACGACATCGACGAAGCCGTCCGCATCTCCATCTCAGCAGCGATGGAGGACAACGCTCCCTCGCCAGTCATGCTGCATGGTTTGCAGTTCCTTGCCACGGGGAAGATTGCCAACCTCGGTCGCACACCACTCTGTGTGAGCTCAAAGCCATTTGTGACCCTCATCAATAGCGGCCACTCGCCAGATCCCAACGTCCAACTCGTTGCCGATCTCTTCGAATCAAGAACGTCGTCAGATTTGACCGTTGGGCGAAGCACCAGAGGTCGTGCCCTGGACGACACGTTTTCGCTTACAGAGGCCGCCGACTTGCTCGACAGTCTCGTCTTCAACGCTTATCGTCCCGGAACAGATCACCGACTAGGGGAGCTCTGGCGACAGCTGCAGTCACGCCTATCGGCAACTCACGCACTCCCCATCGACGCGAGGCTATACAACGCCCCGGTCCCGATCGATGGCGACCCGTCGCCTGTGAGATACGACTGCCCGTACGCAATTCCCGCATACTTCCGACTGTGGGATGCTTGCCTAACGCGCCCAGTGCGCGGGCTGTTCGTGACAGGTGCACCGTCCGACCTCTGGTCGATGTCTGACCTCCACGATAAGCAGTCGCACCAGCCCAGGTTCTCAATCGGTATTCGGTACGGCGCGGGCGCACCGATCAGCAGCGGCCCCCTCGCAACTTTGGGCTTCGACATCCCCGCGACCCACAAGCGCGTCGGAACCAACGGCGAACTTGAAACCGAGTGGGGCGCCAATAACCCGGCGGCTGGCCCGCTCGACTACCGCGGAGACGAGTTCTTCGACTATTACCATCGCGGAGAACGAGTGCCGCTGCTTACGAGCGGTGCCCCATGGAGGCCAGAGGGTTCGCACGGCCAAATCCTGTTCTATGTGAATCAGCTTCCCGGCCAGCCTCACCCTGCCGTCACTGTTGGCGTGTGCATCCCGGCAGGCGGGCCAGAACAGTTCGCAGCTACCCGCGCCGGTATCGCTGGCGCGGCCTGACAGAGGTGCAACGACGATGACGAGCTACGAATCAGTTCTCCAAGTGATCGAAAGCGTTCCGAGCGCCGAATCCGCCGATTCACGCGACGTGACCTGGACCACTGACTCCCACGTCGTCGGCGTGGCGCGTGATCACGAAGGCAAGGTCGAGTTGTTTCTCGCGGGTGCTGAGTTGATTCCAGCCTCTAGTGCGGTCAGCGGCGCAATCGAGTTCCATACGTGGCATCGGGATGGAGCGTATCCCTTCGACGCCAACAGGCTTCTGTTCCCCGCGCTTGGACACTTCGATCAGGTCGCGGCCTTCATATGCACCGAACTGTTACGAGCTGGCGCCGACGTGTCACTCGCGGACGCGTTTGCCCGAACCGAGCCCATCATCGAGTTGGCAATTGAGAGGCTGCGCCTGTCAAGCCAGGCGATACTCGGCCTTGCTGGCGAGTTGCTCCTACTCGATGCGCTGTGCCGCCGCGCCCGCGACGAGCAGATTTCCTGGATCATCGGATCATGGGACGGCTGGAAGCGGTCGTCACGGGACTTCTCCTTAGGTTCCATCGGTGTCGAGGTAAAGACAACGACACGCAGCACCTCGTCGCATCTCGTTGAAGGCACCCACCAAGTCGAGCGCAACGACGGCTCTGATGGGGGAGAGGTCGAGCAACGACTCCTACTGGTGAGCATCGGTCTGCAGCCTGGCGAGAGTGGAGGCAACGCCTTCACAATCCCTCAATTGGTGGATCGAATCATCGAGCGCATGGAGGAAGCCTCGCTTGGGGCCGCCGTTGTTGAGAAGTTTCTTAGCCATGTCGCAGAGTATGGCGCAGGCTCTGGTGTCGGGTACGTACACAATCCGTTGACAACCGACCCGTCCTACTTGAGGCCGTACTTGACGGGATTCTTCCGCGCGTACGACATGTCCGACAGTGCCGTCGAGGTCCTGCGACGAGACGACATTGCGGTCCACCACCATGTAGACGTCAGCTCGGTCAGATTTCGCGTGGAACTGCCGACCATCGTTACCCCCACCAACCCTGTCTTAGGCGCGAATCAGGTCGCGGATGTCATCCTCGACTCCAACTCAAGTTCAGAGAGTCGAGGGTAGTCAAGATGGCGACGGAACCAGGGATGACAATGCGGCTACTTGTGACCTGGGCAAGCGATGACTGCCAATAAGGAAACGTCTGCTGTCAAACTTCCGTTCGAGGCCGGCGAGCACCTTATTACGTGGCAGGTGCCGGATCGCAAAGGCAATTACATTGGGATTCCGGGCCTTCTCACTGTCGAGCAAGGCAAGTACCCGTATGGCATCCTCTACGGTGACATGCCCATCGAATGGGTGTCCGAAGGCGCTACGGGTGTTGCTTCGTTTCCCCAGCGGCACGCCTTCGATGCGCTCACGGGTCGACTCTCCAGCGGTGCCTTCGTTTCGCTGATGAACGGTGAACTGAGCTACAGCTTCGCCGGGCAAGGGCGGGCCGTCGGCGCGTTCGCAGCTCTGTCTCTTGACGAGTTCGATATCTCCGAGCACCGGAAGTACTCCTCGATCGAACTCCAGATCGAGGGACTGGAATCGGTCGCTGGAATCGCCCCGATCTCGCGCGTCAAGATGCCGATGAAAGCCGGCGACGAACCTGTCTGGACAGCCACCGTAGACAAGGATGCGAAGTTCATCTGGAGAGCTGCCGAAAGCTCGATGACCTTCAGCTACGACTACACCGTTCGCGCCCTCGACGGCTACGAGTTCAGGATGGCCTTTGGCCCCGTTCTGCGTCTCACCTCAGATGTGCCGCTGACGGTAGCCGATTGGTGGCTCGACTGGGTGAGGCCGCTCCGCCAGCTCGTCTCCCTCCTGACAGGCGGGCCGAGAGAGGTTCGCTACCTACTCGCTGTAGTCAATGATGCGGCGCCCCGCTCTCACCGCGACCAAGTTTTCGGCTGGGACATCACCCACCTGCCGGTCAACTCGACACGAGCATCAGTTGAGAAGATTCACTCGGCAGTCAGCCTCACTAACGACAAGCTGAGCCTTCTCGATCTGCTGCACGCCTGGCAAGCTCAGGTGGTATCAAGACACCCCCTTTTCGAGACCTACGGCACGATGACCACGACCGTCGACCAGCATCCGCGCTCGCAGTTCCTGCTACTACTTCAAGCGCTAGAGGGATCGTACGGATTCGAGAACCGCGCCAAGCACGAGGCGGACAGAGAAAAGTACGCCGCAAAGCGTGAGGGCGTGATCGAGCGAGCTCAAGAGCTACTGGAAGAGCATGACCTTGCCTTCGTTGATAAGAACCTACGCAAAGAGGCGCAGCAGGGCCTCGATTCCGCGTTGGCCGACCTACTAAAGCGGCTGCCTAAAGAAGTATCGGATGAACTCGCCAAGAGCGCCTTGATCCAGATTGTCCGGAAAGAGCACGTCGGTAAGGGGACGCTGCCGATACAAGCTGCGCTCACCCGAGCGCGCAACGCGCTGTCGCACGGCTCAGGCTCGTTCGATGCCAACGACTTGCATGTCGTGGCCGACATCCTCGAGCGGGCGGTGCGTTCGGAAGCAGTTCGGTTGCTAGGTGCTCCCGTGGCTGCTCAGGAGCGCGCGGCCAGGAAAGCGGAGCGCTGATGCCCCGATGATGACGTCTTCCGGCAATGGTCGAGCCGCGGCGCCGGCTGATCTTCACGCGGGTAGGAGCGAATGTCCAAGGCTGCGGCTGGCAAATGGAGCCAGCGGCTCAAGCAAGATTCGGAGAACTGAATGAGTGCTCAAAGCACACCAGGAGCACGTTGGGTAAGAGCTGCCCTTCAAGTCAATCCATACGAGTACCAGGGCAAGAATGCGCCGGCGACCTTCTACGATACGGAGGCCGACTACAACAAAGCTCTCCTTGACGAATGTGACGCCCAGGGCATCGAACTCATCGCAGTCACCGACCACTGGAAGGTCGAATCGGCTCTTCAACTCATCAATGACGCAGCAGACCGAGGAATCGTGGCGCTTCCCGGCTTCGAAGCGAACTCTGACGAGGGCATTCACATCCTCGTGATCTTTGACACCGTAACTGAAACTGCCGCTATCAACGCCGCGATAGGCATCTGCGGTGTCGCGCCCGGGTGCGCCAACGGCACTACAGGAAGACCGTTTGCGGAGATATTAGAGAAAATGTCAGCGCAGGGCGCGCTGGTAGTTCCCGCCCACGTCAACATAGCGAACAGTGGTTTGTTGACGGGGCGTGGGGGTCAGCCACTCGTCACCAAGATCAAGCATCCGGATCTTCATGCAATTGGAGTCACCCCGAGCCAACCAGACGGCACTGATCAGGCAGCAATCATCAACGGAACCAAGCCTTACGATCGGTCACATCCGCTCGCCGTAATTTACGCCGATGACGTGACGAAACCCGCGACCTTCGGAAGTCCAGGCGCAAGTAGCTGGTTCAAAGTCAGCCGTCTGTGCGTCGACAGCCTCAAGCTGGCGGTAAGAACACCAGAAACACGTATTTCGTTGGCGAACCCGGCAGTCGAGACACGCCCGGTCCTGAAGGAGATCTCGTGGGTGGGAGGTTTCCTGGACGGTGTCACCATCCCGTTCTCAACCGACCTCACAGCGTTGATCGGCGGGCGAGGAACTGGCAAGTCCACTACCATTGAGAGCCTCCGATTCGTCCTGGGACTCACACCGATAGGCGCTGAAGCGAAGCGAGATCACGACGGAATTGTCAATGGCGTCCTCAAATCAGGCACCGTCGTGCAGCTGCTAGTTGAAACCACGTCGCCCTCCGTCCGCACCTTCACCATCGAACGCTCCGTCAACAACCTGCCGGTTGTTAAAGACGAGAGCGGCACTGCCACCAGCCTCCAGCCGGTCGACGTGATCGCGAACGTCGAGATCTTCGGTCAGCACGAACTCGCCGAGCTGACGAACGACAACTCAAAGGTCGCGAGCATGCTGCAGCGTTTCCAAGGAAGCGGGGAGCTCACCGATGAACACAGCGAAACACTGTCCAAACTCACACAGAACCGCGAGAAGCTGACGCGCGCTGAAGAAGGGCGCACACAACTCGAAGACGAACTCACGGACATCCCTCGACTGGAAGAACAAGTTCGGCACTACACCGACACCGACGTGCCGACCCGGCTGAAAGAAGTAACGCGGCTCACGCAAGATGACGCCGTGTTCACCGAAGCAGGGGCACGCGTGACCGCAGCGCAGGAATCGCTCACGGCTCTCACTGACCCTCAGTTGATCACGAAGCTTGAAGCCGAGTTCGAGAACATCAAGGACTCGCCTCGCGTCGAGTATCTCAATCGTGCCCAATCCGCCTCCGTGGCACTTGCAACCAGGCTCGCATCGCTCGCCGCCGAGGCCCGGCAGGCGCTTGAGACAGCGTCCTCAGAGATTACAACTGCAAAATCCGAGTGGACAGAGGTCGTCCGCGAACAACGGGACGAACATGATGAAGTTCTTCGGAACCTCGTCGCGGAGGGGCTAGAGCCGAACAAGTATCTCGATACGACGAAGGCGCTTGAAGCCCTGAAGGCCAAGGAATCTCGTCGAGCAGGAATCGCAACAAGCCTCCAGAGTCTGCTGACCGAGCGGGCAACGCTACTGCAAACTCTCACGGGCCATGAGAACGACCGAGCACGAGAGTTGACCGAGGCTATCCGAGCCGCCAACTCTGCAACCGGCGGTGTCGTAATCGTGAAGCCTGTTTCGGCCTCTGACCGTAAACACATCAAGACAGTGATCGAGCAGTCCATCTCTGGTCAACGTAATCGGATCATGGCCGCGATCGATCAGGTGAGCTTTTCGACGCGAGCGTTCGTTGAGGCAGTGCGAAAGGGCGAGGCAGAACTGAGCGCACAATTCTCAATCAGCGGGGCTCAAGCGCGCTCACTCTTCGATGCCGGGGAACCTCTTTTCCGTCAACTCGAAGAACTATCGGTTGGTCAGGCAGTCGAAGTTCAACTGGATGTTCAGGCGGGCACCGGCACGCGCGAGTTCAAAAAGATGGACGACCTATCCAAAGGGCAGCGAGCCACTGCCCTCTTGCTTCTACTCCTCGGCGCTTCGAACGCTCCACTCGTGATCGATCAGCCGGAGGACGATCTCGATAACCGCTTCATCTACGACGGCATCGTGACTCACCTTCGCAAGCTGAAAGGAAAGCGTCAGATCATCGCAAGCACTCACAACGCGAATGTGCCCGTGCTGGGTGACGCTGAGTTGATCGTCGCGCTCGAAGGAGATGGACAGAACGGCCGTGCTGCGGCGGACGGTATTGGGTCATTGGATGACGTGGCGATCCGGTCGCATGTCGAGAACGTTCTTGAGGGCGGCCCGGCGGCGTTCAACGCCCGCCAGCATCTTTACGGCTTTTAGCCGGCTTCGAAGTCAGGATGCCGGTCATGGTCGTAACCGCGCGTTCGCGCCTTCAGCGGCGAAGGAATCGACTGCGGATGGGGGGACCAAAAGGGGACCAGAATCATGCAATCCATGCATCGCATGACCTGCTCTGCATGATCTGCTCCCCGGAACTACGGGTTTTCGGCTTGAACCGGAGCGTTTGGACGCCTGGGGGTCAAGGGGTCGCAAGTTCAAATCTTGTCAGCCCGACTCAATACGCGGAATGGCCGCCCATAGGGCGGCCATTCCGCGTATAGATGGCTGCTGTCATCGGGGTCCCCGCCGCGCCGGTTCCGGCGCATCGCACAACACGGGATGCTCGGCTCATGCGAGCGGCCGCGATGTGCCGGCCGTGCCGGTGGGGCGCAGCCCACTCAGCGAAAGGGCAAAGCGCTTTCGCGTCACGGTCGATGTGCCGATCGTGCCACTACAGCACCGCGGAGTTTCAAGTTCAAGGCGGTAGGCTTGTTCGAGGATGAATCAATAGGGCCATGGTGTTCATTTGGAGGTGCCGGGTAACTTGCCTAGGTTCGAGAGCCGTCGCCCGAGAAAACCCTGCTCCCGATGCGGCGAATGGATTCGATTCGCGCGTGACGGACGCCCAGCGGATCACACTGACAAATTTGGTATTCATTGCCCCGAGAGTCCCTCTGAACGGATTGGTCGGACGGACTCAAGTGTTCGGGCTGTGAGCGGCGGACTGCCTGGATCGGGAAAGCGGCGCTAAGAGCAGTGGCAAAGTTGGAGCCGGGGAGGTCGCCTTCAGGAATCCCGCAGTACGGAGCGCCGAAGATAGTTCTGGAGAACGTGACGACCTTGTCCAGCGTCATCGGCCACGACGTCCAGGCGCTTGCTCCCCTTCCTGTGCTCCTTGAGTGTGAGGTCTGTTGGGCTAGGTCGCGTGTCAGGTTGATGAGGGAGCGGAGGGCGTCGCGAATCGTGACGACACCCTCCTCACCGACTACCCCACCTTCACGAAGTACGGCTCGCTCAGGAAAGTAGAGATCGCCCACGTCCCCTTGTCGATGTCCGCGCTCGGCGCCATGATCACGAGGTTGCCCGTCGCAGACGCGCCGTTGTACATCTCGTTTATGTCCTTGTAGTCACCAGGGGCTACGACGTAGGCCTCGGAGTGAGTGGTGCCAGCCGCGGAGACGAACTCGATCGTCACGTCTAACCAGGGCGTGCCACTCTCGTTGCCCACGTAGGTGTAAGTCACCGGCACGAGGATGTACTGGAATCCAGGATCGGCGGGGGAGTTGAACTGGTTTTCGGCGGCGATCACATCACCGGCGTTCAGATTCGCCGCACCGATCTGGATCTGCCAGATGGGTCCGCTCGCGTTGCTGATCTCGATCGTGGATCCTGCCGCCGCCGGGTTCGCGCGCGTTCCCTCCTCGGCGGCCGGGGGTGCATCAGGCGTGGGCGCGTCCGTGGGCTCGGCCACAGGAGCCGGGACTTGGTCGGGCTCAGCGATCTGAGCACCGACCCCACCGACGATGGTCGCAATGCTCACACCGATCGCCACGATCAGGGCGATCGGTCCCAGAATGACTCCCGTGAGGGCCTTCCTGCGACCGGCCGACTTCGAGACCAGAGCGATGATACCGAGGATCAGGGCCGCGATCGCGGGAAGGAAGGCCACGAAGCTGAGGCCGGGGATGATCGCTCCGATGATGGCGACGATCCCGACGATCATCGCGGCGAGGGCGAGGCCCGACTTCGGCCTCGGTTCGGCAGTCGGCGACGGAAGCGTCGGGGTCGGATTGGGAATCGGTGTGGTGTTTCTGTCTGACACAAGAACTCCTCTGAAGGAACTGCGCAACGCAAGGCGCGCTGGACCTGCCGTTGGCAAGTCGAGCAGTTGAGCAGAAGGCACCGACATTCGGCATAGCTGTAGTCGGGATTGCAATCCAAGACCGTCGATGTCCGAGGCTGGCAATAGGTTGACGAACTTGCCCAATTGCCCTGAGTGTGTTCACGGAAGGACGTCTCGTGCCAACTCCTGTAGCGCCCCGGCGCCCGATCGCCGCTATCGATTCACCCCCGCTCGATCGAGGTATTGGATCGAGAGGATTCGTCGCGCTTCGTCGCTACGCTAGGACCGTGCCCGACACCCAGAACGATCAGCCGAGCTACAAGCTGTCGTTCACGTCTGGCGGTTTGTTCTTACGCGGCGCGGCCGTCGCTGCGCGCCTCTTCGCGGAGACCGACAGCTGGGTCCAGACTCGGGAGATCATCGATCGGGACAACCTCCTTCAGGCACGAACGTCATCGAGTGCGAAGCGCCTGGGACGCGAACTCGTCCAGCGAATGCAGGAACTCACCCAGCGCGAACTCCAACTACTCACAGAGGCCAGCTCCGATGAGAGCGCGCAAATCATGTGGGCCGCAGCCTGCCGCAGATATCTCCTGGTTGGGGAGTTCGCCGAGAACGTGCTCCGCGAGCGATACCTCCTCATGGCGACCGATGTGCTTCCTGAGCACTTCGAGGCATTCCTCCGGGGGCAATCGTTATGGCATCCAGAGCTAGGTGGCATCAAGGAGTCAACGATGCGGAAGCTGCGAACGAATACATTCCTGATGATGAGACAGGCAGACCTGATCACGGTGGAGGGCTCGATTGTGCCGGCGGTGATCTCGAGCCGAGTTCGTGACGAGTTCTCCAAGCGCTCAGTGAGCGACGTCCGTTTCTTTCCGACGCGGGAGGCAGCGTGAGTACCCAGCAGGTAGTCGAGGAGGAGAAGCGCCTATTGTCGGTTCTCAGCAGCCCGAGGTTCCTTGCCATGGAAGGGCTCGGCAATGAGGTGCCCTTCTTCATCTATCCCTACGACCCTGAGGATGCCCTCGAGGTCGGTGCCGCCAAGAAGCGGCTGAAGAACAAGCTAAAGAACGACCGCGGTGTGACAGTACTTGAGATCAACCTCTACGACCTCACGGTCGAGATGCTCCAGGAGCGCGGCGTGTGGGATCGACTACTTCAGCTCGAAGTTGAGCAGGGCAAGGAAGCCTTCATTAAACCTCTGCAGAACATGCTCGACCCCGGCTCGAAGCTGATGCCGGCGATCAAGGCGCGGCTCGATGAGAACCCGCACGACATCCTGTTTCTCACCGGGATCGGTGAGGTGTTCCCCTACATCCGTTCCCACAACGTGCTCAACAACCTGCAGTCGATCGCAGGGGATCGCCCGGTCCTCGTGTTTTTCCCCGGCGACTACAAGCATTCGGGAGTGGGCGGATCCTCGCTCGTGCTCTTCGGCAAACTCAAAGACGACAACTACTACCGGGCGTTCGACATCCGGAACTGGGAGGCCTGACCATGAAGCTCCATGAGATTTTCGAGAAGGACCTCACGCGCCCGGGGCGTGCCATGGTTCGCCACTGAGCTCATAAGCGGCCGCAGCCTTGCGGAGCACGTCGGCACTCAAGGCCCGATGGACCAAAATCAGCTGCTTGATCTCGCCCACGACATCCTGTCGGCGCTAGTGGCAATCCATCACGTGGGATTGGTGCATCTCGATCTCAAGCCTGACAACGTAATGCTCGAGCCAGGCAAGGCGCGGTTGATCGATTTCGGACTCGTCACGAAGGCGAATGAGATGGGGCGACTCGGGGGAACACCCGGATTCTTCACGCCGGAACAACTTGACGACGTCATTGAAGAGAGGGACTTTGCCCCAGCGGCAGACCTCTTCAAGCTCGGCGTGACTCTGGCGATCGCGGGTGGGATTCGGCTGGTTGACCTATGGGGAACAGATCCCCGGGGCGAGGACGCGGCCGTGCGCGCAGCGATGAAGAAGGGCGCTGAGCTCGGGGAGTTGAAGCCAGCCTTGCGAGAGGTGATCGCGCCAATGCTCGCGTTCGAGCCGCGGAGCCGGCCGACGGCCGCTGTCGCGCTGCAGCGCGTTCGAGAACTCCTCCCCGTAGGCAATTCAAAAGGCTCTGGAAACGACGCAACTCTACCGTCGCCCCCAGAGCCGTCTCCTCCCGCTGAGCTCTCTGCGCGGGCCGTGGCGCAGGGGAAGCCGATGCCGGCGTCGCCACCCGCCGGGGAGCGGCAGCCCAACGTTGGCGCGCGGGTCGTGGTTGTTGACCGCCTGGGCTTGGATTGGACAGGGGTCGTCGTCGGAGTGGACAGCAAGAGGCCGGGCAACATTCTTGTGAAACATGAGTCGACGCGCGGGAGTGAGAACGTGCGGTCGTATCCGTTGAATCAGGTGGTTCGCGGGGCGCCGCTAAAGGGCTGACAGTCTGCGTCGTTAGACGGAGTCCGCAACTACGGGGTGTCGGGACGGCCCGTTAGTGTTCATGAGTATGGGACACAAGGATCCGATGACCGTGGCTACGGCGCTCAAGTTGATTCAGAAGAACGAACTCGTGCTTCCGGCAATCCAACGAGAGTTTGTATGGAAAGCATCGCAGGTCGTCAAGGTGTTCGACTCGATCATGCGGGGCTACCCAGTGGGAAGTTTTCTTTCGTGGAAGGTTGAGCCCGAGAACCTCGCACGCTTCAAGTTCTACGGGTTCATGAAGGACTACAGCGGTTTCGACAAGAAACACAATCCCGTCATCGATATCCCAACAGATCAGCCGCGTGTCGCAGTTCTTGATGGTCAGCAGCGCCTCACATCCCTGAGCATCGGACTGCGCGGCAGTTATGCGTACAAGACGAAGAACGCATGGTCGAACAAGGCCCTGTCATATCCGTCTCGGCAACTCTATCTGAACCTACTCGAGGAAGCCCCGGAGAATGACGCCGGGCTGAAGTACGACCTTCGCTTTCTTACCTCGGAACAGATTGCGGATTCGGCGACCGACAGCACGAAAGTGTGGTTCAAGGTTTGTGAGATTCTGGATGCCCCAGAGGCCTTCCAGATGGCTCAGATTCCTCTCAAACATGGTGTGGGGAACAACGCGAAAGCAGTCGAGATCGTGAGTCTGCTCTGGGAAACGATCCATCACAAAGCGAGCCTTCACTTCTACGAGGAAGACGACCAAGACATCGAGCGCGTACTCGACATCTTCGTACGCGTGAATTCCGGTGGAACTGTCCTTTCGTACTCCGACCTTCTGATGTCGATTGCGACGGCCCAATGGAAATCCAAAGATGCTCGAGCCGAGGTCCATGGCTTGGTGGACTCGCTCAACTCGGTCGGAAATGGGTTCGAGTTCTCACAGGACACGGTCCTCAAGTCCGGCCTCGTGTTGTCCGATATCGGCGACGTCAGCTTCAAGGTCAAGAACTTTGGCGCATCAAACATGGCGCTGCTTGAAGACAACTGGGACTCGATCAGCCAATCGCTCAACGTGGCGGCTGGACTCTTAAGCGACTTTGGTTTGTCTGGCGGCCTGTTGACCGCGGACAGCGTGCTCATTCCGGTTGCCTACTACGTGCACGTGCGAAAGCTCTCTGACTCGTATCGCCGTTCTGACAGGGTCGAAGACCGAAACGACCGCGTTGCGCTTCGCTCATGGGTGCTTCGGTCGCTCATCGTCCGAGGTGTATGGGGATCAGGTCTCGACACACTCCTCCGTGACCTGCGTGACGTCATCAAGCGAGTCGGTGCGTCAGGTTTTCCGCTTGCCGCCGTCGAGTACTCAATGGCACTCCGAGGGAAGTCTCTCGCGGTCACCGACGAGCTCATTGATGACGTCCTCGGCCTGTCCCACGGGGGAGGGCGAACGTGGGCCGTACTCGCCTCACTCTTCGACCATGTCGACACGAAGGAGCAGTACCACGTCGACCACGTCTTCCCGCAGTCGCAGCTCGACCCGAAGTTGCTCAAGGGTATGAAGATGGAGGACGGTTCCCGGCGATACAGCGACGATCTGATTGAGGAACTTGTCACCAAGCGAGATCTCCTTCCAAACTTGCAACTGCTGCCGGGGATGGTCAACGTTGGGAAGTCAGATACCTCGCCCAACTCATGGATCGCGAAACGATTCCCGGGCGATGATGAGCGGTCCAGTTTCATCAAGGCGAACTCGCTCCCGTCTTCTCTGCCGGGATCAGTTGGTGACTTCCTCGGCTTCTATGACCTTCGCAGAGAGCTTTTGGTCGATCGCATCAAGGAGAAACTTCGGACGCAGTCGGCAGCGGGCGCGGCAGAGCAAGAAGTTCAATCGAGCACTGAGAGCATCGAGAACGCACTGGCCGAGGCTGACAGCGGGTACTGAGCCCGGCCAAATGGCCAGCACAGTCTCAGTCCCGCCCCGATCTGGCCGCATCGAACGGCGGCACCAGCACCACCCACGGTGCCTCCCGCCGCTCGAGGATCGCGCTCAGGATGTCGTACGCGATCCACTCGGTGCGGTCGGGGAGGTCTCTGGACGGCCATGTCCAATGGTGTTTGCCGGCGGCATCCATCGGGCGGTGTGTGAGCGCATGACGACCAAGACGGTGGGGGTTCGAGAGAGGGTGAAGTGGGGCGCGTCCGCGAGGCGGCCGCGGTAGTCGAGCGTGGTGGTGCCGCCGAGGGGGAGCGCGTCAAGAGTGATCACGAGGTCGGCCTTGAGCCAGCTGGCGCCGACCTTCATCGGGATGAAGTGCGGCTTGCCGAGGTAGTCCTAGGCGCAGGCGCGCGTCAGGTCGGAGCGTGTGGATTCTGGCGTGGTCATCGGGTCTCCCATCCGGGGCAGCGCCCCATCGAACCTTGCGGCCCACCGGTCGGCGGGTCGCCCGTTCTTGCCCTGGGGCACCCGGGAGTCGATGACTCGGGTTGCCGCGCGGCCAGCCAGGTACCGAAAGCCGCGACTCGTGAACGTCTGAGTAGGTTAGGTCGTGCCAGCGACATCGGGGCGAGGCCCGCTCCGACTTCAGCTGTCTAAGTGATCTTGAGCGATTGGAGAACAGTGTTCCTCCGCTGGCGTCCCGATCGTTTGGTTGCGCGACAGGCGACCATCATGAAAGGTGACGGCCGCTCCTGAGTCGCTCCGGAAGTAGTGTCGTTCCAGGCTTAGCCGCTGCTAGCCTCGGACCTTGGGTCTCTCGCTCGCGAAACGGGAGGTGTAGGTGAGCAAAGTCCACGACCTTCTCGGTGAGGGGGCCCAAGACCCCCTTCGGTCCGTAATGCCTGCAGCCCTTTTCATCGTTACGAGGCAACGAAACGCATGGCACGGCACGGAGAGTCGCCAGTACAAAGGGCCGACGAGTCTCACAACGACGCTCAGCGCGGCGAAGAAGGTGGGCGAGGGCTGGCGTCGACAGGGATCGCAGTTCACGATTCAAGAGATACCCGGGCTCTTGATCGCTTCGCACCACAGCAGATATGCCCTCGTAGAGTTCCACTCAAGCAACTCATTCGGAACTTGGAGAGGAGACCCTGTCGAATACCTAAGGCCCGGGATACCGTTGCGCAGCGTGCTGGATGCTTTCCTCGACTTCACTGGCTACTACTCGAAGTGGACCGCCCCGCGCCCGAGTCCGGATTCGCTCGTCAGTCGGCGGCTCCAAGAGGGTGAGATACCTCTCTTACTTGAGCCAGGAGCGAACCTCCGAGCTTGGTCATCGGAGTTCATAGGTGCCGACTACCTGATCTACTGGCGAGAGCAGAAAGGGCGACACAAACCGGACGGCACGTTGAAAATAGCAGATACCTTCTTGGAACTGAGTCGCCCTCCTAAGCCTCAAGAACTCTGATCGGCGGCATGATTCTCTGGCGCGGAGTTCGGTCTGATCTAGCGGCGCTGCTCTTCGCGGCTGCCGGCACGGGCATCCCGGCCGACTCTCCCGAGGGATGTCGCCACATATCGCGAATACCTCCAGCAAAGCCTCGCGCTGTTCACCGCCCGGCGCGATCGAATCCAGCGGATTGTGCCCGGCGACGCGTAGCTCGCATCACCGGTTCGATCGTTCGCGACGCCTACACACCGCTACTCAGGACTGCGGCCCTAGCCCTCTGACATTGCGCCGGCGTGGGGGTTCGAGGCGAGATTCTTCTCCTTGAGATAGTCCAGCGCGCGTTCGATTGCAGCAAGCTTTCTCTTCAGTTCCTTCAAGGTCGGCGCCGATTCATCGGAGAACTCATCCAGGCGCTCGTACTGCCGGCGAACTTCGATCTCTGTCTCGACGAGAGCGCGCCAGATGGCCGGATCATGGTCGAGATTTTGGAGCTTGCGCAAGATCGCTACTGTCAGCTGCCGTTCGACCACGGCTTCGAGGGCCTCCGCCGAGGTCGTAGGACTCGCCAAGCCGAAAGCAATTCCGCCACCGCCTACCCCAACAAGAGTGCCAGCAGTCAGCAGACCTCCGACCATCCCGCCGGGTCCAAAAGCGGCTAGCGCACTGGTGATGACCGCAGCACCGGCCAGTCCGGCGCCCGCAGCCAACGCCAGCCCGCCTGTGGCCACAACGATTGCGACTGCTCCAGCGCCGATCGCACTCCACTTCAACCAGTTCATGCCGGTGCTGGTCTTTAGTGCTTCTCGCGCAGTCTTGCCGGCGGCAAACACGTCGGCGCCGAACTGACTGGAGAGCCCAAGCTCAGCTGTCAAGTCCTCCATGGCTTTCTGGAGAATCTCCTTGGGAATGCTGATCTCAAAGGGTTGGATCATGTTGCCAGACGCGAGGACCGTCATCAGCACGGCGGCTTCATCCTTGTTGAGGAAATGCCCGGGGCTTGGAGTAGGGGCATCGACATCAGCTTCTGCTGGGTCGAATCCCAATGCCGCGACGATGGAGGGCACTTCAGATCCCGCTGCACGCCTGGCCGCGACCATGTCGTTGATCGCGTTGGCCTGTACAAGTCGCAGCGCGCCCGCGTAGCGATCCTGCATGTCGTCCTTGAGCCGGGCCCTCAGGAGGTGCCCGTACCGAAGCGCGACAAGCCCGACCTGCTCAGCTTGGCTCAGTGGGATATCAAGGCTCTGGCCCGCGACGCCGACCTCCTTCGACAGCGAACCGAACAATGCGAAACCAAAGGCCGCCCCGACTGCGTCATTGGCGAGATACTCGGTGGCCGAATGAGCTTGTGGAAAGAGCGCCTTTGTTTCGATTCGGAAATCGACGGCCCAAGGGAACGCCGACGAGACGCCTCGGTGTGCGGAAACGAGATCGGGAGCGTTCCAGAAGTTGACCCACCATCCCAGATTCGTGGGCGGATCCTTCAGATGCTCTCGCAGTTTCTCGACTCCGAAGGCACCGTGGGCCAGCGGGCTGCCGAAGGTAATCATGCTTGAGACCTTGATTCCCGCCGGTAGTCGCACCAGGAGATCTGCCGCAATCACCGACCCGAGGCTGTGCCCGGCAATTACGATCTCTCCTTCTTGGGGAAGGGAGGAGATGATCCGATTGAGAACTTGGGCGCGGATCTGTGTGCTCTTGAGGTAGTTCTGCGCCTGCGCGAATGTAGGGAGCGCAACTGCCGCCCCAACCAGGGCGTCGCCTCCAACAATTCCCTCGCCCCGATCGTGCCGCCCGAGCCGCATTTCGATCGCACTGGCCCGGCGCTCGAAGTCGCGGCGGTTCTTCTTGGCCGCGTCAGCTCCGGGACGCTTTAGGGTGACGGAGGGCAGATGCTCGTCGACGTCCCAGTCCTTGAGCGCATGCGAGTACTTAGGTGCAATAACGGTGACCTTATCGAGGTCCGGATAGCCGATTGAACCGAGAGAGCGATTCAGAGCTGTCCTCCACTTGCCAGCGGGGTCACCTTCTCCTACGCCATGCAGGAAGAGCAGCGTTGGTTCGTTCGGCAAGGGTGTGCTCCTATCGTGCAGCTGAGGCGAAGCGCGGGAAACTCAACTCTTTGGCCAACACTATCGAGTGGGTCATGTCTCGGCACACGCTGGGGCCGACCGCGGCGGCATCAGCATCACCCACGGTGCCTTTCGGTGCTCGAGGATCGCGCCGAGGATGTCGCGCGCGATCCACTCGGTGCGGCCCGGGAGGGCGCTGCGCGGCCAGGTCCAATGGTGGTTGCCGATGGCATCCATCGGGCCCGTGTGCGAGCGCAGGACGACCAGATCGGCGTGGGTTCGAGAGAGGGCGAAGTGTGGCGCATCCGCGAGGTCGCCGCGGTGGTCCAGGATGGTGGTTCCGCCAAGGGGGAGCGCGTCGAGAGTGCTGATGAGGTCGTCGCGAAGCCAGCTTGCGCCGAGGTTCATCGGAATGAAGTGGTTCTTGCCGAGGTAGTCGTAGGCGTGGGCCCGCGTCAGCTCGGGTCGTGTGGACTGTGGCGTGGTCATGGGATTCCCCACTCGGGGCAGCGCCCCATCGAACCTTGCGGCCTACCGGTCGGCGAGCCGCCCGTTCTTGCCCTGGGGCACCCGGGAGTCGATGACTCGGGTTGCCGCGCGGCCGGCCAGGTACCGAAAGCCGCGACTCGTGAACGTCTGAGTAGGTTAGGTCGTGCCAGAGACATCGGGGCGGGCACGCGTCGACTTTATCTGTCTAAGTGACCTTCCGCGATTGGATAACAGTGTTCCTCCACATCCTCCCGCTAGCCCTCGGCGCCGCGGTCAGCCCCGCGCTGCTCGGCGCGAGTCTCGAGCTGCTCGCGCGATTCGGGCGCCGGGGCGTGCGGATGCTGCTGCTCTACCTGCTCGGTGCGGCGCTGGTCGTGGCATCCGTCGTCGCCATCTCGCTGGTGTTGCCGCGGAAGCCCGCCGCGGGTGGCAGCTCGATCATCAGCGACATCGTGGACATCGCGCTCGCCGCGCTGCTGCTGGTGATCGCGGGGGTGCTGATCTTCCGGCGGCCGGGCCCGGCGGGCGCATCCGCCAAGCCCACCCCCAAGGTTTACCCGCAGTCGAAGTGGGCCGGCGTGGGCGTGCTGGGTCTGGGCGTGTTCATGATGGTCACCAACTTCAGCACGCTCGTGCTGCTGCTCGCGGGTTCGCATGAGGTGACGTCGGCGAGCGTCGACCCGGTGATCCGCGGGCTCGGCTACGGGCTGCTGGCGGTGGGTGCGCTCGCGCCGATCCTGCTGCCGCTGGTGTGGATGCTCGTGCGCCCCGCCGCGGCGACCCGCGACCTGGGCCGCATCAACGATGCGATCACGCGGCATGGACGGGCGATCGGTATCGTCGTGTCGCTCGCCACCGCCGCTTACCTGCTGGCGCCGGGGTTCGGGCTGTTCTAGTGGCGCCGGCCTGCGCCCGCCCGGCTGTCAGTATTGGCTGCTGTCAACCCCTAACGATCCAGGCCGTCGAGGCGCACCCTGAGGTAACAACACGAACGAGGGACGCGCCATGACGAAGGACATACCCAATACGCCCGACCTGCAGACGGAGCCCGTGATGGACGGGGCGATGGACCACGAGGGGCCACCGCCGATGACGGACAGTGACGGGAATACCGTCGACCTGAGCTCACCCAGCGAGGAGGAGCTGACCGAGGATGAGCCTGGCGCGGCCGGTCTGGATGCCATGGACGACGCGGGGGGTCCTGAGGCGGATTGATGGCTGCGGGCGAGCGGATCATTGCCGATGAGGCTGCCGCCGGTTTCCCGGTTGGCCGCAGACGGTGGGCACGGGATAGGAAATCAGCCCGTGATTGGGGCATTGGGAGACGACGTCGAGCGGTTCTTGGGATTGGGGTGAAAAGGGCGGTCCTTTTGTGCATGCCGCCGACGACACACCGAACTTTCCCGGATCACGACCCTGGTCGGAGTATGCTCGTCGGGCCAGAAGGGACGTTGATGGGAGGACTACCGGGAGACCCGGAATCGCGCGATTGTGTCGCGGTTCTGGTGGGCGAGTTTGGGTGGCTCTACATCGAGTCGGGCCCGAGAGCTCATCCAGCAGGTTACTTGCTTTGCAGTCACGCATCGCGTGACGGATGCCGGATCAACGTAGCTTCAACGGGGAAGAACACCGCTCGGAAGACCTGGCAGAAAGCGCAGCGTTGCACCCATGGCAACGCACCCAACCGTCGTCAATGGTGAATAGTTGGCGAATGCCAACATCTATGAGAGAATCAAAGACCGCACCTGAAAGGACACAAAAGTGGACATCTTTGAGTTCACGATAGTCGTCGTTGGGTTTGATCTAGACAATGAGTTCCAGAACGCTGGGCTCGAATGTCTGGACTACGTTGCCGTTGTTGGTAGTACCGGCGGGACTACCCAAATTGACGTTGAGATCGAGGCTGAATCGGCGACTTCTGCGGTTTCGCGTGCGATCAACGATTTGCGTGGAATGAATGTGTCTGCGCGGCGAATTGAGCTCGATCTCGTCAACATTTCGCAGATCGCAGACCGTCTGGGAAAGAACCGCGAGACGGTGAGACTCTGGTCCACAGGTGACCGCCGTGCTGACTTCCCACCGGCATTCGCCGCGATTTCTGACTCCTTGGTCTGGGCTTGGGCCGATGTCTACGGGTGGGCGATCAACGCCGGTCTGAAGCTTGATCACTACCGTCCCATTCCTGTCAACGTTGCCGAAGCATTTACTGGCGCACTTGCGCAGACCTTCGAGAGCAAGTCGCAGGGCTGGAATGTGGGAATTGCCGCGCATCATCCGGAAACGAAGTATGCGAGTGTCCGGGCAACTAAAACAAGCGACTGGGCAACTGCTGCATGAGTGTTTCGGATCAGAACGACGAAACTCAGGTGTCGCCAGCTCAGGTCGGAAGCGCATTAGAACTTCTCCAACTCGGGATCGAGATCGAAGGAGTGACGTTCTACTCGCTGTCCGCTTCACTGAGCGAGGAAATTGAGGGCGAGGTTCCCGCCCCGGCGGACATTGTGCCTACCTACGGGTTAAAGACGAACTTTGGTTCCCAGTCCATCGGAATACGCCTCGTGACGCGAGTTATGTCCAACGTAGGCACGATCGAGGTCGACGTAGCCGTTACATACCGAACCAAGGTGCCAGTCACCTTGGACGAGGAAGTTGTCCTCGAGTTTGCCAACGAGGTCGGAGTTATGGCGCTCTTGCCGTATGTGCGGGAAGCGATTTCTACCCTTAGCGCACGAGTATTCGGCAACGCCGTGCTAATGCCGATACTCATGAGAGGTGACCTGGTTTTCAACAAGCCTCAAGAGGCGGAATCTTCCCCTACCTAACGCCTGGCGGCGAGCCGAGAAACGCCTTGCATCTCGATACGCCGTTGCGCATGCCCGGCCGACAAGCGTGAAGGCACGCTTCCAAGCTTCGCGCTAAGAGCGCCGCCGCCGCAGCGCCACCACGAGCAGCACGGCGCCGACCACGGCAAGGATGATCCCGACCACGAGCCAGGTGGGGTCGCCGGTCATGAAACTGCCGGGAATCAGGTTTGCGCCCTGCCCCGCGAAGATCAAGCCCATGAGCAGCGCGAGCGCTCCGGCGATGATGAGGGCGAAGCGTGCGGCGCTACTGTTCATGGCACCCACGCTACAGCGCCGACGATCGCGCCGTCCGGGTCGGGCAAGAACGAGCCGGCGATCACCGACAGCAGCAGCACCAGCGCGCCGACGACGATCGAGCGGATGACCGTGCGCAACACACTCGAGCGCCCGAGCTGCGCGGTGACGATGGCGGTGAGGGTGAGCGAGATCAGCACCGCGGCCACGGTGGCAATCGCTCGGAGATCCGGGGGAGTGAGCAGCACGATCGCGATCGGCAGCGCGCCGCCGAGCAGGAACGCGGCCGCCCCGCCGAACGCGGCGACGAACGGTGCGCGGGCGGGGGTGAGTTCGCGGATGCCGTGCTCGGTCTCGAGTTGGGCGGCGAGAGCATCGTGGGCGCTGATCTGGCGGGCTACTTCGGCGGCGACATCCGGGGTCACGCCCTGTTCTTCGAAGTGCACGGCCAGCTCGCGCACCTCGGCCTCGGGGCTGGTCGCGATGTCGCGCTGCTCCTCGGCGATGACGGTGAGTTCGGCGTCCCGCTCCGCGGCCGCCTCGCCGTACTTGACGCCGCCGAGGGAGCCCGCGCCGGCGATGGTCGCGGCGATCGAGGCGGCGAGCAGGGCATCCGTGCCGGCGCCGGCCGCGATGAAGCCCTCGATGACGCCGGCGGTCGCGATGATGCCGTCGTTCATGTCCGGGATGCGCCCGCGCAGGTCTGCGGCGGTGGGGAGTCTCACGTAGGCGAGCCTAGGAGGTCTCGACCCGCTCGACCACCGTCTCGACGGGCTCGACCACCGGGTCTCGATACGCCGCCTCCGGCGGCTACTCGACCGGCCTAGCGCACGTACCCTTGATTCATGAGCACCACACCGCCCCCGACCGAGCGCAGCCCACGACAGGTGCGCCCCGCCGCCGAGGGGTGGAGCCAGAAGCTCGGACCCGACGGGCACCCCGCCCTGCAGTTCGCCTCGCCGAAGCGCGGCAAGCCGCCCGCGCACCTCGCCGACCTCACGCCCGACGAGCGGCGTGCACGTGTCGCCGAGTTGGGGCTTCCCGCGTTCCGCGCGGGGCAGCTCTCGACCCACTACTTCACGCACTACACGTCAGACCCGGCCGACATGACCGACCTGCCGGCAGCCGGCCGCGAGGAGCTCGTCGCAGGCCTGCTGCCGCCGCTGCTCACCGAGGTGCGCCGCCTGCGCACCGACAAGGGCGACACGATCAAGTTCCTCTGGAAGCTCCACGACGGCGCCCTCGTCGAGTCGGTGCTCATGCGCTACCCGGGCCGGATCACCCTGTGCGTGTCATCCCAGGCCGGGTGCGGCATGAACTGCCCGTTCTGCGCGACCGGCCAGGCGGGACTCACCCGCAACATGTCGACGGCCGAGATCGTCGACCAGGTGGTGCGCGCCAACCAAGCGATCGCGCAGGGCGAGCTCGGCGGCAAGAAGGCCGGCGAGACGACGCCGGAGCGCGTGAGCAACATCGTGTTCATGGGCATGGGGGAGCCGCTCGCCAACTACAACCGGGTGATGGATGCGCTGCGCTCGATGGTTGCGCCCCAACCCGACGGGCTCGGGATGTCTGCACGCCACATCACCGTGTCGACCGTCGGCCTCGTGCCCGCGATCCTCAAGCTCGCCCAGGAGAAGATCCCGGTCACGTTCGCCCTCTCGCTGCACGCCCCCGATGACCAGCTGCGCGACGAGCTGATCCCGGTGAACTCGCGCTGGAAGGTCGACGAAGCTCTGGATGCCGCGCGCGCCTACTTCGAGGCGACCGGCCGCCGGGTGTCGATCGAGTACGCCCTCATCAAGGACATGAACGACCACGCCTGGCGCGCCGAACTGCTCGCGACCAAGCTCAACGAGCGCGGCAAGGGTTGGGTGCACGTCAACCCGATCCCGCTGAACCCGACGCCTGGCTCGATCTGGACGTCGTCTGAGCCTGCAGTGATGCGCGAGTTCGTGGAGCGACTGGAGGCCGCGGGCATCCCGACGACGTTGCGCGACACGCGCGGCAAGGAGATCGACGGCGCCTGCGGGCAGCTGGCAGCGGCCGACGGCTGACCCTAGCCTCAGCTGGGCGCGAGCGGCGGGTCGACCTCGACCTCGACCTTGCGCCGGTCGGGCCGCGTGACCAGCGCGCAGCCGACCAGGATCAGCGCGAAGCCGATGACCGTCCAGATCGTGATCGGCTCGCTCAGCACGATCGCGCCGGCGATGACGGCGACCGCGGGATTGACGTAGGTGATGGCCGTCATGCGGATGGGGCCGATCTCGGCGACCAGAGCGAACATCACCACGAACGCGAGCGCACTGCACACCACGGCGAGCACGACTACCGAACCGATCACGGGCAGCGACGGCACGCTGCGCGCCCAGCCGCCGGTGATGGCGACGAACGGGAGGTAGATCAGCGCGCTCAAGGCCAGGGCGCTCGCCATGACGCCGACTCCGGGAAGGTCCGACATCCAGCGCGCGAGGATCGCCGGTCCCATCGCGTAGCCGATCACCACGACGAGCAGCTTCGCCACGCTGCCGAGGTCAGAGCCGCCGAGGTCGAGGCCGACGATGGCGGCGACCCCGAGCATCCCGATCACGATGCCGAGCGCGTTGACGGCGGTGATGCGGTCACGTCGACCGAAGACGAACGCCACGCCCACGGCCGCCAGGGGAACCGCGGCGAGCAGCAGGCCCGTGGTCGAGCTGGGCAGCGACGTCTCGGCCGAGCCGAGGAAGTACCAGGGCAGCACGATCTCGACCACCGCGAACGCGGCGAGCGGCCGCCAGCGCCGCAGCACAGGCGCCAGTTCCCGACGGTAGGCGGCCAGCGGCAGCAGGATGAGCGCCGCGAGCAGCGATCGGCTCAGAACGAGCATCTCGGGGGTCAGCTCCGTGACCGCGACCTTGATGAACAGGTAGGGGATGCCCCAGATCAGCCCGAGGGCGCTGAAGAGCAGAAGGCCGCGTCGCGTCACTAACCCATCATGATGGGTGCGGGCGACATCTAGAACTTCAGTTTGTATGTCTCGACGAGTAGGTCGCGATACTCCGGCTTCACGCCCTCGAGATTGGTGGCGCTGAGGAGGAGCATCAGGTTGTCGGTGCGGGTGTAGAGGAGCAGGACGGCGGCCTCCGCTCCGGAGAGGTCGGGATCGATGCTGAAGAAGGCCTCGTCACCTAGCCCTGGAACCTCATCGAGCTCGTAGTAGATCGTCCCCTCGAACGACGAGCCGTTGCGGATGTCGGTCATGTACTGGATCGCGCCGTCGACCGAGTCGTATTCGCGATACTCGAGGTCCACCGTCAGGCCGAGGCCGGAATCGGTCTCGTTGTAGTCGCAGTTGTACAGCTTGCCGCCGAGGCCGCCCGTCTCGATGACCTGGGTCGCATCGTTGTCGGTGATCGGCACGCCCCACAGCGCGCCGATCTCGTCGTTGCTGAAGAGTGAGCAGTCGGTGTCGCTTCCGATGGTCTGCGGCGGGAGGCTGAGGCCGCCGTCCTCCTCGGCCGGCGCGCTCGACTCGGCAGTGCCGTCGGGCGTCTCCGGTGTCTCGGGTGCCGGGGTGCTGCAGCCGGTGAGTATCAGGACCGCCAGTGTGAAGGTGGCTGTAACGAGGAGGCTGGGGGCGGGAACACGCGAGCGCAGGGTCATGATCGCAGTGTATGGAAGCGGCATCGTCCGCTTCGATAGGGGAAAACCCCCAAACCCGTCAGCCGAACGTGCGGTGGAGCGCGGCCGTGCGACTCGACACACCCAGCCGTCGGTAGATCGTCTGGAGGTGATTCTCGAGGGTCTTCTCGGTGATGCCGAGATCGCCCGCAGCCTGCCGGATCGTCGCGCCCGTCTCCAGTGCGGCGAGCACCTGCCGTTGACGGGATGTCAGCAGTTCGCGGGCCTCGCGGGCCTCGCTCGCGCGGAGCCGTGCGAGCGTGACCCGCACCTGCCGGGCGACCTCCTCAGCCAGCGCCAGCTCGCGATCGGTGAAGTCGCTGTCGGCACGGAACACGGCGAGGGTCTCGACCAGCCCCTCATCAACGGTGAGCAGCGAGCCGATCTGATACTCGCCCCCGAGTGGCCGGTACACCTCGGCCCAGAGCCGCCGGGAATGCCACTCCGCCTCGGTGATCGTGTCGCTGATGCGCAGCGAGCCAGGCACGGGCGCGGCTAGCAGTTCGGCCACCAAGGGCACCTCCGCCAGATCGCGCGGCATGAGCGGCACGACGAACGGGATCGGTTCCGGCAGGTGATAGCCGCTCATCGCGCCGGTCGACAGGTCCATCGTCACCCAGCCGGCGCGCGTCGCGGGCATCACGTCGAACAGCACCTCCACGGCTCGCTCGCGCAGCCGTGCACGGGTGACCACCGAGGCGAGGTCGGCCGCGGCATCCAGCAACCGTCGGAGGTCGTGGGCAGTCAGGTCGCTCACGGGGCTATCGTGCGCTCACTCGGCGAGACTTTCCAGCACGTCGTTCGAGGGGGCGAAGAATGTGACCCCGGTCACGGCCCGGGACACATCGAGGATGCGGTCGTACGAGCCCTCCGGGTCGCCCACGAACATGCGGGTGAGCATCCGCTCGATCACCCACAGGTTGCGGGCGTATCCGATGAAGTAGGTGCCGAACTCGCCGTGCCCTGGGCGCCCGAAGGGCATGTTGTCGCGCAGGATGGCGTGCTCGACGCCCTCGTCGTCGACGATCGTGGTGAGCGACTTGTGCGACTTGCGCGGTGTGGTGTCGTCGAGCTCGACGTTGTCGAACTTGGTGCGCCCGACGATCTGCTCCTGCACTTCGACGGGCAGGGCGTTCCATTCGTCGAGGTCGTGCAAGTACTTCTGGATGACGACGTAGCTGCCGCCGGCGCCAGCCGGATCCTCGTCGCCGACCAGCGCCGCCTCGGCGCGGGCCGAGCCCATCGGGTTCTCGGTGCCGTCGACGAACCCGAGCAGGTCGCGGGCCTCGAAGTAGCGGAACCCGACCGTCTCGTCGACGACGGTCACCGCATCGCCGAGTGCGGCGAGGAGGAGTCGCTCCAGTTCGAAGCAGAGGTCGCCCCGCTCGGCACGGATGTGGAAGAACACGTCGCCCTGAGTCGCGAGCGCGCTGTGCTTGGCTCCGCGCACCTCGACGAACGGATGCAGGTCGGCGGGGCGGGGGAGGCCGGTGACGGCATCCCAGGCGTTCGCCCCGATCGCGACGACGCAGGAGAGCAGTCCGTCGAGGTCGCGGAAGCCCACGGACCGCACCAGACCACCGACGTCGCCGAGCACCGCGCGAACGCGTGCCGCGGCATCCGGGGCGTCGCTGAGAGCGACAGTGAGGAACACGGCGGACCGGGACAGGGGCGCATCGACACTCTGCGGTTCGATCGGGCTGGACTCGTTCACCCCGCCACGGTAGCAGCGCGAATCAGGCTCCCGCGACGCGCAGGCCCAGCCACGACGCGAGCGCGTCGAGCTCGTCGCGCACGGCCGATCCCACTACCGGCGTGAAGGGCGAGTCCTCGTGGATGGCGTGCACGATGAGGGTGCTGCGCTCGGGGTCGGCGGTGGCATCCACCTTGCCGATCAGCCTGTCGCCGTGAAGGATCGGCAGTGCGTAGTAGCCCCAGCGGCGCTTGGCCGCGGGCTTGTACATTTCGAGCGCGTAGTCGAAGTCGAACAGGTCGGCCATGCGTTTGCGGTCGCGGATGAGGGTGTCGAAGGGGGAGAGCAGCGCGGTTCTGGGTGAGAAGTCACGATCGAGAGCCTCGGGGTCGAGTCGCCACGCGCCGGTCAGCCCCTCGATCGTGGCGGCGACCCCGGCGTCGCCCACGCGCGTCGTCTCCACCGGCAGGTCGGGCGTGCGGTTGCGCACCACCCCCAGCGAGCGCAGGCGTCGCTCGTCGCGAATGCGCAGCGCCTCCTCGAGCGGCACGGTCGGAATGTCGGAGTGGTACACCCGCTCGGCGAGGTCCCACAGCCGATCGCGCCCGCTGCGACCCGCCACGGCGACCTCGCCCGACAGCATCAGGCACTGCAGCATCATCATGACGTTCCGGTTGTTGTTCCAGCCCGACGACGGCCACGCCACGATGCTGGTGTCCGGGATGCCGCGAGCCGTCAGCGGCCCGTCGGCCTCGAGCAAGTCCAGCACGTCGCCGCGGAACTCCTCGTTGTCGTCGAGCCAGCGGCGCGTCGATTCGCGCTCCGGGAACGCATCCATCTGCGCCCGGAACAACGCCAGGTCCTCCATCGGCCGCACGAGCAGGTCCAGGTCGAAGAGGCTGTGCTCTTCTTCGAGAGCCGCGGTGAGGTCGGCCGGTTCGTAAGCATCCCCGAGCCGGCTGAAGAGCAGCAGATCGGCGGTCGGCGCGATCGGGGCGGTCGGTTCGAGCTGCACGAAGGTCAGCTGCCGCACGACGTCGAGCAGGGTGTCGGGGCGGTGGGCGTCGAGCAGCTGCGCTCGCACGGCTATGCGGCGGGCATCCGTCTGGCTCAGCTCCACGACCACGACGCAGAGCCTAACGGCCGTGAGCGCGCCAGAAGAAACGTTTGGCCAGCTCGGTCGAGGCGATGTAGGCGAGGGTGATGAGAACGATGAGCCCGAGCAGCGCCGGGGGGATCGGTACGAGTTCGAGGAGGGGGGCGACGGGACTGTACGGCACGCCGATGGCCACGATCACCACGATGATGCTCGTCAGGATCACCCACCTGCTGGGGCGACTGAGGAAGAACGGAGCACGGGTGCGTAGCACGAACAGCACTCCGACCTCCGTGAGGATCGATCCGAGGAACCAGGCGCTGCGGAACTCGGGCGCCTCGGCATGGAACACCAGCCGCAGAAGCAGGAAGGTCGTCAGGTCGAACACCGTGCTGAGGGCGCCGAACATGAACATGTAGTTGCGGATGAGCCTGACGTTCCAGACCTGCGGCCGTTTCAGCTGCGGCTCGTCGACGGCGTCCGTCGCGATCGTGGTCGCGGGCAGATCGGTGAGCAGGTTGATGAGCAGGATCTGCCCGGCCAGCAGCGGCAGGAACGGCAGCGCGATCGACGCGATCGCCATGCTCAGCATGTTGCCGAAGTTGGCGCTCGTGGTCATGAAGATGTACTTCATGGTGTTCGCGAAGGTGCGCCGACCCTGTCGCACTCCGTCGAGCAGCACGCGCAGGTCTTTGTCGAGCAGCACGATCGCTGCGGACTGCTTGGCCACCGGCACCGCCGAGTCGACCGTGATGCCCACGTCGGCGGCATGCAGCGGGGGAGCGTCGTTGATGCCGTCACCGAGATAGCCGACCACGTGACCGGCGGCGCGGAACGCGCGCACGATGCGCTCCTTCTGCACCGGGTTGAGGTCGCTGAAGACGTGTACGGGCAGCACGCGTTTCGCGAGAGCGTGGTCGCCGATCGCGTCGATCTCGCGCCCGGTCAGGGTCAGCGTGGTGTCCAAACCCACCTCGCGGGCGATGTGGGCGGCGACGAGGTGGTTGTCGCCCGTGATCATGCGCACGGAGACACCGCTCGCGGCGAGCTCCGCCAGAGTGGATGCCGCATCCGCTTTGACGGGGTCGGCGAACGTCAGCAGTCCCACGAGCGTCATCCCCGCCTCGTCTGCGGCGGTCGCGGACATGGCACCGGGCATCGCGCGGGTGGCGAGCCCGAGCACGCGGTAGCCACCGTTGCTGAGCTCTGCGAACCGTTCCTGAAGTCCTGCCGCCACCGTCGACAGGGGCACTGTGCCGTCCGCGGTGACGGCGGTTGCGCACACGGCGAGGACCGAATCGAGGGCACCCTTCGTGATGAGGAGCGGTTGCTCGCCGGGGTGCGGTGTCACCAGCAGGCTCATCCGCTTGCGCTGGAAGTCGTAGGGCAGCTCATCGAGGGCGACGGCGTCGGTGGGCAGGGGATGCGCCACCAGGATGGCCCGGTCGATCGGGTTGCGCCATCCGGACTGCAGGCCCGCGTTGAGGGCGGCCCACCGTGCGACCTCGTCGCTGTCGGCGCCCTCCAGATCGGTCGCCGAGCCCAGCACGATCTCGCCCGCGGTCATCGTGCCGGTCTTGTCGGAGCACAGCACGGTCATCGAGCCGAAGTCTTCGATGGCGTCCAGCCGGCGCACGATCACCCGCTCGCGGGCCATCATGCGCGCACCCTGCGCGAGGCTGATGCTGACGATCGCGGGCAGCAACTGGGGTGTCAGGCCCACGGCGAGGGCGAGGGAGAACAGTACCGAGTCGATGAGGGTGCGGTTGAGCAGCAGATTGATGACGAAGATCGCGATGACGAAGACGACCATCAGGCGGGTCAGCAGCAGCCCGAACGACGTCATGCCCTTCTCGAACCCGGTCTGCGGCGGGCGCGCTGACAGGCTCGCCGAGATCGACGCCAACTGGGTGTGACCTCCCGTGTTCACGACGAGCAGTGTGCCCTCACCGCTGGAGACGTGGGTTCCGAGGAACACGCTGTTGGTTCGTTCTGGGATCGTCGCGTCGGATGACACGGTGCCAGGCTGCTTCTCGGCGGGGAACGTCTCGCCCGTCAGTGCTGACTCGTCGACGGTAAGGGCAGTCGATTCGAGCACGATGCAGTCGCCGGGTATCAGATCACCGGCTCGCACCAGGGCGATGTCGCCGGGCACGACCGCGCTCAGCGGCACCTCGACCTTCGAGCCGTCGCGGATGACCGTGGACTGCACTTCCACCGTCGCGAGCAGTGCCCGCATCGCGCGGCCGGCACCGCGCTCCTGTGCGAACCCCAGCAGACCGGAGAGCACGAGGATGACGAGGATGATCGCGGAATCGGTCCAGTCTCCGAGGGCCCCGGAGAGCACGGTAGCGGCGATGAGGATGATCTCGATGGGGTTGAGGAATTGGCGCGCCAGCAGTGCCCAGGGCGACGCATCCCGCTGGGTGTCGAGACGGTTCGGCCCGACCCGCTCGAGCGTCTGCGCGGCCGCCGCCGCGCTCAGGCCGGAACGTGTGGTGGCCAGCAGGTCGAGCAGGTCCTGTTCATCAGTGCCCCAGAACTGGTCGGCGTGCGGGTGCGCGGTCGCGGGGGAGCCGTCGGTCGAAACGGTCATGGACTCTCCTCGGGAATGGATCGTGCCAGTCCACGCCCATTCTCGTGCGCCCGGAAGGGCCGAAGGACCCGCGCTGGGAGATTCCGCACCGCCTTCGTCGTCACTCCCGCTCGCTTAGCGAGCTCCCCGATTCTCATGTGCATCACGTTAGACCTTGCCCCCAAGGGCAAGGTCAAGCGACGATCGGAACATGAACCCATCGCTGCACATCACCGGCGACACGGCCGCCGACGCCCTTCTGTCGGATGACCCGCTCGCCCTGCTCATCGGAATGCTGCTCGACCAGCAGGTGCCGATGGAGACGGCGTTCGCCGGTCCCGCGAAACTGCGCGACCGTCTGGGACGCCTCGATCCGGCCGAGATCGCCTCCTACGACGCAGACAAGATGGTCGATGTGTTCCGCATCTCGCCCTCGATCCACCGCTTTCCCGGTTCGATGGCCGGGCGGGTGCAGGCGCTGTGCGAGGCGGTCGTCAGCGACTGGGGCGGCGAGGCATCCGCCGTCTGGACCAAGGGCAACCCCGACGGAGCCGAGGTGTTCTCGCGACTCAACGCCCTGCCCGGGTTCGGCGAGCAGAAGGCGAAGATCTTCCTCGCGCTGCTGGGCAAGCAGTACGGATTCGAGGGTGCCGGCTGGCGCGAGGCCGCCGGCGACTACGGCACGGCGGGCTCATGGCGCTCCGTGGCCGACATCGTCGACGCCGAGTCGCTGACCAAGGTGCGCGAGTTCAAGCGGGCCGCGAAGGCGGCAGCCAAGAAGTGACCACCGCACGCGAGATCGTGGATGCGCTGGGCCTCGAACCCAATCAGACCTGCGGTTATGTGCGGGTCACCTTCGGTAGCCCGCTGCAGCTGCCCGCCGGGACCCTGCCGCACCCCTACACCGCGGCTCGCCCGCTGGGCTCAGCCCTCTACTTTCTCGTGGCCCCGGAGGCTCCCGTGCGCCTGCACCGCATCGCGAACGACCAGCTGTACCACTACTACGCCGGCGACCCGCTCGACCTGGTGCTCATGCTGCCCGACGGCAGCACCGCGCAGCATGTCGTGGGCGGCGATGTGCTGGCGGGCGAGGTTCCGCAGTTGCTGATCCCCGGCGGAACCTTCCACACGGCGCGCGTACGCGGCGAGTGGTTCTTCGGTGGCAGCACCGAATGGCCGGGTGTGGTGCCTTCCGACGTGGAACTCGGCGACTCTGACGCTCTGGCGCAACGGTTCCCGGATGTCGCCGAGCAGATCCGCACCTATCCGGTGCCCAGCCGATAGCATTCTCGTGCGCACGCGACGGCCGCTGCGCTGGAGGGAACCATGCGCATCGGATTTGCGATCCTGAGGGTGGCGGCCGCAGCCGCCGGAGTTGCAGCCATTGTCGGTCAGCTGATCACGAGTCTCGACTTCTGGGGCAAGAACAATGTCACGAACATCCCGCTGGTGGTCACCAACTTCTTCAGCTTCTTCACGATCCAGTCGAATGTCGCGGCGGTCGTGGTGTTCCTGATCGGTGCTGCCCTTCTGGTCACGCGCACCGGCGATGACCCGCAGTGGTTCAACACGCTTCGCGCCAGCGTCGTGACCTACATGGTCGTCACCGGCATCGTCTACAACCTGCTGCTGCGCAATGTGCCCCTGCCGCAGGGCGCGACCCTGCCGTGGTCGAACGAGATCCTGCACGTTGCCGTGCCGATTCTCATGCTCCTCGACTGGATCTTCACCCCGGGTCGAATGGTGGTGCCGTGGCGCAAGCTCTGGATCATCGTGATCTACCCGATCGTCTGGGTGGTGTACACGATGATCCGCGGCCCGCTCACCCCCAACGAGATCACGGGCGAGTCGTACTGGTACCCGTACCCGTTCCTCAACCCCGACACCTCGCCGAATGGCTACCTGTCGGTGAGCTTCTACGTCGTGCTCATCGCACTCGTGATCGTCGCCGTCGGCGCCGGCATCGCGTGGATCAGCCGCAGGAAGCCCATCCTGAAGTAATCCTCCGGTTAGTAGGCTGGGCGGCATGACTCTGCCGTTTCCCGACCCCCTGGCCAACCTCATCTTCTGGGGCGTCGTCGTCCTACTGGTGATCGTCGTGCTCGTCACGATCCTGCGCGGCATCAAGGTGGCCAAGCCTGACGAGGCGATCATCGTCACGTCGCGCCAGAAGCGGGTCAAGGGGCAGGACGACCCGCTCGCGGAGACCGCCGGGCAGCGCGTGGTCTTCGGGTCGCGAGTGTTCGTCAAGCCGATCGTCGAGGCGTTCTTCACGCTCAGCCTGCGCAGCCGTCAACTCAACGTGCAGGCGACCGCGCAGACGAAGGATGCGATCACCATCAAGGTGAACGCCGTGGCCGTGGTCAAGGTGGGGGGATCGGAGTCGATGGTGCGGGCGGCCGCGCAGCGGTTCCTCAACCAGCAGGACCAGATTGAGACATCCACCGAAGAGGTTCTGAGCGGTTCGGTGCGATCGATCGTCGGTCAGTTGACTGTCACTGAGATCATCACGAACCGGTCCGCGCTGCAGGGTCAGGTGCTCGAGGCAGTGCGTGACTCCCTCGACGTGCAGGGCCTGCAGATCGACACGCTGCAGATCAAGGAGATCGACGACGACAACGGGTACATCCGCGACCTCGGCCGCGCTGAGGCGGCCCGAGTGAAGCAGGTCGCTGAGGTGGCCGAGTCGATTGCTCGTCGCGCATCCGAGGAGGCTCGCATCGCCGCGGACCAGGCGGTCGCCGAAGCTCAGCGGGCTCTCGACCTGCGCAACGCGGAGATCCAGAAGGAGACCGACAAGGCGCGAGCCGAGGCAGCCGCGGCAACGCCCCTCGCCGCTGCGATTGCTCAGCAAGAGGTCATCGCCCAGGAGGAGATCAACGCCGGCAAGCGCGTGGGTCTTCGCAAGCAGGAGCTCGACGCCGAGATCCGTGCGGTGGCGGATGCCGAGGCCTACGCCGTGCAGAAGAACGCCGAGGCCTCTGCTGCCGCTGCGGTCGCTGCCGCCAACTCCGACCGCGACGCGCGCCGCGCGGCCGCCGAGGCAATCGAAGCCGAAGGTATCGCCGAGCGCAACCGTCGTCGGAGCGCCGCAGAGGCTGTGGAGGCCGAGGGTGTCGCCGAGAAGGCCCGCCGTATCGCGGCAGCCGAAGCACTCCAGGCCGAGGGTGAAGCGGAGGCCGCCTCGATCCGCGTCAAGGGAAACGCCGAAGCCGAAGCGACCCGTGCCAAGGCCGATGCGCTGGAGGAGCGGGCAGACGACCTCCTGCGTCAGCAGGTCATCGGGCAGCTGCCCGAGATCGTACGTGCGGCATCCGAGCCCCTGTCGGCGATCTCGAACCTCACGGTGATCTCGTCCGACGGATCAGGCACCGAGCAGGTCGGTCAGAACGTGGCGTCGCAGTTGGTGACGGCCAACCAGATCATGAAGGATCTGGTGGGCATCGATATCTCGCAGATCATCACTGGGCGAGCGACCGGCCGGGCGATCGGTGAGGGACGTCTCGAGGCTGAGGCGCAAGCAGCCAAGCCGAAGACGTCAGCCCCCAAGGCTGCGCCAAAGCACGCCCCCACCGAGCCCGGGGCTTAGTCCTTGCGCTTGGACGCGGCCTTGTCCTTCTTGTCCTGACGCTTCTCCTTGAGGCTCTTCGAGGCGGCGGTCTTCGTCGTGGTCTTCTTGGGTGACTTGTCGGCCATGGTCAGCTCCTCCTGAGCGAATGCTCACGAGCGGGATGCTCGTACCCCGACCTTACGCCAGGGCGGCTGGCGGTGTCAGTCGCGACCGAGCAGCTTATCGATCTCGCGACGCTCGCGCTTGGTAGGTCGGCCTGCCCCGCGGTCGCGCCGGGGGAGCAGGGCCGTCTCCTCGGGAGTGGGCAGAGGCGGCGAGTTGTCGACGTAGCTCTCCACCGCGACCGTGGCCGCGACGCGCTTGACAAGGGTCTCGCGCACGACGAGCACCCGGTCGAAGCCCGAGATCCGCACCCGCACCTCGTCACCCGACTTCACCGACTGGGCAGCCTTGGCCCGCTCGCCGTTGACTCGAACGTGCCCCGCTCGGCACGCGGCGGTGGCGAGCGACCGGGTCTTGAAGATGCGCACCGCCCAGAGCCACTGGTCGACCCGAGCGCTTCCCTCCGCCACCGTCAGTACCAGCCGGTCGACTGCGAGTGGGCCCACGCGGAGCAGGGTGACCCGTAGCGGCCGTCGATGTAGAGCAACCCCCACATCACCTGCGTCTCGTAGTTGGTGCGCCAGTCGGCCGCGTAGTTGCCCATCTTGCTGCCCGGTAGAGACTGCGGGATGCCGTAGGCGCCGCTGGACGCGTTGTACGCGTTGGTTCGCCACCCCGACTCGCGATTCCACAGCCACAACAGGCAGGAGTTCTGGTCAGAGCCAAACCCCCAGGCGGCGAGCTGGGCGAAGGCGAACGCCTGCGCCGCGGCAGGGTTGTTGACGTCGCTGCCAGGCACCGAGAACCCGCCCCCGTCGTCCGACCCGGAGTTGTTGTCGGCCGACTGCGCGATGCGGTACTGGCGCTCGAGCTCTGCCGTCGTGTTCTTGAGTGCGGCGAGCTGTTGGTACGCCTGCGACAGTGTGGCCTGCTGCTGCGCGAGGGCGGCGTCCGCCGCATCGGCGGCGGCCTGGGCCACCTGAGATCGCGACGTCGCCTCGGCGGCGAGCCGGTCGCGTTCCTCACGGGCGAGTGCCGCCTGGTCGGCGAGTGCGGTCGCCTCGTTCAGATCGAATCGAGCGCCAGCCAGCACATCGACGACGGTGCCGCCGACCTGGTCGAGCGCCCCCAGGCGATCGAGCAGATCTCCGGATGCCCCGTCCAGCAGCAGCGCCGACGTCAGGTCCCGGTTGCCGGAGCGGTAGAGCGCGGCGGCGATCTGGGCGGCCCGGGTCGCGGACTGGGTCGAGCGGGCGGCCGCGTCATCCGCTCGTCGATCGAGTGAGTTGGCGCGGGCGGTCGCCGTCACGAGGGCGGCCTGCGCTGCGTCAGCCTCGGTGCCCCGCGCTACCGCCTCGTCGCCGAGGGCGGCCGCCTGGCTCTGCAGATCGTCGAGCACGGCCTGCAGGGTCGCGATCGTGGCCGCGGTCGCTGACTCGGAACTGCGGGCAGCCTCGATCTCGTCCCACGTCGGGATGTCAGCGGCCGAAACGGGCTGGCCGGGTGTCAGCACCGTGAGCGCGAGCAGCAGGCTGGCGACGGCGGCCGTCACCATCACAGTCCTTCGTCGCTTGCCCATACCTCAAGGCTAGGCACTTCCGTTGAGAAAGTGAATGGTGTGACTGGTGTGACTCGTGGGATCGACTAAGCCGAGGCCAGCTCGGTCTTCCAGCGCACCAGCTCCCGCACCGTGCGGCTGCGGTCGGTGGCCAGCTGCGCCATGGCGTCCTCAGGTACGAAGAAGTTCACCGCGAGAAAGCCCCGCACGGTCTCAGAAGGGTCGGTGACGAGCGAGCGCAGCACGTCGCACGGGGTGTTCTCGTTGCGGGCCACGCAGGCGCGCACCCCGTCGTCCGAGTCCCGGGCGAGCGCCTCGAACACGTCGGCCGGGGTGTGGTTGTCCAGGGCCACCCGCTCACGGATCTTCGGGTTCGGGTCAGTGGCAAGCAATCGCAGTCGCGCGATCTTGCTCTGGGTCATCACCGGCGACGGATGCAGCACCGCGGCCTGCTCCGCCGTGAGCATCGCGGGCGCCATGGCCCTCATCTGCGCGAGCTGGGCCGGGGTGTTGAAGCGGATACACGACATGCGACAACGCTAAACGGAGGCTACGCGGTGACGGCCGATTCCTTGCGGCGCGGCGGCCACGGCACGATCGGCGAGGTGGTCGCCTGGTAGTCCGCGTACTCGGGGTACTTCGAGCGCGTGATCTCCTCGGTGAAGCGCGTCGAGCCGATGAACAGGATCGTGAGCAGCACCGCGCCCAGCACGGTCCACTGCAGCAGTGACCCGGCCGCAATCGCGCCGAACAGGAACAGCGCCCACCACTGGGCCTGCTCGAAGAAGAAGTTCGGATGACGCGAGAAGCGCCACAGGCCCGTCGTCAGGAACCGCGGCCTGAAGTCCGCTCCACCCGCCTTCTTCGCGTTCTGGAACACCCACTGCTGCTGGTCGGCGACGGTCTCACCGATCAGCAGACCCAGGAACAGCAGCGCCACGACGACGTCGAGCACGCCGAAGCCGCCCTGGTTCTCGTAGGCGGTCAGCGCGGGCAGAGCGATCAGCACGAGGATCAGGTTCTGGTACAGCACGATGAAGAGCAGGTTGAAGACCTCGAACTGCCAGCCCTTCATGCGCGAACGCAGGATCGGCCAGCGGTAATCCTCGGTGCCGGAGTATCCGCCCTTGCGCGCGAAGTTGAACGTCAGGCGTGCGCCCCAGAGCGTCACGAGGATCGCCATGATGGTGAGCCGGGCATCCGCGAGGCCAGCGAAAGCGGCGAAGATCCACACGTAGACGACGGGAACGATCGACCACAGACGGTCGACCCAGGAGTGCTCCTTGGTGATGAGCGAGGTGATCCAGACGAAGGCGCAGACGACGCCCGCAACGATGAGGACGAGAACGAGAGGGGTCATTGAGGCATCCTATTGCTTCCGACGCGTCACTAGACTTTGCACTCGTGGGAGCAATCAAGGGCAGCGAAGTGTCGGGCCGAGTGCTCACGGTGCCCAATCTGCTCAGCTTCGTGCGACTGGCCATGGTTCCGGTCTTCCTGGTGCTCGTGCTAGACGGACAGGATGCGCTCGCGCTGCTCGTGCTGGTGATCTCCAGCCTCACCGACTTCCTCGACGGATACATCGCCCGTACGTTCAAGCAGATCAGCCGCCTCGGTCAGCTGCTCGATCCTGCGGCCGATCGGCTCTTCATCTTCGCGGCGCTGATCGGGCTCGCGGCCCGCGGCGTGATTCCGTGGTGGCTGTTCGCGGCGATCGTCGGGCGCGACATCCTGCTGCTGATTCTCGGCATCGTGGCCGCCAACTTCGGTTACGGCCCGCTGCCCGTTCACCACCTCGGCAAGGTTGCCACTGCCTGCCTGTTCTACGCGTTGCCGATCCTGATGCTCGGTCAGGCGTTCCCGGATGCCGCGTGGCTCACCAACCCGCTCGGCTGGGCCTTCGCGCTCTGGGGTGCCTTCCTCTACTGGTGGGCCGGCGCGATCTATCTGATCGAAACGAGCCGACTTCTGAGAATTCCCCGGGTCGAGCCGGCCACCGAATCAGATACGCTGGGGAGCTAGGGAGGATCGCGATGGTTGATTCCGGGAATTTGGGTCACGCCGCCGATGATGTGCCTCCGAGCGGTGCGTCGGCTGGGGGGCCCAACGACGACGCGACGGTGCACTACGGCGATGAGTTCGCCGCGCAACTGGCGGCTCTCGACGGGGGAGTGTCGAGCGAAGAGGTCGACGCCATTGCTGCGCTGCCGTCCGGTTCAGCACTGCTGGTCGTGCGCCGCGGACCCAACGTGGGCGCGCGCTTCCTGCTCGACGCCGATGTGACGACGGTCGGGCGTCATCCCGAGGCCGACATCTTCCTCGATGACGTGACCGTGTCACGACGGCACGCCGAGTTCCTGCGGCACGGCACGGCCTTTCAGGTGAAGGATCTCGGATCCCTCAACGGCACCTACTTCGACGGTGTTCGCATCGACACCGCCCTGCTCAGCGACGGCGCCGAGGTGCAGGTCGGCAAGTTCCGCCTGACGTTCTACGCGTCGCGCTACGATCTCGCGCACCTGGCTGGCCGGTAGTGGCGCGCGTTGCTTCCCAGGCACGGGTGCCTGGGGGTCCCGCCCTTCTCAGCATCGGGCAGGTGCTCGCGAAACTGAACCCGGAGTTCCCCGACCTCACGCCCTCCAAATTGCGGTTTCTGGAGGAGCGGCAGCTCGTAGCCCCCGCGCGCACCGACTCGGGCTATCGCAAGTTCTCGCCCTCCGACATGGATCGACTGCGGTTCGTGCTCACCATGCAGCGCGACCACTACCTGCCGCTGAAGGTCATTCGCGGTTATCTGGCCGAGCTCGACGCCGGGCGTACTCCCGAGCTGCCGGGCGGTGCCGTGGCGTCACCCTCGATGCTGTCGTCGGAGCGTCGCTTCACCCGCGAGGAGCTCATCCGCGAATCGGGCGCCAACGCCATGCTGCTGGGGGATGCGATCAGCGCCTCGCTCATCATGCCCGCCGACGTCTTCGGTGAGGACTCGCTCTCGGTGCTCAAGGCACTCGTCGAACTGCAGCGTTCGGGTATCGAACCGCGACACCTGCGCGGTTTTCGTGCGGCCATGGAGCGCGAGCTCGGGCTCATCGAGAACGCCCTCATGCCCGTCTCGCGGCGCAAGGATGCCTCGAGCCGTGCCCGCGCTGCCGAGATGGCCCGGGAGATCGCCGGCCAACTCGAAATTGTTCGCAGCAGTCTGATCCGATCCGCACTCACACGGCTCGATTCGTAGTACCGTCGAACTCACGTCGCGACACGCCCGGCCGATGACGGGCATCGGCACTCGGGCGTGAGTACCGTGGGGTTGCACGCAACACTAAGTGTCAACTTCAACATGAAGGTTAGAGGGGCAAGGCCATGAGCGAACTCAGCCGTAGCGAGGAACCCCGCTACGATGACGGCCTGCTCTTCACCGACGGTCTTCCCGATCTGGATGACGCTGCCGGTTACCGTGGCGCCATCGCGGCCCGCGCGGCCGGCATCAGCTACCGCCAGCTGGACTACTGGGCCCGCACCGGACTCGTGGAGCCCACGGTGCGCGGAGCGGCCGGTTCGGGGTCGCAGCGCCTGTACGGCTTCCGCGACATCCTCGTGCTCAAGCTCGTCAAGCGTCTGCTCGACACCGGTATCTCGCTGCAGCAGATCCGTGTCGCCGTGAACCAGCTGCGCGAGTCGGGCATCAACGACCTCGCCCAGACCACGCTCATGAGCGATGGCGCGAGCGTCTACCTGTGCACCTCGAGCGACGAGGTCATCGACCTCGTCAGCCGCGGTCAGGGCGTGTTCGGCATCGCCGTGGGCAAGGTTCTGCGCGAGGTCGAGCACGACCTGGTGGAGCTCGACTCGGTTCCCGGCGAGGACCCGATGGACGAGCTGGCCCGCCGTAGGGCCGTCAAGGCCTCCTAACCCGGGGATGCCTCGCGCCGGGCATCCGCGCCGTCGCCGCTAGCCGGCAGCGCCGCGCTGCTCGCCGCTCCCGCTTCCCTGCTCTTTCCGGTGCTTCCCGGTTCTTCCCCGTTCCTCCTCGTTCTTCCCCTTTCGCGGATCAGGAGATCGGCCCGGACGCGCCGCTCGACAAGTTCGACGGCGGCGTGTTGCGCAGATCTCCTGATCTGCGAGAAGGTGACGGGAGCAGCGGCTACGGGAGCAGCGGCGGGACCGGAGCCGCGCTGGGCAGCCGTGCTGGGCAGCCCGTAGGCAGCGTCCGCTAGACGGGGTCGTTGGCGAATTCGCCGATGCGCGCGGCGCGCATGACGCGCTCGAGAAGCTGGTCGAAGTTGCGCGCCATCTCCTGCGCGCTCTCGCCTGGCCAGACGTGCAGCGGCTTGGCGGCACCTTGAGCCTGCTGCAGCGACGTGCGCTCCGGCAGCTGGGGGCTCAGCACGAGCGGCCCGAACATGTCGCGCAACTCCTTGATGCGGAACTGGTGCTCGAGTGACTGCGACCGCAGCCGGTTCACGATGATGCCGAGCGGCTGCAGTCGGGGCGAGAGCCCGCGACGGATCTCCTCGATGGCACGCAGCGCGCGGTCGGCGGCGGCCACGGAGAACAGCCCGGGCTCGGTGACGATCGTGACGCGGTCGCTCGCGGCCCACGCGGTGCGGGTGAGCGCGTTGAGTGATGGCGCGCAGTCGATGAGTACGAGGTCGTAGTCTGCCTCGACGTTGGCGAGCGCCTCCTCGAGCTTCCAGATGTCCCGGATGCTGGGGTGCGGCCCGTCGAAATTGATCGCGCTGGGCGATCCGATGAGCACGTCCACCTTTCCCGGACGACCCTTGGTCCATCCGCTCGGAGCGATCGCGGCGCGCACGATCTTCTCCTTGGGAGAGGCGAGAACATCCGCGACATTGAGGTGACCGGCGACCTCGATGTCCATACCCGTCGAGACGTCGGATTGCGGGTCGAGATCGACCACGAGGGTCCGCAAGCCTTTGGCGAATGCGGCCGAGGCGAGCCCGAGCGTCACGGTGGTCTTTCCCACGCCCCCCTTGAGGGAGCTGACGCTGAGTACATGCACGAGTAACGACGATACCTTCACTACTCTTAAAGAACCTAAATCCTGACCTCCGATCGGGCCCTGCTGGGTGAATTGCCAGTGTTCGCGCGCCCTAGGCTTGACGCACGTACGAAAGGACCGGATGTTCACGAAGATTCTCGTAGCCAACCGCGGTGAGATCGCCATTCGAGCGATGCGCGCAGCATTCGAACTGGGTGCCAAGACGGTGGCGGTGTTCCCGTACGAGGATCGCAACTCCATGCATCGGTTGAAGGCCGACGAGGCCTACCAGATCGGCGAGAAGGGGCATCCGGTTCGGGCCTATCTTGATGTCTCGGAGATCATCCGCGTTGCGAAGGAGTCGGGCGCCGACGCGATCTACCCGGGATACGGATTCCTGTCGGAGAACCCCGATCTCGCCCAGGCCGCTGCCGACGCCGGTATCACCTTCATCGGGCCGCCGACGCGCGTGCTGGAGATGGCGGGCAACAAGGTCACGGCCAAGGAGCACGCCATCGCCGCGGGTGTTCCTGTGCTCAAGTCGACCCCCGCATCAAAGGACATCGAGGAGCTTCTCGCGGGGGCGGTCGAGATCGGCTTCCCCATCTTCGCGAAGGCCGTAGCCGGCGGTGGCGGCCGGGGTATGCGCCGCGTAGACAAGGCCGAGGATCTGCGTGAGGCCCTTGAGGCAGCAATGCGCGAGGCCGACAGCGCGTTCGGTGACCCCACCATGTTCCTCGAGCAGGCGGTCGTGCGTCCCCGACACATCGAGGTGCAGATCCTCGCCGACTCGCAGGGCGAGACCGTGCACCTGTTCGAGCGTGACTGCTCGGTGCAGCGCCGTCACCAGAAGGTCATCGAGATCGCGCCGGCGCCCAACCTCGACGAGACGACCCGTCAGGCGATGTACCGGGATGCGATCGCCTTCGCCAAGTCGATCGGTTACGTCAACGCGGGCACCGTCGAGTTCCTCCTCGACACCGCGGGGGAGCGCAAGGGCCAGCACGTCTTCATCGAGATGAACCCGCGCATCCAGGTCGAACACACGGTCACCGAGGAGGTCACCGACGTCGACCTGGTGCAGTCGCAGATGCGCATCGCCTTCGGACAGTCGCTCAAGGAGCTGGGACTTCAGCAGGAGAACCTGCATCTGCGCGGTGCCGCCCTGCAGTGCCGCATCACGACCGAGGATCCGGCCGCGGGATTCCGCCCCGACACGGGCAAGATCACGACCTACCGCTCGCCCGGCGGCGCGGGCATCCGCCTCGACGGTGGCACCGTTGCGGCCGGCGCGCAGGTCTCGCCGCACTTTGACTCGATGCTGGTCAAGATGACCTGCCGTGGCCGCGACTTCGCGGCAGCCGTCGTGCGCGCGCGCCGCGGCCTCGCCGAGTTCCGGCTGCGCGGCGTGACGACCAACATCCCGTTCCTCCAGGCTGTGCTCGACGACCCCGACTTCATCGCTGGCGACCTCAGCACCTCGTTCATCGAGGAGCGCCCGTGGCTTGTGCGCGGACGCCAGTCGAAGGACCGCGGCACCAAGGTGCTCAACTGGCTCGCGGATGTCACGGTCAACCGCCCCTACGGCGACGGTGCCGGTCTCATCAGCCCCGCCCTGAAGCTGCCGGTGGTGGACCTCGACGCTGCAGCACCCGCGGGTTCGCGCCAGCGGCTCCTCGAACTCGGCCCGGTGGGTTTCGCGACCGCCCTGCGCCAGCAGACTGCGCTTGCCGTCACCGAGACCACCTTCCGGGATGCCCACCAGTCGCTTCTGGCCACCCGGGTTCGCACCAAGGATCTCGTCGCGGTGCTGCCGCACGTCGCGCGCCTCACCCCCGAGCTGCTCTCGATCGAGGCGTGGGGTGGGGCGACCTACGATGTCGCCCTGCGCTTCCTCGGTGAGGACCCGTGGGAGCGTCTGGGTGCCATGCGCGAGGCGCTGCCCAACGTGGCGCTCCAGATGCTGCTGCGTGGGCGCAACACGGTGGGCTACACCCCGTACCCGACCGAGGTCACCGACGCGTTCGTTCGCGAGGCGGCGGCCAGCGGTGTCGACATCTTCCGCATCTTCGACGCCCTCAACGATGTCGCCCAGATGCGCCCGGCCATCGACGCTGTGCTGGCCACCGGATCGACGGTCGCCGAGGTGGCGCTGTGCTACACGGCCGACCTGCTCGATCCCGCAGAGAAGCTCTACACGCTCGACTACTACCTGCGCCTCGCCGAGCAGATCGTCGAGTCGGGCGCGCACATCCTCGCCATCAAGGACATGGCCGGCCTGCTGCGCGCCGAGGCGGCGGCGACGCTCGTGAGCGCTCTGCGGGAGCGATTCGACCTTCCGGTGCACGTACACACGCACGACACGGCAGGGGGCCAGCTGGCCACGCTGCTGGCGGCCTCGCGGGCCGGTGCCGACGCGGTGGATGTCGCGAGCGCACCGATGGCGGGCACGACCAGCCAGCCGTCGGCATCCGCTCTCGTCGCGGCCCTCGCGCACACCGAGCGCGACACGGGCATCTCCCTGCAGGCGGTCTCCGACCTCGAGCCGTACTGGGAGGCCGTGCGCCACGTGTACAAGCCGTTCGAGTCGGGCCTGCCCGGGCCGACGGGGCGCGTCTACAAGCACGAGATCCCCGGCGGCCAGCTCTCCAATCTGCGCCAGCAGGCGATCGCTCTCGGCCTGGGCGACCAGTTCGAGAAGGTGGAGGACCTGTACGCGGCCGCCAACCAGATGCTCGGACGCCCGCCCAAGGTCACGCCGTCCTCGAAGGTCGTGGGCGACCTGGCCCTGGCTCTCGCTGCGGCCAACGCCGACCCAGCGGACTTCGAGCAGAACCCCGACAAGTACGACATCCCCGACTCGGTGATCGGCTTCATGGCCGGCGAACTGGGCGAGCTTCCGGGTGGCTGGCCCGAGCCGTTCCGCAGCAAGATTCTGAAGGGTCGCACCGTGAAGATCGGCGTCGAGCCGCTCGGTGCCGATGATGTTGCCGCCCTCGAGGGCGATTCGGCCGCGCGACGCTCGGCGCTCAATCGCCTACTCTTCGCCGCACCCACGAAGATCTTCGAGGCAAGCCGCGAACAGTACGGGGACCTCTCCGTGCTCGATACCGTCGACTATCTCTACGGCCTCCAGCAGGGCGCGGAGCACGTCGTGCACATCGGCACCGGCGTAAGCCTCTTCGTAGGTCTCGAGGCGATCGGCGAGGCCGACGACAAGGGCATGCGCACCGTGATGTCGACCCTCAACGGCCAGCTGCGTCCCGTGTTCGTGCGCGACAACTCCATCACCGTCGACACCAAGTCGGCCGAGAAGGCGGATGCCACCCGGCCCGGCCACGTCGCCGCGCCGTTCTCCGGCGTGGTCACCCTGCAGGTCGCCGAGGGCGACACCGTCGAGGTCGGACAGAGCGTGGCATCCATCGAGGCGATGAAGATGGAGGCGGCGATCACGGCGACGATCACGGGAACCGTCAAGCGTCTGGCTATCCCTGCAACCCAGCAGGTCGACGCGGGGGACCTGCTGCTCGTCATCGAATAGCCCACACGCGAACGCGGCTGAGTGCGAGTCACGATAAACTGGAGTGTTTGCACGAAAGGACCGTGGCCGTGGCTGCCAGAACCAAGAAGAGTGATACCGACGTTCTCGAGTCGGATTCCGGCGCGATCGTCGTACCCGAGGAGTCCGTCGAGAACCTGACCTTCACCGTTGCGCTACCCGTGACGGTGCACGAAACTCCGGCTGACGAAGCGGCCGTCGCGATCGACGATGTGCCCGTGAGCCCCGATGCGCTGGATGCCGCAGGCCCGAGCACCACCACCATCACCGTCGTGGCGAACGATGTCGCCGTGCATCCCGAGAACCTCGTCGAGGAGCCGCACATCCCGGCGCTGCCCGAACCGGACCAGGTCTACAGCCGCCGCGGTCGCCAGCGTGGAGAGGTCTCGGCCACCCCGGAACCGGCCGCGATGCTCACCGCCGAGCGCCTCATCGAGCAGGGGCGCAAGAAGCGCAAGCCGGCTCCCGAGGGATTCCTTCAGAAGCTCCTGTACGACGCCACGCTGCACCTCGTGAACGTGGGCGACTCGCTGCGCGTGCGCCAGCGCAAGGCCCTCGATGCCCGCATCGGTAAGCCACTGGAGGGCGAGGCGCGCTTCATCCCCGTGCTCACCCGCAAGGGCGGCGTGGGCAAGACCACCATCTCCACGCTGCTCGGCATGGCGATGGCCGACGTGCGCGAGGACCGGGTGATCGCTATCGACGCGAACCCCGACCGCGGCACCCTGGCCGAGCGCGTGACCAAGACCACCCGCGCGACCGTGCGCGACGTGGTCACGCGGGCGAGCTCCATTCAGGCGTTCAGCGAGTTCCAGACCCTGATCTCGCGGGATGACACCCGGCTCGACGTACTCGCCTCGGACGCCGACCCCATGGTGTCGGAGGCGTTCGACGAGCTCGACTACACGATCGTCGCCGACATGGCCGCCCGCTTCTACTCCGTCGTGATCACGGACTGCGGCACCGGAATCGTCCACTCCGTGATGCGCGCAACCCTCCAGCGTGCCGACGGCATCGTCGTCGTGTCCGGCGGCAGCGTCGACGAGGCCCGACTCGCCTCCGAGACCCTCACGTGGCTGGAATCCAACGGCTGCGCCGATCTGGTGAAGAACGCCGTTGTCGCCCTCAACACGTCGACGCAGGGCACCAACCTGGTCAAGCTGGAGGAGATCGAGGCCCATTTCCGTTCGCGCGTGCGCGAGATCGTGCGCGTTCCGTACGACCCCGCCCTCGCCACCGGCTCGACGATCCGCTACGACGAGCTCCGGCCGCTGACCCGGGAGGCTGCGCGGGAACTCGCCGCGCTGGTCGTCGACGGCCTGCCCGAGCACCGGGACGCCTGACTCGATGGCAGAACGAGCCATCCGCCTGTTCGGCGACCCCGTGCTGCGGTCTGTGTGCGATCCGATTCGACCCGGGGATGCCCGTGCGGTAGCTCTCGTGGATGACCTCCTCGAGACCGTCCGACTCCCGGGCCGTGCCGGTCTCGCCGCCAATCAGATCGGTGTCGCCCTTCGCGCGTTCAGCTACAACGTTGACGGGGAGGTGGGCTACGTGATCAATCCTGAGCTCGTCGAGGTGTCGGGGGAGCCCGACTTCGTCGAAGAGGGATGCCTGTCGGTGCCCGGCTTCTACTTCCCGCGCAACCGTTACCCGTTCGCGCGGGTGCGGGGCGTCGATCTCGACGGCAATCCTGTGGAACTCAGCGGCGAGGGCCTCATGGCGCAGGCACTTCAACACGAGGTCGACCATCTCGAAGGTCACCTCTACATCGAGGGACTCGCCCCTGAGACGAAGAAGGAGGCCATGCGGTTGATCCGCATGGCCCCCTGGTACTAGCAGTCACCCGCCTCAGTGGTTGAGGGAGATCCCCTCGGTCGCTGGCTGCTCCGCGTACATGCTCTCCACCTCGGTGGCGAAGTCCTGCATGATGACGTTGCGCTTGATGCTCAGCTTCGGGGTGAGGTGTCCACTCGCCTCGGTGAGGTCGGCATCCAGCACACGGAACTTGCGGATGGATTCGGCCCGCGAGACCTTCGCGTTCGCGGCATCCACCGCACGCTGGATCTCGGCAAGCACGGCCGGGTTGGTCGCTGCGACCTCCTGAGGCATGTGCGGGTCGAGGCCGTTGTTCTTCAGCCAGGCCGGCAGCATCTCCTCGTCGAGCGTGATCAGGGCCGACACGTAGGGCTTCTGGTCGCCGACGACGATCACCTGTCCGATGATCGGGTTCGCGCGGATCGGATCCTCCAGAGCGGCCGGGGCGACGTTCTTGCCACCGGCCGTGACGATGATCTCCTTCTTGCGGCCCGTGATCTCCAGGTAGCCGTCCTCGTCGATCTGTCCGATGTCGCCGGTCTTGAACCACTCGCCGTCGAAGACCTCCTTGGTCGCGGCGGGGTTGTTCCAGTAGCCGTCGAAGACGCAGACGCCCTTGGCCTGGATCTCGCCGTCGTCAGCGATGCGCACCGACACACCGGGCAGGGGAGGACCGACCTTGCCGATCTTGAAGTTCGACGGCACGTTCACCGACACCGGGGCGGTGGTCTCGGTCAGGCCGTAGCCCTCGAGAATCGTCAGGCCCAGGCTGCGGTAGAAGTGCCCGAGGCGCAGCCCGAGCGGCGCCGAACCCGACACCGCGTACTTGACGCGGCCGCCCAGCGCCGTGCGGATCTTGCTCAGCACCAGACGGTCGAACAGGGCGAACTGAAGCTTGAGCCCCAGCGGAACGTGCCCAGCGTCAACGGCCTTCGAGTGAGCGATCGCGACGTCGGCAGCGCGGCGGAAGATCTTGCCCTTGCCGCCGGCTTCGGCCTTCTGCTCGGACGAATTGTAGACCTTCTCGAACACCCGCGGCACAGCCAACAGGAAGGTCGGCTGGAACGACGCCATCGACGGCAGGAGCAGCTTCGTGTCGGGCTGGTGCCCCACCTTCACGCCGCCGTGCACCGCGAGTACGGAGATGAACCGGGCGAAGATGTGCGCGAGGGTGATGAACAGCAGCGTGCTCGAGTCGGGGTTCACGACCTCGGGGATCGCCTTCTGCGCGTTGCGGGTGAGCTCGACGAAGTTCGAGTGGGTGAGAATGCAGCCCTTCGGCTTGCCGGTCGTGCCCGAGGTGTAGATGAGAGTGGCGAGGTCGCTGCCCTTCGCGATCGAGCGTCGGCGCTCGATCTCTTCATCCTTGACGGCGGTGCCCGAGGCGGCCAGCTTGTCCAGGTCGCCGAGGTCGATCTGCCAGACATTGCGCACGGCCGGAACGTCGGCGCGGATCTCGTCGAATCGAGCGAAGTGGTCGGCGTTCTCGGTGATGATCCCCGTTGCGCCCGAATCGGTGAGGTTCCAGAGGATCTGGGAGGGGGCCGACGTCTCGTAGATCGGCACCAGCACCGCGCCGGCGTACCAGGTGGCGAAGTCGATCAGCGTCCACTCGTAGCGAGTCTTCGCCATCAGACCGATCTTGTCGCCGGGCTCCACACCGGAGGCGACGAGACCCTTGGCGAGGGCGATCACCTGCGCCTGGAACTCGGCTGCCGTCACGTCCCGCCAGCCGCCGTCGGCCGTGGGGATCGCGAACAGCGCACGATCGGGGGTGGCAGCGACCCTGGCAACGAGCAGGTCGGTGGCGTTGGCATTCGGATCCGCCTCAACGAGGGCGGGTACGTCGAACTGTTTCACGGCAACTCCTTTGGTACCGGTCGGGGTCATTCGTTCTACTCTAACCGGGCAGGCTGGGGGAAACCACGCCGTCGCGCCGCCGGTACACTCGATCACCGTGGATGCCATTGGGATTGATATCGGGGGGACCAAGATCGCCGGCGCGGTGGTCTCCGAGGATGGCGCGATCCTCGCCGAGGAGCGGGTAGCTACCGAGGCCGGCAGTTCCGCCGCCATCATCGATGCCGTCGTGGCCATGGTCGAGACTCTGTCGCAGGGGCGTCAGATCGAGGCGGCGGGAGTCGCCGCGCCCGGATTCATCGACGTCGATCAGTCCACCGTGTACTACACACCCAACATCAGCTGGCGCAACGAGCCGCTACGCGACCACCTGCGCGCTCGTCTCCCACTCGACATCACCATCGACAACGACGCCAACGCCGCAGGCTGGGCCGAGTACCGATTCGGCGCGGGGCGCACGGTCAGCGACATGACCATGCTCACTATCGGCACTGGCGTGGGCGGGGCGATCGTCAGCCGCGGCTCCCTGTTCCGCGGTGGATTCGGCGCCGGAGCCGAGCTCGGCCATTTGCGCATCGTTCCCGACGGTCTGCCCTGCGGATGCGGCGCGCACGGATGCATCGAACAGTACGGTTCGGGTCGTGCCCTGCTGCGCATGGCGAACGAGATCGCTGACGTCGGCGGGATAGGCCTCGCCCTGGCCGATGCCCGGCGCGAGCACGGACAGCTCGATGGTTCGATCGTCGGCGCACTCATCGCCGACGGGGACCCCGGGGCCGTGCATGCGCTCGAGCAACTCGGCAACTGGCTCGGCCAGGCCTGCGCGTCGCTGAGCGCGGTGCTCGATCCCGAGCTCTTCGTATTCGGAGGTGGCGTCGCCGTCGCCGGGGAGTTGCTCCTGGCGCCGGTGCGCGAGGCGTACCGTCAGCACGTGCCCGCCAAGGGATATCACCCCGAGCCGAACTTCGTCATCGCCGAGCTCGTCAACAATGCCGGAGTCGTCGGTGCCGCCGATCTGGCCCGTATTCACTCGCGTGCGCGCTAGAGTCGGCGCGCTAGAGTGGAAGCTCCCGGCCGGAGGTAGGTAGCGATGTTCTACTGGTTCATGAAGAACCTGGTCGCCGGCCCATTGGTCAAGACAGTGTTCCGGCCGTGGGTGACCGGCGCCGACAACATCCCGAAGACCGGCGCCGTGATTCTCGCGAGCAACCACCTCTCGGTTGTCGACTCGATCTTCCTGCCGCTGGTGATCGAGCGACGCATCTCCTTCCTCGCCAAGAGCGACTACTTCATGGGCCGCGGGGTCAAGGGCTGGGCGATCAAGAACTTCCTCAAGGGAACGGGCATGCTGCCCATCGACCGTTCGGGCGGCAAGGCCTCCGAGGCGTCGCTCAACACCGGTCTGAAGGTGCTGGCGCGGGGTGAAGTGCTCGGCATCTACCCGGAGGGCACCCGCAGCCCCGACGGCAAGCTGTACCGCGGGCGCACCGGAGTCGCTCGCATGATTCTCGAGGCCCACGTGCCGGTGGTTCCGGTCGCGATGATCGACACCGAGAAGGTCATGCCGATCGGCAGCAAGCTTCCCAAGGTGCGTCGCATCGGGGTCATCTTCGGTGAGCCGCTCGACTTCAGCCGCTTCGAGGGCCTCGAAAGTGATCGGTTCATCCTGCGCTCGATCACCGACGAGATCATGTACGAACTCAACCGCATCAGTGGTCAGGAGTACGTGGACATCTATGCGTCATCCATTCGGGAGAAGTTGGCCTCGCGGAGCCGGTAGCCTAGTTTGTCGGGCCATTGTCGGCCCACGCTCCCGCACCTAGAACCAGCGAAGGAACCTCTCGTGGTTGACCCGTCCGAACCTGTTGTGCACGCCGATCCCGCAGTGATCGCCGGTCTCGACTATTGGCGGACCCTTCCCATCAAGCAGCAGCCTGAGTGGCCGGACGCGGATGCCGTGGGCGCGGCATCGGACAAGATAGCGACCCTGCCCCCGCTGGTCTTCGCCGGCGAGGTGGACATCCTCCGTGAGCGCCTCGCTCGGGCCGCCCAGGGCGACGCGTTCCTGCTGCAGGGCGGCGACTGCGCCGAGACCTTCGCGGGCGCTACGGCGCAGCAGATCCGCGACCGGGTCAAGACGATCCTGCAGATGGCCGTGGTGCTCACCTACGGTGCATCCAAGCCGATCGTGAAGATGGGCCGCATGGCGGGCCAGTTCGCGAAGCCGCGCTCGAGCGACACTGAGACCCGCGGCGAGGTCACCCTGCCCGCGTACCGTGGTGACATCGTCAACGGCTACGACTTCACCCCGGAGTCCCGGCGTGCCGATCCCGCACGCCTGATCGAGGGGTACCACACCTCGGCGTCGACGCTGAATCTGGTGCGCGCGTTCACGCAGGGTGGCTTCGCCGACCTGCGCCAGGTGCACTCGTGGAACAAGGGCTTTGCCTCGAACCCGGCCAACCACCGCTACGAGAAGGTCGCCAACGAGATCGACCGGGCCATCAAGTTCATGGAGGCGGCCGGTGCCGACTTCGATGAGCTGCGCCGCGTCGAGTTCTACTCGAGCCACGAGGGCCTGCTCATGGACTACGAGCGCCCGATGACCCGCATCGACTCGCGCACGGGCACGCCCTACAACACGAGCGCCCACTTCCTCTGGATCGGTGAGCGCACCCGCGACCTCGACGGCGCGCACGTCGACTACTTCTCCCGTGTGCGCAACCCGATCGGTGTCAAGCTGGGTCCCTCGACGACCCCGGAGACGATGAAGCAGCTCATCGACAAGCTCGACCCCGAGCGTGAGCCCGGTCGTCTGACGTTCATCACCCGCATGGGCGCGGGCAAGGTGCGCGATGCACTTCCCCCGCTCCTCGAGGCGATCAAAGGCATGGATGCCACGCCGCTCTGGGTCACCGACCCGATGCACGGCAACGGGCTCACCACCCCCAACGGCTACAAGACCCGCAGATTCGATGATGTCGTCGACGAGGTCAAGGGCTTCTTCGAGGCGCACCGGGCGGCGGGAACGTACCCCGGCGGCATCCACATCGAGCTCACGGGCGACGACGTCACCGAGTGCCTGGGCGGATCCGAGCAGATCGACGAGGCCACTCTCGCGACGCGTTACGAGTCGCTCTGTGACCCGCGGCTCAACCACATGCAGTCGCTCGAACTCGCGTTCCTCGTGGCCGAGGAGCTCACGGCCTTCTGAGTCGGGCCACGACCTGGGTCTCGCGACCTGGCAACTACGACGAGAAGTTGACCTTGATCGTGCTGCCCTTGGGCTGATCGGTGTTCTCGTCGGGGTCGAGGTTGGTCACGGTGAACAGGCCAGGGGCGGCATCTGCGAAGAGGTTGTAGTCGAGCGAGAACCCGGCTTCCTCCAACTGCGGCTTGGCGTCTGCCCAGGTCAGCCCGATGACGTTGGGAACCGTGACCAGTTCGACGCCCTTCGAGGTGATCAGGTCGACGGTGTCGCCCGCGCGGATGACCGTGGCCCCGTCCACGCCCTGGGCGCGGATCACGTTGCCTTGCGGAACCGTGTCGCTGAACTCTGCCTGGTTGATTGCGCCCAGTTCCAAGCCCACCGCCTTGAGTTTGGCAGTGGCGTCATCCACCGACAGCCCCGCCAGGTCGGGCAGGGCACCCGCCGAGACGATCAGGGTCACGGGCTGCAGCTCGCCGTAGGTCGCCACCCCTGTGAGGCTTGACCCATCTCCCGCGAGGGCATCGATCACGGTGCCCTCGGCGACGGTCGCATCGAACTGACGAACGGTGTCCTTGAGGGTGAACGGGGCCGCCTTGACCGCGGCCGTGGCATCCGCCTCGCTCATCCCCGCGAAGGCGGGCACCGGGAGCTGCTTGGGCCCGGTGGAGAGCAGGAGCTGCACCGTCGAGCCCGGAGCCACACCCGTGCCGAACGGGGGGTCGGTGTTGGCAACCTGATCCACCGGGACCGTCGGGCTGTCAATCGTGCCCGTGGTCGGGTCGACGGTGAGGCCGAGCTCCTCGAGCGCGGCAGTGGCATCCGCGATCGACATTCCCGCGATGGAGTCGGGAATCGTGACGCGGGATCCGGGACCGGCGCCGAAGTACCAGCCGGTGCCGCCCGCCAGAAGAGCGATGACGGCGATGATCGCGAAGAGCACCCAACCGCGGCGTTTGCGCTTGGCCGCGGCGGTTGCCAGCTGTGCCGTGCTGTCTGCGGGCGCCAGGGCTGCCGCCGGTCGCAGTCGCGAGCCGATGACCTGCGTCTCGGCGGTCGTGTCGGCGGATGCGGCCGCGCTGGGCATGACCATGGTGCGCTGGGTCGACGTGGATGCCGTCGTCGGCAGCGCTGTCATGAGAGCGCTGTGGGTCTCGAAGAGATGGTCGAGCATGACGCGAGCATCCTTGGGACGCTGCTCAGGGTCGCGTTCGGTCGCCCAGAGCACTAGTTCGTCGAGTTCCGCGGGCACCTTGGGGTTCTTCGCGCTCGGCGCGGGAACGGAGTCGTTGGCGTGCTGATAGGCGATCTGCATAGGCTGCTCGCCCTTGAACGGCTGCTCACCGACGAGCATCTCGTACATCATGATGCCGACCGCGTAGATGTCGCTGCGGGTATCGGCAATGCCGCGGGTCACGAGTTCGGGGGAGAGGTAGGCGATCGTGCCCAGCAGTGCCGCCCCCGTGGCCGTGTTGGCGGATGCCGCGCGCGCCAGCCCGAAGTCGCCGATCTTGATGCGCCCGTCGTCGGCGAGCAGCACATTCTCCGGCTTCAGGTCGCGGTGGACGATTCCCGCCTTGTGCGCGGCGGCGAGACCCGCCAGCACCGCCTCCATGATGTCGAGGGTCTGCTCGGTCGTGAGCACTTTGTGCTCCTGCAGAAGGTCGCGCAACGTGATGCCCGGCAGGTACTCCATCACCAGGTAGGCCATGTCGCTGTCCTGGCCCTGGTCGAAGACGTTGACGACATTCGGATGCGCCAGTCGCGCGGCGGATCGAGCTTCCTGAATGAAGCGTTCCTTGAACTGGCTGTCGTCGGCCAGGTGGCCGTGCATGATCTTGATCGCAACGCGGCGCTCGAGGCGCAGGTCGGTGGCGACGTACACGGTGGCCATGCCACCCCGCGCGATCCGTGAGCGGACCTGATATCGGCCGTCGAGGAGACGTCCGATCATCGGGTCGGTGCTATTGACGCTCACCGTCCGAGTCTAAAGTTGAACCGCTGTAAGACTCCCGCTAGACACGGCGCTTGAGCCACCGATCAGCCCAGTTCGGCGAACCAAGCCCGCGCAGAGGCCTCCCACTTGGCATACGCGTCGGGGTAGGCGGAGATCTGCACCCGCTGGGCGGCCTCGGTGAGGGACATCGACTGCCATCCCGAGATGTCGAGAAGTCCGCGGGTGTAGCCACGGTTGGGGTTGTTCGGTCCGCCGTAGAAGAGGCGTGCCGCGTACGCGGGATCGGTGAGCTGCTCCACCGAACCCCAGCCTGCGCTCGGACGCTGCTGGAACAGCCCCACCGAGTCGAGGTCGCCCCAACTGAGGTTGCGCATGCTGGATTCCTGCATCGCCGTGGCGAGGGCGATGACGATCCCGTACTCCGGCACCCCGAGGTCGTATCCGACCTGGATGATCACAGCCGCGTTGGCGCGCATCTCGTCGTTCAGGCCGGTGGTCTCACCGCCGACACTCGCGGGGGAACTCACACCGGGGATCACCAGCACGCCGCCCGGGTAGATCGTGCTCTCCCAGGTGAGGCCGTTCGCGTCCAGAAGGGACTGGGTATCGATGCCGAATCGGGCCGCGATCGACGACAGTGTGTCTCCCGAGACCACTGTGTAGTTGCCACCGGACGGTTCCGGGTCGGAGACCGGCGCGGGCGCCGGCTCCACCGCCGGTGGCTCAGTCTCGACGATCGGGGCCGCGACGGGCGGCGCTGGGGAGGGCTGCGCGGGCGCGGCGGGATCGGGTGCCGAGGCATCCGCGATCTGGTCGAATGCGCCGGGCGCGATCACACCGGGAATGGCGATGGTCTGGCCTGGGTAGATGATGCTCGACCAGCCCAGACCGTTGGCCGTGAGGATCGAGAGTGTCGAGACGCCGAAGCGGTCTGCGATGGCGCTGATCGTGTCGCCCGCGACGATGGTGTACCGGCCGATCTCCGGGGCCTCCTCGGGCGCGGCAACCGGCGGAACGGGTCCGCTGGCGGTGAGCTTGAGCTGTTGCCCGGGAAAGATCAGCGACGACCAGCCCAGTCCGTTGAGGGCCAGCACCGAGGCGGTGGAAAGACCGAAACGACCCGCGATGTCACTGACGGTGTCGCCCCCGGCGACGGTGTACATCGCAGGTGCCGAAGCGGCAGTGATGCCGATCGAGTCGGTCGTCGACTTGATTGCCGTGTTGGCAGCGGCGATCGCCTCGCGGATCGTGCGGCCGAGTTCGGATGTGGCAGCGCGAGGCTTCAGCGCCGGTCGGGCGTTGGCGGGCTCGGCAGTCGTCGTGAGGTTCAACGTCATTGCCGCCATGGATCCCACGAGCACGATGGGAACGGTCGCGAATGCGCCACGCGCGATGCGCCCGGTCTCGCGCTGCGCCTCTGCTACGGCGACTCGCGGGGTGAGTCCGGCGAAGACGGCTCGTGCGACTGTGTCTGCATCGTCTGCTGGTGTGTCGGTCATTGCTGTTCCGTCCTGCTCCCCGGCCCCGAGAAGGCGCGGTCATCGATACCGATGGCCATGGAACCAAATTGTCACAGAAGAAGATGAGTGTCAATTACCGTTGCTTGTGTGATTTGAATTTACATATTCGAAACATTTGGTTCGGGCGAGCATCGCATCACGCTGAACTCGGTCCGTGGCAGTCTTGGAGAGTGACCGAATCACCCGAAGTGCGCTGGCTGACCATTCCCGATCTCACGGAGATCCTGGGCCTCAAGGTGAGTCAAGTGCGCCGACTCATCGAGGACCGCGCACTGCTGGCCACTCGTGCCGACGGGGTGTGGAAGGTGCCGGACCTGTTCATCGTGGACGGCGAGCCCATGCACGAGCTCCGCGGCACCCTGGTTGTCCTGGCCGATGCGGGCTTCTCAGATGAGGAGGCCATGAACTGGCTGCTCAATGAGGAGGAGAGCCTGGGAGTGAGTCCCGTGCGTGCCCTACTTGCCGGCCGCAAGGCTGAGGTGCGGCGGGTCGCTCAGGCTCTCGGATTCTGACCTGAGCTACGCCGAGCGTCGAGTGACGGTGTCGGCGAGCTGAAGCAGCTGAGCCCTCGCGGATGGCGCAATCGGCGCATCCTTCAGGGCGGCCACGGCCAGCCCCACGTTGTGCTCGATGATCTTCTCGACCTCCTCGATGGCTCCGCAATCCCGGAGGGCGGTTCTGATCATGTCGACCTGCTGCGAATCGAGTCCCGGATCACCGAGCAACTCGTCCATGAGATTGCGACTGGAGGCGGGCAGCCGGGTGCGGGCGAGCGCAATGAGCACAGTGCGCTTGCCCTCGCGAAGATCGTCGCCCGCGGGCTTGCCGGTGACCTCGGGATCTCCGAAGACGCCGAGCAGATCATCCCTGAGCTGGTAGGCAACCCCCAGCGGGAGGCCGAAGGAGCGGAGCGACGCCAGCTGCGCCAAGCTTGCTCCGCCCAGGGCGGCGCCGATCGTGAGCGGCGCCTCAATGCTGTACTTGGCTGACTTGTAGACGATCACACGATGAGCCCGGGCGAGCGCTGTCGACTCGGGGTAGGTGGCCCACGAATTCTCTTCGAGAATGTCGAGGTACTGGCCTGCCGTCACTTCGGTGCGCATGCGAATGAACTCGGCACGACCGGCGACTCCGGCCGCCCGGTCGCTGAGCATGCTTGTGCCGCGGTCGAACAGTTCGTCGCTCCACCCGAGGAGCAGGTCGCCGAGCAGGAGGGCGGCGGACTCGCCGAAAGCGGTCGGACTGCCCGCCCAGCCGTCAGCGGTGTGGTGTCGTTCGAACAGCCGGTGGGCGGCCGGGGCACCGCGACGGGTGTCGGAGTTGTCCATGATGTCGTCATGTACGAGGGCTGCGGCGTGAAAGAGCTCGAGGGCGGTGGCGGCCATCACCACGGCGTCGAGATCTGCGGATGCCTCGTCGGACAGTAGCGGGTCGAATCCGCTGGTCACACCGGCCGCAGATTGCCAGCCCCAGTAGCAGAACAGGGCGCGAAATCGCTTGCCACCGGCGAGGAAACCCCGCGCGACATCGGTGAGTTCCGTCAACTCGTCGGCGATGGTTGCGAGTTGCTCCGATTGCTCCGAGAGGAACTCGTCGATCCTCAGTTGAATCAGGTCAACTAACCGGGTACTCTCAGCCACCCGTCTAGCCTAGCCACCGCGCTGAGGCGTACTATGGAATTCCGCGAGTCAGTGTCCACCGGAAGGGAAGAGGATGCCACTTTCCGAGCAAGAGCAGCGCCTCCTGGAAGAGATGGAGCGCAGCCTCTACCAGAACGACGCCGATTTCGTTGCGACGGTGAATCCTCGTCGAGGTAAGCCCAACTACACGGTCTTGGCGATCGGTGTGCTGATCGCCGTTGTCGGCGTCGCCGCGTTGCTGGGCGGCGTGATCATCCAGCAGCCGATCGTCGGTGTTCTCGGCTTCGCTGTCATGTTCGTCGGTGTTCTTCTTGCCGTAGCCCCGCCCCGCCGGCGCGGCACCGTGGCGGATGCGCCCCCGGCATCGTCCAGCCGCAAGGGTGGATCGTCACGCTTCATGGACACACTCAACGAGCGCTGGGACCAGCGCCAAGACGGTGGCCGCGACTAGACCTCCACCCGCTCCTTCAGGGCCAGCCTTCGGGCTGGCCCTTTTTTCATGCCCAATGTGGGCCCGAAAGATGGATTTTGGCTCCACTTCCCTCCACCGGGAACTTCCTTGAAATTGCGGGCCTCCATTGACGAGAAGTCGGCATGAAATGCCCGATGTCCTTGTTAAGTGGTGCAAAGTGGAGTAAAGTGGGGGATACCTGAATCCGGGCCGGAGCGTGAGGGGAGGCTGTCGTGTTCCTCGGCACCCATACGCCCAAGCTCGATGAGAAGGGCCGCGTCATCCTCCCGGCGAAGTTCCGCGAGGAACTGGCATCCGGCATGGTGGTCACTCGCGGCCAGGAGCGCTGCCTGTACGTCTTCAGCCAGCGCGAGTTCGAAGACATCACCCAGAAGATCCGTCAGGCCTCGATCACCAGCAAGCAGAACCGCGACTTCATCCGCCTGTTCCTCTCCGGTGCGAGCCAGGAGATCCCGGACAAGCAGAACCGCATCACCCTGCCGACCAACCTGCGCAGCTATGCGGGCCTCGACCGCGACCTCACCGTGATCGGTGCGGGCAGTCGCGCCGAGATCTGGGACACCGAGGCATGGAACGCCTACTACGAGAGCGCTGAGGCCGACTTCGTGAACACCACGGAGGAGGTGATCCCGGGACTCTTCTGATCCCTGGCGCTGACTCCCAGCCGGCAGGCCCTGACTTTCTTCCCCGATGTCAGGTCGTACCGGATGGGGATCAGCTCCCGGGAACGGCCCGTATCGCCATGGCAGACAACTCGATCCACACTCCGGTACTCCTCGAGCGCACCCTCGAGCTCATGGGCCCGGCCCTCGAGCACGAGGGCGCGATTCTCGTCGATGCAACCCTGGGCATGGCCGGTCACACCGAGGCATTCCTCGAGCGTTATCCCACCCTGACCGTCGTCGGTATCGACCGTGACCCGGATGCGCTCGCCATCGCCCGCGAGCGCCTCGCGCCGTATGGTGCCCGGGTTCATCTCGCGCACGCGGTCTACGACGGCATCCTGTCAGTGCTCGCCGATCTGGGGATCGAGCGGGTCTCCGGTGTGCTCTTCGATCTCGGGGTGTCGTCGCTGCAGCTCGACCGGGTCGAGCGCGGATTCTCGTACTCCAAGGATGCTCCGCTCGACATGCGTATGGACTCCACCGGCGATCGCACCGCCGCAGCGATCCTCGCGACCTACAGCGAGTCGGAACTGCGCAGGATCTTCTACGAGTACGGCGACGAGAAGCTCGCGCCGCGCTTCGCCAGCCGTATCGTGCAGTCACGCGACGCCACTCCGTTGGTGTCGTCGGCGCAGTTGGTCGAGCTGATCGCGGCCGCGACCCCCGCCGCGGCACAGCGGGCGGGGCATCCGGCCAAGCGTGTCTTCCAGGCCCTGCGCATCGAGGTGAACCAGGAACTGTCGGTGCTCGAACGCGCCATTCCGGATGCGATCGACGCTCTCGAGGTCGGCGGACGCATCGTGGTGCTCGCCTATCAGTCGCTGGAGGACCGGATCGTCAAGCGCGTACTGCAGGCACGTTCGGCTTCGACGGCCCCCCGCGGCCTGCCCGTGGAGCTGCCGGAGCACCGGCCCGAGTTGAAGCTTCTGGTGCGCGGCGCCGAGCTGGCCGACGACGACGAGAAGGCAGCGAACCCCCGAGCGACTCCCGTGCGCCTCAGAGCCGCCGAGAGACTGAGGTACGTGGCATGAGCAGCAACCTTGCCTACGCGCGTCCCACGGTGCGGCCGGCCCACCGTCCTGGGGAGGCGCCGGTCCGTTCGGTGCGGCCAGTGCCGCGGCGCACCGAGGTCGCAGCCACGCGGGATCAGCGCCGGGCCCGACCCAAGGCGGCCTACGCAGTCATCACGGTTGCTAGCCTGTTCCTGATCTTCGCCGCGCAGTTGCTGTTGAGCATCGTCGTCTCGCAGGGCGCGTACCAGATCGAGAGTCTGCAGGACCAGCGCAAGGATCTCGTGCGCACGCAGGAGGCTCTCATGGAGAACCTCGAACTCTATGGATCAAGCCAGAATCTTGCGGCCAATGCCGCGCATCTGGGTATGGTGCCGAGCGCCTACCCGCTCTTCCTGGATCTCGAAACAGGGGCGGTCTCGAGCGCGCCCGGCTCGGTCGACCGCGTCGGCTGCGGAGGCAGCTGCGATCTTGTCGCCAACTCGCTGCTCACCGGAGTTCCGCTGGTGGGAGCGACGCCTCCGGCCTCGACAGCGCCCACCACAGCGAGCACGTCCACCACCGCGACCGCCTCGACTGCTCCGGCACCCACTCCGGTCGTGCCGGCGACCGTGGACACCCTTCCCGCGCCGGTGACTCACTAGGCCGCCCATGAGAACCAGGCGCAGCAGGGCTCGCATCTCCTTCGTGGTGGTGATCATCTTCGCGATCGTCGCGGCGTTCACCGTGCGGCTCGTGGACATCCAGCTCGTGCAGGCCAGCGAACTGAACGCTCAGTCCCTGTCCAAGCGGGCTCAGGAACAGGTGCTCTACGGCACCCGTGGGTCCATCCTCGACACCAACGGGGCAGTGCTCGCGGCCAGCGTCGAACGCTACGACATCGAGGTGTCGCCGCGCAGCGCGCTCGCCCGATCGGATGCCGCGACGTCGGTGCCCGAGGCGCTCGGCAAGATCGCAGCGCTCACCGGGCAGGATCCCGCAGCACTCATGGCGATCCTGACCGCAGATCCGCAGTCGGACTTCGCGTATCTCACGAAGGGCGTCAAGCTCGACGTCTTCGAGGCCATCCGTGCCCTGGACATCCCGTGGGTCTACTACGAACTGCGCCCCAGCCGTACCTACCCCAACGGTGCCGTGGCGGGAAACCTCGTGGGATTCATCGGTACCGACGGACCGCAGGCCGGAATCGAGATCGGCGAGGACAGCTGCCTGGCAAGCTCCGACGGGTCAGCGTCGTACGAGAAGGGCGAGGACGGAGTTCAGCTGCCCGGCAGTCTCGTCACCGAGGTTGCGCCCAAGGACGGCGGCACCATTCGGCTGACGATCGACCGCGACCTTCAGTTCTACGTGCAGCAGCGCCTCATGCAGGTCTACTCCGAGTTGGGCGCGGAGTGGGCTACCGCCGTGGTGATGCGGGTCAGCGACGGGCACTTGATGGCTGTCGCCGATGCGCCGTCGGTCGACCCCAACAACGTCGACGGCGTGCCGAACACCGCACTCGGCTCGCGTGCGTTCAGCTGGCCGTATGAGCCCGGGTCCACGATCAAGGCCGTCACGGCCGCATCTCTGCTCGACGCGGGCGTGGTCTCCCAGACCAGCGAGGTCGTAGCCCCCGGGCGGCTGTACCTGTCCAACGGCGACTACATCAAGGATGCCTGGTCGCACGACGACGTCCCGTACACGCTCGCGGGCGCCCTCGTTGACTCCTCGAACACGGCTGTCTCGCTGTTCTCCGATCTGCTTCCGGCCGACAAGCGTCACGACTACCTCACCGCTTTCGGCTTCAACTCGGAGACCGAGGTGGGCTTCTACGGCGAATCCGAAGGCGTGGTTCACCCGGCCAACGAGTGGGACGAGGTCACCAACTACGCGGTGCAGTTCGGCCAGGGCATGAGTGCGACCTCGGTGCAGGTCGCCAGCGCCTACCAGACCCTAGCCAACGGGGGAGTCAGGATGCCCGTCACGCTGGTCGAGGGGTGCCAGTGGCCCGACGGCACCACAACCGACCTGCCTGCGACCGAAGGCACCCGCGTGGTGTCGGAGACGGCGGCCCGCCAGACGTCGGAGATGTTGGAGCAGGTCGTCACCAAGGGCTGGAAGTCGCCCGACCTGACGATCCCCGGATACCGGGTCGCCGCCAAGAGCGGCACCGCGCAGGTTGCCGAGGACGGCATCTACGGTGACAAAGCCGTGATCTCCTACGCGGGGTTCGCTCCGGCGGACAACCCGCAGTACGTGGTTGTCGTGACGGCGGGCATCCCTAGTAGCATCTATTCCTCAGGGGCAATCGCGACGACGTTCCACGATGTGATGGCGCAGACGCTGACCCAGTTCCGTGTCACACCATCAACGGAACCGGCCCCGGACATCCCACTGACGTGGTGATGCACTAGTACAGAGCGGGAGATCGAGTGGGTTCCGGTGAAGGCTCGATTCTTCGCCCCCAGCATCCCTCTGCCCGTCATCTGTCGGCACTTGTCGACGAATTCGGCCTGGAGACCAGGGGATCGCTCGACGACGTCGAGGTGACCGGCATCACCCTCAGTACCGACAATCTGCAGCCCGGCGACCTCTACGTCGGAGTACCCGGCGCGAATCGGCACGGAGCCACGTTCGCGGCCCAGGCGAAGGAGGGCGGTGCGGTCGCGCTTCTCACCGACGCGGCGGGGGCCGATCTTGCAGCAGACAGCGGTCTGCCCATGATCATCGTGGAGTCGCCCCGGGAGGCTCTGGGTGCCATCTCGGCGTGGGTCTACCGCACTGCCCAGGCGGCACCGCTGCTGTTCGGCGTCACGGGTACCAACGGCAAGACCAGCGTGTCCTACCTGCTCCATGGGATGCTCGCTCAGCTCGGGCTCGTGGCCGGGCTGTCGACGACCGCCGAGCGCAAGATCGGCGACCTCACCGTCGCGAGCAGCCTGACGACCCCGGAGGCCACCGAGGTGCACGGGCTCCTCGCCCGCATGCGGGAGAGCGAGGTGCGCGCCGTCGTTCTGGAGGTCAGCGCGCAGGCACTCACCCGCAACCGGGTCGACGGGCTCGTGTTCGACGTGGTGGGCTTCCTCAACCTCAGTCACGATCACCTCGACGACTACGCCGACATGGAGACCTACTTCGCGGCCAAGCTTCCCCTGTTCGAACCGGATCGGGCTCGTCGCGGCGTGGTCTCCCTCGACACCGAGTGGGGTCAGCGCGTCGTGGACGCGTCCCGCATCCCCCTCACGACGGTGTCATCGACTCCCGGGGTCGATGCGGCCTGGACCGTGACCATCCTCGAGGAGCGCGCCGAGTACACCGAGTTCGAGCTGACGCCACCGGAGGGTCGATCGATCACCACTCGGGTTCCGGTGATCGGTCGCCACATGGCCGCCAACGCGGGACTGGCCATCGCCATGCTCGTCGAGGCCGGCTTCGAGCTCGAGGCGATCGCTCACGCGCTCGACCAGGACGGGGGCATCGAGGCGTTCATCCCCGGACGCATCGAGCGGGTCTCCGGCGCCTCGGGTCCCGCCGTCTACGTCGACTACGGCCACAGCCCGGATGCCTTCCTGACGACGATGGATGCGGTGCGACGATTCACCACCGGCCGGCTCATCATGGTGTTCGGTGCCGACGGTGACCGCGACGCCTCGAAGCGACTCGACATGGGCCGAATCGGCTCGGAAGGATCTGACGTGCTCGTCATCACCGACTACAACCCTCGATTCGAGGATGCCGCCCAGATCAGGGCGGTCCTCCTGGAGGGCGCCGCGTCGGCCGTGAACCCCGCGGAGATCCACGAGGTTGCGTCGCAGGCTCAGGCGATCCGGGTGGCGATCGGCATGGCGCGCGAGGGCGACACCGTGCTGTGGGCTGGTCCCGGTCACGAGGACTCGATCGATGTTCAAGGCGAGAAGCTGCCGTTCTCGGCGCGAGACGAAGCGCGACGCGCCCTGCGTGAAGCGGGCTGGGCATGATCGAACTGAGTCCGACCGAGATCGCTCAGATCGTCGGAGGCCGCCTGGTTGCTGGCCCGGATGCCCCGACCACCGTGTCCGGCGAGGTACACACCGATTCCCGCAAGGTCGTACCCGGGTCGATCTTCTTCGCGCTGCCGGGGGATGTCACCGACGGTCACCTGTTCGTCGCGAACGCGGTCGAGAATGGCGCGGCCCTTCTCATCGTCGAGCGCGAGCTCGACACCCCCGCGGCCCAGATCGTCGTGTCCGACGGCTATGACGCTCTCGCCTCGCTTGCCAGAGAGGTCGTCGCGCGGGTTCGCGCACGCGGCACCCTCAGCGTGGTGGCCGTGACGGGCTCGAACGGCAAGACGACAACGAAGAACATGCTTCGGGCCGTGCTCGAGGGCGAGGGGCCGACGGTCGCACCCTGGGGCTCCTTCAACAACCACGTCGGAGCGCCCATCTCGATCCTCGCCGTCGACTACTCGACCCGCTATCTCGTCGTCGAGATGGGAGCCAGCGCGATCGGGGAGATCTCGCGCCTGATCTCGATCGTGACCCCTGATGTGGCAATCGTGCTCAAAGTCGGACTTGCCCACGTCGGCGAGTTCGGCGGACCGGACGCCGTGGAGACGGCCAAGTCCGAGATGGTCACCGACCTTCCCGAGGGTGCCGTCGCCATCCTCAATGCCGACGACGATCGAGTGGTGCGCATGGCGGCGAAGACCCGGGCTCGGGTTGAGTGGTTCGGGCTCGACCACACGGCAGACGTGAGGGCCACGGATGTCGCGGCGACGGCATCCGGAACCGCCTTCACTCTCGAGGTTGATGGCGCGACCCGCCGTGTGCAGCTGCGGATCCTCGGCGAGCACCACGTCATGAATGCCCTTGCGGCCATCGCGGCTACGCGCGCTCTCGGTGTTCCGATCGAGCGATCGGTGCCAGCACTGGAGAGCCTTGCGCGCGCCGAGCGGTGGCGCATGGAGGTGCTCACCAGAGACGACGGCGTTGTCGTGATCAACGACGCGTACAACGCGAGTCCCGATTCGATGGCAGCGGCCCTCAAGACGCTCGCCCAGATCACTGCCGGCGACCAGCGGTCGGTGGCGGTGCTCGGTGAGATGGCCGAACTCGGTGAGTATGCCGACGAGGAGCACGATCGCATCGGGCGCCTGGCGGTTCGGCTCAACGTGCAGAAGCTGATCGTGGTGGGGCACAATGCCCGCCACATCCACAACGCCGCAGGCCTCGAGGGGTCGTGGGACGGGGAGTCGGTGCTCGTGGCCACCGCTGATGAGGCTTACGATGTGCTGCGTGACGAGTTGCGCAGTGGGGACGTGGTGCTCGTGAAGTCGTCGGGATCTGCGGAACTGCGATTCCTCGGTGATCGCCTCGCGGGAGTCACCCCGTGATCGCGCTGCTCATCGCCGGCGGGGTCTCGCTGGCGTTCACGCTGTTCCTGACACCGTTGTTCATCCGCCTCTTCACTCGCCTCAAGTGGGGCCAGTTCATCCGCGACGATGGTCCGCAGTCTCACCACACGAAGCGTGGCACTCCCACCATGGGTGGCATCATCTTCATCATCGGTGCGACGACCGGCTACTTCGTCGGCCATGCCCTCGCCGGTGAGCCTCTCACACTGTCGGGCCTGCTGGTCATCTACCTCATGGTCGGCCTCGGCATCATCGGGTTCATCGACGACTTCCTCAAGACTCGCAAGCAGCGCAGCCTGGGGCTCGGGGGCTGGTCGAAGATCGCCGGGCAGGTCATCGTGGCCGGGGGGTTCGCAGCACTCGCCCTGAACTTCCCCGACGCGAACGGACTCACGCCGGCATCATCGATGATCTCGGCGGTGCGAGACATCCACTGGCTCAATCTCGCCGTCTTCGGCGTGGTCCTGGGCGGAATAGCCTTCGCCATCTGGGTGACGCTGATCATCGTGAGCGCCTCCAACGGCGTCAATGTCGCTGACGGGCTCGACGGTCTAGCAACCGGAGCCTCGATCTTCGCCATCTCGTCGTACATCTTCATCGGGTTCTGGCAGTTCAACCAGAACTGCACCAACCCCACGATCGATCCCGACGTGCTCTACAAGTGCTACGAGATCCGCGACCCGCTCGACCTCGCGGTCATTGCGGCCGCCATCACCGGCGCGCTCATCGGGTTCCTGTGGTGGAACACCTCGCCCGCTCAGATCTTCATGGGCGACTCCGGTTCGCTCGGCCTCGGCGGCGCGCTGGCTGCGCTCGCCATCCTCAGCCGCACCGAGCTGCTCCTCGTGCTCATCGGCGGCCTGTTCCTCGTCGTGACCGGCTCGGTCATCCTGCAACGCACGTGGTTCAAGATCACCAAGTGGCGCTACGGGCAGGGCAGACGCATCTTCCTGATGAGCCCACTCCACCACCACTTCGAGCTCAAGGGCTGGGCCGAGATCACCGTCGTCGTGCGGTTCTGGCTCATCTCGGCGCTGTTCGTCGCGGTCGGTGTCGGGTTCTTCTACCTCGAATGGATCAACCAGTAGCCGTGCGGGATCTCGACGAACTGACCAGCTGGTACGCCGACTGGGGTTCTCTGCGAGTGGCCGTGCTCGGCCTCGGTGCCACCGGATTCGCCGCCGCCGATACGCTCACCGAGCTTCGTTGCGCGGTGCTGGTGATCGCCGCGGAGGCCGACGAGGAGCGCATTGATCTCCTCTCCGTGATCGGTGCGCAATTCAGCCCGCAGCCCGATCGGGAGGTGATTCCGCCCGACCTGGTGTCCTTCGATCCGGAGCTCGTCGTTGTGTCGCCCGGGTACGCGCGGGATCACCCTCTCGTCGTCTGGGCGCGGGATCGCGGCATCCCGATCTGGGGTGACATCGAACTCGCATGGCGGCTGAGGGACAAGGTCGCACCGCCCGCCCACTGGAACCTTGTCGCAGGCTCGAGCGGCGTGGCGCCGACGAGCCTGCTCGCCGCCCATCTGCTGGTCGGTGGCGGACGACGGTACGTGGTGGCGGGTTCGGTGGGGATGCTCGCGCTCGACGCCGTGCGTGATCCCGTGGGGTTCGACGGCCTCATCGTGGCGCTGTCGCCCGCACAGCTGCAGTGGATGTCTCGCACCGGCCCTGGCGCGTTGCGCCCCGAGGTCAGCGTCTGCCTCTCCATCGACCTCGGTTCAGACGTGCCAGCAGAGACGTTCGGGCGGGTGTACGAGAACACTGCGATCGCCTGCGTCTACAACCAGGCCGACGAGGCGACGATGCACCTGGTCGAGGATGCCGAGGTGCAAGAAGGCTGCCGCGCCATCGGCTTCGGTCTCGGCGCTCCCGGGCGCAGCGATCTGGGCATGGTCGGCGACATCGTCGTCGATCGCGCCTTCCTCGATGAGCGTCACAGCACGGCGCTCGAGCTCACCACGCACGGTGAGCTGGCCGAAGCCGACCTTGCCACCGCCGAACGGCTGCCCCAGGTACTGGCGGCGTGCGCCGTTGCGCGAGCACACGGCGTCTCGCCCGCCGAGGTGCGCACCGCTCTCGCGACATTCATGCCCGCGACGGGCTGAGCATTCGCGCATTCCCGCGACACGCGCCCGACGTCTCCCACCCTCGACCCGTTTCGACCGAGACTTCAGGGGTACATCCCGCGCGCGGGACGGTTCAGCGTGCCGTCTCCTGACCAAGGGGAGAGGTGAATCGATGACAACCGGCCGGCTCCCGTCGTCCCCCCGGGTCACCGCGTCGCGCCGCCCCGCCCGGCCCGCAGCAGCAACCGCGGGCCCCGCCGGTGCACCGCGACCCGCGGTGGCCGTGATCCCCGTTCGTCGCATCTTCGCCGTCGAGAACCGCAACTACTTCCTGCTGCTGGGTACCACACTGTTCCTGGTGGCGTTCGGCCTCGTGATGGTGCTGTCGTCGTCGTCCATCGAGTCGAGCGTCGACGGAGAGGGTTTCTTCGGCCGATTCATCCGGCAGGGGTTCTCGGCGATCCTCGGCATTCCGCTCATGCTCGTCGCCTCGCGGATGCCGCCGCGGTTCTGGAAACGCTGGGCATGGCCGGCACTCCTCGTCGGCGGTGCGCTGCAACTCATCGTCTTCATCCCCGGACTGGGTCTCGAGCACGGCGGCAACCAGAACTGGATCTCCATCGGCGGCTTCAACATGCAACCGTCGGAGTTCGTGAAGATCGCGCTCATCGTGTGGATCGCTTGGGTGCTCTCAACCAAGGAGGAGTTGCTCGGCGACTGGCGGCACGTCGCGCTGCCGATCGCCCCGGTCGCGGGGGTCGCCATCCTGTTCGTGCTGATCGGCAAGGATTTGGGCACGGCATCCATCATCGTCATGATCGTGCTGGGGTGCCTGTACTTCGCCGGAGTGCGCCTGAAGTTCCTAGCGGTCGCCCTCGCTGGCGTCAGCCTGCTGGTCATCATCATGGCTCTCGCGACACCCTCGCGCACCGAGCGCATCAGCGTCTGGCTGAACGGATGCACCGCCGCCGACTACTCCAACCTGTGCTGGCAGGTGCAGCACGCGAGTTGGGCACTCGCCGCGGGCGGCCTCTTCGGAAGCGGCTTGGGAAACTCGAAGGCGAAGTGGAACTGGCTTCCCGAGGCCGACAACGACTTCATCTTCGCCATCATCGGCGAGGAGCTCGGGCTGATCGGAGCGATAGTCGTCCTGCTGCTGTTCATAGTTCTGGCGATCGCCTTCGTGCGGGTTCTGCGCGCCACCAGGGATAGCTTCGCGAGGATCACCACGGGGGGCGTCATGGTCTGGGTGATCGGACAGGCCCTCGTGAACATCGCGGTTGTGCTGGGCCTGTTGCCAGTGCTCGGTGTCCCGCTGCCCCTGATCTCCGCCGGTGGCTCCGCACTCATCGCGATTCTTCTCGGGATCGGCGTGGTTCTGTCGTTCGCCCGCCAGACCGATCGTGAGAGCGCCCTCGACCAGGGAGTGGCGCAGACTCCTGCGCAACGTTCGCGCCTTCTCGCAAGTAATCGGGCGGCCCGCCGGTGACCACCTACCTGTTGGCTGGCGGCGGAACCGCCGGCCATGTCAATCCGCTGCTCGCCGTGGCCGATCGACTTCGCGAGCGCGACCCCGAGTCGACGATTCTCGTGCTGGGCACTCGCGAGGGTCTCGAGGCGCGGCTCGTGCCCGAGCGCGGCTACGAACTCGTCACGATCGAGCGTCTTCCCTTTCCGCGCCGACCCGGCCGCGCGGCGCTGACGTTTCCGGGCCGTTTGCGCGCTGCGGTCGCCGAGGTTCGCTCGATCATCACCACCCGCGGCATCGACGTCGTCGTCGGCTTCGGTGGCTACGCCGCTGCCCCCGCCTACCTGGCTGCGCGAGACGAGTCGACGCCGCTCGTCGTGCACGAGGCAAACGCCCGCCCGGGCATCGCCAATCGCCTCGGAGCACGGTTCACACGCTTCGTCGGCGTCGCGTTCGAGGGCACCCGCATTCCGCACGCCACGTGGGTGGGCATGCCTCTGCGACCGGAGATCGAGCGGCTCGATCGGTTCGCGGCCAGGCGGGAGGGCATCCGTCTCTTCGATCTGATCGAGGGTCGCCCCACTCTTCTGGTGACGGGTGGCTCGTCGGGTGCGCAGCGCATCAATGAGACCGTGCTCGCATCGGCGCCGAGCGTCCTCGGCGCGGGCTGGCAGGTTCTGCATGTCACGGGCGAGTTCCGCGAGGCCGTCGACGATCCTCAGCTTCCCGGGTACCGACTGCTCAAGTACTGCGATCGCATGGACCTCGCGCTCGCCGTTGCAGACCTGTCGCTGTCGCGGGCCGGCACGTCAACGGTCGCTGAAGTGACGGCTCTCGGTGTTCCGTCGGTGTTCGTGCCCTACGCAGCGGGCAATGGCGAACAACGCCTGAACGCGCGAGGCGCCGTCGCGGCGGGCGGTGCGATCGTCGTCGCCGATGCAGACTTCACCCCCCAGTGGGTCGCCACGGAACTCGTGCCGCTGTTGCGCAACAGGGCACTCATCGCCGACATGGCCGTGCGAATTGCAACGGTCGGCGTGATCGACGGCACCGACCGCATGGTCGCTCTCATCGACGCGGCCGTCGCGGCGGCCTCCTCGCCGGGGCGACGGTAAAATCGTGTCACGATGATCAAGCCAGACCTCACCATGCCCCTGCCCGGCGAACTCGGTGCCGTGCACTTCGTCGGCATCGGAGGCTCGGGCATGAGCGGCATCGCCCGTCTCTTCCTGGCTGCCGGTCACACGGTCAGCGGATCCGACCGGTCGGCGAATCACAACACCGACGACCTCATCGCCCTCGGTGCGACCGTTTCCATCGGTCACTCGGCCGACAACGCGGGTCTGTCGACGGCTGACGCGCTGGTGTACACCGGTGCGCTCTGGCCCGACAACCCGGAGTACCTGACTGCCGTGGCGCGCGGCATCCCGGTGCTGCACCGGTCGCAGGCACTCGCGTGGCTCATCAATCGGCAACGACTCGTCGCCGTGGCCGGTGCGCACGGCAAGACGACCTCAACGGGCATGATCATCACGGCGTTGCTTGAACTGGGCGCCGATCCCAGTTTCGTCAACGGGGGCGTCATCCAGTCTCTCGGGCTCAGCGCGTCGTTCGGATCGGGGGAGCTGTTCGTGGTCGAGGCCGACGAATCCGACGGCTCGTTCCTCCTCTACGACACGTCCGTGGCTCTGATCACCAACGTCGACGCAGACCACCTGGACCACTACGGAACCCACGACGAGTTCGATGCCGCGTTCGTCGCGTTCGCCGATCGCGCTTCGGAGCTGGTCGTGATCTCCAGCGACGACCCAGGCGCGGTGCGCGTCACTCGTTCGCTCTCCCACTCGAAGATCATGACCTTTGGTGAGGATGCCGCCGCCGACGTGAGGGTGCACAACATCGTCACCGACGGCCCGGTGGCCTTCGAGCTCACCTACAAGTCGGCGCGGTACCCGGCTCGTCTTCTGGTTCCCGGCAAGCACAACGCACTGAACGCTGCCGGTGCCTTCGCCGTGCTCGTGGGGCTCGGCTTCGAGCCGACCGCGGCCCTCGCGAGCATCGAGAAGTTCGCCGGCACCGAGCGTCGGTTCGAACTGCATGGTGTGGTGCGAGGGGTCAGCGTCTACGACGACTACGCGCACCACCCCACTGAGGTCGCCGCAGCGCTGAGCGCCGCACGAAGTGTGGTGGGGGAGGGGCGCATCATCGCTGTGCACCAACCGCACCTCTACAGTCGCACGCAGGCCATGGCGGGCGAGTTCGCCGAGACGTATGAGCGCCTGGCCGACCACACGATCGTGCTCGACGTGTTCGGAGCCCGCGAGGATCCGGTTCCGGGGGTCACGGGTGCACTGGTCTCCGGGCGTTTCGCTGACGCGAGCAACGTCGACTTCCTGCCGGACTGGCAGCAGGCATCCGATCGGGCGGCTGAGCTCGCCCGTGAGGGCGACATCATCATGACTCTCAGCTGCGGTGATGTGTACCGGATTGTGCCGCAGCTTCTTGCCTCCCTCGCGTCGACGCCTGAGAGGGCGGGCGGGGTTGCAACTCCCGCATGAAACGACCCGAGGGTTTCGACCCGCCGGGGCGGTCGCAACCGCCGCCGCCAGGCCGCAAGCCGTCCCAGCCGTCGCGGGTGCGCGGGTCGGGCTCGACCCACCCTTCTCAGGTCAAGCCCGCGCGGCCGGCAGGCTCGGCGACACCACCTGCGGCCGCCACGGTGCCGCGCCCGAGCCAGCAGCCCCGACCGGATCCTGCGGCGCGGGCCGAGCTTCGCAGTGCGGCACGGGCGCGTCGCAAGTACGAGCGTGCCGAGGTTCGTCGGTTCACCCGACGTGCGCGAAACCGACGAGTCGCGATTGCACTGGTACTGGGCACGATGGCGAGCCTGGTCATCATCATCCTGGCGGCGATCTTCTCGCCGATTCTCGCACTGCGGCAGATTCAGATCGACGGCACGTCGCGGGTCAGCGCCGATGAGGTGCACAGTGCTGTCGACGGGCAGCTCGGCACTCCTCTCGCCCTCATCGACTACGGCAAGCTCACGAGCGAACTCGCCGCTTTTCCGCTCATTCGCAGCTTCGTGACCGAGGTAGTGCCGCCCGACACGCTCCTGATCCACATCGTCGAACGCCAGCCGGTGGGGGCGGTTCTGACGGGAGGTACGTACCATCTCGTCGATCCCGCCGGCGTGACGGTGCAGGAGTCCGCTGACCGACTGCCCGGCGTTCCTGTCATCGACATCGGTGGCGCGTCCACATCCGGTGTGGTCTTCGACTCGGTGGTGGAGGTGCTGCTCTCCCTTCCGCCGGAGTTGCTCGCGCAGGTCGACTCGGTGTCGGCGACGACCCAGGACAACGTGTCTCTCGTTCTGACCGGTGTGGGCCAGCGGGTCACGTGGGGCAGTGCCGATCAGTCGCAGAGAAAGGCCGCGCTTCTCACTGCGCTGATCGCCCAGACGGATCCCGCCAGCGCGGGCGAGTTCGATGTGTCCGCGCCGAACAATGGGGTGTTCCGGCCCTCCTGAGCTGACTCAGGCCGCACAGAGGTTTCCCGACACGCTGAACCCATTCAGGGCGAGGTACGGCGAGCCGACCTACTCTCGACGGAGGAGAAGCATACTGAGTAAAACTTCAATCTTCAAGTAGAGGTTGAAGGTTTATCCAGCGGAGCTCCCAGAGCAGGCAGCGGAGGCCGGAAGTGACGTCAAACCAGAACTACCTCGCGGTGATCAAGGTAGTGGGCATCGGCGGTGGCGGTGTGAATGCCGTGAACCGCATGATCGAGCTCGGCCTGCGAGGCGTCGAGTTCATCGCCATCAACACCGACGCCCAGGCCCTGTTGATGAGTGACGCCGATGTGAAACTGGATGTCGGTCGAGAGCTCACCCGCGGACTCGGTGCTGGCGCAGACCCGGAAGTCGGCCGTCGCGCCGCCGAGGATCACGCCGAGGAGATCGAAGAGGCACTCGCCGGCGCGGACATGGTGTTCGTCACAGCCGGAGAGGGTGGCGGAACCGGCACGGGTGGCGCGCCCGTCGTGGCCCGTATCGCGAAGTCGATCGGAGCGCTCACGATCGGTGTCGTCACGAAGCCGTTCGGATTCGAGGGAAAGCGGCGCTCTGCGCAGGCGGAGGTCGGTGTCGCGAGCCTCAAGAACGAGGTCGACACCCTCATCGTCGTTCCGAACGACCGGCTCCTCGAGATCAGCGACCGGGGCATCAGCATGCTCGAGGCCTTCGCCACCGCAGATCAGGTGCTTCTCGCCGGTGTGCAGGGCATCACCGATCTCATCACCACACCCGGACTGATCAACCTCGACTTCGCCGACGTGAAGTCGGTCATGCAGGGTGCGGGTTCCGCGCTCATGGGCATCGGGTCGGCGAGGGGAGCCGACCGCGCCATCAAGGCGGCGGAGCTCGCCGTCGCATCCCCGCTGCTCGAGGCATCCATCGACGGCGCACACGGAGTGCTGCTCTCGATCCAGGGTGGTTCCAACCTGGGCATCTTCGAGATCAACGACGCGGCACGCCTGGTGCAGGAGGCCGTGCATCCCGAGGCGAACATCATCTTCGGCGCAGTGATTGACGACACCCTCGGCGACGAGGTTCGCGTCACCGTGATCGCGGCGGGCTTCGATGGCGGCGAGCCGACCACCAAGACACGGGATGCCCGCCGCACGAACTACGTAGTGCCCGACTCCTCCGCGCCGGTCGTGCCCTCGGCTGATGAACCGGTGCGCACCCCGGAACCAAGTCTGGTCACCGCCCCCATCGATCGAAGCTTCGACGACGACGAGGGCGACCTGGACATTCCCGACTTCCTCAAGTAGCGGTGCCCGACCTCGAGGCGCGCCTCGCCTCGGTCACCGCAGAGGTGGAGCAGGCGGCACGCGATGCTGGCCGGGACCCGGCGGAGATCACGACGATCGTCGTGACGAAGTTCCATCCGGCGGCACTGGTGCGGGAGCTTGCCGTTCTCGGCGTTCGCGACTTCGGAGAGAGTCGGCATCAAGAGGCCCAGCCCAAGATCGCGGAGCTCGCCGATCTCGCCGCGACCTGGCACTTCATCGGTCAGGTGCAGTCGAAGAAGGCTCGGCAGGTGCGGTCCTACGTCGATGTCATCCACTCCGTCGATCGACCGTCCTTGGTCGACGCGCTGGCGGGAGGCCCGCTCGACGTCTTCCTGCAGGTCAATCTGACCGATGATCCAGCGCGCGGGGGAGCCCAGCCCGACGATCTCGAGTCGCTCGCTGACCGAGTGGCATCGACCGAGGGACTCCGGTTGCGAGGTCTCATGGCCGTCGCGCCCCTCGACAGCGAGCCTCGCCGCGAGTTCGCTCGCGTGCGCGCCCTGTCGGAGCGCCTCCGCGCAGCCCATCCCGAGGCATCCGGGCTCTCGATGGGCATGTCGGGTGACTTCCGCGAAGCGATATTGGAGGGCGCGACACACCTGCGCATTGGCACGGCAATCACGGGAAACCGTCTACTTCATGGTTAATCTCGAACCATAAGCTTCACTAGCCGTAAGGATTGACATGGCCAACCCACTGCGCAGGACAATGGTCTACCTCGGCCTCGCCGACGAGGACTACGAGTACGACCACCAGTCGGGACCTGTCGCGCCCGTCGCGCCGGTTGCCCACAACTCGGCCCCAGCGCCTTCGCGCGGATCGGTGACGCCCCTGCGTCGTGCCTCCAACCACCGGGGCGCCGCGGCGGAGATGAACGAGATCCTTACTGTGCACCCGCGCCAGTACAAGGATGCCCAGCTGATCGCCGAGAACTTCCGCGAGGGCATCCCCGTCATCATCAATCTTTCCCAGATGAATGAGACGGATGCCCGCAGGCTCATCGACTTCGCCTGCGGACTCTCCGAGGGGCTGTACGGCAAGATCGAGCGTGTGACGAGCAAGGTGTTCCTGCTGTCGCCGGCGCATGTCGCGGTGAGCGGCGATCACGCCGAGGCCGAAAGCGACGTCGACGCCTCATTCTTCGCCTGAGCTGCGCGCCGTTCGTCCAGCAGCGACGTAGTCTTCTGAGGTGACTCTTGTCTCCATTGTCGCGACGATCGTCTACGTCGGCCTGACCATATTCTTCGTGCTCATGTGGGCACGCTTCATCCTCGACCTCGTTCGGGTGTTCGCCCGACGCTGGCGTCCGCGCGGGGTTGGACTGGTTCTTGCCGAGTTCGTCTATGTCGTGACCGACCCGCCGATCAAGCTCGTGCGTAGGGTCGTCCCCCCGCTGCGGGTCGGCGGAGCCGCGCTCGATTTCGCGTGGAGCATCGTGATGTTAGCTGTCATCATCCTGATTTCTGTCGCCTTGGGATTCGTGAACTAGCCCGAGCGCTGTACTGTGGAGAATCTGACGACGGTACACACGCACCGTCGATGGGTAAACTGTGACGCTGTACAAGCGTGCTGAAAGAAAGAGTGTGAGGTGACGGCGATGGCTCTGACTCCAGAAGACGTGGTCAACAAGCGGTTCCAGCCGACGAAGTTCCGCGAGGGATACGACCAGGACGAGGTCGATGACTTCCTCGATGAGGTTGTCGTCGAGCTGCGTCGCCTCAACCAGGAGAACGAGGAGCTGCGCCAGCGCCTCATCGCCAGCGACGCGCGCATGAACGAGCTGCAGCGCACCGCTGATCAGGGTGGCTTCCAGCAGCAGGCTCCCGCGATGCCGGCTGCGGCTCCGGTGCAGCAGCCCGCGTTCGCTCAGCCCGTCCCCGACGCCGCTGGCATGGACCCAAGCAACACCAACAACCTTCTCCAGCTCGCGCGTCGCCTCCACGAGGAGCACGTGCGCGAGGGTGTCGAGAAGCGTGACGCGCTCATCGCCGAGGGTCACGCGACCGCGGCCCGTGTCGTTGCCGAGGCAGAGGCGCGCCAGCGTGGCGAGCTCACCTCGCTCGAGCAGGAGCGCCAGCAGCTCGAGCGTCGCATCGAGGAGCTCCGCAACTTCGAGCGCGAGTACCGCCAGAAGCTCAAGGGATACATCGAGGGTCAGCTCCGCGAGCTCGACGCAACCAACGAGTTGACCGCAACGCCCGCCCCTGCCGCAGCAGCCCAGTACGCGGCTCCCGCGCCGAGCTACCCGGCACAGCCGGCGCAGCAGCAGTACCCGGACTACCAGGCTCAGCAGCCCGCGCAGACGCCTCCGAACTACACCGGCGGCTTTGCCGGAAACTGACGGGCCGAAGACGGTCGCAAAGCCCGGGGTCAGTCCCCGGGCTTTGGCTTTGCTCGCGGCCGTCGCAGTGCTCGTCTACGTATTCGATCGCGTCAGCAAGTACCTCGTCACCCAGAATCTCACCCTCGGTGAGCCCGTCGAGGTTCTCGGTCCTCTCCTGCAGTTCCACTACGTCGAGAACCCGGGTGCTGCGTTCTCCCTCGGCGCAGGCAGCACGTGGATCTTCGCCATCATCGCGGCCGCGGTCACCGTCTTCATCGTGATCTTCTCCCGTCGCATCCGGTCGGTCGGCTGGGCGGTGCTGTTCGGACTCCTGCTCGGCGGAACGCTCGGCAATCTCACCGACCGCCTGACTCGTGAGCCCGGCTTCGGCCGCGGCTACGTCGTGGACTTCCTACAGATCTGGGGATTCCCCGCGATCTTCAACATCGCCGACATCGGAATCGTCTCGTCGATGGGCCTGTTCATCATCCTGACCCTCCGCGGGGTCGGACTCGACGGCAAGCGTGCTCCGAGACCGGCCAAGGCCAGCCCCGCGGATCAGTCCGCCGACGACACTCCCTGATCCCGATGGAGTCCAGGAGCCTGTTCGTTCCCGACGGCCTGGCCGGTGACCGAGTGGATGCCGCGATCGCCAAGCTCCTCGGATTCTCGCGAACCTTCGCGGCCGAGGTTGCCGAAGCCGGGGGAGTCGAGCTCGATGGGGTCGTGCTCGGCAAGTCGGATCGGCTCACCGCCGGAGGCTGGCTGAGCGTCACGTGGACGCCCAAAACCGAGCCGTCGATCATTCCCGTGGTCGTCGCCGATCTCCGGATCGTTCACGATGATGACGACATCATCGTCATCGACAAGCCACCGGGAGTCGCGGCGCACCCGAGCCTGGGGTGGGATGGGCCGACCGTGCTCGGTGCCCTCGCCGGCGCGGGCTACCGGATCGCGACATCCGGCGCCGCCGAGCGCGCGGGAATCGTGCACAGACTCGACGTGGGCACGAGCGGGCTCATGGTCGTGGCCAAGAGCGAGTCCGCCTACTCGGCACTCAAGCGGGCCTTCCATGACCGCGAGGTGCGCAAGATCTATCACGCCGTGGTTCAGGGCCACCCCGACCCCCTCGCGGGCACGATCGACGCTCCCATCGGTCGACACCCCGGTGCGAGCTGGAAGTTCGCGATCACTGCCGACGGCAAGCCGAGCGTGACGCACTACGAGACGCTCGAGGCGTTCCCCTCGGCGGCGCTGCTCGAGATCGAGTTGGAGACGGGTCGTACTCACCAGATTCGGGTGCACATGGCGGCGCAGCGGCATCCGTGCGTGGGAGACGCCATGTACGGCGCTGATCCTTCGATCTCCTCTCGACTCGGCCTCACGCGCCAGTGGCTGCACGCCTTCCGGCTGGGGTTCGAGCATCCGGCGACCGGCGAGTTCGTGGAGTTCTCGAGCGACTATCCGCCCGACCTTCAACACGCACTTGAGGTGCTTCGCGGCGACTAGGCGCGTCGGGGATGACCCCGGTCTGACACACGCCTACAGTGGTAGTCCACCCCGATAGCGAAGAGACACCAGTGGCATCCTCAGACTCATTCGTGCACCTCCACGTGCACAGCGAGTACTCCATGCTCGACGGTGCCGCGCGGGTGGGCGAGCTCATGAAAGCGGTGTCGACCGAGGGGATGCCCGCAGTCGCCGTCACCGACCATGGCAACATGTTCGGCGCCTACGACTTCTGGAAGCAGGCGACCGCCAACGGCGTCAAGCCGATCATCGGCACCGAGGCGTACATCACTCCGGGAACCCACCGCAGCGACAAGTCGCGGGTGCGCTGGGGGTCCAGCCAGCAGGGCCAGGACGACGTCGGTGGTTCGGGTTCGTACACCCACATGACCCTGCTCTCGGAGAACAACGAGGGCATGCACAACCTGTTCCGGCTCTCCTCGCTGGCATCGATCGAGGGGTACTACTTCAAGCCCCGCATGGACCGCGAGCTTCTCAGCCGCTACGCACCAGGCCTCATCGCGACCACGGGATGCGTCGGCGGTGAGGTGCAGACCCGCCTACGCCTCGGCCAGTACGAGGAGGCCAAGAAGGCCGCCGCGGAGTTCCAGGACATCTTCGGCAAGGGCAACTTCTTCGCCGAGATCATGGACCACGGCATCGACATCGAGAAGCGCACGATGCGTGACCTCATCCGGTTGGCGAAGGAACTCGATCTGCCACTCGTGGCGACCAATGACCTGCATTACACGCACGCGCACGACGCGACCGCTCACGCCGCGCTGCTGTGCGTGCAGTCAGCGTCGACCCTCGACGACCCGAATCGCTTCAAGTTCGACTCCGAGGAGTTCTACCTCAAGTCGGCTGCGCAGATGCGCGACCTGTTCCGCGACTATCCCGAGGCCTGCGACAACACCCTGCTGATCGCGGAGCGCTGCGAGGTCAACTTCGAGAAGCGGGACCTGATGCCCCGGTTCCCGGTGCCCGACGGGGAGACCGAGGCATCCTGGTTCGAGAAGGAGGTGGCGACGGGGATGCGACGCCGCTTCCCGCAGGGACCGAGCGAAGCCCATCTGGCGCAGGCCAAGTACGAGGTCGACGTCATCACGACGATGGGCTTCCCGGGCTACTTCCTGGTGGTGGCTGACTTCATCGCCTGGGCGAAGAGCCAGGGCATTCGCGTGGGGCCGGGGCGTGGCTCGGCCGCCGGATCGATGGCCTCGTACGCCATGGGGATCACCGAGCTCGACCCGCTGGCACACGGCCTCATCTTCGAGCGCTTTCTCAATCCGGAGCGCGTGTCCATGCCCGATGTCGATGTGGACTTCGACGACCGCCGGCGTCCCGAAGTCATCAGGTACGTCACCGAGAAGTACGGTGACGACCGGGTCGCGCAGATCGTCACCTACGGCACGATCAAGGCCAAGCAGGCCCTCAAGGACTCTGCGCGAGTACTGGGTATGCCGTACTCGGTGGGGGAGAAGCTCACGAAGGCGATGCCCCCGGCCATCATGGGCAAGGACATCTCACTCGGCGACGTGCTCAACAAGGAGGCGGAGCGCTACAAGGAGGCGGCCGATCTTCGGGCGCTCATCGAGACTGATCCCGAGTCCGCTCGCGTGTTCGAGACTGCCCGGGGCATCGAGAACCTCAAGCGCCAATGGGGCGTGCACGCGGCCGGCGTGCTCATGTCGGCCGAGCCCCTGATCGACGTGCTGCCGATCATGCGTCGTGAGGATGACGGCGCCATCATCACCCAGTTCGACCAGCCGCCGCTCGAAGACCTCGGTCTGCTGAAGATGGACTTCCTAGGCCTGCGCAACCTGACCGTCATCGAGGATGCCCTGCGCATGATCGAAGCGAACACGGGTGCCCCCCTGAAGATCGAGGAACTCGACCTGGACGCCGACCAGTCGACCTACGACCTGTTGGCGCGGGGCGAGACGCTCGGGGTGTTCCAGCTGGATGGCGGGCCGATGCGGGCCCTCCTCAAGCAGCTCAAGCCCACCAACTTCGAGGACATCTCCGCCGTCATCGCGCTCTACCGTCCCGGGCCGATGGGCATGAACTCGCACACCAAGTACGCCCTGCGCAAGAACGGACTCGAGCAGGTGGATGCGATCCACCCCGAACTCGAGGAGCCCCTGCGCGACATCCTCGGCACCACCTTCGGTCTGATCGTGTACCAGGAGCAGGTCATGAGCGTCGCCCAGAAGGTCGCGGGATTCTCACTCGGCCAGGCCGACGTGCTCCGGCGGGCCATGGGCAAGAAGAAGAAGGAGGAGCTCGACAAGCAGTACGCCGCCTTCGAGTCGGGCATGGTCGGCAACGGGTACAGCACGGGTGCCGTCAAGGTGCTCTGGGAAACCCTGATGCCCTTCGCCGACTACGCCTTCAACAAGGCTCACAGCGCCGGCTACGGCGTGCTGAGCTACTGGACGGCGTACCTCAAGGCGAATCATCCGGCCGAGTACATGGCGGCCCTGCTCACGAGCGTCGGCGACTCCAAGGACAAGCTCGGGATGTACCTCAGCGAGTGCCGTCGCATGGGCATCAAGGTGCTCGCGCCCGACGTGAACGAGTCGAGTGCCGACTTCACCGCGACGGGCACCGACGTGCGCTTCGGCCTGGGTGCCGTGCGCAACGTCGGATTCGCCGTCGTCGAACTCATCGCGCGGGCGCGTGCGGAGAAGGGTGCCTTCACCAGTTTCCACGACTTCCTGCGCAAGGTTCCGATCCAGGTGGCCAACAAGCGCACGGTCGAATCGCTCATCAAGGCCGGCGCGTTCGACTCTCTCGGAGCCACTCGGCGCGCGCTACTGGAGATCCACGAAGACGCGGTCGACTCCGCGGTGAGCCTCAAGCGCAACGAAGCCAACGGCCAGGTCGGATTCGACTTCGACAGTCTCTGGGACGAGCCGGAGGCGGTGGATCACATCCCGGAGCGACCCGAGTGGTCCAAGCGCGACAAACTGGCCTTCGAGCGCGAGATGCTGGGACTCTACGTCTCCGACCACCCGCTTGCGGGTCTCGAGACTCAGCTCGCGAAGCACCAGACGGCATCCATCACCGAGATCCTCGGCGGTGACGTTGCTGGAGACGGTGAGCATGTCACGATCGCCGGGCTGGTCACGAGCGTGCAGCACCGGGTGGCCCGCAACAGCGGCAACCAGTACGGAATCGTGACGGTCGAGGACTTCGCAGGAGAGATCAGCGTCATGTTCCTGGGCAAGACGTACCAGGAGTTCTCACCCGGCCTGACCAACGACTCCATCGTCGTGATTCGCGGACGAGTGAGTGTGCGAGACGACGGCATGAACCTGCACGCCGTGAGCATGTTCACGCCTGACACCGGCCCGAGTCTGGGATCGGGTCCGATCGTGATCTCGGTTCCCGAGCATCGTGCAACGACCGATATCGTCTCCGCCCTCAACGACGTGCTGATCAGGCACGCGGGAGACAACGAAGTGCGGCTCAAACTGCTCAAGGGCACCAGCGCGAGAGTCTTCGAGATTCCCTACCCGGTCACCGTCTCGGCCGATCTCTACGGAGAACTGAAGACCCTGCTCGGTCCCAACTGCCTCAGCTAGGCGGTTGGTCCGGGGCGCAGGTACTGCCGCTCGTGATACAGCAGTGCCTCGTCGGGCTCACCGAGCCCGCCGTCCACGACCTCGACGACGATCACGGCATTCTGGTGCACGGGGTGCACGGCGATGATGCGGCCGATCATCCACGCTGTGACGCCATCGAGCAGCGGGAGTCCGTCGGGGCCCGGATGCCAGTGCTCGCCCTCGAAGCGCACGTCGTGGTCTCCCGCCATCCGCTGGGCAAGGTGCCGGGTGCGCGGACCGAGCATGTGGATGACCACCCGATTGCCCACGGTCATCGCAGGCCACGCGGTCGAGATGCGAGCCATGTTGAAGGTCGCCAGCGGGGGAGTGGCAGCGAGGGAGGCGAGTGATGTCGCGGTGAATCCCACCGGTCGCCCGTCAGGGGCGAGAGATGTGATTGCGGCGACACCGGCGGCATGCCTGCGGAACGCCTGGATGAAGGCTTCGCGACCGGCTTCGGGCTCGGGTGTGTGATCGCTCATGACATCACGAGTCAAGCACGCACGGCCGTGCGCTATTCCCACTCGGCCACGAACTAGCATTGACAGGCCATGATGCAGACGATCGACATCCGCACCCTCCAGCCGAGCCGCAGCGAACTCGCCCGACTCGTTCCCCGAGCGAGCACCGATGTGGCTGCCGCAACCGAGTCTGCTGCCGCTCTGATCGACGATGTTCGAGCCCGCGGCGAGCTGGCCCTGCTCGAGCAGGCCGAGAAGCTGGACGGCGTTCGACCCCCGCATGTTCGCGTGCACGCATCGGAGATCTCCGAGGCCGTGCGCCACCTCGTTCCGCAGGTGCGCGACGCCCTCGAGTCGGCGATCGAACGGGTGCGTACCGCGACCCGGGCGCAGGTGCCCGCCGGATCGGTCACGGTGATTGCTCCCGGCGCCGAGGTCATCCAACGCTGGCAGCCGGTCGGCCGCGTGGGGTTGTATGTTCCCGGCGGCAAGGCCGTCTATCCCTCGAGCGTCGTCATGAACGTCGTGCCCGCACAGGTCGCCGGGGTTCGCTCTGTCGCGCTCGCCTCCCCACCGCAGAAGGCGTTCGGCGGTGCCATCCACCCCACCATCCTCGGCGCGGCCGGGCTGCTCGGCGTCGATGAGATCTACGCGATGGGCGGGGCAGGAGCCATCGGCGCCCTCGCCTACGGTGTGCCGTCCATCGGCCTCGATCCCGTTGACATCATCACTGGCCCGGGCAACATCTACGTCGCCGCCGCCAAGCGACTGGTGCGCGGCGTCGCCGGTATCGACTCCGAGGCGGGCCCCACCGAGATCCTCGTCATCGCCGACGCCTCCGCCGACCCCGTACTCGTCGCTGCCGATCTCGTCAGCCAGGCCGAGCACGACGAGCTTGCCGCCGCGGTACTGGTCACCGATTCACCCGAGCTGGCGGGCGCGGTCGCCGCCGAGGTCGAGCGGATCGCGGCGTCCGCCCACCATGGCGACCGGGTGCGCACCGCGCTTGCCGGGCAGCAGTCAGCGATCGTGCTGGTCGCCGATCTGGAAGCGGCGGCCGCCTTCAGCAACGCCTACGGGCCGGAGCACCTCGAGATCCAGACCGAGGTGCCGGGCGAGGTCCTCGACTTCATCGACAACGCCGGTGCGATCTTCCTCGGTGCGCACTCGCCGGTGAGCCTGGGTGACTACCTCGCGGGCTCCAATCACGTGCTGCCCACCGGCGGGCAGTCCCGGTTCTCCTCGGGCCTCGGCGCCTACACGTTCCTGAGGCCCCAGCAGGTCATCCAGTACGACCGACCGGCCCTCGAGGCGGTCTCGCGGGCGATCGTCGATCTGAGCACTGCCGAGGACCTGCCCGCGCACGGTGCGGCGGTCACCGCCAGGTTCACCGAAACGTAGGCGTATCCTTGGGGCACCATGTTCTGCCCCTTCTGCCGTCACCCCGACAGTCGCGTCATCGACTCCCGCACGAGTGACGACGGGCTGTCGATCCGTCGCCGCCGTCAGTGCCCCGAGTGCGGTCGCCGCTTCTCCACCACGGAGACCGCCAGCCTCAGCGTGATCAAGCGAAACGGTGTGGTCGAGCCCTTCAGCCGGGAGAAGATCGTCGCTGGGGTGCGCAAGGCCTGCCAGGGACGCCCGGTGACCGACACGGATCTCGCGGTTCTCGCGCAGCGCGTCGAGGAGACCATCCGCGCGACCGGTGCCGCCCAGATCGAGGCTAACGACATCGGGCTGGCGATCCTGACCCCGCTGCGCGAGCTTGATGAGGTCGCCTACCTGCGGTTCGCCAGCGTCTACCAGGCCTTCGAGTCGCTGGAGGACTTCGAGTCCGCGATCACCCTGTTGCGCGTCGACCACGAACAGTCGGAGACCCCAACCAGCTGACCGATAGCCTGTCCTCAGCATGTATCGGATCTTCTTCACCCTGGTTCTCTCGCGGATCGATCCCGAGCGCGCACACCGGCTCGCCTATGCGGTGATTCGCGCCCTCCCGGCGCTCGGTGTCGGAGCGCTGGTGCGCCGATTCACACGCCCGTCCGTGGAGCTCTCGGTCGCAACCCTCGGCCTGACCTTCGACTCTCCGTTCGGTGTTGCGGCCGGCTTCGACAAGGAGGGCACCGCGATCCGTGGACTCGGTCAGCTCGGCTTCGGTCATGTCGAGGTCGGTACCATCACCGCGCTCGCCCAACCGGGTAATCCGAAGCCGCGACTCTTCCGTCTTGTGGCCGACCGGGCCGTGATCAACCGGATGGGGTTCAACAACCACGGGGCGGCGGCTGCGACCCCGGTGATCGCCAAGGCAGTCGCGCGCCGAGCCCGGCCGATCGTCGGGGTGAACATCGGCAAGTCTCGTGCTGTCGACGTGGATGACGCGGTCGCCGACTACCTCGAGAGCACTCGACTTCTCGCGCCTCACGCCGACTACCTCGTGGTCAATGTCAGCTCCCCGAACACCCCGGGACTGCGCGGACTCCAGGAGCTCGACAAGCTCGCCCCTCTGCTCACGGCGGTCAAGAAGGCCGCCGGCGACACACCCGTGCTGGTGAAGATCGCCCCCGATCTCACCGACGAGCAGGCGGGGCGCATTGCGGCGCTGGCCGTTCGTGAGCTCGACGGCATCATTGCGACCAATACGACGCTGTCGAGGGAGGGGCTTGAGACCGCGGCATCCGTCGTCGAGACCGCCGGCGCCGGGGGACTGTCCGGACCGCCCGTCGCGTCGCGGTCGTTGGAGCTGCTCAGGCTCATCCGCTCGATCGTACCGAGCGAGTTCTGCGTCATCTCGGTCGGAGGAGTGGAGTCGGCCGCCGATGTCGCCGAGCGACTCGAGGCGGGCGCAACCCTCGTGCAGGGCTACACGGCGTTCCTCTACCGTGGCCCCTTGTGGGCACGACAGATCAATCGCGGCCTGGCAAGGCTGCGTTCGACGGCGTGACGTCGACCGCAGCCTTGCCAGTTCCTACTCGTACCTGAGCGAGTCGATGGGGCTCTGGCGTGCCGCCTTGGCCGCCGGAAGCACCGCCGCCACCAGAGCGATGGCCATCACGAGCAAGATCACCGAGATGATCGAGATCGGGGTGAATGCGATGAGCTGGAGACCGACGAGACCGGACAGGAATCCGTTGGCGAGCACGGAGCTGATGACCGAACCCAGCGCGATTCCTACGGCCGAGCCGATCGCGCTGCCCAAGAATCCGATGAACACCGCCTCAGCGCTGAAGAGGGCGAAGATGCGACTACCGCTCATGCCCATCGCCTTCATGAGACCGATCTCCCGCGTGCGTTCCTGCACGCTCATCAGCAGCGTGTTGACGATGCCGAATCCGGCGGCCAGGAGGGCGATGACCGCGAACGCGTTGAGAACGAGGATGATCCCGTCGATCACGGTCTGGAAGGTGCCGATCTGATCCGACACGGTCGTACCCGAGTAGCCGGCCGCAGTGAGATCCTTCTTGATCGTCGAGACCTCCTGATCGGTGGATGCCGGATCGAAATGAGCGACAGCACTCGCGAACTCCTCCGTCGATGAAGCAGGAAGCCCCGTGCTCTGTGCATCGAACAGCTCGGTGGTGAGAGTGTCGTTCAGGGTCGCCGTGGTGCCGAACAGCGTCGGCTCCTGTACACCGACGATGGTGGCCGTCACGGTGTGCTGCTCGCGAAGGGCGTCCGTGATTCCGATCGTGACCTGCTGGCCGATCGCGCTGTCGTAGTCGGCGAACCCCATCGGCTCGATGTAGTCGGTGGGCAGGATGATCTCCGCAGTGGTCGAATCGCTGGTGAATCCGGATCCCGCCGCCAGGTCGACAGCGACGCGGCCGCCCAGGGCGCTCAGCGACAGCACGAACTTGTCGTTGTCGCCCCACGACACGTAGTCGGGACTCACTCGCACTATCGGCTCGACCGAGGTGATGCCGTCGATCGCACCGATGGCGGTGATGTCATCGTCGGTCAGGGCGACGACTGTCGCGCCCGGCTGTCCGGTGCCCGATGAGATCGTGGATGCCGCGTCCGGGTCGTACTTCTGCGGACCGTCGGATGTGGTCGCCGTCTCGGTGGGCTTGGTGACGGTCATCACGTCGGGTGCGCCCACAGCCGACACCTGCGTGTCGATGTAGTTGTTGATACCGGTGCCGAGCCCGTTGGTGATGGTCAGCGTGAAGGCACCGATGAAGATCGCGATCACCGTGAGCGTGGTGCGCAGGCGGCTGCGGAAGCTGTTGCCGATCGCGGTGCGCAGAATGTCGAGGGCCTTCATGCGCCGACCGCCTCTGAAGCGGGAGCGTGCACATCGATCGCATCGACGACCAGTCCGTCACGCAGGTAGATCCTGCGATCCGCGCGTGCGGCGAGCTCCTCATCGTGGGTGACGATCACGAGGGTGATTCCCTTCGTGCGATTCAGGTCGAACAGGAGGTCCTCCACAACCGCCCCGGTCGCGGAGTCGAGGTTGCCGGTGGGCTCGTCGGCGAAGATGATCCGTGGATTGTTGACGAGGGCGCGCGCGATCACGACCCTCTGCTTCTGTCCGCCCGAGAGGTCGGTGGCCTTGTTCCTCGCCTTGTCATCCAGCTCAAGCAGCTGGAGCGCCTCGTGCGCTCGGCGCTTGCGTTCTCTGGAGCCCACGCGCGCGATCTTGAGGGGGAGCATCACGTTCTCCAGCACCGAGGCGTTCGGGGTGAGGAAGAACTGCTGGAACACGAACCCGAATGTGCGATTGCGCAACTCGTTGAGACGTCGACCCCTGAGGGTGCTCGCATCCGTCCCGTCGATCATCACGCTCCCGCCACTGGGTGCGTCGAGCAGCGCGAGGATGTGCATGAGCGTCGACTTGCCCGAGCCGCTCTTGCCGACGATCGCCACCGACTCGCCTTCGGCGATGTCGAGGCTCACACCTTTCAACGCCTCGAATCGGGTGGAGCCGCTGCCGTAGTGCTTGCGCAGGTCGGACGTGGACAGAGCACTGGGGGTCATTGACCCAGTCTGCTGCCGCGCAGCATCCGGCGAATCGTCCCCGGGGTGCGTGTGCGCTACTCCCGCGGGTGTATGCCCTGCCTCAGGCCGGGAACTGCCAGCGCTTGACCTGAGGCTTGGGCAGGCGCATCATCCGCAACTGCAGCGCCCGCATGGCGGCGTAGAACCGGAACTTCTCGACGCGGTCTGCGCCGAACTTCTCCGCCAACCGGCGCTTCAGGAGGAAGCCCATGACGATGACGTCGAGCAGGGCCACGAAGATGAAGCCGTACACGACGATGTACAGGATCGCGACGATCTCCTGGTTCGGGATGATCGTGGCGATGATGACGATGAACAAGAACGGCAACAGCATCTCGCCGATGCTGAAACGCGCGTCGACATAGTCGCGCACATAGCGCTTCTGGGGACCGCGGTCGCGGGCGGGGAGGTACTTCTCGTCACCGTTGGCCAGGCCGATCCGTGCCTTGTCGCGCTGCAACTGCATCTGAGTGCGAGCCTGCTTGCGGGCTGCCGCTCTATCGCTCGACACGAGAGGGCGCTTTCGGGCGGCCTCCTTCTCCTTGCGGGTCGGGGTCGCGTGACCCTTACCGGTAGGGGTGTCGGTTGCGTGCTCTGCGCCCGAATCGGTTGCGCTGGGGGATGTCTTGGCCACGGTGTCCTCGCCTGAATGTCTGCTTAAGATTACTCGTATGAGCTCAACGCCGCAGTCCATGCCAGATCATCCACTTCTCGACGTCCTGCGGGAGTCTGTACAGGCTGGGCTTCCGGTTGCGATCTCCGACCTGGGACGTCTGGTGCGCATCCCCTCGGTGTCCTGGGACGGCTTCGATTCCGAGAATGTTGCGCGCAGCGCCGAAGCGGTCAAGGAACTCCTAGAGGGTCTGAACGTCTTCGACTCGGTAGCAATCGCGCGCGCACCGATCGATGGCGAGCGAATGGGGCAGCCAGCTATCCTCGCCCGCCGACCAGCGCGCAATGGCAAGCCGACGATCCTGCTGTACGCGCACCACGACGTTCAGCCTCCCGGCAACGAGGAGGACTGGGAGTCCGCACCGTTCGAACCCACGGTTCGCGGTGATCGGCTCTACGGTCGTGGCGCCGCCGACGACAAGGCCGGCATCATGGCGCATGTCGCAGCGATTCGCTCGTTCGTCGAGGTGGTCGGTGACGATTTCGATCTCGGTCTGGTGGTCTTCTTCGAGGGGGAGGAGGAGTTCGGGTCGCGCTCCTTCGCCAACTTCATCACCGAGAATCGCGACACTCTCGAAGCCGACGTCATCGTCGTCGCGGACTCGGACAACTGGGATGTGAACACGCCGGCCCTCACTGTCGGTCTTCGCGGCAATGTCACCTTCAAGCTGACGGTCTCTACCCTCGCCCATGCCTCGCACTCCGGAATGTTCGGGGGAGCGGCACCCGACGCGATGCTGGCTGCAATTCGGCTGCTCTCAACCCTGCACGCGCCGGACGGCTCGGTGGCGGTAGAGGGGCTGACGTCGCGCACGGCTGACACACCGGCCTATGACGAGTCGCGACTCGTCGAGGAGGCAGCCCTGCTACCGGGCGTCACTCCCATCGGCCATGGTGATGTGCTGTCACGGTTGTGGGATCAGCCGGCCATCACCATTACCGGAATCGACGCTCCGACCGTGCAGAACGCCTCCAACACCCTGCTGCCGTCGGTGACCGTCAAGGTGAGTGCCCGGATCGCTCCGGGGCAGAGTGCCACCGATGCCTACACAGCCCTCGAAACGCACCTGAGGCAGCACGCGCCGTTCGGCGCTCAGCTGACCATCAGTGATGTCGACCGCGGCAATCCGTTCCTCGTCGACACCGACGGTTGGGCAGTCGACGTCGCGAAGGACGCGATGCGCCAGGCCTGGGGTGCCGATGCCATCGAGACGGGGATCGGTGGCTCCATTCCCTTCATCTCCGACCTCGTCACGGTCTTCCCAGACGCTCAGATCCTCATCACGGGAGTCGAAGACCCGGACTCACGGGCGCACAGCCCGAACGAGTCCCTCCACCTCGGTGTGTTCCACCGGGCGATACTCACCGAGGCAGTACTGCTCACCACCCTCAACGAGCGGGGTAGAATCGACTCATGACTGACACCTCTGTGACTACCGCCGACGCACCCGTTGTGGAGCATGGAGTCGGCCTCACTGATGCCGCGGCCGCCAAGGTGCGCAGCCTCATCTCGCAGGAGGGTCGGGACGACCTGCGCCTGCGCCTTGCTGTGCAGCCCGGCGGATGCTCCGGGCTCATCTATCAGCTCTACTTCGACGAGCGCCGCCTCGACGGCGATGCCGTGCGCGAGTTCGGCGAGGGCGTCGAGGTCGTCATCGACAAGATGAGCGTCCCGTACCTGGATGGCGCGAGCATCGACTTCGAGGACACCATCCAGAAGCAGGGCTTCACGATCGACAACCCGAATGCCCAAGGCAGCTGCGCATGTGGAGATTCATTCCACTAGTTCACGCTTTTCCTCCACATTGGCGCGTCGAAAGACGCGCCAATGTGCTTTTCGGGGGCGGTGCGGTTCATGGCGCGGCATCCGGCTGGCTATAGACTGGAGACCATTCAGTCACAGTTTTGCGAGAGGTCTCAGGTGCGTTCCAACCGCCGTCTTCGATGGGCTGCCATTCCCCTTGGCATCGCGATCTCGATCATCCTTGCGGGGTGTACTCAGGCACAGCTTCAGGGCTGGCTGCCGGGTGACCCCGAAACCACCAACCACACGGGCCGCATTATCGGGCTCTGGGTAACGTCGTGGATCGTGCTGCTCGCGGTCGGTGTTGTCACGTGGGCGCTCATCATCTGGGCCGCCGTCGTCTACCGTCGCCGAAAGGGTCAGACGGGGCTTCCCGTTCAGTTGCGCTACAACATGCCGATCGAGATCTTCTACACGATCGTGCCGCTGATTCTTGTGCTCGGCTTCTTCGCCTTCACCGCTCGCGATCAGGCCGTCATCGAAGAACCCACGAAGAACCCCGACGTGAAGATCGAGGTCTTCGGCAAGCGTTGGGCGTGGGACTTCAACTACGTCACGGACAACGCGTACAGCGCTGGCGTTCAGGCCGATTTCAACTCGGATGGCACGATCAACACCGACAACCTGCCGGTTCTGTACTTGCCCGTTGACAAGTCGATCGAAGTCCAGATCGAGTCGCGGGATGTCATCCACTCCTTCTGGGTCGTCGACTTCTTGTACAAGAAGGACATGATTCCGGGCAAGAGCAACTACATGTACTTCACGCCGACAAAGATCGGCACCTACCAGGGCAAGTGCGCCGAACTGTGCGGGGAGTACCACTCGCTCATGCTGTTCGAGGTCAAGGTCGTCTCGCAGGAGGACTACGACGCCTACATCGCAGCACAGAAGGCCGCGGGCTACGAAGGCCAGATCGGTGCTGACTACAACGTGAACCAGAACCTGCCGGGCAACGGCAGCGGCGCCGAGGGATAAGACACATGACTACACTCGACCGTCCCATGGGCCTGGTTGCTGCGCCCACTGTCACCCCCGGGGTGTCCAGTTCGGCGCAGCGCAAGGGCAACGTGATTGTCAGTTGGATCACCTCCACCGACCACAAGACCATCGGTTACCTCTACCTGATCACGGCGTTCATCTACTTCCTGCTTGGTGGAGTCATGGCGCTGGTCATTCGAGCGCAGCTCTTCGCGCCGGGATTGTCCGTGGTGGCAACGGGCGAGCAGTACAACCAGTTGTTCACGATGCACGGCACGATCATGTTGCTCATGTTCGCTACGCCGCTCTTCGCGGGATTCGCCAACGTTCTCATGCCGCTGCAGATCGGCGCGCCGGACGTTGCCTTCCCTCGACTGAATGCATTCGCCTACTGGCTCTTCAACTTCGGTAGCCTCATCGCCGTCGCCGGCTTCCTCACCCCTCAGGGTGCGGCATCCTTCGGATGGTTCGCCTATGCTCCGCTGTCCAGCACCACGTTCTCGCCCGGGTACGGCGGAAACCTCTGGGTCTTCGGTCTGGCGCTCAGCGGTTTCGGCACGATCCTCGGCGCTGTCAACTTCATCACCACCATCATCACGATGCGCGCACCTGGCATGACGATGTTCCGGATGTCGATCTTCTCCTGGAACACGCTCGTCACCTCGCTGCTCGTGCTCATGGCCTTCCCGGTGCTGGCGGCGGCGCTGTTCGCGCTCGGCGCCGATCGGGTGTTCGGGGCGCATCTGTACGATCCGGCCAATGGTGGTGTGATCCTCTGGCAGCATCTGTTCTGGTTCTTCGGTCACCCCGAGGTGTACATCATCGCCCTGCCGTTCTTCGGAATCGTGTCGGAGATCCTCCCGGTCTTCAGCCGCAAGCCGATCTTCGGCTACAAGACTCTGATCTATGCGACGATCGCGATCGCCGCCCTGTCGGTGACAGTGTGGGCTCACCACATGTACGTCACCGGGTCGGTGCTGCTGCCATTCTTCGCTCTCCTCACCATGCTGATCGCAGTGCCGACCGGCGTGAAGATCTTCAACTGGATCGGCACGATGTGGCGCGGCTCGGTGACGTTCGAGGCGCCCATGCTGTGGACCATCGGCTTCCTCATCACGTTCACGTTCGGCGGTCTCACGGGCGTCATTCTTGCCTCGCCTCCGCTCGACTTCCACGTGTCTGACACGTACTTCGTTGTGGCGCATTTCCACTACGTGGTGTTCGGCACGGTGGTGTTCGCCATGTTCGCGGGCTTCTACTTCTGGTGGCCGAAGTGGACCGGGAAGATGCTCAACGATCGCCTGGGCAAGATCCACTTCTGGCTGTTGTTCATCGGCTTCCACACGACATTCCTGATTCAGCACTGGATCGGTGTTGTGGGCATGCCGCGCCGCTACCGCACCTACCTCGCAGAGGACGGGGTGACCTGGATGAACCAGCTCTCGACCATCGGCGCCGCAATTCTCGCCATCTCGATGCTGCCGTTCCTCTACAACGTGTACATCACCGCCCGCAAGGCACCCAAGGTGACTGTCAACGACCCGTGGGGCTACGGACGATCGCTCGAGTGGGCGACGAGCTGCCCTCCGCCGCGCCACAACTTCACGTCGATTCCGCGCATCCGCTCCGAGTCTCCCGCATTCGACCTCAACCACCCCGAAGCGGGCGTTCCGGTCGGTGTGGGGCCGTTCAAGGACGCGCCCGACGCACCCACGTATGACCTCGCAGACGAGAAGGTGAAGTAGCCATGGGTACCAATGCCCGCCTGTTCTGGATTCTCGCAGGGTTCTTCTTCCTCGCCGACGCGATCTACATCATGTGGTCGCTGCTGGATACCAGCCACGCGCAGGTCGAGTGGGTGGGAGCGGTCGCGATCGGCTTGTCCGGCGCGCTTGCAGTGCTCATTGCCTTCTACCTCGGGCGCATCCACAGCTCACAGGGTGGCGAACTCCCCGAAGACCGAATCGATGCCAACATCGACGACGGTGATGCGGAGCAGGGCCACTTCAGCCCGTGGAGCTGGTGGCCCATCGTTCTGGCGGCGGCCGCCGCGATCACGGTTCTCGGCTTGGCTATCGGCCCATGGATCTCGTTCATCGGCGTGAGCATCCTCATCGTCGCTCTGGTGGGGTGGGTCTATGAGTACTACCGCGGATACTTCGCACGCTGACGCCCCCGCGATTCGGGCTGCCAGGCCCGAAGATGCTGAGCGCGTCTTCTTCCTGCTCAAGCAGCTCGCGGCCAGCTATGCACCGGACCGTCAGACCTTCGACGAGTCCTTTGCATTTCTTGTCGACGACGAGTCGACTTCGGTTTTGCTTGTCGCTGAGGATGCCGCCGGCCTGGTGACGGGGTACGCCCTGACGACGATCACGCCCCTGTTGTACACCAACGGCCGTTCGGCGCAGCTCCAGGAACTCGTCGTTGATCATCACGTGCGGGGCTCCGGCGTCGGTACCGCGCTCATCGAGGCCATCGAGGCCGTGTGTCGTGACCGCCACGTGTCGCAACTCACCGTGGCAAGTCGGCGCTCGGCTGACTTCTATGAGCGGCTCGGCTACCGTTCAACAGCCGACTTCCTCAAGAAGACTTTCGACTGACCGAGGGCGCCCAGGCGAGCACCCTGGTCGTAGCCGCGTGAGCGGCGGCGGGACGTAACGCCGGCGTGCATCGATCGCGTTTCCCGCCGGGATGACTCACCTGCAAGCGAAGGGGCCCGCCAGCGTGCTGGCGGGCCCCTCTGTTCGCTTGTGAGAGCGCTAGTGGTCCGAGTGCGATCGCTCGATCTCGGTGCTCGTCACGGGCTCGATACGGTCCTCGAAGAACCATCCCGACGCGACCGCGCGCAGGCGCTGCCCGAAGGTTATCCGGCCCTTGGCGTCGGGGCGGAGCATGAGCGGCTTGTAGTCGCTGTAGCTGACGAGCTTCCAGCGCTCGTACTCATCGAGCTGCTCGTGCACCTCGATGTACTCGCCACCCGGCAGCCGCACGATTCGACCCGATTCGTAGCCGTGCAGGGCGATCTCGCGATCCTTCTTCTGGAGTGCGAGACAGATGCGCTTGGTCACGAAGTAGGCGATGATCGGCCCGATGATGAGCAGCACCTGGCAGGCGTTGATCACTCCTTCGATCGTCAGCTTGAAGTGCGTTGCGATCAGGTCGGAACTCGCGGCCGCCCACAGGACAGCGTAGAACGTCACGCCTGCAGCACCGATCGCGGTGCGGGTCGGGGCGTTGCGCGGGCGATCTGCGATGTGGTGCTCACGCTTGTCCCCGGTAACCCACGCTTCGAAGAACGGGTAGAAGGCAACCAGCGCGAGGAAGATGGGCAGAATCAGCAGCGGAACCATGATGTTCAGCGACAGCGTGAACACCCCGAGCTCGACCTCCCAGCCCGGCGGCACGAGTCGCAATGCACCATCGGCGAAGCCGATGTACCAGTCGGGCTGCGTTCCCGCGGAAACCGGAGATGGGTCGTACGGCCCGTACACCCAGATCGGGTTGATCTGGAAGAACGAGGCGATGAGCACGATCACGCCGAAGATGATGAAGAAGAACCCACCGGCCTTTGCGGCGAAGACCGGCATGATCGGCACGCCCACAACGTTGTCGTTGGTGCGGCCGGGGCCGGCGAACTGGGTGTGCTTGTTCACGATGAGAAGCAGCATGTGCACGCCGAGGAGGGCGACCAAGATCGCCGGCGCCAGAAGGATGTGCACCGTGTACAGGCGCCCCACGATGTCGGTACCGGGGAACTCGCCACCGAACACGAGGTAGGAGATCCAGGTACCGACGATCGGCACACCCTTGACCATGCCGTCGATGATGCGCAGACCGTTGCCGGAGAGCAGGTCGTCGGGGAGCGAGTAGCCCGTGAAGCCCTCGAGCATCGCCAAGATGAACAGCACGAAGCCGATGATCCAGTTGATCTCGCGGGGCTTGCGGAACGCGCCCGTGAAGAACACGCGCAGCATGTGAAGGCCGATGGATGCCACGAACAGCAACGCCGCCCAGTGGTGCACCTGGCGCATCAGGAGGCCGCCGCGGATGTCGAACGACAGGTTGAGCGTCGAGTCCATCGCGGCCGACATCTCAATGCCCTTCAGCGGAACCCACGAGCCGTCGTAGATGACGGGAACCATGGATGCCTGGAAGAAGAACGTGAGGAACGTGCCGGAGAGAAGGATGACGATGAAGCTGTAGAGAGCAACCTCGCCGAGCATGAAGGACCAGTGGTCGGGGAAGATCTTGCGCCCGACCTCCTTGACCAAGCCAGAAATGCTGGTGCGCTCGTCGATGTAGTTCGCGGCCCAGCCGGTGAACCGAGTGCCGCGAGTGGGCTCGACGGCCGCGGTCTGCGGCTCCTGCGTGGTTGTCATGTGTTGCGCTCCCAGAAGCTTGGTCCAACTGGTTCGGTGAAGTCGCTGCGTGCGACAAGGTAACCCTCTGCATCCACCGTGATTGGCAGCTGGGGGAGGGGACGCTTGGCGGGTCCGAAGATGACCTTCGCCTCGCGCGTGATGTCGAACTGCGACTGGTGGCAGGGGCAGAGCAGGTGGTGGGTCTGCTGCTCGTACAGTGCCACGGGGCATCCGACGTGGGTGCAGATCTTGGAGTACGCGACGATTCCCGCGTAGTTCCAGTCCTCGCGACCGGGGGAGACCTGCAGATCCTCGGGCTTGAGGCGCATGAGCAGCACTGCTGCCTTCGCCTTCTGCTCGAGCTTGTCCTCGAGTTCGTTGAGCCCTTCGGGGATCACGTGGAAGGCGGATCCCAGAGTGACCTCGGAGGCACGGATCGGGGTTCCTGACGGGTCACGGGTGAGGCGCGTGCCCTTCTTCCACAGCGTGTGCTGCAGCAGAGGCACGGGGTCCTCGGCAGGGGCAAGGTCGCGGAAGAGGACGATCGCGGGAAGCGGTGTCACCACCAGAGCGCCGATGAGGGTCCTGCGGATGAGGGTGCGCCGCCCGAATCCGGACTCCTTGTTGCCGAGGGTGAACACCTCGACCGCCTTCGCGCGGGTCTCATCCGAACCGCGGGTGCCGTGGCGCTGCTCGACCATGTCGTGGCCGTCCATCAGCGACTTTGACCAGTGGATGGCGCCGATGCCGACGCTCAGCAGTGCGAGCGTGATGCCGATGCCGAGGAAGAGGTTGTTGAAGCGCACCGAGTTGAGGTCGCCCGGAACGATCGGGAAGATGATGTAGGCGACGATAGCCGCGACCGTTCCGACGATCGACAGGATGAAGAACCCTGCGACGCGGCGCTCCTGCTGGCGCTCCTTCGCTTCGTCCAGGTCGGTGACGCGGGGGCGGTACGGCTCGAAGCCCGGGTTGGGAATGCGGTCAGCAACGACCACGGCCGTGCCCGCCGAAGGCGGGTTCGCGCCGTACTTCTCGACCGTGGAACCTGCAGCGTCGCCGCCGGTGGCCCCGTCGTGGTCCTGTGCCATTGAATTCCCTTCAGACTTTCGAACTGTGTTCGGTTGCCGCGAGACAGCCGGTTAGTTGGACTTGGCCGTGAGCCATACCGTGATGGCCACGATCGCTCCGAGGCCGAAGATCCAGATGAACAGGCCCTCAGATACCGGGCCGATGTCGCCCAGTCCAAAACCGCCGACCGATGTCGTGTTGTCGAGGAACTTCAGGTAGGTGATGATGTTGGCCTTGTCCTCAGGGGAGATGTTGTGGTCGTTGAACACGGGCATGTTCTGCGGCCCGGTGACCATCGCCTCGTAGATGTAGGCGGGCTCAACACCGCTCAGCGGAGGGGCGAACTTACCCTCGGTGAGAGCGCCACCGGCGCCAGCGACGTTGTGGCACATCGCACAGTTGATTCGGAACAATTCCGCACCGACCGCGGCATCGCCGTCACCCTGAAGGTACTTCTCGTCCGGGATGCCCGGGCCAGTTCCGCGAGACGCGACGTAGGCAGAGAGAGCAGAGATCTGCTCGGCGGTGAACTGCACGGGCTTCTGCTCACCCTGCGGGCCGGTTGCGGCAAGCGGCATCCGCCCGGTACCGACCTGGAAGTCGACGGCGGCCGCCCCGACACCGATCAGACTGGGCGCCTGGCTGGTGCCCTGAAGGGCCATTCCGTGACAGGTTGCGCAGTTGGCCGCGAAGAGCTTGCCGCCCTCCTCGATCTGGGCATCTGCGGCTGCGCTCGTCTCAGCGGTCGCGCTGGTGGTGAACAGCGCGTAGGCGCCGCCCGTGCTCAGCAGACCGATCGTGAGCAGTGCGACGGTGGCGAGCGGGCTGCGGCGACCTGCCTTGCGGTTCGAGGGTGCCTCTGACTTCTTCGACATGTTCTGTTTCGTTCCGATTCTCACTTGAGTACGTAGATGACCAGGAACAGCCCGATCCACACCACGTCGACGAAGTGCCAGTAGTACGAGACGACGATCGCGGTGGTCGCCTCCTTGTGGGTGAACACCTTGACTGCGAAGATTCGGCCGATGACCAGCAAGAATGCGATCAGACCACCCGTCACGTGGAGGCCGTGGAAACCTGTCGTGAGGTAGAACACCGAGCCGTAGGAGTCACTCGAGAGTCCGATGTGCTCGCTCACGAGATTCGCGTACTCGAAGATCTGGCCGACGACGAATGCCGCGCCCATGAAGTAGGTGAGGTAGAACCATTCGACCGTTCCCCACTTCCAGAACTGGAGTGCGGTGCCCGTGCGTCGGGGCTGGTTGCGCTCGGCCGCGAACACGCCCGCCTGGCAGGTGAACGACGAGAGCACGAGGATGATCGTGTTGATCAGCGAGTAGGTGACGTTGAGCTTTGCGGTCTGCTCCGACCACAACTCGGGAGACATCGATCGCAGTGTGAAGTAGATGGCAAACAGGCCCGCGAAGAACATGACTTCGCTGCCGAGCCACACGATCGTGCCAACGGCCACGATGTTGGGCCGCTGGACGGATGGCGCTGTGATCGAGCGCGATAGGGAGGCTGTGGTCACTCTTCCATTATGGTCGATTTCCGTCGCGCCAAATGTCATTCTGGGGGTCAGTCGGGGCCTGATCGTTAGGATTTGGGTCATGTCACCCGAGCGCACCTGGCCAATCATCCTGAGCACCCTCGTGGAGGGCGATGACCTGTCGATAAGCGATGCCGAATGGGCTATGCAGCAGGTGATGGCGGGGGAGGCAACCCAGGCTCAGCTGGCCGGCCTCCTTGTGGCGCTGCGCGTGAAAGGTGAGACGGTCGACGAGATCGTCGGTTTCCGCGACGCGGTGCTCGCCAACGCGCGGCCCCTGGCCGTCTCGCCGGATGTGCTCGACATCGTGGGCACGGGTGGCGACCCCTACGGGGCGGTACTGAACATCTCGTCGGTCGCGTCAATCGTCGCCGCCGCGGCCGGAGTGCCCGTGGTGAAGCACGGCAACCGCGGCGCCAGCTCGGCTTCGGGCGCATCCGACGTGCTGTCGGCACTCGGTCTCAACCTCGACATCACGCCCGACCGTGTGGCAGAGGTACTGAAGGAGACCGGCATCACCTTCGCGTTTGCCGCCCTCTTCCACCCCGGATTCCGCCACGCGGGGCCCACTCGCAAGGAACTGGGCATCTCGACCCTGTTCAACATCCTCGGGCCACTGTGCAATCCGGCCCGACCCAACGCCTCCGCGGTCGGCGTCGCAAGCCTGGAGCGGGTGCCACTCGTCGTCGGTGTCTTCCAGACGCGCGGCGCGACCGCACTGGTGTACCGCGGCGATGACGGCATCGACAAGCTCACGACGACCGGCCACAGCCACATCTGGGAGGTCTCCCGCGGATTCGTCACCGAGCACGACCTCGATCCCGCCGATCTGGGGATCCCGCGCGCCGACATCCAGTCGCTGCTGGGAGCGGATGCCGCGCACAACGCGTCAGTGGCGCGAGCAGTGCTCGCGGGGGAGCCGGGTCCGGTGCGTGACATCGTGCTGCTGAACGCCGCGGGCGGGCTCGCCGCCTACGAGTTGTCGCGGGAGCCTGAGTTGCTGCAGGAGCCGATCATTGAGCGGCTGGCGACGCAACTAGAGCGCGCGGCATCCGTCATCGACTCCGGGGCAGCATCGGCAAAGCTCGACGAGTGGATCGAGGCGACAAACCGGTAGGGATCTCGACGAGCTCGATCACCGGGCTCGATCACCGGGTCAGCGCACGTCGTCATCCACCCAGTCGAGAGTCTTTGAGACGGCCTTGCGCCAGTTGCGTAGCAGGCGCTCGCGCTCATCGTCGGGCATTGACGGCAGCCACCGCCCACCCTCACGCCAGTTGGCGCGCAGCTCGTCGAGACCCGACCAGAAGCCGACCGCGAGGCCGGCGGCGTAGGCAGCGCCGAGCGCGGTGGTCTCGGCGACGACCGGGCGGATGACGGGTACCCCGAGCAGGTCGGCTTGAAACTGCATCAGCTCGGAGTTCGCGATCATTCCACCGTCGACCTTGAGCTCGGTGAGGTCGACGCCAGCATCGGCGTTGACAGCGTCCAGTACCTCACGGGTCTGGAACGCCGTGGACTCGAGCGCAGCGCGAGCGATGTGTCCCTTGTTGGAGAACCGTGTGAGGCCGAGGATCGCACCCCGCGCATCCGGTCGCCAGTGCGGCGCGAACAGTCCGGAGAAGGCGGGCACGAAGTAGACGTTGCCGTTGTCGTCGACGGTGCGCGCGAGCGCCTCGACATCCGATGCCTTCGAGATGATGCCGAGATTATCCCGCAGCCACTGCACCAGTGAACCGGTCACGGCGATCGAGCCCTCGAGGGCGTAGTGGGTCGGCCCATCGCCGAGCTTGTAGGCGACGGTGGTGATCAGGCCATTGCGGGAGTGGACGATGTCCTCGCCGGTGTTCACGATGAGGAAGTTGCCCGTGCCATAGGTGTTCTTCGACTCGCCGACGCCGAACGCGGCCTGGCCGAATGTCGCGGCCTGCTGGTCGCCCAGCATCCCTGCGACCGGGACCTCGCGCAGCAGGTTCTGCAGTTCGACCGTTCCGAAGATCTCCGATGAGCTGCGGATCTCGGGGAGCAGGGCGGCGGGTACGTCGAAGGCGGCGAGAAGCTCGGGATCCCAGGCGCAGGTGGCCAGGTCCATGAGCAGCGTGCGGCTCGCGTTGGTGACATCCGTGGCGTGCACGCCATCGTGGATGCCCCCTGTCAGGTTCCAGAGCAGCCAAGTGTCCATCGTGCCGAAGGCGAGCTCACCTGCCTCTGCGCGTGCCCGGACTCCTTCGACGTTCTCCAGAATCCAGGCGATTTTCGTCGCCGAGAAGTAGGTCGCCAAGGGAAGGCCGACCTTCTGCTTGAATCGATCGACATCACCCGCCGCGACGCGGTCGACTATCGACTGAGTGCGGGTGTCCTGCCAGACGATGGCGTTGTACACCGGAACTCCGGTGGTTCGGTCCCAGACGACCGTGGTCTCGCGCTGGTTGGTGATTCCCACAGCGGCGATGTCGTGCCGGGTGAGATTCGCCTTGCCCAGCGCCTGGCCGATCACTTCACGGGTGTTGTCCCAGATCTCGACCGGGTCGTGCTCGACCCATCCCGCCTGGGGAAAGTGCTGGCGGTGTTCCAGCTGTCCGACGGTGACGACGGCTCCGGCGTGATCGAAGATCATCGCCCGCGTGCTCGTGGTGCCCTGATCGAGCGAGAGCACGAATTTCGGAGTATCTGTGGTCATGTCGGCTCCTTCGTCGCACGGTCATTGCACCATATCAACGGCCGGCGGGCCCACCGCGGCCAGGTACCGCCACTCGCCAGCGTCGCGCAGGAACCGACTGTTCTCATGTTGCTCGCCGCTGCCTGCGGGGGATCGGTAGTGGGCGACGAACTCGACGGTGCCTTCGGTATCGAGCAACGCACCCTTCGACCGCCCGATGATGTCGAGCCTGTACCAGCGCAGGTCGGGGTCGAGTTGCAGTGAGCGCGGTCGAGTCGTCGGATGCCATGACTTCAGCAGATAGTCGGCATCGCCGAGCGCGAACGCCGTGAAGCGGCTGCGCATGAGTCGTTCGGCCGTGGGCGCGGTCACACGACCATCGATGATGGGTGCGCAGCATTCGCTCAAGGGCATGCCGCTCAGACAGGGGCAGCGCGTCACGCGAGCCGCCTCACGGGGTCAGTGCGCTGACGTAGCGGTGGGCATCCCGGGCGACTGCGACCCAGGAATCGAGCTCTGTTGGCTGCGCGAAGCTGACCCATTCCCGCATGGTGCGAGTTCCCATGGTCACCACATCTGCGTCGCCAGCCGCGACCCGCGCCTGTGCCTCCGGCTCGGGAAGCTTGGCCACCATTCGGCCTTCGCGATTGATGAACACGAAGATGGAGTCATCAACGCTGAGTCCGCGTCCGTTGAACATGCGGCCGGCCTGTACGCCCGGGACTCCGAGGAAACGCTCGGCAACCTGATCCAGAAGGGACTCGCCGCGTTCGCGAGCCAACTGGCGATCTGATGGGCCGGTCGGCGCTGCCATTTGTCCCTCCAAGCGAGCGGTGTGTGCTGACCCCGGAAGTTTAGAGCCTGTCGCGAGCGTGACGCTCGAGCGGTTCGGCGTGCACGGCGTGCCGTGCCGCTCGCTCTAGGCTGGATGCCGTGTCCAAGGTACTGAGCAGTCTTCCCGTCGGCGAGCGCGTCGGCATCGCCTTCTCCGGAGGTCTCGATACCTCCTGCGCCGTCGCCTGGATGCGCGAGAAGGGTGCGGTGCCCTGCACCTACACGGCGGACATCGGCCAGTACGACGAGCCGAACATCGGCGAGGTGCCGGCGCGTGCGAAGGAGTACGGTGCCGAGATCGCCCGCCTCGTCGATGGGCGCGCGGCGCTCGTGGAGGAGGGGCTCGTTGCCCTTGCCTGTGGCGCATTCCACATCCGTTCCGGCGGAAAGACTTACTTCAACACGACTCCGCTGGGTCGCGTCGTCACCGGCACCCTGCTCGTGCGCGCGATGAAGGAGGACGACGTCGACATCTGGGGCGACGGCTCCACCTACAAGGGCAACGACATTGAGCGGTTCTACCGCTACGGACTGCTGGCCAACCCGCGCCTGCGCATCTACAAGCCCTGGCTGGATGCCGACTTCGTCGGCGAACTCGGCGGCCGCACGGAGATGAGCGAGTGGCTCGTTGCGCGCGGCTTTCCGTACCGCGACTCCACCGAGAAGGCGTACAGCACCGACGCCAACATCTGGGGTGCCACCCACGAGGCCAAGAACCTCGAGGAACTGAGCACCGGCCTCGACATCGTCGACCCCATCATGGGCGTGGCCAGCTGGCGTGACGATGTCGAGATCGCCACCGAGGAGGTGACGGTGCGCTACGAGGCGGGCCGTCCCGTCGCGATCAACGGCGTCGAATTCGCCGACCCGGTTGCTCTCGTCCTGGAGGCCAACGCGATCGGTGGACGCCACGGTCTTGGCGCATCCGATCAGATCGAGAACCGCATCATCGAGGCCAAGAGTCGCGGGATTTACGAGGCCCCCGGTATGGCGTTGCTGCACATCACCTACGAGCGACTGCTCAACGCGATCCACAACGAGGACACGATCGCCAACTACCACGCCGAGGGCCGCCGTCTGGGCCGCCTGATGTACGAGGGCCGCTGGCTCGACCCGCAGTCGCTCATGCTGCGCGAGTCACTGCAGCGCTGGGTCGGTTCAGCAGTGACGGGCGAGGTGACCCTGCGCCTGCGTCGCGGTGACGACTACACGATCCTCAACACGACCGGCCCGAACCTCAGCTACCACCCCGAGAAGCTGTCGATGGAGCGTGTCGGCGATGCCGCGTTCGGCCCCGGTGACCGCATTGGGCAGTTGACCATGCGCAACCTGGACATCGCCGACTCGCGCTCGCGTCTCGAGCAGTACGCGGCGATCGGCCTCATCGGTGGGCCGACGGCTGAGCTCGTCGGCGAACTCGAGGTGGGTGCCGCGAACCAGATCACCGGCGGCGCGGATGACACGGCTCTCGACCGCGCCACCGACGCCGCCAACGAGGCCTCCGCCTTCGAGCTCGGCACCGACTGAGTCACCGTCGGACCACCGCCGGACCCGCGCCGACTACCAGGTGGAGTCGCCGCGGATGATCACGTCCGAACCGCCGTCGATGAAGACGATCTGGCCACAGAGGTGGGCGTTCTCCTCGCTCGTCAGCCAGGCGAGGAGGTAGGCGACCGATCGCGGTTCGAAGATGCCGTTGAGCGGCATCGGAACCATCGTGGTGATCTGCTCGCGCTGCTCAGGGGTGGCGATGAGGTCTGCCGTCATCGGAGTCTCCACGACTCCCGGTGCGACGCCGTTGAGCGGGATCGATGCGCCCGCCCAGTCCGCCGTCGCCGCGTGGCGGCGGATCCAGAGCGCCAGCGCTCGCTTCGTCGTGCCATAGATCAGGCTCCCGAGCTGCGGGCCGCCGGCCTCGAGTTCGGCTCCACGGGCGAGGGCAGCCTTCTCGTCGCCCGCAAGGAGCGCGGTGAGGAGGGCGTCATCCGGCGGGAAGAGTGAAGCCATGGAGGCGGTTGCGACGGCGCGGGGCGCCGGGGAGCTGACCAACAGGGGGCGCAGGCCCTCGAGGGTGGCCACAGTGCCGAAGTAGTTGACCGCGACGGTGATGGCGGACGGGGTGGCCAGTCCCGCGTTGGCGATGACGGCGTCGATCCTGCCGCCGCTGAGTGCGGTGACCTTCTCGACAAGGGCGGCCCGGCCCTCGGCAGTGGAGAGATCCACCGTGACGTCGGCGTCGCGGATGTCGACTCCGATCACCGTGTGGCCTCGCTCGAGCAGGAGTTCTCTGGTTGCCTTGCCGATTCCGCTCGCGGCACCGGTGACGACGTAGGTACGGGACATGGCTTCGACCTTCCGATCAGTGGCGGGCGTCTGCCCGTCGAGACCATGCTCGTCCGGTTGTGCGCGGCCGGTTAGGGGATTTGGTCCCGCCCCTACCGGGACTGCGAGATCGGGCGCAGATGTACGCCCAGCTGGCCGTACCAATCGCGGACGGCCTGGGCCTGGGTCTCATCGCAGGTGTACCCGTAGCCGATGCTGACGTCCCAGTACTCGTAGCTGCTCACGTAGACGCGGTGGTCAAGTGTCCAGCCCGAGAGGTAGGTGAGCGCGAAGCAGTCCGCCATGGTTTCGGGATCTCCGCCGAACGCCTCGAGAGCGGTGTCGGTGGCATCCGGGTTGGTCATCTGGAGAACATGGGCGAACTCGTGGTAGGCGATCCCGGTTCGAAGCCAGTCCGTCATGTACGGCTGACCTGCGTCTGCCGCATCGAAGTGCACGGCGAACGGATCGTCGTACACGACGCAGGCGAGGACGTCTGCTTCGCACAGCGTGTCGGCATCATCGATCACCGTGGTGACGTGACCACCGCCGAGGTCATCGATCACTGCCTCGTAGGTGGTGCCGCTCGTATTCGAGCCCGCTTGCACTGACGCCTCGGAGACGAGATCCTTCAGCGTGGCCTCTTCCGATTGGATGCGACGGGTATCGGCTTCGACGCTTCCGGCGCTCCAGCGGTGCGACCAGGCCAGACGGGCGATGCTCTCGTAGCTGTCGAGGGGCACCAGTGAGCTCATGAGGCTGCCGTCGAGCAGACTTGCGGTCTCGAGCAGTTGCGCCATTGCGGTGCCGAAAGTCTCCTTCTTCTCGATGAGCTCGCGCTGGTGGTCCAGTTCGCGGTTCTGCTCGGCGATTCGGGAGTTGGCGGAGAGCAGCTGCACAACCAGAAAGATCACTGCGCCGATCGTGAGTGCCAGGGCCACGCCCAGCAGGATCACCGCGAGACGCTTCGGTCGAGCCGTCGGAGTTTCGCTCCCTGTGGGTGATTCCTCGACGAAGCTCTCCCCGACAGACGGGACTGCAGTTTCTTCGTCCGGCACGGACTCCTCCTCGCGTTCGTGAGAGTATATCGAGTCCGCGGTCGACCGGAATCAGGTGGGCACGGCCCGGCGACGCTGGCCGACGACGACACCGACGATCACGAGAAGAGTGCCCACGGCCTGTCGAATGCCGAAAGCCTCACCCGCGAGCAGGGTTCCCAGAAGCACACCGGTGACGGGATTGAGAAGTCCGACGAGTCCCACGGTGCCCGCCGGCAGGTGGCGGAGGCCAGCGAACCACGCGATGAAAGCAACCGCCGTCGCGATGACCGCAACATAGACGTAGCCCAAGACCGCGCTGGGTTCGCTGGCCGGCGGAGCGCCCTCCAGGATGACCGCGAAGGGAAGCACCACGAGCCCGCCGCCGATGAGCTGCCACGACGTCAGTGCGACGAGGGGCACCTCGGCTCCCCATCTCTTGGTGAGAATGAAGCCGATCGATGAGAGCACCATCGCCGCCAGCGAGGCGATGACTCCCCACCCGTCAACGGTGAGACCGCCCTCGAAGAGCAGCACGCCGACTCCGAGGAGGCCCACTGCGGCACCGATGACGCCGAACCGCGTGGGGCGTTCTCCCAGGAGCGGCCAAGCCAACAGGAGCAGCGCCGCTGCCGAGGTCGCCATGATTGTCGACGCTATGCCCGACGGCAGTCGTTGCGAGACCACGTAGATGAGCACGAAGAAAGCACCGACGTTGAGCGTGCCGAGCACGAGGGAACGCCACCACCACGAACCCCGAGGAAGACGGCGGGCGACCAGAAGCAGAATCAGGCCGGCGGGGAGTGCTCGAAGGAGGGCGCCCCACAGAGGCGCGTCCAGCGGAAGGAAGTGACGTGTGACGAAGTAGTTGGAGCCCCACGCGATCGGGGCGATCGCGGTGACGAGAATCCAGCGCCATTTACCTTCCATGGAAGTTATACTAGCTTCCATGGAAGACAGTCGTGGCGACATCGGAGATCGGGTGTCCCGCATCCAGAGCGAATGGCGTCGGGAGCGACCTGATGTCGACGTTCAGCCGCAGGGGATCATCGGGCGAGTACATCGGCTCGCGGCTTGGCTCACCGATGAGCTGACGGTGATCTACGGGCGCTACGGACTGGGGGAGGGGGAGTTCGACGTGCTCGCCGCGCTGAGGCGCGCCGGGCATCCTTTCGAGCGGGCTCCGGGGGAACTCGCCGACCACACGATGGTGACCACCGGGGCCATGACGAAGCGCATCGACCGTCTCGTCGCTCGCGGGCTGGTCGAACGGCGTGAGGTGGAGCAGGACGGCCGTCGCCGCATCGTGGCGCTCACCCCTGCGGGTCGGGTACTCATCGACGAGGCGTTCATGGAGCACATGGCCAACGAACGACGACTCGTCGACGAACTCGACGCCGACGACCAGGCCGCACTCGAGGCGATACTCACCCGTTGGCTCGCCGCTGGACCGGCGCGCTAGGGGAGCGGGGTGAGGTCGGGCTCGACGAATGCTGTCCGAGCCTCGTCCGAGGCGAGTCGGCCAGCGCTGTAGTGATCGTTGAGTCGATCCGGACGCAGCAACGCTGGTCGATGATCCACGAAGTCGCTGCTGGACGAGAACAGCTCCGTTCGGGCGTCATTGATGAGCCGCATCCACGCAGTCGTTCTGGTCTCGTGGTACTTGGACAGCAGGCCTGCGGCTATCGCCATTCGGCGAATGCCCCCGGTCATCGCGGCAACGGCCCGGTCGTAGCCATCGCGCTCCAACAGGATCCACGCGACCCGGACGTGCTCCCGGTGAGGGAAAGAAGTGAGGGTGCCGCGCTCGAACGCGGTCACCAGGTCAAGGTCATTCATGCCGATCAGACTCCCGTAGTAGTACGATTCTGAAGTAATATAGTACGATATCGTATTAACGAAGGGTACGTGCGATGGACAACTCACTGTCGGCACAGCTACTCGTCGCCGGTCACCGCGTGGGACGGATGCTCGAGGCTCGACTCCAAACACTCGACCTGAGCGCTGGTGAGGCCATGGTGCTGGCGACACTGGGGGAGCGGGCGCTCACGATGGGCGGCATCCAGGGGGCCCTGCACATCGGAGCATCGACGGCGACCAGCCTGGTGACGCGCCTCGAGCGGGCGGGCCGCGTCAGTCGGCGCCGTAACCCGGAGGATGCGCGGTCGATCGTCGTCGAGCTCACCGAGGCGGGCCGTGAGGTCTCAATCCTGGCGGCGCTCGCCTTCGACGAACTCGACGATCAGCTGCGCGGCGGGGAGCCCGCGGACGTCGACGCGCACCGCGCGTTCATGGAGCGCGTGGCGTCACTGAGCGAGGCGGGGTCATAGTGACCGAGGCGACCCCGATCGAAATCCGCGTGTGGGTCAAGCCGGGGAGTCGGAAAGGGCCCCTCGTACAGGAGGCCGACCGGAACACGGATCGGAACGTGGACCTGGTGGTCTATCTGCGGCAGCAGGCCGTCGATGGGCGCGCAAACGACGAACTCGTCGGCCTGCTGGGCGAGCACTTCGGTGTTGCCGCCCGCGATGTCCGCATCGTCAGCGGGTTCGCCTCGCGATTCAAACGCGTGGCGGTGGGCTGACTTTATCTGCGACTTGACATAATGCTGATTATCGGATGTGCCAGAACCGCACAAACCGGGCTCAGGCGCGCAAGAACGCCTTGATCGCCTCGACGACCAGCGCGTGGTCCTCTGTGTCGGGAAGTCCCGAGACGGTAGCCGTACCGACGATCGCCCCGCCGGCGACGCGGATCGGGAAACATCCGCCTGCGATGGCGTACTGGTACGGCTCGAGCCAGTCGGCAGGGTTGCGACCGCTTGCCTGGGCTTCGAGGCGCACTCGCAGTGTCGACGAATTGGTCAGCTTGGCCAGTCTGATCTTGCGGGCGATCCACAGGTCGTTGCTGGCGTTCGAACCCTCGGTGGCGCCGTGGGCGACGATCTGGTCGCCGCGCGAGACATCCCACGCGATTCCGAGGCCGCGAGTGGTCGCGAGCTCCATGATGACTCCCCCGAGTCGCCAGGCATCGGAATGAGAAAAACTCGAAAAAACGAGACGGTCTTCCTGTTCCTTGATACTGGCAATCTGTTCGCTCAGATCGGCTTCGCTCGTCATGGTTCTCCCTCTCGGTCGGTCGTCAGGCACTGCACGACGGCAGTTGCCGTCGCACGAGGTTGATCAGTTCGCGCGGCTCGTAGGCCTCGCTCGTGTTCAGAAGTTCACTGAGGGTCCACCAGCGGTGTGCGAGCACGTCCACTCGCTCCTCGTCGGTCCACAGTTCGCTGGATGGCTCGAAGCCATCGACCACGGCGGTGTAGAACTCGGCGTGACCGGTGTCGTGGTCGGCGTCATCCCACTCGACCGCGAAGTCGTGGGCCCACACGGGTGCGCCGAGATCCTCGATGACGAGGCCGGTCTCCTCGTGGAGCTCCCGCACCGCCGCATCGTGCTGCGACTCCCCCGGGTCCACTCCGCCACCCGGCGTGATCCATCGAGCGACGCCGCTGGTGTCCGGTGCCTTCGTGAGGAACAGAAGGATGCGGTCGTCCCGGTCGAACAGGAGCACCCGGCTCGTGAGGCGGTGCACGCCGGTCGCGCTCATCGTGGACTCAGCGGGACTGGGCGAGGAAGTCGGTGACATCGCCGACGTAGTGCGTGTGATTATCCGGTACCGGCTTCACGGCAGCCAGGGCGACCTCGGCGGCGAACTCCCCGACGTTATAGAGGCGACCCGCCGCTTCCTTGCGGGCCTCGATAGCCCCCGGGTTCGCGCGCTGGAGAAGGGTGGCCGTGATGGTTCCCTCGATCATGTCGCCCGAGACCACCACAAAGCCGACCCCGGCCTCGGTGAGCCCTGGGATCAGCCCGCGCAGCGCATCCTCTCCCGCGCGCTTGCTGAGCGCGACGGGAAGATACTCGGGCATCGTGGGAACGGTCTTGATGAAGTGTGCCTGGTGGCTCGTGACGAAGACGATGCGCGACCCCGCCCCCAGCAGCGGCCGCACCGCGGCGAGGAAGTTGACCTGGGCGTCGCGATTGAGCTGCATGGCGTAGTCCTCCGCCATTCCGCTCTCCATGCCGCCCGAGGCGTTGAGCACCAGAATGTCCAGCCCGCCGAACTCCTCGCGCACGCGGTCGACGAGCGCTGCGACGGAGTCGGAGTCGGTCAGGTCGGCGCCGATCGCGATCGCACTGCCGCCGGCTTCCTCGATCTGCGCAACGAGCTTCAGCGCGCGCGCCTCCTTGTTGCGGTAGTTGATGGCCACCCGAGCGCCGGCGCCAGCGAAGTAGCTTGCGGTGTCGGCACCGATACCGCGGGAGGATCCGGTGACGAGAACCCGCTTCCCGTCGAGAGAGTGCGGGGCTAGGGGGCTTTCAGACGCAGTATTCACGGTCTGACTTTAGCGTCAAGCGCCTGTCAGCGTTGGGGGCGTAGTGATACCGTCGAACCTGAGACGCGACCGCCCTAGGGAGCATGAGGAGTCCGACGCAATGCTGGTGGACCTGACGCAGTACCTGTGGATTCTGTGGTTGGCGCTCGTCGTGCTGTTCGTCGTGATCGAGCTGCTCACTCTGGAATTCACCTTCCTCATGATCGCCGCGGGAACTCTCATCGGCGGTCTCGGCGCCAACCTGATCGGCTGGCCGTGGTGGGTTCAGATCGGGCTCGCCGCAATACTGTCGGCCCTGCTCATCTTCACCATCCGGCCACTGCTGCTGATGACGCTGCACAAGAGCGGTGACAAGACGCCGAGCAACGTGGATGCGCTCTACGGCCAGGGAGCCCGCGTGATGCGCGACTTCTCCGAGGGATCGGGAATCGTCAAGCTCGACAACGGCGAGACGTGGACCGGCCGCCTCTCCCCTGCCGCGTCCGGAGCCGCGCTGTACGTCGGCGACCGCGTTGTCGTCACCCGCATCGATGGAGCCATCGCCGAGGTCACACCGCCAACCACCACTGAGGGCGCCGCCCTCGACGAAAGGACGCCAGATGCTTGACCCAGGAGCTTTCATCGGCCAATTGTTCGTGATCGTGCTTCTCGCGATTCTCGCGATCTTCGTGATCGTGGTGCTGTTCCGCTCGATCCGCATCATCCCCCAGGCCAACGCGGGCGTCGTCGAGCGCCTCGGCAAGTACCACAAGACGCTCATGCCGGGTCTGAACATCCTGGTGCCCTTCATCGACCGGGTGCGCCCGCTCATCGACATGCGCGAGCAGGTCGTCTCCTTCCCGCCGCAGCCGGTGATCACCGAGGACAACCTCGTCGTGTCGATCGACACCGTCGTCTACTTCCAGGTGACGGATGCCCGCGCAGCAACCTACGAGATCGCGAACTACCTCGGGGCCGTCGAACAGCTGACCACCACCACGTTGCGCAACGTCGTCGGTGGCTTGAACCTCGAGGAAGCCCTCACCAGCCGTGACAACATCAACGGCCAGCTGCGTGTCGTGCTCGATGAGGCGACCGGCAAGTGGGGCATCCGTGTCGGGCGTGTCGAGCTCAAGGCGATCGACCCGCCCCTGTCGATCCAGGACTCGATGGAGAAGCAGATGCGTGCCGAGCGGGACCGCCGAGCGCTCATCCTGACCGCCGAGGGAACCAAGCAGTCGGCGATCCTCACCGCTGAGGGTGCTCGCCAGGCGGCGATCCTCGAGGCCGAGGGTGAGGCCAAGGCCGCTGTGCTGCGCGCCCAGGGCGAGGCCGAGGCCATCACCACCGTCTTCGGCGCGATCCACGCGGGAAACCCCGACGCCAAACTGCTCGCCTACCAGTACCTGCAGACGCTTCCCAAGCTCGCCGAGGGTGACTCGAACAAGATGTGGATCATCCCGTCCGAGCTGACCGAGGCGCTCAAGGGCATCAGCGAGGGCTTCTTCGGTGGCAAGCCGCCGGCAGGCAAGTAGCCCGGCAACGCCCAGCGGCTACCTCTCCCCCGCGCGCCCGCGCGTGTTCGCCCATCGCGGGCTCGCCCTTGACGCGCCCGAGAACACTCTGCTCGCCTTCGCGAAGGCGATCGCGATCGGGGCCGAGTACATCGAGACCGATGTTCATGCGAGCCACGATGGGTTCCCGGTTGTCGCCCATGACCCCGATCTGACGCGCGTGGCTGGCCGCGATGTGAAGGTCGAGCAGCTCAGCATGGCCGAGCTGCGCCGGGTCGATCTGGGCGACGGCCAGGGATTCTGCTCTCTCTCCGACGCGCTCGATGGGTTTCCCGAGACGCGGTTCAACATCGACATCAAGTCGTCCGCTGCGGTGGAGCCGACGGTGCGCGCGATTCTCGCGCAGCGCGCGGGTGATCGCGTGCTGGTGTCCAGTTTCAGTGAGCGCAGGCGGGCCGCGGCGTTGCGTGAGCTCCCGGGTGTGGCGAGTTCGGCATCCGCAACTCGCTTCGCGACGGCTCTGCTGGCGGGCAAGGTGGGCCTCTCCCCCGTGATGCGTCGAGCACTGCGTGGGCTGGTGGCGGTGCAGGTTCCCGAGCGCGCCCTGGGTCTCTCGGTGACGACAGAGCGGATGATCGACCGGCTGCACTCCGCCAGTGTCGAGGTGCACATCTGGACCGTCAACGACCCGGATCGCATGCGCGAATTACTCGCTCTGGGCGTCGACGGGATCGTCACAGACCGTGCAGATCTCGCCCTCGAGGTTGTGCGCAGCCTGTGAACTGGCTGGGAACGGCGCACGCCTGAAAGGTTTTGCCCAGCTTCGGGGTTTATAACTATGAATCGACCGCGAAGTAAGAGGAGGCCACACAATGGCAGACCGTAGTTTGCGCGGAATGAGACTTGGGACCCAGAGCTTACAGAGCGAAGTGGGCGTGGAGTTCTCCCCGCGACAGAAGAGTGTGTACCGCGCCGCCGACGGCACGGAGTTCGAAGTGGTGTTCGCCGCCGACGCTGAGGTTCCCCAGCAGTGGGAGTCTCCGAAGACCGGTCAGGAGGGCATTCTCGTCGGTTCCGACGGTGAGCCCGTGATCCTCGACACGGCCGACGTGAAGGTGCCGCGCAGCCACTGGGACATGCTGCTCGAGCGGCGCACGCGCGCCGAGCTCGAGGAGCTGCTGCAGGAGCGCCTGGATTACCTGCGTTCCCGTCGTGGCCAGGAGAAGATCGGCGCGTAGGTAACGCCCCAGATCGTCACCCGCACCAGCGCCTCCAGCACGATCCCGGAGTGCATCTTGGAACGCCCCGTCGCCCTCTCAACGAAGGTGATGGGGTGTTCTGCTATCCGGTGTCCGGTGCGCTCGAGCTGCCACGCCAGTTCGACCTGGAAGCAGTAACCCTGCGACGACACGGCCGACAGGTCGAGATCGCGCAGAGCGCTCGCCCGGTACACCCGAAAACCTGCGGTGATGTCGCGGATGCTCGATCGAAGCGCAACCCGGGCGTACCAGTTGCCGGCGCGCGAGATCGCCTGCCGCACCCACGGCCAGTTGGCGACGGCGCCGCCCTTCACCCAGCGTGAGCCGATGACGAGATCGTTGCCGGCCCGGGCGAGCGCGAGCATGGCTGGGAGGCTGGCCGGGTCGTGGGATCCGTCCGCATCGATCTCGACCACGTACTGGTAGCCGCCGGAGAGGGCCACGTCGAAGCCGGCGAGGTAGGCGCGGCCGAGGCCGTCCTTCGCGTGCCGGTGGAGCACCGTGAGGTGCGGATCGGCGGCGGCGAGGCGCTCGGCGAGGTCTCCGGTGCCGTCGGGGCTCGCGTCATCCACCACCAGCAGATCGACCTCGGGCACCGACTGGCGCAGTCGCCCCACGATTCGTTCGAGGTTGTCGATCTCGTTGTAGGTCGGGATGATCACCAGGGTGTCAGCCACGACGCCTCCCAGGGGCTCGTGCGGCCAGCCCCGCAACGACCAGAGCGGCAAGGCCGAGGCCCGAGACGAACCATTCGAGTTCTCGTCCAGCGGCGACCGCGGGGGTGATCGTCGAGGAGAGCGCGACATCCTCGACCATGGTGCCCGGCGTGTACCAGGGCAGCTGGTCGACGATCGAGCCATCGGGTGCGATCACGGCGCTGAGCCCGACGGTGGAGATGTTGACCACGCTTCGTCCCGTCTCGATGGCGCGGATTCTCGCGATCGCCAGCTGCTGGGCAGACTCGTCGGTGCGCCCGAAGTCGGCATTGTTGGATGACGTGAAGATCGCGCGAGCGCCCTGCTCGACGGACTCGGTCAGGAGCTGATCGTCGACGATGTCGAAGCAGATGTTGATGCCCACCTTCGTTCCGTTGATGTCGAAGACCATGTCGGTCGTGCCGGGCGTGTACTCGCGACCCACGAGATCGATGAGGTCGGGGGCGAACGGTCGCCAGAACGCGCGGTCGGGAATGTACTCACCGAAGGGCACGGGATGCCTCTTGTCGTAGTAGTCGACGATGCCCTTGCCCGACTCCCAGAGGATCGACGTGTTGTAGGTCTTCTCGCCGCGCTGGGTGACCGCCCAGGTCACGAACGGCGCATTGAGCTGCTCCGACACGTAGTCGAAGACCTGTGCGGTGTAGGGGTCGTCCACCGGACTGTAGTCACTCGAGCCCTCAGGCCAGAGCACCACATCGACGTCGGTGCCGAACAGTGGAGCCGTGGCATCCAGCTGCGCCTGAAGCAGATCGCCGGGCTGGCGACTGTCGAAGTAGCCAGCCTTTCCATTGCCCTGCACGGCGGCGACTCGCAGGGTGCCGGCGTCGTCGACGGGCCACGCCGGCACGATCAGCACGAGGCTCACGAGCGCCACGGGGAGGCTAGCGCGCACGAGAGGGTCGACACCGACCTCGCGCGTCACCTGCACGACGAGCGCGGCGATCAACACGATGACGAAGCTCACCCCGGAGATGCCCAACCACGCGTATAGCGGCGCGAAGGGGCTGTCAGAGAGCGACATGCCCATCCGGCCCCAAGAGAAGCCCCCGTAGGGCCAGACTGCCGCCCAGGCCTCGCGGGCGGTCCAGAGCCCGGCCACGGCGACCGGCAGCAAACCGACCCGACCGAGTGTGGTCGGGAATGCGCGCGGGATCCACCGGTACGCGAGGGTGATCGCGAGGGCACCGGCCGCGAAGAACAGAGACTCGAGAACCGCCAGAGCCGACATCGGCAGCGGGCCGAGGAACAGCGAAGCCCACTGGATGTGGGTGAAGTAGAACGCCACTCCCCCGACGAATCCCACCAGCAGGGCGGAGCCGGCACGCCGCCCGATGAGGCTCAGGAGCACGAGCCCGACACCCACGAACGTCAGCGGCCAGATGCCCTTATCGGGAAATCCCGCGTCGATGATGGGCCCGGATGCCGCGGCGACAACAACCGCTGCCCACAGCGGCAAGACCGGCTTCACGCCGTCGGGCACAGGCATCACAACCGTAGAGCCTAAGCCACGCTGCTGTACGCGACGATCCCGCGACGGATCGCGTCGAGGGCCTTGCGCGCGGTGCGCCCCACGTCGCCATCGGCGACCACCGAGAGCTGGTCGAGCAGGTCGATCGTCTGCTTGGTCCAGCGCACGAAGTCGCCGGCGGCCATGTCGGCCTCCCGCAGTACGGCGTCGAGACTGGTGCCGCTCGCCCAGCGGTACATCGCCAGCGCGAGGCCCGTAGCCAGGGGTTGGCTGCCGGGAAGCTTGTGCAGCTGTTCGAGGTCGTCGAGCTCGCTCCACAGGGTGCCGGTCGCGTCGAATGCGGTGCGGAAGTTGCCGCGCGGCAGATGCCGATCGCCCAGCTGGCCCTCCTCGCGGCGAGGCTCGTAGACCAGGGTCGTGGCCATCGCTGCCACCGATGCCGGGTCCAGCTCGCGCCAGAACCCGCGGCGCAGCGACTCGGCCACGAGCAGGTCTCGCTCGCCGTAGATGCGTCGCAGCATCCGGCCGTCGGGACTGAGCGTGAGAGCGCCCTGCTCGCCCGGCAGCAGGTAGCCGAGTTCGACCAGCACGTCGGTGACGCGGTCGAAGATCTTCGCGACGGCACCCGTGCGCGTGCGGATCTGAGCGGTCAGCTGATCGGTCTCGCGCTTGAGCTTCCACCAGCGCTCGGCCCAGCGGGCGTGCGACTCGCGCTCGGGGCACGCGTGGCACGGATGCTGCTTCATGCGGCGGCGCAGATCGCCCAACTGGCGCTGGCGTCGGTCGCGTTCGGCGCGGCTCGCGGTGTTCGAGATGCCCTTGCGCTCGAGATCGGTCAGCTCGCGTCGAATCGTGGAGTACTCGGCGAAGTCACCCAGGTGGCACGTCATCGAGTTGCGGTAGCCCGCGAGCGACTCCTCCTGCGAACGCACTTTGCGCGCGAGATCGACGACGGCGCGATCGGCCTGGAACTGGGCGAAGCTCGACTCGAGAATCTCGCGGGTGCGATCGCGCCCGAACTGCTCGATCAGATTGACGGCCATGTTGTAGGTCGGCTTGAAGCTGGAGTTCAGCGGGTACGTTCGGCGGCTGGCCAGCGACGCGACGGCCTGCGGGTCGAGCCCGTCGGCCCACTGGATGACGGAGTGTCCCTCGACGTCGATGCCACGCCGCCCCGCTCGGCCTGTGAGCTGGGTGTACTCCCCCGGCGTGATCGGAACGCGTGCCTCGCCGTTGAACTTCTCGAGCTTCTCGAGCACGACGGTGCGGGCGGGCATGTTGATGCCCAACGCGAGGGTCTCGGTCGCGAAGACGACCTTGACCAGCTTCTTCTGGAAGAGCTCCTCGACGACCTCCTTGAAGGCGGGCAGGAGGCCTGCATGGTGAGCGGCGACCCCGCGCTCGAGCCCCGAGAGCCAGTCCCAGTAGCCGAGCACGGCGAGGTCCTCGTCGAGGAGGGTACGGCACCGATCCTCAACGATCGCGCGAATCTCATCGCGCTCCGGCACGGTGGTGAGCCGGATGCCCGCCCGCAGCACCTTGGAGACTGCCTGGTCGCATCCGATCCGGCTGAACACGAAGAAGATCGCCGGCAGGAGGTTCTTGCCCTCCAGCAGCTTCACGACGTCGGGACGGTCCATGCGCTGGTTCTCGGGGCGCCCGCCGCGCGAGTGGTAGCGACCGACATCCTTCATCTGCTTGGCGCTCAGCGTGCGGCCGCCGTAGCGTGCCATCTGAACGAGCTCGGGGTTGACCCGGTGGGTCGCGACGAGGCCCGATGAGTCGAACAGGTCGATGAGCTTCGTGCGCATGAGGATGTGCTGGTCGAGCGGTACGGGCCGCTCCTCCGACACGATCACCTCGGTGTCGCCCCGCACCGCCTGCAGCCAGTCGCCGAACTCCTCGGCGTTCGACACCGTCGCACTGAGCGACACCATGCGCACGTGCTGCGGAAGGTGGATTATGACCTCCTCCCATACCGCCCCGCGGAAGCGGTCGGCGAGGAAGTGCACCTCATCCATCACGACGCAGCTGAGGTTCTTGAGCAGGTCGGAGTCCGCGTAGAGCATGTTGCGCAGCACCTCGGTCGTCATCACGACGATCCGGGCGTGGGAGTTGATGTTCGTGTCGCCAGTGAGCAGCCCGACGTTCTCCGCGCCGTACTCCGCCGTCAGTTCCTGGAACTTCTGGTTGCTGAGAGCCTTCATCGGCGCTGTGTAGAAGACCTTGTCCTCGGATGTCTGCATCGCCCGGTAGATCGCGAACTCGGCGATGATCGTCTTGCCCGCGCCGGTGGGGGCCGCGACCAGCACGCTCTTGCCGTCTTCCACGACAGAGCACGCGGCGATCTGGAACTCGTCAAGGTCGAAGCGCTGGCGCGCGCGGAAGGTCTCGAGCACGGGGAGTCCTCGGCGTCGCTTGGCTGCAGCGAAGCGCTCTGCCGGGGACAGCTGGTCGGTCATTTGGTTCCAGCCTAGGCGCGATGGGACGCGGCGCAGGTCAGGCTGGCGTGCCCGGTACGGATGCCGCGGCATCCGTCTCGTGAAGGAGTCCCAGGCGCTCGCCCAGAAGTAGCGCCGCGCCGGCGACGGCCATGACCGCGGCGGACCCGAGCAGCACAGTGCTCACTCCGCCCGCGGTCGGTGTGCCGCCGCCGATCTGTTCCACGATGCCGCTGGTGATCACCACGGCAAGCCCGCCGAGGGCGATGAGAGGCATGAGCATGAAGCTCGTGGCCTCGCCCGACTGCTGGGGAGGCACGACGCTCTGCACGCCGATCTGGGTGACCGAGTACGCCATGCCGCAGGCCAGCCCGGCCAAGGCCAGAGCCGCCAGATAGACGGGCAGGATGCTCGCGGTCGAGATGAGTGTGAGGCCGCCGGCACCGACGATGGTTGCGAACGCCAGAACTCGCGTCGCCGGGAAGCGGGCGCAGAGCCATCCACCCACCGGACCCGACAGGGCCACCCCCACCGACCCGCTCACGAACAGCAGACCCGCCTGCTGGGCGGGGAAGCCCCGGATCACCTGGAGGTCGAAGGTGGCCATGAGGATGAAGATGTTGACGCCCATGTTGCCGATGGTGCCGACGGCGATCAGGGCGACATAGGGACGGTTGCGCAGCAGTCGCGGATGGACCAGGGGGCTGGCCGCCCTGCGCTCGACAAGGGCGAAGACGACGAGTCCCGCCACTCCCGCGATCATGAGACCCCAGGTGAGCGCCGAGCGCCAGCCGTAGGGACCGATGTTGTCGATTCCCAGGCTGAGCAGGGTGAGCCCCAGCATGACCGTCAGGGCGCCCCACCAGTCGATGCTCGCCAGCGATCGATCGATCGTGTCGTTGCGCGACTCGTGCACCCGCAGACTCCCGAGGATGGCCACCACGGCCAGGGGAACGTTGATCCAGAACACCCACTGCCAGCCCACGGTGGAGGCGAACACTCCCCCGACGACCGGACCGAGCGCGGTCCCGACGCCGGAGAGCCCGATCATGGCTCCGACCACCTCCGGACGCTCCCGGGGGGTCGTGTCGTTGGAGATCAACGCGAAGGCGTTCGGGATGATGAGCGCGGCACCGATGCCCTGTACCGCCCGGCTGATGACGAGCGGGACGAGTTCAGTGCTCAGGCCGCAGATCAGAGACGTGACGGCGAAGAGAGCGAGCCCGACGATGAGCGTGCGTCGTCGGCCGACGAGGTCCCCGATGCGACCGGCGGGAATGGTGAACGCACCGATCGCGAGCAGATACGCACTCACCAACCACTGCAGGTCGGTGACCTGGTAGCCGAGCCCCTTGGCGATGGTCGGCATCGCGAGGCCGAGAGAGAAGAAGTCGAGCTGCACGCACAGCAGGGCGATACCGACCGGAAAGAACCTGAGACTGCTTCGCAGCGCCGACATGCAGCAATGCTAGGCGATGGACGCCTCGAGGTCGGCGGCCCGGCGCGCGACCCCCCGGTCGTGGATCCAGGCGACCAGCGCCGCGGTGAAGTAGAGCAGCACCATGGGAATCGCGAGCAGGAACATCGAGATGATGTCAGCGGCGGGCGTCGCGATGGCCGTGAACAGGCAGATGACCAGGATGGCGATGCGCCAGCCCTTGAGGATCGCCGCCGCCGACAGCACACCGACGAAGTTCAGCAGCACCAGGAATACCGGCAGCACGAAGGCGATACCGATCGCGAGCACGAGTTTGATCACGAAGTCGTAGTAGGTGCGGGCATCCAGCAGGGTGCCCTCCTCGGGAGCCGAGAACGAGGTGAGCAACTGCACCATGTGCGGGAACAGGAACCACCCGCTCGCCGCACCCGCGAAGAACAGGGGCACAGCCGAGAAGAAGAAGCCGAAGGTGTAGCGCTTCTCACGGCTGGTGAGGCCCGGAACCAGGAACGCGAAGATCTGGTACAGCCAGATCGGGCTCGCGATGACGATCGCGATGGTGACCGAGATCGAGATGCGCAGATCGAATGCGCCCGTCACGGTCGTGTAGATGATCTGCGCGTTGCGCTGCTCGGCGATCTGGTTGATCGGCACTCGCAGGGAGTCGATCACGTAGGGGGCGAGGAAGTAACCCGCCACGACTGCCACGAGAATGGCGATCGCCGAGATGACGAGACGCTTGCGCAATTCACGGAGGTGTTCGCCGAGCGACATGCGCTCGTCGCCCTTGTTGCGCCACCGCCCGGAGCGGGTGGCCACGCGAACTAGGGCTTCGGCTTGGTGGCCTTGGGCGCGGCCTTGGGGGCCGTGCTCCTGGCCGTCGTCGTCTTCGCTGTGCTGGCCTTCGGAGCCTCGGGCTCCTCGTCCTCGACAGGCGCCGCGTCATCGTCCTTCATGGTCTTGACCTCGCTGCGGAAGATGCGCATCGACTGCCCGATGCTGCGTGCGAGCCCCGGAAGCTTCGGCGCTCCGAACAACAGGAGCACGACTGCCAGAATGACGATCAGGTGGGGCCAGCCAAATGCATTGCCGAACATGGTCAAACTCCCTCGGGGACGTGTCAGTTCATGATACCCAGTCGGCGGGCCACTCGCGCTGAGCGGCGGCCGGGCCGGTGATGCGGCGGGCGCGCGCCATCCGTCGCTCGTGTCGTTGGCGTCGCAGCTCGGCGCGATGCGCCCGCCGAGCCGCCTCTCGGTCACGGATGTCGCGCACCTCGGCAAGCACGGCAATCTCGGGCTTCACGAGCACCGGGTCGTCCACCTCGAGCAGCGCGCTGCGCTCGGCGAGGTCTGTCAGGTCATCGGTGAGAGTCAGGAACTTGCGGAACAACCACCAGGCGAACAGGGCGAGCATGACGGCCAGCGCGAGCACCAGGCCGGTCCAGATCAGCAGCCATGCCCACCAGGGGATGATCTCGACAGGCTCGATCACCGGTACCGGTCCGCCCCAGCAGCCGCCCACTCGGCGACGACGGCGCGGGCCTCCGGCGGCGCGACCACTGTCGCGACCCCCGGCATGCTCGCGATCAGCCGCTTGAGGCCGTGGTAGTGCGAGACGCGCACGGTCGTGCGCACTCTCCCGTCGACGATCGTCGAGGTCGCGCCGTCGGGCACGTAGTCGGCCAACAGCGCTTCGGCCCCGGCTGCCACATCGATGGTCACCAGGAGGTCGTCGGCCGAGCCCTCGAAGAGGGTGTCCGGCAGGGTGACATCCGTCGCCCCATGGGTGATGGGCTCGTCGGTGACGATCGGATCCGAGATGCGGTCCAGCCGGAACGTGCGCACCGCCTCGCGCAGGTGGCACCAGCCGCGCAGGTACCAGTCCGCGTCCACCGACTCGACGCGCAGCGGGTCCACATGACGGTTCTCGTGCTCGCCGCGCGAGTTGAGGTAGTCGAACTTGAGCTGCACCCCGTGCTCGACGGCCTCGCGGATCAGGCGCAGCGTGTCATCCGTCTCGCTGGCTTCGACCGCGACCTGGCTGGGAACCGCCGACGCGCCGCGGGACAGCTTGGACTGCAACGAGGCGATCGCGGCGCGGTCGGCGTGCTCGGGCAACGCCGACAGGTACTGCAGGCCGGCGATCAGCGCTGCGGCCTCCCGGGCCGAGAACCGCGGCGAATCATCGATGGCGACGAGGTTCGTGAGCACGATCTCGTCGTTGAACTCGAAGTCGTCCCACGAGATGTCGAACAGGTCGCCGTGCTGGTACGACGCGGTCTCGCCGGGGATGCCGGACACGCTGATCAGGCGCACGGCGTCACGGATCTGCTCCTCGGGCACCCCGAAGTGAGCGGCGGTCTCGGCGACGCTCACCCGGTCGTGATCCATGAGGTACGGCACGAGCGAGAGCAGGAACGCGAGCTTGTCCTGCGCCTTCTGGGGCTGCGCGCGCTCAGCCATGGTCTGCCGCCGTTCGCATCAGCCGGTCGCGTACAGCGTCCCGAAGCTCGGGCGGGGAGATGACCAGCACCTCGGGTCCGAATCCGGCGAGCTCGTCGGCGAGGATGTTGGCGTCGGAGTAGTGCAGTTCGAGGTCTCCGGATGCCGCGGCGACAGTACCCCGTCGCTTGCCGAGGCGAGTGGCGGCATCCGATCCCGGCTCGACCTGCACCGTGGCGGTGTGGCTCCTCCAGACCTCCTCGAGCTCCGCGAGGGCACGCTCGGACTGGTCGGCTGCGGGCGGGGGGAAGGCCTTCGCGGTGATCGTCACGGGGCTGACGATGCGCCGCAGCAGGAACGTCTTCGTCGTGCCTGATTCGGGTTCCTGAGCATAGAGATGCCATCGACCCTGATGCTGCACCAGCGCGAGCGGGGCCACGGTGCGAAGACGCGGTGCGCCCTCCCCCGGCTTGAGGTAGGAGAACTGCACGATGACGTGCTTCTCGAGGGCCGAGCTCAATGGCTCGAACGCGGCATCCCGCACCCGCACCCGCGGTGCGTAGCCCAGCACGGGCTCTGTGGTGACGACGCCGAGCGAACGGAGCTTGATGATCGCGCGCCGGGACTCCCCCGAGAGCGATCCCTCCCGCCACACCATGGCCGCGAGGTTGAGCAGCGTGGTCTCCTCCGGCGAGAAGGTGATGTCGGCCGGAAGCTCGTACTCGCCTCTCGGGATGCGATAGCGCAGGTTCTGGTTATTGCCCGCCTGACCAGGGCTTTCCAGGGTCTCCAGCGGCACTCCGAGGTCGCGGATGTCGTCCTTGTCGCGCTCGAACTGGCGCTCGAGGTTCGAGTTGTCGCCCGAATGAGCGAACTTCTGGCGGTAGCCCTGCACCGTGGAGAGGATTTCGTTCTTGGTGAGCCCGGTGTCGGTCGCCAACAACGCCAGGACGAGACTGAAGAGTCTCTCCTCGACGGGAATCCTTGCTGCGGAGCTGGCTGGGGGCACGAGAGAAATCCTAATGTTCGTGACACCCGGCCGTGTCTGGTGCTGACTCTAGAAGATCCCCAGAATATCGAACACCAGCACGATGGTGTCGCCCTCGCTGACGCCCGTCGGGGCGCTACCCGAGGCGTAGCCCTCGCTCGGCGGGATCGAGACGATGACCTGCGAGCCGACCTTCTGGCCGATCAGGGCCTTCGCCCATCCCGGCGGCACACCGTTGGGATCATCGGCAGTGCTCGCCGCGGTGACGTTGACGGGATTTCCGTCGTCCCATGTCGACGTGAAGACCGTGCTTGCGCCCCACACGACGCCGGTGACCTGCGCGACGACGACGTCGCCCTTCTTCACCACTGCGCCGTTGCCCTGCTTGAGGGCTGCCCAGGCCAGGTCCTCACGGGGGGTGGAGCTGCCGAACGTGAAGCCGGGCTGGCCGTTGGGGGCCAGCACTACCGACGGGAAGCCGGCGGGGGCGAGCTGGTCGGCACCGGTGGCGCGCCCCGGGAAGACGCGCTGCGCATCCATGACGAGCACGATCGTGTCGGTTCCCTTCACGCCCGCGGTACTGGGGTCCACTCCGGGGAAGATGCTCTCGAAGCTCGCGGCCGAAGCCACGCGGGAGCCCACTGATGCGCACTGCAGCATCTGGCCGAGAGCGTCGCCGGCCCCAACGGTGCGCCGAATCGGCTGAGTCTTGTCGTAGCTCGACGCGGTGAGCACCTCACCAGTCGATCCCAGGAGCGCCGTGACCTGGAAGTCAACCACGTCGCCGGGGGCGACGATCGCGCCATCACCCTTCTCGAGCTCGGTGACCTCGGTCGACTTCGCCACGAGAGGCGTGGGGAATGTCGCCTTCGGGTCGGCGCCGAGAGCGCCGTCCGCTGTGACGAGAGCCGAGTTGGACCCGCTCGGGAACGCCGGAGTGCACGCGGAACTGAACGGCGCTCCGGTGCAGGCGGACAGGGAGACCAGCAGGCCTGCGGTCGCGAGAATTGCCGGGAGCTTGCGCACGAACACTCGTTTCTTGAGGGTGTCTTGAGGGGTGGATACCGCGAATACTCTACTCGCGGGCGGGCGTGGCTTCCTGCGAAGCAGCCCGGGCTGCGGCCTGTGCCTCACGGGCGGCCTTGCGCAGCGCCTTGTCACTCGCACTTCGGTCGCCGAGTGCTCCGGGCGTCCAGATCTCGACGTCCTCAGCGGTGTAATCGGACTTGGATGCGCGCCGCTTGAGGGCTGGCACGACAGTGCCCGGCGCGAGCCGTCGCGCGGTCAGCAGGAACCCCGTGTGACCGATCATGCGGTGGTCGGGGCGCACCGCCAGCCCCTCGACGTGCCAGGTGCGCACGAGCGTCTCGCTCGGCTCGGGATCGGTGAACTGCCCGGTCGCCCGAATCGCCTCGGCGACCCTCGAGAGCTGAGTCACCGTGGCGATGTAGCAGATGAGCACTCCGCCCGGGGTCAGCGCGGTCGCGCACACGTCCAAGCATTCCCACGGCGCGAGCATGTCGAGCACGATGCGGTCGACCGAGCCGGCCTCGAGGGTGGCGGGGAGCGCATCCTGTAGGTCTCCGACCATGACCGACCAGTTCTCGGGCTGGGCTCCCAGGAAGGCACCCACGTTGCCCTGCGCCACGTCAGCGAACTCCTGCCGGCGCTCGAATGACACGAGCCTGCCCGCCGGGCCGATGGCCCGAAGCAGCCACAGCGAGAGCGCCCCAGATCCCACCCCGGCCTCGACGACCGTGGCACCGGGGAAGATGTCGGCCTGGCCGAGTATCTGCGCTGCATCCTTCGGGTAGATGATGGCGGCTCCGCGGGGCATCGACATGACGAAGTCGGTGAGGAGGGGGCGTAGGGCGAGGTACTCGATGCCGTTGCTCGAGGTGACGACCGAGGCATCCGGAGCACCGATGATGAGGTCGTGGCTGAGTACGCCGTGGTGGGTGTGAAACTCGCCTCCCACCTCCAGAGTCACGGTGTTGAGTCGGCCCTTGGGGCCGGTCAGCTGCACTCGGTCGCCGGCTCGGAACGGCCCGCTCTGGCGGCGAATCGCGTCGCTCACATCGCCGCCGAGGTCGCGAGAACCCTGCCCAGGTCGGCCAGGGTGCGTCCTTCGAGGGTCGGCCACAGCACGTGCGCAGAACCCTCCTCGATGGGAACGATGAAGGGGATGCCCACGACGGTCGTGCCCGCCGCGCGAGCAGACGCGATGCCGGGCACCGAGTCCTCCAGTGCGACGCAGTAGCGGGGGTCGACGCCCAGCGCCGCAGCGCCCTTGAGATACGGTTCGGGATGCGGCTTGCTCGCGACAACGTCGTCTCCGGACACCACGGCGTCGAAGCCGTGGAAGCCGAGTCGGTCGGCGACATGATGGGCCATCCGGCCGATCGACATCGTGACGAGGGCGGTCGCGACACCAGCCTCCCGAATCTCGGTCAGCAGCTCGCGTGCTCCGGGGCGCCACGGGATTCCGAACTCGACGAGTTGCTCGAGTACCCGGTCGGTGAGGCGATCGATGATCTCGTCCTCGGTGAGGGTCACACCCTTGGCCTGGATGATTCGCGCCGACTCCCAAAGACCCGAGCCGACCAGTTGCAGCGCTTCCTCATGACTCCAGTCACCCCCGAAGTCGTGGATGAGCTCCGTCTCGGCGGCGATCCAGTAGGGCTCGGTGTTGACGAGTGTTCCGTCCATATCCCAGAGGACGGCGGCGGGGTGGCTGTGGGTCACAACCCACAATCGTAGTTCTATCCTTGTCAGAGGGCCGCCGACGGCGGAGCCCCGGCAGGGAGAGACGTGGCAGGCAGCAAATTCGCGGGCGAACGGCTACTCGTCGTCGCCTTCGAGGGCTGGAACGACGCTGGCGAGGCCGCGAGCGGTGCGGTACGCACTCTCAAGGAGGCCTTGGACCTCTACCCCATTGCCGAGGTGGACCCCGAGGACTACTTCGACTACCAGTTCAATCGGCCGTCGGTAGCGGCGGACGAGGACGGCAATCGGCAGATCGTCTGGCCCGCCGTCACCATCTACGGACCGACCCAGCCCAACTCCGGGCGACAGTCCGAGGTGTATCTGCTACTCGGCACCGAGCCGTCGCGCGGCTGGAAGACCTTCACCCGGGAAATTCTCGACACGGTCGACGAGAACGGCATCACCTCGATCATCTTCCTCGGAGCGATGCTTGCCGACGTGCCGCACTCACGGCCGATCTCGGTGTTCACGAGCAGCGAGAACGCCGCAGTGCGCTCCGAACTCGCCATCGAACGCAGCGGCTACGAGGGTCCGGTGGGAATTCTCTCCGTGCTGGCGGATGCCGCGGAGAAGATCGGCATCACGACGATGTCGATCTGGGCCTCGGTGCCCCACTACGTTCACAATGCTCCCTCGCCCAAGGCGACGCTGGCGATCATCGACAAGCTCGAGGAGATCATCGGCATCGACATCCCCCGCGGGGAGCTCGAGAGCGAGGCCGCGGCCTGGGAGAGCGGCATCGACGCACTCGCCGGCGATGATGACGACATGGCCAGCTACATCGAGCAGCTCGAACAGGCGCGCGACACTGTCGACTCCCCCGAGGCGAGCGGGGAGGCGATCGCTCAGGAGTTCGAGCGCTACCTTCGCCGTGGCGGCGACAAGCCCGACGCCGGTTCGGCCGGCGACGAGCCGTGGCGGCCCGCGCCGTAGCTTCCGGATAGCCGGTATCGATACGCCGCTGTGCGGCTACTCGACCAGCCGGACGCCCAGAAGTGCAGCAATCGCGTCGAGGTCACCGCCGCCCGGCGGCTGGTGGGCGGCGATCCGCGCGTCAACGCGCGCCAGTGCCGACGGGGTGTCGAGGTCGTCGGCGAGGGTCGTCCTGAGCTCCTGCGTGAGCGTGCCGTGCCGGCGGCCCGGGGTCGGGGCCCACGCCAGCCACGAGGTGAGTCTGGCCTGGGCCGACTCGAGCAGGGCATCCGTCCACTCCCACCCGCCGCGGTAGTGCTGGCTCAGGATCGCGAGACGGATCGCTCGCGGATCCACGCCCTGGTCGATCAGTCGTGAGACCAGCACGAGATTGCCGAGGGACTTGCTCATCGGCGTTCCCTGGTACGACACGAGGCCGACGTGGGACCACAGGTGGGCGTGCTGGTGGCCGGTGAGCGCAGCCGTGTGACCCGCGGTGAATTCGTGGTGGGGGAAGGCCAGATCGGCTCCCCCACCGTTGACGGCGATGGGAAGTTCCAGCAGTTGCTGTGCGATCACCGAGCACTCGATGTGCCAGCCCGGTCGCCCATCGCCGAGCACGGTGGTCCAGCTCGGGTCGCCGTCGATGTGACCGCGCCACAGCACCGGATCCAGCGGGTCCCGCTTGCCCTCTCGGTCAGGGTCGCCGCCGCGCTGAGCCGCCAGGGCGAGCATCGTCTCGCGATCCAGGCCGCTCTCCTGTCCCAGATGCCACGGGGACGCGATCGCAGCAGCTGCACTGTCGAAGTACAGGTCGTCGCCGACCGGGTAGGCGATACCGATATCGACGAGCCGCTTGACGGCCTCGGCGGCCGCGTCAATGGTGTCCGTGACGGCCACGTAGTCGTCGGGCGGGATGACGCCGAGCGCCTCCATGTCGCTCCGGAACAGGTCGATCTGGGTCGCCGCCAACTCGCGCCAGTCCACCCCGGTGTCCCTGGCGCGCTGAAGCAGCGGGTCGTCCACGTCCGTCGCGTTCTGCACGTAGTGCACATCGTGGCCGGCATCCAGCCAGAGTCGGATGAGGGTGTCGAACGCCAGGTAGGTCGCGGCATGGCCGATGTGCGTCGCGTCGTAGGGCGTGATCCCGCAGACGTAGATGCCGAGCACCGGCGTCTGCCGGGTCTCGATGACGTGGCCGGTCGCCGTGTCGTACAGGCGAGGTACTGGACCGTAGCCGTCCAGCCGGGGAACTGTCGGGCGCGCCCACGACCTCATAGCGGGCTGAGGATGCCGAGCGAGAGCAGCACGATCAGCGTGGTGCCGAGCAGGATGCGGTAGATCACGAAGGGCAGGAAGGAGCGCTTCTCGATGTACCTCATCAGGAAGGCGATCACGGCGTAGCCCACCACGAACGCGACGACTGTGGCGACGAGAGTCTCGGGATAGCCGTAAGCCCCCTCGGGCTCACCGAAGCTGTGCACGAGCTCGTACAGTCCGCTCCCGAAGACGGCCGGGATCGCGAGAAGGAATCCGTATCGGGCCGCCGCGGGCCTCGTGTAACCGAGCATTCGGCCCGCGGTCATCGTCGAACCGGAGCGGGAGACACCCGGGATCAGAGCGAGCACTTGGGCCAGGCCGATGATGATGCCGTGGCCGTAGGTCATCTGGTTCAGCTCGCGCACCCGGGGTGCGAGCAGGTCGGCGAGGCCGAGGATGATGCCGAACACGATCAGCACGATCGCGATGAGCCACAGGTCGCGGAACACCGAGCGGATGGTGTCCTGGGCGAGGAACCCGATGATGACGATCGGGATGGTGCCGATGATGATCAGCCAGCCGAGACGCACGTCCGGGTCATCCTTGGGGATGTTCACTGCGTGCGCGCCCTTGCTGGAGCCGAAATGCCGGAACCATCGACCGATGATGCGCACGATGTCCTTGCGGAAGTACAGGATCACCGCGAGCTCGGTGCCGAGCTGCGTGATGGCGGTGAACGTCGCGCCGGGGTCGGTCGCCGACGGCAGGAACTCGCCGGCGATGCGCAGGTGGGCACTCGAGGAGATGGGAAGGAACTCGGTCAGGCCCTGGATGAGCCCGAGGATGATCGCCTCGATGAATCCCACCGTGAACTCCTGCCTTAGTAGTTGAGCAGCAGGTCGCCGAGAACCCGCCTGCCAAACACTAATGCGTCAAGCGGCACCCGCTCGTCAACGCCGTGGAACATCGCGGGGAAGTCGAGATCCGCGGGCAGTTGCAGCGGCGCGAAACCGTAGCCCTTGATTCCCAGCTTCGCCAGCGCCTTGTTGTCGGTGCCACCGGAGAGCAGGTAGGGCAGCACCGGGGCACCCGGGTCGTGAGCCTGCAGAGAGCCGATCATCGCGTCGACCAGCGGCCCATCGAAGCTGTTCTCCAGGCCGATATCGCTGTGCATGACGACGATCTCGATGTCGTCGCCGATGAGCGCGCGCACTTCGGCGAGCACCTGCTCCTCCTCGCCGGGCAGGGTACGGATATCGATGAGCGCCTCGGCGGTGTCGGGAATCACGTTGTGCTTGTACCCCGCCTTCAGCAGGGTGGGGTTCGTCGTGGTGCGCAGGGTGGCCTGGATGAAGCCCGCGGCCGTGCCGGTCGAGAGCACGATCTCCTCAGGACCGAGGCGCTGCGGATCGACCTGCATGATGCGGGCGAGTTCTGAGACGAGCAGCTCAGTGGTCGCCGTCAGGTGCACAGGCCAATCTCGGCGCCCGAGCGTGGCGACGGCCTCCGCAAGCTTCGTGATGGCATTGTTCGGGATGACGCGGCTCCCGTGTGCGGCAACCCCGCGTGCCACGAGCTTGATCCACACCAGCGCCTTCTCGCCGGTCTGCAGCAGGTAGGAGCGCTGGCCGTTCAGGTGCACCGAGTAGCCGCCCACCTCGCTGATCGCCTCCGTAGCGCCCGCGAACAGCTCCGGCCGGTTGTCGACGACGTAGTGCGAGCCGAACACTCCCCCGTTCTCCTCGTCCGAGAAGAACGCGATGACCAGGTCGCGTGCGGGCCGCTTGCCGGCGCCGAGGATGTCCTGCAGGGCGGCGATGATCATCGCGTCCATGTTCTTCATGTCGACGGCGCCGCGGCCCCAGAGCAGCCCGTCACGGATGACGCCGCCGAACGGATCCACCGTCCAGTTGGTGGGGTCGGCGGGCACGACATCGGTGTGGCCGTGCACGACGAGCGCCGGCCTGGTGCGGTCGGCTCCCTCGACTCGAGCGATGACGCTCGTGCGGCCGGTCGCGGCATCCACGTACTCGGGAACCAGGTCGAGCTGCTCGAGCAGCGCACCGAGGTACTCCGCGGCGTCGGTCTCACCGTTGGACCGACCCTCACCGAAGTTGGTCGTGTCGAAGCGAATGAGCTCCTGGGCGATGCGGGCTGTGTCTTCGAGCTGCTCGGTCACAGTCACCACCGTACCCGCTGCATCCGTCTCGCGAATGTGACCTCGAGGTCATGCTATTCTCGTACGTCGGTGGTTCTGAAGTCAGGGAATCGCCACTGCGCGCGGATGGCGGAAATGGCAGACGCGCTAGCTTGAGGTGCTAGTGCCCGTATAGGGCGTGGGGGTTCAAGTCCCCCTTCGCGCACAGAATGAAGAAGAGCGTCACCCTCGGGTGGCGCTCTTCTTCGCTTCGGTCTCGGTCAGGTATGCGATGGTCGACGGCGGATCGCGGCCATCGCAAGCCCCGCCAGGATCACCATGCCCGCGACGCCGAGTAGTGGCAGCGGGTTGAGTCCCGTCGAGGCTAGAGCCGGGACGTCCTTGATGACTGAGACCGTGTTGTTGCTGTTGTTGGTGACGTAGACGGTCGCGCCGTCGGGACTGACAGCGACCGACCACGCGCCTGCCCCGGTCGGGAGTGCAACCGTGCTCAGCACTGTGGCGGAGGCAACGTCGATGACCAGCACGCTGGCGTCGCGCACGGCGACGTAGGCCTTCAACCCATCGGGGCTGAACGCGATGGACCAGGGGTTCTCACCCGAGGGTAACGGGACAATCGGGCTGCCCACGATGCTGTCGGTGGCAGTGTCGATCACCTCCACAGTTCCCGTACCACCACCCGCGTTGGCGATGTAGGCTTGGGCTCCGTCCGGGCTGAACTCCACCGAGTGCGGCGCCGATCCCGGCGCCAGGGCGATCACCGTGGCGCTGAGAGTGTCAGTCGCGACAGTGATGACCGAGATGGTGTCTGTGAAGTAGTTGGCCACATACGCTTTCGTGCCGTCGGGACTGAACGAGACTGCCACCGGGTACGACCCTGCGGGGAGCGCGATCACTGTTGGATCCAGCAGATCCGTTGCCCCGTCGATCACCGAGATGGTGTCGTTGTCGGCGTTGGCGACATAGGCCTTCGCGCCGTCGGGGCTGAACCTGACCGCATACGGGCCCGAGCCGACCGGCAGAACGATCGTCGAGGTGACGGTGTCGGTCGCAACGTCGATGACGGAAACGGTGTGGCTGAACGAGTTGGCAACGTACGCTTTGGTTCCGTCCGGGCTGAAGGCCACGGATCCCGGCGAGGCAGACCCGGGCAGAGCTATGGGGGTTGCCGCGAGCGTACCTGTGGCTGCGTCGATGACCTCGACGGTGTCGGTGCCCGTGTGGGCGACGTAGACCTTGGTGCCATCCGGGCTGACTGCCAACCCCGACGGTCCCGCGCTTCCCGGCAGCACGATGGTGGCTACCACACCAAGCGCAGCCCAGACCGGCCCTGCGACGGAGACGGACAGTGCGGTTGCCGCGATGATGGCGGCAATAGCACGGGACCTGTGGCGTGCACTCATGAGACTTCCTCTCGCGGCTCTCCCAGCACACGCTAGCTGAACCCTCCCGAGCCCAGCAAGGGAAAGCTCCGCCGACGGCAGATGCTCCGTGTGCGCTGGATCGCCTCGGCGGTTCTCTGCATGAGAACACTCTCATCAGCGCGGCACACCTGCGGGTGCGTCGGAGTCGATAATCAGAGGATGCTCGAAGCCCAGGTCGACGCGCGCCCTCGCTGGCGACCGTTCCGGTCTGTGCGGCTGCAGATTCTGGCGTCGATGCTGGCCGTTGCGGCGGCCGGCATGCTCGTCGCGGGCACCACGGCGTTCCTGGTTCAGAGGGCCAGCATCCTGGCGGGTGTGGAGTCCCGCCTGACGAATGCGATTCCCGATGTGAGTTTCATCGCCCTCGATTCCGGTGGCACCACTCTGGAAGAGGTGCTCACTGCGGTAGTTCAGCGCCTTCGACCGGGCACCGGGGAGTCGACGTTCGCCCTCACGGGCGCAGGCTCTGCGATCATCCCGGGCGGTGAGGTCGACTTCCACCTCGAGCAGGACCCGGCATTCGTCGACCGGGTGCTTGCGGAGACTGCGAACCGCGACGTGGTGAAGGGCACGGCGGTGACGGCCGATCGAGCCGTTCGGTACGTTGCCGTGCCCATCTCGATCGAGGGATCCGACCAGACGGGAGTCTTCGTCTTCGCCGTGGACGTGGATGGGGCCCTGGCCCCGATCAACGACGCCTTCCGCACGTTCGCGATCGTTGCGGCGGGCGCACTGGCGCTGGTGGCTCTGGTCGGGTGGTTCGTGTCCGGCCGTCTGCTCGCGCCCATCCGGCGGCTGCGCGAGACTGCGGCGCGGATCACTGCGAGCGACGTGAGTGAACGCATCGAGGTGACGGGAACCGATGACGTCTCCGACCTGGCAGTAACCGTCAACGGGATGCTCGACCGACTCGAATCGGCCCTGACCGGCCAACGACAGTTGCTTGACGATGTGGGCCACGAACTCAAGACTCCGATAACGATCGTTCGGGGTCACCTCGAACTCATGAATGCCGGCTCGCCGACCGACGTGGACGAGACGAAGGTGCTGGCGATCGACGAGCTCGATCGCATGAGCAGTCTCGTGCGCGACATCTCTGACCTAGCCCAGTCCCAGCGACCGATGCGGCTGTCGCTCGAGCCGACCGACATCGCAGCGCTCACCGAGCGCGCGCGGGTCAAGGCAAGCGCACTCTCGCGCACACACCAGTGGAATGTGCGGCAGACGGCGGATGTCACGGCTCGTGTTGATCCCGACCGCCTCACGCAGGCCCTGCTCCAGCTCGCGGCGAACGCTGTGACTCACGCCCCGGACAGCCCCTTGGTCGAGCTGGGGAGCACGGTGCGCGGCGATCGGTTGTATCTCTGGGTGCGCGATGACGGTCCTGGCATCGACCCGGAGGTGCAGAAGACGGTCTTCGAACGTTTTCGGCGCGGCGCCGTCGGCCGGGGCAGTTCGGGTTCCGGACTGGGGCTCGCCATCGTCGCCGTGATCGCTGAAGCGCACGGAGGCATCGCCCGGGTCGATTCCCGGCCCGGTGCCGGCGCGACATTCTTCATCGACATACCGTTCGTGCCCAGTACGTCGGAGGGGGAACATCCGTGAGCCGGATACTCATAGCGGAAGACGAAGCACGCATCTCCTCATTCGTGGAGAAGGGGCTGGTGGCGGCAGGGTTCGCGACCACCGTTGTCGAGAACGGCCTCGACGCCGTCGAGCTCGTTCTGGCCGGGAGTTGTGACTTGCTGGTACTCGACATCGGTCTGCCCGGCATTGACGGCTACGAAGTGATGCGTCGGCTTCGGGCCGCGGGCGCGTCGCTGCCCGTCATCGTGCTCACCGCGCGCACCTCCGCCGAGGACACCCTCGCCAGCCTGGAGGGCGGCGCCAACGACTACATGCCCAAACCCTTCCGCTTCGATGAGCTGCTCGCGCGCATTCGCCTTCGGCTTGCGGACGCGACGAAGGGTGTTACCGCGACACTCTCGGTGGCCGGGCTCGAGCTCGACCTCAGGACGCGTCGCGCGCTGGTGGAGGGGCGGGAAGTCGAACTCTCGGCCAGGGAATTCGCGCTGGCGGAGGAGCTCATGCGCAACGCCGATCGAGTGCTCAGCCGCGAGCAATTGCTCAGCAGGGTCTGGGGATACGACTTCGACCCGGGCTCGAACGTCGTCGACGTGTACGTCGGCTACCTGCGGGCGAAGTTGGGGGCCGCGCACATCGAGACGGTACGCGGAATGGGCTACCGACTGCGGTGAGTCGATAGCCCATTTCGGGGTGCTTCGGGAGGAGTCAGTGATCGCTTCCCGAGCCGCTGTTCTCGGAGCCGTGACCGCTGTTGTCTGTGCTCTCGCTCCCGTCCGAGCCGTGGCCACTGCTGTCGCTGCCGGTGCCGCTGGTGTCGGAGTCGTTGTCGTCGCTCACGTCGTCTGAGTCTGACCCGTTGTCGTCACCGATGTCGTCCGAGTCGACACCGTCGTCGTCGCCAACATCGTGGGTCGCGGGATCGTCAACGCCGTTGTCGTCACCGACGTCATGCGTGGCCGGGTCGTCGACGCCGTTGTCGTCACCCAGGTCGTGGGTGGCGGGGTCGTCGGTGAGAGTCGGTGAGGGCGACGGGCTGGAATCGAACGGGCTTGAATCGATGGATGCCTGGGCGACGGCGACTCCGCCGATGGACAGAACGATGGCGACCGCCACCGCGCCTGCGGTGATAGCGCCTCGAGTGCTGAATGCTGACATGTGCGGAAACCCTTCACTGGTGCCGGATCCCCCGGCGGCGGTGTGCGGCGTTGTGCCGTGATCACAGACTGACGGTCGAAAGTAAGGCAGCTACGAGGGCTGGATGAGACAGTTCTTACTTACTTCCGCCGCCGCTGGAACCGGAGTTCGATCCCGAGCCGCCCGACGACCCCGATCCGTTTGAGCTACCCGAGCCGCCCGACGACCCGGACTCGGACCCACCGCCGTCACTGCCACTGGTTCCGCCGTGATCATCCAGAGTCACCGAGATCGGCTCGGGTGCGGCAACCACCTGGGTGTCCGGGCTGGTCGTGTCTGCCGTATCCGAGTCCGCAGCACCGACCCCACCAGCCTCCAACCCGGGGGCGGCGGAAGATTCGGCCGTTGCCGACACTGGATGCGGTTCGCCGGTGACCTTGACGGCCGGCACCCCTATGGATGACCCCGCCTCATCCGCCACGCTCACTCCAGCGATGAGAATGGTGCCGAGTGCGACCGCGACGCCCGCAAGCACAGCGATGACAATCCACCCGAGGGCGGCGCGCAGACGGGACGCGATTGTCATGACCCCATTGTGTCGCGACGCTGCGCGACAGGGGATGAGAATCCTCTTAGGCGGAGGAGCTCACTCCTGGCCAGCCCGTTTGTATGCCGGTTCGCCGTACGACGCGGTAACGAGAATCGGGATGTGATCGCTCGAGCCTCGCGCGAGAGTCTCCACCCCTTCGATCGTGAAACCCTGCGAGGTGACGAAATCGAAGTGCCCGCGGAAGAACTTGTACGCGGTATAGGTGCGCCGGTCGCTCAGGGAGAGGTCGTAGCCGGTCTTCTTGACCCGCTCGCTGAGATTGTCCTTGAAGAGCGGGTAGTTGTAGTCGCCGACCATGATGATGGGTGCTCCCTCGCCGAGCTGCTGCAGCAGTTCGTGTGCAGCCTTGATCTGGGTGCGTCGCAGCGAGTTGAGTGCGGTGAGCGGTGCCGCGTGGAAGGAGGCGAGAACAAGCTCGTGGCCGGTCCCTCGGTCGACGAGTCGCGACCCGACGAGTCGCTCCGGGGTCGGCGAGAAGATCAGATCGTGCAGCGACTTCTTCAGCTCGAACGATTGGCTCGCCGCCTGCTCGTAGCGGTCCTTGCGATAGTAGACGGCGAGGCCCAGCCGGTTGCTCTTGGTCGCGTCGGCCAGGTGCAGGTTACCGATCTCCGCGGGCAGTTCCGCCGCGAACACCTCCTGGAGGCAGAGAGCGTCGAGATCCGGCGTCTTCGCGAGTTCGGCAAGTTCGCCGACGGCGCGGTGCTTGCGCAGGTTGTAACTGATGACTCGAATCACGGGGTTTCGCGTTCCTCTTCTTTGGCGAAGTGTCCAGCCTACTGCGGGTGGTTCGGTGCCATGGCACGACGGGATAGGAGCCGATACGCGAAACCTGCGACCAGAACGGCGACGCCGACCACGATCGACAGCGGCGGAAGGGTGATCACGAGTGCGAGGCATCCGGCGATGCCGAAGATCTGGAGTGCACGAGGATAGCGACGCTGCTCGCGGGGCTGGGTGATCGCCGACGCATTGGCGATCACGTAGTACAGCAGCACCCCGAACGACGAGAAACCGATCGCGCCGCGCAGGTCGACAGTGCCCACGAGCACGATCACGACAAGGGCGAGCGCGATCTCCGCCCGGTATGGCGCAGAGAATCGCGGATGCACGGCCGCAAGCCACCCGGGAAGATCGCGCTCCCGTGCCATGGCTAGGGTGGTGCGACCGATGCCCGCGATGAGGGCGAGGAGCGCGCCGAGCGAGGCGGCCGCGGCCCCCACGCGTACCACGGGGGTCGCCCAGTCCCATCCTGCGGCGCCCACTGTTGCTGAGAGCGGCGTGGGCGTTCCGGCTACGCCGTCGGGGCCGAGCACCCCGAGCACCACCACCCCGATGACGGCGTAGATGAGCACTGTCGCGCTCAGAGCCAGGGTTATCGCCAAGGGGATCGTGCGAGCGGGGTCTCGCACCTCCTCCCCCATGGTCGCGATCCGGGCGTAGCCCGCGAACGCGAAGAACAGCAGTCCCGCCGATTGCAGGATTCCGTACCAACCGCCGGCGACGAGGCTGCCCGTCACGGCCAGTGCCGGCAGACCGGTGGATGCCCCCGCCGCAACCACCACCGCGAGCACGACGAGCACGATCACCACGATCACGCGGGTCAGCAGCGCGGTGCGGGTGATGCCGAGGAGGTTCACGGTCGCCAGCGCGACCACCGCTGCGATCGCCACGGGACGCTCCCAGCCTGCAGGCGCAGCGTAGGCGGCGAAGGTGAGCGCCATCGCCGCGCACGACGCGGTCTTTCCGATGACGAAGCTCCATCCGGCGAAGAAGCCCCACCAATGCCCCAAGCGCTCACGGCCGTAGACATAGCTGCCGCCGGACGTGGGATAGACGGCAGCGAGCTGGGCAGACGAGGTCGCGTTCGCGAAGGCGACGAGAGCCGCCACCGCGAGGCCAACGAGCAGTCCCGATCCGGCCGCCTGCGCGGCGGGAGTGAAGGCGGCGAACACCCCGGCACCGATCATCGAGCCCAGACCGATGAGCGTGGCATCCGTCAGCCCGAGGCGTCTGGCGAGAGCGGGCCTGATGGACACAGCCGCACCCTACCCCTTGCGGGTGAACGGCATCGGTGGAGTAATCTGAGCAATTCACTTCACTGGGGAGGTCAGAATGAGTGACAGCACTGGGATTGCGGGGCCCGGCGACGCGTTCGACGACGAGACGCAGCCGCACCACCCGAAGCACCGGCGCGATGATGTGCCTGTCGACGCCGAGCCGTTGCTCAGCGAGTTCGGCGAGAACCCCGACACCTCGGCGACCGGCTGAACTCAGACGAAGCGGATGCCGCCCACGAGTCGGGTTCGCACGTCAAACAACTCGTTGCCCCCGATCGGCTGGGCACCCGGAAGTCCGTTGCGCAGGACGCCCGCCAGTACCGACTGACGCACAGCCGCCGCCGCAGCACCGCGCACGCTGCCCAGGAACGCGATCGGTTCGTCAAGGGCGTCATCCGGTAGCACGATGATGAGAGCACTGAATCTGACCCGCAATTGGCGGGAGATCACTTTCGCGCGGATAGCCAACTCGTGCATCGGCCGCTCCCCCGCGACTGCCTCACCGATGAGTTCGTTCTTGCGCACGCGCACGGGTCCCCCGAAGTCCTCGGAGAGCAGTGCGACGAGGCCCGTGGGGCCGAGCACGATGTGATCGATCTTGTCTTCGGGCGCGCCCGTCGCCACGTCGTGCCACACGGTGTACCCGATTCCCAGCGTGCTCAGGATGCGTGCGGTCGCCTCCTCGGCAAGCGCGTCGGCCAGGGTGTGGCGGATCTCGCGCGGCGCGGTGCGCAGCAGCGCCGGGTCGTACGGATCACCGAGCGTCACACCGCGACCCACCCACTCGCGCATCTGGGAGAGGAAGCGCTCGCGGCGCCATCCCCCGGGATGACCGTAGCTGCGCGGCTTGGGCCGGGTATCCTGCCTCGGGCGTGCGGGCTGGGCGGTGAACGTCGGGTTGTCCCCCCTGACGCCGCGCCCTGCGTCGTATGCCGCGCGCTTCTCCGGGCTGCCGATGCGCTCCCAGGCGAGTTGCACAGCGGTGAACCGCTTCGGGTCGCCGCCGGTGTCAGGGTGCGTCTCGCGCAACGCCTTGCGGAATGCCTTGCGAAGTTCGTCATCGCTCACGGATGCCGCAACTCCGAGCACCTCGTAGGGACTCAGCGACAGGGGGCTCTCCGACACCGACTCAGGATACCGGCGGCTGGCATCCAGCAAGCTGGGCGTAGATTGGTGACGTGACTACTACTCTCGCCGACATCCCACTGACCACCATCAAGGGCGAGGCCACGAGCCTCGGTGCCTACGCGGGCAAGGTGCTTCTCATCGTCAATGTCGCCTCTCGGTGCGGCCTCGCCCCGCAGTACGAGAAGCTCGAGGCGCTGCAGAAGAGGTACGAGTCGCGCGGGTTCACGGTGCTCGGCTTCCCCAGCAACCAGTTCCTCCAGGAGCTCGGCAAGAACGAGGCGATCGCCGAGTACTGCTCAGCGACCTGGGGTGTCACCTTCCCGATGTTCGACAAGGTCAAGGTCAACGGCAAGGGCGCACACCCGCTCTACCAGGAGCTCGTGAAGGCACCCTACGACGGTAGCTCCACGGACAAGGGCGGCAAGATCAAGTGGAACTTCGAGAAGTTCGTCATCACCCCGTCGGGTGAGGTTCACCGCTTCCTGCCGAACACGGAGCCGGATGACCCGGCCATCGTCTCGGTGATCGAGTCGGCACTGCCCGTCTGAGCCGCGGAGCTCCTGCAACAGCGGCGAGCGGACCTAACGGCCGCCGCCGCCTCCCCCGCCACCACCGCCTCCGGAGAATCCTCCGCCGTGCGAGCCGCCGGAGAAGCTTCCGCCCGAACTGCCGCGCCAGCCCGAGGAACTCGTGGATGGCGGCGGTGCCAGGGTCGTGCGGAATCCGCCGAGTGTGCTGGTGAAGGCTGAGACCTCGAAGCCGTTCGTGCCGACGAACCAGTCCGGTTTCTCGTCCAGCGCATCCACGTGCACCGCGAGTTCCTTCATCCAGCTCGTCTCGACACCCCACAGCACGGCCCACGGCAGCAACTTCTCGTAGAGCTTCACCAGTTGCAGGTTGTCGCCCACATCCACCCGGTCGGCGCCAGTGGCGCTTTGCAGCATCTGCAGTCGGTCCTTCTCGGCGAGATCGAGGTACACCTTCATACCCTTGAGGTAGTCCCGGGCATCCGCACCCTTGTCGGTGACCGTGCGGGAGCGCCAGGCCAGCGGGAGCGTGATGAAGACGGCGAAGAATGCGAAGACCATGGCGATGACGACGAGTGGACTGACGTTGAGGAAGACGAAGGCCATCAGCATGAGCAACCCCATCCCGACGAAGATCAGCAGGAACTCCACCAGAGGAATCAGGATGCCCGCCGCGACGCCCCTCGGCTTGCGCTGGTAGCCCTCGGCCAGCAATGACGCGTTGGCCTTGGATGACGCACCCTCGAGCCGCGCCATGAGCAGCTGGTCGCGGTGACCGAAGCCTTTGAGCGCCCCAGGCTGCGGATCGGCTCCGAACAGGTCGCCCAGCAGCTCGAGGTCGGTGGTGTCGGCTCCCGCGCTCGACAGATACTGCAGCGTGTAGGGCTCACTGATCGACGCGTCGACCGGGTAGGCCAGGATGCGCAGGTTGTGGCGCACAGCCAGTCGAACGAGCGCGGCGGGCAGGGCCGCTGAACCTCGCCCCACGAGGTGGGCGGCCTGCAGGATCGTCAGGTTCTCGGGCTCGCTGTACTGCGCCACGATGATGCCCCGTCCGGGTGCGCCGCGGCGCGAGCGCGCCCACAGCACGATCGACAGCACCACGCCGCCGATCACAGTGGCAAGGAGTCCACCCGAAGCCACGTGGGCCCACAGGGGCAGCGGCTGAGGGCCGGTGTAAGTGGGCTCGGGGGTGAGGAAGGTGTCGGCGGTGAATCCCACCGCCACGGTCAGGGTCTCCGCTGGCGCGAGATCCCCGACTGTCGCTGTGAACTCCAAGGGCCCGCCCTCGATCGTGCACGGGTTGTTCTCACCGTAGGCGCCCTGATAGCACGACGCCGCGCCCGTGATCGCGGACTCCAGGGCAGGGTCGACGTGCAGTGCCATGGACACCTCGCCGAAAGGCTGGTCCCAGCCCGTGCCGTTGACGTCCCAATAGAACTCGTCGTCGTCGGTGTCGGAGAAGTAGCGCACCGCGTTGGTCTGGCTGTAGCTGATCACGTAGGTCTGCACGCCCCGCACGAAAGCGTCGGTTCCCAGGGCGAGCTCGACGAAGTTGCCGGTGTAGTTCTGCTCGAACGGCACGGGGGCGCCCGAGGCATCCGTCACCGACTCGACGACGGTGTTCAGCGGCACGCCGTCGTAGTCGTTGGGGATCGCTCGAACGATGCCGCGGTTCTGGTCGAAGTCCGGGAAGCGCGCCACGATCGTCTCGACCACGGCCAGCCGCGAGGTGCCATCGGCGTCGCGACCCAGCGCGTAGTCGGCGTGGAACGAATCGAACGTGAAGTCGCTCGTGTCGGCGTGGGCGGCCGTGGGCACGGCGACGACGAAGAGCACGATCAGGGCAGCCAGTATGCGTCGCATCGGGTCGAGCCTAGCGGCGCGCGAGTACTCTGGAGCCATGACGAAGGTCATCTCTCACGAGCCGGACGCCAGCCGCTACACCCTCACGGTGGACGGCCAGGTTCTCGCGCTCGCCGACTACCGCATCAACGGCAATTCGATCTCGTTCAACCACACCTACACTCAGCCCAGCCACCGCGGGCAGGGCCTCGCGGCCGAGGTCGTCGACTACGCCATGAACGACGTGGAGTTGAATTCCACCCGCCGTGTGGTTCCCATGTGCTGGTACGTTGCGCAGTGGTTCGACGACCACCCCGAGCGATCAGGGCTGCTCACGCGATAGCGGTGATCGAGCTGGTTGAGCGGTGATCGAGCCCGTCCAGATCACCAGCCCTGAATTCCGAGATCGACGATCGACTTCAGCAGCCTCGCGTTGTACTCCACGCCCAACTGGTTCGGCACAGTGACCAGCACGGTGTCGGCGGCCTGCACGGCGGCATCCTTCGCGAGATCTTCCGCCAGCTGGTCGGGTTCGCCCACGTAGCTCTTGCCGAAGCGCGCGAGCCCACCGTCGAGGTAGCCGACCTGGTCCTCGCTGGTGCGCTCCCTGCCGAAGTAGGCCCAGTCCTCCTCGGAGGTCAGCGGGATGATACTGCGGCTCACCGACACGCGCGGCGCGCGCTCGTGGCCGGCCGCGGCGTACGCCTCCCGGTAGATCGCGATCTGCTCCGCCTGAAGCTCATCGAAGGGCACGCCGGTGTCCTCGGTGAGCAGGGTCGAGCTCATCAGGTTCATGCCCTGCTCGCCCGTCCACTGGGCGGTCGCGCGTGTGCCCGAACCCCACCAGATTCGATCGGCGAGTCCCGGCGACTGGGGTTCGATCGCGAGGATGCCCGGGCCGCGGGCCGCGCGTGCGACACCCGCCCCGGCGATCGCCGCGCGGAACACCTCCGTCTTGGTGCGCGCGTCATCGGCGTCGGTGCGGCCCTCGGCCGGCACGTAGCCGAAGTTCTCGTAGCCGTTCAGGGCGGTCTCGGGTGATCCACGGCTGAGGCCGAGTTGGAGCCTGCCACCGGCGATCAGGTCGGCGGCCGCGGCATCCTCGGCCATGTACAGGGGGTTCTCGTACCGCATGTCGATCACGGCGGTGCCAAGCTCGATCGTCGAGGTGCGGGCACCCATGGCGGCGAGCAGCGGGAATGGGCTCGCGAGCTGCCGGGCGAAGTGGTGTACGCGAACGTATGCACCGTCGAGACCCAACTCCTCGGCTGCGACCGCAAGTTCGATGGTCTGCAGGAGCGAGTCGGCGGCCGTGCGCACCTGCGAGCCGGGCACGGCCTGATAGTGGCCGAAGGAGAGGAATCCGATGCGCTTCACGGTGATACCAGCGTCGGCAGGCCGCGCCATATTCCCGGGACTTTCGGCCCTGCCCCGGCCGCCCACGTGGATCTACCGTGAACACATGGTTCCCTTTGGATTCGATCAGACAAATGGCAAGGCCGACGGACTCCTCGGCGATGACGGCGGGGCGCTGCCCGGCCCGGAGCAGCCGACAGTCGCGGGCTTCATGAGCAGCGTGTTGCGCTCCCCCGTGCTGAAGGACTCCGAGAACACCGATCCGGCGGTCACGAGCTACAGCGAAGAGCGCGGCTGACGCATCGCGGCGCTGCCGTCGAACTAGTCGGCGGTGGCGCATAGGCTCGTAGCTGATGCGACTACTGCTGATCCGCCACGGCCAGACCCCGTCGAACGTTGACGGACTTCTCGACACTGCACGCCCGGGCCCGGGACTCACCGAACTGGGCGAGCGTCAGGCTGCCGAGATTCCCGACGCCCTCAAGCACGAGGCCATCGATGGCATCTACGTGTCGGTACTCCGACGAACTCTCATCACGGCCACGCCGTTGATCGTGGATCGCGGGCTCGACCCGGTGGAGTTGCCGGGCATCCACGAGATCGAGGCAGGCGATCTCGAGATGCGACATGACCACGAGGCTTACCGCATCTACCTCGAGACTGCTTTCGCATGGGGGCTCGGCGACCTCGACCGCCGCATGCCCGGCGCCACCGACGGCCACGAGTTCTTCCGGCGTTTCGACGAGTCGATCGAATCGGTTTCCGGCAACAACGCGGTGGTGTTCAGTCACGGTGCCGCCATCCGCGTGTGGGTTGCCGGGCGTGCCATCAACGTGCCGCCGAGCTTCGCCGGCGAGCACGACATCCAGAACACCGGCGTCGTCGAACTCGACGGCTCACTTGAGGCGGGGTTCACACTGCTGTCGTGGCAGGGCACTCCCGTCGGCGGTTCCGACCTGTCGGATGACACGGCCGAAGATCCCACTGGCGAGACCCTCGACGAGGCACGCGCCGCGGACTGACTAGACCGCGACCATCGCGTCGAGCAGCTCCGTCAGGCCGACCGAGGCGACCCGTATCCGGTTGTCCCCGACACCGTGCGGCAACCAGACGACTGAATCGTGCAGGATGCCGCCGCACGAGTACACGACGTTGGGCACGTAACCCGGCTGCATCGCACCCGTCGAACGGATCATCGGTTCAGGAAGTACGGAGATCACTCTCCTCGGATCGTCCAGATCGAGAAGCATCGCTCCCATGGAGTAGACCCGCATCGGCCCGACTCCGTGCGTGATCACGAGCCAGCCCTCGTCGGTCTCGATCGGGCTGCCGCAGTTTCCCGACTTCACGATCTCCCACGGCAGCACAGGACCGCGAATGGCGGTCTCCCGCCCCCATGCGAGGCCATCGGGGGAATGCGCTAGACCGTTCGTCTCGCCATCCGAGCGCACCAGGGCGTAGAGCTCGCCGTTGATCGCACGCGGGAATGGCGCGATGCCCTTGTTCGTCGCGGCGGGTCCGGTGAGCGGGTGGCTCTCGAACGAGACCAGGTCGCTCGATGTCAGCAGCCTCGGGATGATGGCTCGCCCGTTGTAGGCGGTGTACGTGGCGCGGTATTCGGTGCTGCCGTCGTGGTGGGTGAAGAGCACGAGCCGAGCATCTTCGATTCCGTTGCGCTCGTCATCGATCACGGGCATGAGCACGCGCTGGCTCAGGGCAGTCTGGAGCGGGAACTCGGCACGGTAGCTCGACCAACGGCCCTCCGCCGACGTGATCGTCGGCGTCACGAGCGGCGTGTGCCTATCCTCGAACGCGAACGACTCCCCCGGCCCGATGACGCCAGTCACGAAGCCCAGGCTCGAGATGTGTCCCTCGCCGATCTGTCGTAACGAGACGACCACGCGCAGTTGGCCGCCGAGCAGGCCGGTCTGGTCGGGATGCGGCGCGATGCTCGGGTTGCACAGGGCCGCGCCCTCGACCGAGTACTCGTTGGTTACGGTGCCACCCATCACTGTGTGATGCGCGCTGCCCGACTCCATGTGCTCGCCGATGCGACCCAGCACGTAGTCGGCGTTGCGCGCGAACAAGGCTTCGAGGTCCGGATGCCTCGGCCCGAAAGCATCGAGCAGGTCGCGGGCTATCTGCCGCGCCCGTTCCGGTGTCAGCGCACGTACCCGCTCTGCGATGAGTTCGGCCTGGGGTTTCATCGGCGCGATGCTCTCGCCGGGGAGGAACAGTTGGGCGACGACGCGCGTCACGTCGTGGTCGAGCTCGAGGCCGGCGTCCCGTGCGATGAGGGTCACTGTTCCAGCACCCCGAGGCGGTGCGCCTGCTGCCAGGTGCTGAGAGCGGCGAGAGTCGACTCGGCCCCACGGTTGTCGTTGCGGCCGTCGCGCTCCAGGCCGTCGTAGCCTGCACCCGTCGTGAGATCGACCATGGGTGTGGTGCTGTCGTTGGCCCCCAGGAACCAGCGCCAGGCCAGCCCCACGGCGTTCAGCCAGCGCGGGTCACCGGTGACGTCGTGGGCCCGGGCGGCGGCATCCGCGATTGCGGCGACCTCGATGGGCTGCTGGTCGAACTGCGCTGCGATGTCTGCCGGACCGCGCCCCGTTGTGCCTGCCACAGAGAGGTGATCGTCACGAGTCTCGAGATCGAGAAGCGCATCGAGCATGGCGAGGCCTCCGTCGAGCACGGCGGGATTCTCCAGCGCGGCGCCGGCGGCTATCACCGCCTCAGCAAGCGATCCGTTCCCGTAGCGCAGACGATCCTCGGGCCAGGCCCACGCGGCGGTGGGCTGTTGCGGCACGATGTCGAGTGCGTCGAGGAGCAGGTACACGAGACGTCGGTCTCGGTCCCCCGCGAGTACGAGTTCGGCGGCGCCCAGAGCAGCGAACGCCATGGATCGCACGTGAGGTGATCGGGTGGCGACCAGGCGCATGAAGTGGGCGCGAGCGCCCCAGCGCAGGTCGGGGTTCCGCGCCGCCGCGGTGCCCAGTGCCCATGCCGAACGCCCCCACCAGTCTCCCAGCTCGGGTTCGTCGGTCCACTCGCCCGCGACCGACATACGGTTGTGTGAACGCCCACCGTCGTCGATTGCGCGAGTCAGGAATTCCAGAGAGGTCGTTGCGAGTCCGACGAGCTGGTCGCTGGGCTCGCGCACGGCGACGATCAGTGCCCGCGCGACGTCATCGACGCAGTAACCGTGCTCCTGACGGGGCACATCACCATCGGCGTGCTCGAACAGACCGATGTCATCGCTCAGGCTCACGAGATGGCTGTACACCGGCGACGAGATCCGGCGGTGCAGCGTCGTGCCTGTCACGCTCACGCGGCCCTGCTTGCGAGGATCGTAGCGGCGACCGCGTCGTACCGCGCGGCGATCTCGGTCCAGCTGGTGCCGAGGCTCACCCGCGTCGCCACCTCCGACATCAGACGGCCCTGCCCGGAGAAGACGGTGCGCAGCGCGGCCGCGATCGCCTGCGGGTTGCCGTGGTCGACGACCAGACCGGCGCCGCCGGTGAGCAGTTCCACGGCGTGCGGAAAGGCCGTGGCGACGACCGGGCGGGCGGCGGCGACCGCCTCGACCAGCACTCCCGACGTCACCTGATCGCGGTTGTCGTACGGCAGGAGCACGACGTCGGCCGACGTCACGTATTCGGCGAGGGCCGCGGCATCCAGGTACTCGTCGACAAATGTGACCATTGCCTCGACACCGAGTTCGCGGGCGATCTCTTTCAGCGAGTCCCGGTAGGCCTCGCCCTCGTGGGCGAGCACCTTCGGATGAGTTCTGCCGACGATCACGTATTCGGGCAGCGGATCGAGGTCACTCACTAGCGCGAGGGCGCGTATTCCCCACTCGATACCCTTGCCAGGTCCGATGAGTCCCCAGGTGACAATGCGGTGGCCGTCGATCTCCGCTGTGCTGAACATCGGGTCCGGCACACCGTGCGGGATCATCTGCACCCGACGCAGGTCGACGGCGTAGGTGGCTTCGAGGGTGGTGCGAGCGCGATCCGACATGACCACCACGGAGGTGGCTAGCTCGCAGACGCGCTCGAGAACGCGCTTCTGGTTGGGCGTCGGCCTCTCCAGCACAGTGTGCAGCACCACGATCGCTGGGGCCGTGAGTTGCTCGAGCACAGCGATGACCTCGTCACCGTCGGTGCCTCCGAAGATTCCGTACTCGTGCTGGACTATCGCGACATCGCAGGCATTGAGGGCCCGGATGCTCGCACTCATGCTCGAGGAATCCCCTGCCACCAGGTGCGCGGCGATCGGCAGCCGCGAGCCGAAGCGCCCCTCGGAGTCGTCGACTGGTCCATCCATCACCCGCACGATGGTCGCGCCACCGAGCCCGGAGCCAACGAACGCGGTGGCAAGAGACTGCGTGAATGTCGCCAGTCCGCACCTGGTCGGCGGGAACGTACTGAGAAATCCGTAGGTCGGCATGCGCGCACTCCACTCGTGGGGTGCCGGAGGGACCAGCGCTCCGTTGCTCTTGCTCAGTATGGGTGCCAGCGCGGGGCGCGGAGGCCGTTGACGGGAGCCTCACAGGTAGCCGCCCCCGTGGACGCCCAGCACCGTTCGCGTCGATCAGCCCAGATACTCCTCCGGCTCGACGGCCCGAACCCCGCGCCGATGGCACAGGTGCGGTCCGCTGAACGCGACCCGCGAGTTCTCGCAGGCCTCGTGCAGAGCGCGCAGCCACACGCGGTCGGCGTCGGTCAGCTGGTCGCCGCCGACACGTTCGTAGGTGACCACGACGGTGCTCGCCTCGAGTTCTGCCGCCAGCTCGCGAATGAACGCCCCGATGCGCGACGGGTCGTCCTCGTCCGGCGCCGGCGGCACATCCGTCGGCATGATCACCGGCAGTTGCCGCCGCCCTGCATCCAGGAACATCAACCAGACCTGGTGGCGGATCGCATTTCGCACCAGCTCGCGAACGCGTGCCACGATCTCGTCGTCGGTCTCGAGCGCCGCAGCGCTCACGTCATCGAAGTGAAGTGTCTCGGTCATGCCCCGAGTGTGCGGTCACGGATGCCGCCGCGCGCGTCGCGCGTGGCGATCTGTGGATGGTTGCCGCCTGTGTGCGGACTGCCCTCAACCGGCCGCGTCGTACGCCGCGCGCAGCCAGCCGATCAGCTCGGCATCGACCTGCGCCGGATCCGTCACCCGCACGCGATGGGTGACCATCGAGTTCCAGGAGCCGCTCGGCTCGACACGGGGCGAGGTGGCTAGGGCCGCGGCATCCCGCAGCTTGATGCCGACATCGAGCCGTTCGGCGGTCATCGCGACAATCGCGAACTTGGCCTTGCCGTTGAGCAGGCTGATGTAGGTGTCGGTGGGCGCCGTGCCGACGGGTCCGTGCTCGGCGAGGGTTGCGATCAGCTGGTCGACGACCGGTCGCCACTGGGCCTTCGCTCCGGCGAACTGCTTGTCGACACGCTCGGATGCCTCGGGGCGATCCTTGAACGTTCCGAAGATCGCCATACCGTGGCCCGAGCCGAGGTCGAAGTCCTCCTTCAGCCAGGCGAGCACGACGCTGGCCTTCGCATCCAGGATTCCCTTCTCGCCGGCCAGCCGCTTGAAGTCGGCGGGGTCGAGTCCCGTCTTGGCTTTGATCGCGTCGAGGTAGGCCTGAAAAGTCATGGGGTCGAGTGTAGGCCGTTCACGGTTCAGCCCGGATGGCGGTGCGCCTGCTGATCAGTCCGGTGCTGCGAACCACGGCGGGTACACCGCCACCTTGGTACGCACGCCTGCCGAGTCAAGGATGGCGCGCACACGATCCCGCTGCGGCTCATTGGCGACCCCGATCAACTGCACCGCCTCGAACGGCACGGAGTCCTTCACGAGCACCTCGGCCGCCAGAGCGTGATCGGTGTTGTGCAGACGGGCGAGCATCCGCAGTGCTTGATCGGATCCGCTGGCGAATCGGGTGAACGTGCCAGCCGCATCACCATCGGCGACCACGATGTCGCCATCAGCCAGATCGCCGAGCGCCTTGACAGTGCTCACGAGCGCCACCAGGTCGACGGATGCCGCGGCACGCGCCGCAGCCGACCACCGGGGTTCGGCGGCTCCCCGGCGCAGCTCGTTCCAGACGTCGGCGTCGGGCGTCAGGTACCACGGCACATACGCGGACACGGGCACCGCGCCCGCCTCCCCCACCGTCGCGGAGGACCGCAGCTCGCGGGCGAGCGGCGAGCTGAAGTCGACCTCGGGAACCTCGCCGGCGACCATCCCGCCGGCCCCGACAATGCCCGCGAGGTTGCGCAGGTGAGTCACGTGGAAGACACGCTGATCGAGCAGGTTCACCGGGGGTGCGCTCGGTGCTGAGCGAGGAGTTGCCGACCGGGGTGAGGTCACGCGCGGTGTGGCACTGCGAGCGGTGCGAGGCGGGCTGACCCGGGATGCCCGGGGCGGCACGACCGGGGTCTTCGGGTAGCAGATGTCGCACATACCCGCTTCGAATCCGTGGATGCACTCTGCCGAAGTCACATGTCCACGTTACTTCGCCTCGCTCGCTATATTGTTCGCATGACCGACTCAGAGACCATTCCCGCCCCCATCGCCGACCTCACCAAGGGCGTCTGGTGGTGGGTGCTGATCCGCGGCATCCTGGCCGTCGCCTTCGGAATCATCGCCCTCATCAACCCGGGATCCGCGATCCTCGCCTTCGCGATCGTCTTCGGCGCCTACGCGCTCGTCGATGGCATCTTCTCAGCCGTGCACGCGGTGCGGGTGCGCAACCAGCTCAAGGCGTGGGGCTGGCTTCTCGCGCAGGGCATCCTGTCGGCCATCGCCGGACTCATCGCCCTCATCATCCCTGGGCTGGTCGGTGTCTTCGGCGGCCTCGTGCTGCTGTGGACGATCGTCATCTGGAACATCACCCACGGTGTCGCGGGCATCCGGTCCGCCGCTGGCGCTGGCTCGGGCACTGCGAAGACGGTCGGCATCATCGCCGGCGTCCTGTCGATCCTGTTCGGCATCCTCCTGGGTGTGCTGATTCTGGTCACGCCCGGAGCCGCCCTGCTCGGCTTGGTCTGGCTGATCGGAATCTACGCGATTGTGTTCGGCATCATGCTCGTCGTCGCGGCGGTCCAGTCGCGCACGGGCAGCGCGAAGGGTGTTCCGGCCGCGGCTTAGCTCGGCTATTCGCTGTGGGAGGGCGTCGCCAGCGTGCTGCGCTTCTCCCACAGCAGGGCCTGCACCCGCATCGCCAGTTCCCTCAACAGCGCCCGATCGGTCGCCTCGAAACTGCGCGGCTTGTCATCGACCACGCACAACGCGCCGATGCGGTACCCGTCGGGTGCCTCGATGGGATAGCCAGCGTAGAACCGCACCGCATCGTCGCCGTGGGCCCAGTCCTTGTCGCGATAGGCGGGATCGAGGTGAATGTCCTCGATGATGAACACGTCCGCGGCGGTGATCGTGGTCGTGCAGACCGAGTCCCCGCGACAGATGTTTCCCTGGCTGCGCCCGGCCGACGACATCACCCACTGGCGATCGCTGTCGATGAGGTTGACTCCTGCTCCGGATGCCCCGAACAGGTCGCGAGCAGTGGTGACGATCTGGTCGAGTTCCTCGTCCCGTGGCGAGTCGAGGATGCCCATTTCCACGAGCGCGGCGAGCCGGGCATCCTCGTCGGTGGGAATTGTCTCGCGATGAACCCGGCTGTCTAGTCTGTGCGCCACGTTGTTCGCGATCTGGTCGGCCCAGCGCTTGTAGAGATCGCGACCGATCTGGTCGAGCACGCGGGCCTGTACGGGCTCGAAGGGGATGAAGCTGGCCGACGGATACTCGGCGCACACCTGCTCGGTGATGGAATTGAGACGATCGGTGTGAGCGTCGACCGCGAGACCGTAGACCCGTGGCATCCGCACCATGTTGCTGGCCAGCGGGATGCCGACGAAGTGAATGCTGGTGTTCGGCGCCCACCGCGCCAAGGTCTCGATGAGTTCGCGCACCGAGTGGCGCCAGAGATCGGCGGACCCGAACAGCACTGCCTCGAGGCCTCCGAGCGTGGAGACCACGGCGTCGTACTTGGCGAACTCGGGCGACGCCAGAACAGGCAGCGCATCTGCGGGCGTGAGATCGGGGGCCGCGCGCACATCCACGGTGGTGCCGCGACCGGTGAGAGCCGACAGACCCCTCGCGAGGTGACCGGCGAGGCCCTGATCATGCGACAGCACGCCGTAGCTGACCGCGATGCCGTTTCCCATCAGCAGCACCCGATCGACGTCGGAACCGGCCGCGTGCGCGGTGGGGCGATCGGTTGGCACGGGAAGAGCGCGCCAGGACTCAGACGATGACATCACCCAGGCGCGTGCGAAGGCTCGCATCAGGGCGTGGCTGAGTCGGTCGACCATGGCACTCCCCCCGAGTTCGAAACTTTCCCCGGTTACGACATTACGTCGCGAAAGCGCTTGCGGATCAGACCCCGCCCTGTCGGTGTTCGCTTTTCGCACGTCGCTCGAACTTGATGCGCGCGTTCTCCTCGTGCACGGCCGCCTGCGTCGCTCGTTCCACCACCAGCCACTCCGGCTTCTGCTCGAGCAACTGCTTGATCTCCGCCGTCGTCATGCTGGTGGGGGCGCCGGCCCGGGTGAGGCCGGACACCGAGATGCCGAGCTTCTGGGCCACGACCTGCTTGGGGTGCGGTCCCGTGCGCCGCAGCTCGACCAGCCACTCGGGCGGGTTGGCCTGCAGCTCGAGGAACTGGGTGCGCGTCACGAGCCCCTCCCGGAATTCTGCCGGGGCTGCTTGCAGGTAGATGCCGAGCTTCTTCGCGGCGGTCTCGGGCTTCATGGTCTGATCTGGCACCCCCCAAGGCTACCCGTGGTCGTGGCGCTAGCCTGAAGCCATGTCCGAGCCCTTCGCCGTTGCCTTCGTCGTGGGGGTCACGCCAGCCAAGTGGGCGCGAGTCTGGGGTGAGCGGATGCCGCGGCATCCGCTCACGCTGCTGCCCACGAGCGACGCTCTTGCCGCCCTCGACGCCGGGACGGCACAGGTGGCCCTGACGCGCCTGCCGGTGGACACCGAGTGCTACAACGTGATCCCGCTCTACACGGAGCAGGCGGTCGTGGTGGCGCCCAAGGATCACGCGATCGAGGCGCTCGATACCCTCACCCTCGCCGATCTCACCGACGAGACGGTGCTCGTGGGCGAGTGGGCGCCGACGATCGAGCTGGTCGCCGCGAACGTGGGGGTGACGGTGCTCCCCCAGTCGGTAGCACGCGCCCTCAGCCGTCGCGATGTCGTCGCTCGGCCGGTGACGGATGCCCCGACGACCCAGGTCGCGCTGGTGTGGCCGATCGACGGCTCGTCAGATCTCGTCGACGAGTTCATCGGCATCGTGCGCGGGCGCACCGCGAACAGCTCACGTGGACAGGTTGCCGTTCCGGAGGAGAAGCCCGCCGCGAGGCCGGCGGCCAAGCCGGGCGCCAAGTCCGGTGCCAAACCGGCGGCACGAGCGGGCGAGAAACCTCGGCGGGGTGCCCCCCCGCGGCCCCGCAAGCGATAGCTCGGCGACGGTCCTGTCAGGTGCGCGGCAGCTGCTGTGCGTCGGCCGCGATGGCCGTGAGGCGGCGCTGGCGCATCGCGAGGAATAGCGGAAAGGTGAACGCGAACGCGGTCAGCCCGCTCAGCACGATGTAGAGCCAGGCGCCTCGCATGCCGAGTCGACGTGACTCGACGACGATCAGGATGCATCCGGCAACGGCCACGACGAGCAGGTCGACAGTGAGCGACGACACCGCGGGTCCGCTGTTGACCCAGTCCCCCACGAAGTCGCGCAGCTGCACTATGGCCAGCGCGTTGAAGGTCCAGGTGCCCACGAGTCCCGCGATGGCGAGCACGAACCACGTGATCGCGAGCGGTGTCCAGTTCTTGGTCATGCTCCATTGTGCGCTGCACTGGTGCTGTTGCGCGTGCCCGGTCGCCGCTACCGTGGTCGCATGACGGATGCCACGGCCGACCCCACCCCGCCCGCTCCCCCGGTGACTGCCTCGGGCCGACCCCCTCGCCGCAGTGCCACCCCGGGCGTGTGGGCGCTGGCTGTCACGCTGTTTCCTGTGCTCTACACGGTGGTGGGTCTGATTCTCCTGGCGTTGGGCCAGGGTGCCAACGGGATCGGCGGCTTCGCCGAGGCTGCCTACGTGATGTTCTTCCTCGGCTTCCTCGTGGTGCCGGCGTGCCTGATCGTCGGTCTCGTTCTGGGGATCATCGCGCTCGCGTTCAGCCGCCCGCTGGGCAAGGTGCTCGGCGGCATCGCACTCGTGCTCATCGTCGCGGGTGTCGTTGCGCTCACGCTGGTGCTGATGGGTTCGAACAGCCCGCTGTTCTGGACCGACTTCTAGGGTTCGTGTTCCCATCGTCGGCGCGTGACACGCCGACGAATGTCACTGGCGATTGACACAATCGAACATATGTTCGACCATGGACAGATGTCCTCCGCCCTCGCAGTCGCGCCCGCGCACGCGGCTGTCGCTGCGTCGGCAGAGACCGCGACGACGGCAGACGCTGTGCAGGTAGCAGACACCGTGCAGGTAGCAGACACCGTGCAGGTAGCAGACACCGTGCAGGCGCTTCAGGAGCGCATCCGGTCGATGCAGGCGACCAAGCTCGACTCGCGACTGCTGCCCACGCATCCCGCGATCGCTGAGCTGCTGCCCGGCGGGGGGCTCCAGCAGGGCGCCGCCTACTCCGTGGAGCGGTCGGCGATGCTCGTCATGACGCTGTTGGCCGGGCCATCGGCGGCAGGCTCGTGGTGCGCTGTCGTGGGGGTTCCGGAGTTCGGGGTGGAGGCGGCATCCCGATTCGGTATCGACCTCGAGCGGCTGGTGCTCGTGCCCCACCCCGGCGATCAGTGGCTCGCCGTCACGGCGGCGGTAGCTGATGTGATGGGTGTCGTCGTCACGCGTCCGCCGAAGCAGGCTAGTGACGCGAGTGTGGCCCGGCTCTCGGCCCGCCTGCGCCAGCGCGGTGCGACCATGCTCGTGCTCGGAACCTGGCCGCAGAGCGAGGCGATGCTGTCGCTGTCCGACAGCGAGTGGTTCGGGGTGGGCGAAGGGCACGGGCATCTGGCCGCGCGCCAGGTGACGGTCACCGTGACCCACCGGCTGACCGGGCGGCCCAGGAGCGCGAGGCTGTGGCTTCCCGCCGCCGACGAGACCGTGCAGCGGGTCTCGCGGGCCGGTGGCGTCGCATCCGCTGCCCCGCTGGCGGCGACGGGATGAGCAGGCGACCCGGCGCTGGCGCCGGCCCTGGCACAGACCCGGGGGCCGGCCTGCCGCGAGTGGTGGTGCTGTGGTGCCCGGACTGGCCGGTCACCGCGGCGATCCGTGCGGCCGGGCTGCCGGCGGATGCCCCGGTCGCGCTGATCGCGAAGGGCGTCGTCTTCGCGTGCTCGGCCTCCGCTCGCGCCGAAGGGATCGCGCGCGGCCTGAGGCTGCGCGAGGCCCAGGCGCGTCTGCCGCACCTGACCGCGCTCGACTACGATCCCGCACTCGACAATCGCGCCTTCGAACCGCTCATCGCCGCTGTGGAACACCTGGTTCCGGGCGTGCAACTGGTGCGCCCTGGCGTGTGCGCCGTGCGCATCCGTGGCGCCGCCCGTTACTACGGCGGAGAGCGTGCGGCGGCGCTCGCGCTCACCTCGCAGCTCGACGAGCTCGGTGCCGGCGGCGCACGCGCTGGCATCGGCGACGGACTGTTCACTGCCGAGCAGGCGGCGCGCCGAGCCAATCCCGTGCACATCGTTGCCGAGGGTGGGGCGGCCGAGTTTCTCGCTCCGCTCGACGTGGGGTTGCTGGAGGAGGAGGGGCAGCCGGGCATCGTCACGCTGCTGCGGCGGCTGGGCATCCGCACGCTCGGGGAGTTCGCGCAGCTCGGCGCCGACGACGTGCGCCTGCGGTTCGGCGAACAGGGTGCCAGGGTGCACGCGCTGTCGGGCGGCCGCGACAGCCTGCCCCTGAGCCCGCGCACTCCCCCGCGCGACCTCGACGTGGTCGTCGACTTCGAGCCGGCCCTCGACCGCGTCGACCAGGTCGCGTTCGGGGTGCGCGCGGCGGCGGAACGGTTCATCGACGACCTCACCGCGGCGAAGCTCGTCTGCACCGCCATCCGGGTTCAGCTCGACTCCGACTCCGACGAGCGCTCGGAGCGGGTCTGGCTGCACCCGCGGTCGTTCACCGCGGCCGACGTCGTCGACCGGGTGCGCTGGCAGTTGCAGGGCTCAGGCGTGATCGATGCCGCCCTGAGCTCAGGCATCACGCGGGTCAGTGTGGCTCCCGAGGCTGTCGACGCGATCGGCAACCACGAGACCGGGCTCTGGGGGTCGGGACCCGACGAGCGCGTGCACCACGGGCTGTCCAGGGTGCAGAGCATGCTCGGTCACGGCGCCGTGCTCATGCCCGTGCTGTCGGGAGGTCGCACCCTGGCCGACCGCCAGCAGCTGGTGGCGTGGGGCGACCGCCCGGTGGCCGGCCGCTCCGCGGCCGAACCGTGGCCGGGCAGGCTGCCCGACCCGCTGCCGGGCACGGTGTTCGTGCCGCGGCATCCGGTGCACGTGCTGTCGAAGGCGGGCGAACCCGTCGCGATGGATGCCCGGGGCACCCTCACCGCGCCGCCCCGCCGTTTCTCCGCCGGTCGCACCGAGCTCACGATCACGCGCTGGGCCGGACCGTGGCCGCTCGACGAACGCTGGTGGACCTCCGGCGCCCGCGCCGCCTGGCGGTTCCAGGCCGTCGACTCGTCGGGGTGCGCGTGGCTGCTCGTGCTCGACTCCGGCGGCTGGTGGGCCGAAGCGAGGTACGACTGATGGGGTGGTCCAATCCGCCCATCCCGTGGTCGGAGTTCGAGCGCAACCTCTCCGACCTGTCCCGGCCGGGCTCGGCTCCCCCGGTGGGTGCCGATGGAGGTGACAGCCCGGCGTGGTCGTACAAGCGCAAGGGGTACGTTCCGCCCGCCGACCTCGCTCTGGTGGGCCCCGCGGTGGTGCCCTACGCGGAACTGCACGCCCACTCCAGCTTCAGCTTCCTCGACGGGGCGAGCATGCCCGAGTCGCTCGCCGAGGAGGCGGCGAGGCTGGGGTTGACCGCACTCGCCCTCACCGACCATGACGGTCTGTACGGCATCGTGCGCATGGCCGAGGCGGCCGCCTCGATCGGCACGACGGCCACGATCTTCGGTGCCGAGCTCTCGCTGGGGCTCACCGGTCCGCAGAACGGCGTGCCCGATCCCGAGGGCAGCCACCTGCTCGTGCTCGCCCGTAAGGAGGAGGGCTACCACCGCCTGGCGGCGGCCATCACGCGAGGGCAACTGCGCGGTGGCGAGAAGGGCCGGCCCGTGTACGACCTCGAGGAGCTCGCCGAGCAGGCGGGCGGTCACTGGCTGATCCTGACCGGTTGCCGCAAGGGCACCGTGCGCCAGGCGCTCGAGCAGGGCCACGCCGGTGCCGAGCTCGACCGCCTCGTCGAGCTGTTCGGTGCCGACAATGTCGTCGTCGAGCTGTGGGATCACGGCAACCCGCTCGACAGCACTCACAATGACGCGCTCTACGAGCTCGCGGCTCAGAAGCAGCTGCGCGTGGTCGCGACCAGCAACGCGCACTACGCGACACCCGAGCAGCATCACCTGCACTCGGCCCTGGCGGCGGTGCGCGCCCGACGCAGCCTCGACGAGATGGACGGCTGGCTGCCCGCCGCCGGCACTGCCCACCTGCGCAGCGGTGCCGAGATGGCCGCCCGGTTCGCCCGCTACCCCGGTGCGGTCGGCAACACCGTGGCCATCGCCGAGGAGCTCAGCTTCGAGCTGCGCAAGGCCAAGCCCGCGCTGCCCGACCAGCAGGTGCCGCCCGGGCACACCCCGATGAGCTACCTCCGTGAACTGGTCTGGGCTGGCCTTCCCGATCGACAGATCGAGCCGACCCCCGAGAATCTGGCCCGTATCGGCAAGGAGCTGGATGCCATCGAGGCCAAGCACTTCGCGGGGTACTTCCTGATCGTGTGGGACATCGTGCGCGAGGCCAGGAGCCGCGGCATCCTGTGCCAGGGTCGCGGATCGGCGGCCAGCAGCGTCGTCTGCTATCTGCTGAAGATCACCGCGGTCGACCCCATCCGCTACAAGTTGCCGTTCGAGCGCTTCATCTCCACCATGCGCGAGGAGGAGCCCGACATCGACGTCGACTTCGAGTCGGAGCGGCGCGAGGAGATCATCCAGTACGTCTTCGACAAGTACGGGCGCGAGAACGCGGCGCAGGTGGCGAACGTCATCCAGTACCGGCCCAAGTTCGCGGTGCGCGACATGGCCAAAGCGATGGGGCACAGTCCCGGCCAGCAGGATGCGTGGTCGAAGCAGGTGGAGCGCTGGGGTGCGACGGTCTCCAGCGCCGACCACGACATCCCGGACTCGGTGGTGGGCCTGGCCATGGAGGTCATGAAGTTCCCCCGGCACCTGGGCATCCACTCGGGCGGCATGGTGCTCACCCAGCGGCCGGTCGGTGAGGTGGTTCCGATCGAGCACGCGCGCATGGAGAAGCGCACAGTCGTTCAGTGGGACAAAGACGACTGCGCCTGGATGGGCTTGGTCAAGTTCGACCTGCTCGGCCTCGGCATGCTCTCGGCGCTGCAGTACAGCTTCGATCTGGTGCGCGATTCGCTCGGCGAGTCACACGACCTCGACACGATCCCCAAGGAGGAGCAGGGCGTCTATGACCAGCTGTGCCGGGCGGATGCGATCGGAGTCTTCCAGGTGGAGTCCCGGGCTCAGATGGGGCTGCTGCCGAGGCTTCAGCCGCGCGAGTTCTATCACCTGGTCGTCGAGATCGCGCTGGTGCGGCCGGGTCCCATCCAGGGCGGGGCGGTGCATCCGTATGTGCGCCGCAAGCTCGGGCAGGAGGAGATCACCTACCTGCACCCCAAGCTCGTCGAACCCCTGGAGCGCACGTTGGGCATCCCGATCTTCCAGGAGCAGCTCATGCAGATCGCGGTCGCCGTGGGCGGCTGCACCCCGGATGACGCCGACCTGCTGAGACGCGCGATGGGCTCCAAGCGCGGGGTGGAGAAGATCGAGAGTCTCAAGGCCAAGCTCTACGAGGGCATGGCGGGCAACGGCATCGTGGGCGTTGACGCCGACAACATCTACGCGCGCATCCAGGCCTTCGCGGGGTTCGGCTTCGCCGAGAGCCACGCCCTGAGCTTCGGTCTGCTCGTCTACGCGAGCGCGTGGATGCGACTGCACTACCCGGCCGCATTCCTCGCCGCCCTGCTGCGCGCGCAGCCGATGGGCTTCTACTCGCCGCAATCCCTGGTGGCGGATGCCCGGCGTCACGGTGTCACGGTGCTGCGGCCCGACATCCAGCGCTCCGGGGTGTACGCGACGCTCGAACCGGTGGTCGAGCCTGTCGAGCCCACTGGCCGACCGGAGTGCCTGCACCGTGAGCAGCCACCCGTCGGACCGTTCGACCGTTCCGCCCCCGACACCACAGCCGACCATCGTCGCGATGGCGCTCTGGCAGTGCGTCTGGGGCTCGACGAGGTCACCGGCATCGGCACGGCTGTGGCCAAGCGCATCGTGTCCGAGCGCGAACGCGGCGGCAAGTATCGGGACATGAACGACCTCGTGCGCCGGGTCGATTTGACGACAGCGCAACTCGAGACCCTCTCGGCCGCTGGCGCCTTCGACACCTTCGGGCTCAGTCGCCGTGAGGCGCTCTGGAACGCGGGCAACGCCGCGCAGGATCGTGCGCAGTATCTTCCGGGGACGATCGTCGCCGTGCAGCCGCCTCTGTTCGCCATGCCGACAGCAGTGGAGGAGCTGATGAGCGACCTGTGGGCGACCGGTGTCTCCACAGACAGTCATCCCGTGCAGCATCTTCGGGAGAGTCTGACCGACCGAGGCGTGCTCTCGGCGGCCGACCTCGTGACCGCCGAGTCGGGGCGGCGAATCGAGATCGGCGGGGTGGTCACTCACCGCCAGCGACCCGCCACCGCCAGCGGCATCACGTTCCTCAACATCGAGGACGAGACGGGACTCGTCAACGTCATCTGCAGCGTGGGGGTCTGGGATCGCTATCGGAGGGTGGTGCGTGAGGCACCAGCGCTCATCGTGCGCGGCATCCTCGAGCGCTCGGCGGAAGGAGTCACCAACGTGCTCGCCGATCGCTTCGAGGTGCTCGCGATGGCTCCGCGCACCCGTTCTCGCGATTTCCGGTAGGTGCACGCCAGATGACGATTCGTTACCGGTTGTGAAATACATGGCACTATCAGCCGACTACTGCTATAGCCTTGGCACATCGTCGGTGCACTCCTCGGAGGTATCGATGTGGCCTCGACTGTCGGGGCCAGAAGAACGCTCCTGGAGGAGTTTTACATGGCATTAGGTACCGTTAAGTGGTTCAACGCGGAAAAGGGCTTTGGATTCATCGCCCCTGAGGATGGAAGTCCTGACGTGTTCGCCCACTACTCGGCCATCGCAACCGGTGGCTACAAGTCGCTCGACGAGAACCAGAAGGTCGAGTTCGACATCACCCAGGGACCGAAGGGTCCCCAGGCGGAGAACATCCGCCCCCTCTGATCTTGTAAATCAGTAACGGAACGCCCCCGGTCCTATACCGGGGGCGTTTCCCTGTTAACGCTTCATCCCTCGCCGCAGGTGGTCGATGCGCGCCTGCAGCTGTGTGACGGTGGCCTGCGCCACCGGGGGGCCACCGTAGAGCCGCCGCAGCTCGGCGTGGATGAGACCGTGGGGCTCCCCGCTGAGCTTGGAGCGCATACCCACGAGCGAGTTGAGCAGACTGCGCTGCTCCTTGAGCGTGCGGTACAACGGCGGGGGCTGCTCTTCGCGCGGCTTGCTCGCGGCACGACGTGACTGGCGCGCCTGCCGCTGCTTGAGCAACTCCCGCACCTGATCCGGCTCGAGGATGCCCGGCAACCCGATGAAGTCGAGCTCCTCATCGCTTCCCGTGAGTGCCGCGAAGCCGAACTCGTCTCCGTCGAACAGAACCTTGTCGAAGTTGGCGTCGGACTCGATCGCCTCCCACGTGAACTCGTCGGTGAGCTCGTCGGAGGTCGCCTCCTGCTGGTTCTCGCGCTCGAGCAGGTCATCCTCGAGCAGCTTCGTGTCGTCGTGCTCCCGGTCGAGGGCGTGATCGCGCTCGAGTTCGAGCTGTGTCGCCAGCGACATCAGGGAGGGCACACTCGGCAGGAAGATCGACGCGGTCTCCCCCCGGCGGCGGGCACGAACGAACCGCCCGACGGCCTGAGCGAAGTACAGCGGAGTCGACGCCGACGTGGCATACACGCCGACCGCGAGCCGGGGCACATCGACGCCCTCGGACACCATCCGCACGGCCACCATCCAACGGCTCTCCCCCGCGGCGAACTTCTCGATGCGGGCCGATGACGCCTTCTCGTCGCTCAGCACGACGGTCGCGGCTTCGCCGGTGATGTCCTTCAGCAGGGCGGCGTACGCGCGGGCCGCCTGCTGGTCGGTGGCGATCACGAGGCCGCCGGCATCAGGGATGGAGTGCCGCACCTCGGTGAGACGGGTGTTCGCGGCGCGAAGCACGGCAGGCATCCACTCGCCCTTGGCATCGAGGGCGGTGCGCCAGGCCTGGGCGGTGATGTCCTGTGTGTCACCCTCGCCGAGCCGAGCCTCCATCTCGTCGCCCATGCGCGTGCGCCAGCGCATCTTGCCGGCGTAGGCGAGGAAGATCACGGGACGCACCACGCCGTCGGCCAGCGCGCGCCCGTAGCCGTAGCTGTAGTCGGTGAGAGAGGTGCGGATGCCCTTCTCGTCGGCGAGATAGCTCACAAAGGGAATGGGTGCCGTGTCGCTGCGGAAGGGAGTTCCCGTGAGCGAGAGCCGCCGGGTCGCCGGCTCGAACGCCTCCCGGATCGCGTCGCCCCAGCTCAGCGCGTCGCCGCCGTGGTGCACCTCGTCGAGGATCACGAGGGTGCGCGCCGACTCCGTGATCTCCCGGTGCAGGGATGCCCGAACCGCCACCTGCGCGTAGGTGACGGCCATGCCGTGGAAACGCCGCCCGCCGTAGCCATCGCCGTTCGCATAGGCGGGATTGAGGCGCAGACCGACCTTGTGCGCGGCATCCGCCCACTGCCGCTTGAGGTGATCGGTGGGCGCCACCACGGTGACCCGGTCGACGACGCGGCGGGCGATGAGCTCCACGGCGAGCCGCAGCGCGAACGTGGTCTTGCCTGCGCCGGGGGTCGCAGCCGCCAGGAAGTCCTTCGGCTCGCGATCGAAGTAGGCGTCGAGGGCTTCCGCCTGCCAGGCGCGCAGCTTGTCTGCGGTGCCTCGAGCGGCGCGCTCAGGATAGGACGGTGAGAGGTGCTCCGCTGCGAAGGTTCCGACCGTGGGGGTCGGAAAGCCCGTGCTGGGCGGTGGAGTGCTCACTTGATGGAACGTTACCCGATGCGGGTGACACCCTGCCCTGCAGTAGTCGGGTCTGTCGAGACTCAGTCCCGCTGGCCGAGCCTGGGTCGTTCGGTGGCGGCGTGGCCGATGAGGCGAGCCGGGGTGACGGCGCCGCGACCGAATCGCGCGGATGCGGCATCCATCACGTCCTCGGCCTCGCGCCAGCCGTCGGTCTCGTCCCACAGGCCCAGCTGCACGTCTGCGGCGTCGAGCAGTTGTTCGGCGCGGACGCCGACCAGGCGCACCGGCCGGTCATTGCCGAGCGACTCGTAGATCGATCGCACCTCGTCGTAGATCGTGCGGCCGAGGTCGGTGGGCTCAGGCAGCGTGCGTGACCGGGTGATCGTCGTGAAGTCCTCGTAGCGCAGCTTGAGCACCACCGTGCGGCCGCGCATGCCCGCCTTGCGTAGGCGCACAGCCACCATGCTCGACATCCGCAGGAGCTCGCGGTGGATGATGACGGGGTCGGTGATGTCGGTTTCGAAGGTCATCTCGTGCCCGACACTCTTCTCGTCGGCGCCCGCGTGCACCACCCGGGGGTCGATGCCCCAGGCGAGATCGTGCAGGCGGGTGCCTGCGGCATCCCCGAGATAGCGCGAGAGCACGTCGACCGGGGTCGCGGCAAGCGCTCCGATGGTGTGGATGCCGCGGGCGCGCAGCACCTCTTCGGTCTTGCCGCCGACACCCCAGAGCTTGGCAATGGGAAGCGGGTGCAGGAATGCTGTCGTCTGCTCGCGAGGGATGACGAGCAGTCCGTCGGGCTTGGACATTCCGCTGGCGACCTTGGCAACGAACTTGGTCGCGGCGGCACCCACCGAACAGACCAGGCCGGACTCGGCGCGCACCCGCTGCCTCAGCAGCGCGGCGACTTTGACCGGCGAGCCGATCACGCGGCCAGCGCCAGACACGTCGAGGAAAGCCTCATCGATTCCTAACCGCTCGACCGAGGGGGTGAGTTCGTCGCAGATCGCGAAGACCTGCTTCGAGAAGTGGTGATAGCGGTCGAAGTGCGGCTCGAGGATGATCGCCTGGGGACAGCGCTTCAGGGCGATCGACATCGGCAGCGCCGAGTTGATGCCGAACTTGCGCGCCTCGTAGGTGGCGGCCGTCACGATCGACCGTGACGAGTTGTGCCCGACGATGACGGGCTTGCCCACGAGCTCGGGGTGATCCAGGAGCTCGACCGACGCGAAGAAGGCATCCATGTCGACGTGGAGGATCGTCGCGGTGCTGTCGTCGATGGGACCGACGGTGACCTGACGGTCGCGCCCATCCTGCTTACCCATGGTCACATCATTGCACCGGCATCCGACGCGGGGGCGAACGCAGAGGCGGGCACCGACCGCAGCCGGTACCCGCCTCAGTGGTGTTGAATCAGGCCTTACGACGTCGCGTGATGAGCCCGAAGACGAAGAGCACGACAAGCGCACCCGCGATGGCGATGAGCCACGACTGGATCGACCAGAAGTTCTCGTAGCCGATGCCGGGGATGAGTCCCGCGATCCAGCCACCGACCATGGCGCCCAGGACGCCGAGGATGATCGTGAGGAACCATCCTGCCTTCTGGCGCAGGATCAGCTTGGCAATGACGCCAGCGATGATTCCGAGGATGAGGAAGGAAAACCAGCCCATTGATGACGCTCCATTTGTTGTGGCGGTGCGAGTCTCACACCGCACGCTCAGCTTGGCACTGCGCCCAGCGCTCGACAAGCAGCAACACGCGAGGTGGCGAGCGTGCGGTGAGCTGAGCAATGCTAGTGCCATGGCGCAGCAGCATCCGTGGACCAGGTACGTCGCAATCGGCGACTCATTCACCGAGGGCATCGGCGACCCGGAACCGCAGAGTCCCGGCGGACATCGCGGGTGGGCAGACCGAGTTGCAGAGGTGCTCAGCTCGCAGAGCACCGACTTCGCCTACGCGAATCTCGCGATCCGCGGACGATTGCTCCAGCAGATCTCCGACGAGCAGGTCGATGCTGCCCTCGCCCTCAATCCCGACCTCATCACCGTGTCGGCGGGAGGCAACGACATCATCCGTCCCGGCACCGACCCGGATGACGTCGCCCAGCGTTTCGAGGACATGGTCGAGCGCCTGCGCCGTGACGGCGCGACCGTGGTGATGTTCAACGGTCCCGACATCGGGATGACGCCCGTGCTGCGTCGGGTGCGCGGCAAGGTGGCGATCTACAACGAGAATCTGCGGGCGATAGCGCACCGGCATGATTGCATAGTCGCGGACATGTGGGCACTGCGGGAGCTCGGTGACTCGCGCATGTGGGCGCCCGATCGGCTGCACTTCTCCCCCATCGGCCACCACACGATCGCTCGCATGGTGCTCGAGGCTCTGAACGTGGAGAACGACCTCGAGCCTATGAAGCCGGAGCCGCTGCCCCAGCGCTCGTGGCGGCAGGCCCGGGTCGAGGACGCCGTGTGGGCGCGCGAGCACTTAGTGCCGTGGGTGCTGCGGCGCGTGCGCGGTCGTTCATCGGGTGACGAGATCCAGCCCAAGCGACCCGAGTACTAGGTCGCCGCTTCAGGTCAGCCGGCGTACCCGGTGCGACCGGCCGCCGGGCAGTCGAATGGATCGCCGTCGGCGCCGAGTCCGACCTCGTTGAGGTGACGGATGACGATGCCGTACGACGTGAACAACCCGACCTCGGTGTACAGGATGCCGCGGCTCTCGCAGTACTCGCGAACGATCTCGCCCGCCCGCTTGAGGCTGGGTCGCGGCATGTTCGGGAACAGGTGGTGCTCGATCTGGTAGTTGAGCCCGCCCAAGAAATGGTTCATCATGTGGCCGCTGCGGATGTTGCGGCTGGTGAGCACCTGACGACGAAGGAAGTCGACCTTCGAACCGCGGGGCAGGATCGGCATGCCCTTGTGATTCGGCGCGAACGAGGCACCCATGTACAGGCCGAAGATGGCCAGCTGAACGCCCACGAACGCGAAGGCCATGCCGAGCGGCAGGAAGCTGAAGACCACAGCGAGGTAGCCGACGTTGCGCACGGTCAGCAGCACGATCTCCAGGGCGCGCTTGTCGACCTTGCCGGGCGAGAAGACCGTCTTGAACGCGTGCAGGTGCAGGTTCAGTCCCTCGGCGAGGAGCACGGGGAAGAACAGCCAGCCCTGACGCTTGGCGAAGAACCCGGCGAAACCCTTGAGGCCCGTCGCGTGGTCCTTCTGGAAGATGATGAAGTCCGTCTCGATGTCCGGATCCTTGTCGACGGTGTTGGGGTTGGCGTGATGGCGGGAGTGCTTACTCATCCACCACGAGTAGCTGATGCCGACGACCAGGTCGGCCATGATCCGGCCGGAGAACTCGTTGAGCTTGCCCGACTCGAACACCTGGCGATGCGCGAGCTCGTGGGTGATGAACGCGTACTGGGTGAACAGGATCCCCAGCGCGCCAGCGATCAGCAGCGTGTACCAGGTGTCCTGAAGCATCGCGAAGCCGAACCACGCGGCAACCATGGCGATAGTGATGACGCCGAAGGTGATGAAGTAGAAGGTCCGGCGACGGCGCAGCAGGCCAGCGTCCCGGATCGTGTGCAGCAGAGGGGAGAACTCGCTCAGCGGGTTCGGTACGCCGCGAGGGCCGGTCTTGATGACGCGTACGGGTTCGCCGGCTACTGCAGAAGTCACGTGGCCTCAAAAGGGTCGAATGACTTCACAGCCAACAAAGTGCGAGCAGATGCTCAGATGTGTTGAGCCTAGCGGCCGAGACTGGGAATCACCGGCATGTCGACACTCAGCACGACTAGAACAGCCGAGTCGGGTTGGTGAGTCTCCACCAGGGGCCGGGATCGTCGATGGTCGCATCGAGGTCGAGGTCGACGCTCACCTGTTGGTCCCCGAAGGCGAACACCGCCGTGCCGACGCCTGTTCCCGCGGGCGCGAGGCGCACCGGGTCCACCTCGACGTCGACGGTCACCGGGGCATTCGCCCACACGACGGCGGTCGTGGTCTGCGCTGCGACCGCCTCGGCGGAGTCCCCCCACGGCGTGTCGTACTGCGCGAAGGCATCTCCCTCGGTGGTCAGCGTGACCTCCCGGAAGCCGGCGTCAGCCTGGGCGAGGAGTCCACGGATGGCGGCGTTGATCGTCGAGTGGTCGGGCCCCCCAAGGACCACTCCGACCAGAGTGACGGTCGAGGCGCCGACAGTGTGCTCGGCCGAGAACAGGAGGCACGACCCCGCCTCATCCAGGGTTCCGGTCTTGATGCCGTCGACGCCGTCGACACCGAGCAGACCGTTGCGGTTCTCGACGAGACCGATGTCGGGGATCTCGAGGTTCGCGGTGCCGACGATCTCGGACACCACGGGGTCGGCGATGGCGAGCTTCGCGAGGGTGATGAGGTCGGGCACAGTGCTCGCGTTCGCGGGATTGATGCCCGTCGCATCCGCGATGGTGGTGCCGGTCAGGCCCTGTCGAGCGAGCCAGTCCCGCGCGGCATCCACGTAGGCGGCTTCTGAGCCGAATGCCCACGCAGCGAGCGATTGAGCGTAGTTGTTGGCCGACGCCATCAGCATGAGACTCATCACGTTGCGCTGGGACATCACCTGGCCGGCGCTTACTGACGCGACGACTCCGTTCTGGGCGACCTGCTCGTTGTAGAAGTCCTCGTCGATACTCGAGAAGGTCAGATCGGGGCCGGACTCGCCCAGAGCGAGAGGCTTGGCATCCAGAACGACGAGCGCAGTGACGACCTTCGAGATCGACGCGATCGGCAGCGGATCGGTGACTCCGCCCTGCGCGAGAACTCCCGGGTACCCGATGGCACCGAGGCCGGATGCTCCGTACTCCGGAAAATCTAGGGCTGGCTGCTCCACTGCGGGTGTCGCGACGGACAACTCGACGGGAACCGCGTCGTGCAGAGGCGCGAGGAGCGTGATCGGAAGGTAGAACGCGGTCGCCAACGCCACTGCAGCGCCGCTGAAGACCACGGCACGACGGCGCCGATAGATCTGGCGTCGAGTCAGAGGCATCCGTCAATCGTAACCGGGGGCCCGCAGCGTATCGTCGACGCATGGAGCGCGTCGCATTCGAGTCGACAGCGATCGAGCTGTATGCCAGCAGGTCGAGCTGGGATGCCACGGCCGCCGATCTCGTGCGCACGATGATCGAGCGCTGGGGGTTGGTGCCCGGCGCCGCCTTCGTCGGCGGTGAGGCCGCGAGCGTCCTGCAGGTCACCACGAGCGACGGCATGGACGCAGTGCTCAAGGTCGGCTTCCCGCACGTCGAAGGCGTCGGTGAGGCGATCGCCCTCGAGTCGTGGGGCCCGGACCTCGCACCCCGGGTGCTGCGTCAGGATCCGTGGACGTGGAGCTTGCTGCTCGAGCGCCTGCGCCCCGGAACGTCGTTGCGTGAGTCGTCCCTGCCGGTACTCGAGCGCGTGAGGATCGGCTCGGACCTGCTGCGCCGAATCTCGGCGGTGACTGCGCCACCGCAGATGCCGACCGTGACCCAGATCGTCGGGATCTACCTCTCGGATGCCCTGGCGCGACTGGACGACCAGCACTCGACGCTCGTCGCCCTCGGAGCCCTCGATGACGTGGAGCGCGGTCTGGCCGTGCTGGAGAGCCTGGCGGCGACGGAGTCAGGCACCGGCTTCGTGCACGGCGACCTGAACCCCAACAACGTTCTCGACGCGCAGGGCCGCTGGATGGTCATCGACCCCAAGCCGATGACGGGCGGGCCCGAGTTCGATGTCTGGCCCCTCGCGACCCAGTTGGGTGATCCCCGCGACCTGGACCAACGCCTGGCTGTGACCGGCTTCACCAGCGACAGAACGGTGCTCTGGGGCGTTGCGCGCAGCGCGCTCGACGTCACCTGGGCAGTGATGGATTCGCGGCCAGCAGCCGAGGCCGTTCGCGTGCTCCGTGCCTGGATGCGACTCAGCGGCGCCTGAGCGCGTACAGGGCGACAGCGCTCGCTGCGCCGACATTGAGCGAGTCGACTCCGTGGAGCATGGGGATCGTCACCACGGTGTCGGCCGCCGACAGCGCGTCGGGGCTCAGACCGTCACCCTCGGTGCCGAGGATCAGCGCAACCCGCTCCGGTGCCGCGGCAGCAAAGTCGTCCAGTTCGACGGCGGTGTCAGCTAGAGCGAGCGCGGCGATATGAAAACCGGCGGCGTGGAGTTGGTCGGCGCCGAGCGGCCAGTCGGGCAGACGCGTCCACGGCACCTGAAGCACCGTGCCCATGCTCACTCGCACGCTGCGGCGGTACAGCGGATCCGCGCACCGCGGTGTCACGAGCACCGCATCGGCGCCCAGCCCCGCGACCGAGCGGAAGATCGCTCCCACGTTGGTGTGGTCGACGATGTCCTCGAGTACGACTACGCGGCGGGCATCCCGAAGCAGCTCGCCGACTTCGGGAAGCGCGGGCCGATGCATCGACGCCAGCGCGCCTCGATGCAGGCTGAATCCGGTGAGGGATTCGAGGAGGTCGGGAGCGCCTACGAAGACCGGGATGTCGAATGGCTCGAGGAGCTGTTCCAGGTCGGGCAACCACTGTTCGAGCATGAGGGCGGATCTCGGTACATGGCCCGCGGCGAGGGCGCGGGCAATGACCTTCGACGACTCAGCGATGTACAGTCCGCCGGCGGGTTCGCTGACACGGCGCAGTGCCACATCGGTCAGGTTGAGGTAGTCGCCGAGACGCGGATCGCTGAGATCGGTGATCCGGAGCACATGCACACGCCAGAGTCTGCCAGCATTCGGAAACATAACCGAAAACTGCGTTGTCTAGTCTGGACGTGAGGCAAGGGAGGAGGCAGCGATGTCATCGGTGCAGTCCATTCCTTCCGGCCTGAGCTCGCCTGTGGTCGAGGCGGCTGTCGCTCAAGCCGTCGATGCCCTTCGAGGCCGTCGGATCGCCGTGCTCACCGGTGCCGGAGTGAGCACCGACTCGGGCATCCCGGACTATCGCGGCGAGGGCGCCCCGGTGCGCACCCCCATGACCTTCCAGCAGTTCCTGAGCAGCGCCGACTACCGCAAGCGCTACTGGGCGGGAAGCCACCTCGGGTGGAAGACCTTCGTCGCAGCCGGTCCCAATGCCGGCCACCGAGCGATCGCCCAGCTGGAATCGGCGGGAATCGCCGGCGGCGTGATCACGCAGAACGTCGACGGCCTGCACCTCCAGGCCGGCTCGCAGCGGGTAGTCGACCTGCATGGTTCCCTGGACCGTGTGCGCTGCCTCACCTGCGGGCAGTACTACGCACGCGACGCTGTTGCCGAACGGCTCGCCGCGGCGAACCCGTGGCTCGAGACCCCGGAAGCAATCGAACTCTCCCCCGACGGTGACGTGCAGATCGCGGATGTCGCGAGCTTCGTGACGCCGGACTGCAGCGTGTGCGGGGGCATCCTCAAACCCGACGTGGTGTTCTTCGGCGAATTCGTGCCGCGGGAGAAGTTCGACGAGGCGAGCGCGCTGATGCACCGGGCCGACGCCCTGCTCGTCGCCGGGTCATCCCTGGTCGTCAACTCGGGAATTCGCCTGCTCGAGCAGGCGCACCGCCGTCGCCTGCCCGTGGTGATCGTCAATCGCGGCCCGACGAAGGGCGACGCCCGCGCTGCGGTTAAGATCGATGCGGGAACGTCGGAGACCCTCGTGGCGCTTGCTGAGCGCCTTCGCACCTAAGACGGTCGGTTCCCCGAAGGGAAACTCGTGCTGCTCTACCTCGTACGTCATGGCGAGACCGATTGGAACCGCGCTCGGCGCATTCAGGGCAGCACGGACATCCCGCTCAATGACACCGGCCGCGGGCAGGCGGCAGCCACCGGCCGATTGCTGGCGCGCCGCGACTGGGACGCCATCTACTCGAGCCCGCTGTCGCGGGCGTTCGAGACGGCGAGCATCATCGCCGGCGAGGTGGGGCTCGATGCCCCCGAGCGGGTGGACGCGCTCGTCGAGCGCCACTACGGGGAGGCCGAGGGCCTGGCTGATCCCGAGCTGGCCCGCCGGTTTCCCGGCGATACCCCTGTTCCCGGGCGTGAGACCCGCGAGGAGGTTGCGGCACGGGCCATGCCGGCGCTGCTCGAGCTTGCCGAGCGTCATCCCGATCAGGCGATCATCGTCGTCGGGCACGGCGGTTTCATCAGGGCGGTGCTCGGTGTTGTCGACCCGCACGGCACGCACGGCATGATCACGAACGGCTCCGTGCACAGCCTGCGCCACGACAACGGAGCCTTCTCGCTCATTGCCTTCGACGATCCGATCGAAGCGGAATCGCTGGAGTCGGCAATCGAGAACCTCGAAGACCAGAACGCCGTCGAACAGCGCGATTCCGCGGGGAGCGTCCTGCGATGACGGATGCCCGTGCCGAACGTTACGCCGCCCGGGTCGCCGAACTGGGCCTCACGATCCACCCCCGCGAGATGGACGACTCCACCCACACCGCCGAGCAGGCCGCTGCGGCGCTCGGCTGCGGCGTCGAGGCGATCGTCAAGAGCCTGCTCTTCGTCGGTGCGTCCGGCCCCGTGCTGGTGCTGGCATCCGGTCCGAACCGGGTGGACACCGCGTTGATCGCCGCCGTGCTCGGGGAGCCCGTGTCGATGGCTGACGCCAAGACTGTGAAGTCGGTCACGGGTTCATCGATCGGCGGGGTGCCTCCAGTGGGCCACCCCGAGCCGATCCGAACCATCATGGACGAGACCCTTCTCAGCCTGCCCGTGGTCTGGGCCGCCGCGGCGAGCCAGACCACGGTCTTCGACATCGAGCCCCAGCGTCTGGCCGACGTGACGAACGCGACTATCGCCCGCGTGAGCTAGTTCGGCTCTCGGCGGCAGAGGTGAGCACCGCGAGCAGCTGTTTCGCCGCATCCGGCCAGTTGTAGCGCTTCGCCCAGGCGACGGATGCCGCGGACCGGTGTTTCCACTCGTCGGCGTCCTCGAGCTGCCGCACCCCCGCCACGACGGACTCGACGCTGTCCGGGTCGAAGAACACTGCGGCCTCTCCTCCGATCTCACGGAAGATGGGGATGTCGCTGATCAGCACGGGGGTACCGAGGGCCATGGCCTCCACGACGGGCAGGCCGAATCCCTCGTCGCGCGAGGCTGTGACAAGAGCCGTGGCATCCTTCATCGCCGACTCGTACTGCTCGTCGCTGGCGCCGTTGAAGAACTCCAGGGATCCGGCCGGTGCCAGTGCCTCGAGCCTCGCCTGCTCGGCGGGCGCCACCCGGCTCATCAGCTGCAGGCGGTAGCCGGGAAGGTGCTCCATCGAGCGCACCAGAAGCTCGACGTTCTTGTAGGGCATGAACGAGCCCATGTACACGAGGGTGCGCTGCACCGCGGCCGACCTCTTCGGTGCAACCTTCGGATGCTCGGTGCCGAGCAGCACGACGTGCATGGGGTTGCGCGTCATGCGGTGCTTGACCATGAGTTCACGCGTTGTCTCGGAATCGACGAGGTGCGCGTCGGCACGGTTGAGAACAGCACGCTGGAAACCCCACCAGAGGTGGTAGATGCGCCACAGCAGGCGCAGGGCGGGGTTGAGGTCGCGCGGCGGGGTGCGGTGCGTGTAGTAGATCAGGTCGTGCACGGTGGTGACCAGGGCGTAGTTGCGGCCGCCCGGGCCCATCGTCTGCATCGGGGTGAACACCACGTCGGGCGCGTGCGGGTTCACCAGCCGCGAGATCCAGGGCTCCCGCGCCGACGTCGGGTCGGTGCCCATGACCCACGGAAGGTCGGGAAGCATCTCCAGCTGGCGCTCGTCCGAGATGAGCATCGTCACGGGGTGGAGCTTCGACAGCTCTTCGACCAGGCGGGCGCCGTAGCGGCTGATGCCATCATGGCGCCCGAGTCGCGTGTATCGGCAGTCGAAGATGATCTTCATGGGCTGCTCCTTGGCGCTCACTGGGCGACCCGCCCAGCGCCGAGGAAGTCCACAATCGCGCGCGCTGCTTCGGCCGGCTTCTCGTAGTGCACGAGATGCCCGACGCCGGTGACGATCGTGAGACGGGCATCCGGGAACAGGGTCTCAAGATGGCGCTGGGCGGCGACAGTGGTGATCGGATCATTGTCGGCGCCGATCAGCAGCGTGGGCTGGCTGATGCGTGCGGCGAACATGCTGACATCTGAACTGATGGATGCCTCGAATCCCTCCACAACGCTGTCGCGGGTGGCGTAGCGGCTGAAGTAGGTGTGGTGCTGGTCATGGGTGAAGCGCCGCACCGCGGGATCCTTGCTCTGTGCCAGGAACACGCTCATGAACTGCACGATGACCCAGTTGCCGAGCAGCGCGGCGCCGATCCGCGACGGGAGCGCGCGGCCGAGGCGGTAGTAGAGCAGCGTCAGACGACTCATGAACCCGTTGGGGCCCTCGAGTGCCGGCGCGGCAATCGGGTTGATGAGGATGACCCGCGGCGTCGCGAGTCCGTCGGCCACGGCGGCGGCTACCACAATCGAACCGAATGAGTGGCCGAGGATCACGGCAGTGTGGGTGGGGTCCACGGCCGCGACGAAGGCCTTCAGCCAGGCCGAGTAGCCGACGATGTCGTGAGGGCGCCCGACTAAAGCGTCCGACTCCCCGAACCCGGGGAGGTCAGGACTGATGATTCGCAGGTCGCGCAGGTGCGCGACAACCGGTTCGAGACCGTGATGCTCACCCCGGTAGCCGTGCACGACGACGATGGTCGTGTGGGCATCCTCGGGGCCGTAGTCCCAGTAGCGCGTGGTGCTGCCGAGGACTTCCACCGACCGCTGTCGCACCTCGGTCTCGGCGAGGAGTTCGGCATACGGGGAGGGCACGGTCACAACAGCCAATTCTAGGCAGCCGGAACTGTACAAGCGCTTGCACTCGGGTCCTAGACTCGTACGAGTTGTCGACCCGAGGAGCCCTGTGACCTTCACCGCCCCCATTCAGCTGCCCGGACTGGCTCTGGACACCCAGTGGTACAAGCGAGCCGTGTTCTACGAGGTGATGGTGCGGTCGTTCTACGACAGCAACGCCGACGGCTCGGGTGACTTCGCGGGACTGATCTCCAAGCTGGACTACCTGCAGTGGCTCGGCATCGATGCCCTGTGGATTCCGCCGTTCTACAACTCGCCTCTGCGCGACGGCGGCTACGACGTCGCCGACTTCTCGTCGGTGCTGCCTGAGTTCGGCACCCTGGACGAGTTCAAGGAGCTCGTGACGAAGGCCCACGAGCGCAACATGCGCATCGTCATCGACTACCCGCTGAACCACACCTCCGACCAGCACGAGTGGTTCCAGCAGTCCCGGCAGGATCCCGAGGGGCCCTACGGGGACTTCTACGTCTGGAGCGACACCGACGAGAAGTACCCGAACATCCGCATCATCTTCGTCGACACCGAGGACTCCAACTGGGCGTTCGACCCGGTGCGGCGGCAGTACTACTTCCACCGCTTCTTCTCCCACCAGCCCGACCTCAACTTCGAGAACCCGGCCGTGCGCGAGGCGACCCTGAACGTCGTCAGACATTGGATGGATCTCGGAGTCGACGGCATCCGTCTCGATGCGATCCCCTACCTGTTCGAGTCCGAGGAGGGCAACGGCGAGGGCGAGCCGAAGACCCACGAGTTCCTCAAGGAGATCCGGGCGATGGTCGACCGGGACTACCCGGGGCGTGTGCTCATCGCCGAGGCCAACCAGTGGCCCAGCGAGGTGGTGGAGTTCTTCGGCACCGAGGACGAGCCCGAGTGCCACATGGCCTTCGACTTCCCGGTGATGCCCCGCATCTTCTACGCGCTCCGCTCGCAGAACGCGTCGGAACTCGTGCGAGTGCTCTCCGAGACCCACGAGGTGCCGAGCGCCGCAGCGTGGGGCGTCTTCCTGCGCAACCACGACGAGCTGACCCTGGAGATGGTCAGCGAGGAGTACCGGCAGGCGATGTACGGCTGGTACGCCTACGACCCCCGGATGCGCTCCAACGTGGGCATCCGGCGTCGCCTCGCTCCCCTGCTCGACAACTCGCGCGCAGAGCTCGAGCTGGCTCACGCCCTGCTGTTCTCCCTCGAGGGCAGCCCGTTCCTGTACTACGGCGACGAGATCGGCATGGGCGACAACATCTGGCTCCCCGACCGGGATGCGAGCCGCACCCCCATGCAGTGGACCCCCGACCGGAACGCCGGTTTCTCCTCGGCCGACCCGGGCAAGCTCTACCTTCCCGTCGTGCAGTCGCTCGCCTACAACTACACGTCCATCAACGTCGAGGCGCAGCTCGCCCAGTCGCGTTCGCTGCTCAACTGGGTGCGCAACGTCATCCATGTGCGCAAGGGCCACCCGACGTTCGGTCTCGGCACCTTGCGGGTGCTGGAGACCAACCATGAGTCGGTGCTCGCCTTCGTTCGGGAGTACCCGGGCTCGAGCACACAGTTCGGCGACTCGGCCGAGACTGTGCTCTGCGTGTTCAGCTTCGCCCACAGCCCGGTGTCCGCGCGCATCGATCTGACCGGCTTCGAGGGCGCAACAGCCTTCGACCTGTTCGGTGGTGCGGAGTTCCCCGCCGTGGGAGCCGACGGAACACTGTCGCTGACTCTGGGTACTCAGGGCTTCTACTGGCTGCACCTCGGCGACGCGCCGCGAGCGTAGTCGCGGGGGTGTGTCGGCTGTGCCACCTACCCTGAGAGCATGACCAACTGGGGCCGGCTCGGGGTCTTCGACCTCGAAACAACGGGTGTCGATGTCGACACGAGTCGCATTGTTTCCGCGTGCATCGCCGTGCTCGACGACGGCGGAGAAGTCGTGGACCGCTGGGACTGGCTCGCCGACCCGGGCATCGAGATCCCCGAGGGGGCCTCGGCTGTGCACGGCATCACCACGGAGCGCGCCCGCGCACTGGGTCGTCCCGCCGTACAGGTGGTCGCCGAGATCGCCCAGACACTGCGCGTGCTGTTCTCGCTCGGGATGCCCGTGGTCGTCTACAACGCCCCGTACGACCTCACCCTGCTCGACCGGGAGTGCCGACGCCACCAGCTCAGACCGTTGGACATCACCTCTCCCGTCATCGACCCGCTCGTGCTCGACAAGGCGGTGGACCGCTACCGCAAGGGCAAGCGCACGCTCGAGGTCACCGCAGAGCGCTACGGGGTAGCACTCGACGACGCACATGACGCCGGGTCCGACGCCATCGCCGCCGGCCGGGTCGCGCAGGCCCTCCTCCGGGCCTATCCCGAGGAGCTGGGCGTCCCTGCTGCCGATCTCCACGGCCGCCAGGAGGTCTGGTACGCCGAGCAGGCGGCGAGCTTCCAGGAGTACATCCGATCGGTCAAGGGCGACGGTGCGTACGTCGCAGACACCGCATGGCCGCTCCGACCCAGCGAGCACCCGCGAGCCCTCATCGACACCCAGCCCATCCCCGCGCCGGAACCGCGACCGAGCCTGACCGTGCCGGTGGTCGACCTGTACGGCACGGGCACGCTCTCGCTCGAGGCGCTGTCGACAGCCCCGGCAGAGGCGTTTTCCGTTCCCTCGGCGCTCGCGACGTCCGCGCCGCCCTCGGCGTACGCATCCGCTCCCCCGCCGACACCGACGCGCAAGCCGACCGTGCTGAGGGTTGCGGCGGGAATCATCACCGACGAGACGGGCCGCACCCTGCTCGTGCGCAAGGCCGGCAGTTCCGCGTTCATGCAGGCCGGCGGCAAGATCGAGCCGGGCGAGAGCGCACTGGATGCCCTGTCCCGCGAACTGCGCGAGGAGATCGGTCTCGAGCTCGACCCGGGCGTGACCGAGTACCTCGGTAGCTTCCGCGCCGTCGCCGCGAACGAGCCGGACACGGTCATCCGCGCGGAGGTCTTCGCCCTGGTCACCACGGGCGTTGTTGTTGCCTCCGGGGAGATCGAGGAAGTGGTGTGGATCGAGGATCCCGTGTCCCACGGGCTGGAACTCGCGGCGCTCACCAGAGACACCATCCTCCCGCTGTGGGTGGAGCGTCGTTCGGCGCTGTTCTAGCCGAGCCCGCCAACTACGAAGGGGGACCAACGACGAAGGGCGACCGGTTTCCCGATCGCCCTTCGCGGTGAAGCTGAGGTGAGGACCCTACTTCGAGGAGTCCTTCTTCGTGCCGAAACCGGCGTAGCGCGAGTTGAACTTCTCGACGCGGCCCGCGGAGTCCATGATGCGCTGCTTGCCCGTGTAGAACGGGTGCGACTCCGACGAGATCTCAACATCGATGACCGGGTAGGTCTCGCCGTCGAGCTCGATCGTCTTGTCGCTGGTTGCAGTCGACTTGGTGAGGAACGTGGCACCCGACGCGAGGTCGCGGAACACGATGGCGTTGTACGCGGGGTGGATGTCGGTCTTCATGGTGATTCCTTGGGATTGGCGTGAGGTGTGAAGCTGAGCTGTAAAGTCCGGGGCGACGCAGTCTGGTCGTGCACTGGGCCGACTGTCGATCTTATCAGATCGGCGCTAGGGGGTCACGCTGCGCGGGCGGTGAACCGTCCGTTGTCGTTGGTGACGGCGAGGGGCAACCCGAATGTCGCGCTGAGGTTCTCCGCAGTGATGACCTCGTTGATGGCACCGGCAGCCGTGATCGTGCCGTCAGCGAGCAGCAGGGCGTGGGTGAATCCGAGAGGGATCTCCTCGACGTGGTGCGTCACCATGATGATCGCGGGAGCCGATGCCGCGCTCGCGTACCCTCCGAGAAGCTGCAGCAGCTCCTCGCGTGCGCCGAGGTCGAGGCTTGCGGCGGGCTCGTCCAGCAGCAGGAGCTCCGGATCGGTCATCACCGATCGGGCGATCTGCACCCGCTTCTGCTCGCCATCGCTGAGGTCACCGAATCGGCGGCCCTCCAGTGCGCCGAGCTTCCATTCCCCCAGCACGCGCTGGGCACGGCGCTCATCGATCTCGTCGTAACTCTCGTTCCATCGGCCGGTCACCGAGTAGGCGGCCGTGAGAACGACATTGAGCACGACCTCGTCCCGCGGCACGCGGCGCGCCAGCGCGGTCGAGGCGAAACCGATGCGGGGGCGCAGCTCGAACACGTCGGTCTTGCCGAGCGTGTCGTCGAGCACCTGCACGCGCCCGCTGGTGGGGTGCATCTGCGCGGCCGCGAGCTGCAGCAGCGTCGTCTTGCCGGCGCCGTTCGGTCCGAGAATCACCCACCGCTGGGCGGCGTCAACCGACCAGGTGACGTGATCGAGGATGGCGTTGCCATCACGGACAACTGAGACGTCGGAGAACTGCAGGACACTGGCCATGATTCGTCCAGCCTAATTGAGTCCGCGGTAGATCTCCGTCGTGCGCTCGGCGATGGTCGTCCAGCTGAAGTCCCGTTCCGCCCTGAGGCGACCGGCTTCGCCCATGCGCTTCGCTGCAGCGGGGTCGCTCACGACCTCAGTGAGAGCGGCGGCGAGGTCGGCTACGAAACGGTCAGGGTCGACCGGGGTTCCGGTACCGTCCTGGAGCTGCTCGATCGGCACCAGCCGACCCGTGACCCCGTCATCGACCACCTCGGGTATTCCACCCGTTGCGGTGCCGACGACCGGCGCCGAGCACGCCATGGCCTCCAGGTTGACGATGCCCAGCGGCTCGTAGACGGAGGGACACACGAAGGTCGTGGCCTGGGTCAGCACCGCCGACAGTTCGTGCTGGCTGAGCAGCGTGTCGAGCCACACGACACCCGAGCGCTCGGCCTGGAGTGCTGTCACGCCCGCCTGCACCTCGGCGAGGATCTCCGGAGTATCGGGCGCCCCGGCACACAGGACGAGTTGCACCTCCGGAGGCAACATCGCCGCGGCGCGAAGAAGGTACGGCAAGCCCTTCTGGCGGGTGATCCGTCCGACGAATACGACGGAGGGGCGGTCGGGGTCGATACCGAGGCCGCGCACGAGCTCGGGGTCATCCACCGACTGCCACCGACTGAGGTCGATGCCGTTGTGCACGACGGAGACCTTGGCCTCGTCGAGGCTCGGATACGAGCGCAGGATGTCACGGCGCATCCCTTCGCTCACCGCGATGATCGCCGCCGCGCCCTCGAACGCGGTCTTCTCGATCCAGCTCGAAACGCGGTATCCCCCACCGAGCTGCTCGGCCTTCCAGGGTCGCAACGGCTCGAGACTGTGGGCCGTCACCACGTGGGGAATCCCATGGAGGAGGCCGGCCAGATGCCCGGCCGCGTTGGCGTACCAGGTGTGCGAGTGCACGAGGTCGGCCCCGGCCACGTCCTGCGCGATCTGAAGGTCGACGCCGAGGGTGGCCAGAGACGGGTTGGCGCTCGTCAGCTCGGGGGGCACGAGATAGGAGTAGACATCGGCCTCATCCCGCGGCATGCCGAAGCAGCGAACCACGACGTCGAGCCGGTCACGAAGCGCCCGCACGAGCTCGGCCACGTGAACGCCAGCACCCCCGTAGACCTCGGGCGGATATTCACGACTGATCAGGTCAACGCGCATGCCATGACGTTACTGCACGGCCATCGTGCGCGCGGCCCGGTGTCTCTCGCCCCGGCACGCCATGTCGCCTACTGTTGGCTTATGGCACCACAGAAGGTCTTCGGAATCGTGCTCGCGGGCGGCGAGGGCAAGCGTCTCATGCCGCTGACGGCGGATCGGGCGAAGCCCGCTGTACCCTTCGGCGGCGGCTACCGCCTGATCGATTTCGCCCTGAGCAACCTGATCAATTCGGGGCTGCGCCAGATCGTGGTGCTCACTCAGTACAAGTCACACAGCCTCGACCGCCACGTCTCGCAGACTTGGCGGCTCTCCGGGCTGCTTGACGCGTATGTCGCCTCGGTGCCCGCCCAGCAGCGCCTGGGAAAGCGCTGGTTCAGCGGCTCGGCCGACGCCATCCTCCAGAGCCTCAATCTGGTGCGCGACGAGAAGCCCGACATCGTCGTGGTCGTCGGTGCCGACCACGTCTACCGCATGGACTTCAGCCAGATGGTGGATGCGCACATCGCGTCCGGTCTGGGACTGACAGTGGCCGCCATCCGGCAGCCGATCGCCCTCGCCGACCAGTTCGGGGTCATCGAGGTGGAGGCGAAGGATCCCACCCGCATCGCCGCCTTCCATGAGAAGCCGCAGAAGCCTGTCGGGCTTGCGGACTCCCCCGGAGAGGTCCTGGCATCCATGGGCAACTACGTCTTCGACGCCGACGTGCTCATCGACGCGGTCATCCGCGACGGGGAGCGCAGCGACTCCAACCACGACATGGGCGGCGACATCGTTCCCGACTTCGTCTCGCGCGGTCTTGCCGGGGTCTACGACCTCAATCGCAACCAGGTGCCCGGGTCCACGGATCGCGATCGCTTCTACTGGCGCGACGTGGGGACCATCGAGTCGTTCTACGACGCCCACCAGGACCTGATCTCGGCTCTGCCGATCTTCAACCTCTACAACCGCGATTGGCCGATCTTCAGCCAGCAGCTCAACTCCCCGCCAGCGAAGTTCGTTCGCGATGCGCGCGGCTATCTCGGCACCATGATCGACTCGATCGTGTCGCTCGGTTCCCTGCTGTCTGGTGCTCACATCGAGCGGAGCGTTCTCGGGCCGTGGACGACCGTCGAGTCGGGCGCCATGGTGGTCGACTCGGTCGTGTTCGAGCGCGCCCGCATCATGCCGAACGCGGTCGTTCGCAAGGCTATTCTTGACAAGGATGTCGTGGTCGAGGCCGGCGCGACGGTGGGCGTCGATCACGACGCCGATCGCGCTCGCGGGTTCACAGTCACCGAGACCGGCATCACCGTTGTTGGCAAGGGCGTGCGCGTCACCCCGTAGGTACGTTCAGGGAAGGACCGTGATGGCCCGCTTCCTGGTGCTGCTCGATGTCGACTCGACCCTCATCGAGAACGAGGTGATCGAGTTGCTCGCGGCCGAGGCGGGGTCGCTCGCTGAGGTCGAGTCGATCACGTTCCGCGCGATGAATGGCGAGCTCGACTTCGAGGAGAGCCTGCGCGCGCGGGTTGCGACGCTGAAAGGTCTGTCCGTGTCGGTGTTCGAGACCGTATCGCGGTACGTGACAGTGACGACCGGCGTCGAGGAGCTCATCGATACCGTTCGGGCGGCCTCGGGACGCATTGCCGTCGTGTCAGGTGGCTTCCACGAGGTGCTCGATCCGATCGCTGAACGGCTGGGTCTCGACTACTGGCGCGCGAACCGTCTCGAGGTCGCCGAGGGTCTGCTCACGGGCGGCTTGACCGGCCCGATCATCGACGCGCAGGCGAAGGCTGACACACTGCGCGAGTGGGCGGCGGACTCCGAGGTGCCGCTCTCGAACACCATCGCGGTCGGTGACGGCGCCAACGATCTGCCGATGATGGCCATCGCCGGCCTTGCTGTCGGCTTCGACGCGAAGGCGCCCGTGCGTGACCTCGCGGGCGTGCTCATCGACGTGCGCGACCTCTCGCAGGTGCTGCCGCTGATGGGCCTGCGGGGCTGATCGCCTCGGGTCAGTGCCCCATCCCGAGACCACCGTCGACGGGAATGACCGCACCCGAGATGTACCCGGCATCGTCGCTCGCGAGCCAGGAGATCACTTTCGCGACCTCCTCCGGGCTCGCGAACCGGCCCGCCGGGATCTGCTTGAGGTAGGCATCCTGCTGCTCGGGCGCGAGTTCGGCCGTCATGTCGGTCTCGATGAATCCGGGAGCGACGACATTCGCGGTGATTCCGCGGCTTCCGAGTTCGCGCGTGAGCGAGCGCGCGATTCCGATGAGACCGCTCTTCGACGCGGAGTAGTTGATCTGGCCGGCCGAACCGAGCAGGCCGACGACGCTGGAGACGAGGATGACGCGTCCGAACCGGGCTTTCAGCATCCCCTTCGACGCCCGCTTGACGACGCGGAACGCCCCGCTGAGATTGGTGTCGATGACGTCGGTGAAATCCTCGTCCGACATGCGCAGCAACAGGGTGTCGCGGGTGATGCCCGCGTTGGCCACCACGACCTCGATCGGCCCCAGTGCGGCCTCCACCTCGGAGAAGGCGCGATCGATGCTCTCGGCGTCGGTCACGTCGGCGATGACCGTGAGGCTGCCCGCTGGGCCCTCGCCGGAGCGCGCGGTGACGGCGACCCGGTGACCCTGGGCCACGAACTCCTCGGCGATTGCGCGCCCGATTCCTCGATTGCCACCGGTGATCAGTACGGTCCTGGGGGTTGTCATGCGCACCAGCCTATAGTCAGGCTCAGGCGACGTAGGCTGGAGGGTGAGGAGCCGAATTCAACCCTCTACAGCCAGGTGAGCCATGAAGCAGCCGCAGTCCATTACCACTCTCGCCGAGTCGCCCGACGATGATCGTCGTCGCCGGATGATCCGCTACCTGATCGCCATGACCATCCGAGTGATCTGCATCATCCTGTGCCTGTTCGTGCAGGGCTGGTGGCTTCTTCTGCCCGTCGCGGGCGCCGTGATCCTGCCATACATAGCCGTCGTTCTCGCGAACGTCGGCTCGGGCGGCGAGGCGGGTTCGGTCCTGCGCCCCGGCGCGCTCGTGCCGGTGGCGAAGAACGGCCAGGGAGCTGGCGAGTGACAGAACGGTGTTCACGTGCGGGGTGCACCAGCGAGGCCCTCTGGGCGGTCAACTGGCGCAACCCGCGCATCCACGGAGCCGAGCGGGTCAAGGTCTGGCTCGCGTGCGACGAGCACGTCGAATTCCTTCGTGACTATCTCGCGACCCGTGCCTTTCCTGTTGTTGTGACGGATGCCGCCGCGCCCCTCGAGCGTCTACCGGAGGTCACCGCGTGACCGGCTGGGGCTTTGCGCTGTCACGCCGGTGGCTGGGATACCTCGCACTGGTGGTGGTCTTCGCCATCGCGTGCACACTCCTGTCGCTCTGGCAGATCGCCCGCCGCGATGAGGCTCGCGCCGACATCACCCGCGTCGACACGAACTGGGAGGCCGAGCCGCGCCCGATAACCGAGTTGCTGCCCGAACTCGACGCCTTCGACCCCGACCTGAAGTGGAGCCCGGTCTCGCTCACTGGCCGCTATCTGGTCGACGAGCAGCTGCTCGCGCGCGGTCGGCCGCTCGACGGCAACCCGGGTTTCGAGGTGCTCGTGCCGTTCCAGCTCGATGACGGAACCGTTTTCATCGTCGACCGCGGCTGGATTCCCGCCGGCAACGAGCAGGACACTCCGGACTTCGTTCCGGCGGCGCCGCAGGGTGTCGTCACGGTGGTTGCGCGCCTCAAGGCGAGTGAACCCGAACTGGCCGGGCGCTCGGCACCCGCGGGCCAGGTCGCGACCATCAATCTGCCCACGATCGCCGACCTCGTGGGCACGCCCACCTACACGGGTGCGTACGGAATTCTCGACTCCGAGAACCCGGCTCCTGCAACTCGGCCGGCCGCGGTCATCAAGCCCGCGCCCGACGAGGGGCCACACCTCTCCTACGCATTCCAGTGGGTGCTGTTCGCCGTCATGGCATTCATCGCTCTCGGCTGGGCGATCCGTCAGGAGTACCGCATCCGCAATGCTGACGACCCGGCCGAGCGCGAGCGCGCCGCCGAGCGCGAGCGCAAGAGGGCAGCGAAGCCCCGAACCGACGCCGAAGTCGAGGACGAGCTACTCGACGCGAACCGCTGATCGAGCGGCCCGCTGATCGATCCCGTCGCGATCTACGCCAGGCTGATCAGGTCCGCGTAGTCCTTGTTCCAGTGGTCCTCGACGCCGTCGGGCAGGATTAGTACGCGTTCGGGGTTGAGCGCCTCAACAGCGCCCTCGTCGTGGCTCACGAGCACCACGGCGCCGGTGTAGCTCGCCAACGCACCGAGGATCTCTTCGCGGCTGGCCGGGTCGAGGTTGTTGGTGGGCTCATCGAGCAGAAGCACGTTGGCGCCGCTCACGACGATCATGGCGAGGGCCAGGCGGGTCTTCTCGCCGCCGCTCAGCACGCCTGCGGGCTTGACCGCGTCATCCCCGGTGAAGAGGAACGAGCCGAGCACACGACGCGCCTCGGTCTCAGTGAGGTTAGGCGACGACGAGACCATGTTCTCGAGCACCGAGCGCTTGACGTCGATCGTCTCGTGCTCCTGCGCGTAGTAGCCGATGCGCAGCCCGTGCCCCGGCTCGATCTGCCCGGTGTCGGGCTTGTCGACGCCGGCGAGCATCCGCAGCAGCGTCGTCTTGCCCGCGCCGTTCAGCCCGAGCACGACGACCTTGGAACCGCGATCGATAGCGAGGTCGACGGCGGTGAAGATCTCCAGTGATCCGTAGCTCTTCGAGAGATTGTGCGCTTGCAGCGGCGTGCGTCCGCAGGCAGCCGGCTCGGGAAAGCGCAGCTTGGCCACGCGATCGACGCTGCGCACCTCTTCGAGTCCGGAGAGCATCTTCTCTGCGCGCGCCACCATCTGGTGCGCGGCAGCGGCCTTGCTGGCCTTGGCGCCGAAGCGTGCGGCCTGCAGCTGCAGCTGGGTGGCCTTCTTCTCGACGTTGACGCGTTCCTTCTTGCGGCGCTCCTCGTCGGCTTCGCGCTGGCGCAGGTAGTGCTTCCAGCCCATGTTGTAGATGTCGATCTGCTGACGGTTGGCGTCGAGGTAGAAGACCTTGTTGACGGTCTCCCCCACCAGCTCGACATCGTGGCTGATCACGATGAATCCGCCGGAGTAGTTCTTGAGGAACTCGCGCAACCACACCACGGAGTCGGCGTCGAGGTGGTTGGTCGGCTCATCGAGGATCATCACCTCGGCGTCCGAGAACAGGATGCGGGCCAGCTCGATGCGCCGCCGCTGACCACCCGAGAGCGTCTTCAGCGGCTGGTCGAGGATGCGATCCGGAAGGCTCAGGTTGCTGGCGATGGACGCCGCCTCGGCCTCGGCCGCGTACCCGCCGAGGGCGTCGAACCGATCGGTCAGCGAGCCGTAACGCTTCATGGCCGCCGCACTCACGGCTGGGTCGTCGCTGCCCATCTCGGCGGTTGCTTTCGACATGCCCAGAACGAGGTCACCCAGACCGCGGGCATTCAGGATGCGCGTGCGAGCGAGCTCGTCGGGGTCGCCAGACCGCGGGTCCTGCGGCAGGTAGCCGATTGCGCCGCCTCGCTCGATCTTGCCGTCGGTGGGCGGCAGCTCGCCGGCGAGCACCTTGGTGAGCGTGGTCTTGCCTGCGCCGTTGCGACCCACGAGCCCGATCTTGTCGCCGCGGTCGACGCGGAACGACACGCCCTCCATGAGGAGGCGTGCACCGACACGCAGCTCGAGCTCGTGCACAGAAAGCACAGAAAATGTCCAGTTCTTAGGGCGCGGGAATACAACGCAGATAAGGGGGGTCAGCCAGATAGTCTACTTTGTGCGCCGTGGCAGACTGCCCCGCATCCCCTTCACACGAGGAGCCCCATGAGCAGCATCACTCTGGCGGTCGGTCGCCCGACTCTCGCCGACCGCATCTTCACCCGCACCCTTGCCCTCGACATCGTGCTCGTTGTCGCCGGTGCGGCGCTGACCGCCGTGGCCGCTCAGGTGGCAGTGCCGCTCTGGCCGGTGCCGATCACCGGTCAGACCCTTGCCGTGCTACTCGTCGGCGTCACGCTCGGTGCGACCCGCGGTGCCATCTCCCTCGCCCTCTACGCTGTGCTCGGCATCGTCGGGCTTCCCGTGTTCAGCGAGCACTCCTCCGGCTGGGGCGTCATCGCCGGACCGACCGGTGGCTACATCGTCGGCTTCATCTTCGCCGCCGCCCTGACCGGATGGCTCGCCCAGCTTGAGTGGGACCGCAAGATCCTGCGCGCCTTCCTCGCCTTCCTCGCGGGATCGGTCGTGCCGTTCGCGTTCGGTCTGCCGTGGCTGGCGGCGGCGCTCGGGTCCCTCGGCTTCCCCAACGACCTCAACTCGGTGCTGCAGGCAGGTCTTTACCCGTTCATCCTCGGTGGTGTGATCAAGGCCGCCCTGGGCGCCGGCATCATCACCCTGGCCTGGTACGCCGTCGGTGTCTCCGACAAGCGCAAAGCGGCGAAGTCCGCCGAGTAGATCTCGCAGAACAAGAATGGCCCGGACCTGAGTCCGGGCCATTCTGCGTCAGGAGCGAGTGTTAGATCGAGAAGCCGAGCGCGCGCATCATCTCGCGGCCGTCGTCGGTGATCTTCTCCGGACCCCACGGGGGCATCCACACCCAGTTGATGCGGAACGCCTCCACGATGCCATCGAGCGACTGTGCCGTCTGCTCCTCGAGCACGTCGGTGAGCGGGCATCCCGCGCTGGTCAGAGTCATACTGATGATGAGCGCGTTGTTCTCGTCATCCCAGCTCAGGTCGTAGATCAGACCGAGGTCGACGATATTGACGCCGAGCTCGGGGTCGACGACATCCTTGAGCGCCTCCTCGACCTGGTCGAAGAGTGCCGGTGCGAGTGCGGTGGCCATGCTTCTACGCTACTTCCGAGGGCGCGAGAAAGCGATCGTACCCCTCGTTCTCGAGGCGTTCGGCCAGCTCGGGCCCGCCCTCTTCTGCGATGCGGCCATCGACGAAGACGTGCACGAAGCCCGGCTTGATGTAGCGCAGGATGCGCGTGTAGTGGGTGATCAGGAGCACACCCAGATCGTTGGCCTCGTGGGCGCGGTTGACGCCCTCGGAGACGATCTTGAGCGCATCCACATCGAGGCCGGAGTCGGTCTCGTCGAGCACCGCGAACTTGGGCTTGAGCAGCTCGAGCTGGAGGATCTCGTGGCGCTTCTTCTCGCCGCCGGAGAAGCCCTCGTTGACGTTGCGCTCACCGAAGCTCTTGTCCATGCGCAGGGACTTCATGGCCTCGTTGACCTCCTTGATCCAGGAGCGGATCGCGGGCGCCTCGCCGTCGATAGCGGTCTTGGCCGTGCGCAGGAAGTCGGTCATGCGCACTCCGGGGATCTCCACGGGGTACTGCATGGCGAGGAAGATCCCGGCGCGGGCACGCTCGTCAACACTCATCGTGAGCACCTCGGCGCCGTCGAGCAGCACCGATCCGCTCTCGACGTGATACTTCGGATGCCCGGCGATCGAATAGGCGAGCGTCGACTTGCCCGACCCGTTCGGACCCATGATGGCATGGATCTCGCCCTGCTTCACCGTGAGGTCGACACCCTTGAGGATCTGCTTGGTGCCCTGCTCGGTCTCGACGCTGACGTGGAGATCCTTGACTTCGAGTACTGACATGTTAGGAGACTGCGACTTTCTCATTCGGGTCAATGGTGATCACGCCATCGGCGTCAACGGTCACGGCGTACACCGGCACGGGTTCGTAGGCGGGAAGCGTGAGGGGCTTTCCGGTGGTCAGCGAGAACATCGATCCGTGCGCCCAGCACTCGATCGCGTCATCCTCGACAAAACCTTCTGCAAGGGAGATGTCGCCGTGGGTGCAGGTGTCACCGATGGCATACACGACGCCCGCGGCATCCTTCACGACGACGATGGGCACACCCGACAGCACGACGCGGTGGGCCTTGTTCACCTCGAGTTCGGCGGTGGTCCCGATGCGTTCGGCGGTCATGATCCTGCTCCTGACAGTTCTGATTCGATCCTGCCCTGCAGGTATTCCTCGAGTGCGGGGTCGCCGATCTTCTGCACGATCTCGGCGAGGAAGCCGATCACGACGAGTCGGCGGGCCTCGGCCTCGGAGATTCCGCGGGCCTGGAGGTAGAACAGCTGCTCGTCGTCGAAGCGGCCGGTAGCGCTGGCGTGGCCGGCACCGAGGATGTCCCCGGTCTCGATCTCCAAGTTCGGGATCGAATCCGCGCGTGTGCCCTCCGAGAGCACGAGGTTGCGGTTCTGCTCGTAGGAATCGGTGCCGGATGCCTCGCGGCCGATGAGCACGTCGCCGACCCACACCGTGCGGGCGCCGGCCCCCTGGAGGGCACCCTTGTAGTTGACCCGGCCCTTGGTGTTGGCCGCCTGGTGGTGGAGGTACACCCGCTGCTCGAGGTGCTGGCCGGCGTCGGCAAAGTAGAGCCCGTACATCGCGCCGTCGGATCCTTCGCCCGAGAGGTGCAACGAGGGATTGACACGTACCACGCGTCCGCCGAGGGTGACAACGATGTGGGTGAGAGTCGCATCCCGTCCCACCTGCGCGAAGTGGCTCGCGAGGTGGTGCGCGTCGTCGTCCCACTCCTGAAGCGAGACGACGGTGAGGTGCGCGCCGTCTTCGACGACGATCTCGACGTTCTCCACGACGTTCGCCGCGCCCGTGCTGCGCAGAACGATGTGACCCGTGCTGTTCGCTTCCGCCGTGATCACGGTGTGGGCAGCCTTCGGGGCGGAACCGAAACCACTGCGGTCGAAGCCGAGTGCCACGGGGGCGTCGCCGGTGATCGTGATCGCGAGTGCGGTGTCGAAGCTGGACCAGGCGTTCGCCGACGCCTTGTCCTCGGGGGATCCTGCAGAACCGACCCGAGGATCGGCGCGCGGGATCCACTCGATGGTGCCGCCCTCGGCGAGCTGCGGCGCGAGGTCATACCCCGAGCCGTCGAGGTCGCCATCGATGAGGTCGCGCAGCTGCGCCACGGGGGTCAGCTTCCAGTCGACCTCGAGTCCGGTGACCGCGGGGAACTCGGCCGGGTCGACGGAGGTGAACCGCTCGGAGCGGGTCTGCACTGGCACGCGGCTCGTGTCATCCCACCCGCCGTCACTGTGGGCCTTCGCCCCGTGCTGTTCGGTTGTTGCCAGACTCATCTAGCCGACACTGCCTTCCATGCTCATCTCGATGAGCTTGTTGAGTTCGAGGGCGTACTCCATGGGCAGCTCGCGGGCGATCGGCTCGATGAATCCACGCACGATCATGGCCATGGCCTCGTCTTCGGGCATGCCGCGCGACTGAAGGTAGAACAGCTGCTCGGCGCTGACCCGTGACACGGTCGCCTCGTGGCCGAGCTGCACGTCATCCACACGGATGTCGATGGCCGGGTAGGTGTCCGATCGCGAGATCGTGTCAACCAGCAGGGCGTCGCAGCGCACGGTGTTGGCGGAGTGGTGCGCCTTCTCGTCGACGCGCACCTCGCCCCGGTACCCGGCGCGACCGCCGCCACGGGCGATGGACTTGGAGACGATGGATGACGTCGTGTACGGCGCCATGTGGATCATCTTGGCGCCGGCATCCTGGTGCTGGCCGGGGCCCGCGAACGCAACCGAGAGGGTCTCGCCCTTGGCGTGCTCCCCCACGAGGTAGATCGACGGGTACTTCATCGTGACCTTGGAGCCGATGTTGCCGTCGATCCACTCCATGGTGGCGCCCTCGTGCGCGATCGCGCGCTTGGTCACGAGGTTGTAGACGTTGTTCGACCAGTTCTGGATGGTCGTGTACCGAACGCGCGCGTTCTTCTTCACGACGATCTCGACTACGGCCGAGTGCAGCGAGTCGGACTTGTAGATCGGTGCGGTGCAACCCTCGATGTAGTGCACGTACGAGCCCTCATCGGCGATGATCAGCGTGCGCTCGAACTGGCCCATGTTCTCGGTGTTGATGCGGAAGTAGGCCTGCAGAGGGATCTCGACGTGAACGCCCTTGGGCACGTACACGAATGACCCGCCCGACCATACCGCCGTGTTGAGCGCCGCGAACTTGTTGTCGCCGGCCGGGATGACCGTGCCGAAGTACTCCTCGAAGAACTCGGGGTGCTCCTTGAGCGCGGTGTCGGTGTCCATGAAGATGACACCCTGAGCCTCGAGCTCGGCGTTGATCGTGTGGTAGACCACCTCGGACTCGTACTGGGCGGCGACACCGGAGACGAGGCGCTTGCGCTCGGCCTCGGGGATGCCCAGCTTCTCGTAGGTGTCCTTGATGTCGTCCGGGAGGTCCTCCCAGCTCTGCGCCTGCTTCTCGGTGGAGCGCACGAAGTACTTGATGTTGTCGAAGTCGATGCCCGACAGGTCTGCTCCCCAGGTGGGCATGGGCTTGCGGAAGAAGTTCTTCAGTCCCGACAGGCGGGTCTTCAGCATCGACTCCGGTTCGTTCTTGAGGGTCGAGATGTTGCGCACGACGTCTTCATTGATGCCACGCCGAGCGGATGCGCCCGCCTCGTCAGAGTCGGACCACCCGAATTCGTACTGCCCGAGACCGTGGAGTTCGGGTCGGTCGATCAACACGTCAGACATAGCAACCTCTTTCCTACCGTGGGCAACCGGTGTGGTTTCCGCGGCATTCCCCGCGAGTGAAAAGGCACTGCTGGGGCCTGTTTAGACTGAAGCAGGACAAGGGAGCAGATTGCTCCGGTGTCTACGCTGACTCCCCGGCACGGCTATGTTCCTGAACTAAGTCAATTCTACAGTGAGCCGGGGCAAATAACAGGAGGTTGGGCTGTGAAAGCCGTGTTCGCTCGACTGCCCGGCTCGGTGGATGCCCGAATCCGGGGTTTCGCGATCGCAACGCTCGTGGCGCAGATCCTCATCGTGGGTACCGGTGGGGCCGTGCGGCTCACCGGTTCCGGGCTGGGGTGCCCGACCTGGCCGCGCTGCACCGACGATTCCTTCGTGACCACGCCCGAGATGGGCATCCACGGCATCATCGAGTTCGGCAATCGCCTGCTGACCTTCGTGCTCATCGCCATCGCGATCGTCATGTTCGTGCTGGTGCTTCGCATTCGCCGTGAGCGCCGCGACCTCTTCGTGCTCGCGCTGGTCATCGGGTTGGGGATTCCCGCGCAGGGCGTCATCGGCGGGCTCTCGGTGCTCACCAACCTCAACCCCTACGTGGTCGGGCTGCATTTCGTGCTCTCGGTCGTTCTCGTGGTTCTCTCGACCGTGCTCGTCTACCGCGTGTACGCGGGACCGCGTGGCGTCCGGGCTTCGGTGCCGCTCTGGTACTCGGCACTCACCCACGCCACGAGCGCGCTCGTCGCGATCACGATCCTCGTGGGCATCATCACCACAGGATCTGGCCCGCACGCCGGGGACAGTGGTGCTTCCCGCAATGGCCTGGACTCGGAACTGCTCCAGCACGTGCACAGCTGGCCTGCGTACGCCACAGTCGCCGCGACGATTCTCCTATTGATCGGGGCGCTGCGCCTCGGCCGCCCCCGGTTGGTTCGGTTCACGGGCATCCTGCTTGCCATCGAGGCGGCGCAGGTCGCCGTGGGCCTCGCGCAGGCGCGGCTCGGCCTGCCCGAGATACTCGTGGGTACGCACATGGTGCTGGCGTGCTGCCTTGCGGCCGCGATGACCGCTGTCGTGCTGTCACTGCGCGAGCCAGCGGCATCCGCCGTCGACGCTTAGGGCTCGACTGCTAGAACGGCAGCAGGGGATCGATTCCAACCGCGAGGAAGACCAGCGTCAGATAGGTGATCGAGGAGTGGAACACCCGCATGGGCCGAACGTCCCCGTGACGGATCGCCGTCGAATACAGCCGGTGTGACTCATAGATGAACCACGCGCCCGCGACGACAGCGACCACCGAGTAGAGCACGCCCATGGGTGCCACGGGAATCAGCAGCAACGAGCAGGCGACGGTCGCCCACGCGTAGAGCACGACCTGCAGGCCGACGACGGTGCGACCGCGCACGACGGCAAGCATCGGGACGTTCACCGACTGGTAGTCAGCGCGGTACTTCATTGACAGTGGCCAGTAGTGCGGCGGGGTCCACAGGAAGACGATTCCGAACAGGATCACGGGAGTCCAGCTCAGGGAGCCTGTTACCGCAGCCCATCCGATGAGCACGGGCATGCACCCAGCGGCGCCGCCCCAGACGATGTTCTGAGGTGTGCGGCGCTTGAGAACGAGCGTGTAGATGAAGACGTAGAAGAGGATCGCCGCCAACGAGAGGCCAGCCGCAAGCCAATTGACGATGAAGCCCAGCCACAGCACCGAGGCGACGCCGGAGATCCAGGCGAATGCGAGCGCCTCGCCGTCACGGAGCTCCCCGGTGACCAAGGGGCGCTTGCTCGTGCGATCCATCACCCGATCGATGTCGCGGTCGATGTAGCAGTTGAACGCATTGGCCGAGCCGGCGCTCAGGGTGCCGCCGACGAGCGTCGCGAGCACGAGCCAGAGGTCAGGAATGCCGCCCGCGGCGAGAACCATTACCGGCGCGGTGGTCACGAGGAGCAATTCGATGACGCGGGGTTTGGTGAGTGCGATGTAGGCCTTCAGCTTGCGGCGGATGCCGATCCGCCCGGTCGCGGGTCGGGTCTCGACGGCTACATCCATGATTTCGATTGTAGGCGACCACCGAGTCGTCGCTCGCTGTCACGAGCGGTCACCCGGCGGCAGACCGGTCACGACGACTCCTATACTTGAATCGCCTGCCAGCCGGGCTCACCACTACCGCGCTCGGGCCGCCAGGCCACAGTGCGCCGCTGAAGAAGGGTCACAACCATCGTGGCAGCTCTCCAATGGGATCCCATTGACAACAAGGCAGTAGACACGGCGCGAATCCTCGCTGCCGATGCCGTCGAGAAGGTCGGCAACGGCCACCCGGGTACGGCCATGAGCCTCGCTCCCGCCGCGTACCTGCTGTTCCAGAAGGTCATGCGCCGCGACCCCAGCGACAATGCGTGGATCGGTCGCGACCGCTTCATCCTCTCGGTGGGCCACAGCTCGCTCACTCAGTACATCCAGCTCTACTTCGGCGGCTACGGTCTCGAGCTCGACGACATCAAGGCGCTGCGTACCTGGGGTTCCAAGACTCCCGGACACCCCGAGTACGGGCACACCGCGGGCGTCGAGATCACCACGGGCCCCCTGGGTCAGGGCATCTCGTCGGCCGTCGGCTTCGCCTACGCGAGCCGCTACGAGCGCGGGCTCTTCGACCCCGACGCACCGGCGGGCACGAGCCCGTTCGATCACTTCATCTATGTCATCGCCGGGGACGGCGACCTGCAGGAGGGCGTGTCCGCAGAGGCATCCTCGCTCGCTGGACACCAGCAGCTCGGCAACCTCATCGCGATCTACGACTCCAACCAGATCTCGATCGAGGACGACACCAACATCGCCTTCACAGAAGACGTCAAGGCCCGCTACGAGGCGTACCACTGGCATGTGCAGGTGGTCGACTGGAAGAAGACCGGCGTCTACACCGAGGACGTCGCGGAGCTGAACGCGGCGATCGAGGCAGCGAAGGGCGTCATCGACAAGCCGTCGCTCATCATCCTGCGCACGATCATCGGCTGGCCGGCCCCGCATAAGCAGAACTCGGGCAAGATCCACGGCTCGGCCCTGGGTGCTGACGAGCTGGCCGCAACCAAGCGCGTGCTGGGTTTCGACCCGGAGCAGACCTTCGAGGTCGCCGACGAGGTGATCGAGCACACCCGTAAGGCCGTCGAGCGCGGCAAGGCCGCCCACGCCGAGTGGCAGGTCGGTTTTGACGCCTGGGCCGCGGCCAACCCGGAGCGAAAGGCGCTCTTCGACCGCCTGCAGACCGGCGCGCTGCCGGATGGCGTCGAGGCCGCGCTGCCCGTCTTCGAGGCGGGCAAGGATGTCTCCACTCGCGCCGCGAGCGGCAAGGTGCTCGGCGCGCTCGGTGCCGTCATCCCCGAGCTCTGGGGCGGCTCGGCCGACCTCGCCGAGTCGAACCTCACCACCATCGAGGGTGCCGCGTCGTTCATCCCGAGCGTGCACTCCACGCACGAGTGGACCGGCAACGACTACGGACGTGTGCTCCATTTCGGCATCCGCGAACACGCCATGGCGGCGATCATCAACGGCATCGTCCTGCACGGACCCACCCGTGCCTTCGGCGGAACCTTCCTGATCTTCAGCGACTACATGCGCCCCGCCGTTCGCCTCGCGGCCCTCATGGCCGTGCCGTCGATCTTCGTATGGACTCACGACTCGGTCGCCCTCGGTGAGGATGGACCGACCCACCAGCCGATCGAGCAACTCGCCACCCTCCGCGCGATCCCCGGCTTCGACGTCGTGCGACCCGCCGATGCGAACGAGGTCGCGTGGGCGTGGAAGACGATCCTCGAGCGCCGCAAGGGACCGGCAGGCATCGCGCTGAGCCGTCAGAACCTGCCCGTCTTCGAGCGCGGTTCTGGCGCGGCATCCGGTGACACCCTCGCCGCCGCGAGCAATGTCTCGCGGGGCGCCTATGTGCTCGCCGAGGCCCCCAACGGCTCCCCCGACGTGATTCTCATTGCGACCGGCTCGGAAGTGCAGATCGCCGTCGAGGCACGAGGCGTGCTCGCTGCCGAGGGCATCAGCGCTCGCGTCGTCTCAGCACCGAGCCTCGAGTGGTTCGAGGAGCAGGATGCCGCGTACCGCGAGTCAGTGCTGCCGGCGTCGGTCACCGCTCGCGTGTCCATCGAGGCGGGGATCAACCTCACCTGGCGCCCTTACGTGGGTGATCGCGGCCGCAGCGTCTCGATCGAGCACTTCGGGGCATCCGCCGACTACAAGACTCTGTTCCGTGAATTCGGAATCACCACCGAGGCCGCCGTGGCCGCAGCCAAGGAATCGTTGGCCGCCCAGTAGGCCGGCCTCAGGAAGAAGAAGCAATGAGCACCGAATCCCCCACCGCAGCCCTGTCCGACCTCGGAGTCAGCATCTGGCTCGACGACCTCTCCCGGGAACGCATCGCCTCAGGCGGACTGCAGAAGCTCATCTCCGAGCGCAATGTCGTCGGCGTCACGACCAACCCGACCATCTTCGCGAGTGCCCTTGCCAAGGGTGAGGCGTATGACGCCGCGGTGGGAGCGCTGGCGAAGGCCGGCGCTGCGGTCACGGACGCTGTGTTCGAGATCACCACCGACGACGTCGCGGCAGCGTGCGACATCTTCCGCCCTATCTACGACGCGACGGCCGGCTTCGACGGCCGCGTCTCGATCGAGGTCGAGCCGGGACTTGCTCACGACGCTGCGGGCACGATCGCTCAGGCCAAGCAGCTCTGGGAGAAGGTCGACCGCGAGAACGCGCTCATCAAGATCCCCGCGACCGTCGAGGGTCTCGAGGCGATCGCCGCGACGATCGGGGCGGGCATCAGCGTCAACGTGACCCTGATCTTCAGCCTCGAGCGGCACCGCGAGGTCATCAACGCCTACCTCACCGGTCTCGAGACCGCCAAGGCCGCGGGAATCGACATCTCCACCATCCACTCCGTCGCCTCGTTCTTCGTGTCTCGTGTGGACACCGAGATCGACAAGCGTCTCGACGCGATCGGTACCGACGAGGCGAAGGCCCTGAAGAGCAAGGCCGGCATCGCCAACGCTCGCCTCGCGTACGAGGTCTACGAGCAGGCGTTCGCGTCGGAGCGCGCCAAGGTGCTCCTGGCCGCCGGCGCCAACAAGCAGCGTCCGCTCTGGGCGTCGACCGGCGTGAAGGACCCGAGCCTGCCGGACACCCTGTACGTGACCGAGCTCGCTGTGGCCGACACCGTCAACACGATGCCGGAGAAGACGCTGGAGGCGACCTTCGACCATGGGGTCATCGAGGGTGACCAGGTCACCGGCTCCTACGCCGAGGCGAATGCCACGCTCGACGCGCTTGCCGCTCTCGGCATCTCGTACGACGAGGTGACGGCGCTGCTCGAGAAGGAGGGCGTCGAGAAGTTCATCGTCTCCTGGAACGAACTGCTCGACACCGTGTCTGCCGCTCTCGAGGCGGCCAAGTGAGCGTCAAGATCGCGGTCTCCGGCGCGGCGGCCGAGGCCGTCGACCGGGTAGTCCCCCAGCTCGTCAGCGATCTCGTCGCGAGCCGTATCACCGGCGGTGACGAGACGCTGTGGGGGCCGGATGCCGAGGAGGAATCCGCCAAGCGACTGGGCTGGGTGGAGGCCGTCACTGTGTCGCGGCCGATGGTCGAGGACATCTATGCGCTCCGCGACAAGCTGCGCGCTGAGGGGGTGAATCACATCGTTCTCGGCGGAATGGGTGGTTCGTCGCTCGCTCCCGAGGTGATCACCCGCACCTACGGAGTCGAGCTCACCGTGCTCGATTCGACGGATCCCGGTCAGGTGCTGGCAGCTCTGGGTGATCGGCTCGCCACGACCGCCGTGGTCATCTCCTCCAAGTCGGGTTCGACTGTGGAGACCGACAGCCAGAAGCGCATCTACGAGAAGTTCTTCTCCGAGGCGGGCATCGACCCACTCGAGCGCATCGTTGTGGTCACCGACCCCGGTTCGCCTCTGGATGCCGCGTCGCGCGCCACCGGATACCGCGTGTTCAACGCCGACCCCAATGTCGGCGGACGTTACTCCGCCCTGACCGCCTTTGGCCTCGTTCCGAGCGGTCTTGCCGGTGTGGACCTCAATGAACTGCTCGACGAGGCCGAGGCCGTGATGGTCGAGCTCGCAGTCGACAACACCGCGAACCCCGGCCTGGTGCTCGGTGCCGCGATCGCGGGAACACTCCCCCTCAAGGACAAGCTCGGGATCGTTCCTGACGGAACCCACATTCTTGGCTTCGGCGACTGGGCTGAACAGCTCATCGCGGAGTCGACGGGCAAGCTCGGCAAGGGCATCCTCCCTGTCGTGTTGGACGTGAACTCGCCCGAGCTGAGCGAGAACCTGCCCGACCTTCAGATCGTGCGCCTGGTGGGCGACTGGGATGACACGCGCGAGGTCGCCGACGGCGAGATCGAGATCGCGGGCAGCCTGGGCGGCCAGATCCTGGTCTGGGAGTACGCCACGGCTGTCGCGGGGCGGCTCCTGGGTATCAACCCCTTCGATCAGCCCGACGTGGAATCCGCGAAGATCGCCACCCGCGCGCTCATCGATCACCCGTCGGAGCCGGCAGCACCGGCCTTTGTGGACGGCGACGTCGAGGTGCGCGGTACCGCAGACGTCGTGTCGGGTGCGACTGACCTCGCGGGCGCCATCTCGTCGCTGCTCTCCCACCTGAGCGATGACGGCTACGTCTCGATTCAGGCCTACGTCGACCGTGTTGCGCACCCTGAGTTGCACCAGCTTCGCGATGCGCTTGCGGCCCGCGCCAAGCGCCCCGTCACGTTCGGTTGGGGTCCCCGCTTCCTGCACTCGACGGGACAGTTCCACAAGGGCGGACCCGCGGTCGGAGTATTCCTCCAGATCACGACCGTCGAGGATACCGACCTGCAGATTCCCGAGCGTCCGTTCACCTTCGGCCAACTCATTCGTGCTCAGGCGGATGGCGACGCGAGTGTGCTCGCCGAGCACGGCCGGCCGGTGCTGAGTCTCACCTTGCGCAACCCCGGTGCGAGCATCCCGGTCGTCGTCAGCGCACTCAACTAGCACGTCTCGCGAGGAGCACCATGTCACCGGTGGAGATTTCGGCCGACTTCAACCCGCTCCGGTTGCCGTCGGATCGTCGGCTGAATCGGATTGCTGGCCCTAGCGGGCTGGTGATCTTCGGTGTCACCGGCGACCTGTCCCGCAAGAAGCTCATGCCGGCGGTCTATGACCTCGCCAACCGAGGACTCCTGCCTCCGGGCTTCGCGCTGGTCGGCTTTGCTCGCCGGGACTGGGAAGACGAGGACTTCGCCGAGGTCGTGCACGATGCCGTCAAGAAGTACGCGCGCACGCCGTTCGACGAGGATGTCTGGGCGCAGCTGGCCCAGGGCATCCGCTTCGTGCAGGGCGAGTTCGATGACGCATCGGCCTTCGAGGATCTCAAGCAGACCATCGAAGACCTAGATCGTGATCGCGGCACGATGGGCAACCACGCCTTCTACCTGTCGATCCCGCCGAAGTCGTTCCCGCAGGTCACAGAGCAGCTGCGCAACTCCGGGCTAGCCGAGCAGCAGGACGGTCAGTGGCGACGCGTGGTCATCGAGAAGCCGTTCGGCAGCGATCTCGTGACTGCCCGTGAACTCAATGCGGTGGTCGAGTCGGTCTTCCCGCCCGACAGCGTCTTCCGGATCGATCACTATCTGGGCAAGGAGACGGTGCAGAACATCCTGGCGCTGCGCTTCGCCAACCAGCTGTACGAACCCATCTGGAACGCCAACTACGTCGACCACGTGCAGATCACGATGGCAGAGGACGTGGGCGTCGGCGGTCGCGCCGGGTACTACGACGGCATTGGCGCGGCACGCGATGTGATCCAGAACCATCTGCTTCAGCTCCTGGCGCTCACCGCCATGGAAGAGCCAGTCTCATTCGATGCCGCCGACCTGCGCGCCGAGAAGGAGAAGGTGCTCTCGGCGGTCCGTCTGCCGAAGGACTTGGGAAAGCACACCGCCCGGGGTCAGTACTCGGGCGGCTGGTCGGGCGGGGAGAAGGTCGTCGGATTCCTCGAAGAGGAGGGCATGAACCCTCAGTCGACGACCGAGACCTTCGCGGCCATCCGCCTCGACATCGGCACGCGTCGCTGGGCCGGGGTGCCCTTCTACCTTCGCACCGGCAAGCGTCTCGGTCGCCGCGTGACCGAGATCGCTGTCGTCTTCAAGCGCGCTCCCCAGTACCTCTTCGCCGAGAGCCAGACCTCTGCTCTTGGGCAGAATGCCCTCGTCATCCGAGTGCAACCTGACGAGGGTGTCACGATCAGGTTCGGCTCGAAGGTTCCGGGCGCGGGCATGCAGGTGCGCGACGTGACCATGGACTTCGGTTACGGTCACGCCTTCACGGAGGCCAGCCCCGAGGCGTACGAGCGTCTCATTCTGGACGTGCTTCTGGGTGACCCGCCCCTGTTCCCGCGGCACGAAGAGGTGGAACTGAGTTGGAAGATCCTCGACCCGATCGAGGAGTACTGGGCCAAGCAGGGCCAGCCGGAGCAGTACCGACCGGGAACGTGGGGTCCGCCGTCGGCTGACGCCCTCATGGCCCGTGACGGTCGCAGTTGGAGGCGTCCATGATTGTCGATCTGCCCAACACGACCACGAGCGCGGTGTCCAAGACCTTGGTCAAGATTCGCGAAGAGGGCGGCGCCGTCGCGCTGGGTCGGGTGCTCACCCTCATCATCTCGACCGCTTTGGGCGACGAGGAAGAGGCCATCGAGGCCGCCAACGACGCCTCGCGGGAGCATCCCATGCGAGTGCTCGTGGTGTCGACCTCGCCCACTCCGACCGATGACGAGGCGCGGGTGGACGCGCAGATCCGGGTGGGAGGCGATGCGGGCGCGAGCGAAGTCGTTGTCATGCGAGCCTACGGGGATGCCGCGACCGACCCTGAAAGCCTCATCATGGGCCTCCTGCTGCCGGATGCGCCGGTGGTCGCCTGGTGGCCCGGTGAGGCCCCGGCGGCGGTCTCGGAGTCGGCAATCGGCCGAATCGCGCAGCGCAGGATCACCGATGCTGCCTCAAGCTCCGATCCACTCGGCGCGCTCGCGCGCATCGCCACGACCTACCAGCCTGGCGACACAGACTTCTCCTGGACCCGACTGACCCTGTGGCGGGCACAGCTTGCTGCCGTGCTCGACCAGCCCCCGTACCTTCCGGTGACTGCGGTGGAGGTGCATGGAGCGTCGGATTCCCCGTCAACCGTTCTTCTCGCCGCCTGGCTTCAGCTTCAACTCAAGGTCAAGGTCGCACGCGAGGTGTCGACGAAGGCCCACGGCAGTAGCGGAATCCAGGGGGTGCGTCTGGACAGGTCAGCAGGACCAATCATGCTCGAGCGCACGGTCGCCAACACGGCGACCCTGGTGCAGCCCAACCAACCCACGCACGACATCTCGCTCCAGCGCCGCAGCCTACGGGACTGCCTGGCCGAGGAGCTGCGCCGACTCGATCCCGATGACCTCTTCGGCGATGTCGTCATGAAGGGCATCGGCCAGTTGAATGCGCCGACCACGGGGACTCACACGATCGTGGGGGCATCGTGAGCAACGAGCGCCGCGTCATCCTGCACCCCGACAAGGAAGCCCTTGCTGCCGCTGTCGCTGCCCGGTTCCTGACCAAGATCGTCGATCTGATCGACGAGTTCGATGAGGCCTCGGTGGCGCTCACCGGAGGCACGATGGGCATTGCGGTTCTGGCCGCGATCAACGCCTCTCCCGCGCGGGACTCCGTGGACTGGAGCCGACTGAACGTCTGGTGGGGCGACGAACGCTGGCTGCCCGCTGGCGACCCTGACCGCAACGAGACCCAGGCGCGAGCGGCGTTGCTCGATCACGTGGCCCTCGATCCGGCACGGGTGCACCCGATGGGCGCATCCGACGCTGGTCTGTCGCTGGATGACGCTGCCGACGCGTATGCGGCGGACCTTGCGCTCAATGCGCGCAGAGGCCACGTTCCGAATCTGGACATCACGTTCCTCGGCATGGGGCCAGACGGTCACATCGCGTCGTTGTTCCCCGAGCGTTCGGGCATCCGTGAGTCGGAGCGCACCGTGATCGCCGTGCGCAACTCCCCTAAGCCCCCTCCGGAGCGGCTGAGCCTGACCCTGCCGGTGCTCAACTCGTCGGCGCGCGTGTGGCTCGTGGTGGCCGGGGCTGACAAGGCATCGGCACTCGGGTTGACGCTGGCGGGCGCGAGCATCAACGAGGTGCCCGCCGCTGGCATCGAGGGGCGTCGCCGGACGCTGTTCTTCGTCGACGCCGAGGCCGCAGCGGAGGTTCCCGAGAACCTCATCGATCCGGGCCAGTTCTGGACTCGCGCGGACGACATCGCGGACTAGCTGGCGGTGCCCCTGCGCTCGCGCAACTGAGTCAGCGCCTCTTCGAGAAGCGTCGCCGCCTCTTCTTCGGTGCGGCGTTCCTTCACGTAGGCCAGGTGAGTCTTGTACGGCTCCAGCTTGGCCACCGACGGCGGATTGTTCTTGTCGCGGCCAGCGGGCAACCCCGTCGACGGTGAGTCGATGATGTCCGGGATCTCCTCGTCGGGCAGGTTCGCAGCGAAATTGCGCACCGTCTCGTTGCCCATCTCATCCCAGTAGGAGACCTGGATGCGGTCCGCGTGGTAGCCACGGTCCTGCTCTCCCATGGGGCCGGCCCCTACACGGGAACCACGAATTGCACTGCCACCGGATGCCATGATGCCCCTTACGCGCCGTCGAACTTGGTGATGAGCCCGAGAACCACGATGCACGTGATCCACACCAGAGCGAGAATGACCGTGATCCGGTTGAGGTTGCGCTCGGCCACGCCCGACGCGCCGAGGTTCGACGTGACGCCGCCTCCGAACATGTCGGAGAGGCCGCCGCCGCGACCGCGGTGGAGCAGAATCAGGAGGGTGAGCAGCAGGCTCGTGATACCGAGAATGACCTGCAGCACTACCTGGAGAATTTGCACGGGGTAACCCTTTCGAAAAGCCTTGCCAAGTATAAGCGATCGCTGATCGGGTTCAGGTTCCGACGTGCTTCTGGAAGCGGGCGATGCTCGCAAACTCCGCGACATCCAGGCTTGCTCCGCCGACCAGCGCGCCGTCGACGTTGGGCTCGCGCATGAGCGACGCGATGTTGCCGGACTTGACCGATCCGCCGTACAGGATGCGCGTGGCATCCGCGACGTCGGCGCCGTAGAGCTCGGCGAGGGTCTCGCGGAGCTTGGCCGCAACCTGCTCGGCCTGCTCTGGCGTTGCCGCGAGCCCCGAACCGATCGCCCAGACCGGCTCGTAGGCGATCACGATGTCGGGCGTTCCCTTGATGTCGGCGAGTGCCGCCTTCAGCTGGGCCACCGGCACGGCGCTGGGACCGTGCTTCTCCAGGTCGTCGGCAGTCTCGCCCACGCACAGCACCGGCACGAGGCCGTGCTTGATCGCCGCAGCGACCTTGCGCCCGAGCTGCTCATCGGTCTCGCCGTGCATGGTGCGGCGCTCCGAGTGGCCGATGATCACGTAGCTGCACTCGAGCGCCTTGAGGAACGCGCCGGAGATCTCACCCGTGTAGGCGCCCGAGTCGAACTCGGAGACATCCTGGGCGCCGAAGACGACGTCGAGCTTGTCGCCCGACACCAGCGACTGCACGGAGCGCAGGTCGGTGAACGGCGGGAACACGGCGACCTCGGAGCCGCCCGCGCCGAAGTCGTGATTCGCATCCTTGAGCGTCCAGGCGAGCTTCTGCACAAACGCGACCGCCTGCAGGTGGTCGAGGTTCATCTTCCAGTTGCCCGCGATCAGCGGCACCCGCTTCACTGCTGCCATCCGAGGACCTCCAGTCCAGGCAGGCGCTTTCCCTCGAGGAACTCGAGGCTTGCACCGCCGCCGGTTGAAATGTGACCGAACTGGTCGTCGCTAAACCCGAGGGCACGTACAGCGGCCGCCGAGTCACCACCGCCGACGACGCCGAAGCCGTCGAACGATGCGAGAGCGGATGCCACGGCCTTCGTGCCCGCGGCGAACGCGGGCAGCTCGAACACGCCCATGGGTCCGTTCCAGAACACCGTGCGTGACGCCGAGATCACCTCGGCGAAGCGCGCCGACGTGTCAGGACCGATGTCGAGTCCGAGGCCGGAGGCACCGAACGGGGTGTCCTCGATCGCGTCAGCGGGTGCGACCACGTGGTCGGCATCACCCGAGAAGGATGCCGCGACCACGATATCCGTCGGCAGGACGATCTCGACGCCCAGCTTCTGGGCCTGTTCGAGGTATCCCTTGACCGCATCGACCTGGTCGAGTTCGAGGAGGCTTGCCGCAACCTTGTGTCCCTGCGCCACGAGGAAGGTGTACACCATGCCGCCACCGACGAGCAGGGTATCGACCTTCGGCAGCAGCGCGCCGATGACCGCGAGCTTGTCTGACACCTTCGAGCCGCCGAGAACCACCGTGTACGGCTTCTCCGGGGTGACCGTCAGCCGCTCGAGTACCGACAACTCCTCCTGGATGAGCAGGCCGGCCGCGCTCGGAAGTTGCTGCGCGAGCTCGTAGACGCTGGCCTGCTTGCGGTGAACGACCCCGAAGCCGTCGGACACGAAGGCATCGCCGAAGCGGGCCAGCTTCTTGGCGAAGTGCTCGCGATCGCTGTCGTCTTTCGTGGTCTCGTGAGCGTTGAACCGCAGGTTCTCCAGCAGGGCGATGTCGCCGTCGGCGAGCCCCTCCACGGCCTCTTCTGCGGCCGATCCCACGGTGTCGTTCGCGAACACCACCGGCTTGCCGAGAAGTTCGCTCAGCCGCTGGGCGACCGGCTCAAGGCTGTACTTGGAGTCGGGTTCACCGTCGGGGCGCCCCAGATGGGATACGACGATGACGCGAGCTCCGGCGTGCAGGAGCGCGTTCAGGGTGGGCAGCGACGCACGAATGCGCCCGTCATCCGTGATCTGGCCGTTCTTCAACGGCACATTCAGATCGCAGCGGACGATGACCCGCTTACCCCGAAGATTCCCCAGCGAATCGATTGTTCGAAGGGACATGGCCGGTTACAGACGTGCGCCGACGTACTCGGTGATGTCGACGAGGCGGTTCGAGTAGCCCCACTCGTTGTCGTACCACGACGCGACCTTGACCTGGTCACCGATGACCTTGGTGAGGCCGGCGTCGAAGATCGAGGAGTGCGGGTCACCGACGATGTCGCTCGAGACGATCTCGTCCTCGGTGTACTTGAGGATGCCCTTGAGCGGTCCCTCGGCCGCAGCCTTGTATGCCGCGTTGACCTCCTCGACTGTGACCGGACGACTGGCAGTGACTGTGAGGTCGGTGATCGATCCGGTGATGACCGGAACGCGCAGGGCGTAGCCATCGAGCTTGCCGACGAGCTCGGGGATGACGAGCCCGAGGGCCTTCGCTGCACCAGTGGAGGTGGGGATGATGTTGTGCGCGGCGGCACGGGCGCGACGCAGGTCGCTGTGCGGGCCGTCCTGGAGGTTTTGGTCGGCCGTGTAGGCGTGGACCGTGGTCATGAGGCCGCGCTCGATGCCGAACGCCTCCATGAAGACCTTCGCGAGCGGCGCGAGGCAGTTCGTCGTGCACGACGCGTTGGAGATGATGTTGTGCACGGCCGGGTCGTAGGTGCCCTCGTTGACGCCGAGCACGAGGGTCGCGACATCCGCGCCGGACGCCGGAGCGGAGACGATGACCTTCTTGGCACCGGCGGCGATGTGCTTGGCGGCGTCCTCCGACTTGGTGAAACGACCGGTCGACTCGATCACGATGTCGACACCGAGCTCGCCCCAGGGAAGGTTCGCGGGGTCGCGCTCCTCGAACACGCGGATGGCCTTGCCATTGACGACGATCTGCTCGCCATCGAACTCGACTGTGGCGTCGAGGCGACCCGTGATGGAGTCGTACTTGAGCAGGTGAGCAAGGGTCTTGTTGTCGGTGAGGTCGTTGACCGCGACGATCTCGAGGTCACTCCCCTTCGCCAATGCTGCGCGGAAGAAGTTGCGGCCGATGCGGCCGAACCCGTTGATCCCAATCTTGACGCTCAATTCGACTCCAGTTTCTCGGGCGTCAGGGGACGCTCATCTCATGCTGTGGTGGTGGTGGAGAAGTGGCCGGGGCGGGGCCCCGGCCACCATGCCGCTATGACAGTACCAGCAGGCCGTCAGTCTTTTCGCGCGCCACCGTGAAGCGCTCCTGCACGTTCGCCCAGTTGGCGATGTTCCAGAACGCCTTCACGTAGTCGGCGCGCACGTTCTTGTAGTCGAGGTAGTAGGCGTGCTCCCAGACATCCAGGAGCAGGAGCGGGACTGTGCCCGCCGCGAAGTTGCTCTGCTGGTCGAAGAACTGGTTGATGAGCAGCTTCTGGCCGATCGAGTCCCACGTGAGTGCGGCCCAGCCCGAGCCCTGCACGCCCATCGCCGCTGCGGTGAAGTGGGCCGTGAACTTGTCGAACGAACCGAAGTTGTCGTCGATCGCACTGGCGAGGTCGCCGGTCGGCTTGTCGCCACCGTCGGGCGACATGTTGGTCCAGAAGATCGAGTGGTTCACGTGGCCACCCAGGTTGAACGCGAGATCCTTCTCGAGCTTGTTGATATTGGCGAGCTCACCGCTCTCGCGCGCCTCCGCCATGGCGGCGAGGGCAGCGTTGGCGCCAGTCACATAGGCCTGGTGGTGCTTGCTGTGGTGCAACTCCATGATCGTGGCGCTGATGCTCGGCGCGAGTGCCGAGTAGTCGTATGCGAGCTCCGGGAGCGTGTAGTCAGCCATTCGAGAATCTCCTAGCAATAGGCCCTGAAACCTCGATCTGAGCACCGAGGCGGGATGACGTTTTCCAGTCTAGTAGGCCTAACGCACGGCGCTCCGGGATGCTTCCCGTCGCGACTATTCGTCGAGATCGGGCGGCAGATTGGCGTCGGTCGCGGGAAGACCCAGGTCGGATGCGCGCTTGTCGGCCATCGCCAGCAGGCGACGGATGCGCCCCGCGACGGCATCCTTCGTCATCGGCGGATCGGCATGGTGGCCGAGCTCGTCAAGGCTCGAGTCGCGGAATCGGAGGCGCAGTTCACCGGCGTAGCGCAGGTGCTCCGGCACGTCACCGTCGAGGATCTCCAGGGCGCGCTCCACCCGGGCGCACGCCGCCACGGCCGCTTGCGCGGACCGGCGGAGGTTGGCGTCGTCGAAGTTGACCAGCCGGTTGGCGGTGGCGCGCACCTCCCGGCGCTGGCGCAATTCGTTCCAGGCGGCAACACCCTTCGTCGCACCCATGAGCTCGAGCATCGCCCCAATGGCTTCACCATCGCGCACCACGACGCGGTGAACGCCGCGCACCTCCCGTGCCTTCGCGGCGATTCTGAGGCGGCCGGCAGCGCCGACCAGGGCCATGGCGGCCTCATTCCCGGGGCAGGTCACCTCGAGCACCGCAGAGCGGCCGGGGTCGGTGAGGCTGCCCGACGCCAGGAAAGCGCCACGCCACACTGCGGCGAGGTCTTCGCGGCTGCCGGTCGTGAGCCGGTTGGGCAGGCCGCGGATGGGGCGGCGGCGGGCATCGAGCAGTCCGGTCTGGCGCGCGAGGGTCTCTCCCCCGTCGAGTACCCGCACGAGGTAGTGGCTCGTGCGACGCACCCCGGAAGCCGAGACGATCGTGATCTCCGCGCGAACTCCGTACAACTCGGCAATGTCTTTGCGGATGCGCTTCGCGAGTTGCTCGCTCTCGACCTCGGACTCGACGGCGATGCGTCCGGAGATGACGTGGAGGCCGCCGGAGAAGCGGAGGATCGTGGCAAGTTCAGCCGCTCGCACTGTTGTCTTGCCGGACTGGATTGCTCCCAGTTCCTCTTTCACCTCGGCGGTAAGTGCCACGAGGAACCTCCTTCTGAAAGTCTGTCAGGTGTGATGCGCGAGATCAGCGTAGCCGCGTCACTCGCGGCCGAGATCCCGATGCTTGACGCTGACGGCCACGCCGGGAAGACTGCGCAACAGGGTGGCGAGCTCTTCGGCGACGGCCACCGAGCGGTGCTTTCCCCCCGTGCATCCAATGGCGATCGTAGCGTGTCGCTTGTTCTCCCGCTGGTAGCCGGCGAAGACCGGGGCCATCGCTGCCGCGTAGCTCGCGACGAACTCGGCGGCGCCCGGCTGGCTGAGCACGTAGTCGCTGACCTTCTGGTCGCGCCCAGTGAGCGCTTTGAGTTCCGGATCCCAGAACGGGTTGGGGAGGAAACGCGCGTCCGCAACGAGGTCGGCATCGGTGGGAACGCCGTACTTGAAGCCGAAGCTCATCACTGTGACACGGAGGCCGGCCGCGTTCTCCTCAGAGAACTTCTCGGTGATCGTGGTCGCGAGCTGATGGATGTTGAGCTCGGACGTATCGATTACGACGTCGCTCGACTCCCGGATCTCCGCCATGCGGGATCGCTCCTCGGCGATGCCATCGAGGAGGGTTCCATCACCCTGAAGCGGGTGCGGACGACGCACCTGTTCGAAACGGCGCACCAGCGTCGCATCCGTCGCGTCGAGGAACAGCACTCGCACCATGGCGTTGTCGCGCAGCAACTCGATCGCCTGCTGAACGTCTGAGAAGAGCTTGCCGCCGCGCACGTCCACGATCGCCGCGATGCGCGGAAGCGAATTGCCGGCGTGCTGGGCCAGTTCCACGAGCGGCCGCAGCATCTGGGGCGGCAGGTTGTCGACGACGTACCAGCCGAGATCCTCGAGCGCGTTGCCAACCGTGGAGCGTCCGGCACCGGACATGCCGGTGACAATCAGCATCTCCTGGGTGGTTGGCTCGATCATCGGTTCCAGACTACCGGAGCAGCGCTCAGGAGTTGCTGCCAGGTAGGGCCATCACAAGCATGCTCTCAGGAACGCAAACGCTCGACGACGACCTGCGCCAGCACGGGCCCGATGCCCCGCACCTCGGCGACTGCCGCGGCGTCGGCGGTCTTCAGCCTCGACACCGAGCCGAAGTGCTTGAGCAGCTCCTTCACGCGCGAGGGTCCTAGGCCGGGAACGTCGGCGAGCACGGTCTGAATGTCGTTGCGTCGCTTCTGTCGTTGGTAGCTGATTGCGAACCGGTGCGCCTCATCACGTATGCGCTGGATCAGGAAGAGCGCGTCGCTGTTGCGCGGAAGGATCACGGGGTAGTCCGAATCGGGCAGCCAGATCTCTTCGAGTCGCTTCGCAATGCCCGCCAACCGGATGCCCGTGACCCCGGCCTCGTCCAGAGCACGCTGCGCGGCCGCGACCTGCGGCTGCCCGCCGTCGACGATCAGCAGCTGTGGTGGGTAGGAGAACTTCTTCTTCCTGGGCGCGCCCTCATCGTCGTCGACCTCGGGCTGCCTGAGGTAGGCGAGTCGGCGGGTCAGCACCTGATGGATCGACTCGGTGTCGTCGGATGACTCGGGGATGCTGAACCGTCGGTACTGATCCTTGCGCGGCAGCCCGTCTTCGAACACGACCATCGACGCGACGATATTGGTGCCGCTCAGGTGGGAGACGTCGAAGCACTCCATGCGCAGCGGCGCCTCATCCATGCCCAGGGCCTCCTGGATGTCGGAGAGCGCCTGTGAGCGCGCGACGAAGTCCGCCGACCTGCGCGACTTGTAGAGCACCAGTGCGTTCATCGCGTTCTGCGCAACAGTCTGTGCCAGCGCGGCCTTGTCGCCGCGGCGGGCGACCTTGAGTTCGACCCGTGTTCCGGCACTCGGGTCGCGGAGGGCGCCGAGCCACTGCTCGAGCGCGGGCGCGTCGTCGGGCAGCGCGGGCACGAAAATGTCCCGCGGCGGTGTCGCATCCTCATATGCGTTCTGCAGAACCGACTCGACGAGGTCGGGCAGCTCGACATCCAGTTCCTTGTCGACGACCCAGCCGCGCACGCCTCGGATGCGTCCGCCGCGCACGATGAACTGCTGCACCGCGGCTGCGAGCTCGTCGTGCGCGATGCCGAAGAGATCGGCGTCGACGGCGTCATCCAGCACAACCGCGTTCTTGGCGAGCGCGGTCTCCATCGCCGCGATCTGATCGCGGTAGCGAGCGGCCAACTCGTACTCCTGAGCCTGGGCGGCTTCGCGCATCCTGCGAGTGATCGTCGTCACGTACCGCGAGTCGTTGCCGCCCATGAAGCTCGCGAAGTCGAGGGCGATGGACTTGTGCTCCTCGAGCGTGACGCGGGCCACGCACGGGGCCGCGCACTTGCCGATGTCACCGAGCAGGCACGGACGGCCCGTTTGCTGGGCGCGCTTGTAGGTGGCGTCCGAGCAGCTGCGCATCGGGAAGGCCTTGAGCATGATGTCGACCGTCTCGCGAATCGCCCACGCTCGCGAGTACGGGCCGAAGTAACGGGCGTTCGGGATGCTGCGGTTGCGGGTGACGAGCACCCGCGGCACGGGATCACCCAGCGTGATGGCCAGGTAGGGGTAGCTCTTGTCGTCCTTGTACTGCACGTTGAAGGGCGGGTCGAACTCCTTGATCCAGGTGTACTCGAGCTGCAGCGCCTCGAAGTCGTTGCCCACGACAGTCCACTCCACCGAGGTGGCGGTCTGAACCATCTTGCGGGTGCGGTCGTGCAGGGTGCTCAGGGGGGCGAAGTAGTTGCTGAGGCGGGCGCGGAGGTTCTTGGCCTTGCCCACGTACAGCACTCGGGACGTGGCATCCCGGAACCGATAGACGCCCGGCTGGGTCGGGATCTCACCCGCCTTCGGGCGCCAGCTGACCGTCTGCGCCATGCGTTGCCGCTCGCTAGGCGCGAGCGCCCTCCAGCGTCTCCTTGAGGAAGATGCCGGTGTGGCTGCCCTTGACCTTGGCCAGCTGCTCAGGGGTGCCGATCGAGAGCACCTCTCCCCCGCCAGCCCCACCTTCGGGCCCGAGGTCGATGAGCCAGTCGGCCGACTTGATCACGTCGAGGTTGTGTTCGATCACGATCACCGTGTTGCCCTTGTCGACGAGGCCGTTGAGCACGGCGAGGAGCTTGCGCACGTCCTCGAAGTGGAGGCCGGTCGTCGGCTCGTCGAGCACGTAGATGCTGCGGCCCATCGACCGTCGCTGCAGCTCGGTGGCGAGCTTGACGCGCTGAGCCTCGCCGCCCGACAGGGTCGTCGCGCTCTGGCCGAGCCGCACATAGCCGAGCCCGACCTCCTCCAGTGTCTTCAGGAATCGATGGATGGCCGAGATGGCCTCGAAGAACTCCGCGGCCTCGCTGATCGGCATGTCCAGCACCTCGGCGATGTTCTTGCCCTTGTACTTCACGGCGAGGGTGTCGCGGTTGTAGCGTGCTCCCCCGCAGACCTCGCAGGCGACGTAGACGTCGGGCAGGAAGTTCATCTCGATCTTGATGGTGCCGTCGCCGGCGCAGTTCTCGCAGCGACCGCCCTTGACGTTGAAGCTGAACCGGCCCGGAAGATAGCCGCGGGCCTTCGCGTCGGCCGTCTCCGAGAACAGCGTGCGGATCTTGTCGAACACGCCCGTGTAGGTCGCGGGATTCGACCGGGGGGTGCGCCCGATGGGCGCCTGGTCGACGTGAACGACCTTGTCGAGGTCGTCGAGTCCGGTAACGCGAGTGTGCTTGCCGGGGATCTGACGGGCGCCGTTGAGCTCGTTGGCGAGCACCTTGTAGAGGATGTCGTTGACGAGACTCGACTTGCCCGACCCGCTGACACCGGTGACCGCGGTGAACACGCCGAGCGGGAACTCGACTGTGACGTTCTTGAGGTTGTTGGCGCGAGCGCCCTCGACAATCACCTTGCGGCCCGCATCGACCGGCCGGCGCTTCTGGGGCGTCTCGATGCGTTTGCGGCCCGCGAGGTAGTCGCCCGTGATCGAGTTGGTGTTGGCAAGCAGCTGCTCGTACGACCCTGAATGCACCACCTCGCCGCCGTGCTCTCCGGCCCCGGGTCCGATATCCACGATCCAGTCGGCCGTGCGGATGGTGTCCTCGTCGTGCTCGACCACGATGAGGGTGTTGCCGAGGTTCTTGAGCTTGACCAGGGTCTCGATGAGGCGCCGGTTGTCCCGCTGGTGCAGGCCGATGCTGGGCTCGTCGAGCACGTACAGCACGCCCGTGAGTCCCGAGCCGATCTGGGTGGCCAAGCGGATGCGCTGCGCCTCCCCACCGCTGAGGGTTGCCGCCGCGCGCGACAGGTCCAGGTAGCTCAGGCCGACCTCGATGAGGAACTCGAGCCGCAGCCGGATCTCGCGCAGCACCTGTGCCGCGATCCGCGCGTCGCGGGACGAGAGCTCGAGCTCCTTCATGAACGCGTGCGCGTTGACGAGACTCAGCTCGCAGATGTCGGAGATGCTGCGATTTGCCACCGTCACGGCGAGCACCTCGGGCTTGAGACGCTTGCCGTCGCAGACCGGGCAGTTCACCTCGCGCAGGTAGCTGGCGAACCGCTGGCGCTGCACATCGGTCTCGGCCTCGAGGTACTTGCGCTCGATGTAGGGCACTACGCCCTCGAACCCGGTGGAGTACTTCATCTCGCGGCCGTAGCGGTTCTTCCACTTCACGGTCACCTGGAAGTTGTTGCCCTTGAGGATCGCCTGCTGCACCTCGTCGCTCAGATCTCCCCACGGCGTGTCGAGGGAGAAGTCGAGGTCGCGGGAGAGCCCGTCGAGCAGCTTCTCGAAGTAGTTGAACAGACCCTTGCCCGAGTTGGTCCACGGCAGGATCGCCCCGTCGGCCAGGCTCACTGACTGGTCGGCGATCAGCAGGTCGGCATCCACCGACATCCGCGTGCCGAGGCCCGAGCACTCGGGACATGCACCGAACGGTGCGTTGAACGAGAACGTGCGCGGTTCGATCTCGGTGAGCTGGAGCGGGTGGTTGTTGGGGCAGGAGAGCTTCTCGGAGAACGTGCGCCACGCGGCATCCCCGGTCTCGTCGACGAAGTTGATGGAGACCAGCCCGTCGGTCAGACGCAGCGCCGTCTCGAGCGAGTCGGTGAGGCGCGTGAGGATGTCGTCGCCAGCGACGAGCCGGTCGACGACCACGGAGATGTCGTGCTTGTAGGACTTCTTGAGCACGGGCGGCTCGCTCAGCTGGATCTGCTCGCCGTCGACGATCGCACGGGAGTAGCCGCTCGACGCGAGCTCCTTGAAGAGGTCGACGAACTCGCCCTTCTTCTGGCTGATCACGGGGCTGACGATCTGGTACCGGGTTCCCGGCTCGAGGGTCATGAGCTGGTCGGCGATCTGCTGCACGGTCTGACGCTCGATCTTCTCGCCGCAGACCGGGCAGTGCGGCACTCCGATGCGAGCCCACAGCAGACGCATGTAGTCGTAGATCTCGGTGATGGTGCCCACCGTCGACCGCGGGTTGCGGTTGGTCGACTTCTGGTCGATCGACACTGCAGGGCTCAGGCCCTCGATGAAGTCAACGTCCGGCCGGTCCACCTGCCCGAGGAACTGGCGGGCGTACGCCGAGAGCGACTCGACGTAGCGCCTTTGGCCTTCGGCGAAGATCGTGTCGAAGGCGAGGCTGGACTTGCCCGAACCCGACAGTCCGGTGAAGACCACGAGCGAGTCGCGGGGAATGTCGAGGTCGACGTTCTTGAGATTGTGCACGCGCGCACCGCGCACGCTCAGAGTTCCGTGGGGCGGGGCCTTGCGGGAGATGGCGGCGAGCATCTCGACCTCGTCGAGCTCCTCGGTTGGGTTCACCTCTGCAATAGACACTCTCTATATTCTACGGAGGCCACCGACATCGGATGCCCGTGCTCGCTGTGAGCGCAGCGACCCTCGTCGAATCAGCGCAGGTGCCCCGCCTGCTCCATCTGCCGCAGCTCCTTCTTGAGGTCGGACACTTCGTCGCGCAGCCGAGCAGCGAGCTCGAACTTGAGCTCGGCAGCGGCCTGCAGCATCTGCTCGTTGAGGTCGGCGATGATCGCCTCGAGGTTGTTGCCGCCCTGGGCCGCGAGACCCTCGCGCTTGAGATTGGGCGTGGGTGCGCGCTTGCGGCTCGCGTCGCCCTTGCCTGCGAGCACGGCAGCCGTGTCGCTCGACTCCCGCATGATCTGGTCGGTGATGTCGGCGATCTTCTTGCGCAGAGGCTGCGGGTCGATGCCGCGCTCCTCGTTGTAGGCGACCTGCTTCTCGCGGCGGCGGGTCGTCTCCTCGATGGCCTTCGCCATCGAATCCGTCATCACGTCGGCGTACATGTGGACTTCACCCGACACGTTGCGAGCGGCTCGACCGATGGTCTGGATGAGCGAGGTGCCCGAGCGCAGGAAGCCCTCCTTGTCGGCGTCGAGGATCGCCACGAGCGACACCTCGGGCAGGTCGAGGCCCTCGCGAAGGAGGTTGATGCCCACCAGCACGTCGTACACGCCCTGGCGAAGTTCGGTCAGCAGTTCGACGCGGCGGAGCGTGTCGACGTCTGAGTGCAGATACCGCACGCGCACGCCGTGCTCCCCGAGGAATTCGGTGAGCTCCTCGGCCATCTTCTTCGTGAGTGTCGTGACAAGCACGCGCTCGTCGCGGTCGACTCGGAGTCGGATCTGCTCCAGCAGGTCGTCGATCTGGCCCTTGGACGGCTTCACGACGATCTGTGGGTCGACGAGCCCCGTGGGGCGGATGACCTGCTCGACGATCGAGTCGGTGATGCCGAGTTCGTACTTACCGGGCGTGGCCGACAGGTAGACCTTCTGACCGACGCGCTGCAGGAACTCCTCCCACTTGAGCGGCCGGTTGTCCATGGCGCTCGGCAGGCGGAAACCGTGCTCGACGAGCGTGCGCTTGCGCGAGGCATCCCCCTCGTACATCGCACCGATCTGCGGAACGGTCACATGCGACTCGTCGATGACCACGAGGAAGTCCTCGGGGAAGTAGTCGAGCAGACAGTGCGGAGCCTCCCCCTGCGCCCGACCGTCCATGTGGCGCGAGTAGTTCTCGATGCCGTTGCAGAAGCCGATCTGCTCCATCATCTCGATGTCGAAGGTGGTGCGCATGCGCAGCCGCTGGGCCTCCAGCAGCTTGCCCTGACGCTCGAACTCCTGCAGACGCTCGGCTAGCTCCTCCTGGATCGTGCCGATCGCGCGCTGGATGGTCTGCGGGCTCGCAGCGTAGTGAGTGCCCGGAAACACCGAGACGGCGTCCATCGCCCGCACGACCTCGCCCGTCAGAGGGTGCAGAGCGTAGATGGCCTCGACCTCGTCACCGAACATCTCGATGCGGATCGCGAGCTCCTCGTACACCGGGATGATCTCGATCGTGTCGCCGCGCACACGGAAGGTGCCGCGCGAGAAGTCGTAGTCGTTGCGCTGGTACTGCATCGACACGAACTTGCGGATGAGCGTCTCACGGTCGATGCGCATGCCCACCTGCACCGCCATCATCGCGTCGAGGTACGAGTCGGCAGCGCCGAGGCCGTAGATGCACGACACCGTCGACACCACCACGACGTCGCGTCGGCTCAGGAGCGAATTGGTGGTCGAATGGCGCAAGCGCTCCACCTCGGCGTTGATCGAGGAGTCCTTCTCGATGAAGGTGTCTGTCTGGGGAATGTACGCCTCGGGCTGGTAGTAGTCGTAGTACGAGACGAAGTACTCGACCGCATTGTTGGGCATCAGATCGCGGAATTCGTTCGCGAGCTGTGCCGCGAGAGTCTTGTTGTGCGACAGAACGAGGGTCGGCCGTTGCACCTGCTCGATCAACCAGGCGGTGGTCGCCGACTTGCCCGTTCCGGTCGCACCGAGCAGAACAACATCGGTCTCGCCGGCATTGATGCGGTGCGCCAACTCGGCGATCGCCTGCGGCTGGTCACCGCTGGGGACATACTCGCTCACGACCTCGAAGGGCCGGACCGATCGCGTGGGCTGCATGCATCCAGCTTAGGCACGCCTACTGACAACTAGTCCGGTTGTGCGCTCACAGCGGAGGCAGCTGCCATCTCCCACAGCTCGTCAGCCTGATGCAGGGTCTCCTCGAGGGTGCCGTTGCTGTCGATGACCACGTCGGCTATTGCGAGGCGCTCGGTGTCACTGGCCTGCGAGTTGAGACGATGGGTGGCCTCCTCGCGGGTCATGCCGCGCAGCTCGATCATGCGCTTGATACGTGCATCCCGGTTGGCGTGCACGACAACGATGAGGTCGAACCGCATCGGTCGATCTGCGGATGCCTCGGCCAGCAGCGGCACGTCATACACGACGACAGCGTGGGGATCCGCCGCGGCCGCCTCGTCGAACAGTTGCTTCGCGCGCTTCCACACCGCCGGATGGGTGATGGAGTTGAGAAGCGCGCGCTTCTCGGGGTCCGGGAAGATGATCGCACCCAGCGCCGGGCGATCGAGCGATCCGTCAGGTGCGATGACCTGCGGTCCGAAGGCACGCTCGATCGCAGCGAGACCCTCCGTGCCGGGTTCGACGACCTCGCGCGCGAGCGCATCGGCATCCACGTGAACCGCGCCGTGCTCGGCGAGCCGCTTCGCAACGACCGACTTGCCCGAGGCAATTCCGCCGGTCAGCCCGATCAGGTACATGCAGCAATGCTAGCCTCGGCACTAGATCGAGAGGATTCGTCGATGGAGTTTCTGACGGGAACCGGTCTCGCCGTCGCGGCAGGCCTCAACGCCTACATTCCACTTCTCATTCTCGGACTCGCGGGTCGATTCCTGGATTTCGTCGATCTGCCGGCCAACTGGGCCTGGCTCGAGAATCCCTGGGTCCTCGGAATCCTCGGTGTGCTCCTCGTGGTGGAGATCGTCGCCGATAAGATTCCCGCGGTCGACTCCATCAACGACCTCCTCCAGACCGTCGTGCGGCCCGTCGCGGGCGGAATCGCCTTTGGTACAGGGTCGGCGTCCGGCACGGCAGTGGTGACCGATCCCGCGGCCTTCTTCACGTCGGGGTCATGGGTACCCATCGCCATCGGGGTCGTGCTCGCGCTGGGCACCCACCTCACCAAGATGGCAGCCCGGCCGGTGCTGAACGTTGCGACCGCGGGGACGGCCGCCCCTGCGGTAAGCACCGCTGAGGACTTCGGCAGCGTCATCCTGAGCTTCGTGGCTCTGCTCTTCCCGCTGCTGGTGCTGGTAGCCATCGGTGGACTGGTGGTGGCGCTCGTCGCCGCTGTGCGTCGGGGTCGCCGCCGCAAGCGCGAGCGAGTGCAGGACACCTCACCCCTCTAACGCCGAACGGCCGGCCCCCGAGGGGAACCGGCCGTTCGTGTCGAATCACGCGGTGTCGAAACGACCCTACGAGTTGTTCGAGAGCTTCTCACGCAGCGCGGCAAGAGTCTCGTCGTCGGCGAGAGTTCCGCCACCGGTCGAGACCTCATCGCTGGAGAACGTGGATGCGCCGGCCGGCACATCGCTGATGTGGTCCTCCTCGAGGGCTGCAGCAGCGACCTGCTTCTTGTGCTGCTCCCAGCGAGCCTGAGCAGCGGCGTACTCCTGCTCCCACTTCTCGCGCTGGGCCTCGAAGCCTTCCTTCCACTCCTGGGTCTCCGGGTCGAAGCCGTCCGGGTACTTGTAGTTGCCCTGGTCGTCGTACTCGGTGAGCATTCCGTAGAGTGCCGGGTCGAACTCGGTGCCCTCGGGGTCGACGCCCTCGTTCGCCTGCTTCAGCGAGAGCGAGATGCGGCGGCGCTCGAGGTCGATGTCGATGACCTTGACGAAGACCTCGTCGCCGACCGACACGACCTGCTCAGCGAGCTCGACGTGCTTGCCGGACAGCTCGGAGATGTGCACGAGACCCTCGATGCCCTCGGCGACGCGAACGAACGCACCGAACGGAACGAGCTTCGTGACCTTTCCGGGAGCAACCTGACCGATCGCGTGAGTGCGGGCGAAGACCTGCCACGGGTCCTCCTGGGTGGCCTTGAGCGACAGCGACACGCGCTCGCGCTCGAGGTCGACCTCGAGGATCTCCACGGTGACCTCCTGGCCAACCTCGACGACCTCGGAGGCGTGCTCGATGTGCTTCCACGACAGCTCGGAGACGTGAACGAGACCGTCCACACCGCCGAGGTCGACGAACGCACCGAAGTTGACGATCGACGACACGACACCCTTGCGAACCTGGCCCTTGGCGAGGTTGTTGAGGAAGGTCGTGCGGCTCTCGCTCTGGGTCTGCTCGAGGAGGGCGCGGCGCGACAGAACGACGTTGTTGCGGTTCTTGTCGAGCTCGAGGATCTTGGCCTCGATCTCCTGGCCGAGGTACGGCGTGAGGTCGCGAACGCGGCGCAGCTCGATGAGCGACGCGGGCAGGAAGCCACGCAGGCCGATGTCCACGATGAGACCACCCTTGACGACCTCGATGACCGAACCGGTCACGATGCCATCGGCGTCCTTGATCTTCTCCACATCGCCCCATGCACGCTCGTACTGTGCGCGCTTCTTGGACAGGATGAGGCGACCCTCCTTGTCCTCCTTCTGGAGAACGAGAGCCTCGACCAGGTCGCCGACCTTGACGACCTCGGTGGGGTCAACGTCGTGCTTGATGGAAAGTTCGCGAGAGGGGATGACACCCTCGGTCTTGTAACCGACGTCGAGGAGAACCTCGTCACGGTCGATCTTGACGACGGTGCCCTCGATGAGGTCTCCGTCGTTGAAGAACTTCAGCGTCTTTTCGACCGCGGCGAGAAAGTCTTCAGCAGATCCGATGTCATTGACGGCGACCTGCTTGGGCGCCTTGTCGGTCGTTACGATTGTCATGTAGTAGTTGCTCCGATAGGGACAGGGTTGGGCCACTGGCGGGTGGTGCTGGGTGGTGATTCTGGTTCGAATCTCGCCAGAGGCAGGCGAATAGACGTCACAAATGCGACATTCCAGCTTAGCGCCTGCGAGAGCTGAGTACCAGTTCGCGATTCTTCGCTACAGGTGCAGTTGCCCGTCGCGCGAAGATGACCAGCCGCTGCGCCTGGAAGCTCAGCACGTACAACGTCACGTCGGTGACGATCTTGGCTGGTACGAGCCCCACTCCCAGGGCGGACAGTGCGGTCAGCATCAGGTATCCGGCGACCACGATCGCCAGGGCCAGGGCCAGATAGCGCAGCGCATGCGACCGGACCGTCGTCGCCCGCGATCGGAAGACGAGGTAGCGGTTGACGAGGAAATTGACCGTGCCGCTCACCGCCCTGGCCCCCACGACGGCGATGAGCAGTGACCCCGTCAGAGCGAAGATCACCTGCAGCGCGGCGAGATCGAGGAGGAACGCTCCGAACGATGACACACCGAATGCCATCAGCGGTCGCAGCACGCGCACCGAGTCGACGACGGGGCGGAAGTGGGACGAGGCGTTGTTGCGCAGGTACACGGTGGCCACCTCGACCTCGATCACGGGGATGCCTGTGGCCGCGGCATCCAGAAGCAGATTGAGTTCGTACTCGAATCGGTCGCCGGTGATCGAGAGCATCCACCCCAGCAGGTGCGGCGGGTACCCCCGAAGCCCCGTCTGAGTGTCGTGCACCCGAACCCCGGCGACGGCTCTGAACGCGAGCCGGGAGACGGCGTTGCCCAGCCTGCTGCGCACGGGCACGTCGCCGATGAACCGACGCCCGCCCAGGATGATCGCGCCCTCCGCCTCCTCGGCGCGGTGGGCGACCCGCAGAATGTCGTCAACGCGGTGCTGTCCATCACTGTCGGCGCAGACCACCACCTCCCCGGGGAACTGCTCCACGATGTGCGCAATCCCCGTGCGCAGGGCGAATCCCTTTCCTCGGTTCGCTGAATAGGAGATCACGGATGCCCCGGCGCGCCGAGCCGCGTCGAACTCCCCCGCGTAGGCGGCACCGCTGCCGTCGTCGACCACCACCACGTGGGGCTCGGACTCTGACGCGCGCAGATCACGCACCAGTTGCGAGAGCGTTCCGCCGGGCTCGTAGGCGGGGATGAGCACGATCATCGGTCAGCCGCCGATGTAGAGGATGTCGGAGGTGCCTCGCTCGGTGCCGGTTCCCAGGGGGTTGTTCACCAGCGAACCGTTGAAGTACATCGTCGACGACCCGCCGCCGTCGAGGTTGTAGGCGGTCGTCGCACCGAGGCCGAGCATGATGTCTGCGAGGCCGGTGAGGGTCACTCCCTTGCTGTAGCCGGGGCTTCGACCGTCGACCACCACGAACACCAGATGGTTGTCGTCGATCACTCCGACCGCGGTGCGCGGCTGGTCGCCCTGAATCGAGTGGTTGCCGAAGTTGGTATCGACCTCGACCGACTCAATGCCGTCGACGGGCTCGCCGTCCGCGATGATCGCGGGACCGAAGGAGAGAGTGTTCCACACGTCGGCGTCCAGCAATTCCTGGGCCGTCGTGGCGGTCTCGTCGTACACCTCGACGTGGCCGTCGAGGTAGAAGGCGAGTCCGGTTCTCGCACCGGAGTCTCGATAGATCACCCCGTTGCGGATGATGATTCCGGTGTCGCGGAACCCGTAGTAGTCGCCGTTGATGGCGAACACGGCCCCGTTGTCCTCGGCTATCGCCGACGGGTTCTCCACGATGTTCTCGCCGAAGCTGTTCTGGGCGAATGCGCTGCGCAAGGCAGTGGCATCCGTCAGCTGCACGTCGGCGACGTAGTAGGTGACCGTGTCAGTGCCGGAGCCGGTCACCACCGTCGAGATCGAGATGCTCGCGGTATCGGACTGATAGGTGGTCGCCGTGGTCACTGCCTCGGACGTTGCGTCGACCGTGGCGACGGTGGAGTTCTCGGCTTCGTAGGCCGCCACATCCGTGATCTCGACGTGCTGGATGACGAAGCGGTCGAGCGCCCAGGCGGCCCCCGCGCCAGCCGGGAGAACGAGTGCCAGTGAGAGTGCAGCGGCGACTATGGCGCGCTTGCGGGTGAGTTTCTCAGCCATGCTCCATGGGTACGCGCCGACGATATGCGTGCGGCAAGCCGCCCATGCGTGGGGCCTGTGCGCTCCCTATGGCTGAGCTATGAAGAGTGAGCCAGTACGCCGCGCATGTAGTCGAACTCGGTGTCGTAGACGTGAGCCGACTTGATGACGAACGTGAGGCTGCCCACATCGAGGCCGAGTGCCGATGCCACCTCCTGCTGGATGGCGGCGAGTTGCACGAGGTTGCCGTACCCCTTCGACCCGAAGTCGATGCTGTGCGCGTAGACCACCAGTTCGAGGCTGTCAGCCGGCACCCAGAAGTCGAGCATGCTCACGCACGGAATGTACGTGGTGTCGATCAGCGGTTCGAAGGTCGTGATGGTGGCTGATCGCGACTGCGGGTCGGCGCGCAGACGCGCGATGACCCACTCCACCTGGTCACGTCCGACGCCTCCGTAGTCGCGGAGCCGGCTCGCGTAGCTGCGGGCGTCGCCCAACTCGGCCACAAGGCTACGGTCGAGGAAGTTCGCACGCATCCAGGCCAACCGCTCGGGATCCGCATTGCGGGCGATCAGCTCGTCGTCGGGGTCGGGATGGGCGACCTCGAGAGTCACCTGAGCGACTTCGAGGATGGGGCGACCGTCATAGGTGGCAGGGCTGCCCTGCGCCATGATGTGCGCAGCGATCTCCAGCCACGCGCGACCGATCGTCGGCGCCTCGACGAGATGACTCACTTCAGCAGGGCCGCCCTGAGAGTGTCGAGACCCACCCCGCCGACGTCGAGAGCCTTGCGGTGGAACTCCTTGATGTCGAAGGACTCCCCCTCGGCAGCCTTGTAGGCATCGCGGATCTGCTCCCAGATGCGCTGCCCCACCTTGTACGACGGTGCCTGTCCGGGCCATCCGAAGTAGCGGTTGACCTCGAATCGCACGAACTGGGCGTTCATGTTGACGTTCTTCGACATGAAGTCGAGCGCGTAGTCCCAGTCCCACTGGCCAGTGCCGTCGAGCTTCGGCTTGCCGAGGTGCACTCCGATGTCGAGCACGACGCGGGCCGCGCGCATGCGCTGACCGTCGAGCATCCCCAGACGGTCTCCCGGATCGTCGAGGTAGCCGAGTTCCTCCATGAGCCGTTCGGCGTACAGCGCCCACCCCTCGGCGTGTCCGGAGGTGCCGGCGAGCTGGCGGCGGTAAGTGTTGAGCTTGGCCCGGTTGTAGACGGCCTGACCGAGCTGGAGGTGGTGGCCGGGAACTCCCTCGTGGTAGACGGTCGTCGTCTCGCGCCAGGTGTTGAACTCGGTCACACCCTCGGGCACCGACCACCACATGCGACCCGGCCGCGAGAAGTCATCGCTGGGGCTCGTGTAGTAGATGCCACCCTCCTGCGTGGGCGCGATCATGCACTCGAGTCGCTTGATCGGGTCGGGGATGTCGAAGTGGCTCGCCGACAGTTCCGAGACAGCGCGATCGCTGAGCTGCTGCATCCACTCCTGAAGCGCCTTCGTGCCGTGCAGCTTGCGCGTCGGGTCACCGTCGAGGATCTCGATCGCTTCGGCGACGGATGCCCCGGGCTTGATCTCGTTGGCGATCGCCTCCTGCTCGGCGGCCATCCGCGCCAACTCCTCGATCCCCCACTCGTAGGTCTCGTCGAGGTCGATCTTCGCCCCCAGGAACCGTCGCGACTGGAGCGCGTAGATCTCGCGCCCCACGCCGTCCTGTTCCTGCGCCGCGGGAAGGAGTTCGTCGGTGAGGAACGCCGCGAGCTTCTCGTACGCCGCCGCAGAAACCATGGCGCCCTTCGCGAGATCGGCCTTCAAGGACTCCGGTACCGGCTGATCGTCGGCCAGCGAGGCAGCCCCGGTGAAGTTGTGGAAGAAACCGTCGCCCGCTCCGTGCTTGCGAGCCTGATCGATCACCTCGCGCACCTGCCGCTTCGCGGGCGTCACGCCGTTGGCGATGCCGAGGCGCAGCGTCTCGATGTAGCCGTCCACTGCCTTCGGCAGATTGGAGAGACGGCCGGCGATATCCGCCCAGTTGCCCTCGGTCTCCGTCGGCATCAGGTCGAGGATGTCCCGGATGCCCTGGGCCGGTGACGCGATCACGTTGACGTCGCGCATCCACAGGCCCGCGGCATCCGCTTCGAGATCGAGCGTCAGTTCATTGGTCAGATCCGTCTTGGTGACCCAGTCGACGTCGTCGACTACCGCCGCGCTCTCGAGCTTGGCGAGCACTCCGCGAGCAGCCGAGATGACCTTCGCGTGGCCCTCCGGCGACAGATCCTCGTACTCGTCGAGCTTGCCCGGAATACCGATCCACGTGGCGACCGCGGGGTCGAGTTCTGCGAGTGTGGTGACCCAGTCCTCGGCGATCTGGTCGATCTCGGTAGGAGTGCGCGCGTCATCGGTGCTCATGAATCGAGCATATGCGACGGTGTCTACTGCTTGTCTAGGTCCATCGACAACACCTCGACGAGGGTGTCGAGCGCGGCGTCAGCGCCATCACCGTCAGCGCTGAGGGTGACCGTCTCACCGTGACTGATGCCCAGGGAGAGCACTCCGAGGATGCTGGCCGCGTTGACGCTCTTGCCTGCGGCGGAGGTCAGTGTGATGAGAACGCCCGCCTTGGCCGCGGCCTGGGCGAAGAGGGATGCTGGACGGGCGTGCAATCCGACACTGGATGCGACGGTGACTGTTCTCTCGGTCATGACTCTCCTTGAAGGTTGGCGCTACTGCTCAATGGTGACGGTGATTGGCGCCCCTTGCCGTACAGAGCGGCGGGCTCAGTGGGCCGCGGCATCCCAGTTCGGGCCGGTGCCGATCTGAACGTCGAGCGGAACCCGCAACTCCGCTGCGCCCGCCATTCGAGTGCGCACGATCGAGCTGAGGTCGTCGAGCTCCCCCGGCGCCACCTCGAAGACCAACTCGTCGTGGACCTGGAGGAGCATGCGGGAGCTCATGCCCCGCATGTCCCGATCGATCTCGATCATCGCCCGCTTGAGGATGTCCGCCGCAGTGCCCTGGATCGGCGAGTTGAGCGCCTGCCGCGCCGCATTCTCGCGCAAGACCCGGTTCGACGACGACAGGTCGCCGAACGGACGGCGGCGACCGAAGATCGTCGTCGTGTATCCGTCAACCTTCGCCTGCTCGACGACGTTGCGCAGGTACTCGCGCACGGCACCGAAGCGAGCGAAGTAGTCCGCCATGAGCTCCTTGGCCTCGCTGGTCTCGATGCGCAGCTGCTTGCTGAGTCCGAACGCGCTGAGTCCGTAGGCGAGACCGTACGACATCGCCTTGACCTTCGTGCGCATGGTGGGGGTCACATCTGCCGGCGCCACTCCGAAAATGCGCGCACCGACGAAGCGATGCAGGTCCTCGCCCTCGTTGAAGGCCGAGATCAGCCCCTCGTCGCCTGAGAGGTGCGCCATGATGCGCATCTCGATCTGGGAGTAGTCAGCGGTCAGGAGGGTTTCGAATCCCTCGCCGGCTTCGAAGGCCGACCTGATCTCGCGCCCGATCTCGGTCTTGACCGGCACGTTCTGCAGGTTCGGGTCATTGGAGGCGATGCGGCCGGTGCTCGAACCCGCCTGCTCGTAGGTGGTGTGCACCCGGCCGCCGGCATCCACGGCCTTGTCGATGGACGCGATGATCTGCATCAGCTTGGTGGCGTCGCGGTGCTGCAGCAGGAGGTCGAGGAAGGGGTGCGGGTTGAGCTCCTGCAGGTCGGCGAGGCTCGCGGCATCCGTCGAGAACCCGGTCTTGTTCGATCGGGTCTTGGGCATGCCCAACTGGTCGAACAGCACCTCCTGGAGTTGCTTGGGGCTGCCCAGGTTGATCTCGCGGCCGATCTCGGTGAACGCGCGCTGAGCAACGTCTGCCGCCGTCTGGCCCAGTGAGGATGTCAGTCGCCCGAGTATCTCGCGGTTGACGGTGATGCCCGTGAGCTCCATCGTGGCGAGCACGGGAACCAGGGGCATTTCGATCGTCTCGAGAACGTCGAGTGATCCGGCGTCGAGTTTCTCAGACAGGTAGGCCGATAGGCGCAGCGAGTACCAGGCCTCGGTGGCCGGGCTGGCGGGCTCTGTCTCCGGCACGAGCTGGTTTGGATCCGACTGCTGAAGCGTCTCTCCGAGGTAGTACTCGGTCTGCGACTCGAGAGTCTCTGCCTTCGACCCCGGCTTGAGAAGCCAGCCGGCGAGAATCGTGTCGTAGGCGATGCCCCGAACTACGAGACCGGACTGGCTGGCGATCTTCAGTTGCGCCTTGGAGCCGGTCATGACCTTGGGTGCGTCGCTGGCGAGCCACGACTCGAGTGCCACATAGTCCGGACGACCGGGAGCCCAGGGCACGTACGCGGTCTCGTCTGCCGCACCGATGCCGAAGCCGGTGACCTGTCCATTCGCGCTGGCGATCCGCAGTCCGAGCGCATTCTGGCCATTCCTGGATTGGTCGCTGAGCCACTTGCCGAGCTCCTCATCGACGAGCTTGCGGATCACCGGCACACCCGAGACGACGGGTGCAGCATCCGCGACGAAGTCGGCACCCTGCTCAGCGGCGGCGATCTTGAGCACCCGCTCCAGCAGAGTCTTGAACTGGAGCCGGTCGAACACCTCGCGCACAGCGACCGGATCGATGGGCTTGCGCAGCAGATCGGCCGGGCCGAACGGCAGATCCACATCGGTGACGAGGTGGTTCAGCTTGCGATTGCGGATGGCACGGTCCTTCTGCTCCCGCAGTTTCTCCCCCACGACGCCCGTGATCTCATCGGCGTGCTCGAGAACCCCATCAAGGCTGCCGTACGCGGTGATCCACTTCACTGCCGTCTTCTCACCGACCTTGTCGATGCCGATGAGGTTGTCGGATGTCTCCCCCACGAGCGCGGCGATGTCGGGGTACTGCTCCGGCTCGATGCCGTAGCGCTCGACGACGGCGGCGCGGTCGTAGCGCTTGAGCTCGGAGACTCCGCGCGCGTTCGGGTACAGCAGTGTCACGCCGGGCTTGACCATCTGGATGGCGTCCCGGTCGCCCGATACGACGAGAACCTCGTAACCCTCGGCTGCTCCGCGAGTCGCGAGCGTTGCGAGGATGTCGTCGGCCTCGTAGTCCTCCTTCGTGACCGTCCAGACGCCCATGGCCTTCAGTGCCTCTTCGAGAAGGGGAACCTGGCCGACGAACTCCTGCGGCGTCTCGCCGCGCGTGCCCTTGTACTCCGGGTACTCGCGGGTGCGGAAGGAGTATCGGGAGATGTCGAAGGCGACGGCCAGATGTGTCGGCTTCTCGTTCTGCAAGAGCAGGATGAGCATCGACAGGAAGCCGTGAATCGCATTGGTGTGCTGGCCGTCCCGCGTCGTGAAGCTGTCCAGCGGCAGCGCATAGAAGGCCCTGAAGGCGAGCGAGTGGCCGTCGATGACCAGAAGGGTAGGCTTTTCGGTGTCCGACACGGAGCCAGCCTAGCCGCGGCATCCGACAGACCTACGATCGATTGGCTGCCGAACGTGACCATCCTTCCTCCCGGACTCGACCCCGAACTCGTCGAACGTCTCACCGGCACCAACGGTGGCGAACTGACCACCAAGATGGGCGTGGAGTACGTCTCACTGTCGGCCGAGCACTCGGTGGCGCGGATGCCCGTGGAGGGCAACCGGCAGGTCGTCGGCATCCTGCACGGCGGCGCCCACGTGGTGCTGGGTGAGTCGCTCGGGTCCATCTCGTCGGCGATCCATGCCGGGCCGGGCCGCGTGGCTATGGGAATCGAGATCAACGCCACCCACAGTCGGGCGATCTCCGAGGGCTGGGTCACGGCGACCTGTGACGCTCTCGTTCTCGGCCGAACGCTCGCTACCCACGAGATCGTGATCAGAGACGACGAGGGCCGGCGGCTCTCCACGGTGCGGATGACCAACATCCTCCGAGACAAGAACTGATGTCGATCCCTGCCGACTGGATCGAGCACCGGCGGGGCGACGGTGAACAGCTCGGATGGATGCGACCGCTCGGCGGACATGCCCGCCACGCTGCGGCCCTACGTGGGCTAAGGCGGCTCGGACCCTACTTCTTCGCGCTGAGCTGCTCGATGATGGCCTGGGCCACGTCGTGCATCGTCAGGCGGCGATCCATCGACGCCTTCTGGATCCAGCGGAACGCCTCTGGCTCGGTGAGCCCCATCTTCTCGTTGAGCAGTCCCTTGGCGCGATCGACCAGCTTGCGGGTCTCGAACCGCTCCACCAGGTCGGCGACCTCGGCCTCCAGAGTGATGATCTGCGTGTACCGGCTGAGAGCGATCTCGATGGCGGGAAGCAGGTCGTTTGGCGTGAACGGCTTGACCACATAGGCGAGGGCTCCGGCCTCGCTCGCCCGCTCAACGAGCTCCTTCTGACTGAAGGCGGTCAGCAGCACGACGGGCGCGATGTGGTTCTTGCTGAGACGCTCGGCGGCGGAGATTCCGTCCAGCTGCGGCATCTTCACGTCCATGATGACGAGGTCAGGACGCAGCTCGGTGGCCAGCGCCACAGCGGTCTCACCGTCGGCGGCCTCGCCCACCACCTCGAAGCCGTTGTCGCGGAGGATCTCCACGATGTCCATGCGGATGAGGGACTCGTCCTCAGCAACGACGACTCGTCGTGGGACCGTCGTAGCGGCGTCCTGGTCTGTCACGTGAACGAGCCTACGGTATTCTCAAGATCGTTGTTGTGAGCCGGATTGGCGGAATGGCAGACGCAGGGCACTCAAAATGCTCCGCCCGGAAGGGTGTGCGGGTTCAAGTCCCGCATCCGGCACGAGCAAGAGGGGCGTCCCGTACGGGACGCCCCTCTTGTCATCGGTGCCGACTCAGTCCTGCCAGGCAGGAGCGGCGGCGTTGATCGCGTCACCGATGATGTGCACGCGCATGTCGTTCGTGGAACCGGAGATGCCGGGAGGGGATCCGGAGATGACCACGACCTTGTCACCGATCTCGGCGAGACCTTCACGCAGGAGCACCTCGTCGACCTGGCGGTACATCGCGTCTGTGTGATTCACGCGCTCCACGACGAACGACTCGATGCCCCAGATCAGCGCCATACGGCGACGGATGGCGGGGTCAGGCGTGAACGCCTTCATGGGAACGCGGAAGCGGAGCCGTGACATCCGTCGGGCGGCATCTCCGGACTCGGTGAACACGCACACGAACTTCGCGTCGACGAAGTCAGCGACCTCTGCAGCCGCCAGGGTGATCGCGCCACCCTGCGTGCGGGGCTTGGTGCCCAGCGGAGGGATGCGCTCGAGGCCGTGATCCTCGGTCGACGACACGATCCGGGCCATCGTCTGAACCGTGATGACCGGGTACTCCCCCACGCTGGTCTCGCCCGAGAGCATGACCGCGTCAGCTCCGTCGAGAATGGCGTTGGCGACATCCGAGGTCTCCGCCCGCGTCGGGACGGGGCTCGAGATCATCGACTCCAGCATCTGCGTGGCGACGATCACGGGCTTGGCCATGCGGCGGGCAAGTTCGACCGTGCGCTTCTGCACGATCGGCACCGCCTCGAGCGGAAGTTCGACGCCCAGATCGCCGCGAGCGACCATGATCGCATCGAACGCATCGATGATCGACTCGAGGTGATCGACGGCCTGAGGCTTCTCGATCTTGGCGATGACGGGAACCTTGCGTCCCTCCTCGGCCATGATCTCGTGCACCCGCACGATGTCCTCGGCATTGCGAACGAATGAGAGTGCGATGAGATCGGCGCCGAGCTTGAGCCCCCAGCGCAGGTCATCCTCATCCTTCTCCGACAGCGCCGGCACGTTGACGGCGACACCCGGGAGGTTGATGCCCTTGTTGTTGGAGACGGCACCGGCGACGACCACCTCGGTCGTCACGACCGGACCTTCGACGCCGACGACGCGCACCTTCACCTTGCCGTCGTCGATGAGCAGGAAGTCACCTGCGGCGACGTCATCGGGCAGGCCCTTGAAGGTGGTTCCGACGATCTCCTTGGTGCCGAGGATGTCCTCGGTCGTGATCTTGAAGATGTCACCGACCGCGAGCTCGTGCGGTCCGTTCGCGAACTTGCCGAGGCGGATCTTGGGACCCTGCAGGTCGACCATGACGGCGACCGCACGGCCCGAATCCTCGGCTGCCTTGCGCACGTTGGCGTAGACCTCCTCGTGCACGGCGTAGGAGCCGTGACTGAGGTTCATGCGGGCAACATCGACACCTGCATCGATGATGGCCCTGATGTTCTCGTAGCTCGACGTTGCTGGGCCGAGTGTTGCGACGATCTTGGCTCGTCTCATGTCTTCCTTCTGTGGTGGTACTGCTGTGGTGGTGGGAGAAGACTCGATGATCGAGCCCGTCGAGGTCAGATGGAGATGGCGTGATCCGTGGGCCGCACAGGGAAGGGCAGCTGGGTCTCACCCTCAAGGTACTTGTCTACGGCCGCGGCCGCAGCACGACCTTCGGCGATGGCCCAGACGATCAGCGACTGCCCGCGACCGGCATCGCCGGCGACGAAGACGCCCGACTCGCTGGTCTCGTACTGGCCATCGCGCTCGATGGTGCCCTTCTCGCCGAACGGAACCGGGAGCTGGTCCTCGAGAGTGCGGGCCTCCGGGCCCGTGAAGCCGAGGGCAAGAAGCACCAGATCCGCGGGAATCTCGCGCTCGGTGCCCGACTTCGGCACGCGCCGTCCATCCAGGTACTCGGTCTCGGCGACGCGGATGGCCCGCACCTCGCCGGCCTCGTTCGGAAGGAACTCGACGGTGGATGCGAGGTACACCCGCTCACCGCCCTCCTCGTGCGCCGAGGAGACCTCGAACAGAGTCGGGGCCATCGGCCAGGGCTGGTGCTCCGGCCGCTCGCTCGGCGGCTGGACGCCGATGGCGAGGTTGGTGACGGAGAAGGCGCCCTGTCGGTGGGCCGTGCCGATGCAGTCAGCGCCGGTGTCGCCGCCGCCCAGCACGACGACGTGCTTGCCCTCCGCCGTGATCTGGTTGGCGACGGCATCCCCCGCCCCTACCTTGTTGGCCTGCACGAGGTACTCCATCGCGAAGTGCACGCCCATGAGGTCACGACCCGGGATGGGCAGGTCGCGTGGCACGGTGGCTCCGGTGGCCACGATGACGGCGTCGTAGCGGGACTTCAGGTCGTCCCAAGTGATGTCGACGCCGATCTCGACGCCGGCCCGGAACCGGGTTCCCTCGGCCTGCATCTGGGCGAGCCTGGACTCGAGGTGCTTCTTCTCCATCTTGAAGTCGGGGATTCCGTACCGAAGCAGGCCGCCGATGCGGTCGTCGCGCTCGAATACCGCCACGGTGTGCCCTGCGCGGGTGAGCTGCTGCGCCGCAGCGAGCCCTGCGGGCCCGGATCCGACGACGGCGACGGTCTTGCCGGTAAGACGCTCGGGCGGGTGGGGTGTGACCCAGCCCTTGGCGAATGCCTCATCGATGATCGAGACCTCGACCTGCTTGATGGTGACAGCGGGCTGGTTGATGCCCAGCACGCACGCACTCTCGCACGGCGCGGGGCATAGCCGCCCCGTGAACTCCGGGAAGTTGTTGGTGGCGTGCAGGCGCTCGATGGCCTGTGCACCCTCGCCCCTCCAAGTCAGGTCGTTCCACTCGGGAATGAGGTTGCCCAACGGACAGCCCTGATGGCAGAACGGGATGCCGCAGTCCATGCAGCGACCCGCCTGGCGGCGAAGCTGTGCTGGGTCCTGCTGCTCGTAGACCTCTTTCCAGTCCATGAGCCGAAGCGAAACGGGGCGGCGCACGGGAGTCTCGCGCTCCTGCACCTTGAGGAAGCCCTTGGGGTCAGCCACCGGTCACCTCCATGATGCGGGACCACACGACGTCACCGTCAGGGTCGAGTCCTTCGTTGATGGCCGTCTCGCGCGTCTGCAGGACGGCGGCATAGTCGCGCGGCAGCACCTTGGTGAAGCGGGCGACCGCGGCATCCAGATCGTCGAGCATGCCCGCGGCGACGGTCGAGTCGGTCTCGGCGCGGTGGCGCTGCAGCAGGTCGCGCAGGATCTCGACGTCGGCGCTTCCCAGAGGCAGAAGCTCGAGTTCACCCGAGGAGAGTGACTCGGGGTTGACCCGCTCGGTCCTGAGATCGTAGATGTAGGCCGTGCCACCCGACATGCCGGCACCGAGATTGCGACCAGTGCCGCCGAGGATGACGGCCAGACCGCCGGTCATGTATTCCAGCGCGTGGTCGCCCACACCCTCGACGACCGCAGTCGCCCCGGAGTTGCGCACCAGGAAGCGTTCGCCCACGATGCCGCGGATGAACATGCTTCCCTGGGTGGCGCCGTACCCGATGACGTTGCCCGCGATCACGTTCTTCTCTGCCTTGAACAGGCTCGCGCGATGCGGCCGGATGACGATCTCACCACCGCAGAGGCCCTTGCCCACGTAGTCGTTGCTGTCGCCCTCGAGGCGCAGCGTGATGCCGGAGGGCATGAACGCGCCGAACGACTGGCCGGCGGTACCGGTCAAGCGCACCTCGATGGTGCCCGTGGGCAGGCCGTTCTCGCCGTGCCGGAGGGTGACCTCGTGGCCGAGCATGGTGCCGACGGCACGCTCGGTGTTGCGGATGGGCAGGTCGATGACGACCGGAGTGCCGTTGTCGAGCGCGTCGACACTCAGCTCGATGAGGTGGCGGTCAAAGTGCTTCTCGAGCTCGTGCTCCTGGCCGACCCGGTTGGTGCGCGGCTCGTCATCCGAGAACTCGGGTCCCACGAGGATCGGCGACAGGTCGAGCCCGTCAGCCTTCCAGTGCTGCACGGCACGGTCGACGTCGAGCAGTTCGTGGTGACCGATGGCCTCCTCGAGGGTGCGGAAGCCGAGCTCGGCAAGATACTCACGTACTTCCTGCGCAAGGAACTCGAAGAAGTTGACCACGAACTCGGGCTTTCCCGAGAATCGGGCGCGCAACTCGGGGTTCTGGGTGGCAACGCCGACCGGGCAGGTGTCGAGGTGGCACACCCGCATCAGGATGCAGCCGGACACGACCAGGGGCGCGGTCGCGAAACCGTACTCCTCCGCACCCAGCAGAGCGCCGATGATCACGTCGCGCCCGGTCTTCATCTGCCCGTCGACCTGCACGACCACGCGGTCGCGCATGCCGTTCAGCATGAGCGTCTGCTGGGTCTCGGCCAGGCCGAGCTCCCACGGCGTGCCCGCGTGCTTGAGCGAGTTCAACGGGCTTGCGCCCGTTCCGCCGTCGTGTCCGGAGACGAGTACGACGTCGGCCTTCGCCTTGGTCACACCCGCGGCCACGGCGCCGATGCCCGACTGGCTGACCAGCTTGACGTGCACACGGGCATCCGGATTCGAACGCTTGAGATCGAAGATGAGCTGCTTGAGGTCTTCGATCGAGTAGATGTCGTGGTGCGGAGGCGGCGAGATGAGGCCGACGCCGGCGGTGCCGTGTCGGGTTCTCGCGATCCACGGGTAGACCTTGCCTGCTGGCAGCTGGCCACCTTCGCCGGGCTTGGCGCCCTGCGCCATCTTGATCTGGATGTCGGTGGCGTGCGTCAGGTACATGCTCGTGACACCGAAGCGACCGGATGCCACCTGCTTGATCGCACTGCGCCGCTCGGGGTCGAGCAACCGCGCCACATCCTCGCCACCCTCGCCGGTGTTGGATCGGGCACCGAGCTGGTTCATGGCGATCGCCAGAGTCTCGTGCGCCTCCTGGCTGATCGAGCCGTAACTCATCGCACCGGTGTTGAAGCGCTTGACGATCGACTCTACGGACTCGACCTCGTCGATCGGGACCGGGCGGCGCTCGCCCGACCTGATCCGGAACAGACCCCGCAGGGTCATGAGGTTCTCCGCCTGATCATCGACGAGCTTCGTGTACTCGCGGAAGATGTCGTACCGACGCGCGCGAGTCGCGTGCTGCAGACGGAAGACGGTGTCGGGGTTGAAGAGGTGCGGAGGACCCTCGCGGCGCCACTGGTACTCCCCGCCAGTGGCGAGACGTTCGTGAACGCTCGTCGCGCCATCCTCGGGGTACGCCGAGGCGTGGCGCGCGGCACTCTCGGCCGCGATCACCTCCATGCCCACGCCGCCCAAGAGGCTCGAGGTACCGGTGAAGTACTGGTCGACGAACTCCTGCGACAGGCCGACGGCCTCGAAGGCCTGGGCGCCCGCGTAGGAACCGACAACGGAGATGCCCATCTTCGACATGATCTTCAGCACGCCCTTCCCGAGCGCCTTGATGATGTTCTTGACGGCCTTCTCCGGGGTTATCCCCTGGATCATGCCGCTGCGCACGAGCTCCTCGGCGGTCTCCATCGCGAGGTAGGGGTTGATAGCGGATGCGCCGTAGCCGACGAGCAGCGCGACGTGGTGCACCTCACGCACGTCGCCGGCCTCGACGATGAGGCCCACCTTCATGCGGTTCTCCTCACGAATGAGGTGGTGGTGCACTGTCGCGAGCATGAGCAGAGACGGGATCGGAGCGAGGTCCTTGTTGGAGTCGCGGTCGGAGAGCACGATGAACTCGGCACCATTGGCGATCGCCTCGTCGACCTCCTCGCACATCTTCGCGAGTCGCTTCTCCATCGCCTTCGGGCCCTTGTCGACACGATAGAGACCGCGAATCGTGGTCGACAGCTGGCTTCCGGCGCGCGGGTCGATGTGCTGGATCTTGGCGAGCTCGTCGTTGTCGATCACAGGGAACTCGAGAGAGACCTGCTTCGCATGCTCGGGAGTCGCGGTCAGGAGATTGCGCTCCGGACCGAGCCCGAGCCTCATGGAGGTGACCACCTCCTCGCGGATCGAGTCGAGCGGCGGGTTCGTCACCTGCGCGAACTGCTGCGTGAAGTAGTCGAACAGCAGGCGAGGGCGATCGCTGAGGATCGCGATCGGAGTGTCGGAACCCATTGCACCGAGAGGTTCGGCAGCGGTCTGCGCCATCGGGGTGATGAGGATTCGCACCTCCTCCTCGGTGTACCCGAAGGTGCGCTGGCGGCGCACGACCGAGGCCGGCGTGTGCACGATGTGCTCGCGCTCGGGCAGGTCTCCGAGGGCGATGCGGTTCTGTTCCAACCATTCGCCCCAGGGCTGGGATGCCGCGAGCTCGGCCTTGATCTCGTCGTCCTCGATGAGGCGACCCTCCGCCGTGTCGACGAGGAACATCTTGCCGGGGCGCAGGCGCCCCTTGCGCACCACCTTGCTCGGGTCGATGTCGAGCACGCCGATCTCACTCGCGAGCACGACGAGTCCGTCGTCCGTCACGAGGTAGCGCCCGGGGCGCAGGCCATTGCGGTCGAGCGTGGCGCCCACCAACGAGCCGTCGGTGAAGACCAGAGCGGCCGGTCCGTCCCACGGCTCCATGAGCATCGAGTGGTACTCGTAGAAGGCCTTGCGGGTCGGATCGATCTCCAGCTGGTTCTCGTAGGCCTCGGGAACCATCATCATCATGGCGTGCGGGAGGCTGCGGCCGGCCAGGTTGAGAAGCTCAACGACCTCGTCGAACGACGCCGAGTCGCTCGCGCCGGGGCTGTTGATCGGCAGGATCGAGCGGATGTCGCCGAGAACGTCACTCTCTAGCTGGGACTGGCGCGCGCGCATCCAGTTGCGGTTGCCCTGAACCGTGTTGATCTCGCCGTTGTGGGCGATCATGCGGAACGGCTGAGCCAGCGGCCAGGAGGGGAACGTGTTGGTCGAGTAGCGCGAGTGCACGAGCGCGAGCTTCGAGACGAACCGCTCGTCTGAGAGGTCGGGGTAGAACGGCTCGAGCTGGAGCGTCGTGACCATGCCCTTGTAGACGAGGGTGCGACAGGACAGCGACGGGAAGTAGGCGTGCAGCTGGCGCTCGGCCCGCTTGCGCAGCCGGAAGGCCTGCCGCTCGAGCGTGAGCCCGCCGACGGGGCCCTTCTCGTCGGTACGGGTCGATGCGAGAAACACCTGCTCGAAGGCCGGCATCGCACCGCGTGCCAGATTGCCGAGGTTGCTGGGCTCGATGGGAACCTCGCGCCAGCCGAGAACTGTGAGGTGCTCCTCGGTCGCAAGCTCGCTGATTCCCTGCTTGACCGCGTCACGCTCGGCGGCGTCAGTGGGAAGGAAAGCCATGCCCACGACATACCGGCCGACGGCTGGCAGTTCGAAGTCGACAACGGCCCGCAGGAAGGCGTCGGGGATCTGGGTGATGATGCCAGCACCGTCACCAGTTCCGGCGTCGGAACCGACGGCACCACGGTGCTCGAGATTGCGCAGTGCGCCCAGCGCGGTCTCGATGATGTCGTGACCCGGCGTTCCGCGCAGCGTCGCGACCATGGCAAGGCCACAGGCGTCACGCTCGTTGCGAGGGTCGTAGAGACCCGTCGCGGCAGGCGTGGAGCTGAACCGCTCGAAGGGTGGCGTGAGAGCCATGGGAACCGTCCTCACGTTGGTGCTGGCTGGAGCGGGACGTCGATGGCCCAAAGGGAATGCGGCCCCGGTTTTAAGAGGACGTGGTGCCTGCTCCGCTTGTGGCGTGCTCTTCGGTCACCTCGGGAGCATCATCGCCGGGTTCGTCAGTGTCCGAATAGGTCGCTTCGGAGTCTACAACACCCGCCGGTTCACGACCGGGCATGTAGGCGCTCGGCTCCACACCGGGGTGGTTGCGGCGCTGTACGAGGAACAGGATGATGCCGAGCACCACCGCGAGGACGGCGCCCCACTGGTTGGAGCGCAGACCGAAGATCACGTCGCTCGGATCGACCCGGATGCCCTCGAAGTAGAAGCGTCCGATGCCGTACCAGATCATGTACAGGGCCCACACCTTGCCCCACTGGAGACGCGGCTGGGCATCACCCACCGGCACGGGCAGGGAGAGGCCGAAGCCGGTCTTGCGCACGAGACGGAACTGGCGCTCCATCGTGAGCAGGAAGACGATACCCACGACGTTCCAGATCATCTCGTACAGGAACGTGGGGTGGAAGAGAGTTCCCGACGGGAGCCCAACCGGGAACGCCGGGTTGGTTGACTCGATCTCGAGTCCCCACGGCAGATCCGTCGGCTGGCCGAACAGCTCGTGATTGAAGTAGTTGCCCAGTCGGCCCACGGCCTGAGCGAGAAGCATGGCCGGCGCGAGAGCATCAGCGAAGGTCCAGAAGCGTAGGCCCACGAGGCGGCATCCGATGTAGGCACCGATGGCGCCACCGACGAGGGAGCCGAAGATGGCGTTTCCGCCCTCCCAGATTGCCCAGACGCTGCCCGGAGCCATCGGGTTCCACGGGTTCGAGCCGTCGTAGAAGTAGTCGCCGAGGTGAGTCGCCACGTGCCAGGCGCGCGCTCCCACCAGACCCAGTGGAACCGCCCAGATGATCACGTCGAGCACGATCCCTGATTCGGCGCCGCGAGCCTTGAGGCGGCCGTTGACCCAGATCGTCGCGAGGACGATCCCGATGAGGATGAGCACCGCGTAGGTGTGGATGCGGAAGGTGAACGGCAGTGCCCACCCGAAGGTGGAACTGAGCCACGCCGTGAGGTCGAAGTACTGCCATTCGACGGGCGGGCTGGGGATGCTGAGCGGCAGGAGCGACAAGCCGATCACCTTTCTAAGTGGAGGACGACGTGAGTCTAGTACCGGCGGCCAGTGCCGCCGCTGTACGTGCGACGGCCTCGACCCCACCGTCGGCGAGAGCGGTGACCAGGGCCGACCCGACGATCGCGCCGTCGGCGTATCCGAGCACCTCGCGCACCTGATCGGCAGTGGAGATTCCCAGCCCGACGCACGTGCTGGTGGCGCCGGCTGCGCGAAGGCGGGCCACGAGTGTGCGCGCCGCGGTATCCACGTCGCTGCGGGCCCCGGTGATGCCCATGGTGGACACGGCATAGACGAAGCCACGACTCATCTCGACGGCCTGGGCGAGCCGGGCATCCGTCGAGCTGGGGGCCGCGAGGAACACCCGGTCAAGGCCGGTGCGCTCGGATGCCGCAAGCCAGAGTCCGGCCTCGTCGGCAACCAGGTCCGGGGTGATGAGTCCAGCCCCGCCAGCCGCGACCAGATCATCGGAGAACCGGTCGACTCCGTACTGAAGCACGGGGTTCCAGTACGTCATCACCAGCACTGGCACGTCGGTGCGCGCGGTGATCGCCGCAACAGCATCGAAACCGTGCGCGAGCTTGAACCCGCCCGCCAAGGCCGCCTGGGTCGCCTTCTGGATGACCGTGCCGTCCATGACGGGGTCGGAGTAGGGCAGACCCAGCTCGATGACGTCGACACCGTTCTCGGCCAGGGCCACAGCTGCATCGACGCTCGTCTGGAAGTCCGGGAAGCCGACGGGGAGGTATCCCACGAGAGCGCCCGAGCCGGCAGCTTTGCGCTCGGCGATGACCGTCTCGACGGTACTCGTTCCGACGGTGCTCATTCGCTGGCCTTCTTGTCGAAGAGCTCGAAGTAGGTGCCCGCGGTCTCCATGTCCTTGTCGCCGCGACCACTGAGGTTGACTAGGATCGTCGCATCCGGCCCTAGCTCGCGCCCGAGCTTCATCGTGCCGGCCAGCGCGTGAGCCGACTCGATTGCCGGAATGATGCCCTCGGTGCGGCTGAGCAGACGCAGAGCCTCCATGGCCTCGTCGTCGGTGATCGGCAGGTAGCTGGCGCGCCCGATGTCATTGAGCCACGCGTGCTCGGGTCCCACACCGGGGTAGTCGAGCCCCGCGGAGATCGAGTGCGACTCGATAGTCTGCCCGTCGTCGTCCTGCAGCATGTAGCTGCGGGCACCGTGGAGAACGCCGGGGCGACCCCGCGTGATGGTTGCGGCGTGACGTTCGGTGAGGTGACCCTCGCCCGCCGCCTCGTAGCCGTAGAGCGCGACATCCGGGTCATCGAGGAAGGCGTGGAAGATGCCCATCGCGTTGCTGCCGCCGCCGACGCAGGCGGTGACAGCGTCGGGCAGACGTCCGGTGAGCTCGAGCACCTGGGCCCGAGCCTCTTCGCCGATGATCTTGTGGAAGTCGCGCACCATGACGGGGAACGGATGCGGCCCGGCCACGGTGCCGAGCAGATAGTGCGTGGAGTCGACGTTGGCCACCCAGTCGCGAAGGGCGTCGTTGATGGCGTCCTTCAGGGTGCGCGAGCCGGTGGTCACCGGGATGACTGTGGCGCCGAGCAAGCGCATGCGGGCGACGTTGAGCGCCTGACGCTCGGTGTCGACCTCGCCCATGTAGACGACGCACTCCATGCCGAAGAGCGCAGCAGCGGTTGCCGTGGCGACACCGTGCTGACCTGCCCCGGTTTCGGCGATCAGGCGACGCTTGCCGAGACGCTTCGCGAGCAGCGCCTGACCGAGCACGTTGTTGATCTTGTGCGAGCCGGTGTGGTTGAGATCCTCGCGCTTGAGGATGACGCGGGCGTTGCCCGCGTGCTGCGCGAACCGAGGCACCTCGGTGATGATGCTGGGGCGACCCGTGTAGGTCGCGTGCAGCTGGGCCAGCTCGGACTGGAAGGCAGTGTCGGTGCGGGCGAGCTGATACGCGGAATCCAGCTCGTCGAGCGCGGCGATCAGGGATTCGGGGACGTAGCGGCCCCCGTACTCGCCGAAGTACGGACCCAGCTCATCGCGCAGCGCCATCAGACGGCCAGGAATTCGCGCAGCGTCTCGGCGGGATCTGAGCCCGTGACGAGCGCCTCTCCCACGAGAACGACATCGGCGCCGGCGCGGCGATAGTGCGCCACATCGGCAGGGGACTTGACGGCAGACTCTGCCACTCGGATCACTCCGCTCGGGATCATGTCGGCCAGGCGCCCGAAGAGGTCCTGGTCGAGTTCGAAAGTACTGAGGTCGCGCGCGTTCACGCCGACCAGATCGGCGCCGAGATCCAGCGCGCGATCGAGTTCGTCGGCCGAATGGGTCTCGACCAGGGGTGTCATACCCAGACCGTTGATCAGCCGGAAGAGGGATGACAGCGTGTTCTGATCAAGCGCGGCAACGATCAGGAGCACAAGATCTGCGCCGGCGGCACGGGCCTCGAGCACCTGATAGGGCTCGGCGATGAAGTCTTTGCGAAGCACCGGCACGGATGCCACGGCCCGCACCGCCTCGAGGTCCTCCAGTGACCCGCCGAAACGTCGACCCTCGGTCAGGACGCTGATGGCGCTCGCGCCACCGTTCTCGTAGGCGACCGCGAGGGATGCCGGGTCGGCAATCTCGGCCAGGGTGCCCTTGGACGGACTCGATCGCTTGATCTCGGCGATGATGTGCACGCGGTCGCGAGGCGCCAGGGCGGAGAGCACGTCGAGCGCCGGCGGACGCGCCAATGCCGCCGCCTCGACCTCGGCAAGACTGCGGGCAGCACGACGGGCCGAAGCGTCGTGGAGAGCTCCGGCTACGAGTTCGTCGAGCACCTAGTTGTGCGCCTTCGGCACGTACTTGGGCCCCGCGACTCCGTAGCCGACCTTCGCGAGGATCCAGCCCACGAGAGCGCCGACCACGAGCAGTGCCACAGAAGCCCAGACTAGCCACGCCATGTCCATCCAGAAGGCCAGGGTGCCCAGGGCGATCGCAATGAGCATGATGATCACGGCGGCCCATGCGGCCGGAGAGTGTCCGTGGCCGGGGTCAGACTGGGTGTTCATCGTCGGTGCTCCATTCTGTGACGTCGTCTGACGACAATTCTAGCGGTCAGGTGGGATCGCGACCGTCACTGAGCGCGTCCCAGTCGCCGATCGGCGACCCGTCCACCTCAGCCAGACGCGCCGCCTGGTACTTGCGCGACGATTGCGGCCACAGACGGCTCGAAACGACGATCGTGATGCCCACGGTGACGATCAGGGCGCCCGCGAGCAGCGCCACGAATGGCCATGCCGTCGGAGCCACCGCACTTACCAGGGCGGCAACTGATGCTGCGCCGCTCACGCCTGTGACCGCGGTGATCGCGGATGCGCAGGCGGCGACAGGATCGACGATCGCGAGAACAGCCGAGACGACGGCGAGTGCGCCGATCGCCGCCTCCAGCAGACCCAGAACGACCCGGAAGACCGGGCCGGCGATGGCGAGGGCGGCGACGAGGGCCAGACCGGAGAGCGCGAGCGCGGCGAGTGCCGGCGCCGCGACATCCCCGCCGACAGCCACTGAACCATCGGGGAGGAGGGAGATCGCGAACCACTGCTGTGTCCACGCCAGAAGGGTGAGGCCGCTCAGGACGAGACCCGCGACAATCACGCCGAGCTTGAGACGTCGGCCGTTCACGGAACTCGCTTCATGGCGTTCGCGACGGCCACCGCGCGAAGGGGCGCCGCTGCCTTGTTCTGCGACTCGAGGTGCTCGGCAGTAGGGTCGGAATCTGCGACCAGACCCGCTCCCGCCTGCACTCGCGCCAGCCCGCCCACGATGGTCGCCGTGCGGATGGCAATCGCGAGGTCGGCATCCCCGGCGAAGTCGAGATACCCGACCACTCCCCCGTAGACACCGCGCTGGGCGGGCTCCAGCTCGTCGATGATCTCGAGCGCCCGCGGCTTGGGCGCGCCCGAGAGGGTGCCGGCGGGGAAGGTAGCGCGGAAGACATCCACCGCACTCGCGTCGGCGCGAAGGTCACCCTCCACCGACGACACCAGGTGCATGATGTGGCTGAAACGCTCGACCTGCATGAACTCGGTCACCTCGACGGTGCCGGGGGTGCAGACCTTCAGCAAGTCGTTGCGAGCGAGGTCGACGAGCATGAGGTGCTCGGACTTCTCCTTGTCGTCGGCGAGGAGCTCCTCGGCCAGGTCGAGGTCGCGCTCGGGCGTCTCGCCGCGCGGGCGCGAACCGGCGATCGGATGCATGTACACCCGCGACTGCGACACCTTCACCAGCGCCTCGGGGCTGGAGCCCACGATCGAGTACGGCTCGCCGGCCGGGTCGACGAGGGTGAGTAGGTACATATATGGCGAGGGGTTGAGAGTGCGCAGCACCCGGTAGACATCGAGCGGCTCGGCGGAGATCTCGTGGTCGAATCGCTGCGAAACCACCACCTGGAACACATCCCCGTCGCGGATGTACTGCTTCGACGTCTCGATGGCCGCAGCGTAGGCGTCAGGAGTCGTGCGCGGGATGGGGGTGGGCGCGATCGTCAGATCCACTTCGGCGAGCCATGCCTCGCTGGGCCGAGACAGGTCGGCTTGCATCGCGTCGAGGCGGGACTGGGCGTCCGCCCACAGGGTGGCCGGGTCGTCGACGCCGTCGTTGAGCGCCGCTGCGATGAGCAGAACGGTTCCGTACCGGTGGTCGAGCACGACCAGCGAGCTCACGAAACCCAGGGCCTGCCCGGGCACGCTGAAGTCGGTCGGCGGTGCATCGGGGAGATGCTCGATCTGGCGGATCGCCTCCCAGCCGATGAAGCCCACGAGTCCTCCGGTCAGCGGCGGGTGACCGTCGACTCGCGGCGTTCCCCAACGTTCGTAGAGGTGGGCCAGCGCGTCGAGCGGCCGCGACGGGTGCTCGGCACCGAGCGCGCGTTCCTCGGAGAGACCGTAATCGAGCCACACCACGTTCTCCCCGGACTGGGTGAGGACGCCGAAACTCGACACTCCGACGAACGAGAAACGCGACCAGATTCCGCCCTGCTCCGCGGACTCGAGGAGAAACGTGCCGGGTTTGCCCTGCGCCAGCTTGCGATAGATCCCCACCGGGGTCTCGCCGTCGGCGAAGAGCTCGCGGATCACCGGGACGACCCGGTGGCCGCCAGCGATGCGCCCGTCGAAGTCGTCGCGCGTGGTGGTTCCGATCATGAGGGCTCTCCCAGGGTCGGGGACAGAGGGTCGACGTCGAAACAGGAGTGCGCACCGGTGTGGCACGCGGGCCCGTGCTGGTCGACCGTGACGAGCAGAGTGTCGGCGTCGCAATCGAGCGCCGCGCCCAGCACGTACTGCACGTGGCCGCTGGTGTCGCCCTTGCGCCAGTACTCCTGGCGACTGCGGCTCCAGAACGTCACGCGGCCTTCGGTGAGCGTGCGACGCAGCGCCTCCGCGTCCATGTAGCCGAGCATGAGCACGTCCTTGCTGCCCGCCTCCTGCACGATCGCGGGAATGAGACCGTTGTCGCCGAAGACCGCACGGTCGATGACCTCGCCGACCGTGGCATCCGTCAATTCACTCATCGCACAACCATTCCCGAATCCGACAGCGCCTGCTTCACATCGGCGACAGTGAGTTCTCCATTGTGGAAGACGGATGCCGCCAGCACGGCATCAGCGCCCGCCGCAATCGCCGGCGCGAAGTCGCCGACCGCACCGGCCCCGCCGCTCGCGATCACCGGGACGTGACTGAGTTCCCGCATCACCGTCACCAGCTCGAGGTCGAACCCGCGCTTGGTTCCGTCGGCGTCGATCGAATTGACGAGAAGTTCGCCAGCTCCACGCTCGATCGCCTCCCGTGCCCAGTCGAGGGCATCGAGGTCGGTCTCGGTGCGACCGCCGTGGGTGGTGACCACGAATCGCCCACCGCTGCGCTTGACGTCGAGACTCAGCACGAGCACCTGCGCACCGAAGCGGTCCGCGATCTCGCCGACCAGCTCGGGACGCGCGATGGCGGCGCTGTTCACGCCGACCTTGTCGGCACCGCTGGCGAGAAGGCGCGCGACGTCGTCGGCGCTGCGCACACCTCCACCGACCGTCAGCGGGATGAAGACCTGCTCCGCGGTGGCGCGAACCACGTCGTAGGTCGTCGCCCGGTTGTCGACGGTGGCCGTGACATCCAGAAAGGTGATCTCGTCGGCGCCCTGCTCGTAGTACTTGCGGGCGAGCTCGACGGGATCTCCGGCATCGCGGAGGTTGAGGAAGTTGACGCCCTTCACCACTCGACCGTCGGCGACGTCGAGACACGGGATGACGCGGACGGCGACGCCCACGATCAGATCCGCGCGGCGTGGATCGCGCTCACGAGAATCGCGCGAGCGCCGACCTCGTAGAGCTCGTCCATGACGTGGTTGGCATCGGAGCGCAGCACCATGGCCCGCACGGCGACCCATTCCGGATCGTGCAGCGGCGACAGCGTCGGGCTCTCGAGGCCGGGCGTGATCCTCGTGGCTGCCTCGATCAGGGCGACCGGCACGTCGTAGTCGACGAGAACGTACTGGCGGGCCACGAGCACCCCTTGGAGGCGACGCTGCAATGTGGCGATACCCGCGAGGTCGGGTTTCGCACTGATGAGAACGGCCGTCGAGTCCAGGATGACGGGACCGAAGATCTCGAGGCCCTGAGCGCGCAGGGTCGAGCCGGTCGAGACGACGTCGGCGACGGCATCCGCAACACCCAACTTGACGGCCGATTCGACGGCGCCATCGAGCGCGACGATGGAGACCTGTACGCCGTTGCGAGCGAGGAAGTCCCCGACGAGGGCAGGATAGCTCGTCGCCACGCGCACTCCTGCCAGATCGCCGAGATCCGAGAACCGACCTGGTGCTGCCGCGAACCGGAAGGTCGACTCACCGAAGTCGAGCGCGGCGATCTCCCGCGCAGAACTGCGCGAATCGAGAAGCAGGTCGCGGCCGGTGATGCCGACATCCAGCGCACCGGAGCCGACGTAGGTCGCGATGTCGCGCGGCCGCAGATAGAAGAACTCGACATCGTTGCGCGGGTCGAGCGCGCTCAGTGCGCGCAGGTCGCGCCGGCCGGCGTAGCCCGCCTCGGCGAGCATCTCCGCGGCGATCTCACTCAGCGAGCCCTTGTTGGGCACTGCGATTCTCAGCATGGTTGTCTTTCGTCGAAGGGTGGATGCGGGGACGACTTACAAATGTCGCCAGACATCCGCCGGCGTGAGCCCCTTCGCGAGCATGAGCACCTGCAGGTGGTAGATCAGCTGGGAGATCTCCTCCGCGGTCTCGGTGTCGGACTGGAACTCGGCAGCCATCCAGACCTCAGCGGCCTCTTCGACGATCTTCTTGCCGATCGCGTGAACACCCGCGTCGAGCTCGGTGACGGTTCCCGAACCCGCCGGACGGGTCACCGCCTTGTCGCTCAACTCAGCGAAGAGCTCGTCGAAGGTTTTCACCCGTACAGCGTATCGGCTGCCCGGAGGCCCGGGCGCCGGGCTACTTGACGCCCAGCAGGTCGATCACGAAGGTGAGGGTGCGTCCGGACAGCCGATGGCCGCCACCGGCGGGACCGTAGGCGAGCGCCGGCGGGCAGATGAGCTGGCGACGGCCGCCGACCTTCATCCCGGGGATGCCCTCCTGCCAGCCCTTGATGAGGCCCGACAGCGGGAACTGGATCGACTGGCCGCGGTTCCAGCTGGAGTCGAACTCCTCGCCGGTCTCGAAGTCGACTCCGAGGTAGTGCACGTCGACCGTCGCGCCGGGCTGGGCGACCTCGCCGGTGCCCTCCTCGAGATCGATGATCACGAGCTCGGTGGGCTCCGGACCTTCGTAGAAGTCGACCTCGGGCTTGGTTCGCGGTGAATCTGTCATGCTCTCATCGTGCCATCAAATGACGAAACAGCTCTCCCCCACCTGATCAGGGCCGTCGCTCTCGCGTCGTCGGCCCGCGAGCACGGAAATGATCCGTTCGGGGCGCTCCTGGTCACCGAGGGCGGCGTGGTCGTCGAGGCCGAGAACACCGTCGTCACGGGCAGCGACCCCACCGGACACGCCGAGACGAACCTCGTGCGCCTCGCGGCCGCGCAGCTCACCCCCGCAGAACTCGCGACGGCCACCCTGTACACCAGCACCGAACCCTGCGCGATGTGCTGCGGTGCGATCTTCTGGGCTGGGATCGGTCGCGTGGTCTACGCCCTCGCCGAGTCGGAGCTCAACGCCATGCTCCCGCCCGAGTCGATCGGCCTCGTGCTCGACCTGCCCAGCCGCGACGTGTTCGCGCGCGGCGGCCACCAGACCGAGGTCATCGGTCCGATCGCTGTGCCCGGCGCTGCCGAGGTGCACGCGGGTTACTGGGCCTAGTGGCGGTGCCCGTCGGCAGCCGCGCGCAAAGCAGCGATCTGCTCGGCGGGGTCGGAGCCGCGGAAGACCGCTGACCCGGCGACGAAGGTGTCGGCCCCGGCGTCACGAGCGATCTCGATCGTGGTGAGATCGACCCCGCCGTCGACCTGGAGCCAGACATCCGTGCCTGCCCTAGTGATCGCCTCACGCACCTGCGCGAGTTTGGGCATCGTGGAGACCATGAAGCTCTGGCCGCCGAAACCCGGTTCGACGGTCATGATCAGCACCTGGTCGAACTCGTGCAGGAGGTCGAGCAGAGGCTCCGCGGCGGTTCCGGGCTTGAGGGCGATGCCGGCGCGGGCGCCGAGTGAACGCAGGGTGCGTGCCAGTTCCACCGGATGCTCGGTCGCCTCCGAGTGGAAGGTCACCGATGCCGCGCCCGTCTTGGCGTAGTCGGGCGCCCACCGGTCGACGTCGGTGATCATGAGGTGCACATCGAGGGGACGCGGTGAGACATCCTGAAGCCTGCCGACCATCTGCAGGCCGAACGTGAGGTTGGGCACGAAGTGGTTGTCCATGACGTCCACGTGCACGAAGTCGGCCGAGGCGATGCTGGCCACGTCCCGCTCAAGATTCACGAAGTCGGCAGCGAGAATGCTGGGGTTGATGCGAGCGCCCATGGTCACACCTTAGTCAGGAGCTGCACGAACATGGCGTCGGTTCCATGGCGGTGCGGCCAGAGCTGCACGTGGCTGGCCTCGGGAAGATCCAGTGGCGCCCTCACTAGTGATTGCAGAACCGCGGGGGTGTCCACTTTCTCCACCCCCGGCACCTTTCTCAGCGCGGATGCCACGATCGCCTTGGTTTCGGCCGCGTGCGGCGAGCACGTGACATAGGCCAACAGACCGCCGGGTTTCAGCGCAGCGAGGGCGGAGTTCAGCAGGGCCGCCTGGAGGGCACCGAGTCCCGCGACGTCACTGGGCTGCTTGCGCCAGCGCGCCTCGGGGCGCCGACGCAAGGCTCCGAGTCCCGTGCACGGGGCATCCAGCAGTATCCGGTCGAACTGAGCGGGGTGCGTTTCGCCGAGCGTCGTGCCGTCCACCTCCCAGACCTCGGGCGCAGAATCAAACACAGCCAGCGCCTTGCGCACGAGTTCGGCCCGCGCAGGCACCAACTCGTTGGCCGTCAGGATGGCACCGCCCTGAATGGCTTCGGCCGCAAGGAGGGCAGCCTTGCCACCGGGACCGGCGCAGAGGTCGAGCCACTGCTCCCCCGGTCTGACGGGCCGCGCTCGGCTCAGAATGAGGGCGGCAAGGGCCGAGCCCTCGTCCTGAACGCGCGCCCGCCCCTCCCGCACCGCGGGCAGCTTGAGCGGGTCACCACCGTCGAGCACGGCTCCCACCGGCGAGTACTCACTCGTGTGGGCATCGAGTTCATCGACAGTCGCGTAGCCCGGCAATGCCGTGAGGGACACCCGCGGAGCGACGTTATCGGCAACCAGGAGCTGCTCGAGCTCGCCCTCGCGCCCCTCCGCAACCAGTACCTGCCGGAACGCCCTCGTGACCCAGAGCGGATGCGAGTACTCCAGCGCGAGCGCCTCCTCGCCGGAGTGCGCCTCGGCGAGCACCCGCTCACGCCAGGTCTCGGCATCGGTTCGCGTGATCGTGCGCAGCACTCCGTTGACGAAACCGACGGCCGAGTTCGACCCCACGGTCTTGGCCAGTTGCACGGACTCGTCGACGGCCGCGTGCTGGGCTACTCGCATCGACAGCAGCTGGTGGCACGCCAGCCGCAGCACGTCGAGAATCGGCGGATCGATCTTGTCGACTGACCGGGCGGCAGCCAGCGCGATGATCCGGTCGTAGTAGCCCTGCATGCGCAGGGTTCCGTAGGTCAGTTCCGTGGCAAGGCCCGCATCGGCTTCGGACAGCTTGGCCCGCCCCAGACGCACCGGGAGCAGCAGGTTTGCGTACGCGTCGGACTCACGCACCGCCATGATGACGTCGAGTGCGATCCGGCGGGCGGGCTGCGGCTGGCTCATGCGCTGGGCCGTCCGCGCCACCAGGAGGCGGCATCCATGGCTTTGCGCCCGGCGGGATGCACAGTCACAAGTTCGATCGGCTCGGTCGCCGTGCCGACGACGACCCGTCGACCGACCAGGGCGAACTCCCCCGCGGGCATCCGTGGGACGTCGCGTGCGATGGTCGCGTCGAGGATCTTCAGCCGAGCGTCATCGGTCGTGGTGTACGCGCCGGGTTCCGGCGTGACACCCCTGATCTGCGCGCTCACGGCCACGGCGGGCAGCGACCAGTCCACTTCGCCGTCGGCGAGGGCAAGCTTGGGTGCCAGAGTGACGTCGCCGACCTGGGCTTCTGACCGGGCCGTGCCTTCGGCGAGTGCGTCCACGACGCGCACGAGTAGATGTGCGCCCGACTCGGCGAGGGAGTCCAGCAGGTTGCCCGCGGTCTGGTGTCGCCCGATGGGCTCTGTCACCCGACCGAAGACGTCCCCGGCGTCCAGCTCCGGTACGAGTTGGAAGACGCTCGCGCCCGTGATGTCGTCACCGGCCATAATCGCTCGTTGCACGGGCGCCGCGCCGCGCCAGCGGGGCAGAAGCGAGAAGTGCAGATTGATCCAGCCGAGCCTCGGGGTGGAGAGCAGCGGCTCGCGCACGAGGCCGCCGTAGGCGACGATCACGCCGAGATCGGGGGCCAGAGCCTGCACGGTCTCGGTCGCCTCCCCGGCGAGCAGGTTGGCTCTCGTGACGGGAAGCCCCAGGCGATCGGCCTCGACGGCGACAGGCGTCGGAGTGAGCACCGCTCGACGTCCCTGAGGTGAGTCCTCGCGAGTGATCACCGTGACGACGTCGTGCACTGACGCGGCGAGGGCACGAAGACTGGGGACTGCCGCGTCGGGGCTTCCGGCGAACACGAGGCGCAAGGGCATGCATCCATTCTCCCGTGTCGGCGCGGCCTCAACTGTCGAGGAAGGGCTCGACGTCGTCGAATCGCACCTTCAACGGCGGCGGCGGGGCGATCCCCTTGCCCGCAACCGCCGGCTTGCGTCGGCTCGTTGCGGCGCGGATGACCTGCGCGCGCAGATCGGCCGCGACCTCAGCGCCGCGGGAGTAGTCGAAGCGCAGGATCGTGCGCACCGTAGTCGGCGACACATCCACCGGGCCGAGCACGTCGGACCGGTCGAGCTGCAGCTCGCTCGCCGTGCGCTCCACCGCCTGCGCGACGGCATCGACAGTTCCCGTGACCGTCGCGACTCGCACAGCAGGCGGGAATCGGAGCCGCCGCCGGTCGGCAAGCTCAGATCGCGCGAAGTCCGCGTGACGCCAGGTGACGAGAGCGGATGCCAGTGCCCCACCCACTCCGACAAGAACCGTCGTGGCACCCCCCGCCGCCAACGCCACCGCATTGGACCACCACCGGAGACAGTCCTCGGCCACGCGCAGACTCTCGCGAGCGACCATGCGTTCCCCGTCGAGAAGCAGAACCGCGCGATAGCCGCCGGCGGCCACGGGTTCGGCACCTCGGGTGGCGATCACCAGCGCCGGCTCCGCCCCGACGGACAGGATCGGGCGATCGCCGTCGGCGATGATCACCCGAACACCGGGGAAGGCACGGCCCAGATCCTCCGCCGTGCGCGTCGCACCCTGGCCGACCTGGCGCAGCTTCTCTCCCCGGCAGTTCGAGCATCGCCACTCGACCGCGAGAGCTCCGCACCAGAGGCAGGCAGGCACCGATCGCGAGGTCTTCTGCGCGAGCGGGCCCTCGCAGCGCTCACAGCGCGCGGTTTGGTGGCAGTCCAGGCAGGCGAGCCCCGGCGCGTAACCGGGCCGCGCGACCTGAACGAGCACCGGTCCCGAGGCGAGGGCGGCGCGGGCGATCTGCCACGCCGACGACGGGATGCGCGCACCGGCGGCGAGCCTGTCGGTCGCCGCCTGATTGGCGGTGGGAACGATCTTCGGCAGAACCCTCGGCACCGGCGAGATCGACCTCAGCCAGCCCACCTCCACCAGTCGCTCGACCTCGGTGCTGCGGGAATGGCCGAGGAACATCAGGGCACAGCCCTGCTGCTCCTGGCGCAGCAGCGCGGCATCACGCGCGTGCACGTAGGGGGCCAGCGGTTCGCTGTGGAATGGGTCGCCGTCATCCCAGACGGCGATCAGTCCGAGGTTGGCTGCGGGTGCGTAGACGACCGATCGGTTGCCGACGATCGCGAGCGGCCGGTCGGAGAGGCAGCGCAGGAACGCGCGGTAGCGGTCGGGGTTCGACTGTCGCGCATCCAATCGCACGATGCACTCCGAAGGCAGGATCGACCGGAGGGCAGCCTCCAGCTGCTCCTGGTCGCGGTAGTCGGGTACGGCGAGTATCGCGGTGCGACCGCCGGCCAGCACGGATGCCGCGGCGCGGGCCAGCGTGACCGCCCAGCCGCCCACCCATACGCCGTCGGGCAGGGGCTGCACGAGCGGAACCGCATCCACAGCAAGGCGCTCGTTCGACTCCAGCGCCGTCTCGACGACACCGGCCCCGTAGCCGTCGATCGCCGGGGCCGTCACGGCGGGGAACGGCTCGGAGGTGGTGTCTGCGAGGAAGGCCTTTTCAACCCGCACCTGTCGACCCGGCACCGCGAGGCGCACGATGTCGGTGGCGGACCCCGCCGCCCGGTCCGCGGCTCGTCGAGCGAGCGCCCATACCTCGGGGGTGAGCACGCGGATCGGTGACACCACTGATTCCAGGTCGCTGAGCGCACCGGAGTAGTGACCCGACTCCACGACCTCGACAATGTAGCCGTCGGCGACCCGGCCTGCCGAGCGCAACGGAACGCGCACGCGCACCCCGGGCACGGCTTCGGAAACGAGCTCGGGGGTTATCCCGTAGTCGAAGAGGCGGTCGAGTTGCGGCAGGGGCGAATCGACCATCACCCGGGCGATGGTCGCGACCACGGCTAGAGCCCGCTTGCGCCGCGCAATGCGTCGACCCGGTCAGTGCGCTCCCAGGTGAAGTCGGGCAGCTCGCGACCGAAGTGGCCGTACGTTGCGGTCTGCGCGTAGATCGGCCTCAGCAGATCCAGTTCGCGGATGATCGCTCCCGGACGCAGGTCGAAGACCTCCTGAATTGCGCGGATGATGGTCTCGTCGTCGACGTGGCCGGTGCCGAACGACTCCACATACAGCCCCACCGGAGCCGCCTTGCCGATCGCGTAGGCGACCTGCACCTCGAGGCGATCGGCGAGTCCCGCTGCGACGGCGTTCTTCGCGACCCAGCGCATGGCGTACGCCGCCGACCGGTCCACCTTCGACGGGTCCTTGCCGCTGAAAGCGCCGCCCCCGTGACGGGATGCTCCGCCGTAGGTGTCGACGATGATCTTGCGACCCGTGAGCCCGGCATCCCCCTGCGGGCCGCCGATCTCGAACCGACCCGTGGGGTTGATGAGCACTCGCAGGTCGCCGAATTCCAGCCCCGAGCGCTCGAGTACGGGTCGGATGACGGTCTCCTCGACCTCTGCGCGCAGCCGCTCGTTCGATACCGACGGCGAATGCTGCGTCGACACGACGACGGTGTCGATGGTGCGGGGAACCGAGCCCTCGTAGCCCACGGTCACCTGGGTCTTGCCGTCGGGTCGCAGGTAGTCGAGGGTGCCCGTGTGGCGAACCTCGGCGAGACGCTCGGCGAGTCGGTGTGCCAACCAGATCGGGATGGGCATCAGCTCGGGCGTCTCGGTCGTCGCGTAACCGAACATGATGCCCTGATCGCCAGCGCCCTGCTGGTCGCCGGCATCGGAGCTCGACTCCTCACGCGCCTCGAAGGCACTGTCGACACCCTGAGCGATGTCCGGCGACTGGGAGCCGATGGAGATCGAGACTCCGCAGGAGCGACCGTCGAACCAGACGTCGGACGAGTCGTAGCCGATGGAGGTGATCTTGTCCCGCACGATGGACGGGATGTCGACGTAGCCGGACGTCGTGACCTCGCCCGCGACGTGAACCAGCCCGGTGGTCACGAGGGTCTCCACCGCGACGCGAGCACGCGGGTCCTCCGTGAGCATGGCATCGAGGATGCTGTCGCTGATCTGATCGCAGATCTTGTCGGGGTGGCCTTCGGTGACGGACTCCGAGGTGAAGAGGCGCAGGTCGGTGCTAATCGCGGACTCCGTGGCTAGATCGAATGGGGTAACAGGTCGAGGATACGATCGGCTACCGACCGCTTCGAGCCGCTGGCTTCGCCCACTATATCGCCGGTCTGGTTGAGCACGATGACAGTGTTGCCCTCCGTGGCGAAACCCTCGTTCCAGCCGACCCTGTTGACGACGAGCAGGTCGGCGCCCTTACGCGCCACCTTGGCTGCTCCGAGTTGCCTGAGCTTCGCGTCATCCGGTTCGGTCTCGGCAGCGAAGCCGACGATCAGCTGTCCCGGTCGTCGGTTGGCGGCCAGCCCTGCGAGAATGTCGGGGTTCTTCACGAGACGCAGATCGAGCACGTCGCCCTGCACGTCCTTCTTGATCTTCGCGTCCGCGACGGTCTCAGGGCGGTAGTCGGCGACGGCGGCAGCCATGATGACGATATCGGCGGTCTGGGCAGCGGATGTCGCGGCCCTCTCGAGGTCGAGGGTCGAGCGCACTCGCACGACCCGCACCGTGCTGGGCACGTCCACTTCGAGGTTGGCGGCGATGAGCGTGACCTCGGCACCCCGATCGGCAGCGGCTACCGCCAGGGCGACGCCCTGCTTGCCGCTGGAGCGGTTGCCGATGAACCGCACCGGATCGAGGGGCTCGCGGGTGCCTCCGGCGGTCACCAGGATGCGCCGCCCCGCGAGATCCTGCCTGCCGGCGGCCGTGCGCAATGCCACCTCGACGATCTCCTCGGGTTCAGACATGCGACCGGGACCGCTGTCGGCGCCAGTGAGCTGGCCCACAGCCGGGCCGACGACCGTGACACCGCGCTGCCGTAGCGTCGCGATGTTGGCGACGGTCGCGGCGTTCTGCCACATCTCCGTGTGCATCGCGGGGGCGATGACGAGCGGGGCCGTGCTCGCGAGGATCGTGTTGCCGAGGAGGTCGTCAGCGAGCCCGGCCGCGAGTTTGGCAACCGTGTTCGCCGTCGCCGGCGCGACGACGATGAGGTCGGCGGCCTGACCGATGGCGACATGCCGTACCTCGGCGACACCCTCGTAGAGATCAGAGTGGACCGTGTTGCGGCTGATCGCCTCAAGTGTCGGGCGACCGACGAACCTCAGAGCGTTCTCGGTAGCGACAACGTGAACGTCATGCCCACCCAGAACCAACGCTCTGACGACCGAGACCGCCTTGTACGCGGCGATACCGCCGGTGATGCCGACGACGACGTTGAGCGAGCGCACCCCGTGAACCGACACGTTCGAGGTGGGTGCTACTCCGAGCTCAGGCGCTTGAGCTCGAGCTTGTCGTCGTTGATCTCGTGAAGGGCAACCGAGAGCGGCTTGTCATCAATCGTCGAGTCGACCAGAGGTCCGACGTTGTCGTGCAGGCTGCCCTCGTGGAGGTCGGCGTAGTAGTCATTGATCTGGCGCGCACGCTTGGACGCGAAGATGACGAGCTGGTACTTGGAGTCGACCTTGGAGAGAAGTTCGTCGATGGGCGGATCGATGATGCCCGAGTGCTTATCAACCATGGTGGTGGTGCTCCTTGTGTGAAGAAAGGGATGGGAAGTCAGGGCGCGCGAAAAGGCGCATCCATCAATTCTACGACCTCACGGGCCGCTTGGCTGACCTCACGGTTGACGACCTTCGCGTCGAACTCGTCCTGGGCCGCCAATTCGATCCTCGCCGTCTCCAGCCGACGTTGCTGCTCCTCCGTGTCCTCAGTGCCGCGGCCGGTGAGCCTGCGCACCAGTTCCTCCCAGGTCGGCGGCAGCAGGAAGATCAGCAGCGCTTCGGGCATGGCCGCTCGCACCTGCCGTGCGCCCTGCAGGTCGATCTCGAGAAGCACGCGTCGACCTTCGGCAATTGCCGCGTCGATCGGTGGCCGGGGAGTGCCGTAGCGGTGCGAATTGTGCACCACGGCCCATTCGAGCAACTCCCCCGCGGCGATCATCCGATCGAACTCCGCGTCGCTGACGAAGTAGTAGTGCACCCCGTCGACCTCACCCGGGCGCGGCTTGCGAGTAGTGGCCGACACGCTCAGCGAGACCTCCGGATGGTGGTCTCGGATGTACGACGAAACGGTGCCCTTGCCGACAGCGGTCGGGCCAGCGAGCACGACGAGTCGGGCGGAATCGCCACCCTGACGAGCCACGAGATAGTCATAGAGTCTCTCGCGCTGACGTGGACCGAGCCCCCCAACGCGCTTCTTGTCGGAGATCTCGAGCTGAGTCAGAACCCGCTCAACGCGGGTCGGGCCGAGGCTCGGAACGCTGAGCAGCAGCTCTCGCACGCGCATTCCGGCTTCGGGGCTGTCGGCATCAACCCAGCCGACCGTCGCGACGTCGGCTGCTGCTCGCTCGCGGGATGCCACCTGCCGCTTGATCTCGGCCCTGGCGCGCCGCGCGGCAATTGCCGCCCGGCTCGCCGCGGCGCGGTCGACGTCGGGCGGGGTGGGACGAGGGCTCACCGTGCCCCTGCCTGTCGTGCTTCGTGCGCCAAGGAGATCAGTTCGTCACGCATGCCCGACGCACCCGCTCGCAGCACGGAACGACCGACGTTGGCGATGACGTTTCCGGTAGCCGAGCCAAACAGCGCGGGTAGGTCGGCGATCCGGGCGCCCTGCTCCCCGAACCCGGGTGCGAGAATCGGCGTCTTGCGCAATTGCACGGCGTCGATGCCGTAGTCATCCAGACGAACCGTCGCGCCGAGTACCACGCCGACGGAACCGACAGCACCGGCGCTCGAGTTCAGCTTCTCCACCCCTGAGACGATACCGGCCGCAACCGACCGACCAGCGAACTCACCAGAACCCAGACGCGCAGTCTGAGTTGCGGCGGCCTCCGGGTTCGAGGTCGCGGCGAGCACGAACAGCCCCTTGCCGTTGGCGTCAGCGCGCGCCACCGGGTCATCTAGGGAGCTGAGCCCCTGATACGCGACGATCGTCATGGCATCCGCTTCGAGACTGCCGCCCGGGGTCAGCCAGGCCTCGCCGTAGGCCGCGACCGTGGAACCCACGTCGCCGCGCTTCACGTCCGCGATCACGAGCAGTCCGGCTGCACGTGCCCGCGCGAGCACCTCCTCGAGCACCGCGTAGCCTGCCGCGCCGTGCCGCTCGAAAAAGGCGACCTGAGGCTTGACGATGCCGATCACGGCGGCCGCGGCATCCACGGATCGCAGGGCGAACTCACGCACGCCCGTGGCGTCGTCGCTCAGACCCCAGTCGGCGAGGAGGAATGCATGCGGGTCGATGCCCAGACACAACGGCCCTCGGTCGGCCAGAGTGCTGGCCAGACGGTCGCCGAAGCCGATCATGCTCCCGCTGCCATAGATCGCGCCAGACGATCGGCCCGGTCGATCGCGTAGTCCTGCAGCGATCGCACGTCGAACCCGTCGCGGATGGCCTCAAAGCTCGCAACAGCCGCACCGAGCTGGGCGATGGTCGTGAAGAGCGGCTTGTCCGCAGCCACGGTTGCGGTGCGGATCTCGTAACCGTCGGCGCGCGCGCTCCGACCGCTCGGGGTGTTGATGACCACGTCGACCTCGCCGGTATTGATGAGCTCGACGATGGACGGTTGCCCGTCGACGACCTCCTGGCCCATGAAGTACTTGCGCACCACCTTGGCCTCGATGCCGTTGCGGGCAAGGACCTCCGCAGTTCCCTCGGTTGCGAGAATGGTGAACCCGAGTTGGCTCAGTCGCAGCACGGGCAGCACGATGGCGCGCTTGTCGCGGTCGGCGACGGACACGAATACAGATCCGCTCGCGGGCAGGCCACCGTAGGCCGCCTCCTGCGACTTGGCGAACGCCTTCGGGAAGTTCGAGTCGATACCCATCACCTCGCCGGTGGAGCGCATCTCCGGACCGAGAACCGAGTCGACGACGTGACCCTCGACGGTACGGAACCGCTTGAACGGAAGCACCGCCTCCTTGACCGACACCGGAGCATCCATCGGGACGATAGATCCGTCCTGACGAGGCAGCAAGCCACTGTCGACGAGCGAGCGGATGCTGCGACCGACCATCACGAGCGACGCGGCCTTGGCCAGCGGAATGCCCAGCGCCTTCGACACGAACGGCACAGTACGGGATGCACGGGGGTTCGCCTCGAGCACGTACAGGATGCCCTGCCCGATCGCGAACTGCACGTTGAGAAGGCCCCGCACTCCGATGCCCGCGGCGATGGCGAGGGTGGCCTCACGCACGCGGTTGATGACGTCGCGGCCGAGAGTGACCGGCGGGAGCGTGCACGACGAGTCGCCGGAATGGATGCCCGCCTCCTCGATGTGCTCCATGATGCCGCCGATGTAGAGCTCAGTGCCGTCGTAGAGTGCATCGATGTCGATCTCGATGGCGTCGTCGAGGAAGCGATCGACGAGGAGCGGGGAGCCCGGCGCGATGATCGCCTGATCCTTGACACGTAGGAAGTAGTCGGCGAGCGATTCGGTGTCGTAGACGATCTCCATGCCGCGCCCGCCCAGAACGTGACTCGGGCGCACGAGCACCGGGTAACCGATGGACTCGGCGATCGAGATCGCCTCGGCTCTGTTGGTCGCCGTACCGTTCTTCGGTGCGAGCAGCCCGGCATCGTCGAGGATGCGGGAGAACAGTCCGCGCTCCTCCGCGAGGTCGATGGCTTCGGGTGTCGTGCCGAGGATCGGAACACCGGCATCTTTGAGTCCCTGAGCAAGCCCCAGAGCGGTCTGCCCACCGAGCTGCACGATCACTCCCACCAGCTCACCGGAGGCGCTCTCGGCGTGGATGATCTCCAGGACGTCCTCGAGAGTGAGCGGCTCGAAGTACAGTCGATCGCTGGTGTCGTAGTCGGTCGACACTGTCTCCGGGTTGCAGTTGATCATGATGGTCTCGAACCCGGCGTCGGAGAGCGCGAAGCTCGCGTGCACACACGAGTAGTCGAACTCGATGCCCTGACCGATGCGGTTGGGACCCGAGCCCAGGATCACCACCTTGCGCCGATCGGTCGGTGTCACCTCGGTCTCGAGGTCGTAGCTGGAGTAGTGGTACGGCGTCAGCGCCGGGAACTCGCCCGCGCAGGTATCGACCGTCTTGAACACCGGCCGCACTCCGAGCTGCCAGCGCAGGGCACGGATCTCCGCCTCGCCGACGCCGCGCAGCTGGGCGATCTGGGCGTCGCTGAAACCGTGGTCCTTCGCCAGGCGCAGCAGCGCGGCATCCAGTGGGATGAAGCTGGCGACCTCAAGCGCGACCTCGTTGATCAGAGCGATCTGATCCACGAACCACGGGTCGATTCCCGTCGCCTGGAACACCTCGTCGACTGTGGCACCGGCGCGCATCGCCTGCTGCACCGTGACGATGCGCCCATCGGTCGGGATGCTCGCCAGAGCCAGCAGCTCGGACTTGTCACCCGGCTCCCCCACCCAGTGGAAGCTCGAGCTGCGCTTCTCGAGCGACCGCAGCGCCTTCTGCAGAGCCGTCGTGTAGTTGCGACCGATTGCCATCGCCTCGCCCACCGACTTCATGGTCGTGGTGAGCCGCGTGTCGGCGGCGGGGAACTTCTCGAAAGCGAACCGCGGAACCTTCACCACGACGTAGTCCAGAGTGGGCTCGAAGCTCGCCGGCGTGACCTTCGTGATGTCATTGGGGATCTCGTCGAGCCGGTAGCCGATCGCAAGCTTCGCGGCGATTTTCGCGATCGGGAATCCCGTGGCCTTCGACGCGAGCGCGCTGGACCGCGACACCCGTGGGTTCATCTCGATGACGATCACACGACCGCTCGCCGGGTCCACAGCGAACTGGATGTTGCAGCCGCCGGTGTCGACGCCCACCGCGCGGATGATGTCGATGCCGATGTCGCGCAGGTTCTGGTACTCGCGGTCGGTGAGGGTCAGCGCCGGCGCGACGGTGATCGAGTCGCCGGTGTGAACGCCGACCGGGTCGACATTCTCGATCGAGCAGACGACCACAGTGTTGTCGGCCGTGTCGCGCATGAGCTCGAGCTCGTACTCCTTCCACCCGAGGATCGACTCCTCGAGGAGCACCTCGGTCGTGGGGCTCTGGTGCAGGCCGTCGGTGACCATGCGCTCCAGCTCCTCACGCGTGTAGGCGAAGCCGGAGCCGAGTCCGCCCATCGTGAAGCTGGGGCGGATCACGAGGGGGTACCCGAGATCCTCGGCGAATGCCACGGCCTCGTCGAGGGTGTGCGCGATGTGCGAGCGGGCGACATCCGCGCCGGCATCGAGCACCAGCTGCTTGAAGATCTGGCGGTCCTCGCCCTTGTTGATCGCCTCGAAGTTGGCACCGATCAATTCGACGCCGTACTTCTCGAGGATGCCGTGGTGGTGCAGCTCGATCGCCGCGTTCAGTGCCGTCTGTCCACCGAGCGTCGGCAGGATCGCGTCCGGCTTCTCCTTCGCGATGATCGACTCGATCACCTCCCAAGTGATCGGTTCGACGTAGGTCGCGTCGGCGAAGTCCGGGTCGGTCATGATCGTCGCGGGATTCGAGTTGACGAGGATGACGCGCACCCCCTCCTCGCGCAGCACCCGGCACGCCTGCGTTCCCGAGTAGTCGAACTCGGCCGCCTGACCGATCACGATCGGGCCGGACCCGATCACGAGGACTGAGTTGATGTCGGTGCGCTTAGGCATGGGCATCCTTCTGGGTGGCAAGCACGAGGTCGCGGAAGCGGTCGAACAGGTAGTTGGCGTCGTGCGGGCCGGCCGCGGATTCCGGATGGTACTGCACCGAGAAGGCAGGGATGTCGAGCGCCCGAAGGCCCTCGACCACGTTGTCGTTCAGGTTGACGTGGCTCACCTCGACCCGTCCGAAACCTGCCGGGCTCTCGCTGACCACGCCAATCGGTGCGTCGACGGCGAACCCGTGGTTGTGGCTCGTGATCTCGGTGCGCCCGGTCTCGACGTCCACGACCGGCTGGTTGATGCCGCGGTGACCGAACGGCAGCTTGTAGGTTCCGTAGCCCAGCGCGCGGCCGAGGAGCTGGTTCCCGAAGCAGATGCCGAAGAAGGGAAGACCCTGACGCAGCACGCCGCGCAACAGCTCAACATGCTGGTCGGATGCCGCGGGGTCACCCGGTCCGTTGGAGTAGAACACCGCCACCGGCTCGACCGCCAGAAGCTCATCGAGGGTCACGGACTGCGGCAGCACGTGCACGTCGAATCCCCGGGCCGCGAGATAGTTGAGGGTCGACGTCTTCACACCGAGGTCGAGCACGGCGAGGTTTCCGATCGGCGCTGCGGTGGCCGGAATGACGTAGCCGCCCTGCGTGGAGACCTCGGCCGACAGGTTGCGGCCGGCCATGGCGGCCGCGCCCCGCACCAGGTCGAGTTGCTCGTCGGGCGTGAGCAGGGCATCCGGACCGCTGAAGACGCCGCCGCGCATGGCGCCGGCGTCGCGCAGCCGGCGGGTCACGGCGCGGGTGTCGATGCCGCTGATGCCCACGACACCTTCCTGCACCAGTTGGTCGTCAAGCGACCCGGTCGCGCGGTGGTTGGAGACGACGCGGCTGGGGTCGCGCACAACGTAACCCGACACCCAGATGCGGCTGGACTCGGGATCCTCGTCATTGACTCCCGTGTTGCCGATGTGCGGCGCGGTCATCACGACGATCTGTCCGGCGTAGCTCGGGTCGGTAAGGGTCTCCTGGTAGCCGGTCATGCCCGTGGCGAATACCACCTCGCCGAGCGTGCGACCGCGGGCGCCGTAGGCGTGGCCGGGGTAGCGGGTCCCGTCCTCCAGGACGAGCACGGCGGGTTCGAGCGTCACGCGGTCTGCCTTTCGATGATGCTGTCGACGGCCGTGCCGAAGGCGGTCGGCTCGTCCATGCGGAAGTAGCTGTCAACGGCACTGTCGCCGAGCGCCCACTCGATGAGGTGCAGGCCATCGGTCTCGACGGCCCGATCGATTGTCCAACTGGCTCTGCGGATGCCTCGCAGGGCCTCCCGGGGAATCCAGATTCCGTTCTCCCCCGCGATCTGCACCCCCAGACCGGCGACGGTAACGGTGACCTCGACCGATCCGCGGAACCCGAGACCGTGCACCGCGATCCGATCGAACGGATCGCCCGACACGGTCGTGGCAACGTACTTGCCAGCGAACTGCCCGACGAACGTACCAGGGTCGGACGGCACAGTCGCCGGCGTGGCAATGGCGGATTGGCGCCGACGCCTCGCGTACCAGCCCACGGCGAGGAGCGTGAGGAGCACGAGCATGAAGGCGACCACGATCGCCAAGAGCGCGCCCCTATCCACGATCGCCTGCCGCCACAACATCGGCGGGCACGAGCTCGCCCTCGAGCACTGTGGGCTGGCCGCGATGCAAGGTCGCGACAACGCGCCCCGGCAAGGTGCGGCCCAGGTAGGGCGAGTTCACGCTCTTGCCCCGAAGGTCCTCGACCGCGAAGGTGCGGGTCGCCGCTGTGTCGTAGAGCGTGAGGTGTGCGGGAGAGCCGACGGCGAACGGCGCTGCGTAGCCGTCGAGGAGGCCGATCTCAGCGGGCCGTGACGACATCACGCGCGCGACATCCGACCAGTTGAGCTGGCCGCTCTCGACAACCGCCGCGTGCACGACACTCAGTGCTGACTCGAGGCCAACCATGCCGTTGGCCGCCTCGTCCCACGCGCAGTCCTTCGCCTCGAGGGGGTGGGGTGCGTGGTCGGTCGCGACAATGTCGATGGTTCCGTCGGCGAGGGCGGCCCGCAGGGCGTGCACGTCCTCGTCCCGGCGCAGCGGCGGATTGACCTTGAAGCGCGCGTCGTAACCGCGGGCGAGTTCTTCGGTGAGCAGCAGGTGGTGCGGGGTGACCTCGGCCGTGACATCCACGCCGCGGGCCTTCGCCCAACGGATGACCTCGACCGAGCCGGCGGTCGAGATGTGGCAGACGTGCAGTCTGGCGCCGACATGGTGGGCGAGGAGCACGTCGCGGGCGATGATCGACTCCTCGGCGACGGCCGGCCACCCGACCAGTCCGAGTTCACCGGAGAGGGCGCCCTCGTTGAGCTGGGCACCCACGGTCAGGCGGGGCTCCTGCGCATGCTGGGCAACTACTCCGCCGAAGGTCTTCACGTACTCGAGGGCCCGGCGCATCAGCAGGGCGTCGTGCACGCAGTGCCCGTCATCGGAGAACACCCGCACCTGCGCGCGGGACTGCGCCATGGCGCCGATCTCTGCGAGCCGCTCCCCTGCGAGGCCAGCCGTCACCGCCCCGATGGGCCGTACAGTCACGTAGCCGTGCCGCTCCCCGAGGGACTGCACCTGCTCGACGACACCAGCGGTGTCCTGCACGGGCATCGTGTTGGCCATCGCGAACACGGCCGTGTATCCACCGGCCGCGGCTGCACGTGACCCCGTGAGCACCGTCTCGCTCTGCTCGAAGCCGGGCTCGCGCAGGTGGGTGTGCAGGTCGACGAGACCGGGCAGTGCGAGCAGGCCCGACGCGTCAATCACCGTAGCTCCGGCCGGCGCAGCGTCGACAAAGACACCGTTGTCGATGAACAGGTCGCGGTTGCTTCCATCGGGTAGCACGGCACCCTTCACGTGGATGCTCATGAGTCACTTCCAGCGAGCAGCGAGTACAGCACAGCCATCCTTATCGAGACCCCGTTGGCGACCTGCTCGAGCACGGTCGACTGCACGGAGTCGGCAGCGGCGGCGGAGATCTCGAGGCCGCGGTTCATCGGCCCGGGGTGCATCACCATGCTAGCCGCTGGCAGGCGATCGACCCGGTCGTCGCCGAGCCCCCACTCCCGTGAATACTCCCGGGCGTTGGGGAAGAAGGCGGCATTCATCCTTTCGCTTTGAATGCGCAGCATCATGACCACATCGGGTGCCGAATCGATCGCGATGTCGAGGTCGTAGCCGACGGTCACCGGCCAGTGACGTGTGTCGACCGGCAGCAGTGTCGCCGGCGCGACGAGGGAGACGTGGGCGCCCAGCGTCGTGAGCAGCCAGACGTTCGACCGGGCAACGCGCGAGTGCAGGATGTCTCCCACGATCGTCACCGCGACTCCGTCGAGACCGCGGCCTCGCGAGGCAACCCCGTGCAGTCGCTTGCGAATCGTGAACGCGTCGAGCAGCGCCTGGGTCGGATGCTCGTGAGTGCCGTCACCCGCATTGACGATGCCCGCGTCGATCCAGCCGCTGTCGGCGAGCACGCGCGGCGCACCGCTGGCCCCGTGGCGGATGACGACGGCATCCGCCCCCATGGCCGCGAGTGTCTGTGCGGTGTCCTTCAGGCTCTCGCCCTTGGAGACGCTCGAGCCCTTGGCGCTGAAGTTGATGACGTCGGCGCTCAATCGCTTGGCCGCGACTTCGAACGACACGCGGGTGCGCGTCGAGTCCTCGAAGAACAGGTTGACAACAGTCTTGCCCCGCAACGCCGGTAGCTTCTTGATCTCGCGGCCGGAGACGTCCGCCATGTCTTCCGCGATGTCCAGTAGCGCGACGACCTCGTCTCGGCGCAGGTCACGGGTGGAGAGCAGATGCCTCACTGGATCGTCACCCCCTCCTCGCCGTCGGTCTCCAAGAGCCGCACGTTGATGCGCTCATCTGTTGAGGTCGGCAGGTTCTTGCCCACGAAGTCCGCGCGAATCGGCAGCTCCCGATGGCCGCGATCGACGAGGGCGGCAAGGCGCACCGCACGCGGACGACCCAGGTCACTGAGGGCATCAAGAGCGGCCCGGATTGTGCGGCCCGAGTAGAGCACATCGTCGACGAGAATCACGGTCTTGCCGTCGATACCGCCAGCCGGGATGTCGGTCGGCGAGGGTGCGCGGGTCGGGTTCTTGGCGAGGTCGTCCCGGTACATCGTCACGTCGAGCGACCCTACGGTGCCGGAGCCGGGCTCGATGGAATCCAGGATCCCCGCGATGCGCCGCGCAAGAATGACTCCACGAGTCGGGATTCCGAGGAGAACGAGATCGGATGAACCGCGATTGGACTCCAGGATCTCGTGGGAGATCCGAGTCAACGCACGCGCGATATCAGCCTGCTGCAGCACGGAGCGTGCAGTCATTCTGACCTCCTTCCCCGCCTCACAGGACGGAACTTAAAGGAAACCTGTTGAGCCCACTATAGCGCCCAGCGAGGGCACACCCGATGAGGGCGGACGGGACTTTAGCCTCTCGGGAGGGCGAGCGGGTCTGGATACCATCGGGGCATGTCGAAGGATGCCGCCGATTCCGCGCACCGGGAGTTCCCCGCCGCCGACCCGGGACAGGTCGATGTGACCCCCGAGATCGATGAACTCGGGGAACTCGAGGAGCTGCTCGGGGATGCCTCTCCGAACGCTGAGGCCGATCGGCGGGCGTGGCGCCAGGGCTACCCGTACAAGGCGAAGATGACCCGCCGCGACTACGAGAACCAGAAGCGCCGCCTGCAAATCGAGCTGCTCAAGTTGCAGGCGTGGACGAAGGAGTCGGGCCAGAAGGTCGTCATCCTCTTCGAGGGCCGGGATGCCGCGGGCAAGGGTGGCGCGATCAAGCGCTTCATGGAGCATCTGAACCCCCGCGGGGCACGCGTCGTTGCGCTCGAGATCCCGACTGATCGGGAGCGCAGCCAGTGGTACTTCCAGCGCTACGTGCAGCACCTCCCCACCAGCGGCGAGATCGTGATGTTCGACCGTTCCTGGTACAACCGCGCAGGCGTCGAGCGCGTGATGGGTTACTGCTCGCCCCACGAATACCTCGAGTTCACGCGGTCGGCACCTGAGTTCGAGCGGATGCTCGTGCAGAGCGGCATCCATCTGATCAAGTTCTGGTTCTCCGTCGGGCGCGCCGAGCAGCGCGCCCGGTTCACGGCGCGCTCGCACGACGTCGTCAAACAGTGGAAACTCTCTCCCACGGACCTCGCGAGCCTCGACAAGTGGGACGACTACACCAGAGCGAAGGAGGCGATGTTCTTCTACACCGACACGCCGCTGGCGCCCTGGACGGTCGTCAAGTCCAATGACAAGAAGCGCGCGCGCATCGAGGCGATGCGGTGGGTGCTGAGCCTGTTCGACTACACAGGCAAGGACCGCGAGGTGGTCGCGGTTCCCGACTCACGGATCATCGGCAGCCCAGCGACGGTGTACGACGAGGGTGAGGCGCCCGGCGGCGCCTTCCCGGTCGTGGGTTAGGCGCGAGTGGCAGCGATTCGGCCCAGTAGCCCGTTCACGAAGCCCGCGGAGTCCTCGGTGCTGTGCACGCGAGCGGACTCGACGGCCTCGGCAATCGCCACACTGTCGGGCACCTCGTCGTTGAACAGGATCTCCCAGATCCCGATGCGCAGAAGCGCGCGGTCGATCGCGGGCATCCGGCTGATCGTCCAGCCTTGGGCGTAGGTCTCGATGAGCTCGTCGATCTCATCTCCGTGCTCGGTGATACCGACGACGATCTCGCGCGCGTACTCCCACGAGTTGCTGCGCTTCGGGTCTGCCGCATTGCGGGCCGCCTCATCGGCCAGCGCCGCGTTGATCGACTCGCCGCGCACGTCGGCGCTGTAGAGGATGTCGAGGGCGCGCTTGCGGGACTTGCTGCGGGCGCCCACTACTCGGCGCTCTGTTCGTTCTGCACCGACATCAGTCGGTGACGCGGCCCAGGTAGCTGCCGTCGCGAGTGTCGACCTTGACCTTGGTGCCCTGTTCGAGGAACAGCGGCACCTGGATCTGGTAGCCGGTCTCCACAGTCGCGGGCTTGGTGCCGCCCGTGGAGCGGTCGCCCTGCAGGCCGGGCTCGGTGTACGTGATCTCCAGGACGACGGATGCCGGCAGCTCGACGTAGAGCGGGTCACCGTTGTGCAGAGCGATCGTGACGTTCTGGTTCTCCAGCATGAAGTTGGCGGCGTCGCCGACCTGTGCCGGAGTGAGGGTGATCTGGTCGTAGTTGCCCAGATCCATGAACACGAAGTTGTCGCCGTCCTTGTACGAGTACTGGAAGTCGGCACGGTCGACGGTCTCGGTCTCGATCTTCGCACCGGCGTTGAACGTGCGGTCGACGACCTTGCCCGTCATCACATTCTTGACCTTGGTGCGCACGAAGGCACCACCCTTGCCGGGCTTGACGTGCTGGAAGTCGATGACCGTCCAGAGGCCACCGTCCATGTTGAGTACCACGCCGTTGCGAATGTCAGCGGTTGAAGCCATGGGTTGAGTTATCCGTTCGTTGAAGACGCTGGTTGAGCGGGACCCGGAAGGGTCCGTATCGAAACCGACATGCGAGTCTACCCGAGGCGGCGCGCGACGAGGTCAAGCGCGAGCAGGTAGCTGTCGAAGCCGAATCCGGCGATCACGCCGGTCGCCACCGCCGAGATGACGCTGGTGTGGCGGAACTCCTCGCGCGCGTGCGGATTGGAGATGTGCACCTCAACGAGCAACAGACCCGCCTTGGTGACGAGCGCCGCGGCATCCCGAAGCGCGTACGAATAGTGCGTGAAGGCGGCGGGGTTGAGAATCACCGGACTGCCGGTATCGACGGCCTCGTGCAGCCAACCGATGAGGGTCGCCTCGTCATCGGTCTGGCGCAGGTCGATGGTGAGACCGGATGCCTCGCCCTCAAGCAGTCCTCGCAGGTCGTCTAGAGTACCGCTGCCGTACACATCCGGCTCACGACTACCGAGACGGCCGAGGTTCGGGCCGTTGAGGACGAGGACGGTGGTCACGGCTCCGAGTGTACTGTTCCGCGGGGTGCCAGACGCGTGAGCGCCCATCCGAAGAGGATGAAGAGCGCGCCAACACCCGCGACGAACGCCGCCACTCCGAACGAGACGATTGACGTGAACAACGAGGTGCGCAGGAACGACGCGTTCATCACGGTGATCCGCACGGGGTCCTCGCGATCGAGCTCGGCGTAGGTGGCGCCACCACTGGCCTCCAGCGCGTGATGGCTGATGATGTCGGCTTCAGCGTAGGCCGTGAACGGATCCGCGACCGCGGCACCGGCCAGGAACGCTGCGTCCTCGGCGACGGTGATCTTCTCGGCGGCGAGCTGGCTGCTGACGGTGACCCACACCGTCCCTCCTGCGACGATCATGATGACCCCCGCAATGATCCCGAGTATCCCGACGAGACGGACTAGCCGGGACGTTGTCGCGCTGATGGTGATGGGTGTTGCGGTCATGAACTCTGCTCCCTGATCGAACTGGCACGATGACGCGATCGCGTCTGACTCATGCTCCCGTCAGATTCGAGAGAACATCAGGGTCGAAGGTCCCCTAGGTCAGGGCGTCGACTCCACAGCGAGCACGCCGGCGAACCCGACGAGCACTCCCCCGGTCACGCGGTCGATCCAGCGCACGACCTTCGGGTTGGTGAACCAACGCCGCGCAATCTGTGAGGCGAAGATGATCGCCGAGAACCAGATCAGCGACTCGACGACGTGCACGAGCGCGAGCAGCAACCCCATTCCCAACGGCGGCACGCCCTGCGGGATGAACTGCGGGATCAGGGCGATGTAGAACACGCCGACCTTGGGATTGAGGATGTTGGAGAGCAGTCCACGGCCGAAGGCCGCCGTCAGTCGTCCTGTCGGCCTGGCCGAGGCATCCGTCTCGGGCACGGCGGTGTGGCGGAAGCTCGCGACGATCATCGAGATGCCGAGGTACAGCAGGTATGCCGCCCCAGCGAGCTTGAGCACGGTGAACGCGACCTCAGACGCGGCGAGCAGCGCCGCGGCGCCGACGGCCGCGGCCGCTCCCCACACGAATGCACCCGAGCAGATGCCGAATGCCGTCGCGTAGGCGTGGGCACGCGACTGGGTGAGCGACGAACGCAGCACGAGGGTGGTGTCCAGGCCCGGGATGATCGTGAGCAGTGCCGCGAGCACAGCGAACGACCCGAGCGCCTGGGCGATCGTCACACCCCCACCTCCTGATAGGCGGCGAACAGCAGCGCCTCCTCAGGACCGGCCAGCACCGAGGTCTTGCCCACGTCGTCAAGCACGATGAAGCGCATCATCCCCGCGCGCGCCTTCTTGTCGCGCTGCATCGTCGCCAGGAGCGTCTTCCATCGGCCCAGCGGGTAGTCGACCGGCAGAGTCAGCGACTCGAGGATGCGACGGTGCCGGTCCACGACCTCGTCGCTGAGCGAGCCCGCGATACGTCCCAGCTCCGCCGCGAACACCATGCCCACCGAGATCGCCGCACCGTGCCGCCAGCGGTACCGCTCGGCGTGCTCGATCGCGTGACCCAGGGTGTGCCCGTAGTTCAGGATCTCGCGCAGGCCGGACTCCTTGAAGTCCTCGCTCACGACGCGCGCCTTCAGGCCGATCGACAACTCGACGACCCGGCGGAACTCGTCGCTGGTGGGGTCGGTGGCGCGATCCACATCCGCTTCGATGATGTCCAGGATCTCGGGTTCGCCGATGAAGCCGCACTTCACGACTTCCGCGAATCCCGCGAGGATCTCGTTACGCGGGAGCGTGTCGAGGGTATCGAGGTCGACGACGACGGCCGCGGGCGCGTAGAACGATCCCACGAGGTTCTTGCCCTCGGCGGTGTTGATGCCGGTCTTGCCACCGACGGCCGCATCCACCATTCCGGCGACGCTCGTCGGACACTGCACCAGGCGCACCCCGCGCAACCACGTGGCGGCGACGAAGCCGGCCAGATCGGTCGTCGCTCCCCCACCCAGGCCGACCACGGCATCCGTTCTCGTGAAGTCGGTCTGGCCCATGATCTGCCAGCAGAAGGCGGCAACCTCAACGCGCTTTGCGTCCTCGGCATCCGGCACCTCGGCGAGGAGCACCTCGTAGCGGTCCATCAGCGACTCGCGCAACGCGTTGGCCTTCGCTCCCAGAGTCGGCGGATGCACGATCAGCACCTTCGCGACGCGCGGTCCCAGTTGATCGGCAAGGGACGCGAGAAGCCCACGTCCGATGATGACGTCGTAGGGGTCGGTGCCCGTGACGGGGATGACGGTGGTCTCGGTCATTTAGTCCCGCTTCTCCAGCCAGCTCACGATGCGCTGCGCTACCCGATCCAGCGGCTGGCGAGACGTATCGACGCTCAGCTGCGACAGTCGGTCGTAAATCGGTTGACGTGCGGTGACGATCGCCGTCCACGCGTCGATGCCGTCCTTCAGAAGCGGCCGCTTGCCGGTCGCGATGCGCTTCTCAACGGCCGCGGCGGAGACTGTCAACTGCACGACTCGCTTCTCGGCCAAGTCGGCCTGCGTACGGGGATCAAGGACAGCGCCACCGCCAAGGGTCACAACGGCCCGCTCCCGCAGGGCCTCAGCTACGGTCTCCCGCTCGATGGAGCGAAAATGGGGCTCACCATGATCCTCGAAGATGGTCGCGATCGGTCCATGGGCGGCCACGATTCGCTTGTCGGTGTCGATGAACGGCACCCCCAACAGGCGCGCGACCCTCTTGCCCGTGCGCGTCTTGCCGGCTCCCGGCGCCCCGATGAGTACGACGACCGCACCTTCGTCACTCACTCTGCGAGGCCCGTGCGGTCGTGAGGTTTTCTGGAATGGAGGCCAGATATGCGTCGAGGTTGCGCTTGGTCTCGCCCACGGAATCACCTCCGAATTTCTCCAGTACCGAATTGGCGAGAACGAGCGCGACCATCGCCTCGGCGACGACACCCGCCGCGGGCACGGCACACACGTCGGAGCGTTGGTGGTGGGCCTCGGCGGCAGTTCCCGTCGCGACATCCACTGTGCGGAGGGCGTGCGGCACCGTCGAGATCGGCTTCATGGCGGCTCGAACGCGCAGGAGGGTTCCGGTGCTCATCCCGCCCTCGGTGCCACCGGCACGGTCGGAGAGCCGGGTGATGCCGTCTGCGCCCATGACGAGTTCGTCGTGGGCGGCGGAACCCCGTCGACGCGCGGTCTCGAAGCCATCGCCGATCTCGACGCCCTTGATCGCCTGGATGCCCATCACCGCGGCGGCCAGCTGCGAATCGAGGCGCCGATCCCAGTGGGTGTACGAGCCAAGCCCCGGCGGAAGCCCGAAAACGAGCACCTCGACGACGCCGCCGAGGGTGTCGCCGTCGTCATGGGCACGGTCCACCTCAGCAACCATCGCAGCGGATGTCGCGGCGTCGAAGCAGCGCAGCGGGTCGGCGTCGAGCGCGCCGACGTCGCCCGGCTCAGGCAGCGCGGCACCGTCGGGAACGCGCACAGTACCGATCGCCAGCGTGTGGCTGATGATCTCGATGCCGAGCTCCGACAGGAAGGCGCGTGCCACAGCACCCAGCGCCACTCGCGCCGCGGTCTCGCGGGCGCTCGCCCGCTCGAGCACGTTGCGTGCCTCGTCGAAATCGTACTTCTGCATGCCGACCAGATCGGCGTGGCCGGGACGTGGCCTGGTGAGCGCCGCACCGCGACCCTTCGGAAGGCTGTCGAGGTCCACTGGAACCGCACTCATGACCTCGACCCAGCGCGGCCACTCGGTGTTGCCGATGCGAAGAGCAACCGGGCTGCCCATGGTGAGCCCGAACCGTACGCCGCCGCTGATGCTCAGCTCGTCCTGCTCGAACTTCATGCGCGCACCGCGGCCATAGCCGAGTGAGCGACGGTGCATGTGCTCCTGAATGAACTCCGGGCTCACCGAGACTCCCGCAGGGAGGCCCTCCAGAATGGCGACCAACTCGGGACCGTGCGACTCACCAGCCGTCAACCAACGAAGCATGTGTCGATCTTCCCACAGCGCGAGGGTGCGATCAGGCGACCGCGGCCCGCATCGCCGCAACGACCTCGAGCTCGTTCGGCAGTGGCGCGAACTGGTCCCCGGCGACGAACAGGCGCACCTGCCCCACGGCCTGGTTGACGAGCAGGTCGAGTCCTGAGATCACAGTGCCGCCAGCCGACATCCAGTCGGAGGCCAGACGACTCGGCCACGGATCGTAGGCGACATCAAAGAGCACCGACCCGGCGCGTACGGGCTCGGCGAAGACCAAATCGTTCTGCCCACCGGGAACGGTGCTGATCACCGCGTCCGGAACGATCAATGACCGATCCATGATGCCCCAGGGCCGAACGACGACATCGACACCGAGTCGGCCGCCGAGCTCGACGATGCCGACCGCTCGCTCCGGAGAACGCGCCGACACCAGCACCCGGGTTGCCCCCAGTTGGGCGACGGCAACCAGCACGGATGCCGCAGTCGCACCCGCACCGAGCAGGTGCACGTATCCCAGGCTCGACACACCCACGCCGGCGAACGACTCGACAACGCCCTGCACGTCGGTGTTGAACCCGCGCGGCCCCCCTGCCCCCAGCAGCACCGTGTTCGCCCCGCCGACGAGATCGACCAGCGGATGCCGCCACGCCAGCAGTGCGAGCACGTCGCGTTTGAGTGGCATGGTCAACGACAGGCCACGCCACTGCTCGTCCAACCCACCTATGAAGTCGCCGAGCGCATCGCCGCTCATCTCGATCGCTTCGTAGGTCCAGTCGAGACCGAGGACCCCGTACGCGGCACGCTGGATGGCGGGCGACTTCGAATGCGAGATGGGCGAGCCGAGCACCGCGAGGCGCGTGCCCGCGTCACTCACAGTAGGAGGCGTTCTCTTCGCTCTCGTCACACCATGCGTGCAACTGGTCGACGGCGGCTTCGTGCTCCTCGGCGGTCTCGGAGAAGACCGTCTCGCCGGTGGCGAGGTTGATGGGCACGAAGAACAGCCACGGGCCGTCTGCCGGGTTCAAAGCAGCCTGGATCGCGAGGTCTCCGGGAAGCCCGATCGGGCCGATCGGCAGACCGGGGTTCGCGTAGGTGTTGTACAGGTTGCTCGCATCCGCGCGCTCGTCATCCGTCGTCCAGACCGTGTGGAGGTTGCCTGTGCCGTACGCCACTGTCGCATCCGACTGCAGGTTGATTCCCTGGTCGAGGCGGTTCTGGAACACGCGAGCGATCTTGTAGAAGTCGTCCTGGTTGGAGCCGGCTTCACGTTGGATGATCGACGCGAGAGTGAGAACGGTGTGCCGGTCCTCGGGCGCGACGCCCGCGTCATCCAGGTGCTGGAACATGGTGTCGACCATCAGCTGGAGGATGTCCTGCGCCGTCTCGGAGCCGTCGAGCTCGTAGGTGGCCGGGAACAGGTAACCCTCCAGGCTTGGCTCCCCTGCGGGAACCCCGTACACAGTCGGGTCGGCAGCGGCAGCCTGAACGTCGGCGAGCGGAATGCCCGTCGTTTCGGCGATGATCTCAAGCGCACTGGGCAACGTGGTGCCCTCAGTGATGAGCAGTTTCGAGGTGACCTTGTTGGCCGGATCCAGCAGCGCGTCAAGCGCGGCCTGCGCACTCATCTGCTTCTGAAGCGCATAGTTGCCGGGCAGGAAGTTGACGTTGTCGGGCTGCGCGAGCAGCAGGTCGTAGAAGGCATCGAACGTCATCGTGACGCCGGCATCCTTCAGAGTGTTCGCGACGTCGGAACCGAGATCGCCCGACTGGATGGTGACGATCGCCTCCTCGCCATTGCCTGCACCCTCGTAGTCGTTGGGCAACTCCCAGCCCAGGAACTCACGCACCTGGGTCTCGTAGTTGAGCCAGGCGTACGCGGCACCCCCACCGACCAGGCCCAGGACGATGACGATCGGAAGCGTGATCTTCAGCCACAACAGGTTGCGACGCTTCTTCGGCTGATCGGGACGCTGACGATCTCCACCGTCGCCGCCCGATCCGCCACCGAAACCGCCGCCCGAACCCGAGTTCGAGCCGCCGCCGCTGCCGCCGCCGAAGTCGAAGGGGAAGACGTCATCGGCTGTCGCGGCCGGGGGCACAGCTGCCGCCGGGGCAGGGCTTGCTAGCGAGGCGAAGAAGTCCACGGGCTCGGCGGCCGAGGGGACCGCTGCGGCGACCGGAGCGACTGCGGGCGTGAAGGCCGCGGGCGCCAGCTCCGCGGGTGTGATGCTGGCGGGCATGACGTTGGCCGATGCGGCGGCCACGCCGCCATTGGCCTCCCGTTCGCGCATTTCGCGTCGGGTGAGAGGTGCCGCCTCGGTCGCCGGTGCCGTCGCCGCAGCGACGGGCGCTGCGAATGCGGGCTGAGACGCCGGAGGAAGCGTGGGATGCTCCTGCGGTGCCGCAAACACGGCCGCGAAGGGATCAGCGCTCTGGGCAGGTGCGGGTGGCTCGACGAGAGGTGCAGGCGCTGCGGGCGCCGAATCAAATAGACCGGCGAACGGATCAGCGGGAGCCGCCTCCGGCTGCACAGGCCATCCGGGCGGCGTCGCTTGCTGCACCGGAAGTGAGTCCTGCACAGGCGGCAAGCGCAGCGCAGGCTCAGCGTTCGCAAACGGCGCGTTCTGCACCGGAGGAGCGGGGAACGCGCTGGGCGCAGGCTGCTGCGCAGGCACGAAGAACTCGGGCGGGGCGCTCTGCTGTGTCGGCGTGACGGGCGCCTCCTGCTGTGCGGGCACGACGGGGCTGGGACCCGTGCTGAGACCACCGAACAGCGCGGCGAACGGGTCGTCGTCGCTCTGCACAGGTACGGAGCTCACCGGTTCAGGGTCGATCGAGTAGGGTCGCGTGGCCTCGGGCTGTGCGGGTTGCGGAGAGAACAGCTCGTCCCAGCTGGGTTCGTTGGCCATTCTTAGAATCCTTCGTCCGGGTCAACGACGGCACCGGGCGCGGAGTCGGCCGAGCGCTCGAAGTCGAGGGCATGTTGCAAAATTATAACGGCGGCAACCTGATCAACGACCGAACGGGAGTTCTTCGCGTTTCGCCCGGATGCTCGCAGCGCAGCCGCGGCAGACACCGTCGACAGGCGCTCATCGACCAAGCGCACCGGTACAGCGCAGGCCGCGGACAACCGTCCGGCGAACTGCCTGGCATCTCCCGTCGACGCTGTCTCGCGGCCGGACAGGGCCAGCGGGAGACCAACGATGATCTCGAACGCGTCGATCTCGCCCACGAGCTCGCGGATCCGCGCCACATCGCCAGCTCCCCGCGGCACAGTCTCGACCGGGGTCGCGAGCATGCCGTGGAGGTCACTGCGCGCAACACCGATTCGGGCGGTGCCCACGTCAATACCGAGGCGCACGCCCGGTCGCATGGCCTAGGACCCGATTGACGCGGCGATGGCTTCGAGCGCTGCGGGAATGGCGGCGACATCCGCGCCACCGCCCTGGGCGAGGTCGTCCTTGCCGCCGCCGCCACCGCCGAGGATTCCGGCGGCAAGCTTGGCCAATGCTCCGGCCTTCATGCCCGCTGACCGCGAAGCGTCGTTGGTCGCCACGATGACGGCCGGCTTTCCCGCGACATCCGCCGCGAGGGCCACGACCGACGCCGCCGAGCCGAGCCGCTCGCGCACGCTGGTCACCAGGCTTCGCAGGTCGTCGCCGGTGGCTACCTCGCCGACGTTCTCAGCAACAACCGTCACTGCGCCAACCGGGTGAGCTGTTGCGACGAGTGCGGGCACCCGCTGGGCGAGTTGACCTGCCTCGTACTGCGCGATCTTGCGTTCGGCGGCCTTCAAGTTCGCCATCAGCTCGGCGATGCGATCCGGAAGCTGCTCCCGCGGAGTCTTCAGCGTGCCGGTCAGCTGCGAGACGATTGCCCGCTCCGTTGCCAGATCGCGGAAAGCCTCGATTCCGACCAGCGACTCGATGCGTCGGTTGGTCGAACCGACGCTCGACTCCCCCACCAGATTGATGAGCCCGATCTCCGACGAGCGCGTCACATGCGTGCCCGCGCACAGTTCGAGCGACCACGGGCCACCGATCTCGACGACCCGCACCGTCTCCCCGTACTTCTCGCCGAACAACGCCATGGCTCCCAGAGCCTTCGCCTCGTCGAGCGGCAGGATGCGGGTCTGCACCTCGAGGTTGTCGCGCACGGCGTTGTTGGCGACCTCCTCGATCTCGGTCTTGGTCGCGTGCGAGAGCGCCTGATTCCAGGAGAAGTCGAGGCGCATGTAGCCGGCCTTGTTGTACGAGCCCGACTGGTGCGCCTCCGGTCCGAGAATCTGCCGAAGAGCAGCGTGGATGAGGTGGGTCGCGGAGTGTGCCTGCGTCGCGCCGCGGCGCCACTCCGGGTCCACCACCGTGGTAGCGGCATCGCCGACCCCGACCTCACCCGAGGTCACCTGCACCTTGTGACTCACCAGCCCCTTGACCGGTCGTTGCACATCGAGCACCTCGAGCTCGAAACCGGTGCCCACGATGGTGCCGGCGTCGGCCTCCTGGCCACCGGACTCCGGGTAGAGCGAGGTCTCGGCAAGGATCACCTCGGCGATGTCGCCGGCAGAAGCGCTCGTCACCGACGCGCCATCGACGATAAGCCCGAGGATCATGCTCTCGGTCGTCAGGTAGTCATAGCCGGTGAAGACGGTCTCGCCCTGCGCACGGAACGCGCTGTAGACCGAGAGGTCGGCGAGGTGCTGCTTCTTCGACTTCGCGTCGGCCTTGGCGATGGTGCGCTGGTGCAGCATGAGGGAATCGAACGCGTCGCGATCGACCGTCAGACCGGCGTCCTCGGCGATCTCGAGAGTCAGGTCGATCGGGAAGCCGTAGGTGTCGTGCAGGAGGAACGCCGTGTCGCTCGGCAGCTGAGTCGAACCAGCCTGCTGCGTGCGCGTCACCGCCAGGTCGAGGATGCTCGTGCCACTGGCCAGCGTGCGAAGGAAGGTCTCCTCCTCCGCGAGAGCCAGCCGCGAGATCCGGTCGTAGTCGGCGGACACCTCGGGGTACTGCACCTTCATCGCGTCGCGTGACGCGGGGAACAGCTCGCCGAAGGTCGGCTCTTCCACACCGAGAAGACGCATGGCGCGCACGCTGCGACGCAGCAGGCGACGCAGGATGTAGCCGCGACCCTCGTTGCTCGGGGCAACTCCGTCAGACATCAGCATCAGGCTGGAGCGCACGTGGTCGGCGATCACGCGCATCCGCACGTCGTCATCGTGGTTGGCGCCGTACTTGCGCTTCGACAGTTCGGCCGCCTTGTCGAGCACCGGACGCACCTGGTCGATCTCATACATGTTCTCGACGCCCTGCTTGATGAAGGCGACGCGCTCCATGCCCATACCGGTGTCGATGTTCTTCTTCGGCAGCTCGCCGAGGATCTCGAAGTTCTTACCTGCACCCTCGCCGCGCAGGTACTGCATGAAGACGAGGTTCCAGATCTCGACGTAGCGGTCGTCGTCGGTCGCCGGCCCCCCGTCGATGCCGTACGCCGGGCCGCGGTCGAAGAAGATCTCCGAGCAGGGGCCGGCCGGTCCCGGCTGCCCGGTCGACCAGTAGTTCGTGTCCATGTCGAGTCGCTGGATGCGCTCGTCGGGGAGCCCAGCGGTCTTCTTCCAGAAGTTCACGGCATCGTCGTCGTCCTTGTAGACCGTGACCCAGAGATCCTTCTCGTCGAAGCCCAGACCGCCATCGCTCTCATTGCTGGTGAGCAGCTCCCACGCGTACTCGATCGCCTGCTCCTTGAAGTAGTCGCCGAAGGAGAAGTTGCCGTTCATCTGGAAGAACGTTCCGTGGCGCGGAGTCTTGCCGACCTCCTCGATGTCGAGGGTGCGGATGCACTTCTGCACGCTGGTCGCCCGGGGATACGGCGGCGGCACGAGGCCCGTCAGGTACGGAACGAACGGCACCATGCCGGCCACGGTGAACAGCAGCGTCGGGTCGTCGCTGACCAGCGATGCCGACGGCACGATGGTGTGCCCCCGGTCGCCGAAGAAGTTCAGCCAACGGTTCTGGATGTCTGCGGTCTGCATGTGTGTGAAGGTCCCGGGTCGAAATGTGGATGCGCCCGGGAACTCCCGGTGGTCGATCGGCCGCGTACGGCTCCGAGACCTACTTGACGCGCTTGGAGAGGTCGGCGATGACGTCCTCGGCCTCGGCGACGGCCGCCCTGAGCTCCGCCTCGCGGGCCTTGTAGCCGTCGATCACGGCGCTGCCGAACTCACGTGCCTTGGTGTCCACGTCTTCGAAGAACCTCTGGCCCTCGGGGGTCTTGGCGACCTGGTGCGCGACGATGAAACCGGCTGCAACACCGACGGCCAGCAGGATGATGCTCTTCATGACAAGCTCCTTCGGAATACGGACGACGACAGGTCAAGCTTACTTCTTCGGGGGCGCTGACTTCCGGGCGGAGCGGGTGCCCACGATGGCCGCCCTGACGCCGGCGCTGAAGCCCGCGATCTTGATGAGCGGTCCACCGATTGTCGCAGCGAAGAGCGCGACCAGGGCGGACACGTTGCCTGTCACCTCCTCGACGCTCGAGGTGATGCTGTCCACACGCACCAACTGCTTGTTGGTCTCGCTGATGGTCGTCGTCGCCTCCTCCAGCAGAGGAGTGATGTTCTCGCTCACTCCGCGGATGGCCGCGCTCGTCTCGTCGAAGACTCGGCCCAGCTTCAGCAACGGCACGGCGAGAAGCCCCACGAGCACCGCGAAGATGCCGGCGGCTAGGAGCCCTGCAATGTCTCCACCCGACATGATTTCCTCCCGAAGACGACGAAAGCGGGCCACCTTCCGGTGACCCGCTTCCAGAGTAGTGCGGCGATCGATCGGTGATCGAGCCTGTCGAGATCAGCGAGCCGCGTAGTACTCGACGACCAGCTGCACGTCACAGGTCACGGGGACCTCGGCGCGCTTCGGGCGGCGAACCAGACGAGCGTGCAGCTTGTCGAGCTCGACCTCGAGGTAGCCCGGGGTCTTCGGCAGGACGTCGACGTGGCCACCGGCAGCGGCGACCTGGAAGATGTCCATTCCCTCGCTGCGCGGCTTCACGTGCACGAGCTGTCCCGGCTTGACGCGGAACGACGGACGGTCGACGAGCTGGCCATCGACGAGGATGTGGCGGTGCACGACCATCTGGCGGGCCTGAGCCGTGGTGCGGGCGATAGCCGAACGCACAAGGATCGCGTCGAGTCGCATCTCGAGCTGCTCAACCAGGTTCTCACCGGTCAGGCCAGCGGCCTTGCGGGCCTCCTCGAACTGAATCTTCAGCTGAGCCTCGCGGATGCCGTACTGGGCACGCAGGCGCTGCTTCTCGCGCAGACGGACGGCGTAGTCGCTGTCCTGCTTGCGCTTGGTACGGCCGTGCTCGCCGGGAGCATACGGGCGCTTCTCAAGGTACTTTGCCGCCTTCGGCGTGAGGGCGATGCCCAGCGCGCGCGACAGGCGGGTCTTGCTACGAGTGCGTGACTTGGTAGACACGGTGTCCTTTTCTGTGAGTTCTTGCGGGGCAACCGGTGGTTCGCGCACACGCGTGGACGCGCAACAACAGTCCGGTGAAATCAGAGGGATGGTCCGTGGAGCTCGGTCGGCTACAGACCGCATGCTCCTCAGCCAGTGATTCCGTTGCAGCCGCGCTCAGGAAATCAGGCTTTGGACGGGTCAAATACTATCATCCGCCGCGGATTATCGCGCGCAGCTTATCCAACCGGGCCGCTACGTCCCGCTCATTGCCGTGCCCGCTCGGGTGGTAGTACTCGGTACCCAGGAGTTCGTCCGGAAGATACTGCTGCGCGACCACACCGATATCGGAGTCGTGGGAGTACTGGTATCCCTTGCCGTGCCCGAGGCGTTTCGCCCCCGGGTAGTGGGCGTCGCGGAGGTGCTTGGGCACGCGACCGATGCGGCCGGCGCGAACGTCGGCGATCGCGGCATCCAGAGCCATGTAGGCGGCGTTCGACTTCGGCGCTGTCGCGAGGTACACGACGGCCCCGGCAAGAGGGATGCGTCCCTCCGGCATGCCGATGAGCTGCACGGCATCGGCGGCGGCCATCGCGACCAGTAGGGCCTGTGGGTCAGCGATACCGATGTCCTCGGCCGCAGAGATGATGATGCGCCGAGCGATGAAGCGCGGGTCCTCCCCCGCCTCGATCATGCGCGCCAGATAGTGCAGGGCCGCATCGACGTCAGAGCCGCGTACCGACTTGATGAACGCGCTGATCACGTCGTAGTGCTCATCGCCCTGGCGGTCGTAGCGCAGCAGGGCGCGGTCGACCGCCACCGACACGATCTCAGTGGTCACCAGCGGTGGGTTGTCGCGATCAGCGGATGCGGCAGCCGCGAGGGCAGACGCCTCCAGGGCCGTCAGCGCCCTGCGAGCGTCACCCGACGACAGGCGGATGATGGCGGCGCGTGCATCCGCCTCCAACTCGATTGCTCCTGCGAGGCCTCGCGCGTCGGAGACCGCCCGATCGATGACCACCCCCAGATCGTCGTCACTGAGGGGTTCCAGCGTGAGCAGCAGTGATCGGGAGAGCAGCGGCGCGATCACCGAGAACGACGGGTTCTCCGTCGTGGCCGCGATCAGAATGACCCAGCCGTTCTCAACGCCGGGCAGCAGCGCGTCCTGCTGGGCCTTGGTGAAGCGATGGATCTCGTCGAGGAACAGCACGGTGGTCAGTCCGTAGAGGTCACGGCTCGACAGGGCCTCCTCCATCACCTGACGCACATCCCGAACACCGGCCGTCACAGCGGAGAGCTCGACGAACTTGCGGCCCGAGGTGTGCGCGATCGCCTTGGCGAGTGTGGTCTTGCCCGTGCCGGGTGGCCCCCAGAGGATGATCGACACGGATCCCTGCTCACCGCTGCCCTCGCTGGCGAGGCTGACGAGAGGTGAGCCCGGGGTCAGTAGGTGCCGCTGACCGGCGATCTCGTCGAGTCGAGTGGGGCGCATCCGCACCGCGAGCGGGGTTGCCCCGCCACGCAGTCCGGTCTGTGCGTTCATAGCGGCAATGCTAGCCGCGGCCACCGGCGGCACCATGCGGCCCGACTGTCGTAAAGTTACTCGACCCCCAAGCATCGTCCCGAAGGAGATCATCCGTGGCTGCGAGCAAGAACACCGAGCGTGAGGCACGCGAGGCACGCGAACGCCTGCGCCGCTACAACGCCCGGCAGGCCGTGCACGACAACCAGCTCAAGCGCCGCAAGCGCGACAACTGGTACGCAGTCGGCGTCCTTGTCATCGTCGCATCCGCGGCCGCCGTGCTCCAGATCTTCTACTTCAACGGTGGCCCTGGAACCCCCACTCCCGTTCCCTCGGCGAGCGAGACCGCTCCCCCGGCGACGGGCCAGAACGTGGGCGACGTGCCCGACCCGGGCTTCGCGCAGGGCAAGACCTACACCGGCACCTTGGGACTCAACGACATCGAACTCGGGATCACCCTCGACGGTGCCCTGGCACCCCAGGCCGTCTCGAGCATCCTCGCCGACTCGCTGACGGGCTACTACGTCGGCAAGACCTGTCACAGACTGGTCGTCGGTTCCAGCGCCGGACTTCTTCAGTGCGGATCTCTCGATGGCACCGGCGCCACCGACCCGTCGTACAGCTTCGGCCCGATCGAGAACGCCCCGGCCGATGGAATCTACTCGGCCGGCACCATTGCGATGGCGCGTGCGGCGGGAGACGCCTACAGCAATGGTCGTCAGTTCTTCATCGTGTTCCAGGACTCGACGCTGCCCAATGATGCTGCAGGGGGCTACACGGTCGTCGGCAGTGTCACGAGCGGCCTCGACAGCCTGATGGCCCAGATCGCCAACGCCGGAACGGCCGACGGTTCGACCGATGGCACGCCTCTGGTCGCGACCACGATCACGAGCCTCACGATCCAGTAACGCAGTCGGAGGCCCGGGCCGCTTGCCATAAGCTGGTGAACGCCCGCTGGGCTAGGTAGCAGACATCCTTTCGAGCAAGGTGAATCACGTGACTGACGAGACGGCTCCGTGGGGCCGCGTTGATGAGACGGGCACCGTCTATGTGCGCGAGGCCGCTGGCGAGCGTGTAGTGGGGCAGTATCCCGACGGCACCCCCGAGGAGGCCCTCGCCTACTTCGAGCGAAAGTTCACCGAACTCGCCGGCCAGGTAACCCTGCTCGAGCAGCGCGTCAAGCGCGGCGCACCGGCGGCCGACGTGGCCAAGACGGTCAAGACGCTGGGCGCGAGCATCGCCGGAGCGAACGCTGTCGGTAATCTCGCGGCGCTGCAGGCACGGATCGAGGCACTCGGCGGCACGGTGAGCGAGCTCACCGAGAAGCAGAGCGAGGAGGCCAAGGCGCTCGTTGCCCAGGCGCTCGCCGAGCGCGAGGCGATGGTCGTCGAAGCCGAGACTCTGGCGGCACAGGACCCGGCGAAGGCCCAGTGGAAGCAGGTCACAGCGACCCTCGACGACATCTTCGCGCGCTGGCAGAAGCACCAGACCGACGGACCTCGCCTGCCTAAGAACGAATCCAACGAGCTCTGGAAGCGATTCAGGGCGGCCCGCGCCACGATCGACGGGCATCGCAAGGCATTCTTCGCCGAGCTCGACAGCGTCCACAAGGATGCTCGGGCCACGAAGCAGGCACTCGTGGAGAAGGCCGAGGCGCTCATCTCGAAGGGCGCCGACGGCATCCCTGCGTACCGCGCGCTTCTCGACGACTGGAAGGCCGCCGGACGCGCTGGCAAGAAGTTCGACGACGCACTGTGGGCGAAGTTCAAGGACGCGGGTGACGCCCTCTACTCCGCGAAGTCGGAGATCGACGCCAAGGACAACGTCGAGTTCGAGGCGAACCTGGCACTCAAGCTCGAGCTGCTGGCCGAGGCGGAGCCGCTGATCTCGGAGACCGACCGGGTCAAGGCCAAGGAGGCGCTGCTGTCAATTCAGAAGCGCTGGGACAAGATCGGCAAGGTCCCGCGCGAGCAGGTCAAGGTCGTCGAGGATCGGCTGCGCAAGGTCGAGGCCGCGGTTCGCAAGCTCGACGAGGACCACTGGCAGCGCAACAATCCCGAACGGCAGCAGCGCGAAGAGGGCTTCCTCGGACAGCTCACCGAGGCGATCGCCAAGCTCGAGCGCGAGCTCGAGGCAGCGAAGGCCGGTGGCGACAAGAAGAAGATCGCCGAGGCCCAGGAGGCGCTCGACGCCCGCCGCGCGTGGCTCGGTGCGCTCAAGAACTAACACCCTGCATTCGTGCACGGATTGGCGGCCCTGAGTAGTCGCGACGATCAGGGCTCGTCATGCTCGAAGGATGACTCCGCACTCGCCCCTCGTCTTGTCCGCTGACGACCTCCCGCTCGCTGAGCTACTCGCGGCCCGGCTAGACGGCGAGGTCTTCGGCATCGGATCCGGCTTCGCATCGGTTGCTGAGCTGGAACAGCCTCAGCACCGAGCGGCCTCACTGGGGGCCGCCAACTCCCGCTTGATCGCGGAGCAGCGCACCGCGGCGTGGATCTGGGGAGTTCTGACGAGGGCGCCGGAACGCCACGAGTTCTGTTCGACCCTCACAGAGCGGGTCGCCCACCAGTCGTCACGTTTCATCACCGTGCGTGAGGTTGTGCTCGACCCCGACGACGTCGTCACCCTGGCGGGCCGACAGGTAACCACGCCCTTGCGCACCTGCTTGGATCTCGCGCGCTTCAGTTCCGAGTTCGGTCGGTCGGAGCGCGCGATGGTCCGAGACCTCATGAACCTCGCCGGAGTCGGAATGCTCGACTTCACCCGCCACCTCAACCGGCGACGCAACCTCCCGCACAAGACCGTGGCGCTCGCGAGGCTCACCGAGTGCGTTGCCGCTTAGCCCGAGTTCACTCGATACACGTCGTACACGGCATCGATGCGACGTACGGCGTTGAGAACCCGGTCGAGGTGGGTCGTGTCACCCATCTCGAAGACGTAGCGGCTGAGGGCCAGCCGGTCGCTCGAGGTGGAGACGGTCGCCGACAGGATGTTGACGTGGTTCTCGCTGAGCACCCGCGTGATGTCAGACAGCAGCCCCGCCCGGTCGAGGGCTTCGACCTGGATCTGCACCAGGAACAGCGTCTTCGAGGTGGGTGCCCACTCGACGTCGATCATGCGCTCGGGTTCCTGAAGCAGGGATGCCACGTTGTTGCAGTCACTTCGATGCACCGAGACACCTGCTCCCCGGGTGACGAACCCCACGATGTCGTCACCCGGCACGGGGGTGCAGCACTTGGCCAGTTTGACCAGGATGTCGGGGGCCCCGCGCACGAGAACTCCGGAGTCGCTGTTCTTGAGCGCGCGACTTCTGCCCTTGGGCGCGAACTCGATGTCCGAATCCTCGGTCTCAGCCTCGCTGTGCAGCGACGCGAGAACCTTCTCGATCACGGACTGCGTCGACACGTGCCCCTCGCCGACGGCGGCGTAGAGGGCCGAAACGTCGTCGTAGCGCATCTGTGCCGCCACCTCGGCGAACGAGTCCTGGCTCATGAGCTTCTGAAGCGGGAGATTCTGCTTGCGCATGGCGCGGGCGATCGCATCCTTGCCCTGCTCGATTGCCTCCTCGCGGCGCTCCTTCGTGAACCAGGCCCTGATCTTGTTGCGGGCGCGCGTGCTCTTGACGAAGTTCAGCCAGTCCTGGCTGGGCCCAGCATCCGGGCTCTTCGAGGTGAAGACCTCGACCGAGTCGCCACTGTTGAGCGCGCTCTCGAGCGGAACCAGACGACCGTTGACCTTGGCACCCATGGTGCGGTGACCGACCTCGGTGTGCACGGCATAGGCGAAGTCGACGGGCGTTGCCCCGGCAGGAAGGCCGATGACCTTGCCCTGCGGGGTGAAGACGTAAACCTCTTTGGCGCCGATCTCGAAGCGGAGGCTATCGAGGAACTCCCCCGGGTCCTCGGTTTCGGACTGCCAGTCGGTGATGTGCGCGAGCCAGGCCATGTCAGCGTCGTCGTGGCGACCGCCGGCGTCCTCCCCCTTGGCGCGAGCCTTGTACTTCCAGTGCGCTGCGACACCGAACTCCGCGCGCTGGTGCATCTCATGGGTACGGATCTGAATCTCGACAGCGCGGCCCTCGGGACCGATCACCGTCGTGTGCAGCGACTGGTAGAGATTGAACTTCGGGGTGGCGATGTAGTCCTTGAACCGTCCCGGGATCGGGTTCCAGCGGGCGTGGATCGACCCCAGTACGGCGTAGCAGTCGCGCACGGAGTTCACCAGCACCCGAATGCCGACGAGGTCGTAGATCTCGTCGAACTCGCGGCCGCGCACGATCATCTTCTGATAGATCGAGTAGTACTGCTTGGGCCGACCTGCGACGCTGCCCTTGATCTTCGCCGCCTTGAGATCGTCGTTCACGGCGTCGATGACCTGCTGCACGAACTGTTCGCGTTGCGGCGTGCGCTTGGAGACCAGGCTCTCGATCTCCACGTAGAGCTTCGGCTGGAGCACCGCGAACGACAGGTCCTCAAGCTCGAGCTTGATCGCCTGAATACCCAGGCGGTGGGCCAGCGGTGCGTAGATCTCCAGAGTCTCCTGCGCCTTGCGAGTCGCGGATGCCTCCTCCACGAACCCCCAGGTTCGCGCGTTGTGCAGGCGGTCGGCGAGCTTGATGACGAGCACACGGATGTCCTTGGACATCGCCACGATCATCTTGCGCACGGTCTCGGCCTGGGCGCTGTCACCGTACTTGACCTTGTCGAGCTTGGTGACGCCATCCACGAGCATGGCAATCTCTTCGCCGAAGTCCTTGCGGAGCATCTCGAGGGTGTAGGCGGTGTCCTCGACCGTGTCGTGCAGCAGCGCCGCCGCGAGTGTCTTCGCTCCGATCCCCAGGTCGGCGAGGATCTGGGCCACCGCGATGGGGTGGGTGATGTAGGGCTCACCGCTCTTGCGCTTCTGGCCCGAATGAGCTCTCTCCGCAGCGGTGTACGCCCGCTCGATCAGGGCAATATCCGCTTTCGGATGATGCGTGCGCACCGTCTTGATCAGCCGGTCGACTGCACCCGAAGGCTGGGCGCGCGAGAAGATGCGAGGCAGGAGGGTGCGCAGCGAAGCGGCGCTCTGCGTGGTCTCCGTCATGCGCGCACCTCCACCATTGATTCTAGGTTGCGGAGGATTGCACTACCTCGCCACCGGCGGCCCGCCAGGCCATCATCCCGCCCGCGACGTTGATGGCTTCGAGATCCAGAGAACGCAGGTACGCAGTCACGCGCTCGGACCGAGCCCCGCTGTGGCACACCACGTAGACGGCTCGATCGTCGGGGACCTCAGCGATCCGCTCCTGGATTGTCGACATCGGCAGCAGGTGGGCGCCGGGTGCATGCCCCGCATCCCATTCATTCTGCTCCCGAACGTCGAGCAGGTAGCCGCCGTCCGCCACGAGCGCAATTGCGTCCTCGACCTCGATCTCGGTCGCCCCTGCGCCGGCAACGGATGTCATGAGATCAGCGAACCGCGCCCGTGGTGGAGCGTGACGTGTTCGCAACGACCTTCTTGGTCGACTTGGCGATCTCAGGCTCCTTCTCCCGCAGCTGCGAGTAGAACGGCGCACCGATGAAGATCGTCGAGTACGTGCCCACCAGAATTCCCACGAACAACGCGAGCGAGATGTCACGCAGCGTTCCCGCGCCCAGCAGGGTCGTTCCGATGAAGAGGATCGCGCCGACCGGAAGGGCCGCAACAACACCGGTGTTGATGGATCGCACCAGAGTCTGGTTGACGGCGAGGTTGACCGACTCGGCGAATGTGCGACCGGATCCCTCACTCGTGTTCTCGCGGATCTTGTCGAATACCACGACAGTGTCGTAGAGCGAGTAGCCGAGAATCGTGAGGAAACCGATCACCGCGGCCGGGGTGATCTCGAAGCCGAAGGCGCCGTAGACACCGACCGTGATGATCATGTCGTGGAACAGGGACACGATCGCTGCCAGCGACATCTTCCACGTGCGGAAGTAGATCGCCATCAGGATTGCGGCCAGGGCGACGAAGACGATGAGCGCCCGAACAGCTGCGCCGGTGATATCAGCGCCCCACGATGGGCCGATGAACGACGACGTCACCTGGTCGGCGGGCACGTCGTACGCCGCGGCCAGCGAATCGCGCACGGCCGTCGACTGGTCGGTCGTGAGTTGCTCGGTCTGCACCCGCACCGAATCGGTGCCGACGATCGAGACGCGCGGCGTCGCATCCGGCACCACACTCGTGACGGCGTCGGAGGCGACCTGCTGGTCTACGTGGGCGACACCGGAGATCTGGAACTCCGACCCACCGCTGAACTCGATACCGAAGACGAAACCGCCCCGCAGGATCGGAAGCAGGATCGAGAGGCCGATCATCACGAATGCGATCGTGTACCAGATGCGACGTCGCCCGACGAAGTTGAACGAGCGCTCGCCCGTGTACAGGTCATTGCCGAACTTGGCGAAACTGGCCATCAGGACTCCCCTCCGTCGGTCTTCGTACTGGATCCGGAGCTGAGCTCTGCGGCCTTGCGCTCGGCGATGGTCTGGCGGCGAGCTGCCTCGCGGCTGGCGCCATCCTTCTTCGCCGTAGTGACCGGGGCACGGAACTGCGCGCGCCCACGATAGACGGCACCCAGAGCGGTGGGGTCAAGTCCGCTGAGCGGATGCCCGCTCGAGAAGAACCGCGTCGTAGCCATGAGTTGCAGTATCGGGTGGGTGAACAGGATCACGACGAGCACGTCGATCACGGTGGTGATACCCAAGGTCAGAGCGAACCCCTGAACGTTGCCGACGGCGAGCACGAAGAGCACGACCGCCGACAGCAGGTTGACCGCCTTGGCCGCGTAGATGGTGCGCAGCGCGCGCTTCCACCCCGACTCCACCGAGGAGACGAGACTCTTCCCGTCACGCAGCTCGTCGCGTATTCGTTCGAAGTAGACGATGAACGAGTCAGCGGTGAATCCGATCGCGACGATGAGCCCGGCGACGCCAGCAAGCGACAGGCGGTAGCCATAACGCCACGACAGAAGGATGATCACCAGATAGGTCAGCACTGCCGCGATCACGAGGGATGCGACAGTGACCATACCCAACAGTCGGTACTGGAACAGCGAGTAGATCACGACCAGCACGAGGCCGATGAGGCCGGCGATGAGACCGCTGAACAGCTGGGTGGATCCGAGCGTGGCCGAGATAACCTCGGAACTCTGTACCGTGAAGCCGATCGGCAGAGCGCCGAACTTCAGCTGATCGGCGAGAGTCTTCGCGCTCTGCTGCGTGAACGAGCCGCTGATCTGAGGCTTGCCGTCGGTGATGATGCCCTGCGTGGTCGGTGCCGAGATCACCCGGCCATCCAGCACGATCGCGAAGCGGTTGCGCGGGTCGGTCTGCGGGAAGCCATAGAGGCGCTCCGTCACCTTCGCGAAATTCTGGGTTCCCTCGTCGTTGAACGTGATGAACACGCCCCACTGGCCGGTGCTGACACCCTGGCTGTTCATGATCAGGCCGCTCGTCGCGTCGGAGATCGTGTCACCGGTGACCTCAACGGGTCCGAGAATGTACTTGTAGCTGCCGTCAGTCTCGCAAGTGATCAGGGGTTCATCGGCGGGAGCGACGTTCGTATTTGCCTGGTCGAGGCTCGCGCAGTCGAAGTTCTGGAATTCGGCGTACAGCGCCTCGGTGACCCAGCTCGGGTCTGATGCATCCGTCGGGCTGGCGGTGGGGGTAGTCGAGAGCCCCTCGGTCGGAACCGGAGTGGGTGTCGAGCCGTCGGCGGCACTCGTGGCTGCGACATCCGTGAAGATCACCGGTCGGAACTCGAGCTTGGCCGAGGCCTCGATACGGCGAAGGGTCTCTTCGTCGGGCACACCGGGGATCGAGACGACGATGTTCTGCGAACCCTCGGTGCTGATCTCGGCCTCGGACACACCCGCTGCGTCGATGCGCTGACGGATGATCGACACAGCCTGATTGAGCTGCTCCTGGCTGACGGTCTCACCGCTCTCGAGCTTGGGCGCGAGACGGATCTGCGTGCCACCCTCGAGGTCGAGGCCGAGCTTCGGGGCCCACGAGCTGCCCCCGAAGATCACGCCGGCGGCGTTGATCGCGATGAGGCCCGCGATGATGACGCCGAGCCACGTGAGCGAACGCCACGCCTTCTTCACGGGGGTAGATCTGGCCACCGGCTATTACTCAGCTTTCTCTGTGTGGTGCGTCGGGTGCGCGGGCACCCGAAAGTGCCAGCCACGGCCGGTGAGGGCGCGGTGGCTAGCACCCAAGGGTAGTGGTTATTCGCCGGCCTTTTTCGTCGTGCGACGCGGCTTCTTGGCCTCGTCGGTCACGCGCTCGCCATAGGCGGGCTCAGCGAGCGGGATGGCGCTGTCCTCGTTGAGCTTGACGCGGTCGCGCTCCTCGGCCTCACGGTTGGCGATGGCCATGGCCTCCTCGACGGAGCGAGGGGCGTTGGGGTCGATGTCGTCGGCGGTGACGACCTTCGCGATGGTCTGGCTGTGCACGCGCACCACGGTGCCGGGGGCGACCTCGACCTCGGCGACCTTGGTCACGTCATCCAGCGACTTGAGGGTTCCGAACAGGCCGAAGTTGGTCATGATCTCGGCGCCGGGAACGATCTGCGAACGCAGTTCCTCCTGCTGGGCCTTGCGCTTGCGGCTGTTGCGGAACATGAAGAAAACAAGCACCGCAAGAATGACGAGCATTCCAATAGTCAACGGATCCATGGGTTACCTTCCGAGAGGGAGTCTGACCGGCAAGCCTAGTGAAGCTCGCTGAGCGGTCCTTGAGAATTATAGGTCATCCCCGAAGAGCCCCAGGGTGGCGTGCTCGGCTCGGGGTGGCGTCATCCCGAAGTGCTTCCATGCCGCTCGGCTGGCGACCCGCCCGCGGGGAGTGCGCGTCAGAAGGCCGATGCGCACCAGGAACGGTTCGACCACAGACTCGATCGTCTCCGATTCCTCGCCCACCGAGACAGCGAGGGTGTTGAGTCCCACCGGTCCGCCGTCGAAACGACTGAGCACCGTGCGCATCACGGCCCGGTCCAGACGGTCGAGCCCGAGCTCATCGACGTCGTAGAGCTCGAGGGCCGCGTGCACGGCGTCGATACCAGCCCCGGATCCCTTCACGAGCGCGTAGTCGCGCACTCGTCGCAGCAGCCGGTTGGCGATGCGTGGAGTACCCCTGCACCGCCCGGCGATCTCGGCGAGGGCCGCCTTGTCGATGTCCAGCTCGAGCAGCCGGGCCGCCCGCTCGAGTACCTGCTCCAGCTCCGCGTCGTCATAGAACTCGAGGTGGGCGGTGAACCCGAACCGGTCGCGCAGGGGGTTCGGTAGAAGGCCGGACCGCGTCGTCGCTCCCACGAGGGTGAACGGCGAGAGATCGAGCGGAATCGACGTTGCGCCCGCCCCCTTACCGACCATGATGTCGATGCGGAAGTCCTCCATCGCGAGGTAGAGCATCTCCTCGGCCGAGCGCGCCATGCGGTGAATCTCGTCGATGAAGAGAACCTCGCCGGGCACGAGCGACGACAGCACGGCCGCCAGATCGCCCGCGTGCTGGATGGCGGGACCACTCGACATGCGCAGCGGTCGGCCGCTCTCGTGAGCGACGATCATCGCCAAGGTGGTCTTGCCGAGCCCGGGTGGGCCCGCCAGAAGGATGTGATCGGGGGTGCGGTTCTGCATCGCCGCTGCCTGAAGAAGAAGCTGGAGCTGGCCGCGCACCTTGGTCTGACCGATGAACTCCGCGAGCGAGCGCGGCCGCAGGGCACCCTCGAAGGCCAGCTCGGCCTCCGACTCAGGCGTCGGACGGATGATCGACTCCGGTTCGGTCATTGCGAGTTCACCGCCTGGGGTCCGAGCGCGGCCAGGGCGAGCCGAAGTAGAGCCGGAACCGATTCACGATCGGAGTCGGACGCGCCGAGCAGAGCATCCTCGACCGCTTGCGCAGCGACACGTTCGGGCCAGCCGAGTCCGGTCAACGCGATGGCGACGTTCTCGCTGACGGTGCTGGAGCGAGAGGTGGCGGATGCCCGTGCCGCGGGCACCACGAGCAGCTTGCCCGCCAGCGACACGACGATCAGCTTGGCCGTCTTGGGCCCGATACCGGACACCTTCCTGAAGGCAGCATCGTCTTCGACGGCGACGGCCTGGGCTATCTCCCCCGGGCTCATGGCGGCGAGCACGCCCATCGCGCTCTTCGGGCCGACTCCCGTCACCCCGCGGAGCAGGTCGAACACTGCCAGCTCGTCTGCCTCCGAGAATCCGTACAGCGAGAGATCGTCCTCCCGCACGATGAGCGCCGTGCGCACGGTCGCCTCATTACCAACTCGAAGCGACAGCGCGTGCTGTGGGGTGACCTGCACGCTGAGTCCGACGCCACCGACCTCGATCACGACAGTCGTTCCGGCGGCCGCGAGAACTGTGCCCCGAACCGAGGAGATCACGAGCCCACCCTCCTGGCAGCACTCTCGGCCTGTCTCCAGGCCAGTTGGGCCGCTGTGAGCGGAGCACCGACCGCGAGGAGTGCCGGCCCGCGCCACGCATGGCAGATGGCGAGGGCCAGGGCGTCGGACGCATCGGCCGGCTTGGGAATCTCGGCCAGCCCGAGCACCTTCGCCACCATGGTTCCCACCTGCGCCTTGTTCGCCGACCCGTAGCCGGTGATCGACGCCTTGACCTCGCTCGGGGTGTGAAGCCCGACAGTGAGGCCGCGCGCTGCAGCCAGATGCAGGGCTACGCCGCTCGCCTGAGCGGTACCCATCACTGTGCGCACGTTGTGCTGCGCGAAGACACGCTCCAATGCGACAGTCTGCGGCGCGTAGGAATCGAGCGCGTCCGCGATGCCCTCCGCGATCGCCAGAAGCCGTCGTTCGAGTGGCATCTCCGGTGGGGTGCGGATGACCCCGACGTAGACGAGGGACGCCGTGCGGGTGGGCGTGACATCCACGATGCCCACCCCGCAGCGCGTCAGGCCGGGATCGATGCCGAGAACGCGCATCAGTCGATCCAGCCCAGCGTCATGCGCCCTAGTCTTGCTCCAATTCGGCCTGAACCTCGGGCGACACGTCGTAATTCGAATATATGTTCTGCACGTCGTCAGAATCCTCGAGCGCGTCGATGAGCTTCATGACTTTGCGCGCGGTGTCCGCATCGACTTCGACAGTCAGGTTCGGCACGAATTCGGCCTCCGACGAGTCGTAGTCGATTCCCGAAGCCTGCAGTGCCTCGCGCGTCGCAACGAGGTGGGCTGTGTCGGTGATGATCTCGAAGCCCTCACCGCGATCGAAGACCTCCTCGGCACCCGCGTCGAGCACCGCGAGAAGGATGTCGTCCTCTGTGAGCCCCGCGGTCTTGGTGATCGAGATGACACCCTTGCGGGTGAAGTTGTAGGCGACGCTCCCCGGATCGGCCATCGTGCCGCCGTTGCGGGTCATGAGGGTGCGCACGTCGGCTGCTGCCCGGTTGCGGTTGTCGGTCAGACACTCCACCAGCAGCGCGACGCCGTTGGGTCCGTAGCCCTCGTACATGATCGTCTGATAGTCGATCGACTCGCCGGTCAGACCCGCTCCGCGCTTGATGGCGCGATCGATGTTCTCGTTGGGCACCGACGTCTTCTTGGCCTTCTGCACGGCGTCGACCAGAGTCGGATTTCCCGAGAGGTCAGCACCGCCGATCTTGGCTGCGACTTCGATGTTCTTGATGAGTTTGGCGAACGACTTGGCACGGCGCTGATCCTTGATCGCCTTCTGGTGCTTCGTGGTTGCCCATTTGGAGTGGCCTGACATGCTGAACATTCTAGCCAGCGGCCCCCGGGTAGCATTCGACCGTGCCTGCTCATTGGTTCCGCATCACCTACGCGCGCAACGCACTGCTGCGCTCACTGGCCGAGGGCGGGCTCGATCTCGATGCACTCACCCCGTCGAGCGGCCTCAGGGCCATGCTCGACTTCTCCGACCGCTTTCGCCCGCAGCACGCCGAAGTCGACGAGTTGTTCTGTCGGTGGGGCCCCGCAGAGCATCGGTACGAGTTCGCTATCGTGCGACGGATGCGCCGCCACGACCACCCCGAGGCGCTGCTGTCGCTCGTGTTCGAGTTCGCCCCAACTCCCTCTCGCGTCGGCAATGGATTGGCGGCGGTGACGACCGAGCGGGACGCGACATCCACCGACGGCTATCGCGCAGTTACCCGGGCGGCAGTTCTGGGCCGACGCATCGACTAGTCGGCCATCCGTACGCCGGACGATTTGAGTTCGAGTGCCGCGAGCTTGCGCATGACCTGGTCGTCACCGCGGCGCCAAGCCGCCATGGCATCGGGGTCGACGGCCGCCAGCGCTGAGATGTTCTGACTCGCGAGTGCGCGCAACGCCAGCAGGTCGACCCCAGCGCCCGACTTCACGAGCTTCTGGGCACGGGATGCGCGCTGGGCGAACCGCAGGCGCGGCAGCAGCCACAGCAACACGATCGTGAGGATCGGGAGGGCCGCTATGCCGATACCCAGCACCGTTGCGAGCTGGTTGATGGCGACCTGCTGGCTCTGACCGGCCGCCTCGAGCGCTCCCCCAGCCTCGCTCGCCCCGTCGAACGGCGCACGGATTCCCCCGCCGATGAGCGGAATGCCTCCGAGCGTCTCCCCCACCTGGGTCATCGTCTCGCGGAAGCCCGCGCCGGCGTCCTCCATCTGCACCCCGTAGACCGCGAGGTTCTCGATCAGCGAGTACACCGTGATGCCGAGCCACACCCAGGCGCCGATCAGCCCGAGTGCTACGACGTCAGCGACGATCTGACGAGATCTGCGGGGCCCGAAGTCCGAATACAGTTTCATGGCCCCACGCTAGGCCAGCGGGAAGTCTCAGACCACCGCGCCGCGCACCGCACGCTGCTCGGCGTCGAACTGGCGTCGACCGACGAGCCGGTACAGCAGCCGAATCGGCGCGGGCAGGTTCGCCTTCGCCCACGCACGGGCATCCGCGGGGGACATCGAATTGAGGATGTACCCGAGCTGGATCAACTGGCGATCACGCGGCACGGATGCCCTGCCGTGCTCGCCGAGCTTGTCCCATTCCGGTTGAGTGAACACGCCGCTCGCGACCGGCAGAATCTGCTCCTCCTCCTGGCCCAAGTGCGCGAACAGGGCCGGGCGCACGGTCTCCACCGCGGCGGCAACCGCGTCGCGGTCTGCAAGATCAGCCGTCTCGCGCCAGGCGGGAATGAGGGCTTCGAGCGCATCCAGATCGTCGGAGACGGCTGCGTGCTGTGCCCGCATCTGGTCGATGTGCGCTGCGCAGGCGGGAGCCCGGGCCGCCAGTTCATCCCAGAGCAGGAGGTCCTCGCCATGGTGGTGGTTGTGTAGCCCGGAAATGAGGTCGCTGAGATGGCCAGCCACCGCGGCGGCGTGCTTCGTGTCTGACTGCGCAACCGACCGAACAAGCTTCGGCGCCTCATTCAGGATGCTCCGGAACATGCCATGGATCATGTTCATGTCCGACGTGTCGCACCCGGGCTTGCCGGTGCTGGGAAGTTGAGTGACCATCGATTCCTCCTCCGAATGAGGAATGCTAGCAGTGGCTCAGGCGGCCCGCACCTTGTCGAGGAAGTACTCGTGAAAGCGTGTGTCACCCGTCATCTCGGGGTGGAACGACGTGCCCAGTAGGCTGCCCTGTTCGACGGCCACGACCCTACCGTCCCCCAGAGCGGCGAGCACCGTCACTCCGGGTGCGACCGACTCCACAACGGGGGCCCTGATGAACACGGCATGCATCGGGGTCTCGCCCAGTACCGGGATGTCGAGATCCGTCTCGAACGAGTCGAGCTGGGACCCGAACGCGTTGCGGCGCACGACGATGTCCAGGCCGCCGATACTCTCCTGCCCGGAGATCGCGTCGAGCACAGTGTTCGACAGCATGATCAGCCCTGCACACGTGCCGTAGACGGGCAGCCCGGATGCCACGGCTGCCCGCAATGGCTCGGCAAGCCCGAACATGCGGCTCAGCTTGTCCATCACGCTGGACTCGCCCCCGGGGATCACGAGGCCAGCGACCGACGCGAGCTCCTCGGGTCGCTTCACGGGCACGACGTCGGCCCCGAGATCGTTCAGTACCGCGAGGTGCTCCCGGAAGTCGCCCTGGAGGGCGAGGACACCGACCTTCGGCTTACCAGCCACGCTCGGCGAGGCGGTGCGGCGTTGGGAGGTCAGAGACGTTGATTCCGACCATCGCCTCTCCGAGTCCGCGGGAGGCCTCCGCGATGACCTGCGGGTCCTCGAAGAAGGTCGTGGCCTTGACGATCGCGGCAGCGCGCTGGGCGGGGTTGCCCGACTTGAAGATCCCCGAGCCGACGAAGACGCCGTCAGCGCCGAGCTGCATCATGAGCGCCGCATCCGCGGGGGTCGCTACGCCACCGGCCGTGAACAGAACGACGGGAAGCTTGCCCGTGGCCGCGACCTCGACGACGAGGTCGTACGGCGCCTGCAGCTCCTTGGCGGCGACATAGAGCTCGTCGGGGCTCTTGGCCGACAGCGTGCGGATCTCACCGAGAATCGTGCGGATGTGCTTGGTTGCCTCGGACACGTCGCCAGTGCCGGCCTCACCCTTGGACCGGATCATCGCGGCACCCTCCGTGATGCGGCGCAGCGCCTCACCCAGGTTGGTGGCGCCGCAGACGAACGGCACGGTGAACTTCCACTTGTCGATGTGGTTCACGTAGTCGGCGGGAGACAGAACCTCGGACTCGTCGATGTAGTCGACCTTGAGTGCCTCGAGCACCTGTGCCTCGACGAAGTGTCCGATTCGGGCCTTGGCCATCACGGGGATCGACACGGCGCTGATGATGCCGTCGATGAGGTCGGGGTCGCTCATGCGAGCCACACCACCCTGAGAGCGGATGTCTGCCGGCACACGCTCGAGAGCCATGACGGCCACCGCGCCCGCATCCTCGGCGATCTTCGCCTGGTCGGCGTTGACGACGTCCATGATGACGCCGCCTTTGAGCATCTCGGCGAGTCCACGCTTGACGCGGCTGGTGCCCAGTTCTTCAGTCATGATCCTAGATTCTAGTTCGGTGTACTGCCGGTGATCTCCGGCCAATCGATTGTCAGTGGCTTGTCGGCCATGCGTTCGCGAGTTCCTCGCGAACCTCGCCCAGCAGCCGGGGAACAGCCTTGGTTCCGGCGACGATGGGAAAGAAGTTGGAGTCGAGTGCCCACCGCGGAACGATGTGCTGATGCAGGTGCTCCGCGATGCCCGCCCCTGCGATGCGCCCCTGGTTCATGCCGATGTTGAACCCGTGGCACTGCGCAGTCTCGGTCAGCACGCGCATGGCCGTCTGAGTCAGACTACCGATCTCGGCGACCTCCTCGACGGTCGCTTCGTCATAGGTCGCAACATGACGGTAGGGGCACACCAGAAGGTGTCCGCTGTTGTAGGGATACAGGTTGAGCAACACGTAGGCGTGCGTGCCTCGCGCAACGATCAGTGCGCGCTCGTCGCTCAGGGTCGGAGCGACACAGAATGGACACTCGTTCGTCGTCGGCTCGTGGTCGGAATTCGACTTGATGTAGGCCAGCCGGTAGGGCGTCCAGAGCCTCTGGAATGCGTCGGGTACAGCGGCGAAATCCGTCGACGGTTCGGCATCCTGATACTCGCTGCCGTCGTAGTCGCGAACCACCTCAGACCTGGGCCTTCGTGTCGATGGCCTGTCGGATGCGCGCGATCGCGTCAGCGATCGGCACCCCGTTCTCCTGGCTGCCGTCACGGAACCGGAAGCTCACCGAGCCGTTCGCGCTGTCCTCTTCGCCCGCAATGAGCTGGAAGGGCACCTTGTCCTTGGTGTGGGTGCGGATCTTCTTCTGCATCCGCTCGCTGGAGGCATCCAGTTCGGCGCGCACACCGGCCTGCTTCAGCTGACGGATGACACCACCGAGGTACTCCTCATGCGCCTCTGCGACGGGGATGCCCACGACCTGCACGGGTGACAGCCAGACCGGGAACGCTCCCGCGTAGTGCTCGAGCAGGATCGCGAAGAACCGCTCGATCGAGCCGAGCAGGGCACGGTGGATCATGATCGGCTGCTGGCGGGTGCCGTCGGAGGCGGTGTACTCGAGCTCGAACAGCGAGGGCTGATTGAAGTCGAGCTGCACCGTCGAGAGCTGCCAGGTGCGGCCGATCGCGTCGCGAGCCTGCACAGAGATCTTCGGACCGTAGAAGGCCGCTCCCCCGGGGTCGTCGACGAGTTCGAGCCCCGAGTCGATGGCGACCTCGCGGAGGGTCTCGGTGGCCTCGGCCCACTGCTCGTCGGTGCCCACCGACTTGTCGGGGTCACGGGTGGAGAGCTCGAGGTAGAAGTCGTCGAGTCCGTAACCGCGCAGGGTCTCGAGCACGAACTCGAGCTGGCGGGCAAGCTCCGGCTTGACCTGCTCGGGCGTGACGTAGATGTGCGCGTCATCCTGAGTCAGCCCGCGTACTCGGGTGAGACCCTGCAGAGTTCCGCTCTTCTCATAGCGGTAGACGGTTCCGAATTCGGCGAGTCGAAGCGGCAGCTCGCGGTAACTGCGGCCGCGCGCGCGGTAGATCAGGTTGTGCATCGGGCAGTTCATGGGCTTCAGGTAGTAGTCCTGGCCCTGGCGCGTGACGTGGCCGTCGGCATCCCGCTCCTCGTCGAGGTGCATGGGCGGGAACATGCCGTCCTTGTACCAGTGCAGGTGCTGGCTGATCTCGTAGAGGTGACCCTTGGTGATGTGCGGCGTGTTCACCAGCTCGTACTCGTTGGCGAGCAGGCGCTCGCGCATGTAGTTCTCGATCTCGGCACGGATGATGCCGCCCTTGGGGTGGAAGACCGCGAGCCCCGAGCCGATCTCCTCGGGGAACGAGAACAGGTCGAGCTCTGCGCCGAGCTTGCGGTGGTCGCGCTTGAGCGCCTCCTCCTGTCGCTCCTGGTACGCCCGCAGCTCGTCCTTGGTGGGCCAGGCCGTGCCGTAGATGCGCTGCAGCTGCTTGTTCTTCTCCGAGCCGCGCCAGTAGGCGGCCGCGTTGCGCACTAGCGCCCACCCGTTGCCGATCATGCGGGTGTTGGGCAGGTGCGGGCCGCGGCAGAGGTCCTTCCAATAGACCTCGCCGGTCTTGCCGTCGACGTTGTCGTAGATCGTGAGCTCGGCCCCGCCGACCTCGACGGACTCGCCGTCCTGACCCTTGTCAGCGGCGGCACCCTTCAACCCGATGAGCTCGAGCTTGTACGGTTCGTCGGCAAGCTCCGCGCGGGCGTCAGCCTCGGTCACGACCCGACGCTGGAAACGCTGGCCCTGGCGGATGATGCGGTCCATGGCCTTCTCGATGGCCTTGAGATCCTCGGGCTGGAACGGCTCCGTCACATCGAAGTCGTAGTAGAAGCCGTCGGTCACCGGCGGACCGATCCCGAGCTTCGCCTGCGGGTTGATCGACTGCACGGCCTGTGCCATCACGTGGGCCGCGGAGTGGCGGAGGATGTTCAGTCCGTCTGCGGAGTCGATCGTCACCGGCTCGACCGTGTCGGTGTCCTGGGCGGTGGCCGCGAGGTCTTTGAGCTCGCCGTTGACGCGCATGGCGACGACGGCACGATCGCTGAAGAGTTCGAATCCGGTGTTACTCACCCCTCAAGTTTAGGGGCGGTACGGCATGCCCCTTGCCGGTGGCGGCGAGGCGCGTACCCTTGCGAGCATGACTGAAGAGGTGCGTCGCGGGGTAGCCGTTGCGGCGGCTCCGCACCGTGCATTCGAACTGTTCACCGATCGGATCGGTGCCTGGTGGCCTCTCGATGAGCACGGAGTGTTCCCGGACTCGACGGTGTCATTCGAGGGCGACCTGCTCGTCGAGCGCTCGGGCGATCAGGAGTCGGTGTGGGGCGAGGTTCTCGCCTGGGATCCGGATCGCGCGGTCACCCTCACGTGGCATCCCGGATCTGCCATCGAGCACGCGACAGAGCTGAGCGTTACCTTCGTTGCCGTGGCTGACGAGACCCTGGTCACGATCATGCACACCGGGTGGGAGCGCATGCCCGACCCGGATGCCGCGGCCGCCGAATACGGGTTCGGATGGCCGGGTGTGCTCACGCGCTTCCGCGAACTGGTCGATGAGGTGGGAGCATGACCGATCGCTGGATCGCGCTCATTCACAGGCCGGGGCCGGCGTTGAACGGCGAGCTGATCTTCGCGCACCCGGCGTTCGCCGAGCACGTCGCGTTCCTGGAGAGGCTGCGCGACCGGGGGCTGCTGGTCGCCGCGGGGCCGCTGCCCGACGAACCCGGCGTCGGTATGACGGTCGTGCGCGTGCGGGAAGAACACGGCGATGTGGATGTCACGTCGCTCGCCACGACGGACGACCTCTGTGTCGCTGACGGGTACCTCACGGTTGAGGTACGGACGTGGCACGTGCGGTTCACCGGGGCGAACTGACGGTCGCAGCTCACCGCCTCAGCAGGTGATGTTCGGCTCCCCTAAGGCGTCGGCGATCCGTTGGGCCGCAGCATTGCCCTCGGTCGCGTCCGCGAATTCGAAGTCGACGAGTTCGCTCAGGGACGCCGCGCCGGCAATGGCGGCGTAGTCGGCCCCCTTCGTCACGTACAACTCACTGACGAGGGAAAGGTCGGCACCGTACTCCGCTGGCCAGGTCGTCGACAACCCTTCCACGGCGTCCACCGCGGTGGCGCTGGCGTCTCGTGCTGCGGCCGCTGACGTCACGATCGCCTCAAGCGACGACGTCTCGTCGAGCCATGCATCGTTGAACGCGTAGTCGGTAGTTACGGCCGGGCACAGCGCCGCAACGAACTGATCGAGAAGTACCGCCGTGTCCTCGGATGCCGCGGCACTTGTCGACGGGGTCGGCCCGCCGTCGGGCCCGCTCGGGCCGGCGCATCCGGAGAGCGCAACCGCAATGGACAGCGAAACAATGATCAGGCGCGATCGGATCAACACGGCAATACCTCCCGGGTGTCAGGAAAGGGCTGGCCAATCTTCTCAGATCGGCGCGGTCCTGTAGCCGCCAGTCGACTTAAACAAGAACTCCCCCGATTTCTCGGGGGAGTCAGTGTGGGCGGTACTGGGATCGAACCAGCGACCTCTTCCGTGTCAGGGAAGCGCGCTACCGCTGCGCCAACCGCCCATGGTTTCGGATATGCATCCGAGGTGGCGACGGGATTTGAACCCGTGTACACGGCTTTGCAGGCCGTTGCCTCGCCTCTCGGCCACGCCACCGCGTGTGGGCCGTGACAGAGACCTAGAACCGATGGTCACTGACACTTCCCACTCGAGCGGATGACGAGATTCGAACTCGCGACCCTCACCTTGGCAAGGTGATGCGCTACCACTGCGCCACATCCGCATTCGCTCGCATTGCTGCGTGCTGTACGACTGTAACCGATCAGACTGCCGAGGGCCAATCCTGTTACGGGCGGGTCGCGGGCTGTGGCAAGATTGTGGTCGCGGGCGATTGGCGCAGTTGGTAGCGCGCTTCCTTCACACGGAAGAGGTCATCGGTTCGAGTCCGGTATCGCCCACCACTCGTCATGAGGGGATCATGGTGCGAGACGGCAGACCGAGCGTGTTCCGCGAATTCGCCACCGGCGTCTCCCTACTCGGCCGCGGACTCGGCACCTGGCGCACCGCGCCCGGTCTCATGCTGCTGGGAATGGTGCCCGCGCTGATCGTGGGCGCGGTCATCCTCGCGGGCCTGATCGCGCTGGGCGTCAATATCGAGGCCATCGCTGTCGCGGTCACACCGTTCGCGAGCGAATGGCCCGAGCCGTGGTACACGACCGTGCATGTGGTTGCAGGCCTCGCGTTCCTGGTGGTCGCCATCCTTCTGGTCGTGTACACGTTCACGGCGGTCACCCTCATCGTCGGGGACCCGTTCTACCAGCGCATCTGGCGGCACACGGAGGGCAGGTTCGGCACCGTACCCGACGAGGGCGCATCGGGCTTCTGGCGCGAGCTGGGTCGCGGCATCTCCTCTGGTCTGCGGATGCTCGTGCCCGCCGTACTCATCGGCGTGATGCTCTTCGTGCTCGGCTTCATCCCCGTGGTGGGGCAGGTCGTCGTTCCCGTGTTGGGCGCCTTCTTCGGCGGCTGGTACCTCACGGTGGAGCTGACCGGACTCGCATTCGATTCCCGAGGCCGTTCGCTTGCGGAACGCAGGCGTGCGCTGCGCGGTCGCAGAGCCATGACGCTCGGCTTCGGCATCGCGACGTGGCTGGTGTTCCTGATTCCCGGCGGAGCGGTGATCATGATGCCGGCCGCAGTCGGGGGCGCGACCCTTCTCGCGAGGCGTGTGCTCGGCGAGTCCACTGATCAGCGAACTCGCACTGATCAGCAAACTCGCACTGACCCGCGGGCTACCTCAGGGCTCGACCGAACCGCGCCGTGACCCCTTCGGCGTAGAGCACCGAGTCGGGCATCCGATCGGTGACATGGGGAAGCCCCGCCCGTTCGACCAGGGTGTCATCGAGCTCGAGCAGTGTCGCGCGTTGCAGGTGCCACGCCTCGTGGGTGTTCGGTAGGAACACGGTGCGCCCGAGCCGTCTGGTGAACAGGCCCCACCTCGCAGTGAGGAAGTCGGCCGTCGCATCCCCGACGACGAGCTCAGCACCCGGCCGCGCGACCAGTCGAGTGGCTCCGTCGCCCACGTGACGACGCGCGTGATACTCGATCATGCCGTCCTTCCCGACGAGCGAGGTCGCCGACCAGAAGTAGGGAATCGAGAATGCCGCGCGAGCGGCCAACACCGCCGCCAGACGTGATGCCTCCAGCGAGGCGAACACGACTCCGCGTCGGCCGTTCGCATCGACCCCGTACAGCCTCACGTTGACCTCGGCGAAGTCGCCGAAGTACGGCACGGGCGGACTGCCGGCGATCGTCGCATCCCCGAGATGGAAGGCGATCAAACCCACCCAGCTCGACCCGTCGTGCTCGTCCGGTCGCACGCCGGCGGGTAGAAGCGGTGCCACTCGGGATGACTCGACCCGCCAATGCAGGAATGTGAGCTTCGTCCACCGCTGGCTCGCGACCACCCGACCGTGAAGCGCTGGCGGCTGCACGGCAATCGGCTCGGGAGCGGTCACTACGCCGACCTGGGCATGCGATCGCCCCGCCGACGCAGCACAAGCCAGAGCAGGGCGGCGACGCCCATCGACCATCCCGCCACGAGGATGCAGCAGATCACCTGATCCCGCACGAAGACGTACTGGCCCGTGAACAGGAAGCCCAGATCGTTGGCGAACAAGCCGAGCGCCACCAGCCCGACCGCACCAGCGATCAGGTGCGAGCCCACGATGAACCACTGCTGGCGTCGAGTGTCGCCCACCCGCCGCAGCGTGAAGAGGCAGGCCGAAGCCGACGCGATGATCCCCACGACGAACGCGGCGGGTGCACCATACATCGGGGCGCCGGCGCTGACGCCAACCAGACCGCTGACGATACCGGCGGCGACGGCGCTCAGGGTGGTCGACTGGTGACGAATGCGTTGCACCACCAACCAGCCCACGACTCCCCCACCGGCCGCGAAGGCCCCATTGATCAGGATGCCCGGAGTGAGGTCATCGATGGCGAGCTCAGCACCCACCAACCACCCGATCCAGCCGAGAGTCAGCAGGATCACACCTACGGTCGCAAATCCGCGAGGCACGGCCGACGGTCGAAGTGGAGGAGCTCCCGCTCCCCCGGACACGAGCACGCCGACCGCAGCTGCGCCGGCCGCGACATTGATCGCCAATGAGCCGCCCTGGTCGATCGGGCGCACGCCGAACGGCCCGAGGCCGGAGAACGACAGCCAAGCCACGGGCACGAACACCAGCACGCTCCAGATCGCGGCGAACGCAACCGACCCCGGCGCACCAGCACCGAACGCTCTCGGCACGATCGTGGCAAGTAGCGCAGCCAGACCACCGAGGGCGGCAATCGGCGCGACAAGCTCTGCGGGAAGCGCGGGACGCAGGATGATGGTCACCGCGAGCCAGGTCACCGTTCCCACTGCGACGCACGCCAGTGAGACACCGATCGGAGCGCCCGCGGGCAGCATCCGGCTGTACACGACCATGATCGCCGCGATCATCACTGCGATGGCAATCACCGACAGTGCGGCGAGGCCCCACCCTTGCCCCACGTGTCCCCCTTTCGCCGAGAGCTTGGCTCTCGACAAACAGAGTAAGGGGCGCCGCTCCCGCGAGCGACGCCCCTTGCTTGAGTGTGTCGGATGACTACTTGACGTCAGCCAGAACGTAGCCCTCTTCACCGTGCACGACCAGGTCTACACCGGCGATCTCGTCCTCGTTCTTGATGCGGAATCCGATGGTCTTCTCGATCACGAATCCGATGATGAAGGCGAGCGCGAACGAATAGATCATCACGCTGAGAGCGGCGATCGCCTGCACCAGCAGCTGGGTGAAGGTGCCGCTGTAGATCAGGCCGGTGCCGTTGGCGAAGAAGCCCAGGAACAGCGTTCCCACGAGGCCACCGACGAGGTGCACGCCCACGACGTCGAGCGAGTCGTCGAAACCGAGCTTGAACTTCAGGTCGATGGCGACCGCGCAGATGATTCCGGCAAGGGCGCCGAGCACGATGGCCCACCCGGGCGTGAGCGATCCACAGGCGGGGGTGATCGCAACCAGACCCGCGACGGCACCCGACGCTGCACCGATCGAAGTGGGCTTGCCGTCCTTGATTCGCTCGACCACCAGCCAGCCGAGCAGAGCGGCAGCAGGGGCGATGAGGGTGTTCACGAAGGCGATAGCCGCGGTTCCATCAGCAGCCAGCTCCGATCCGGCGTTGAAGCCGAACCAGCCGAACCACAGGAGGCCGGCACCGAGCAGAACGAACGGCGGGTTGTGAGGAACGTGCGCGCCCTTGGCGAATCCAACGCGACGACCGAGCACGAGCGCAAGTGCGAGTGCTGCGGCACCGGCATTGATGTGCACTGCGGTGCCACCGGCAAAGTCGATCACGCCCGTGCCGAAGGCGTCCTGCAGGCCACGAGTCAGCCATCCGCCGTAGGTGAAGGCGCCGTCGGCGAGACCGAAGTTGAACACCCAGCTCGCGACCGGGAAGTAGACGACCGTCGCCCAGATGCCGGCGAAGATCATCCACGACCCGAACTTCGCACGGTCAGCGATAGCACCCGAGATCAGTGCAACAGTGATGATCGCGAAGGTCGCCTGGAACGCAACGAATGCGAGGGCCGGGTAGCCGGCCGCGGGAGCGGCAGCATCCTCAAGCGCTGCACCGAGGAGGAAGTTGCTGCTGTCGAACATCCACGGCGACGGTGCGAGCCCGTCGATCGTCGGGAACGCGATCGCGTATCCATAGATCGCCCACAGCACCGCGATGAGGCCAATTGCGCCGAAGCTCATCATCATCATGCTGATGACGCTCTTGGCCTTGACGAGGCCGCCGTAGAAGAATGCCAGTCCCGGCGTCATCAGCAGCACGAGCGCTGATGCCAGGAGAAGGAAGGCAGTGTTGCCCTGATCCATTGTGTGTACCTCTCTTTGGTTCTGCGAAGGATGCACCGTTGGGTCCGCACGGGGAGGACCACGCCTCGGGTACGGTCACATCCTGTCGATGGGAGGTTTCCATCGGAGTGCCGGTCGTGTTTCGGCTCTGTTACACCGGGCACAGCCACGTAAACATCGTGTTTCGTCGTGCCACCGATCGCCTGCGAGGCCTTCTTCTAGACTCGAGTTCATGTCATTGCTGCGATCCGAGCGATTCTCGGCCATCCTTCTGGTCGCTGCCGCAGCAGTCGGACTGCTGCTCGCCAACACCGCGGCGGCACCAGCAGCCAAGGCCGTCGAGTCGTTCCATTTCGGGATTCCCGCGCTGGGGGTCGACCTGTCGGTCGGTCACTGGATCAAGGACGGCTTGCTCGCGATCTTCTTCTTCATCGCGGCGATCGAGCTGAGGCACGAACTGCGCCACGGTGAGCTGGACTCCCCTCGCAAGGCCATGGTGCCGACTGTCGCGGCCATCGGCGGAGTCGTGGTTCCCGCCCTGATCTTCCTCGTGATCGTTGGCGATCCGGAGCTGAGTCAGGGCTGGCCGATCCCGACGGCGACCGACATCGCCTTCGCGCTCGGCGTTCTCGCGATCGTCGGAAAGGGCCTTCCCCCGACGTTCCGGGCGCTCCTGCTTGCCCTCGCGGTGATCGACGACCTGATCGCAATCCTCATCATCGCCGCCTTCTTCACGAAGGACCTCGCACCCATCCCACTGCTGATCGCTCTGCCCGTCGTGCTGCTGTTCGGTTGGCTGAGCTACAGGGTGACCAAGCGCCGTCGGGCGTGGGTCATCCCGCTCATGATCCTCCTCGGCACCGCCGCGTGGGTGCTCGTGTACCTGTCGGGCATCCACCCGACCATCGCCGGGGTTGCACTGGGCCTGATCATGGCGGATGCCACGGCTGGCCGAACCCGGCATGCCATCGAACCCTGGTCCAACGTCGTGATCCTCCCCCTGTTCGCGATTGTTGCAGCGCTGGTCCCGATACCGGCGACGAATCTGGCCGGGCTGAGTCCCGCCTTCTGGGCCGTCATCGTCGCCCTGCCTCTCGGCAAGCTGATCGGGATCACCGGCGGCGCACTGATCGCAACGTCCCTGGCGCGGCGAAGCAGTGGCTCCCGAGCACACCTGCCGCTACCCGACATCATCGCCGTCGCGGGCCTGGGTGGAATCGGCTTCACGGTCTCACTCCTCATGAATGAGCTCGCATTCGAAGGGCAGCGCTCTGTCGCCGATGAGGTGACGCTAGCTGTGATCGTCGCGTCGGTCATCGCCGCACTGGTGGGCGGCGTCCTCACCGCACTCCGAAGCCGCCACTACTCCCGGACGACTACTGCGGGTCAGTGAGCGCGATCATCCGGGAGACCGACCGCAGGTACTTCTTGCGGTAGCCCCCGGCGAGCATGTCGTCAGGGAAGATCGAATCCAAGGGAACGCCGCTGGCGACGATCCGCACCTGGGCGTCGTACAGCCGGTCGACGAATGCCACGAGCCGCAGCGCGTCAGTCTGATTGTGCAGCACATGCACATCGGTCAGTCCGATCGCATCGAGCCCGTCCACGAGCTTCACGTAGCGGGAGGGGTGCACTGTCGCCAGGTGAGCCAGAGCGGCATCGAATGAGTCGAGCGTGACGGCTCCACTGAACGCAGCGAGTCCAAGCTCGACGTCACCCACGCTGTGGGCGTGCGCCTCGGTGTCGCGCCGCCGGTAGTCGAGCCCGTCGATGCGGATGGTGGTGAACTTCGCCGCGAGTGAATCGATCTCGCGCAGGAAGTCCTGAGCCGCGAACCGGCCCTCCCCGAGCGCGTTGGGCGGGGTGTTGGAGGTCGCGGCAATGCGTGAGCCGGTCGCGACCAGCTCACCCAGCAGGCGCGACATCAGGCGGGTGTCGCCGGGGTCATCCAGCTCGAACTCGTCGATGCACAGCAGCGAGGCGCCGGTGAGGAGCTTGACGGTCGGGGCATAACCGAGGGCTCCCACGAGCGCGGTGTACTCGATGAAGGTGCCGAAGTACTTTCGCCCGGGGGCGACGTGCCACAGTGCCGCGAGGAGATGGGTCTTGCCGACCCCGAAGCCGCCGTCGAGATAGACACCCGGCAGGGTGGGCGCCGCCTTCTTGCGGGAGAACAGCCCGCCACCCCCGGACTGCCAGCCCCCGACGAAGTTGCGGATCGCGGCTACCGCGGCGCCCTGTGACGGATAGTCCCGGTCAGGTCGGTAGGAATCGAGGGTCGCCGTCGCGAACTGGCGCGGTGGCACCAGCTGCGCCACCATCTCCTCGCCGCTGAGCGTGGGCACGCGGTCAGCAAGATGCCCGGGTGAGACGGGCGCTTCGGCACTCATGGATCAGCCTCGGAAATTTGTGTCGAAGTCTTACGGTGCCCCGGTGCGGATGCACGCGGACTCTCGTAGATTCGTGAGCAAGGGGATTCCAGCCTAGCCTTGGCAGCCCCGCACACGATCCACAAGCTCGGAGGAACCATGACCGTCGAAGTCGATACCGCACCCCAGTTCTCGGCCTTCGCCCACCCCGAGCGACTCGTCTCCGGGGATTGGCTCGAGGCGCACCTCGGCACTCCCGGCCTCGTCGTGGTCGAATCCGACGAAGACGTGCTGCTGTACGAGACGGGCCACATCGAGGGCGCGGTGAAGATCGACTGGCACACAGACCTCAACGACCCGGTCGAGCGCGACTACATCGACGGAGCCGCCTTCGCGAAGCTCGTCGGAGCCAAGGGCATCAGTCGCGACTCGACAGTGGTCATCTACGGCGACAAGAACAACTGGTGGGCCGCGTACGCCCTCTGGGTCTTCACCCTGTTCGGCCACGAGGATGTGCGCCTCCTCGATGGCGGCCGCGCCAAGTGGGAGGCGGACGGACGCGCGTACACCACGGCCGAGCCGGAGATCACGCCAGTCGACTACCCGGTCGTGGAACGAAACGATGCGGCCATCCGTGCATTCAAGGAAGACGTGATCGCCCACCTCGGCAACCCGCTCATCGACGTGCGCTCCCCCGAGGAGTACAGCGGAGAGCGCACTCACATGCCCGCCTACCCCGAGGAGGGCGCACTTCGCGGGGGCCACATCCCGAGCGCGCAGAGCGTGCCGTGGGCCAGAGCCGTTGCCGAGGACGGAACCTTCAAGTCCGTTCCTGAGCTCGACGCGATCTACCGCGAGGGTGCCGGGCTCAAGGACGGCGACAACATCGTCGCCTACTGCCGCATCGGTGAGCGTTCGAGCCACACGTGGTTCGTGCTGACGCACCTGCTCGGCTTCGAGGGTGTGCGCAACTACGACGGGTCCTGGACCGAGTGGGGATCGGCCGTGCGCGTACCGATCGCCAAGGGCACCGAGCCGGGCGCTGTACCGGCCAAGTAGATCTCCCTCCGCACCTAGAATCGTCAGGTGACCACCGAGGACAGCGGGGCAGAACTCCCGGAGCAGCTCGCTCAGATCCGTGAGGACTTCCTCGCGCTCGCGGTGCGGGAGCGCCTCCAGTTGCTCCTCGAGTTCTCGAACGAGCTGCCGGAGTTGCCCGAGCGCTACCTCGACCACCCCGACCTGCTCGAGCGTGTCGAGGAGTGCCAGTCGCCCGTCTTCATCTTCGTCGAGGTGGATGACGCGAGCATCGTGCACCTCTACGCCACCGCACCGAAGGAGGCGCCGACGACTCGGGGCTTCGCGTCGATCCTCGCGCAGGGACTGGCCGGCCTCACGGCCGAGCAGGTTCTCGCGGTGCCCGACGACTATCCCAACACCATCGGCCTGACTGAGGCAGTGAGCCCGCTGCGTATCCGCGGCATGACCGCGCTGCTGGGTCGCACGAAGCGGCAGGTGCGGGAGAAGCTCGTCGCGTGATACTCACGCGTGTACATCCGGGGCCGCCTGAGTCCATGGAACTGGATGCCGCATCCACGAGAGACCGCCTGCTCGACCTTTACCGTCCCGGGCCGTCGCCCACCGTGCGCCTCAACCTCGTGGCGAGCATCTCGGGCAGCGCGGCGGGGTCGGACGGCACCTCCGATACGCTGACCAGCCGGGTCGATCGGCGCATCCTGGGTGTCATCCGGGAACTCAGTGACGTCGTGCTGATTGGCGCCGCCTCGGTCAGGGCCGAGGGCTATCAGGTGCCCCAGCGTGCCCGCCTTGCGGTGCTGACCGCGAGTGGCGATCTTGCGGGACACCGCATTCGTCCCGACCAGCGCGAGAGTGTGATCGTCCTCGCCCCCGCCGAAGCGCGCGAACGAGTGCTCGATTCGCTTCCCGGGGCCGAACTCATCATCGTGCCCACCACTGGAGGGATGGTTGCGATGAACGATGTTGTCGACGCGCTGCACTGCGCCGGCTTCCTCTCGCTCGTCTGCGAGGGGGGACCGAGCCTCGCCGGTCAGCTCATCGCCGCGGGCTTGGTCGACGAACTCTGCCTCACCACGAGCCCTCAGCTCGGCGGGGTCACCCTCCCGATGCTGGCGGCCGGGTCGGCGTCTCGCGCCGCTACTCTGACGCAGCTGATCGTCGACGAGCGGGGCTACCTGTTCGCCCGGTGGGCGCTCCGAGATCGCTGAGCCATGCTGTGATCGCCGAGTTCCAGCGCGCCGCGTCGTAGTTCCACAACCTCACATGCCGAGCGGTCATGAAGTGCTCGAACCTGACGATGTCGGGGCGCGCCTGGGCGAGTGCCGTTGACGCGGTCGCGGGCACGTAGCCGTCATCTTCGCTATGGAAGAGCAGGATCGGCTTGTCCAACTCGCCAGCGCGCGCGACGAGGTCGAGTCTACGAAGGTCGATCGGTTCACTCTGACCGGTGAGACGACCCGCCCAGCGATGGGACAGCAATTGCAGAACACCCCAGCGCAGCGGGGCCGGCAGGCGATTGACCTTGCCCTGGAAGTCCAAGGCAGTCACCCAGTCGACGACCGGCGATTCGAGGATGACGCCGCTCACCCGATCCGCCGAGGACGACCGCGTGAGTGCCTGAAGCACCGTCGCTCCCCCCATCGACCATCCCATCAGCACCAGGTGTCGAGCACCGTGCTCGATCGCGTACCGCATGGCCGCGTCGACATCCCGCCACTCGGTGTCGCCGAGCCCATAGCGGTAGTCGCTGGTGCGCGGCGCGTCGCCGTCGTTGCGGTACGAGATGAGCAGCGAGGTGTAACCAGCTTCATGGAACACCGGAACGGCACGCAGCGTCTCGGGTCGGCTCACCGCGCGACCGTGCACCTGGATGACCCACCGATCGGTAGCCGCCGCCGAGGGAATGAGCCACGCCGGCGCCAGCCCCAGGTCGGTCGGCACCGCGACGTCGGAATAGGGAAGTCCCAGCTCGTCAGGAGACAGGTAGAACCAACTCCCCAGCCTGCCCCGCGTCGCTGACGCGAGGTCGCCGAAGTCGACCTGGAGCAGCTGTCGGGTGACGGTGTCGGTCGTGAACGACACGATCTCGCCGACCCGAGCATGGCCGGTGTCCTCCGAGAACCACAGACCGTAACGGCCGGGTGTCATCGAATCGATCGTGGCGGAGAGGGTCACCGTGGAGTCGTCGACGGCGCGGATGCGTACGTCCTGCGCCCTCTTGGTGGGCGGGGTCAGGACTGTGCGAGCGAAGATCACGGCGACTGCCGCCGACGCGATGGCGCCCAGCGCGATGAGTCCCCCGGCACCGATGGCGATGCCTGCGACAACCCGTGCGGCGACGGCATCCGGTTGCTGGCGACTGGACAACCTGAACCCCCTCTGCTCGCCGCATCCAGCGGCGTGCCTCTGTGGAGAAACCCCGCGGTCAGCCTAGTGTTTGGGACGTGCCCGACACACCCGCAGGCCCCACCCCTCCAGCGGTATTCACCTCCGCCGTTGAGTCACTTCGCAGCGCCACCCTGCGCCCGGAGTTGACCGTGACCGAGATTCCGGCACCCGGAACCCTCGCACCGTGGTCGTTCGCCCTCGCAGCGGATGTCACGCCCGCCCGCCACGGCCGAGACTCCGAGCTGGGAACTGGGCGATTCGTTCTCCTGTACGACGCCAGTTCCCCCGACGCCTGGGGCGGTCCGTTCCGAGTCATCTGCTTCGCGCAGGCTCCGTTGGAGACCGAGATGGGTGTCGATCCCTTCATCGCCGAAGTGGCGTGGTCGTGGCTCGTTGACGCACTCGCCGACCGTGGCGCCGTCTACACGGCAGCCTCAGGAACGGCGACCCGCATACTGTCGACGGGCTTCGGTGAGTTGGAGGCACAGGGTCAGGGCGCGCAGATCGAACTCCGGGCATCCTGGAGTCCCTACGATCACGACCTCGCCGCACATGTGGAAGGCTGGAGCGAACTGTTGTGCATGCTTGCCGGGCTTCCACCGGCAGTCGAGGGAGTGAGCCTGTTGTCAGCTCGCCGAGTGGGACGTGAATAGTCCCGACGAGGATGCCGCGCCCGAGCCGTCGGCGCCGCAGCAGGCCGAGCACGCGCAGGTGGACGTCATCGCCAGCCGCGACGAGTATCTCGAGGCGGTGCGAACCATCGCGGCGGGCACCGGACCGATCGCGATCGACGCCGAGCGGGCATCCGGGTATCGCTACTCGCAGCGCGCCTACCTGATCCAGATCTTCCGGAGGGATGCCGGCACGTTCCTCTTCGATCCACCGGCGATCGGCGAGTTCACTGAGCTCAACGAGGTGATCGCGCACGAGGAGTGGATCCTGCACGCGGCGAGCCAGGATCTCACCTGTCTGCGTGAGGTCGGACTGAACCCGACCAGGCTGTTCGACACTGAGCTGGCGGCCCGGCTTGCCGGTCTGGCGCGGGTGGGGCTCGGTGCCGTCGTCGAGGACCTTCTGGGCATCCACCTCGCCAAGGAGCACTCCGCGGCCGACTGGTCGACGAGACCGCTTCCCCAGGCATGGTTGGTCTATGCCGCACTCGACGTCGAGCTACTCGTCGACCTGCGCGAGGCTCTCGCTCGCGTGCTTGACGACGCGGGCAAGACTGACATCGCGGCCCAGGAGTTCTCGGCGGTGCTGGCAAAGGACTTCGTCATAGTGCGTTCGGAGCCGTGGCGCCGACTCGGGGGCGTTCACTCAATCCGAGGGGCCCGCAACCTTGCGGTGGCCCGTGAGTTGTGGCTTGCCCGGGATGCCTACGCGCGCGAGATCGACACCGCTCCGGGCCGTCTGGTGCCCGACTCCGCTCTGGTCGCCGCCGCGCGAACGCTGCCGGAGACGAAGCGGGACCTCGCCGCGCTCAAGGAGTTCACGGGCAGGGCGAGCCGGTCGCAGATCGACCGCTGGTGGACCGCAATCCAGGCGGGCCTGACCACCGAAGACCTTCCCGCGCTGCGAATGCCCGGAGAGTCGATCCCGCCGCCGAGGGTCTGGTCGGACAAGAATCCCGAGGCCGACAAACGGCTCAAGCGTGCCCGCGCCGCGGTCACCGAGGTGGGGACCACCCTCTCGATCCCCGTCGAGAATCTGCTCACCCCCGAGCTGCTGCGACGCGTCGCGTGGACTCCCCCCGACCCCACCGACGCCCAGACGATCGGCGCTGCGCTCGAAGAATCCGGTGCGCGCCCCTGGCAGATTGACGCAACGGCACAGGTGATCGCGAAAGCCTTTGTAGAGGCGGCCCAATCCCCCGAGGAGCCTCAGGACTCCGCTTCGTAGGAACAGTCAAAGGATTCACTGCCCTTTTTTGCCGCGCCTAGGATCGAGATCGAACCTAGAAAATGGAGGCACTGTGGCCGAGAGAGCTGAAGTCGTGTTCGTCGATGGCGTCCGAACCCCGTTCGGTCGGGCCGGCGAGAAGGGGATGTTCTGGAACACCCGCGCCGATGACCTCGTCGTCAAGGCGATGATCGGCCTCCTTGAGCGCAACCCCCAGATTCCGCAGGATCGCTATGACGACGTCGCCATCGCGGCGACCACCCAGCAGGGCGACCAGGGCCTGACCCTCGGCCGTACGGCGGCGCTTCTGGCCGGACTGCCGAAGTCAGTACCCGGCTACGCGATCGACCGGATGTGCGCAGGCGCCATGACCTCGGTGACGACCATCGCGGGCGCGATCGCCTTCGGCGCCTACGACATCGGCATCGCCGGTGGAGTCGAGCACATGGGTCGCCACCCGATGGGTTTCGGAGCCGACCCGAATCCGCGCTTCCTTGCTGAGAAGCTGGTCAGCGCCGACGCACTCAACATGGGGAACACGGCCGAGCGCATCCACGACCGCTTCCCGCAGTTGACCAAGGAGCGTGCCGACCGCTTCGCTCTCGCCAGCCAGCAGAAGGCTGCTGCCGCCTACGACAACGGCAAGATCCAGCCCGACCTGATTCCTGTCGCGATCCGCAGTGAGGCGGGATGGGGGCTCGCCACCCGCGACGAGGCACTTCGCCCCGAGACGACGATGGAGGGCCTCGCGGGGCTGAAGACCCCGTTCCGCCCGCACGGTCGAGTCACTGCCGGCAATGCGTCCGGTCTCAACGACGGCGCGACAGCGAGCATCCTGGCCAGCGCGGATGCCGCCAAGGAGTTCGGTCTGACCCCCAAGATGCGCATGGTGAGTTTCGCTTTCGCTGGGGTGGAGCCCGAGATCATGGGCATCGGTCCGGTTCCCTCGACCGAGAAGGCCCTGCGCAAGGCGGGCCTGACGATCGACGACATCGGCCTGTTCGAGCTCAATGAGGCCTTCGCAGTCCAGGTGCTCTCACTGCTCGATCACTTCGGTATCGCCGACGACGACCCGCGAGTGAACCAGTGGGGCGGCGCGATCGCGATGGGGCACCCCCTCGCGTCATCCGGCGTGCGACTCATGATCCAGCTCGCGGCGCAGTTCGCCGAGCGTCCCGACGTGCGCTACGGCCTCACGGCCATGTGCATCGGCCTGGGCCAGGGCGGCTCGGTCATCTGGGAGAACCCTCACTACACCGGAAAGAAGAAGTAGTCATGGCGGCAGTCACTCCGGCGGAGCGTTTCGCTAAGCTCGCGGCCCTCGACCCCGACGAGGTCATCACGCACTCGTTCGTACGGGACATCCCGATCTCGGGCGGAAAGACCCTTGCCCTGATCACGCTCGACAACGGCAAGGACCACACCCGGCCCAACACCCTCGGGCCGAACACCCTGCTGCGTTTCGCCGAGGTTCTCGACGAGCAGGCGGCGCGCGCGAAGAAGGGCGAGATCCACGGCGTCGCCGTCACTGGCAAGCCGTTCATCTTCGCGGCCGGGGCCGATCTCTCCAAGGTCAACGACATCCCGGACTACGAGACCGGCAAGCAGATGGCCCAGCTGGGCCACTGGTCGCTCGGCAAACTCGCCGAGCTCGGCGTGCCCTCGTTCGTGTTCACGAACGGGCTCGCGCTCGGCGGTGGCGTGGAGGTCGGCCTCAACGCCGACTACCGCACGATCGACAGCTCCGCTGCCGCGTTCGCGCTGCCCGAGGTGTTCCTGGGCCTGATCCCCGGGTGGGGCGGCGCGTGGCTGCTGCCCAACCTCATCGGTATCGAGAACGCGCTCGAGGTCATCATCTCGAACCCGCTCAAGAACAACCGGATGCTCAGCGCCCAGCAGGCCTTCGACCTCGGCATCGCCGACGCGATCTTCCCGCCCGCCAACTTCCTCGAGGACTCGATCAAGTGGGCCGACGCCGTGATCTCGGGCAAGACCAAGGTCAAGCGCAAGAACGAGCCGGGCAAGGTCGAACGGCTCGCAAAGTGGGATATCGCCGTCGGCATCGCGGAGAAGACCCTCGCGAGCCGCATCGGACGCGTCGCCCACTCCCCCTACAAGGCCCTCGAGCTCATCAAGGCCGCCAAGAACACCGACAAGAAGACGGGCTTCGCCGCCGAGGATGACGCCCTGGCCGACCTCGTGGCGGGCGACCAGTTCCGCGCCAGCATCTACGCCTTCAACCTGGTGCAGAAGCGCGCCAAGCGTCCTGCCGGGGCTCCCGACAAGGCTCTCGCGCGCCCGGTGACCAAGGTCGGCGTGATCGGCGCGGGCCTCATGGCTCGCCAGTTCGCGCTGCTCTTCGTGCGCCGCCTGCAGGTGCCGGTGGTCATCACCGACCTCGATCAGACGCGCGTCGACGAGGGCGTCGCCTACATCCACAAGGAGATCGACGAGCTGCTCGGCAAGGGTCGTATCTCCGGCGACGAATCCAACCGCCTCAAGGCACTCGTCAGTGGAACCACCGACAAGTCCGACTTCGCCGACTGCGACTGGGTCATCGAGGCCATCTTCGAGGAGCTCGAGGCCAAGCAGGCCGTCTTCGCTGAGGTGGAGAAGTTCATCACGCCCGAGGCGATCCTCGCGACCAACACGTCGTCGCTGTCGGTCGAGCAGATCGGCGCGAAGTTGAAGAACCCCGAGCGGGTGGTCGGATTCCACTTCTTCAACCCGGTCGCCGTCATGCCTCTCATCGAGGTCGTGCGCACCCCGCACACCACCGATGAGGCCCTGGCCACAGCGATGGCGACGGCGGCGAAGCTGCGCAAGAACGCGGTCATCACGAAGGACACCCCCGGGTTCGTCGTCAACCGCATCCTCGCCAAGGTGCTGGGCGAAGCCATGCACGCCGTCGACACCGGCACGCCGTTTGAGGTCGTCGAGGAGTCGACGCGGCCCTTCGGTCTGCCGATGACGCCGTTCGAGCTGCTCGAACTCGTGGGCCTCAAGGTCGGCGCGCACGTGCTCGACACCCACCACAAGGCGTTCCCCGATCGCTTCTTCGAGAGCGAGAACCTGCACAAGCTCGCCGAGTTGGGGCACATCTTCGAGCGCGACGCCAAGGGCAAGGTGAAGGGCATCGACAAGAAGGCCCTCGACATCGTCAAGGGCGGCACGACCCCCATGACCGCCCAGCAGCTCCAGATGCGGATCGAGGATGGCCTGGCCGACGAGATCCATCGCATGCTGGAGGACAAGGTCGTCGAGGCGGCCGAGGACATCGACCTCTGCCTCATCCTCGGCGCGGGCTACCCGTTCCAGATGGGTGGCGCAACGCCGTACCTCGATCGCTCGGGAGCGTCCGAGCGCGCCTTCGGCGACACGTTCCACCACCCGCCGATCCGCGGGGTGAATTAGGACAACGCTGGTTGAGTAGCGCCAGAGGCGCGTATCGAAACCGCACGAAGGATTTCGATACGCGCTTCGCGCTACTCAATCAGCCGCCATGCGAGCGTTCGCCGCTGCCGCGGCTTCGGCCACCTTCGTGAGAAGCGGTGGTACGTCGAGCGGGTCGACGACCGCCTCGATGAAGGTCAGGATGCCCGGCTCACCCTCGGCCGCCGCCAGCGCACCCGACAGCTCAGCCGCCGTCTCCACGCGCACCGACCGCACGGCGTCGGGGCTCGCACCGAACGCCCACGGCAGGTCGGCCCAGCGCCAGCGAGCGATGTCGTTGTAGCGGCGACCGGGGCCGTGGATGGCACGCTCGACCGTATAGCCGTCGTTGTTGACCACGAGGATGATGCCGGGGACGCGCATCCGGATGATCGAACCCAGCTCGGCAATGCTCAGCTGAGCCGCCCCGTCACCGATGACGAGAACCGGCCGCCGCTCGGGCGCGGCGAGTGCGCCGCCCAGTACCGCGGGCAGGGTGTAGCCGATGGATGCCCAGAGCGGCTGCCCGATGAACAGCACGTCGTGAGGCATCCGGTGTGCTCCCAGCCCGTAGAACGCGGTTCCCTGGTCGGCGAAGACCAGATCCCCGGGCCGCAGCGCGTCGGTCACCACGTGCCAGAGGTCCGCCTGCGTGAGCGGATCGTGGGTGGGCACCGGCTCGACCGCGGGAGCGACTCCGGGTCCGCCGTGCCGCCGATGTCCTGCCCCGAGGATCCGGGTGAGCACGGCGAGACCGTCCCGCATCTCGATACCCGGGAAGGTCTGCCCCGCGACGGTCGCCGTGTGGGGAAGCAGATCCACCCGGTGCGCGTCATCCAGATGCTGGGTGAAGAAACCACTCGTCAGATCGGTGAAGTGCACGCCGACGGTGATGAGTCGCGCCGCTGACTCCACCGCGCGCTGCACTGCGGGCTCGCTCGCTGCGCCGATGTAGGTGCCGAGAAACCGTTCGTCGCTCTCGTCGATCACGCGCCGACCCCACAGGAGGCAGGCGAAGTCCAGATCGGCCGAACCGAGAAGCTCGTGCAGCTGCGACTCGGTGTGGCAGCGGTCCACGAGGATGTCTGCGAGCACGAGCGGCCTCGGCGCGTCGGCGAGCAGTGCCCGGGCGGCGGCCTCGAAGGCGCTCAGGGATGCGGCATCCGAGTCGGGAGGGTCGATCGCGAGCGGGCTGCTGGGTCGCGAGGCGGGCGCCTCGCCGACGTCCGTGGGCAGCGAGAGGTACCCAGGCTGAGAAGACTGCACAATCGCGGTGAGTACACGGTCGATCTCGGCCTCGGCGCCGACCAGGGGCACCATGGACTGCGCGACGGTCACCTCGGCCGTCATGCGCAGCGTGTGGGCGAAATCCCCGTCGCCCAGGCTGTGGTGAGTGGCCCGCCCCGCCGACTGCACGAGCGTCGAGGGAGAGCCCACGAGATGCAGCAGTGGCACGTGCTCCGCGCAGGCGCCGGCGACCGCGTTGATGGCGCTCAGCTCCCCCACTCCGAACGTCGTGCAGACCACACCGAGTCCGCGAAGGCGGGCGTATCCGTCAGCCGCATAGCCCGCACCCAGCTCGTTGGCCATGCCGACCCATTCGACGCGGGTGTCGTCATCGACGTGGTCGAGCAGGGCGAGCGTGAAATCGCCGGGGACTCCGAAGATGCGGTCGACGCCGAGCTCGGCGAGCCGGTCGAGCAGGTAGTCGCTGACCGTGTACCGCTCGGCGGTCATTGCTCGGGAACGCGCTCGGATGCGGTGAGCTCGGCCGGAAGCGGACGCGCCACCGGGATCTTGCTGCCCAGCACCTGGGCCACGACGTCGCGAGCGATCGCCTGCGGTGTGAGCCCGACCTGCTCGAGCAGGTACCCCCGGCTGCCGTGCTCGAGGAACTGGTCAGGCAGACCGAGCTCGTTGACGGCCGTGTCCACGCCCGCGGCCCTCATGTCCTGCCGGATGCGGGTGCCGATGCCGCCCACGCGAACGCCGTCCTCGATCGTGATGACGAGCCGGTGCTCGGCCGCGAAGGTGATGACGCTCGCCGGCACGGGCACGACCCAGCGCGGGTCGATGACCGTCGCGCCGATCCCCTGCGCGGCCAAGCGCTCAGCAACCTGGAGGCCGATCTTCGCCATCGGGCCGACGGTCACGATGAGGACATCCTTGTGGGGCGCCTCGCGGAGAACATCCACACCGTCGTCGGTGCGACGGATGGTCTCGTACTCGATGCCGACACTGCCCTTGGAGAAGCGCACGACGGTGGGCGCGTCATCCACGGCGACCGCCTCGCCCAGCTCTTCACGAAGTCGCGTCGCGTCACGGGGGGCCGCGATACGGATGTTGGGCACGACCTGCAGGATCGCGAGATCCCACATGCCGTGGTGACTCGCCCCGTCGGGGCCCGTGACGCCGGCGCGATCGAGCACGAAGGTGACGCCGGCCTTGTGCAGCGCGACATCCATCAGCACCTGGTCGAAGGCACGATTGACGAACGTCGCGTACAGCGCCACCACCGGGTGCAGGCCGCCGAAGGCGAGACCTGCAGCGGATGTCACGGCGTGCTGCTCCGCGATGCCGACGTCGAGCACGCGGTCCGGGTACTTCTCCGCGAACTTGTGAAGGCCCGTGGGACGCAGCATCGCAGCGGTGATCCCCACCAGGCGCTGGTTGCGATCGGCGAGTTGGACGATCTCGTCGGCGAACACGTTGGTCCACGAGGGCTTGCTGGCGACCTCGATCGGCTCCCCCGTCTCGGGATCGATCTGGCCGACCGCGTGGAACTGGTCGGCCGTATCGAGCAGGGCTGGCTGGTAGCCACGGCCCTTCTCGGTGATCGCATGCACGATCACCGGCGCGCCGTAGTTCTTCGCCTGTTGGAGAACTTCGACGAGGGCGTTCAGGTCGTGACCGTGAACCGGACCGAGGTACTTGATGTCGAGGTTGGAGTACAGGGCCTCGTTGTTGCTGAAGCGCGACAGGAATCCGTGCAGGCCACCACGCAGACCGCGGTACAGAGCGCGACCCGGCCCACCGAACTTGTCGAACACCTTGCGGCTGGTCGAGTACAGGCTGCGGTAGGAGCGCCGAGTGCGCACATCGTTGAGGAAGTGCGCCATGCCGCCGATCGTGGGCGCGTAGGAGCGCCCGTTGTCGTTGACGACGATCACCAGGTTGCGACTGTTGTCGTCGCTGATGTTGTTCAGGGCCTCCCAGGTCATGCCGCCCGTGAGAGCACCGTCGCCGACCACAGCCACAACGTGGCGGTCGGTCTGGCCGGTCATCGTGAAGGCACGGGAGATTCCATCCGCCCACGACAACGAACTCGACGCGTGCGAACTCTCCACGATGTCGTGGGCAGACTCGGAGCGCTGGGGGTAGCCGGCGAGACCGCCCTCCTGCCGGAGTCGGCTGAAGTCCTGACGGCCGGTGAGCAGCTTGTGCACGTAGCTCTGGTGGCCGGTGTCGAACACGATCGAATCCTTGGGTGAGTCGAACACCTTGTGGATCGCGATCGTGAGCTCGACGACACCGAGGTTGGGACCGAGGTGTCCCCCGGTCTTCGACACCTCGCGCACCAGGAACTCGCGCACCTCCGCGGCCAGCTCGACCAGCTGGGCTGGCGTGAGGTCGTCGAGGTCGCGAGGACCGTGGATACGCTCCAGCAGAGTCATGGTCTCAGCCTAAACGAGGGACCTCAGCACGTACTGCAGGATGCCGCCGTTGCGGTAGTAATCGGCCTCACCGGGGGTGTCGATGCGCACGACCGCGTCGAACTCGATCGGCTGCTTGCCTGCCGGCGAGTGCTCACTCGGGGTGGCAGTCACGCGAACCGTTCGCGGGGTGGTTCCGTCGTTGAGCGCGGTGATCCCGGAGATGGAGAGCACCTCCGTGCCATCCAGGCCGAGGCTATCGGCAGTCTCGCCCGCCGGGAACTGCAGCGGGATGACGCCCATGCCGATCAGGTTCGAGCGGTGAATGCGCTCGAACGTCTCGGCGATGACGGCCTTGACGCCGAGCAGCGAGGTGCCCTTCGCAGCCCAGTCGCGGCTGGAACCCGAGCCGTACTCCTTGCCCGCGAAGATCACGAGCGGCGTGCCGGCGGCCTGGTAGTTGGTGCTCGCGTCATAGATGTACGACTGCGGGGCATCCGCCTGAGTGAAGTCACGGGTGAAGCCACCCTCGACGCCGTCCAGGAGTTGGTTCTTGAGACGGATGTTCGCGAAGGTTCCGCGGATCATCACCTCGTGGTTGCCGCGACGCGAGCCGTAGGAGTTGAAGTCGTTGCGCTCCACGCCGTGGGCCTGCAGGTACTTGCCCGCGGGGCTCTCCGCCTTGATCGAGCCGGCGGGGCTGATGTGGTCGGTCGTGACCGAGTCACCGAGCTTGGCGAGCACGCGGGCGCCCGTGATGTCCACGACGGGAGAGGTCTCGATCGTCATGCCGTCGAAGTACGGGGGCTTGCGAACGTAGGTGGATGTCGCATCCCACTCGAAGACCTCGCTGTCGGGCGTCGGCAGCGAACGCCACCGCTCGTCGCCGTCGAAGACCTCGCCGTACTCCTTGGTGAACATGCCGGTGTTGATCGACGTGTCGATGGTGCGCTGCACCTCTGCAGAATCGGGCCAGATGTCCTTGAGGTAGACATCCTTGCCGTCGCTGCCCACACCCAGCGGGTCGTTCTCGAAGTCGAAGTTCATCGACCCGGCGAGGGCGTACGCGATCACCAGCGGCGGGCTCGCGAGGTAGTTCATCTTCACATCGGGGCTGATGCGGCCCTCGAAGTTGCGGTTGCCGGAGAGCACAGCGGTGACGGCTAGGTCGTTGTCATTGACCGCGGCCGTGACCTCGTCGATGAGCGGTCCGGTGTTGCCGATGCAGACGGTGCAGCCGTAGCCGACCGTGTAGAAGCCGAGGGCCTCGAGGTCGTCGGTGAGTCCCGCCTTGGCGTAGTAGTCGGTGACGACCTTGGACCCCGGAGCCAGGGTTGTCTTCACCCACGGCTTGGACTTCAGGCCCTTCTTCACGGCGTTGCGGGCGAGCAGACCGGCCGCCAGCATCACGCTCGGGTTGGAGGTGTTCGTGCAGGAGGTGATGGCCGCGACCGCGACGGCGCCGTGGTCGAGCGTGTACTTGGTGCCGTCGGCGAGCGTGACCGGCACGGGCTTGGAGAGCTTCGACGGGGCGTGGCTCACGTGGCTGTGCGACAACTCGTGCGCCGTCTCCTCGTCCTGCGCGGTGAAGCCGATCGGGTCGGAGGCCGGGAATGACCCCTCGATCGCGGCATCCACGCGGGAGAGATCTTGGGTGGCGTAGTCCTCGAGGTCGAGCTCGAACTGGTGCTTCGCATTGCTGAGCTCTACCCGGTCCTGCGGACGCTTCGGGCCGGCGATCGACGGAACGACTGTGGCGAGGTCCAGTTCGAGGTACTCGCTGAACACGGGCTCGGCCTCGGGGTCGTGCCACAGCTTCTGCAGCTTGGAGTAGGCCTCCACCAGCGCCACCTGCTCGTCGCTGCGACCGGTGAGGCGCAGATAGTCGAGAGTGACGTCATCGATCGGGAACATGGCAGCGGTGGAACCGAACTCTGGGCTCATGTTGCCGATCGTGGCGCGGTTGGCCAGCGGCACCGCCGCGACGCCCGCTCCGTAGAACTCGACGAACTTGCCCACGACGCCGTGCTTGCGCAGCATCTGCGTGATCGTGAGAACGACATCGGTTGCGGTCACGCCGGCCGGAATCGCACCGGACAGCTTGAAGCCGACGACCTTGGGAATTAGCATCGACACGGGCTGGCCGAGCATGGCCGCCTCGGCCTCGATTCCGCCGACGCCCCAGCCCAGCACGCCCAGGCCGTTGACCATGGTCGTGTGCGAGTCGGTGCCCACGCAGGTGTCGGGGTAGGCGCGCAGCGCGCCGTTGACCGTGCGGGTGTAGGTGACGCGCGCGAGGTACTCGATGTTCACCTGGTGCACGATGCCGGTGCCCGGAGGTACGACCTTGAAGTCGTCGAACGCGGTCTGACCCCAGCGCAGGAACTGGTAGCGCTCACCGTTGCGCTCGTACTCGATCTCGACGTTGCGCTCGAGTGCGTCTTCGGTACCGAAGAGGTCGGCGATGACCGAGTGGTCGATGACCAGCTCGGCGGGTGCGAGCGGGTTGATCTTCGTGGGGTCGCCACCGAGCGCGCTCATGGCCTCGCGCATGGTCGCGAGGTCGACGATGCACGGCACGCCGGTGAAGTCCTGCATCACGACGCGCGCGGGCGTGAACTGGATCTCGGTGTCGGGTTCGGCGGTCGGAACCCACGAGCCGAGAGCCTCGATCTGCGCCTTGGTGACGTTGGCGCCATCCTCGGTGCGCAGCAGATTCTCCAGCAGCACCTTGAGGCTGAAGGGCAACTTCTCGTGTCCCGGAACGGTATCGACGCGGAACACCTCGTAGTCGGTCGATCCGACCGTGAGGGTGTCCTTCGACCCGAAGCTGTTCACTGCTGACACTGTCGTCTCCCTTGCTGACCTTGCGACAATCCTTGCACGGATGACCCGCACCGTTCCGCCGAAACTATCTTGACGTCAAGATAAATCTAGCATCACTCCCGGTCGAAGATCAGACCGCGAGAGCGCGCCACGCGGTAGGTCAATTCGATTGCCGCGGCTCCCAGACAGCCGAGCGCGACGCCGACCGCGAGGGGCCAGTCGAACTGCTGGTGCATGGCGAAGAAGTCGCGCGCGAATGGAACCGTGTTGGCGAGAACGAACAGTACAGCCATGGCCGTGAGCAGGAGGAATCGCCACCGATCGAGAGGCCTCGACAGCACGCAGAGAATCCAGAAGGCGACGATCCACAGCGCGATTGTCGTGATCGAGCGAGCCTCATCCTGTGGGACCCACTGACGCACGATCGCGTTCGTCGCGAACGCGATAACGGCGGCAATCGTTCCGGTGGGCACGGCGTAGCGCAGCAGCCTTCCTAAGATGCCCGGATGGTAGACGCGCCGGTTCGGCGCCAACGCAAGGAAGAACGCCGGGATCCCGATGGTGAGCGTGGACACCAGGGTCAACTGGCGAGGCAGGAAGGGGAACTCCCAGAGCAGAACCGCGAACACCAGGGCGAAAAGGATGCCGTAGCTCGTCTTCGCGAGGAACAGATTCGCCACGCGCTCCACGTTGGCGATCACCTGCCGCCCGTACAGCAGCACATTGGGGAGCCGACCGAACTCGTTGTCGAGGAGTACCACCCTGGCGACAGCCTTCGATGCCGACGTGCCCGAGCCCATCGCGATGCCGAGATCGGCGTCCTTGATCGCCATTGCGTCGTTCACACCGTCGCCGGTCATCGCGACGGTGTGGCCGTCCTCCTGCAGCACGCGCACCATGGCCCGTTTCTGGTCGGGGGTGACACGGCCGAAGATGCTGTGCTCGGACAGTGCCGACCGCAGTGCGGCGTCATCCGTCAGGGTGCGCGCATCGACCGAGCTCGACCCGACCCCCAGGCCGTCGGCGAGGGCGGCGACGGTCGTCGGGTTGTCACCGGAAATGATCACGCAGCGCACGCCCTGCTCGGCGAAGTAGCCGAGGGTGGCGGCGGCGTCCGGTCGAACGGTCTCGCCGAAGAGCAGCAGTGCGACGGGGTGCAGCGTGAGCTCGTCGAGCACGAGGTCATCGGTCTCGGGGAGGTGGCCCTCGACCCGCACGACCGCCAGCGTGCGTGTTCCATCGCCGGCGTGGACGGCAGCGCGGACCCGTTGCTCACCCGACAGCAGTCGTTCGGGCGCCCCCAGTAGCCAGCGTGATTCCTCGCCGTCGAGCGCGAGCTCGAGTGCGCTGAAGGCGCGCGAGCTTGCGAACGGTATGCGTCGAATGGCTGTGGCCGCCGTGGGAGGGAAGTGGGTCGTCAGAGCTCGCGCCGTCGCGTTCGCGGCGTCGTCGTGGCCGAACAGCCCGAGGGCGGCCTCGAGGCGTGGGTCGTCGGAGAACAGCTCGAAGGTGCGGTACGCGACATCCCCGCTGGTCAACGTTCCGGTCTTGTCGAGGCATAGCACATCGACGCGGGCGAGAATCTCTACCGCCGCCAGTTCCTGAATCAGCACACGCTGACGGGCAAGACGGATGGCCGCGACCCCGAAGGTCAGGCTGATGAGCAGAACGAGACCCTCGGGGATCATTCCCACCACGCTCGCAACGACATCGAGCAGTGCCGTACGCCAGCGATCGTCGCCGAGCGCGGCGAGACTGAATCCGCTGCCATAGGTGAGCATCCGGCTGCCGACGACCACGAGCACGATCGGACCGAGAATCCACGAGATGTACACGAGGATGCGATTGGTCGCCGCGCGCAACTCCGAGTGCGCGAGCGAGTGTCGCCGAATCTCGGAGGTCAGTCGGTTGGCATACGAGTCGGCACCGACCGCCGTGACCAGCACGAGCGCGGTTCCGCTGGACACTAGGGCGCCCGACATGACCGTGTCGCCCAGGGACTTCGCGATGGGCTCCGACTCACCGGTCAGCAGCGACTCGTTCACCGTCAGGTCGGTGCCCTCCAGCACCCTGCCGTCGGCGACGATCTGATCGCCAGCGCGCAATACCACGATGTCGTCGAGCACTACCTGCGCCGGTGACAGGATGACGGTTTCGCCGTCACGCCTGACCGCGACGGTCGGCGACGCGAGAAGTGCGAGCCGGTCGAGGGAGATCTTGGCCCGCAGCTCCTGAACGATTCCGATCAACGAGTTGGCAACGACAATCCCGTAGAACAGGCCGTCCCGCAGATCCCCGAACAGGATGATCGCGAGAAAGCAGGCGGTAAGGATCGCGTTGAACAGCGTGAATACGTTGTCCCGGATGATGAACCAGAGGGGTCGGGAGGTCGTCTGTCGCGTCGCGTTGCTCTGGCCGCGCGCGACGCGCTCGGCTACCTCACTCGGGTTCAGGCCGCGCATAAGCCGTTCGAACGAGCAGCCACGTGACCCACAGCAGCACCGCATACAGCGGCACGCCGAGAATGAGTTTGAGAGTCGCGAGCGCCTGGGTGTTGCCGGCGAAGTAGAGCGGCAGCTCGACCGCGAGCCTCACCCCGAAGAGCCCGCACCAGAGCACCGTGGCGATGACGGCGACTTTAACCTTCGCGCGATCCTGCCTCCAGGTCGAACCCTCCCCCGTGATGAGCGAGGCGATCACGCCGATCAGCGGCCAGCGGGCGGCCAGGCTGATGAGCAGCGCGAGGAGGAACGCGGCATTGATCAGGAACCCGAAGACGAAGTTGTCCTCGGCGCGCCCCGTGAGAAGAGCGAGTCCCGCAGACAGGGCGATTCCCACAACGCCAGCGACAGCGGATGTCCAGGGTTGACGGGCAACGACTCGCACCACGACGAAAATCACCGCGAGACCCAGAGGAAACAGCACAGAAGGCAGAAGTTGCTGGGTGATCGTGTAGACGACGAGGAAGCCGAGGCCGGGCAGGATCGACTCGACGAGGCCACGAACCCCGCCCATCGCCGCGAGAAGGGCCGACCCGCTCGGGTTCTCGCCCGGCGCGACCTTGCCGAGACCTGAGCGTCGCGCCGCTGCGGCGAAGCTGTCGCGAATCGAGGGCGGGGTCGACTCCTGCTCGTCCGTCATGCCTGCTGACCTGTGGCGGGCATGTGGAGCGGGATGAGGTCACGGGGAGGCATCGGGGTCGTGCCGCGCACGACAACGATCGAACGGTAGATCTCCTCGATCTGCTCCGCGGCCGCGGGATCAGCCACGCCCTGGCCGGAGATCACACCGCGCAGGAACCAGCGGGGGCCATCAACACCGATGAAGCGCGCGAGGCGGGGCTGGCCGCCGGCGACAGGGATCTCCGCAATCAACTCGGGGCCGAACACACCGTCGCGAGTCGAGATGCGTCCGCCCTGCTTGCTGATCTGGTCGACGATCTGCTCCCGGATCTCGTGCCAGAGCCCGCTCGAACGGGGAGCGGCGAATGGCTGCACCTGCAACGACGAACCGGCGTAGTCGAGACCGACTGCGACGACCCGTTTGGTGCTCTCCTCCACCTCGAGGCGCAGCGCAAGGTCGGTGCGCGGCAGGATCTTGACCCCACCGAGATCGACGTAGGGACGAACCGCGTTGGCTTCGCTCTCGTCGAGCGGCCCGGCCGTATCCCGGTCAGCGGGAGCCGACTTGGGATGCTCGACTGGCTGTAGATCAGATGCGTCGGTCACGACGTGACTCCTTCATTCGTGGTGTCAGCGGATCGCAGGCCGGTCGAGCCGAAGCCCGACTCCCCGCGATGACTTCCGGGCAGGGTGGTCACCGGGACGAAGCGCGCACGCGCCACCGGCATGACGATGAGTTGGGCGATCCGGTCCCCGACCTCGATGGAGAACGGCTGCTCGGCATCGGTGTTCAGCACGGTCACGCGAATCTCGCCGCGGTAGCCGGCGTCAACTGTGCCTGGGCTGTTGACGATCGTGATGCCGTGCTTGGCCGCCAGCCCGCTTCGGGGAACGACGAACGCGACATAGCCGTCGGGAAGGGCGATCGACACCCCGGTCGGTACCGTGGCGCGCGCACCGGGAGTCAGAACGAAGGCCTCGGCCGCCATCAAGTCAGCGCCGGCATCCCCGCGATGAGCGTAGACGGGTACGACGGGGGATGAAATCAGCACCTCGACGTTGTCGCTCACGTGATGAGGCTAGTGCAGAACTCTGAACGGTCAGAAGTCTGGTCGAATAGTGTCATGACGATCTATCGCGAGAAGCTCTGGCCCGCCCCGTGGCTGTTCATCAGCACCGCCCTGGTGATCCCGGCGAGCCTGCTCGTCTTTCTGCCTATCAATCAACTCGCCGGCATCATCGTGGCCGCCGTGCTCTATCTGGCGATCATCGCGCTGCTCGTCATGGCGTCTCCCGTGATCGAGGTTACGGACACCCAATTCATCGCTGGTAAGGCCCGTCTGCCGATCGCCGTGATCGGCGGCTTGACCCCCCACCGAGGGGATGACGCACGCGCAGAGCGTGGACCACGTCTCGATGCCCGAGCCTGGCTGCTCATCCGCGGGTGGGTCGACCCCGTCCTGAGGGTGCAACTCATCGACGAGAAGGACCCGACGCCCTACTGGATCGTGTCCACCCGACACCCGGAGGCGATCATCGCCGCGGTCGATGAGGTCAGGCCGCGCACTCCTGGCAGATAGGCCCCAGCTTCGTCTCGTGATCGATCTGCGAGCGGTGCTTCACCAGGAAGCAGTTGACGCAGGTGAACTCGTCGGCCTGAGGAGGCAGTACAACCACGTCGAGGTCGAGGTCGGAGAGATCCGCCCCCGCCAATTCGAAACTTCCCGGGTTGTCAGCGTCATCCGCGTCGATTGAACCCGAGGTCTTGTCCGGGACGCGCTCCTTGAGGGCCTCGATCGACTCGGAGTCGTCGTCGGTCTTACGGGGTGCGTCGTAGTCGGTTGCCATGCCCATCCACTTCTGTATGCGTCGTTTCTCAGTGCTGCGTAACGAAATCGGCGGGGACAGTGTGCATCATCCCAAGGGGAATAGCAAACCGCTGAACGACCGTCGCGTTGACGCTAGACGAACAACTTGCGGCACGCCTGTTCTATTCCCGGGAAACGCTGGTCAGTCGTGTCATCCTTGTGGCAATCGTGACGGCTGGAGGGCATTCAGCATGCAGGACCTGCAGGTAATCGGAGTGGAGAACGGCGCACTCGTCGTCGCCTCCGACGACGGTACGCGCTTCCGTCTCCCCATCGATGATGTGCTCCAGTCGAAGGTTCGACAGAGCATTCCCGACACCGGGGAGGGGCGCAAGCTCGCGCCCAAGGAGATCCAGGCCCACATTCGCTCGGGCATGTCTGCGCAGGATGTCGCCTCGATCACCGGCGCCCCGCTCGACTACATCCAGCGCTTCGAGGGGCCTGTGATCGCCGAGCGCGAGTTCGTGGTCACCTCCGCGCTTGCGGTCGCGGTGCACACGGCGGCGGACACCGACCCGCTACGGCAGGGCAAGACCTTCGGAACGGCCATCCGCGAGCGGCTGCACGACCTGGGCGGAACCAATGAGCGCTGGGCCAGCTGGAAGGATGCCGCGAGCGGCTGGGTCGTCAAGCTCTCGTTCACCGCCAACCAGATCGATCACGATGCCCGATGGCAGTTCGATCCCAAGAAGCACACGCTGAGCCCTCTCAACAACGAGGCAATCACCCTCTCCCAGCAGGGCGAGGCGGCGGGCACCCTGGTTCCTCGGCTGCGGGCAGTGTCGACCGACGAGCCGACAATCGATGCCTCACGGTTCGACAGCGGAGCCTTCGCGATTGCCGACTCCGACCTGGCTGGCCCAGATCTTCCCATGGATGCGACGGCGCCCGTATCGCTCGCTCCGGCGTCGATCAGCCCGGCGAACGCCCCCGCGGCCAGCGACGACGAGCCGGTGCACGGCAATCAGACCGCCGACCTCCTCGAGGCCCTGCGCCGCCGGCGTGGGGAGCGGGAGTCGGCACCGTTCGAGGACGACGAGCGCGCCTCACATCCGTCGACCGGCGGCATTCGCATAGTGGACGTGCCGACGGACGGCCCCGGCGATGAAGGGCCGTCCCCTCGCCGCACGGCGCCGCAGCCGACGATTCGCAAGAAGGGCCGCGCGACGATGCCGAGCTGGGACGAGATCGTCTTCGGCGCGCGCCCCGACGACGACCTGGCCTAGGCCGCGAAAGCCCCGAACCGCAACAGCGGGACGCGCAGTTCGGGCTGCGTTGCGGAGCCGTGCTGACCGATCATCGCTCGGGCGTGCGGGCTTGCGGTGCGGGAGTCGTAGTAGGCGATCGACTTGCGGGCGGCGACGATGATGTCTCCGATCCTTGGCGCGACGTCGGGTCGCACCGCTCCCAGCCAGCCGGACTGCACGAACTCGTCGCGAGTCAGCACCCAGGAGCGGTCGGACTCGGCCGCGCGCCACTGGTCGACCAGGGCCGCCCGCAGCGTCGCAGACAGGTCGGGTTCGAAATGCAGTTGCAGGCACCGCGGTTCCCCCGCCACGAACCGAATACCGTCGAGCAGGGCCGGGGCAGAGTCGATGAGCACATGAGATCGGGTGGGAACGTCGATGATCCCGTGATCGGCGGTGACGAGCAGACCCGCACGTGGGCCCAGCGCCGCCACCAAGTCGCGCACGGCCGAGTCAGTCGCCTCCAAGGCGGCCGTCCACTCGCGCGACTCCCAGCCGTGGGCGTGGGCGGCCATGTCTAGCTCGGGTACGTACACGTAGATGAGGCCGGGGGGACCCGGCTGTGCTGCGAGTTCGGCGGCACGCTGCATCCGTGCGGAGATGGATGACCCACTCACGTACTGCGCGCCCCGCAGGACCGCGCGCGTGAAGCCGGAGTCGCGGTACCTCTCTGTTCCGACGGCGGCCGCACCCAAGCCCGCCGCGGAAGCCCGCTCGAAGACGGTGGGTTGGAGTTGCCAGGTTGCGGGATCGAGATTGTCATCCCACCCCGAGAGCTGATTGACGACTCGGTCATGGGCGCTGTCGAGCACGCTGTAGCCGACGAGTCCGTGCTGGCCGGGCAGCTGGCCGGTGGTGAGCGAAGCAAGGGCCGCCGCGGTGGTGGTCGGGAACCCCGCCTCGATCACCGACTTGGTCGTGAGGGCACCGCACAGCGTGCGAGCGTGACCCGCCGTCGCCTTCAGGGCCTCGGCGCCGAGACCATCCACGAGCAGCACCACGGCGCGTTCGATGGGCGGCAAACCGAGCCGATTGCCCTGTCCCTGAATCGCGCTGAGACAACTTTCCAGCACATCGGCAAGGCTCAACCCGTCTGGTTTGGGCGCCGGTAACATGGGGGCAATCCTATGGCTACCCCAGAAAATCCCTCCGCCGTCACGCCCTCCGCCGACTCCAGAACTGGCGAACGCATCGAGGACGTCGATGTGTCAGCCGAGATGCAGGGCTCGTTCCTCGAGTACGCCTACTCGGTCATCTACTCCCGTGCACTGCCCGACGCCCGCGACGGGCTCAAGCCGGTGCAGCGTCGCATCCTGTACCAGATGACCGAGATGGGCCTTCGGCCCGACCGGGGCCACGTGAAGTCCTCGCGGGTTGTCGGCGACGTCATGGGCAAGCTGCACCCGCACGGCGACGCCTCGATCTATGACGCACTCGTGCGGCTCACCCAGGACTTCGTGCTGCGCGTTCCGCTCATCGATGGCCACGGCAACTTCGGAACCCTCGACGATGGACCGGCCGCACCGCGCTACACCGAGGCCCGCCTGCAGGCCGCAGCACTCGCGATGACCGACGGTCTCGACGAAGACGTCGTCGACTTCGTGCCGAACTACGACAACTCACTGACGCAGCCCGAGGTGTTGCCGTCGGCCTTCCCCAATCTGCTCGTCAACGGAGCGAGTGGCATCGCCGTCGGCATGGCCACGAACATGGCACCCCACAACCTCATCGAGGTCGTGGGAGCGGCGCGACACCTCCTGGACCACCCCGACGCGAGTCTCGAAGACCTCATGTCGTTCGTACCGGGACCGGACCTGCCGACCGGTGGCACGATCATCGGTCTCGAGGGAATCCGGGATGCCTACGCGACCGGCCGCGGAGCGTTCAAGACGCGCGCAAAGGTGTCGGTGGAGGCGATCACGGCCCGCAAGACCGGGCTCGTCGTCACCGAGCTGCCCTACCTCATCGGCACCGAGCGGGTGATCGAGAAGATCAAGGACGGCGTCAACTCCAAGCGCATCAACGGCATCTCCGATGTCACCGACCTCACCGATCGCAAGCACGGCATGCGACTCGTGATCGGCATCAAGACCGGCTTCAGCCCGGATGCCGTGCTCGAGCAGCTCTACCGTCTCACCCCCCTCGAAGACAGCTTCTCGATCAACAACGTCGCCCTCGTCGGCGGCGGACCGCGCACGCTGGGCCTCAAGGAACTGCTTCAGGTCTACCTCGACCATCGTCTGGCGGTCGTCCGTCGCCGCAGCGAGTACCGGCTCGCGCGCCGACGAGAACGGCTTCACCTCGTCGAGGGTCTGCTGATCGCGATCCTGGATATTGACGAGGTCATTCAGGTCATTCGCCAGAGCGACGACAGCGATCAGGCCCGTGCGAGGCTCATCGATGTCTTCGACCTGAGCGAGCTGCAGGCCGAGTACATCCTGGAGCTGCGGCTGCGCCGACTGACCAAGTTCAGCCGGATCGAGCTGGAGGCTGAAGCCGACAAGCTGCGCGCCGAGATCGCCTACCTCGAGGGCGTTCTGGCCGATCCCGCCCGCATCCGTCAGCTCGTCTCCGAGGAGCTCGAGCAGGTCGCTGAGCGATTCGGCACACCGCGACGCACCCTGCTCACCGAGGCGCGCGCATCCGTCGCCACCACCTCGGCGGCCCGCAAGGCGGCGCCGGTGCTGGAGATCGCGGATGCACCCTGTGAGGTGCTGCTGTCGACCACCGGCCGCGCCATCCGAATCGATCTGCCCGAGGACGGCAGCCCGCTCGCGGCCGCCCGGCGTCGCAGCAGGCACGATGCGATCAGGTCCCGCGTGACCACGACGAGTCGTACCGAGATCGGGGCCGTCACCAGTACCGGGCGCCTCATCCGTCTCACCGCCGTCGACCTGCCGAGCGTTCCCGCGAATTCGATCCAGCTCGCGGCCGGCGCCAAGATCACGGAATACTTGGCGATCGGATCCAAGGAGCGGGTGCTCGGTCTCGTGACGCTCGACGGCGAGCCGATCGCGCTCGGAACCCGCCAGGGAACCGTCAAACGTGTCGCGCCCGGCTCGTGGCCGAGCAAGCCCGAGTTCGAGATCATCTCGCTCAAGCCGGGCGACGAGGTCGTCGGAGTGTCGCAGGGAGGCGACGGCGATGAGCTCGTCTTCGTGACCTCGGATGCGCAGCTGCTGCACTTCGGTGCGTCCGCCGTGCGGCCGCAGGGACCATCAGCCGGCGGAATGGCGGGTATCAACCTGAGCGCGAAGGCGACGGTCACCTACTTCGGCTCCGTCGACCCGGCCGCCGACAATGTCGTGGTGACGCTCTCGACATCGGTGGCCACGATCGCCGGCGCCGACCCCGGGCGCGGCAAGGTGTCGCCGCTGTCCGAGTTCCCCGGAAAGGGGCGCGCGACCGGCGGTGTGCGAGCGCACAGTTTCCTGAAGGGTGAGGACGTTCTCGCGCTGGCGTGGGTCGGGGCGGCCCCAGCGAATGCTGTGGGAACCGACGGGTCGATCAGGACGCTGCCCGAGACGGGCGCCAAGCGGGACGCCTCCGGCACTCCGCTCGACGGCGTAGTGGGCTCGGTCGGGTCATCCGTCTAGCAGACCGCTAGATGTGGGGCACGAACTCCTGCCAGGCGACTCGTCGCGCCCGGCGCGGGTCTTCCTCCACGCGATCGGTTCGGTCGATGATCAGCGTGCGCCGCTTCTTGGCGGTGTAGCGCGGCCAATCGGATCCCACCTCCCCGGTGCGGGCGAAACTCAGCCAGTGCCGCTGCATGCGCACCCCCGCGCGTTTGAAAGCCGCGCGTCCACCGGCGGCTCCGATGCCGCGACCGAAGAGGCCGTCCATCCGGTCGAAGAGAGCGAAGAGCTCGAGCCCGTGCGTGGCGTCCAGACCCGCCCAGCGCAGCAGGCGGGGCGCGATGTCAAACCGGTAGAAGTACACGGGGGCGAATCGCGCGTGCCGCTCGGCCACCTTCACCGAGGGGTACCAGAACGAGTAGTCGCCAGCGAAGTCGGCCGCCGGTCGGGGCGCGGGCAAGCCCGGGTATTGGGCCTTGACCGCCTTGCGCGAGCGTTTGCGGGTCTTCGCGAAGATCGCACGGATGCGCGGCGGCGTGGTCGCGAGGATGTCCAGTCGTCCGCGGAACAGCGATCCCTCCCGATCGTTGGTGCCGATGATCAGGGGAACGCGGTGGGCGCGCCCGGCCTTGAAGGCGTCGAGGGGACGCTCCGGCACGAACTCGCCGTCGATCACCGGCGCGAGCGCGATGGTTCCCGGGGTCTCGTCAGGCGCGCGCAGCTGCATCTTCGTCGTTGCTGCGACCAGTTGATCGACCGGCGCGGCCATCAGCAGCTGGCCGGCGTCCTCCGGGCTCGTGCTCTCGGTGCTCGTGTTGTCGATGGCCGCACTCAGTAGCTCGACGTACTCGCGGGCCCACCCGGCGGTGATCTCGGAGGGATAGATCGCGTTGGGCGGTGCACTCTGGGCGATCGCGCGAGCGAAGAGTCCGTCCGCGCAGGGCACGGTCATGAGGGTCGTCACGGCGTTCCCACCGGCGGACTCGCCGAAGAGAGTCACGTTGGCGGGATCACCGCCGAACGCGGCGATGTTGTCGCGCACCCACTCAAGTGCTGCGACCTGGTCGCGCAGGCCGAGGTTGTTGTCGAAGCGGTGCGAGCGTGTCGAGAAGGAGCTGAAGTCCAGGTAGCCGAGCGCACCCAGCCGGTAGTTGAAGTTCACGAAGATGACACCACCCGAGCGCACCAGACCCTCGCCCTGCTTGTGGATCTCGCGAGCGGATCCCACGCTGTAGGCGCCACCGTGCACGAACACCATCACGGGCATCCGCTCGCCCGGCTCGGCCGGCGCGATCACGTTGAGGGTGAGGCAGTCCTCGGACATGGGGGCATTGGTGCGCACCCGGAACTGTCCGTTGCGGTCCTGTGGTGCGATCGGCCCGAACTCCGAGGCATCCCGGATTCCCGCCCACGGCGTCACAGCGGAGGGTGCCCTGAACCGCAGCTCGCCGACGGGCGCCGCCGCATAGGGGATGCCCCGCCACATCCGCAGGCCGCGCCGGACGGTGCCCTCAAGCACTCCCCCGGTCACCTCAACTCTCACGCCCGCATTCTAGGCAGTGCGAGTGACCGTCAGACGTCGATGCGGTCGCGGTCGAGCCCGTGGCCGGCGATGATGAACTCCTTGCGGGGCGCGACATCGTTGCCCATGAGCAGCTCGAACACCTTCGCCGCCATCTCCGCGTCGCCGACGTTGACCCGCCTGAGGGTGCGGTGAGCGCGGTCCATCGTCGTCGTGGCGAGCTGGTCGGCATCCATCTCACCGAGACCCTTGTAGCGCTGGATCGGGTCCTGATACTTCTTGCCGCTCTTCTTGAGCCCAGCCAGCACGGCGTTCAACTCGGCTTCCGAGTACGTGTAGATCGTCTCGTTCGGCTTCGAACCCGGATTGAGAACGACCACCCGGTGCAGCGGCGGCACCGCGGCGTAGACCCGGCCATCCCGGATCATCTCGGGCATGTACCGGAAGAACAGCGTCAGCAGCAGCGTGCGGATGTGCGCGCCGTCGACATCGGCGTCGGCCATGATGATGACCTTGCCGTACCGGGCGGACTCCAGATCGAAGCTACGACCCGACCCGGCGCCGATGACCTGAATGATCGACGCGCACTCGGCGTTGGAGAGCATGTCGCTGACCGAGGCCTTCTGCACGTTGAGGATCTTGCCGCGAATCGGCAGCAACGCCTGGTACTCACTGTCGCGCCCGAGCTTGGCGGTACCGAGGGCGGAGTCACCCTCGACGATGAAGAGCTCGCTGTTGGCGACGTCGTTCGAGCGGCAGTCCACGAGCTTCGCCGGCAGCGAGGAACTCTCCAGCGCGTTCTTGCGCCGCTGGGTCTCCTTGTGGGCGCGCGCCGAGATGCGTGACTTCATCTCCGACACGATCTTGTCGAGCACGAGGGCACTCTGCGCCTTGTCGTCGCGCTTGGACGACGCGTACTTCTCCGCCAGCTGCTTCGCGATGACGGATGACACGATCGAGCGCACAGCGGGCGTGCCGAGTATCTCCTTGGTCTGGCCTTCGAACTGGGGTTCTGGCAGCCGTACCGTGAGCACCGCGGTCAGCCCGGCCAGCACGTCGTCCTTCTCCAGCTTGTCGGATCCCACCTTGAGTCGGCGCGCATTCTTCTCGACCTCGGCACGGAGGAACTTGAGCATCCCCTGCTCGAAACCGGCCTGATGCGTTCCGCCCTTCGGGGTGGCGATGATGTTCACGAAGCTCTTGAACACGGTGTCGTACCCGGTGCCCCACCGCAGTGCCACGTCGACCTGGCACTCGCGGGTGAGCTCGGTCGGGGTCATGTGCCCGTTGTCCTGAAGCACCGGCACGGTTTCGGTGAAGGTGCCGGACCCGAGCATGCGCCAGGTGTCGGTGATCGGCGCATCCGGAGCCAGGTGATCGACGAACTCGCCGATGCCGCCCTCGAAGTGGAAGGTCTCGCGTCGCGGCTCGGGCCCGCGCGAGTCGGTGAGGTCGAGAGTCAGCGATGGCACGAGGAAGGCCGTCTGGCGCAGGCGATCCAGGAGCTCATCGGTCTGGAACGTCGCCCCCTTGGTGAAGATCTGGCGGTCGGCCCAGTACCGGATGCGCGTGCCGGTGACGCCCTTGGCGACCTTGCCGACGACCCGCAGCTCGCTGCCGGACACGAACGGCGTGAACGTGGCGTCGGGCGTGGGCTCGCCGGAGTCGGCGAAGATGCCGGGCTCACCGCGGTGGAACGACATCGCCCAGGTCTTGCCGTCGCGGTCGACCTCGACGTCGAGCCGCTCCGAGAGCGCATTGACCACCGAAGCGCCGACGCCGTGCAGTCCACCGGATGCCGCGTACGATCCGCCGCCGAACTTGCCGCCGGCGTGGAGCTTGGTGAACACGACCTCGACGCCCGAGAGACCCGTCTTGGGCTCGATGTCGACGGGGATGCCGCGGGCGGTATCGCGCACCTCGACGCTCTCGTCGGGGTGCAGGATCACCGCGATCTCGGTACCGTGACCGCCCAGCGCCTCGTCGACAGAGTTGTCGATGATCTCCCAGAGGCAATGCATGAGGCCACGGGAGTCGGTGGAACCGATGTACATACCGGGACGCTTGCGAACTGCCTCGAGCCCCTCGAGCACGGACAGATGACGGGCCGAGTAGTCAGCGCTCGACATAGATGGATCTCCTTGGGTCGTCTTCAAGACTAGGGTCCTCGAGGCCACCGACCCTGTTGCCACACCACCGCTGTACGCGTTCAGCGAAATACCCGGCAAATGTCGCACCGCTGTAACAACCGCGTGCTTGTATTGAGTCACGGGAACTTCACCCGCCAGCCGTAAGGAGCAGGACATGTCTCAGATCGCCACCGAGAACACCGCCGTCGACGAACTGGACTACTCCCTCTCCGCGCTCGACCGTTGCGACAGCTGCGGAGCGCAGGCCTATATTCGAGTCACCCTCGCCAGCGGCGACCTTCTCTTCTGCGCGCACCACGGCGCCAAGTTCAAGGAGAAGCTGTTCCCGACCGCGCTCAACTGGCACGACGAGTCGGCGCGCCTGCTGGAGTCCGTCGCCGACTAGGCGACCCGCCCCTTCGAGTTACTCGGCGGCGAGACCGAGCCGCACGGCGATCTGGTTTCGCGCTGCTTGGGCTGAGGCATCCACTCGTTCAGCTGTGGCGTTGTTCGCTTCGTAGCGACCATCCGTGATGAGGCCCAGCAGATAGTCCGCCAGGCCGGGATTCTTGGCGAGCACCGGGCCGTGCAGGTGGGTTCCGATGCTGGTGCCGACAACCTCACCCTCAAGTCGGGGCTCGGCGGCGAGTGAGTTGCCGACGCCGTAGACAACGGTGCCGAGCGCCCGCGCACCGGCGACAGCGCGGTACTCCCGGGCGTGGTTCTCGAATCCGATGAGGCGGCCGAAGTCGCTGTCGACGACGAGATCATCGCTGACCCGCGCCCGAGCCACGGAATGCCCTGAGAAGATTCCCAGCCCTTCGAGGGCGTCACCGCTCGACAGCTCGACTGACTCGGACAGAAGCTCCCACCCGGTTCCCACGGCGAGCAGCGGGATGCCGTCGGCACTCCATGCGCGCAGGCTCCCCTCCAGCGCACGAAGGCCCTCCAGTACCCGTGGCGCGCTCGACTCGGCACCGGACCCCACGATCACCGCCTGCGGCGCCTCGCCCTCGAGTGAGTCGCCGAGCGCGAGGTTGTGCACTCGAGCGTCCCAGCCCGCCCAGCGGGCACGCTGAGCCAGAACGAGCGCGTTCTGCGCGTCGCCGTTGAGGTCTAGGAGTTCGGGGAAAACCGACAGGATCGTGATCACATCACGCCAATCCGAGGTGGGTTCGCGTGCGGCGCATCGAGTCCGCGCTGAAGATCACCGTCTTGATTCCGTGCTTCGGCGCCGGCAGCGCGAAGAAGGTGTCGATCGCGGTCGCCAGGTCCGGCTCCAGTGCACCCACCGCAACGCCCTGGTACTCCAGCTGCAGGGCGAGCTCGTGAGCCTTGGATCCGGTCACCACGGTGACGGGCGGCATTGCGGAGAGGTCGACCGGCCAGAAGTACGACGGGTCGCGCACGTCCGATCCGATCGCCATCAGCACCTGATCGAGCTCCGGGTCGAGCTCATCCACATTCAGTTGGAAGCTGGCGGGGTTCTGCACGAGAACGAACTCGACGGGCATTCCCCTGACCCTGGTGACCTCGCCCCTGGCGAAGACCGGTTCGAGGGTCGAGATCGCATCGACAGCGATCGTGGCGTCGAAGTCCGGTCCGAGCACCTCGCTCGCTCCGCAGACGGCGGCGGCGGCATCCACCGCATAGTGGATGCCCCTGGCCGGCAGTTCCACGGTCATGCTCACGCCATCCCAGTCGAGCGTTGCCGCGCGACCGTGGACGGCCGTGACCTCCACCGTTGCGCGCGGCCGACTCTGCACCTGCCGGGCATACCCGAGACCCCGCGGGGCGGCAGCGAGCACGTCAGGGGCTGCCCCGAATCCCACCGCCGCAGCCGCCAGTCGGTCCACCAACTCCGCCAGCAGCGCGTCGTCAGCGTTGTAGACGACAGTTCCGGTCGCCCGCTCGGCGATCCGCTCGAGGAGCTCAGCCACCTGCTCGGACTCGAAGAAGCGATCGATCTGATCGGTCATGACATTGGTCAGGATCACCGTGTGCGGATCGAGGTCGCGGGCGACCAGCGCGCCGTGTCCCTCGTCCATCTCCAGCACGGCCATGCGGTCGCTCAGGCGGCCCGTGACCGAGGCCTTCTCCAGCAGAGCCGATGTGAGGCCCTGGCTGATGTTCGCGGTCGAGGGGTTCGTGAAGACAGTCCGCCCGTGCGCGCGCAGAATCGCCACGATCATCTTCGTCGTCGTCGATTTACCGCTCGACCCACTGACGATCACCAGTCCGTCGGGGAACGAGTTCAGCGCGTGCGGGAGAAGACCGGGCGCGATCCTGTTGACCACCAGGCCGGGAATTGCCGAGCCACCATCGCGCTTACGCAGACGTGCAATGAAGCGTACGGCGCGTCCGACCAGAATCGCCGGCACGTAGCGCGTCGACGCCATTACTCGAGGTAGTCGCGCAGGGACTGCGAGCGTGACGGATGACGCAACTTGGCCATCGTCTTCGACTCGATCTGGCGGATGCGCTCCCGCGTCACGCCGAACGTGTCACCGATCTGGTCGAGAGTCTTGGGCATTCCGTCGCCGAGACCGAAGCGCATCCGGATGACGCCCGCCTCACGCTCCGACAGGGAGTCGAGGAGGCTCTCCAGCTGCTTCTGCAGCATGGTGAAACCGACGGCATCCGCCGGAACCACGGCCTCGGTGTCCTCGATGAGGTCGCCGAACTCGCTGTCGCCGTCCTCGCCGAGCGGTGTGTGCAGGGAGATCGGCTCGCGGCCGTACTTCTGCACCTCGATGACCTTCTCCGGAGTCATGTCGAGCTCGCGGCTCAACTCCTCGGGGGTGGGTTCGCGGCCGAGGTCCTGAAGCATCTGGCGCTGCACGCGCGCAAGCTTGTTGATGACCTCGACCATGTGCACGGGGATGCGGATGGTGCGGGCCTGGTCGGCCATGGCGCGGGTGATGGCCTGACGGATCCACCACGTTGCGTAGGTGGAGAACTTGAAGCCCTTGGTGTAGTCGAACTTCTCGACAGCACGGATGAGACCGAGGTTGCCCTCCTGGATCAGGTCAAGGAACTGCATGCCGCGGCCGGTGTAGCGCTTCGCAAGCGAGACGACGAGGCGCAGGTTGGCGCCGAGCAGGTGGCTCTTCGCCCGCTGCCCGTCCTTGGCGACCCAGAGCAGTTCGCGTCCGAGTTGCGACTTCTGCTCGGCCGCTGACATGTGCGAGAGCTTGTCCTCGGCAAAGAGGCCCGCCTCGATGCGCATGGCGAGCTCGACCTCCTCGGCAGCATTGAGCAGTGCGACCTTGCCGATCTGCTTCAGGTAGTCCTTGACGGGGTCTGCCGTAGCGCCGGTGATCGCCGACGAATAGACAGGGACCTCGTCCTCGTCGTCGACCAGCGACAGCACCAGGGCGCCGGTCGGCAGTTCCTCGTCCTTGCCCGTCGACTTCTCGTCGTCGTCATCGTCGTCGTCCTTGGCGTCATCCGAGTCCGCGTCGACATCTACCTCGACTTCGACCACGGCGACAACGACATCGATCTCCTCGGGGTCGATCGCGTCGTCGTCAACATCGATCTCCACGACCTCATCGACGTCGTCATTGCCGTCTTCGGGGTCTGCGGGGGCCGTTGCCTTCGAGCCACGCTTGGTCGCCGGAGCCTTCACTGGGGCGGCCGATGCCCCCGCGGCCTTCGCCGCCTTCGTGGCAGCGGCCTTCTCAGCGCGGGTGAGCTCGGGTGCGTCGACGGCGGTGGACGCCTTCGCGGCGGAAGCCTTCGTGGGTGCGGCCTTCGCCGCAGTGGCCTTGACGCTCGCAGCTGCGGCGGGGGCCTTGGTTCGGGTTGCCATGTTTCGAATGCCTTTCGATCGGGCAGCACTGTTTTTGGGCAGTACTAAGACCCATGTCAAGTCGTGATTCGTTGCGCTCGACGAGCTTGAACATCCAGGGATGCCACGAATCCCGAAACTAGACCGGGTCTCGAATCAATTATTGCACGGTTTGATTGGACCAACCGCCAGAGTCCGGGAGGGCCTTCAGCGGAACCGGTGCCGCCACGCCCTCATGAGTGAAACCCAGATCGGTGCCACTTCTATTCCCTCCTCGGCGTGCAGCCGACGTCGGGTGCGTCGGCGGGCGACGAGCATGAAGCCGACTCCGGCGCCGATGACCGCGTACTGGGCGAGGAAGGCGAGCCGGAAGGATTCCAGCGAATAGAGCTCGGCCGGGATCCCTGATCCGCCGCGGGTCCGATCCATCGCGTCGAGCAGGATTCCGACGATGAGCATCAGAACGAAACCGGAGGTGAATCCGCCCACGTTGACCACTCCACTGGCAGAGCCGTGAGCCCGTTGGGGATTGAACGTGCGCGCGAAGTCGAAGCCGATCAGTGATCCGGGACCGCTCGCGGCGATGAACACCAGCAGGAGCACGATCAGCCAGAGTGGAGGGGTTGCCGGCCAGGCGAGAGTCGCTCCCCACAGCGCTGCGAGCATGGTCACGATCCCCAGGACGATGTTGCTTCGCCGCAGAGGGAATCGTGCCGAGAGCAGCCCGAGTATCGGCCCCGATACGGCCGCGCTCGCGATCATGATCGTCAGAAGCCCCGCCGCTCCGGTCGGCCCGTAGCCCAGCGCGATCGAGAGGAACGGAAACCCCCAGAGCAGCGAGAACATCGTCACGGATCCGCCGGCGACGAAGTGCGTCCAGAACCCCAGCTGCGTGCCCGGTCTGCGCAGACTCTCCCGCAGTTGATGAGCGGATGCCGCCCAACTCTGCTGCACGAATGGCAGCTCATTCGGACCTCGGCCGCGGGCCAAGACCCCGAGCACGATGACCACGATCACTGACAGAGCGGCGGCGCTCAGGTAGGTCGGGGTCCATCCCCACGCGTGCAGTGCCAATGCCAGGGGAAGTGCCGACAGCACCTGGCCGAGCTGTCCAGCGGTGCCCAGCAACTGGGTCACGATCGGAATGGTCTTGCCGTCGAACCAGTTGGTGAGAAACCGCACGGCGGAGATGAAGGTCATGGCGTCCCCGGCACCCACCAGGATGCGGCCGATGAGCGCAACGCCGAGAGTGGGCGCCACCGCGAGAGTGCTCTGCCCCAGCGCCATCAACGCGGCCCCGAGCGTGAGCAGCACGCGCGGCCCGACCCTGTCGAGCATGACTCCCACCGGAATCTGAAGAGCCGCGTAGACCACGATCTGCACCACAGCGAGCGTCGAGAGCGCGGCGGCGTTCACGCTGAAGCGATCGGTTGCCTCGACCGCGGCCACACCCAGCGATGATCGCTGCAGAACGGCAACCATGTATGCGGCGATGGCGATGGAGAACATCAGCCACGCGCGACGGGAGTTCATCGCTCCCATGCTACGGGCCTACTGGAGCGGGGTGTCGTCGTCTCCGTTGCGCCGCGCAGCGAGGAAGTTCTGTAGCTCGGCGGCGATCTCATCCGCAGTGGGCAGCTCGCCGTCGACGTCGGTCAGCGGGGATCGCAGCGGGTTGTCCTGCATGTAGCTGTCGTGACGCTCCTCGAGCGTGCCGACGAGCTTCGCGAGCTCCTGGTTGTTCTCCACCTGGGCGTCGATCTTCGCGAGGAAGTCGCGCCCCTCTTCGCGCAGGCGATCCGTCGGGAAGATCAGTCCGGTTGCGGCACTGACGCTCTCCAACGCGGCGACCGCCGCGAGGGGGAACTCGGTGTCGGCGAGGTAGTGCGGAATAAGGAGCACGAAGCCGGTCGTCGGGTGGGCCAACTCCCGGAGTCGGAACTCGATCAGGTGCAACGCGGTCGCCGGCACTTGCGTGCGCGGCTTCCACACCGACATCGCATCGGTGAGCTCGGAACGGTTGCCGCTCACCGTGACACCGATGGAGCGCGTGTGCGGAACAGGCATGGGAATCGAGTTGATCCACGTGGTCGTGCTGACCCCGTAGCGCTGCACGATATCCAGCACGGCAGCAGTGAATCGCTCCCACTGGAAGTCGGGCTCGTAGCCGGTCAGCAGCAGGAACTGCTGCCCGAGCTCGTCGCGCGCCAAGTAGAGCTTCAGAGCCGCGGGCTGGTAGTCGCTCAGATGATCCTGATCGAAGTACATCGTGGGGCGCCGCGCCCGGTAGTCGAGCAGTTCGTCGTTGTCGAAGGTCAGCACAGTGCTGTGCTCGAGGGTGTCGAGCAGGTACTCGCTGACCTGGCTCACAGCGCTTCCCGCATCCGCAAAACCGGTGAGACCCGCGACGAGATGCAACCCCGATGGCACCTCGATGACATCTGTCGAGATGTCGTACAGGCCGCCCGGATCGCGCATGCAACAACTCTAATCTCGGCGACGCACGGCATGCTCCGCGCGCGTGATGCCCTGAGCGAACAGCACAGGCGGCCTCGCTACGATGGGGCCATGACCGTGCCCGCTCTGTCTGTGAGCCCAGAACCGCCCCTGACCATTGCCGCCGACGTGCTCGTGCTCGGAGTGAGCAAGACCGACGACGGACCCCGACTCCTGAGCGATGCCGCCGAGCTCGCCGAGCTCCAGCTGGTGCTCGCGTCGATCGGCGTGACCGGCGCGCAGGACGAGCTCAGGCGCATCCCGGGCAGCTACGGAGCCACCGAGAGCATCGCGCTCATCGGCGTCGGCAGCGGCGAGGTCACCGTCGACGACCTGCGGTATGCCGCAGGATCAGCAGCCCGGCAGCTGCGCGGAGTCGAGTCGATCGTGTTCGCGCTGCCTGTGAAGGATGACGCCGACACCCTCGCCGTGCTCGAGGGGGCTGCGATCGGCGCCTACGCGTACACCGAGTACCGCTCCAGCTCGCTCGAGTCGACCAAGCTGCCGGCGACCACGGTGATCGTGGCGGCCGCCGGCTCCGACGCTCTGGTATCGAAGGCATCGATCATCGCCGAGGCGGTGCACACCGTGCGGGACCTCGTCAACATGCCTCCGTCCGACCTCTATCCCGAGTCGTTCGCGGCCGCGGCCCGGGCGCTGGCCGAGCCCACGGTCGTCACTGTCGACGTCCTGGACGAGAAGCAACTCGCCGCGGGTGGATTCGGCGGGATTCTCGGCGTCGGCCAGGGCTCGACTCGCCCGCCACGACTCGTGAAGGCGGTCTACGCACCGAAGGGCGCGACCCGCCACCTGGCTCTCGTGGGCAAGGGAATCACGTTCGACTCGGGCGGGCTCTCGCTGAAGCCCCCGGCATCCATGATCGGCATGAAGTACGACATGACTGGAGCGGCAACAGTGCTCGCGGTCGTTCTTGCCGCGGCCAAGCTGGAGCTCGACGTCAAGGTCACGGCGTGGCTCTGCATCGCGGAGAACATGCCTTCGGGTTCGGCGCTGCGCCCCAATGACGTCATCCGCATCCGTGGGGGCAAGACCGTCGAGGTGCTCAACACTGACGCGGAAGGCCGGCTCGTGCTCGCTGACGGCCTTGTCGCCGCGAGCGAGGAGGAGCCCGATGCGATCATCGACGTCGCGACTCTCACCGGTGCGGCACTCATCGCCCTGGGCAACCGCTACGTCGGCACCATGGGCGACTCGCAGCTCGTCGCCGATGTGGTCGCTGCCGGCAATCGGGTCGGCGAGACCCTGTGGCCGATGCCGATCCCCAGCGATGTGAGACCCATGCTCGCGTCGGACATCGCCGACATCGCCAACATCAAGCCCGGCAACACCGCAGCCGGAATGCTGATCGCCGCCGCCTTCCTCCGCGACTTCGTCGGCAGCGTCGGCGAGGGCGAGGCCAAGACCGTGATCCCGTGGGCGCACCTCGACATCGCCGGTCCGGCGAACAACGGCGCCGGCGGTTGGGGCTTCACGGGCAAGGGCCCGACCGGCGTCTCCGTACGGGCTCTGATCGAGTTCGCGACCGGCCTCGGTGCCAAGTAGGAAGTAGTAGGGTTTTCGAGGCGGGATCTCACCGCCCCAGCCGGTCGTCCACCACACCATCAGGCGCCGGTGCTTGAAGATCCTTACAGAGGAGTTGCTGGTTTTGGCTGAGCACAATTTTGACCTCGTAGTTCTCGGTGGCGGAAGTGGTGGCTACGCCGCCGCCCTGCGCGCAAGCCAGCTCGGAATGAGCGTTGGTCTCATCGAGAAGAACAAGGTGGGGGGCACCTGCCTGCACGTCGGATGCATTCCGACCAAGGCGCTGCTGCACTCCGCCGAGGTCGCCGACGTCACGCGCGAGTCCGCGAAGTACGGTGTCTCATCCACCTTCAACGGCGTCGACATCGCCGCGGTGACCGGCTACCGCCAGGAGGTTGTCGCCAGCAAGTACAAGGGACTGCAGGGCCTCATCAAGGCTCGCGGCATCATCACGATCGAGGGCGAGGGACGTCTGATCTCCCCCACCACCGTGCAGGTCGGGGATGACACGGTCACCGGCAAGAACGTCGTGCTCGCGACCGGCAGCTACTCCCGCTCGCTCCCCGGTCTCGAGATCGGCGGACGGGTCATCACCTCCGAGCAGGCACTCGAGCTCGACTTCATCCCGAAGAAGGTCGCCGTTCTCGGCGGCGGTGTCATCGGCGTCGAGTTCTCGTCCGTCTGGCGCAGCTGGGGTTCCGAGGTCACGATCATCGAGGCGCTCCCCCACCTCGTGCCCAACGAGGACGAGGCGATCTCGAAGCAGTTCGAGCGTGCGTTCCGCAAGCGCGGAATCGACTTCAAGCTGGGAGTTCGCTTCCAAGGCGTGACCCAGAACGACCAGGGCGTCGTCGTCACCCTGGAGAACGGCGAGACCATCGAGGCCGAGCTCCTGCTCGTGGCCGTCGGTCGCGGCCCGCTCACCGCCGGACTCGGCTACGAGGAGGTCGGCATCACCATCGACCGCGGCTTCGTCATCACCAACGAACGCCTCGCCACCAACATCCCCGGTGTCTACGCCGTGGGCGACATCGTGCCCGGCCTGCAGCTGGCCCACCGCGGATTCCAGCACGGGATCTTCGTGGCTGAGGAGATCGCCGGACTCAACCCGATCGTCATCGACGACCTCAACATTCCGAAGGTCACCTACAGCGACCCGGAGGTCGCATCCGTCGGTCTCTCCGAGGCCAAGGCTGCAGAGAAGTACGGCGCCGACAAGATCACGAGCTACGACTACAACCTCGCGGGCAACGGCAAGAGCCACATCATCGGAACCTCCGGATCCGTCAAGGTCGTGCGGGTCAACGAGGGACCGGTCGTCGGAGTTCACATGATCGGCGCTCGAGTGGGCGAACTGATCGGCGAGGCTCAGCTCGCGGTCAACTGGGAGGCCTACCCGGAGGACATCGCGCCGCTTCTTCACGCGCACCCGACCCAGAACGAGGCGCTCGGCGAGGCGTTCCTGGCTCTCGCGGGCAAGCCGCTTCACGGCATCTGACCCCGGCGCGAAACCCCTTTACTAAACTAAGTACGTACGCGGCACTAAGGAGCATCACTGATGAGCGAATCCGTCAACCTTCCGGCACTCGGAGAGAGTGTCACCGAGGGCACGGTGACACGCTGGCTCAAGAAGGTCGGCGACCGGGTCGAGGTCGACGAGCCGCTGCTCGAAGTCTCGACCGACAAGGTCGACACGGAGATCCCGTCCCCTGTCGCCGGAGTGATCGAAGCCATCCTCGTCGCCGAGGACGAGACGGTCGAGGTCGGTACCACCCTCGTCACCATCGGTGACGGATCGGGCGCGACGGAGGCGCCCGCCGCTCCGGCACCCGTCGCCGAGGCACCGGCCCCGGCACCGGAGCCCGTGGCTGAGGCACCCGCACCAGTCGTCGAGGCGCCCGCACCCGCACCCGTCGTTGAGGCCCAGGCACCCGCACCAGTCGTCGAGGCACCTGCGCCGGCACCCGTTGTCGAAGCGCCGGCACCCGTCGCAGAGGCTCCGGCACCCGCACCCGCTCCCGCCCCCGCTGCGCCCGCTGCGCCCGCCGCCGCCCCGAGCGCTCCCTCGGCTGACGCAGCAGGCTACGTCACACCGCTCGTACGCAAGCTCGCACACGAGAGCGGCGTCGACCTGTCCGCCGTGACCGGAACCGGAGTGGGCGGACGCATCCGCAAGCAGGACGTCCTGGCCGCGACATCGGCGTCCGTCTCGACCGCAGCGCCCGTCGCCGCACCCGCGAAGGCTCTCGAGGTCTCGCCGCTGCGCGGCACGACCGTCGCGATGTCGCGCCTGCGCAAGGTCATCGCCGAGCGCGCCGTCATCTCGATGCAGAGCTCAGCGCAGCTGACGTCCGTCGTCGAGGTGGATGTCACGCTCGTGGCGCACTACCGCGATCAGGTCAAGGCTGCGTTCCAGCAGAAGACCGGCGTCAAGCTGAGCTTCCTGCCGTTCTTCGCTCTCGCAGCGGCCGAAGCACTGACGGCGTACCCCATCATCAACGCGACGATCGACGGCGACTCGATCGTCTACCCGGCACAGGAGAACATCTCCATCGCCGTCGATACCGAGCGCGGTCTTCTGACTCCCGTGATCCGTGATGCTGCGAAGCTCGACCTCGCCGGATTCGCTGCGCAGATCGCCGACCTCGCCGAACGCACGCGCGACAACAAGCTGAAGCCCGACGAGCTGGCCGGGGGCACGTTCACCCTGACCAACACCGGATCGCGCGGCGCCCTCTTCGACACGCCCATCGTGTTCCTGCCGCAGTCGGCGATTCTCGGCACCGGAATCGTCACGAAGAAGCCGGTCGTGGTGAGCGACGCGGGCGGCGACGCCATCGCCATCCGCTCCATGGTCTATCTGGCTCTGTCCTACGATCACCGCATCGTCGACGGCGCCGACGCCGCCCGGTTCCTGGTGGCTGTCAAGGATCGCCTCGAGGGCGGCGACTTCGCCGCCAAGCTGGGCATCTGAGCACACGTTCTAACGCTCCAGGTAGTCCCTGATCCGCCAACCGGCCTCGCTCTTCATCATGAGGAGCGAGGCCGGTTCGCTGTCCGTTACGTCACCCAGCGACACCAGCGCTGAGTCGCCGAGTCGCTCCTCCAGGGTCAGATCCGATGCCGAGACACGCAGGGTGTCGGGCTGCTCCGACCCCTGCTGCAGTGACCTGACGAGCAGCTGGTCCTCAGCCAGCGCCGCGGAACCCGGCTGGTCGACATCATCCAGGCACAGCACCGACAGATCACGGATGCACCGCTCCCGCAGCGCGAGAAGCTCGGGCAGTGCGGCCAGCGGGTCGTCCCCCGCCACGACGTCGTCGCCCCCAGCGTTGCTCGCCGTCGGGGTCGGGCTGAGGCTCGGGTGCGGAGCGGGTCCTGCAGTCGCATCGGGCGACGATGAGGGAATCAGCACCGCAGCCAGCACCAAGGCCCCTGCCACCGCCCCAAGTGCGATCCAGGCGCGTGCGCGAACCGCGAGCACCGCGCGGCGAGCCCGGCTCGCCCACCGATGCACCGACACCGCCAGGCCGGCACCGTCGAGCCAGTCGGGTAGCACCAGGCTCAACAGGCCACCCCTCCCTCCGACCTCCGGCTCAGGCGGCACCGGGGGCGCGGTCAGGATTCGGGCGGGCGGCGCGAGTTCCGCCGGGCCATCGGACCGAAGCTGCACCGCCTCGGGCGCCCCGAGATCGAAGAGCACCTGCTCGACCCGCTCCAGCCAGTCCTGGCCGGGATCCGGCAGACTGACCGGCAGTGGAAGCCGGTCGAGCACCGCCCTCGCGACGCGAGCGAAGTCATCCAGATCGCGGATGACGCCCTGCTCCTGCTCCAGTCGGGCCGGCGGCATCCGGGGCTCGATCAGGCTGGCAGAACCGAAGCACGAGAGCACCGGTGCGCCGGTTCCATCGAAAGCGACTGCCTCCAGCCTGAGACCTCCATGCACAACGCCGTTGTCGTGGAGGCGTCTCAGGGTTCTCGCGAGGGGAACGAGGATCGTGATCGCCTCTCCCTGACGCAGGGACGCCCGGTCCCGCAGGAGCCTGCCGAGGCTGCCGCCGGCCACACGCTCAAGTATCAGCGCGGGGGCGCCATCAGGTCCGCCGGCCAGGTCGATCAGCGTGACCACATGATCGCCCGCAGCCCTCGACAGCGCCTCGATCTCGGTGATGGCGGCCGTATCGCCCACAGTCGGCCGGAACACCTTGATGGCGACGGCTCGAGCATCATCGCTGTCGCTGCGCGGGTAGGCGAGGTGAACTTCGGCACGCGGCCCCTCGCCGAGTTTGCGAACGAGTCGATAGCCGCCGAGGGTGTCGCCAGTCATGCCACCACCGTGCCTCGGATTGCGGTCGACCCTGACGCACCCGCGACTTCCGTCGCGAAACAGTGCCTGGAGGGGATGGGGAGGACCGGAACGCGCATAGACTCGGATGCGTGATCGACTTTGTCGTCGCGGGGCTAAGCGCCAACTCCGTGCCGTACATCGAAGCTCTTGAGCTTCAACGCGCAACCCATCGTGCCGTCGTGAGCGGAACCCGCCCCGACACCGTCATCCTCCTCGAGCATCCGTCGGTCTACACCGCCGGTAAGCGCACGGAGGACTTCGAACGCCCCACCGACGGCACGCCCGTCATCGATGTCGACCGGGGTGGCAAGATCACCTGGCACGGCCCGGGGCAGCTCGTCGGCTACCCGATCGTGCGTCTCGCCGAACCCATCGACGTGGTGGGCTATGTGCGCCGCATCGAGGGCGTGCTCATCGAGGTACTCGCCGAGCTCGGGCTCGATGCCGGCCGCGTTGCCGGCCGCTCGGGCGTCTGGATGCGCTACGACGAACCGGTGGGCGCGGAGAAGATCGCGGCAATCGGCATCCGCGTCGCCGAGGGAGTGACGATGCATGGCTTCTCACTCAACTGCGACAACAGCTTCGACGCCTACTCCAAGATCGTCGCGTGCGGCATTCTCGACGCCGGAATCACGTCAGTCTCGCGCGAGTTGGGCCGAGACGTCTCCCCCGAGGATGTGCTGCCCCTCGTGCAGAAGCACCTCGAATCCGCCCTCACAGGAGCCAACGCATGAGCACGAGCCACCACCCCGAAGCCAACCAGGTGGAGGGCCGCAAGCTGCTGCGCCTCGAGGTGCGCAACGCCGAGACCCCGATCGAGCGCAAGCCCGAGTGGATCAGGACCGTCGCGAAGATGGGGCCGGAGTACCGACAGCTGCAGGAGCTCGTCAAGGGCGAGAGCCTGCACACGGTGTGCCAGGAAGCGGGATGCCCGAACATATTCGAGTGCTGGGAGGACCGTGAGGCGACCTTCCTCATCGGTGGCAGCCAGTGCACGCGGCGGTGCGACTTCTGCCAGATCGACACCGGCAAGCCCGCCGACTACGACAAGGACGAGCCACGTCGGGTTGCCGAGTCCGTCACCAAGATGAACCTGCGCTATGCCACCGTCACCGGCGTCGCGCGCGACGACCTTCCCGATGAGGGTGCGTGGCTGCACGCCGAGACCGTGCGCCAGATCCACGCGCAGAACCCCGGCACCGGCGTCGAGATTCTCGCGACCGACTTCTCGGGAAACCCCGACCTGCTGGGCGAGGTGTTCTCGTCGCGCCCCGAAGTCTTCGCCCACAACGTGGAGACGGTGCCGCGCATCTTCAAGCGCATCCGCCCGGCGTTCCGCTACGAGCGTTCACTTGACGTGCTCACCCAGGCCCGGGCGGCCGGCCTCATCACCAAGTCCAACCTCATCCTCGGCATGGGCGAGGAGCCCGCCGAGGTGCTGCAGGCACTGCAGGACCTGCACGATGCCGGCACCGACATCATCACGATCACGCAGTACCTTCGCCCGACCCCGCGCCACCTGCCGGTCGCCCGCTGGGTCAAGCCGCAGGAGTTCGTCGAGTTCTCGGAGGCCGCCGAGGAGATCGGATTCCTCGGAGTGCTCGCGGGGCCGCTCGTGCGCTCGAGCTACCGTGCCGGGCGCCTGTGGGCGCGCTCCATGGTGGCGAAGGGCCGCGACATCCCGGAGCACCTGACTCACCTCGCAGACGCGAACCTCGGCTTCGCGCAAGCAGTCTGAGCCGAGCGCTGAGCCGCCTCGCCGAACCCGTATCCTAGACACATGGCACGAACCACCACGACGGCGCCGAAGGCTCCCAAGGAGCCCGGTCGACTGAAGCAGATGTACCAGGTCTTCCAGATGACCCGGCGCTACGACAAGCTCGCGATCTGGTACCTGCTGCTGGCCTTCCTGCTGCCGGTGCTCGCGGGAATCATCCTCGCGATCGCTCTGGGTGGCGACAGCATTCTCGCCGTCGTCCTGTACGTGATTGCCGGCGTGCTCGGTGGCGTACTGCTGTTCCTCATCGTGCTCGGCCGTCGCGCCGAGAAGGCCGCGTACTCGCAGATCGAGGGCCAGCCGGGCGCAGTGGGTGCGGTGCTGAAGAGTTCGCTTCGTCGCGGCTGGACGGCGAGCGAGATGCCCGTCTCGGTCAGCCCCAAGACTCAGGATGCCGTGTACCGCGCCGTCGGGCGTGGCGGTGTCGCCCTCATCGGCGAGGGCCCCCGCAGCCGCACGCAGCGCATGCTCGAGGATGAGCGCAAGAGCATCGTGCGCATCCTGCCGAACGTGCCGGTGTCGTTCATCTACGTGGGACCGGACGCCGAGTCGGTGCCGCTGTACAAGCTGCCCACGAAATTGCGCCAGTTGAAGCCGGTGCTGCGCAAGCCGGAGATCCTCGCGGTTTCCAACCGTCTCAACTCGCTGGGCAAGAACGGCCTGCCGATTCCCAAGGGCATCGACCCGATGCGAGTGCGTTCGCAGCGTCCGCGCTAAGGTCAGCGCCTGACGAGCACCGTGCCGACCAGTCGATCATGCATGCCGCGCTGGTCGAGATCCCAGATGAGTGCGGGAATCACCAGGCACAACAGCAGTGTGCGCGCGAACGGTCGCCAGAGTCCCAGGTAGCCGCCGGCGATCGGAACCACGCGCATCCCGAGCAGAAGGTGCCCGGGACTCGCATTGATCGTGAGCAGGAAGAGCACCTGCACGCCGGCGAAGATCGCCAGGGTTGCCCACGCCTGATACTGGAAGAACGCCACTGACACCAGCACAGCGGTCCCCCAGTCGATCACGAGGGCCGCGATCCGGCGGCCCAACCGGCCCACTGAGCGCGGTCCGGAGGCGGGAAGACCGAGGCGCCGCCCCGGCCAGTCGGACGCGGCTGACGAGGGGTCGGGCATCCCCCAATTCTACGCGTGGGGTGCGCCCGTAACATGCGCGAAACAATTGCGTGATGCTGGCGAAACCGCCTACCCATACCCTCATGAGTGGCGGCGTCTGCTGCCGATCAGCACCAAGCTCATTGGAGTTCCTCACATGTTCAGTGATTCTTCCGAAGTGCTCAAGTTCATCAAGGACACCGACGTCAAGTTCCTTGATATTCGCTTCACCGACCTCCCCGGTGTTCAGCAGCATTTCAACATTCCGGCGTCCACTGTCGACGAGGAGTTCTTCTCCGTCGGTCAGCTCTTCGACGGCTCGTCGATTCGCGGTTTCGCGAACATCCACGAGTCAGACATGCAGCTGATTCCGGATGTCACGACCGCTTACGTTGACCCGTTCCGCACCGAGCGCACGCTCATCATGGTCTTCGACATCTACAACCCGCGCAACGGCGAGATCTACGCCAAGGACCCGCGTCAGGTCGCCAAGAAGGCCGAGAAGTACCTCGCGTCGACCGGCATCGCAGACACCGCATTCTTCGCTCCCGAGGCTGAGTTCTACATCTTCGACGATGTGCGCTACTCGGTGACCCAGAACCAGAGCTTCTACTCGGTCGACTCCGAGGAGGGCGCCTGGAACACGGGTCGCGTCGAGGAGGGCGGCAACCTCGCCAACAAGACGCCTTTCAAGGGTGGCTACTTCCCCGTGAGCCCCGTCGACAAGCAGGCCGACCTGCGCGATGACATCAGCCTCAAGCTGATCGACGCTGGCCTCATCCTCGAGCGCGCCCACCACGAGGTCGGCACCGGCGGACAGGCGGAGATCAACTACCGCTTCGACACGATGGTGCACGCGGCCGACGACATCCTGAAGTTCAAGTACATCGTCAAGAACACCGCCCTCGAGTGGGGCAAGGTCGCGACCTTCATGCCGAAGCCGCTGTTCGGCGACAACGGCTCGGGCATGCACACCCACCAGTCGCTGTGGAACGACGGCAAGCCGCTGTTCTACGACGAGAAGGGCTACGGCGGCCTGAGCGACATCGCGCGCTGGTACATCGGCGGCCTGCTCAAGCACGCTCCGGCGGTCCTTGCGTTCACCAACCCGACGCTCAACTCCTACCGTCGCCTCGTGCCCGGTTTCGAGGCGCCCGTCAACCTGGTGTACTCGGCCGGTAACCGCTCGGCGTCGATCCGCATCCCGATCACGGGTACCAACCCCAAGGCGAAGCGCATCGAGTTCCGTGCACCGGATGCCTCGGGCAACCCGTACCTCGCATTCGCGGCCCAGCTCATGGCTGGCCTCGACGGCATCAAGAACAAGATCGAGCCGCACGAGCCCGTGGACAAGGACCTGTACGAGCTGCCGCCCGAGGAGGCCAAGCTCATTCCCCAGGTTCCCGGTTCGCTGGCCGAGGCGCTCGACGCGCTCGAGGCCGACCACGAGTTCCTCACCGAAGGAAACGTCTTCACGCAGGACCTCATCGACACCTGGATCAGCTACAAGCGCACCGCGGAGATCACTCCGATGGCGCAGCGTCCGCACCCGTTCGAGTACGAGCTGTACTTCTCGGTGTAGTCGCTACCCAGCACACGGCGGCCGTCCCTTCGGGGGCGGCCGCTTTGTTGTGCGGAGGGAGGATTGCGCTCCCGCGCGGTCCTAATGGACAACCGCGGTCGTTGTGGCGGGCCCCAGCGTCCATAACACCCGCGCAAGAGGGCGTGAGGTCACCCCGTGGTGGCTGACCCCAGCCGCGCCCCGTAGAACAGCCTCTCGAACACCTGGCGGGCCAACCGCGTCGTCCGCAGATAGTCCTCTTCGAACACCGTCGCCGAGCCCGGGGGGTACTCCACCAGACGTGCGACGCCTTCGAGCGCCATGCGGTCGGTCGGGAGTACGTCAGAAGTCTTGGCGGTCCACAGCGTCATGCCGGACCGGGCTCGGGAGGCGAGCATCCACGCATTGTGAAGACGCGCCGCGTCCGCGGTCGTCACGAGTCCCTCGCGCTCGGCGGCTGCCAACGCCCCCAGAGTCGAGGTGGTGCGCAGACCCTCAACCTTCGCCCCGTGCTCAAGCTGAAGCAGTTGCACAAACCACTCGACGTCGCTGAGCGACCCGCGTCCGAGCTTCAGGTGACGGGCAGGATCGGCGGCCTGTGGCAGGCGTTCGGCCTCCACTCGGGCCTTGATGCGCTTGATCTCCCGGATGTCCTGCTCGGCGATCGTCTCGGGGTAGCGCACATCGTTGACGAGCTCCTCCCACGCCGCCAGGACCGAGCGGTCCCCCACGACGATGCGAGCACGCAGGAGTGCCTGAGCCTCCCAGGTGAGCGACCAGCGCTCGTAGTAGGCCCGGTAGCTTTCCAGTGAGCGCACGATCGCGCCGTTGCGACCCTCCGGGCGCAGGCCTAGGTCGAGGTCCAGCGGCACGCGCATGTCCTCGGTGAGGCGGCTGATCGTGCGCACGATCGCCTCGGCCCGCTGCTGCGCCTCCTCATCGGATGCCCCCGCCGCCCGATAGACGTACATCACGTCGGCATCCGAGCCGAAGCCCAGCTCCGCTCCCCCGTAGCGCCCCATAGCGATGATGCCGAACTCGATCCCGTCGCCGTAGCGGTGAGCGAGGGACAGAGCGCCGCTGAGGATCACGGTCGTGATGTCGGAAAGCCCCTTGCCGAGGTCCTCGATGGTGACGACGCCGAGAATCGCGCCGAGGGCCAGCCGCAGTATCTCGCGGCGGCGGGCGGTGCGCAGGGCGAGAGCCGCGGCATCCACGTCACCCTCGTGGCGGGCGACGGCGGCGACCGACTCCTCAAGCAGTACCGCGTACGGGCGCGGGCGCAGCTCGTCGTCGTTCTCGAGCCACGCGGCGGCCTCGGGGATGCGCTCGAAGATGGCACCCACGAACTTGGAGCCCGACAGCACCTGCGTCAACCGCTGGGCGGCGGCGCTGGAGTCGCGCAGCATGCGCAGGAACCAGTACGCCTCGCCGAGGTCCTCACTGAGCCTGCGGAACGCGAGCAGTCCGTAGTCGGGGTCTGCGCCATCGGCGAACCACTGCAGCATCACGGGCAGGAGGTTGCGCTGGATCGTCGCCCTGCGCGACACGCCCCCCGTGAGCGCCGCGATGTGGCTGAGAGCACCACGCGGGTCGCGGAATCCGATGGCCGCCAGTCGCGCCTCTGCCTGTTCGCTCGACAGCGTCAGGCCGTCCTCCGGAAGTGCGGCGACCGCTGACAGCAGCGGGCGGTAGAACAGACGCTCGTGCAAGCTGCGTACGGCCTGCTTGGTGCGCTGCCACTGCTCGACGAGGTCGTCGGCGTTGGCGGCGATTCCCGACGCCCGCGCGAGGATTCGCAGGGCATCCGGATCGGTGGGCATGAGGTGCGTGCGCCGCAGCCTGCTGAGCTGAAGGCGATGCTCGAGCAAGCGCAGGAACCGATAGTCACCGGAGAACTCGGCGGCCTCCACCCGACCGATGTAGCCGTGCTCGGCGAGGGCGATCAGTGCGGGCAGCGTGGCGATCTGGCGCACGTTGGGGTCGCTCTGTCCGTGCACCAGCTGCAGCAGCTGGATCGTGAACTCGACATCGCGCAGGCCGCCTGGGCCGAGCTTGAGCTGCACGTCCAGCTCGTCGGCGGGGATATTGTCGGTGACCCGCTCGCGCATCCGCTGCACCGAGTCGACGAAGTTCTCCCGCGACGCGCTCGACCACACCTTCGGCGACACCGCCTCCACGTACTGCCGACCGAGTTCGAGATCCCCAGCGAGCGGGCGTGCCTTCAGCAGCGCCTGGAACTCCCAACTCTTGGCCCACCGCTCGTAGTACGCGACGTGCGACTCGAGGGTGCGCACGAGCGCCCCGTCCTTGCCCTCCGGTCGCAGGTTCGCGTCGACCTCCCACAGGCCGGGCTCGGTGGCCAGATCGTGGATGCCGCGCATCGTCTGCATCGCCAGTTGCGTTGCGATCGTCACGGCCCTGTCGTCCGCGAGGGTGGACTCACCGTCGAGCCCACCCGCCTCGCCCACGAAGATGACGTCAACGTCTGACACATAGTTGAGTTCGCGCGCTCCGGCCTTGCCCATTCCGATGATGGCCAGCCGGGTCGCGGCGACCTCCTCGGCGGGAAACTTCACATCGCGGCGCGCCACGGCGAGGGAGGCGTCGAGGGCGGCACCGGACAGATCGGCCAGAGCCGCGGCAACGATCGAGACGGCGGCGATCGGGTCGGCGTGCTCCAGGTCCCACGCAGCGAGCTGCACGAGGTGCCTGCGGTACCGCACCCGCAGGGCAACCCACGCGGCGTCCCCCTTCAGGCCGTCGACTGCGGCGAGGAGGTCGGCTCCGTACTCGGTGGGGGGAGCCGTGATCGGCGTCGCCAGTGCCTGCAACTCGCGCGGGTGGCGCGCGAGGAAGTCACCCAGGCCGGAGGAGGCCCCGAGCACACGGATGAGGCGGGCCGCGGCATCCGGGTCGGCGATCAGGGCCGCAAGCTCGACCGGCGCACTCTCGCGCAACCCGAGGAGATAGCGCAACGCCTGATCTGGGTCTGCGGCCCGCGCGAAGTGCGCGACCAGCTCGGGCGCCCCGAGCAGGTCCAGGCGCCGCGACGTCTCGTCGAGCTCGGTGAAGCCGAGTCGAGCGAGTTCGGTCAGCGTCGTCGGTGGCCGGGACATGGCGGGTGAATCCACGAGCTAGAGAATCTCGAGGTTGCTCTCCAGCTCGTACGGGGTGACCTGCGCACGGTACTGGCTCCACTCGCGGCGCTTGTTGAGCAGCACGTAGCTGAAGACCTGCTCCCCCAGCGTCTCCGCAACGAGCTCGGAGTCCTCCATGAGCGACACTGCGTGGTCAAGACTCGCGGGAAGCTGGTTGTACCCCAGCGCGCGACGCTCGGCGTCGGAGAGCTCCCAGACGTTGTCCTCGGCCTCGGGAGGCAGCTCGTAGCCCTCCTCGATGCCCTTGAGGCCGGCCGCGAGCAGAAGCGAGAACGTCAGGTAGGGGTTGGCCGCGGAGTCGATCGCTCGGTACTCAACGCGCGCACTCTGACCCTTGTTGGGCTTGTACAGCGGCACACGCACGAGGGCCGACCGGTTGTTGTGGCCCCAGGTCACGAAGCTCGGTGCCTCGTCACCGCCCCAGAGACGCTTGTAGGAGTTGACGAACTGGTTGGTGACGGCTGTGATCTCGGGCGCGTGACGCAGCAGGCCGGCGACGAACTGCCGGCCGATCTTCGACAGCTGGTAGTGGCCAGCTGCGTCGTAGAACGCGTTCGAGTCGCCCTCGAACAGCGACAGGTGGGTGTGCATACCCGATCCCGGATGCCCGGACAGCGGCTTCGGCATGAACGTCGCGTACACGCCCTGCTCGATGGCCACCTCCTTGATCACCGTGCGGAAGGTCATGATGTTGTCGGCGGTCGTGAGTGCGTCCGCATAGCGAAGGTCGATCTCGTTCTGGCCCGGACCCGACTCGTGGTGGCTGAACTCCACCGAGATGCCGAGATCCTCGAGCATGCGCACCGACCGGCGACGGAAGTCGTGGGCCGTACCACCGGGCACGTTGTCGAAGAATCCGGCCGAATCCACCGGCTCCGGCTTGCCGTCGACCAGCCGGGATGACTTCAGAAGGTAGAACTCGATCTCGGGATGTGTGTAGAACGAGAACCCACGGTCCGCGGCCTTGGCAAGCGCACGCTTGAGCACGTAGCGGGGATCGGCGATCGCGGGCTGGCCGTCGGGCGTGGTGATGTCGCAGAACATCCGGGCGGTCGGATCGACCTCACCGCGCCACGGGAGGATCTGGAATGTCGCGGGGTCGGGGTGGGCGAGCATGTCCGCCTCGTAGGCCCGGGTGAACCCCTCGATGGCCGAGCCATCGAAGCCGAGACCCTCCGCGAAAGCGCCCTCAACCTCGGCCGGCGTGATCGCGACCATCTTCAGTGCGCCCACCACATCGGTGAACCACAGGCGGATGAACTTGACCCCTCGCTCTTCGATCGTCCGAAGAACGAAGTCACGCTGCTTGTCCATCAAGCTCCTCACGAATCACGCCTGTCGCCACGCCGAAGGGCGCCTCGGGCACCGGTCTAAGGCTACTGGTTTGCGCCTTCGGACACGTCACTAGACTCGATCCATGGCAGAGCAGGCAGTCAAGCGCGTTCGCACCAGGCACTTCCAGAGTGCCAAGGAGAACGGCATCAAGATCACCGGTCTCACCAGCTATGACCAGTTGACGGCCGGAATCTTCGACGAAGCCGGGATCGACTTCCTGCTCGTCGGCGACTCGGCCGGAAACAACGTGTACGGCTACGACACGACCCTGCCGGTGTCGATCGACGACCTGATCCCCCTGGCTCGCGCGGTCGCCGGGGCAGTGCAGCGCGCATTCGTCGTGGCGGACATGCCCTTCGGCTCCTACGAGACCGGTCCGGATGAGGCGTTGCACACCGCATTCCGCTTCATGAAGGAGACCGGTTCCCACGCCGTGAAGCTCGAGGGCGGGGTGCGCAGTGCCGAGCAGATCCGCCGGATCGTGAGCGCGGGCATCCCGGTGATGGCCCACATCGGCTTCACCCCTCAGAGCGAGCACGGACTCGGCGGTCACGTCATCCAGGGGCGGGGCGATCAGGTGAAGCAGCTTCTCGCCGACGCCCACGCCGTCGAGGATGCCGGCGCATTCGCCGTCGTACTCGAGATGGTGCCGAGCGAAGCCGCGGCACGGGTCACCCAGGAGTTGCGGATCCCCACGATCGGTGTCGGCGCAGGGCCCCACGTCGACGGCCAGCTGTTGGTGTGGACCGACTGGGCGGGCTTCACGAAGGGTCGCATCCCGAAGTTCGTGAAGCAGTACGCGAACTTGCGCAAGAACCTCACGGATGCCGTCACCGCCTATCGCGCTGACGTCGAGGGCGGCAGCTACCCTGGCCCCGAGCACTCCTACGACGACTGACGCGACGACTCACATGACGCGCGGCCAGGTTCGCATCGGCATGGCCGGGTGGGTCTACCCGGACTGGCGCGGCGGCTTCTACCCCACAGGGCTGACGCAGAAGAACGAGCTCGCGTACGCCTCGAGCCAGGTGACATCCATCGAGCTCAACGGCTCGTTCTACTCCTTGCAGAAGCCGTCGAGTTGGAAGAGCTGGCGCGACGCGACCCCCGACGACTTCGTGTTCTCCGTGAAGGCACCGAGGTTCATCACGCACATCCGGCGCCTCGACGACGTGCACGAGCCGCTCGCGAACTTCTTCGCGTCGGGCATCCTCGCGCTCGGTCCGAAACTCGGGGCGATCCTCTGGCAACTGCCGCCGAGCCTGGAGTTCGAGCCCTACCTGCTGGAGCGCTTCCTCGAGCAGCTGCCGCACTCGACCACCGACGCTCTCGCGCTTGCGCAGCAGCGTGGCGCCCGGATGACCGGCAAGGAGCATCTCGAGATCGATGCCGACCGTCCCGTGCGTCACGCCCTCGAGGTGCGCCACTCAACTTTCGCGGCGAGCGACTTCGTCGAGCTACTCGCGAAGTACCGTATCGCGGCCGTGTACGGCGACTCCGCGGGCAAGTGGCCGGTGATCGACGAGCCGACGACCGACTTCCGCTACGCGCGCCTGCACGCCGACAAGGCCCTGTACCCCGATGGCTGGTACGAACCAAGCGAGATCGACCGCTGGGCGCAGACGATCGACGGTTGGCTCGAAGCCGGTCAGGACGCCTACGTGTACTTCGACAACGACAGCAAGGTGCGCGCGCCGATCGACGCGATGAGCCTCATCGCGCGGATGGGCTCAGCTACTCGACCGGCCTAGTCGTCAGCGTCTTCCGCGGCCCACTTGCGGGCGCGCTCCGCGATGATCTCGGGTGCTCGCGCAGCCTCTTCGCGCGTGGCGAACGGCCCGTCGCGATCGGAGGACAGCGACTGGGCTCCCTCTTCGACCTCGCCGGTCTTGTGGTTGTACCACCAGTCGGTCATCCAGTGCCTCCCTCACGAAACTAGACTCAACACTATGCCTCGGGACGCACAGGGACACCTCCTTCCCGGAGTGATTTCACCGAGACGCCCTGTGCACGCCTCCATTCCCCGCCCGGAGTACGTCGATCGCCGCGAACCGGCCCGATACACCGGCACCAACATCTACACCCCCGACGAGATCGAGCGCATCCGCAACTCGGGACGCATCGCCGCGCAGGCGGTCGAGGCCGTCGGCGCCGCCATCGCACCCGGCGTGACCACCGAGCAACTGGATGCGATCGCGCACGACTTCCTGATCGCCCACGACGCGTATCCGTCGACTCTGGGGTATCGGGGCTTCCCGAAGTCCAGCTGCACGAGCATCAACGAGGTCGTCTGTCATGGGATACCCGACGACACCGTTCTGGTCGACGGCGACATCGTCAACATCGACATCACCGCCTACGTGGACGGAATGCACGGCGATCTCAACAAGACCTTCACCGTGGGCACCGTGACCCCCGAGGTCGCAGCACTGGTCGAGGGAACCCGCGAGGCCCTCAACCGTGGCATCAAGGCGGTCGCCCCCGGACGTGAGGTCAACGTGATCGGTCGCGCGATCGAGTCCTATGCTCGCCGGTTCGGCTACGGGGTCGTGCGCGACTTCACCGGACACGGCGTCGGCTCTGCCTTCCACACCGGGCTGATCATCCCCCACTACGACTCTGCTCCCGCCTTCACCGACGTCATGGCGGTCGGGATGGTCTTCACCATCGAGCCGATGTTGACACTCGGCACCCCCGAGTCACCCGGCACGATCGCCTGGGATCAGTGGCCTGACGACTGGACCGTCACCACGCTCGACAAGTCGGTCACCGCACAGTTCGAGCACACGCTCGTCGTGACCGAGCGCGGCGCCGACATCCTCACCCTCCCCTAAGGAAGAATCAGCACATGGCGAAGGCGCTCGGAATCGACATCGGTGGCACGGGAATCAAGGGTGCCCTCGTGGACACCGATACCGGCGAGCTGCTCAGCGACAGAATCAAGCTCCCGACTCCTTCCGGCGGGCTGCCCGAGGACATCATCACGACAGTTGTCGAGTTGATTGACAAGCTGGGCGGCGCGGACAAGAGCGTGCCTGTCGGCGTCTGCTTCCCCGCGATCATCAAGAATGGCCGCACCATGTCGGCGGCGAACGTGTCCAAGAAGTGGATCGGGCTCGAGGCGGAAAAGCTGTTCGAGAAGGCCCTCGGTCGCGACATCCACTTCGTCAACGATGCGGATGCCGCGGGCTACGCCGAGACGCGCTACGGCGCGGCCAAGGGCGTTGACGGCCTCGTCATCCTCACGACCCTCGGCACGGGGATCGGAAGTGCGCTGATCTACAACGGGGTGCTCATCCCCAATGCCGAGCTGGGTCACATCGAGATCAACGGCCGTGATGCTGAGAGTCGTGCCGCCTACTCCGCGAAGGAACGCAGCCGGCTCAGCTGGAAGCGCTGGGCCGCTCGGCTGCAGCTGTACTACAGCCGGCTGGAGGCCTTGTTCACGCCCGACCTGTTCATCGTCGGGGGCGGTGTCTCCAAGAGCTACGAGGAGTTCCTTCCCCTGCTCTCGCTGAACACGCCGATTGTGCCCGCGGTGCACCGCAACAACGCAGGCATTCTGGGGGCGGCGGCGCTGGCAGCACCAGCGACACCGCCCACCGTCTGACGCTTACTGCTTGGTGAGGGTCAGCGTCCACGAGGCGTCGCCCTGCACGCCATCGAGGTCGATGGTGCTCGACCCATCGGTGTACGGACCCGTCATGGTCGCCGTGCCATCGGAGAACGCGATCGTGATCGCGAGCTGACCTCCGGCCAGCACCCAGGTGTCGGTCGCGTCGTCGAACGCGTTGCCGTCGTAGGTGAATCCGACGGTGTTGTCGGACTGGAATTCGATCAACCAGGTGTCGCCGTCGGAGTCAGTGCCCGACCAGGAGGTGCCGACGAGAGAGCTGTCAGTGGTGGTCGTCGTGCCACCACCGCCAGTGATGGACGGGAGGCCGAAGCATCCACTGAGGCTGACCAGGAGGGTCAGGATGACGGCGGCGATCGCTGCGGGGCGAATGGTTTTCATATGGGCACAGTAACGAGGGCGGGGATGCGGCCGCAACGCCGATGCACGACTGTTATCCGCGCGCATGGATTCGAGCGGTGACCGTTCGGATTTCGTTAGGACGAGGGCCACCTGACCCACGCGGGTGTTGACTCGGCACATCGGCGCAGTGTGCCGACCCAGTGAAAGGCGGACTCCCGTGCTCGACGTCGTATTCGTGCTCGGCATCCTGGCGCTCGTGGCGCTGGTTGCCCTGATCGGCAAGGCGGTGGAGCGCCTGTGATCGTCTTTGAGATCATCGCCGCACTACTGGGACTCGCTGCGATCGGCTACCTCGTGATCGCCCTCGTGAAGCCGGAGCGATTCTGATGGATGCCGCAGCAGCAGATCCCACCATCTGGTTGTTCCTCGCCCAGCTCGGTTCCGTGGTGCTGGTACTCGCGCTGGTCTACCGCCCCCTCGGCGACTACATCGCGGCGACGTACACGGGCACCCGCACTCTGCGTGTGGAGAAGGGCCTCTACCGAATGATCGGTGTCGACCCGGCCTCCGAGCAGAGCTGGCCGTCGTACCTGCGCTCGGTGCTCGCATTCTCTGCCGTCGGCGTGCTCGCGGTCTACGCACTGCAGCGCCTGCAGCCGGTGCTCCCGTACTCGCTTGGCCTTCCGCCGACGATCGAACCCCTCGCCTTCAACACGGCCATCTCGTTCGTGACCAACACCAACTGGCAGAGCTACTCCCCCGAGCTGACCCTCGGGTACACCGTGCAGCTCGCCGGACTCGCGGTACAGAACTTCCTGTCGGCGGCCGTGGGCATCGCGGTGGCGGTCGCCCTCATCCGTGGCTTCGCCTACCGCTCCTCGGGAACGATCGGCAACTTCTGGGTGGACCTCACTCGCGGCACGCTGCGCATCCTGCTTCCGCTCTCGGTCGTCGCCGCAGTCGTGCTGCTCGCTGGGGGCGTCATCCAGAACTTCTCTGGATTCCAGGAGGTCACCACGATCAGCGGCGGCACCGCGGTGGTTCCCGGTGGACCCGTCGCCTCGCAGGAGGCGATCAAGCTCCTCGGAACCAACGGTGGCGGGTTCTTCAACGCCAACTCGGCGCATCCCTTCGAGAACCCGACGCCCTGGACGAGCATCGTCGAAGTGCTGCTGTTCCTCGTGATCCCCTTCTCGATGCCTCGGGCCTTCGGCCGCATGGTCGGCGACAACCGACAAGGCATCGCCATCGTGGGAACCATGGCCGTGCTCTTCGTGGTGTCGCTGTCGCTCATGACCTGGGCCGAGCTCGCTGGGTCCGGCACGGCCCCGCAGCTGGCGGGCGGCGCGATGGAGGGCAAGGAGACGCGGTTCGGGATCCTCGGCTCGACCCTGTACGCGACATCCACGACCCTGACGTCGACCGGATCGGTCAACTCGATGCACGACAGCTTCACGAGTCTCGGTGGTGGCGTCGCGCTCGTGAACATGATGCTCGGCGAGGTCGCACCGGGGGGTGTGGGCGGCGGCCTCTACGGCATCCTCGTGGTCGCCATCATCGCCGTCTTCATCGCGGGACTCATGGTCGGTCGCACCCCGGAGTACCTCGGCAAACGACTTGGCGCACGAGAGATCAAGCTCGCGAGCCTGTACATCCTGACGACGCCGACCCTCGTGCTCGTGGGCACGGCCCTCAGCTTTGCGATTCCTGCCGTGCGGCAGGACGTCGAGGGCACCTCGATCTGGAACCCCGGACTGCACGGCTTCAGCGAAGTGCTCTACGCCTTCACCTCGGCCGCCAACAACAACGGGTCGGCCTTCGCAGGGCTCACCGCGAACACCCCGTGGTTCAACACGGCCCTGGGCGTGGCGATGTTCCTCGGCCGGTTCCTGCCGATCGTGTTCGTGCTCGCGCTGGCCGGTTCGCTGGCCGCGCAGGACAAGATCCCCGTGACCCCCGGCACCCTGCCCACCCATCGACCCCAGTTCGTCGGCCTGCTCATCGGCACGGTCCTGCTGGTGTCGGCCCTCACCTACTTCCCCGTTCTCGCGCTGGGTCCCCTGGCGGAAGGTCTGTGACGACAACCATGAACACCTATCTCACTGCGCTCCCCGGAGCGTTCCGCAAGCTCGATCCTCGCCTCATGTGGCGCAACCCGGTGATGTTCGTCGTCGAGGTGGGCGCCGTGCTCACCACGGCTCTGGCAGTCGCCCAGCCTCTGATGGGCGTCGAAGACATCGCGCCCGGCTTCACCGCCGGAATCGCCGCGTGGCTCTGGGTCACCGTGATCTTCGCGAACCTCGCGGAGTCGGTGGCGGAGGGTCGGGGAAAGGCCCAGGCCGCCAGTCTGCGCGAGACCCGCACCTCGACCACCGCGCACGTCGTCTCGGCATCGGCCATCGAGCAGCTGAGCCCGACGGCTCCGCTGGAGACTCTCGATCACCGTGATGTCTCCTCGGCAGACCTGGTGCTCGGCGATCACGTCGTCGTCTCGGCCGGCGAGGTCATTCCCGGCGACGGCGACATCGTCTGGGGTATCGCCTCCGTCGATGAGTCGGCGATCACCGGCGAATCGGCCCCGGTCATCCGGGAGCACGGTGGAGACCGTAGCGCCGTCACCGGCGGCACCAGGGTGCTCAGCGACCGCATCGTAGTCGCCATCACCTCGAAGCCGGGCGAGACCTTCGTCGACCGGATGATCCGGCTCGTCGAGGGCGCCTCTCGCCAGAAGACTCCGAACGAGATCGCGCTGAACATCCTGCTCGCCACACTCTCGATCGTGTTCGTGGTGGTCGTGCTGACCCTCAACCCGATCGCGAGCTTCGCCGGCGCGCCCGTGAGCATCACGGTGCTCGTCGCACTGCTCGTGACGCTCATCCCCACCACGATCGGCGCGCTTCTCAGCGCCATCGGAATCGCGGGGATGGACCGACTCGTGCAGCGCAACGTGCTCGCAATGTCGGGGCGCGCCGTCGAGGCGGCGGGAGACGTGACGACCCTGCTGCTCGACAAGACCGGAACCATCACCTACGGCAATCGTCAGGCGAGCGAGTTCCTGCCCGTCGGTGGCGCGTCACTTCGCGCACTCACCGAAGCCGCGAGCCTGTCATCCCTCAGCGACCCCACTCCCGAGGGCAGCTCGGTCGTCGCGCTTGCAGCCGAGAAGGGCTTCGAAGCGCACTCCGTGACGGATGCCGTCATCGTGCCGTTCACCGCCCAGACCCGCATGAGCGGACTCGACCTTCCCGACGGCAGCCAGGTGCGCAAGGGGGCAGGATCGATGATCGCCCAGTGGGTCGGCACGGTACCGGAGGCAACCCACAAGGAGCTCGAAGCGGTCGTGACTCGGGTGAGCGAGTCCGGCGGCACGCCGCTGGTCGTCGCCACCCGAGATGCCTCGGGCGCCGCGTCCGTTCTCGGCGTGATTCATCTCAAGGATGTCGTCAAGACCGGCCTGCGTGAGCGCTTCGCCGAGCTGCGTGCGATGGGCATCCGAACGATCATGATCACCGGCGACAACCCGTTGACCGCCAAGGCGATCGCCGCCGAGGCGGGCGTCGACGACTTCCTCGCCGAGGCCACGCCGGAGGACAAGATGGCCCTCATTCGCAAGGAACAGGAAGGCGGCAATCTGGTCGCGATGACGGGTGACGGCACCAACGATGCCCCCGCGCTCGCTCAAGCCGACGTCGGGGTGGCCATGAACACGGGCACGTCGGCGGCGAAGGAGGCGGGCAACATGGTCGACCTCGACTCGAACCCGACCAAGCTCATCGACATCGTGCGGATCGGCAAGCAACTGCTCATCACCCGTGGCTCGCTCACCACGTTCTCGATCGCCAACGATGTCGCCAAGTACTTCGCGATCATCCCCGCGATGTTCACCGTCGTCTTCCCCGGTCTCGCGGTGCTCAACATCATGGGGCTGCACTCGTCGGCATCGGCGATCCTGAGCGCGATCATCTTCAACGCACTCGTGATCGTCGCGCTCATTCCCCTGGCGCTGCGAGGCGTCACCTACCGCCCCGTCTCCGCGAGTCGACTGCTGTCGCGCAACCTCGCCATCTACGGCCTCGGCGGCATTATCGCTCCATTCATCGGCATCAAGCTCATCGACCTTGTCGTGAGCCTCCTGCCCGGCTTCTAGGAGGAGAACATCATGAGAATGCGACAGACCTGGACGGCGCTTCGCGCGCTGGTCATCCTCACTCTGGTGCTCGGCGTCGGCTACCCGCTGCTCATCACCGGCATCGGGCAGCTCGCTCTGCCGGCGCAGGCCAACGGATCGCTGGTGCGATCCGACGGTGCCGTGGTCGGGTCGGTGTTGATCGGACAGTCGTTCACCGATGCCGACGGCAATGCTCTCCCCGAATGGTTCCAGTCCCGGCCGTCGGCGGCGGGCGCCGGCTACGACGGCGGTGCGTCGAGCGGGTCCAACTACGGGCCCGAGAATCCTGACCTGGTCTCGGCCATCCAGGACCGCAAGTCGGCGATTGAGTCGCTGGAGTCGGTCACCGCGTCCGAGATCCCCGCGGATGCGCTCACGGCGTCAGCCTCAGGCCTGGACCCGCACATCAGCCCGGCGTATGCGCTGCTGCAGGTGCCGCGGGTTGCCGCGGCCCGCGGCATCCCCGAGACGCAGGTGCGCGCACTCGTCAAGTCATTCATCCAAGGTCGGGATCTCGGCTACCTCGGCGACCCCACGGTCAACGTGCTGCAACTGAACATCGCGCTCGCGAAGCTGGGATGATGAGGCCATGACCAGGGGCAGGCTCCGCGTGATGCTCGGGGCCGCCCCGGGCGTGGGCAAGACCTACGCCATGCTCGAGGAGGGGCGCCGCCTGGCCGCCGCGGGCAAGGATGTCGTGCTCGCGGTCGTGGAGACCCACGGCCGCGCCGCCACATCCGCTCTCGTGGAGGGACTGGAGCTCATCCCGCGGCAGGCCGTCGAACACCGCGGCGTGGTGCTGCAGGAGATGGATCTCGAGGCCGTGCTGGCACGCAAGCCCGAACTCGCCCTCGTCGACGAACTCGCCCACACCAACGCGCCTGGCTCCCCGCACGACAAACGCTGGCAGGACGTCGAGGCGATCCTCGCGGCCGGCATCAACGTGATATCGACAGTGAACATCCAGCACATCGAGTCCCTCAACGACGTCGTGCGCCAGATCACAGGCGTCGTGCAGCGGGAGACGATTCCCGACGCGGTCCTGCGCAGCGCCGACCAGATCGAACTGGTCGACCTCGCGCCCCAGGCCCTGCGTGACAGGCTCAGCGAAGGCGTGGTCTACCCCGCCGGTCGAGTGGATGCCGCGCTCAGCAACTACTTCCGTCTGGGCAACCTCACCGCGCTGCGCGAGCTGGCCCTGCTCTGGCTCGCCGACGAGGTGGACTCGGCGTTGCGGCGGTACCGGGCGGAGAAGGGCATCGACAGCGCCTGGAACGCCCGCGAACGGGTCGTGGTCGCCCTCACCGGGGGTCGTGAGGGCGAGACGCTACTGCGACGGGGGGCACGCATCGCCAGCCGTTCGAGCGGCGGAGAGTTGTTCGCCGTGCATGTCACCACGTCGGACGGTCTCGCAGAGAGTGACCCCGGAATTCTCGAGGCGCAGAAGAAGCTCGCCGAGACTCTGGGTGGCACGTACCACCAGGTCGTAGGCGAGCAAATCCCGCGGGCTCTTGTCGAGTTCGCGAGGAGCGTTGACGCGACCCAGCTCGTCATCGGGGTGAGCCGCCGAGGTGTGCTGGCGCGCCTCTTCGGTGGTCCGGGCACGGCGGCGACGGTGATCAGGGACTCGGGCGATATCGATGTTCACGTCGTCACCCACTCGGAGGCCGGCTCGCGAGCTCTCCCCACCCTGGGCGGAGCGCTGTCGGTGCGGCGGCGGGTCGCGGGCTTCCTGCTCGCCCTCGTGGGACTCCCCTCGCTCACGTGGGTCCTGACCCTGTTCCGCAGCGACGAGTCGCTCGCGAGCGACGTTCTGGCGTTTCAGCTCTTCATCGTCATCGTCGCGCTGGTCGGCGGCATCTGGCCTGCCGTTGTCACGGCGGTCATCGCGGGTCTCGTACTCGACTTCTTCTTCGTCGCGCCGCTGTACACGGTGACCATCGCCGACCCGCTGCACCTGCTGGCCCTCATCATCTTCGTGGTGGTCGCTGTGCTCGTCAGCACCGTGGTCGACCAGGCTGCGCGTCGCTCACGCCTCGCCTCACGCGCGGCCGCCGAATCGGAGACACTGTCGAACATCGCCGGTGGAGTGCTCAGCGGCACCGACGCGCTCGACGCGCTCGTGAGCCGACTTCGTGAGGCGTTCGGCATGACCAGCGTGATCCTGTACTCGAACGGCGCTGCGCTCTACACCGCGACGGATGCCAGCCTGATGGGCGACGCCGACACCGAGACGACGTTCCCGATCGGCGACCACTCCCAGCTCTACCTGCGCGGTCGCGAGCTGCCGGCCTCGGACCGTCGTATTCTCGGCGCCTTCCTCTCCCAGATCGAGGCGGCGCTCGACCGACGCGAGCTCAGCCGCGAGGCGGAGAGCATGCGGCCGGTCGCAGAAGCCGATCGACTGCGCACCGCGCTGCTGGCCGCCGTCGGTCATGACCTGCGCCGACCCCTGGCGGCGGCGACGGCGGCGATCACGTCGCTGCGCTCCACCGAGCTCACCCTGTCGGCTGCCGATCAGGACGAACTGCTGGATGCAGCCGAGCAGAGCCTCGACTCGCTCGCGGGTCTCGTGACAAAGCTGCTGGACGCCAGTCGTCTGCAGGCCGGGGTGCTGGGGGTGTCGCTGGCGTCAGTGTCGGTCGACGATGTGGTCGGCGGGGCGCTGGAGGAGCTGGGGCTGGCACCCGGCGACGTGCGGTTGGAGCTGGAACGCGGCATCCGCCCGGTGACGGCCGATGCGGTGCTCCTGCAGCGCGCCGTCGTCAACCTGCTTGCCAACGCGATCCGCTTCTCTCCGCCTGGCTCCGCACCTGTCGTCGCGACCAGCGAATTCGGCGACCGAGTGCAGCTGCGCGTCATCGACTCGGGTCCCGGAATTCCCGCGGAACGGCGGGATGATGTCTTCGTGGCATTCCAGCGCCTCGGTGACACCGACAACACCACGGGGGTCGGCCTCGGGCTGGCCCTGTCCAAGGGCTTCATCGAGGCGATGGGCGGCACCCTCGAGGTTGAGGACACGCCCGGGGGCGGACTGACCATGGTCGCCGACCTGCCCGCGGTGCCCAATCTTCTCGCGAACGCGGGTGAGCCGTGAAGATCCTGATCGCCGACGACGATCCCCAGATGCTCCGGGCCCTGCGGATCACGCTCGGAGCGCGCGGGTACGACGTGGTCACGGCCGCCGACGGGCGCGCGGCGCTCGACGCGGCGATCGAGTCGCATCCCGATGTCGTCGTTCTCGACCTGGGGATGCCCGGGCTCACCGGCATCGAGGTGATCGAGGCAATTCGCGGCTGGAGTCAGGTGCCCGTGCTCGTCGTGTCCGGTCGCAGCGAGAGCTGGGACAAGGTGGAGGCGCTCGACGCCGGGGCAGACGACTACGTGACCAAGCCGTTCTCCGCCGATGAGCTGCTCGCGCGCATCCGGGCGCTGTCGCGTCGAACTCCCGCACCCGCGGATGAGCCCACCGTGTCGTTCGGCGATGTGACCGTCGATCTGTCGTCTCACGTGGTGACTCGTGATGGGGCATCCGTGCGGCTGACGCCCACGGAGTGGCGGATCCTCGAGGTGCTGCTTCGCCACCGCGACAAACTCGTCACGCGCGAGACGCTGCTGACCGAGGTCTGGGGACCGCAGTACACGACCGACACCGGATACCTTCGGCTCTACCTCTCGCAGCTGCGCAAGAAACTCGAGCCCGAACCCTCCGCGCCACGGTACCTTCTGACCGAGGCCGGGATGGGTTACCGGTTCACCACCGCTTAGACCCGCGTGCTCCAGACCGCCTTCGCGCCGGACTCCCCAATGACGAATACCGTGTAGACGGATCCGACGATGACGACAGCGACAGCCACGGCGAGCAGGATCGTCACGGCGAGGCGCGCAGGCTTCGACGTGATGCGATTCGCGAAGCGGCCCGTGCCGCTGAAGTAGTGGAACCAGACCCATTGCACTGTGGCGACCACGAAGAGTGCGATCACCCACGGCAGCAGGTCGCGCCCCAGCTGGGCGTGCAGTTCGCTGAATGCGTTCTCTGCGACCCGCTCCTCGAGCACCTCCCCCGCCTCGGTGGTGATCGGCACCGCGATCAGTGCGGCGAGTGCGATCAACGGCGTGACGATGCCGAGTCGACGGCGCGCGGCGGGCCACGCCGCAGCCAGCACCGTGCAGAGCCCTGCCAGCGGCACCACGATCACCACGAAGTGGATGAGCAGAACATGGATCGGCAGGCCGTTGAATTCCCAGGTCATGTCGCGAGCTTGGCACGGCGCGTCTGCAGCGAGCGGGACGAAAGTCCCGCGGATGCGCGCACCACTCCGAGCCTCGCACCAGCCCCTGCCACAGTGCACGAAACCTAGGCTTGCCTGACTGGAACGGATGCCCGGTCTGGGTGTTAGCTGTCGGCATGAGCATTCCTGACTCCCCGACCGGACACACCAACGAACCGCACGGCGATGGGATAGCCCACAAGCTCAACTGGTTGCGTGCCGGGGTACTCGGTGCTAACGACGGCATCGTGTCGGTCGCGGCGATCGTGGTCGGTGTTGCGGGAGCGACGAGCGCTGTCGCACCGATTCTCACGGCCGGCGTCGCCGGCCTGGTCGGCGGTGCCATCTCGATGGCCCTCGGTGAGTACGTGTCGGTCTCAAGCCAGAGCGACACACAGCGTGCCCTGATCGCCAAGGAGCGCCGCGAGCTCGCCGAGCAACCCGAGGAGGAGCTCGCCGAGCTCGCCGGGCTGTTCGAGAAGAAGGGGCTGACGGCTGCGACCGCGCAGCAGGTCGCCGTCGAGCTGACCGCCCATGACGCTCTGTCCGCACACCTGGAGATCGAGCTCGGCATCAACGAGCGGGACGTGGTGAGCCCCTGGCAGGCGGCCGGGGCATCCGCTCTGGCATTCTTCGTCGGCGCAATGCTGCCGCTGCTCGCCATCCTGCTGCCGCCGGAGAACGTGCGGGTTCCGGTGACTTTCGCGGCCGTGCTCATCGCGCTCGCCCTGACCGGCGCGCTGAGCGCGTGGATCGGCGGCAGCCACTGGCTGCGTCCCACCCTCCGCGTCGTCATCGGTGGTGCCATCGCACTGATCGCGACGTTCGTCATCGGCACCCTCCTCGGTACCTCTGGCGTGGTGTAGCCGTGGTTCGAATCCTCGTCGTCGAGGATGACCCGACCATGGGCGCCCTCGTCGAACGGGGTCTGCGCGAGGAGGGCTACGACGTCACCCTCGTCGGCAACGGCATGGAGGCGCTGATCGCTGCCGCGAACGAGGACTTCAGCGCCGCGGCCATCGACGTGATGCTGCCCGAGATGACCGGATTCGAGATCTGCCGCCACCTGCGCCAACGCGGAAGCACGCTTCCAGTTCTGCTGCTCACGGCGCGGGACGCCGTGGAGGACCGGGTGTTCGGCCTGGACTCCGGAGCCGACGACTACCTCACGAAACCCTTCGCCTTCGCCGAGTTCAGCGCCCGAATCCGCGCGCTGGTGCGCCGAGACTCCGCAGCGGCGAAGGCGGTGCTGCGGGTGGGCCGACTCGAGCTCGACCCGATGACAGTTCGTGCCGTGATCAACGGAACACCCGTGGCCCTGAGCACGAAGGAGTTCGCACTGCTCAGCCTGCTCGTGTCCCGACCGGGCGAGTCGCTGACCCGCACCGAGATCCTTCAGGAGGTCTGGGGCACCACCAAGCACATCGACCAGACCATCGTCGACCAGTATGTGAGCTACCTGAGGCGCAAGCTTGAGCCCACCGATTCGGGCGTCTCCATCGTGACCGTACGAGGTGTCGGATACCAGCTGCGCGAGGACGCCTGATGCTCTCGCGATTGACCATCCGCGCCCGGATCACGATCGGAAGCGTCCTGGCCGCTGCCGTACTCCTGTCGGTCGGGCTGTGGTTGGTGCGAGAGCAGGTCGACAGCATTCTCACGAGCACGAATGCGGTGCTCGCCGAAGGGGACCTGACCTCGTTCGAAACGGACATCCTCGCCAACCCCGACGAGCCGGTTGATGACCCGGGCACCGGAGTTCTCGTGTTCGTGCGGGGACCGGACGGGCGCGAGCAGGTGGACACCCTGCCGCGCTTCCTGCACGGCACGATCGAGCATCGTGAGCCGGCGGATGAGCAGTTCACCGTCGAACACGACGGCACCACCTACGTGGTCGTGGGCCGGCTCGTGAGCACCAGTTCCGGCGACTGGGGTCTGTGGGCGGCGCGCAGCGAGGCATCGAGCACGCTCGCGCTCGCCTCACTCGACCGACTGCTTGCGATCGGGGGGCTCGTGCTTCTCGCCTGCTTCGGCATCGCGTCATGGCTGCTTGCGTCGGCCGCACTGCGCCCGGTGCGCCTCATGCGCGAGCGAGCAGAGACCCTCGGCGCCGAATCCAGCGACGGCGGGCTGCCGGTGGGCGCGGCGCGTGACGAGCTGGCCGCCCTCGCGACGACGCTCAATGACTTCATCAAGCGGGTGCGCGCCTCAGCGAGCCGGGAGAAGCGCATGGTGTCCGATGCGGCGCACGAGCTGCGCACTCCGCTCGCAGCCCTGCGCACCCAGCTCGAACTTGCGCACGACGACTTCGGCGACGCCGACGCTCTTGCCGCGCAGGTGACAGCGGCGGAGGCATCCGTCAGTCGGCTGTCGTCGCTGGCGACCAATCTGCTCGAGCTATCCCGCCTCGAGTCGAGCGAGTCACCGCGAGGATCGGGCTCGACCAGTGAGCTCGTCGACGAGCTGATGGGCTGCATCGATCGCGCCCGGATGCTCGGCCTCGCCAAACAGGCCGACGTCGGGTTCGATCTGCGCAACACCGACCGCGACAAGCTGTACGGCGTCGACCCGCAATCCTTCGGACGCATCGCCGAGAACCTGCTCGCCAACGCTGTGGCCTCGATCCCGCCGGAGGGTTCGGTGACGGCAACACTCGAGCAGACGCCCTCCGACCTGATCCTGACGGTTGCAGACACGGGCCCGGGAATGGACGAGGAGTTCATACCTCGAGCGTTCGAACGCTTCACCCGGCCCGATGACTCGCGCACGGCGACTACTGGCGGAAGCGGCCTCGGACTCGCACTCGTGCGAGCGATCGCCACCGCAGCCGGTGGAACCGCAACCCTGCGCAATTCGCATCCCGGCCTGACCGTGACCGTGACCGTGCCGACAATGTGAGAACTCTCATGCTGGGGGCCTCCCGCTCATAGGATCCGCATAGCTGACGCGAGCAGTGTGTAGACATGACAACCCAGGCCCCGGCTCCGACCCACCAGACCACGACTCGTTCGCGGCTGCCGCGGATCAATCGCCGAGCCCAGTTCGCTCGTCGTGCGCGTCGCGCCGATCTGCTGGTAACGCTGCTGTGGGCGTCCGGTGCGGCCGCGGCAGCCCTGTATCTGGCCTACGGCGGCGCGAGCCAGATGACCACGGTGGCCGGCTTCATCACCGGACTGGGCATCCTGCTCGGACTCGTGGGCACCGACTTCATCCTCGTGATGCTGGTGCTCGCCGCACGCATCCCGCTTCTGGATCGCACCATCGGACACGACCGAGCCGTTGCCACCCACCGCAGGCTCGGCAAGCCGGCGCTGTACCTGATCCTCGCCCACGGGGTGCTTCTGCTCATCGGCTACGGAATGAGCACCGGCTTCAATCCGATCGCGGAGATCGGCCCCATGCTTGCCCTGCCCGACATGCCGCTGGCGTTCATCGGCACGGGCCTGCTCATTGCCGTTGTGGTCACCTCACTCGTCGCTGTGCGCCGCAAGTTCAGCTACGAGGGCTGGCACCTGGTGCACCTGCTGAGCTACGTTGCGGTCGCGTTCGCACTCCCCCACCAGCTCAGCGTCGGCGGGGTTCTCGCCGAGGGCACCGTGCAGCGGGTGTACTGGATCGCGCTCTACGTGCTGGCCTTCGGATCGATCCTGACCTTCCGCTTCGTCGAGCCGATCGTCGCGACCCTGCGGCACGGGATCACCGTCGCTGGCGTCACCCAGATCGCGCCCGGGGTCACGTCCATCCACCTGAAGGGCAGCAAGCTTCGCTCGCTCGGTACGGCAGGCGGCCAGTTCTTCATCTGGCGCTTCTGGACTCCCCGCACCTGGTGGCACTCGCACCCGATCTCGCTGTCGGCGGTTCCCACCGACACCACCGCGCGGATCACGGTGCGCGACCTCGGCGCGGGTAGTCGGCGCATCAGCTCGGTTCCTGCGGGCACCCGCGTGTCGATCGAAGGTCCCTACGGTCTCTTCACGGATGCCGCCCGCACCGCCCCGAAGATGGCCATCGTCGCGGCCGGGGTCGGCGTCACCCCCGTGCGCGCCCTGCTGGAGCACGCCATCTTCGCCCCCGGCGAGGCGACCGTGCTTCTGAGGGCGAGCAGCGACGACGAGACCTACCTCTGGGACGAGGTGCGAGCCATCGCCGCCGCGAAGGGCGCCCGGCTGTACACCATGGTCGGACGGCGCTCACCCGTCGGCCCGTCGTGGATGCCCGAAGAGGATGCCCGCCGGGGAGTAACCCTCCGAAGCATCTTCCCCGACCTCGGCGACTCCGACCTCTACCTCTGCGGCCCCACCACTTGGCTCGACCTGGTGGAGGCGGACGCCCGCGCTCTGGGACTTCCCGAGCACCAGATTCACGCAGAAAGGTTCGACTGGTGAGAACACGCGCAGTACTGAGCAGCATCTTCGCTTCGCTGGGAGTGCTGGTGATCGGATGGCAGGCGGGAAACGCCGCCGTGCAGAGCGCAACGACGGCGACGAGCACGACCACGCCGACCACCACGACCACGGGAGGGAGCTCCGGCACGTCGCCATCGGGAACCTCCACGGGCTCGAACACCACAACGAGCACGGGCACCACCACGGCCGCGCCAGTCGCACCGACGACCGGCGCAACCGACGGCACGTACGCCGGCTCCACGGTCAACACGCGCTTCGGACCGGTTCAGGTGCAGGTCACGATCTCTAGCGGCGCCATCACCGACGTCACTGCCCTTCAGTTGACCAACACCGACGGCCGCTCCGTGCAGATCAGCAACTACGCGTCGCCGATCCTCGCGCAGGAGGTGCTCTCGTCGCAGTCGGCTCAGGTGTCGAACGTGGGTGGTGCGACGTACACCTCGCAGGCGTACCTGCAGTCCCTCCAGTCCGCACTGGACCAGGCCGGGTTCTGATGCGTCGCACCTTCGAGACGATGGGCACTGTCGTGTCGCTCGAGGGCGTCGACGATGCCACCGTCGACGAGGTCAAGCGCATCTTCGCTTCGGCCGACTCGCGATTCAGCCTCTACCGGCCCGAGTCGGAGCTGGCCCGCATCGCGTCGGGTGAGCTCGCCATGATGGACTCGAGCGTCGAGCTGCGCACCGCCTATGCCGACGCTCTTGCCTGGAGCTCGCTCACCTCCGGCGCCTTCAGCCCGAACCGGCCAGACGGCGTCATCGACCTCAACGGCATCGTGAAGGCACAGGCCATGCAGGCGGCCGGTGAGCGCATCGGGGCGGGCGGCTGGCGCGACTGGACCCTCAACGTGGGCGGCGACATCCTGATCTCGGGGTCGACCATGCAAACCACCGGAATCATCGACCCCTTCGACCGCACGAAGCTGCTCTGCGCGCTCGAACTGCGCCCGCCCCGCGTTGGAGTCGCGACATCGGGCAGCGCCGAGCGCGGCGACCACATCTGGCTCGGCGGCAGCACGGAGCCTGCCGAGTACGTGCAGGTGACGGTCGTCGCCGACGACATCGTCACGGCCGACGTGCTCGCGACGGCGATCGTGGCGGGCGGACGATCCGGCCTCGACGAGATCACCGGGCGCTGGGACGTGGATGTGCTCGCGGTGGACCGCGCCGGCGCGATGGTCGCCACCCCGGGCATCCGGGAGGCGCTCGCTGCCTAGCTCGCTGTGACCGTCACCGAGCCGATAACGCCCGCGATCACGCTGATCAGACCGATCAGGCCGATGAGCAGCGATAGGGCGCCGGTTCCCAGTCCGATCAGCGCCATGGTCATCAGCGTCGCGGGCGCGCCCTGGGCTTTGAGTTGACGGGCTCTGGCGATACCCATGATCGAGAACACGATCGCGAGCGGCGCCAGCACGAAGAGAAGGTTGAAGAACACCGAGATGATGCCGGTGATGAAGCCGTAGAACGCGAACCTGTTGACCCTGGCGTCGATCGTACGGCCCGGCGCGGCATTGAGGACCGCGCCCGTCCAGGCGGCCGCCCTGCCGGGGGCGTACGGATCTGGTGCCTGCGGAGCGGGGTTCGCGGCCGAGTAGATCACGGTGGCGGGTGGCGGCACGGGGATCACCGGTTGCGGGGCGGCAGATGCCGGGGCAGCGGATGCCGCAGCCGAGCGCACGGGCGCAGCGGCGGGCGCCCCGCGGCGCGAGTCGCTCCAGCTCGCGCCGTTCCACCAGCGCTCACCGGCACCACCATCGGGGTCTGGATACCATCCCGCCCGCTTGTTGTCGTCGGCCATGCAGACAGTTTAGGGACGGTGGGGAATGAATGGGCCGGCTGATACGCCGGGTTCTGTCCCGGTGCCTGAGCACCATCGACGGCCATCTATCTGGGGACTACGTTGCCGCAGCCCTCTAGCGGTCTACCCGGGAACTGGGCGAGCAGCCTTTGTAACGTTCCCTGTCTGACCTTGCTCCGGACGAGGTTTACCTAGCCGACCGCGTCACCGCGGCCGCTGGTGGTCTCTTACACCACCGTTTCACCCTTACCCCCGGGTGTCGAAACACCCGGCGGCGGTCTGCTTTCTGTTGCACTGTTCTCGCGGGTTGCCCCGGGTGGGCGTTACCCACCATCCTGCTCTGCGGAGCCCGGACGTTCCTCGACCCACCCGAAGGCGAGCCGCGACCGTCTTGCCGACCCATTCGAGTGGCAAGCCTACTCGGCTCGTGTGCCGATGTCCGCGCGCATGTCCATGGCGAGATTCGCGAGCTTGTCCGCCCGCGAGTTCTGCAGCCGGGGAATCCACTCGAAGCGCACGGGCGTGCCCGTCAGGAGCTCCCGCGCCTCGGCGGCGAGGTCCGCCATGTCGGGGTGCTTGATCTTCCACCGCCCCGACATCTGCTCGACCACGAGTTTGGAGTCCATGCGAATGTGCAGCTCGGCGTCGGGATCGATGGTGAGGGCGCGGCGCACCCCGGCGATCATCGCCTTGTATTCGGCAACGTTGTTGCTCGCAATGCCGCCGTACAGTCCGATCTCGGCGAGGATCTCCCCGGTGAGCGGGTCGATCACGACGGCGCCGCTGCCGGACTGGCCGGGATTGCCGCGGGAGCCGCCATCCGCCTCGATGACGAGTTCGCGCGGCATCAGAGACCGGACTCGTCGGTGCGCACGAGAATCGCGTCGCTCGACGGACAGATCAGCACGTCGTCGGGCGCCGCCGCGCGGATCTTCTGCAGCTCGTCCTCGAGGAGTTTCACGCCCGAGGCCAGCGAGACGCCGCCGCGCAGTAGCGAGGCACCGGTTCCGTACCGGGTTCGCTGCTTCTCGTAGAGGGCGAGCAGATCCGCCGGCACCTTGGCTTCGATGGTTCGACGGCCTGCGGCCGCGGTGGTGCGCTCGGCGCCGATTGATGCGAGCGCGGCATCCCGGGTGGCTTCGATAGCAGCCACCTGCTCGAGCAGCTCCGCCAGCCGCCCGGCGGTCTCGTCGACCTGGCTCTGGTGCTCCTCAAGCTTCTCCATGACGCTCAGCTCGATCTCCTCGAGATCGTCCAGCCGCTTGCGCAGCGCACTGAGCTCCTGCTCGAGAGCGGCGACATCCTTCACCGACGAGCTCGCCTGCAGCCGCTCGCTGTCGCGCGCGATCCTCGTCTCGACCACCTGCACGTCGCTCTCCAACCGCGACAACTCGAGTTGCACGTTCTCGAGGAGACCCTGCTGCTCGAGTTTGGTGACTCGTAGAGCATCGCCCTCGGTCGCGAGGGCGGCGAGCATGGCCAGCTCGGGAAGGCTCCGTGCGCGGTGATCAAGCTGCGCGAGCTTGGTGTCGAGCGCCTGAAGGTCCAGCAGGAGTGCCTGGTCGTCGGGTGATGCTTTCAGTGCCATCGTTTCCTCTGTTGGAGTCCTACTGTGTGACCGTGAAGTCCCACGGGTCAGTTCTGGTGTCGCTGACGGTGACAGTCACGCCCGGCAGCGCGGCCCGCAGTTCGTCGGCCGCGGTCTCGAGCCACAGCCACTCGCTCGCCCAGTGCGATACGTCGATGAGCGCCGGGCCGCCAGCGGTGCGCGCGTTCTCGCGCGCCTCCGATGCCGGGTGGTGACGCAGGTCGCTCGTGATGTACACGTCGGCCGCGAGAACGGCTGGGTGGGAAAGAAGTGAATCGCCCGCGCCCGCGCACAGCGCCACCGTCGCCACGGGAGCGTCGAAGTCACCGGCCACTCGCACGCCGGTGGCGGTAGCCGGGAGCAGCTCGCCGAGAGTGCGCGCCAGGCGCCCCAGGGTCATGGGCGCGGGCAGTCGTCCGAGCCGGCCGATGCCCCGCGCGGGGTCCGAGCTGGGCGCGAGCGGCGTGATGTCGACAAGCCCCAGGGCCGAGGCGAGAGTCGCCGACGTTCCGCTTTCGACGACATCGGCGTTGGTGTGGGCGGCCAGCAGTGCGATGTCCCCGCGAATCAAGCGCGTGAGGGTAGCGCCCTTGTAGTGATCCGCGGCGACCGAGGTCACGCCTCGCAGCAGCAGGGGGTGATGCACAAGCAGCAGGTCCGCTCCCGAGGCGACCGCCTCGTCGACCGTGTCATGCACGGCGTCGACCGCGAGGAGGATCGACTCCACCTGCGCGGCCGGGTCTCCGGCGATGAGCCCGACAGCATCCCACGGTTCCGCACCGCTTGCGGGCCAGAGTCGTTCGACGACCGCGGCGACATCGGCAAGTGTCGGTGACATGCCCCCAGTCTATTTGCGCGGGTGAGCACCGTGAGGCGTGCCGGTCAGGGCCGCGTCTCCTCCTGGCGCCGGATGGCCGGAATGCCAATGACGATCGGCAGCAGAATGCCCAGAGCCAGAGCGACAAGAACTCCGAGATCGGTTGCAGCGAGGTCGGTGTCAAGGGGCACGCCCAGCAATCCGAAGAGGTAGCCCTGCCATCCGAGCCAGGTGACGGTTGCAGTGGTGAGACCCCATCCGATGGCACTGATCACGACGAAGCCGATGAGATTGCCCCACCTGACCGTCTCGTAGACTCCCCCGCGGCGCAGCAGGGATTCGCTCTCGAAGCGACGATTGCGAATCATCATCTCGGCCGCGAAGATGCCGGCCCACGCCGCAGTCGGAACGGCCAGAGTTGTAGCGAGATCCCTGAACAGCTCCATGATGCCCGTCACCGCGAAGCTGAGCACCACAGCGATCGCTGCCAGGAGCACGCCCACGATCACAACCGACCACTGTCGGGACACCCGAACGCCGACGGACTGAAGCGCGAATCCGCCCGAATAGAGGGTGATGACGATTCCCGACAGCAAGCTGAGCACCGCTGCGGCAATCAGCGGAGCCGGATACCACGACGGCAGCATGAGCGCGAGGGTATCCAGAGGCGACTGAACGAAACCGCTCGCGATCCCCTTGTCGGATGCAGCCAGCAGGGCACCGTATCCGATGAGCACGAAACTGGGAAGCGTCGCACCGATCGTCGACCAGAGCATGGATGCCGCCCCGCTCGACCCGGGCCGCTGGTAGCGGGCCAGATCCGCGCCGCTGTTGGCCCACACGAGTCCCACGAAGCTGAAGACCAGTACGGCACCGGTGATCGTCAGCAGCCACGGACCGTCGGGCGTCGTGAGTGCCGCGGGCACATCCACGTACTGCGCGGTCATGACAATGAGGCCGATGATCAGGATGCCCGACACCACGCTCAGCACCAGCTGGATCTGCGCGATCAGGTGATAGCCGACGACGGCGACGAGCATGGCGATGACCAGTCCGGCGGCGAGGCCGAGAATCAGGAGCAGGCGCTCACCGAGACCACCGTCGAGTTCGGCTCCGGCCAGTACAACGGCGACAGACGACGCGAGTAGCCACAGCAGCACGGCGCCCCAGAACACGCGGGTGACCACAGCCAGGAGCGCGGGCACGACGTTTCCGGCCACGCCGAAGGTCGCGCGAGAGACGACCATCGTCGGCTGACCGCTTCTCTTGCCAGCCAGGGTCGAGAGGCCGAGCGGAATGAATGACAGAGCCACGCCGGCAAGCACGGACACGATCGACTGGCGCAGGCTCATTCCCACCGCGAAGACGGCAGCCCCCAGACCAATGCTCAGGATGCTGGAGTTCGCCGCGAACCACAACCAGAACAGCCGAGCGGCCCGGCCGACCCGGTGGTCGACGGGCGTCGGCTCCAGACCGCCCGCCTCAACGCTGAAGACCCGCTGGCGCACTGGTTCGTTGTCGATGAGCACCACCTCGTCCTCGGGAATGCGCACCGTGGAGATCGGGCCGGATGGCGGCGACACGATCGCGGCGCCCCCCACAAGTCCGGCGAAGGCACGATCGGTGTCATCGACGTCGTCGTCGAGCTCCTCCTCGTAGGCACGGTCGATCACAGCGATCGAGTCGGTGTCGAGAGGAACGCCCTGGCTTGCCGTGACCGGCGCTGGCTCCTCGAACAGCGTCTCCGCCGAGAACGGACGCCCTTCGTCGGCCTCCGGACGCAAGTCATCGTCGGCGGGGCCCGAGAGCAGGTCATCGAAGCTGAACGCCGGAGGCGGAGGGGCAGCGGCCGGAGGTTCGTCTTCAACTACCTCCGCCTCGATGACCTCCTCGTACTCGGGGATGGGCACGATCGGGATTGGCGGATGCCCCGCCGCCTGCGAGGGCAGCAGGGGCGGGCCGCCCAGAATCGGCGGTTCGACGAGAGGCGGTGGACCGGCATCGACGGGCGGTTCGGGCACGAAGACGGGTTCGGGCTTCGGCTCGGGTTCGAATACGGGACCGGGTTCAATGGCAGGCTCAGGCTCCGGAACAGGTTCTGGTTCCGGCGCGGGTTCCGGTTCGGGCATCGGCGCGGGCAACGGCTCGGGTGCAAGCTCAGGCTCCGGCTCGCTGAGAGTCGAGGCCCAGCCCGCACTCGGCGGCGGAACATCCCATGCCGGAAGCGGTGGAGGCGCGGCGACCACGGGCTCCGCTTCGATCACCGGCTCCAGCACAACAGGCTCGACGGGAACGGTGTCATTGACCCGTGGCGCGTCGTCGGTCTGCGGTACGGGCCATGCAGCAACCGGCTGATCGTCCACGACGAAGCTCTCTGCCACCGAAACCGGCGCAACGTCAACCGCAGGAACGTCAACCGGCGCAACGTCAGCCGGCTGCTCGGTCGGACCCACCGGGATGCCGCGAGCACTCAGCTGCGCTTCGAGCTGCTCGATCGCGCTCAGGGTGCCGCCACCGGTTTCGAGGCCGGCCTGCTCGAGAAGGCTGAGCAGCTCGGGGTCGCGCACGACAGGTTCCGGGGGTCCCTCGGGAAGAACGACGGCCTGGGCAGGATCGGGGGCGGGCAGTGAACTCCACGCCGGTAGCTCCGCGACCGGGCCGGGTTCAGCGGTGGTAGCGTCCTGGGGCGAATCGGCAGGCTCGGGCGCGGCATCCATGGGCTCAGGTGCCGGCTCAGCCGCCGGCGCGGCCTCCGGTACTACCGGAATCGACCCGGACGACAGCCTTCCCAGGTCGGCTGCGAGGGCATTGGCAAGCTCATCATCGTCGTGCTCCGCAGGGAGTTCGGGTGAGGCGGGAACGCTACCCGTGGGCGGGGTGAACGTCGATCGGCGAGGCCCGGCCGTGGCAAATGTGGGATCGAATGAGGTTTCATCGAAAACCTCGTCGTCGCTTGCCATGCAGAAATACTACGGTGACTGGCCCAATGAGCGTGGTTGCCGGGCCGTAGCGAGCACAGTTACTGCACCGAGAATGAGGATCAGTCCGGCCCAGCCGAGCAGTTCCAGGCGCTCACCGACCACCAGAACTGCGAGGATCGTCGCCACAACCGGCTCCAGCAGCGTGATTGTCGTCGCCGTACTACTGCGCAACGTGCGCATGCCCACGCCGAACAACAGGTAGGCCACGAACATGGGTCCGAGTGCGAGGTAGGCGGCGATTCCCACCGTCGTCGCCGACTGCAGAAGTGGTGCTCCGAACACCAGAAGCACGGGGACTAGCGCGATCGCTCCGAGTCCGAACATGCCCCCCATGACCGCACGCGATGGCTGTCCGGTGCCGATGGCGCGACTCGATGCGTAGGTGTAGAGGGCGTAGGCGAGCCCCGCGGCAACTCCCAGGCCGATGCCCAGCAGCGGCGAGGTGCCTTGTGATGCGTCATCCCGATGACTGCCCAGGGCCAGAAGGATCACGCCCACGATCGCAACCGCAGTGCAGAGAGCCCATCGCAGAGTCAGCTTGCGACGCTCGACGATCCACTCCAAGAGCGCCGCGAAGACGGGGCCGGTTCCGAGAGAGACGACGTTGCCGATGGCGACGCCGGCCAGGCTCATGGACGAGTAGAACGCGAGGGGATAGATGAACACGCCCACGGCGCCGATCAGGAGCCATCGACGGCTGGATGATGCCCGTACGGCGGTCAGCGCCGGGCGCGCCGACACGACGAAGAGGAGCAGTCCACCGATCGTCATCGTGCTCGCGCCGACCGCGAGCGGACTCACCGAGTCCGGGAGAAAGCTCGCCGCCGTGCCCGTAGTACCCCACAGCATCGAGGCGAGAATGAGCGCCCACACACCCGACGAACTCGCTGCCGGAATACCCCTCACATCACGAGGCTAGCGGCTCTAATGTGAGTGTCATGCGCGCACGTATCCCTGCCCTGCTTGCCGCCCTCGCCGTGGTCATTCCGCTTGCGGCGTGTTCCTCAGCCCCGCAGCCGAGCGTCGAGCCCGCCACGGCCTCCGGCTCCTGGACGGTGCTCACGTACTCCATCGCCGACACGAACCTCGAGCCGTTCATGATGACCGACCTCGAGGAGCTGGGTGACGTCGGCACCCAGGAGGGGCTGAACGTCGTCGCGCTCGTCGACCGCTCCGCTGAGTACTCGGACGAGCCAGTGCTCGGCCTGGAGCCCTGGTCGGGTGCGAAGTATCTCGAGATCGACCAGAACGAGGCGACCGTGCTCGAGGACATGGGCGACGTCAACACCGGTGACCCCAATGTACTCGCCGACTTCATCGCCCGCGCGATCTACGACTACCCCGCCGACCACTACGCCCTGATCATCTCCGACCATGGCGCATCTTGGCCCGGTGTCGGCGCCGACGGGTCATTCGGCGATGACACTCTCAACCTCGCCGAACTGGATGCCTCGCTCGCCGCGGGGCTGAAGGCGGCGAACCTCGAGAAGTTCGACCTGCTCGGCTTCGATGCCTGCCTGATGGCCACCTACGAGGTCGCCTCCACGCTCCAGGATCGCGCCGAACGACTCGTGGCCTCGCAGGAGCTCGAGCCGGGTCACGGGTGGGACTACCGCGCGCTCGACACCATCGCCGACGACGGCACTGCAACAGTCGACGAGCTCGGCTCGGCGATCATCGACGGTTTCGAGGCGCAGGCGCAGGACGAGGGCACCGACTCGGACATCACCCTCGCCATGGTCGACCTCACCAAGATGGGTGCCGTGGATGCCGCGTTGAAGGCGTTCACCGATGTGCTGGTCGATCGGGCGAGCGCCGTGGGGCCGGTGGTCGGCCGCACCCTCGCGTCGACCCTCGGATTCGGCCAGAGCCCGGACCCGGACCAGGACACGCACATGGCCGACCTTGCCTCGCTCACCTCTGAGATCGGGGTGCAGTTGCTCTTCGCCGCGCCCGCAGCCGACAACGTGACTCGGGCAATCAACGATGCCGTCGTGGATCGTGTCTCCGGCCAGGCGACCAAGGGTGCGACGGGATTGTCGATCTACTTCCCGCCGACCGTCGAGTACTTCGACCAGGACTACCGCGACCTTCCGAACGTCGGCGGGTGGATGGACTTCCTCACCGCGTACTACGCGCAGGGCGCCGACATCACCCAGCAGCCCGACATCAGCGACGCCGACATCACCTTCGGGCCCGATGGCGTGACGATCACCGGAAGCTTCGACATCGCGACCGGCAACAACCTCTCAGAGGCGTACATCAGGTACGGCGTGGTGGAGGACGACGGGTCGATCACCTTCCTCGGCGAGCAGGACGCGACGCTCTTCGACGACGGTACGGGAACCGCCAGTGGAACCTACGGCCTCACCTCCCTGGAGCTGAGCGACGGCACCGACACCGTCAGCGCGTACCTGTCGCTGTTCGGCAACACCGGCGGCGACGTCGTCACGGCGGAGATCCCGCTCGCCTACTACTCCCCCGACGGCTCGACCACCGGCGACCTCGTGCTCTCGGCAACGCTGGACCCCGAGACAGGCGAGATCCTCAGCGCGACGTATTTCGAGTACGACCAGGAGACGGGCACCTACGGCGAGTTCACGCCCGAGCCGGACTGGATCATCGTACCGATCGTGCTCAACGTGCTCGATGACGGCACCGAGGAGTGGCTGCTCACCAGTGATGTCGGCCTGTACGCCGACACCGCCGGTTTGTCGTACGACTCGGTGCCGCTGCCCTCGGGGACTTCGCTCTACCTCGAACTCGTGGTCGTCGACTTCGGCGGTAACTACGACAGCGTGAGCGGCACAGTCACGGTGCCGTGAGCGGCGGTCACAGGCCCGCCCGTCACAGGCCGGCGATGATGAGCAGGATGCCCGTGGCAGCGAGCCACGCCGACCAGGCGATGTAGGCGATCGGAACGACGGCGCCGGCGAGCTTCCAGCCGTTCTTCTCGAACGGTCCCACGAATTCGAGCGAGCACAGTGCCAGGACGGCACCGACGACGATTCCCACGATGCCGATCCACGCAGGCAGCACCGGGGACGACAGCACGGCTGCACCGACGAGAACGCTCCAGGTGCCGGTCAGCAGGTAGCCGAGGTGTTCGCCGACGGCCACCCCCAGGTAGCGGTTGAATGCCTGGAAGACGATATCGATGGCCTCTGCTCGAGCAGGCGACGCCGTCTCCGATTCGCGTGCCAGAAAGGGCACCATGAACGGCCAGCGCACCAGTCCGAGAAACTGCACAGCGGCGGCGAGCACGCCGACGGTCGTGGCGATGGCCAGCAGCGTCGCATCCGCCCCGGCGAGCTGGGCAGACAGCAGCACCGCGACCGGTGCGAAGAGCACGGCCGTCATGGCGAATCCCCACCAGATCACCAGGAGCCGCGAGCCACCGGCACGGAACTTGGCGAGCACCTCCGGCGTCGACTGCCGCAGGATTCCCGGATACTCGAAGACGGCGGAGAGCGCGGCGAAGAAGACGTTGAACAGGATCGGCAGCGCGATCAGCAGGATTCCCGTGGCGATCATCATGCGGACACCTTAGCCATCGCGGCACGCCGGGCGCGCGCGCCCAGCATGAGCCGTAGCGTGAGTCCGGTGGCGAGTGTGACCAGAGCCGCGCCGGAGAGGCCGAAGGTCACGTATCCGCGCTGCTCATCCACGATGACCGCTGCGGTGATGAACCAGGCGACCGCCCACGATGCGGCGACCACGAGCATCCACAGGGCGGCGTTCGCGGCGCCGCGGCGCAGCAGCGCGGCCTGTGCACCGCCGGTGACCGCGCCGGCGACGAGACCGTAGACCACGAGAGCTCCGGCCGAGGTCTGCCCGGCAGTCACAGCGGTGCCGAGACCAGCGCCCAGGGCGAGTCCGGCGGCGGTGGCCGCGATCCAGTAGGCACTCACGGCGGGCCGGAGTGCAAGCCACTGGGCGGTGCCGAGCACCGCCCCGGCCACGAGGCCGGCGAGGGTCGCCGACAGAAAGCCACCCTGGGTGCTGCCCAGTTGCACGGCCGCTAGGCCGCCGAGGGGGAAGGCGACGATGGTGAAGGCCCAGCGAAGCGGGGACATCGGTGCTCCTTTCAGAAAGCGTACGTTGTACATTACGAGGTAGCGTACACTGTACATCATGGATGCGCCAGAGTCAGTTCCCCGCACGCGTCGAGCCCGCGGCTCGCTCACCGAAGCCGAGATCCTCGACGCTGCCGAACGTGTGGCGAGCCAGGGCTGGGACGCGCTCACGATGCGGGCCGTCGCGGCTGAGGTCGCGTCATCCGCGATGGCGCTGTACCGCTACTTCCCCACCAAAGACGACCTCGTGGAGGCGATGCTCGATCGCGTGCTCTGGCGTGTCGCCCTGCCCGAGCCCACGGGCGACTGGCTCGCCGATCTGCGTGCGATCGCTGAGTCGCACAGCCTGACGCTGCTCGAGAACTCCTGGGCAATCGCTCCCCTGTTCAGTCATCCCGACCCCGGACCCGGGGCCAACCGCATCGGTGAGGCGGTCTTCGTCGCCCTCGCCCGAGGCGGAATCGTGGATGCGGATGCGATCGCCGCCTTCAGCGCGCTCCTCGCCCTCAACTACGGCTGGGTCTCATTCGCGTCGGCAGGATCCCCCGCCCTGGGCGTGTACGGCGAGACCGGCAACTACGACCGCGCACTCGGATTACTCCTTGCGGGGATCGCGGCGCGCGCAGTCAGGGGCTAACGTAGGTCGTCGCGGCGGAGGGAGCGTTTCGTGCCGGACAGTGTCGAGCGGCGGGCGTCGGGTCCCCGTGAGGAGCGCGGTGTTCTCCACGCGCGCATCCTGGAGTCCGCCCGCGATTCGTTCGCTGCCCACGGGTGGGCCGGAACCAGTATCCGCGCAGTCGCACGGGGCGCCGGGGTGGACCCAGCCCTCGTTTACCACTACTTCGGGTCCAAAGAGCAGCTGCTCGACGCAGCAACCGAGATGCCCGCTGACTGGGCCGCCGGAATCCGCAACGACTGGACAATGCCGCTCGACCGACTCGGCGAGGCACTGGTACGGGGAACGCTTCGCAACTGGTCAAACGAACGATTCCGCCCGCTTCTGCTCGCGACACTTCAGACCGCCGCCCACGAGCCACGCACGCGCGAGAAGGTCGCGCGGGTCTTCGCCGGAGTCTTGATGGCACCCGCGCTGGAACGACTCGACGCCGACCAGCGGCTTCGGCGCGCAGGACTTGCCGCTACCCAGCTCCTCGGAATCGTCATGATGCGTGAGGTGTGGCGCATCGAACCGATCGCCTCCATGACAGTTGATGAGTTGGCTGCGGCAGTCGGCCCCACCATCCAGCGATACCTCACCGACGACCTCGACTGAACATCCCGTTGCACGGGAGCGCGTGCGTCGGTAGTCTCGGTGGCAAAAGTTTCAGCAGTGCGTGAAACTGGCGTCCTCACGAGAAAACCCGCATGCGCAGAACCCGGCCTCTCCCCTGGTCGCGATGGCTTTCCGCCATCGTGCTCGCTGCTGCGTTCGCGCTACCGGCGGCAGGTCCCGCATCGGCGGCAACGGACTCGACGGACTTCTTCGTGTGGGGGTACAACGCCCACGGGGGGCTCGGGCTCGGCGGCGCAGCGCAGTCGGGACATCCGCTCGCCCTGACGCTCCCGGTAGGCGTCGCAAGCATCGCGGTGGGCGCGGACCACATGTTCGAGCTCGACGAGGACGGGCACCTCTGGGCTTGGGGAGGCAACACGAGTGGGCAGCTCGGCGACGGAACCACGACCGACCGCCGTGATCGGGTTGCGGTCAGCTTCCCGGACGGAACTCGAATCGTTCAGGTCAGCGCGTATCAGGATCATGTCCTCGCGCTCGACACCGACGGCACCGTGTGGTCGTGGGGTCGCGGTCATCGTGGTCAGCTCGGTGACGGAGCCACGTCGGATCGGAGCGCCCCCGCTCAGCTGTCCCTCGGCGTCACTGTGGTGTCGGTGACCGCCGGCCAGGAGCAGAGCTTCGCCGTCACTGCCGACGGAGACGTGCTCGCCTGGGGTGCCAATGATCGGGGCCAGCTCGGTGACGGCACGACGGGCGATCGCTCTGATCCCGTACTCATCGCGCTGCCCGGGTCGCCCACGGTGACGGCCATCGCGGCCGGAACGGCGTTCACCGCGGCTCTCACCAGCGACGGGCGGGTGTTCCTGTGGGGTGCGCAGGAACTCACGGGCACGCCCGGCACCACTGCACCCGTCGAGGTTGGTGACTTCGCGGGCACCCGGATCGTCGCACTTGCTGCGGGCGATTACCACCTACTCGCGCTCGACGACACCGGTGAGGTCTGGGCGTGGGGCGACGACACGTACGGTCAACTCGGTACTCCGGGCAGCAGCTCCAGTACTCCGGCCCGTGTGGATCTCCCGCCCACCGACAGCATTGCCGCCGCCGGCGCATTCTCCCTCGCCCTGCTCTCCGACGGCACAGTGCAATCGTGGGGGCGCAACCGTTTCGGGCAACTCGGGGATGACACGACCACCGACCGCGACGCCCCCGCGCCGGTGACGGCACTCGCCGGTGCGGAGGTCACGTCTGTCGCCGCCGGCCGGGATTCGGTCGCAGTGATGGTGGACCAGGGGCCGCTGGCCACGCTCACGCTGTCCCCATCTAACGCGACCGTCGCACCGGGAGTTCCCCAAAGCTACGAGGTGCGCGGGCGCGACGCCTTCGGCAACGACCTCGGGCTCGTGAGCGACGCGACCCTGGCGATCCAGGGCGGCACCTGCTCGGCGTCGGCGTGCCGCTCGGAAGCGCCGGGACGGCACACCGTGTCTGCGACCTCCGGCTCGGTCGTCGGGGTGGCACTGCTCGTCGTATCGGCGTCGGGCGGTGGCGGCGGGGACAACGGTGGCGGCGACGAACCGGGCGGCATTCTCGGTCTCACGGGACTCAGCGTTGTCGGGCTCGTGGCCGCGATAGTAATCCTGCTCGCATCCGGTCTGCTCGCCGTGGTGCTGGGCCGACGCCCACGGAGGAGGCACTGATGATCGATCGTCGCACCTTCCTGCAGGGGAGCCTCTCGGCCGCAGTCATCGCCGCCCTGGCCGAGGGCGGGGCCTTCGCGGCCCAACCCGGCGCAGCCTTCGGCCCCGCGGCGGTGCGGGCGCTCAACCCTGCCCCGCCCGGCTCGCGCACACCGTACTCGCTCACGACGAGCTCTGTGCTGAGCGAGGACTACTTCATGACGGCCTCGGTGCCGATCGACCCGACGGCGGACTCGGTGGGGCCCTTCGTGAACCTCAATGGAGACGTCGAGGCGCTCGTGGTCTCCGGCGGCATCCTCTCGCACCTTGCGCGAGACAGCACGCAGCCGTCGGGATGGTCGTTCGGGGCGGTTCCCGGCATGCCCGGAAACACGCTGCCCGCCGGAAGCATGGTTGCGGCCGTGTGGGACACCGTCTCATTTCCGCTGCCGGTGCTGATGGCGATCGTGGTACCTCCGCCACAGCCGAACGCTGCCCCGTTCTCCTACGTCGTGAGCTTCGATTCAGTCAACGGCTGGCAGTGTCAGGTCGACACCAGCACTGTCACGTCCGCGTCCGTCGTGTCCCTCCGAGCCATGCATGCCCAGGACGGGTCGGGCTACATCTACGCGGTCGGTGACGACGGGGTGATCAGCGCCTGGGGCGGGGAGATTGCACCCGGCGGGCCGCTCATCACCCAGTTCCAAGGCCAGATCACGGATGCCCTGCTCCTGTACGGCGGACTATCCGCGGCGCCCAACCTGGGTGTGCTAGGACTGAACACCGACGGCAACGCGTACTGGTACCCGTGGAACGGAACCTCCTATGGAGCCGGCGTCAATCAGGGGGCGGCGACCGAGCTCATCTGGGCGGGGTTCGGCTCCACCCCGAACGGTCCCGACTTCGTCTTCCGCTTCGGCTCGATCCTCGAGGGGTTCATCGCCTTCGAATCGGTCCTAGGCGACCTCACCGCCCCCGACGTGCAGGAGGCCGTGGTGTGGAGCGAGGCCGCCCAGCCATCCTTCGCGGTGCTCGCCGAGGGCGCGATCATCATCCTCTCGGGCCTCGACGGGCTTAGCGTCACACCGGGAGTGACGATCGAGACCGGGTTCGCCGCCATGTACGGGATCTCCGATGTCGCCACCCTGCCGACCCTCTTCCTCGTGGACAGTGCGTTCGGCCTGCTCAGCGTGCTCACCAAGGATGCTGCGACGTCGGCTTGGTCGCTCACTCCCGTGATGCTGCCGAGCAGCGAGGCACTGGACATCACGAACTGGCGCACTCAGCTCACGGTGCTCGACGTCAACGGGGCACCTGTCTCCGGGGTCGAGGTGTCAGTGTCCGCCGACAGCACCGTCGGCGTCTGGCAGGCCAGCGGCAACGTCGTCCTCGGCCCCACGACTCCGCAGACCTTCACCACTGACCAGCACGGCATGGTCACGCTGGCCCTGGCCGCACTCGACCTGCAGCCGCCCGCGATCACCGCGCAGGTCAGCGGCGGCAGCGCGACCTCCTACACGCCGGGTGCCGACGTTCACGCGTTCCTCGGAGGCACTGCGCCTCTGAACGGGATGCCCGCGATCACTCCTACCGACCCCTCGGCACTGCTCGGCAACGGTCCCGACGGCCAACCCCTGACCAACCTCAGCGGTACAGCACCGGCTGCCGCCGTCGCGAGCGCGTTGAACCAGACCATGGTCGCTGCCAATGGCCCTCCGCCCCAGACGGGCGACATCCAGTCGTACAAGCTCGACCTGACGGGAGCCGATCCCGTCTACTCGTCGTCCCAGGATCCGAACTCGCCCTCGACGGCACCCGACGTCGTCTATCTCACCCCCACCGGCAGCGCGGGCGCGTGGTGGGACAAGGTCAAGGCCGACTTCCACTCAGTGGAGCACGCGATCCGCAAGGACGTGATCGCCGTCGAGCAGTACACCGCGAAGTGGGTCGCGGCGACCGAGAACGCCGCTGCGGCCTGGGTGATCACCCTCGGTGTCGCGGTCACCGACGACCTCAAGGACATCGCGGTCTTCGTCATCGATTCGCTGGAGAGCGCGATCACGGCGATCCACGGAGTGTTCAATGCCATCGCCCTCGATGTCGATCGCGCCATCCAGTGGCTGCGGATGGCGCTGTCCGACCTGTTCCAGGAGGTCGAGAGCAACACGCAGGTGCTCCTCGGCTGGCTGGGCCAGCTGCCGGCGACGCTGGCTGGGCTGCTTCCGCACATCCCGGATCTCACCAACGGATACTTCATCGCCAAGGAATCCGACATCACCAACCGGCTGGATTCGGTGTTCACGACGACCCAGGGCAGCGGATGGACGCTCGACAACGTCTCGGGCTCATCCACCGGCGAACTCGGGGCTTTCGATCCGGCATCGATCCTCACCGACGTGCGCCATAACTGGCTCCTCGACAAGATCGTGCACGCCTTCGACGAGGCACTGCAACCGGGGGGCACGGATGCCGCGCTCGGGTCGGTGGCGTCCGATCTCATCGACGCCGTGACCGCGCTCGTCACGCTCATCGGCGAGATCGCTGACGACATCGCCAACACCATCTACGGCGCACTCTCGAACGCCTCGGACCTCAAGACCATGGGCATGTCGATCCTCGTCGAGATGCTGGAGAAGATCACCGCCAATGTGCTGACCTTCGCCGACACCGTGATCGCCAAGCTGCTCGACGCCGTGAATGCGGCCATCACGAGCTTCGCGAACGTGCTGACGACGCCGGTGCCCGGACTCACCCTGCTGGCGGCGGTCCTGAGCAAGTTCGGCGTGCACGTGGACACCTCCGCCGGGCACGTCTACGGCCTGATGATGATGTTCCCGGCGACCCTCGCCCACCGGTTGGCCGAGGACGGCGCGCCCCTCTTCCCCAGTTCCGATTCGGCGAGCGCGGCCTCCGTCGATTGGGCCAAGGCACTCGGCTACATGCACGGCACCGCACGGATGCTCCAGGGCCTGTCGGATGTCGTCGCCGATGTCTGGGTTCTCTCCGATGGCGAACTCGATACGCGCCCCTTGAAGTGGACCGCCCTCGCCGACGCAATCTGGGGTGCGGCTCTGCAGACGGTCGTCTGGCCGGGGGCGAAGAATCCGGATGGCACGACCGCGGCACCGTTCAGCACATCCATGGCCGACCCGACGGTAGGCAACCTGGGTATTTGGAAGTATTCCCTGGGCTTCCTCGGGCCGCTGCTGGGCACGGTGTTCACCCTGGGCGCGTGGAACGGCGCGAAGTCCTACTCGTCGTGGGCGCCCTACCTCGTGGCAGGCAACTACGCTGCGGCCTTCGGCCTGGGCCTCGCCGCAGAGATCGAGAAGGATGCCTCGGTCACCACGGCCATCATCAGCGCGCTCGAGGTTCTCCCGCGAGTCGTGGCGCCCTTGGCGACGCTCGCCCTCAACGAGGACAACGACGGAGCGGCGCTCATCATCAAGATCATCACCGACGCGATGGAGACGATCGCCGGCGCCGCGATTGTCGGAGAAGCGATCGTCGCACCGTGAACGGTTCAGCCCTCGCTTCCGTGCTGCGACAGGCGGGCGTCAGCCGCGTCCTGCAGCCCGGGGACTCCGGCGCCGACGCAACCCTAGGGGTCTTCGACACGTCGATCGTATTCACGCCTGATGCGATAGTCGCGGCATCCAGCATCGCTGACGTCGAAGCGACTGTCACCGCCGCGCAGCGCGAGAGCGTGCCGCTGCTCGCCGTCGGAACCGGTCACGGGCTGCTAGGCAACGTCTCGGAAGGGATCGTGCTGGCGACCCGAGAGCTCGCGTCGGTCACCGTCGACGTAGATGCCCGTACGGCACGAGTGACGGCCGGGGCCACCTGGACCGACGTGCTCGATGCCACCACACCGCACGGCCTCGCGGGCCTGTGCGGCTCGGCGCCCGGGGTCGGGGTCATCTCGTACCTGCTCGGCGGAGGGCTGGGCCCCATCGCACGCGAGTACGGTTTCTCGGCCGATCACGTGCGATCGCTGGAGGTCGTGACACCGGCACACGGCGCACTGACGGTGTCCGCCGAGCAGCATCCCGAGCTGTTCTGGGCGCTGCGGGGTGGCAAGTCCGGACTGGGAATCGTGGTCGCAGTCACGATCGACCTGCTGCCGATCACCACCTTGTACGGGGGTGGACTCTACTTCGCGGCCGAGATCGTGCACGACGTTCTGCACGCTGTCGTGGATTGGGCGCCGGGCCTGCCGGAGGCCTCGACCGCGTCCATTGCCCTCCTGCGCCTTCCGCCGGCGCCGAGCCTGCCTGAGCAGCTCAGGGGAAGATCGGTCGCGCATGTGCGATACGCGTCGACTCAGGATGCTGCGGCGGCCGAGGCCGAACTCGCACCCATCCGACGAATCGCGACACCACTCGTCGACACCACTCGGTCGCTGCCATACAGCGAGATCGGCACCATTCACGGCGACCCCAGCACTCCGATGCCGGTCATGAGCGGCGGTCTGGCGCTGCAACCCCTCGCGGCCGCGCACGTCGATGCGCTCCTCGACGCTGTCGGTCCCGACCGGGACATCCCTCTGTCCGCTATCGAACTGCGCGCTCTTGGCGGCGCGCTGGCCCGGCCGGCAGCGGAGCCGAACGCCGTCGGCGGGCGTGATGCCGCGTGGAACCTGTTCGTGTCTGCGGAGCCCCACGGAGGCACCGACCCTGACGACCGCCGAGCATCCGTGCGCACGGCGATCGGCGCCATGTCTGACGTGCGTGGCCCGGTGAATCTCGTCAACTTCGTCGGCAAGGCGAACGACAATGCCGAGGTGGATGCCTGCTGGTCTTCCGATCAGGCACGCAGATTGGGGACGGTGCGGGAATCCGCCGACCCTCTGGGAATCCTCAGCTAGAGGAACAGAGCGACAAGAAGTGCGCCGAAGATCAGCACAAAGATCGCGGGCGTGACGAATTTCACAATCCATAACCAGCGAGCGGACGCAGCGATTCTGCCTCCGACGACCGATGCCTCGGCGCTGCTGAGCTCGCGTCCCGCCGCTTGCGCTTCGCTCGCCGCTGAGTACTGGGCGACAGCGCCGAGCACACCCGACGCCAGAAGGATTCCCGCTGCGGCGAAGCGTACCGCGAGATCGGCATCGGCCAGCCCGAGAATCATCAGCAGTATCGAGAACCCGAGCAGCGCGGTCGGAGCGAGCTGCGAGAGGATCAGGTCGCGGCGAGCGCGATTCCAGACCGCGATGAGTTCTGTCTCCGACACGATCGTCCCTCCCCGTCCCGTGGGCCCTACCGGGCTCGAACCGATGACATCCACGGTGGAATAGAGCAGGTTGACATCCCCGGCGAGCACCTCGCGCCGGTCACCCCGATCCGAAAGGCAGTCGCATGATCGACACCGTTGTCCTCGATGGCATCACCTACAACCGCGCCCCTGAGTACGACCCGATGGTGGCCTACGCCGAGACCGCCGACGACGGGGTGGTCTTCATCTGCGCGCCCGACTGCGAAGCGATCTTTGTGGACGGACTCGCCTACGTGCCCCCGCCCGGCGACGACGACTGAATCGATCGAGTGGGCGGTGGCACTAACACTTCCTCACGAATCGGACGTTGACAATTCCCCAGAACTCGGCATGTCGCCCCGCCTCCTAGGAATGGCAAGCTCCCCGGCATGAACAATCCTCGCCCCACCAGCATGAGCACAACCGGTGATGTGCGCTATACGAACATCACCCCGATCACGGCCCTGTCCGAAACGAGAGCGCGCGGGTTAGCCTCACCTCCCCACGACGGAGGATCAATGACGACCCACGCGCTCGACGGCTTCGCCACGCACCAAAGAGGCCAAGGCTTGGCTGTGACCACGATCCGGAACCGAGCCAGCATCCTCCGCACCCTCGAGCGGACCATCGAAGTTCCCCTGCTCGAGATGAACGTGACGCACCTGCGCAGCTACCTCGGACGCGAGAGCGACCGGCCCGCTGGCATCAGCGCGGGCACGAGGCGCACCGAGCGCGGCGCAATGGTCGCGTTCTACACCTTCGCCCACGAGGAAGGCTGGTGCCCGGAGAACCCCACACAGCGGCTCGCCGCCGTCAGCGCCCCCAAGGGCGAACCGCGCCCCTTCACCATCGAACAGGTCGACGCGATGCTCAACTCCGGCGCCTACCGACGCACCCGCGCCATGATCCTCCTCGGCTACTACCAGGGCTTTCGCGTCTCCCAGATCGCACGCGTCCACGGCCACGACATCGACGTCGACAGTGGCATCATCCGCACCATCGGCAAAGGCTCCAAGCACGGGCTGCTGCCCCTGCACCCCGTCATCGCAGCACTAGCCGCCACCATGCCCCGCGACGGCTACTGGTTCCCCGCCCGGTCAGGACGCACCGGCCACGTCTCCGGCGCAGCAGTCACCAACCTCATCACGAATGCGAAGTACCGCGCCGGCATCACCGACCCGAAGCTCACGCCGCACTCCCTCCGCCACGGCTTCGCCACCGACCTCGTCGAGGGCGGAGTCGACATCATCGTCGTGCAGAAGCTACTCATGCACGAGTCCCTCGCCACCACGCAGATCTACAGCGGGGTGAGCGAGCGACGCAAACGGGAGGGCATCCGCACCCTGCCCGAGCGCGACCTGGTGCCCCACTCCGGACGCGGACTCGCAGCCTGATGCTCGCGCCCGACCACTACCCGCCGCTACGATGAGCGAAACTCCCGATCTGGAAGGAACCCGAGCAATGGGCGACGGTCTGAACGTCAAGAACGAGGTCACCTACGTCCGCCAGCAGAAGGGGCACAGCATCATCCTGCACCTGCTCCTCGGCGTGTTCGTGCTCTGGATCAACGTCATCTTCATCTCAGCCTCGAAGAACCACTACTGGCACGCGTAGCGCGCGACGCGTTGCGTCTACCGGCGAGCACGACGCGTCGCTCGAGCGCAGCCCGACGCGTCGCGTAGCGCCGGCCCTCCGATACGCGTCGATCTTGGCCGTGAGCGACGGATGTCGGGCCCGCGGGGTACGATCCTGAGAAGCCTCCGGCGAGCTCACGAACCTGAGCGTCCGGAGGCCCCCCAGAACTCGCGCGAGGCCGGTCGCCCATCCAGAGGAGACCGGATGCCCCGCCGCGGCCCCTACGATGCCCCTCGCCCCGCCGATCGAACCCTGCGCGTCTGGTCGAACGGAAGCGACCTCACCGACCAGGATCCTCGCTCGTGGCCGTGGCCATACTCCGACTGGTACGCGCGCGGGTGGCGGCCCCTCGAGGGACCGAACTCGGCAGGCGCACTCCCCGGCGGTCGCCCACCCGCCGGCCTCCACGGCACCCACGACTTCACCGGGTAACGACGAATCGCGCCCCGCGCTCCTTCGTTGAGGAGCGCGGGGCGCAATGTGATTCTGACTAGCGGGAGGGCGGTGCCTCCGTGCTGGTCGACGCGATGTGATCGGTGAAGAGCTTCTGAGTGATCAGCGAGGCCGCCTTCGCTTCCCTCGCGGTCCGTGCGGCCGCTTTCGCCGTACGCTCGACGCGCTTGAGGGCCTCGGCGGTCTCCGCGGTCTGCCGCGCGGTCGTCTGGGCTGCATCCTTGACCGTCGACCCGCCATTGTTCGTGAGCTGGCCCCGGATGTACGTGATGTCGTCCTGAAGGGTGAGGAGCTGATCGACCGTCTTTATGGCCCGCTGCACCCAACTCGCCACGGCCTTCACCTTCGCCCAGCCCTTGAGCTTCACCCAGAGGAACAGCAGCACCAACACAAGAGCGGTCCACCCCATCGGCGCGAGCCAAGGCGATGCAGTGACAAGCCACTGCCAGAGCCCCTCGAGCGCGAGAACCCAGTCGAGTTCGAGCATGCTCAGCGCTTCCTTGCCTTGCGCTTCGGCGTGGTCTTCGTGTTCGCCCGGGCGAGCGCCGCCCACGACTTCGACAGCGACCCGTAGACCGCGACGATCACGATCATCCAGATGGGGAAGGTGATCGTCGAGTCGACCGCCGACGCTGCCGCCCACCCCATCACCGTCGCGTCGAGCACCATGCCGATGAGGAACGCGGTCAGGTAGATCGGGGCGCGGAGCCAGAGAGGCACCACGACATCGTCAGGCAGCTCCGGGAGCTTCACTGTGGGTCTGCGGGTAGTCGGCACGGGAGTCTCCTTCGGTGGTTCGGCTGGGGTGGGCACATCAGGGATGGTGGGGATCGGCTGGTCGACCTCGGGTGCCACGACCTTGCCGGGCGCGAAGAGCTCGTCGAGCGACAGGGGCGAGTAGTTCGCATCGACACGGATGCCGCCGATGACCGTGCTCGAGGTGAACTGGTGCACGTCCCAACGCGGGATGGATCCGCGCAGGTCCGGCTCGTGGTCGGGGCGGAACTCGGTCGGGCCATCCCCGTAGGCTGCCCACCAGTAGCGGATGCCGAGGGCCTCGAGCTTCGGCCATGACCCGCCGGCGCGGTAGGCCGACGCGTTCGCGTAATGCCAGACGCGAGATGCGGGGATGCCGGTGAGGCGGATGACCTCGGCGAGGAACTCGGTCGCGCTCAGGTCGCCCCACTGCACCCCGTTGTCGTCGAGAGGCTCATTGTCGAGGGCCAGCACGTCGGCATGCACGTCGAAGTTGTGCAGGCTGCCCACGAAGAACCGCGCCTGCTCCTTCGGGGTCTGGTTCTTGCCGGGCACGTAGTAGTGACCGATACGCAGACCCGCTGCACGTGCGGCGTCAACCTCCGCGGCGTACGCCGGGGCGACGTACTGCGGCTCAACGTTCAGACCGCCGGCCTTGACGATCGCGAACTTGATCTGCTCGGCCACGGCAGCGTCGAAATCGATGGCGCGCTGAGGCGTTGCCACGTCGAGCCCGAGGGTGCCGGTCAACGGTGCGGGGCCCGGTGTCGGTGGGGTCGGTGTCGTCGACTTCTGCGCTGCGACCCACGCGACGACGTACGCGGAGGTGATCGGGCCGGGCTGACCGTCGAGCACCACGTCAGCGCCCACACTCTGCGCCAGGCGCTCGAGCGCGGTGCCGTAGAGAGGCCCGGGCACACCATCGACCTCGTAGTCGGACTCGAGGTAGCCGAGATCCTTCAGGAGCTGCTGCGTGAAGGAAACCGACAGGTGCCCGAATACCCCATCGACGAGCCCGGTGTACAGGCCGAGGTCTGCACCATACTGCTGAAGCGCCCGCTGCGCTTCGCTGCTGAGCCCGTAGGCGTAGTCGATCGCAGCGTCCGCGCCGACCATCGCCCACTCGTTCTGACGGTTGCCGTCCGGGTCGAGCAGGTGGCGGTGCAGGTGCGGGGCGACGCCTCCCGTGTTGCCGGTGTAGGCGATCACGTCGCCCTGGTTGAAGTGCTGGTAATCCTCGCCGACGTAGCTGTCGAGGTGCGAGAACACGGTCGACCATCCCGGATTCGAGTCGTGGATGAACCGCATTGAGTTCCCGGCGCTGCCATCGTTCGGGCGACGGTCGACCACACCGTCGCAGGGGGCGAGCACCGGGGTGCCGATCGAGGCCACACAGTCGACACCCCCACGGGCGCCGCCGGTCCGGTCGAGGTGGTGCTGCCAAGAGACGAACGGATCGCGGTCGTCGTCGAGGATGACGGTCGTCGGTCCGTTCAGAACGTAGCCGGAGAGTGCCATGATGCTCCTTCGCGCAGTTAGCTCGCGCCTAGTGCGCGGGCCTCGTCCTCGGTCAGTCCCAGCTCGGTGAGCTTGGTGATCGCGCGCGAGCGCGCGAGTTCTGCTTCGGTCCGCTCAGCGAGGAGCGCGTCCAGCGGCCCCTCGGAAACCACGGGCACCTGCGGTGAGCGATCAAGGAAAACCGGAACAACGGAATCCTCGGGGGTCACATCAATCGGCTTGGTCATCCGAGCTTCACCACCTTGAGCGTTCCGGTGTAAGTACCGGCCGAGCAGATCAGCGAAATGCCTGTTCGAGCGCCGGAGGGGGTGTTGCCACCCTCGGTCCACAGGTAGCGATCTCCGGCAGCCGCGGCGAAAGAGTCCATCTTGTAGAACGTCGCTGTCGACTTGCCGGGCCCGAACAGCAGGAGCGACCCCTTGACGTTCGCGCTCCCGACTGAGGTGGGAATGAGGAAGCCAAACGAGTTCGCACTGGTCGACGAAGACCGTGCGGGGCCAGCGCTCAGCGATGACTGCAATCCGACGTAGACATGACTGCTCGTCGAGATATCAGAACCACCTGACCGCTGCCGGAACGTGACGATGCTGCTCGTGGAGGTGTCGCCGTCAGCGATGAGTTGGTAGATCTCCGACCCAAGACCATCGAAGATGTCGTTCAGCGAAACGCTTGAGCACCCGGTCGCGGTGACCGTCCCGTCCGCCGCTACCGAGGCGGACCCCGACCCGACAACTACGGTCGACGGGATCTGCCCCTGCTGCGATTTCTTGAAAAGGTTGTCGATCTCGGACTCGGTGTAGTAGCGCGAGTCGAGCTGCCCAGCGTTGAGCTGGGTCTTCGTGTAGAAGGCCGTGTCGACCTGCGCTCGCGTGTAGAACGACGACCCTGCGCTGCCGTGGATGAGGATTCGCGTACCCGACAGCTCGACTCGCACCCGGTCGTTCACCGCGAGCGTAGCGACATCAACCAGGGACTCCGGGGCGAACAGGAGCGCCGCTGCATCCCCGTCGATCTTCACCCTCAGCGGACCGATCTGCGTGACGGTGGCCCAGAGGAACTCGCTCACAGGTCAACCACCTCCTGCAAGGTGGTCTCCATCAGGCCCAACGGGTTAGCCTCGAGCTTGATCTGCATGGCGACGTGCCTCCGCTCGATCCCTGCGGCTGCGTTCTCGAAGGTGAGCACCTCGAGGGGCCTGAGTGGGATCGGCAAGTGCTTGACCTTCACCGCTGCCTGCACGGCAGATGCGGCGATCAGTGACTGCTTCGCCTTCGCAGCGAGGAACGCCAACGTCGCCGTGTTGTCGCCGGCTGGGCACTCGACGTTTGGCACCGTCACACTGATCCACCTATTGCCGCGTGCGGCATAGGAATACGGCGAACTTGGATCCGTGTTGGTTGCCGAGTTGCTCAGCGCAGCCGCGGCACCAGTTGCCGCCTGCACCGCAATGACCTTGTTCGGAACCTTGTAGTTATCCCGATCACGGGTCCAGTCGGGCGAGTAGATCGAGGTCGGTCCGTCGACCAGCTCTCGGGTCAGCCCCGCGAGCAGCTCGTACTGGATGCTGCGCTTGGCTGGCACTACGTAGGGCGTGGCCCGGAAGTTGCCGAGGCCGTCGACCCACAGCGAGTTGTAGTTGAGCGCGCGAAGCAGGTCGTTGACGATCTGAAGCTTCGAGGTGCCCGCCAGCCAGACCATCGGAGCCGCGAGAGTGGAGGTCACTGCCGCGTCGACCGCGATCGACTCACCGGCCGACGCGATCACCGTGGCCACAGCCGACAGGATCGGCGTAGCGGTGTCAACGGTGTAGGTCTGGTCGACCAGATCCTGATCCAAGACCGTCGCCTTGTCGAGCAACCCGATGCTGAACACGCGCCCCGCATCGCTCCACTCCTCGGGCGCTGTAGAGACCAGGAACATGCCCCAATAGATGTCAGGCAATCCTTCGATCGAGAGCACCGGACGCAGGCGTACGGAGGTCAGATTCAGTGCGCCAATCCGCAGCATGCCCGCCTGCGCGGCGGCGAGGTCACTCACCTTGAGCATCCCGCTGCCCTTGACCGCCTGAGTTGCCGACCATGACAGCGACGCGGTTGTCTCGATCACGCCATCGAGATTCCCGGCGAGGGAATCGACCCCGCTGGCGTGAGTGAAGACTTCCCACCGATACGACGTTGTGCGAGAACCCGACAGGATGTCGCCCGTGCTCAACGCCCGGACCGGCACAACTCCGCCGGGCAGTGTCACGGCCACTAGGAGCTCTCCCGCACCTTGAACTGGAACGCGCTCTTGAGGCCGCTCGGGCTGTCCACCTCTCCCGAGAGGACTCCGAACATGCGTCGCCCGCTGGGGTCTCTGTAGCAGACCACCCCGGCGGTGAGGATGAACTCCTCGACCTCCTGCGGAGTGGATCCGCACTCGGGTGCGAGGTCGACGGTCCCGGAGACCACCAGATCCCCGTTGGTCCCAAACAGAGCGATCGGGCGCCTGCGCCCTGCTGCGGCGAACAGCGTCGAGTTGCGCGACGGGGCGGCCGACACGTGAAGGTTCGCGAAGAACTTCACGATGGTCGAGAACCCAGCCCCGGTCGACAGGAATGCCCACTGTCCCTCCTCGACCGTCAGGCTCTCGCTCACGACGGTGGTTGCACCATCCACGGACTTCGTCGTGACCCGGTACAGGTTCACCCCGTGGATCGTGGGCGTCGTGTCGAGAATCGTCAGGGACGAGGCCGAGGGGTAGTTCGAGACGACGTTCTCAGAGACCCCGTCGATCACCCGGTCGATCGTGACGCTCGTGGCCGCGACCAGCCCGCCGCCAGCGCCCGGGATCGTGAGGTCGACCTGGACGATGCCAGAGTCGGACAGGTAGCTGATTGCGACGACTGCTGCGACGGGCTCGGTGTAGTCCACCGAGAAGGAGGAGGTGACCTGCGATGAGGTGATCCCGTTGGAGTCAGTGACCGTCGCCTTCACGACGTAGCTTGTACCGTCGGCGAGCCGGGTGGCCAGCAACGTGCCGCCGAGCGTGTTCGACACGACCTGCTCGAGCAACGTGGACCCGCCGGCGGCGTAGAGACCGATCGTGGCCGATACGAACGTGGCCGCCTCAGCCTGTGAGAACCCCAGCGCGACAGTGAGAGTTGCCTGTGTGAACGTGCTCGAGTTCGCCGGCGTGGGGATCGTCACCACGGGCTTCGTCTTGAAGGTGACCGTTACCGAGTCCGACCACGGGGAGTATGAGGCATCCCCATCGGAGCCGGAGTCGTAGTCGCCCTTCGTTCGCACCTGGAAGGTCACGGCCACGTTGGCCGCCCACGTGGATCCTGCGAAGTCGAGATACTGGTTCGCTGAGGCGGTCTTCGCTCCGGTCGTCCACGTCGACCCGCCATCGGTCGAGTAGCGCACCTGCCGCTTCGTCTGCGCTGTGGTGTCGACGGGGTTGTGCGCCCACGGGAACCGGAACGTCGCTGCCTTGTCCTGGAAGGGTGCCAGCGCAGGGATCGTCGGCTTGTTCGGCGCGGTGAGCAACTGCACCGAGTTCGACACGACCGCGGCCGAGGTCAGCGTCGCGACGTTGGTGTTCTTCGCCGAGACGCGGTAGCGGTGGAGCTGCGCTGCGTTCGGGGCGGCATGCGTGTAGGTGGAGGTGCCCGCGAGAACGCTCGAGGTCAGCGTCGACCATGCAGACCACGTCGCACCACCGTCGGTCGAGTACCCGTGCTCGACGACATGCGTGTGCTCGGTGAAGGCGACGTTCGGCGTCCACCCGATGACGATGTCGCTGCCGACCTTCGTCGCGGTCACACCCGTCGGAGCGGCAGGAGTAGTGAAGAGTGGGGCAGAGTCCGCCGACCACGCGGAGTCCCCGGCCGCGTTCGTGGCCTTGACCCCGTAGATGATCTTCTGGTTCGCTGCGCACGACAGGTTCGCCGACGCCGCGGCAGCGATCGTGACAACGTCCGCCCATGCACCACCGTTGACCTTCTGACGGATCGTATTGGTGACTGGCTGACCGTTGGTGGCCGACGTGTGCGACCACGCGACAGTGTCCGACGTGTCCGAGATTCGAGTCGCAGTGACTGCCGACGGCGTGCCGGGAACCACCTTGAGGGTCGACAGCGCCGGAGACTCCGAGACGCTCGACGGGCCGCCAGCGCTCGAGGTGCCCGTGCTGTCGATGTTCCCCTGCACGTAGATGCCCGCCGGCACCGTGCCGTCCGGGTTCGAGTAGACCCGTGTGGTGCCCGAAGCGATGAGGGTGGACTGGTTGCCCCCGGAACGCCAGTCGAACGTGAACGTCCCGCTCCACACCGTGCCGACCGTGCCGACGACGACGCTCGCCCCGACTCCGCTCAAGTCGTAGGCGAGGTTCGGTCCACCGTTCTCGATGAGGTACACCGCCCACGCGATGTCCCAATACTTGCCCGCCGCGTTCGGCGTGACCGAAGTAGTTACCCTCAGAATGCCGTAGGTGCCGGTGCTCGCGTCCGTCATGTGACCGTCCCACCCGTCCTCAACAGAAGTCGAATCACTGCCTCGAGCATCGCCACCAGCCGATCGAGCGAGCTGGGCGACAGGTCAACCTCGCGCCGCGACTCGCGGTCCGACTGAGCCGCCTGACCCGACAACGTCGCGGAGAGGGCCGCGTCGGCGAGCGACACCTGCGCGGTCCGCGCCAGCTCTGCTGCTGCCGCCGCAACATCGGGGGCAGAGTCGGAGAGGCCCAACGCCATACCGGCACCGAGCTGCGCGCCCACCTCGTCGCGCCACACTTGCGACGGGGAGTGGATGCCGAAGATGCTCTTCACCCAACCGGTGATCTGCTGCCCAAGACCGGTGATCTGCGACCAGAGCCACCCGCCGAGGTCGGAGATGCCCTGCCACAGCCCGCGAAGCAACTGCCCACCTGCGTCGGCGAGCGAGCGGATCATCTTCGGGTCCGTGAATGCGCCCACGATGCCGCCCACGATCAGCGGGATCGCCTTGATGATCTCGAGGATGATCGTCGGCGTGTTCTCCACCAGAGCGACCAGCAGCCGGATCCCAGCCTCGATGAGCTTCGGGATGGCACCGATCACGGCCGTGATGATGCCGGTGATGATCTTCGGGATCGCATCGACGATGCCCAGGATGATGTCGGGCAGAGCGCCGACCAGCGCGAGGAACAGCTCGAGGCCCGCATCGATGAGCATCGGGATGCTGTCGATCAAGAACGTGATGATGCCGAGGATGATCGCCGGCAGCGATGCGATGAGGCCCGGCAGAGCCGTGATGAGACCCTGGGCGAGGCCGAGAATGATGGCGAGACCCGCCTGCAACAGCGCGGTGAGCGTGTCGCTCGACAGGAGCGTGGTGAGGCTACTCACGATCGCAGCGACCACCTGCGGGATCAACGTCGGCAGCCCCGCGGTGATGCCGTTCACAAGGGCAAGGAGCACTTCGATGCCGACCTCGATGAGCGACGGAAGCTCGGCCAAGAGTCCGCCGACGAGGGCGAGGAGGATGGGCACTGCCGACTTGACCAGATCGGGCAGGGCATAGATGATGCCCGAGACGAGGGTGAGCACGAGCTGTGCTGCTACCGACAGCAGAGACGGGAGCAGGGACACCAGCGACGCGACGATCGCGCCGACCGCCGACCCGAGTGCGGGAGCGACTGCTGTGATCACGGTGCCGAGGTTGCCGACCACGGACTCGACAGCAGTGCCGAGCACGCCCACCCCGGCTGTGAGTCCCTGCGCGGCATCCGTCACGGCGGCCTGAGCTCCCGGCGCGCCGGTGATCAAGTCCATCAGCCCGGAGAGCATCGGGTTGAGACCGTTCTGAAGCACCCCCACGAGGGCGGGCTGAAGATCCGCGGTCATCGCCCCAGAGAGCTGCGCGATGCCATCCTGCGTGTTCGACCACGCGCCCGTGAGGGTCTGCGAGGCGAGCTGCATCGTGTTGTAGAACTGACCGCCCGCCGAGGTGGCGTCGATCATCGCCTGCCGCACCTCCTCGAAGGAGATGCCGCCGGCCGCCATGCGGGCACGGAGGTCTGTCATCGACTCGCCCGTGCGCGCCGCGATCTGGTTGAGGGGGTTGAAGCCCTGGTTGATCATTTGGAGCAGGTCTTGCCCCATCAGGTGCCCGTTGGACTGCACCTGCCCGTAGACGAGAGCGAGCCCGCTGAACTTCTCGGTGTTGCCCTGCGCGATGTCGCCGAGCATCTGAAGATCCGGGAGCAGGTCGGCAGAGCTCGCCCCGAAGGCGAGCAGGGTCTGTGAGGCGCCGGCTACGTCGGTCAGCTCGAAGGGGGTGTTCTTCGCGAACGTGGTCAGCTCGGCGAGCTTGTCCTTTGCGGCCTCCGCAGAACCGAGCAACGGCGTGAATGCCGCCGTGTAGTTCTCCATCGCCGAGTTGAACTCGACCCCGTTGGCCACGAGCGACCCGACACCGATGCCGATGATCGCCGCGGCACCGATGACCGCTGCGGCACCGATCGTGAACGCGCGACCGAACCCGGCACCAATCCGCGACCCGACCGTCGCAGTCTCACCCGAGATCTGCTTGTCGAGGTCGCGGCCGAACCCCGACGCGTCGGGGGCGACAGTGACCCAAGAGGAACCGGCCTCGCTCATGTCGCCCCCGTCCGCTCACTCGAGTTGCCCGTCGCGGGCGCGTTGCAGGATGGACAGGACTTGCTCGCGCGAGCGGCCCTGCGTGTTGCCGAACTTCTCCGCCTTCGCGACCTTCCACGGACGGATCGGGTGCGGCTTCGGGCGCGAGCCCTTTTTCGAGTTGACGGCGAGCGTCAGGTCGAAGATGTCGGCGAGCAGCACCGTCGGCAGATCGATCGGTCGCGGCCAGCCGTTCAGCGATGCGCAGATCCGCGAGGACGTGTCGCCGGCGAGCACCGAGACGAGGCGAATCGCTTCGCCCCACTCGATGCCGCCACCGATCGCCGTCAGGGGTTGCTGGAACCGTTCCCGGAAGTCGTACTCGAGGGCGCCTCGGTGCTCGCGGATGAGCTTGCCGAGGCCGAGGATTCCCCCAGCGACGCTCCGGTGAGCATGTTGTACTCGCGCATCCACGACCGCACCATGTCCTGGAAGTCGTTGACGTCCATCTCGCGCATGCTCGGGACTTCGTGGGGTGCGATCATCGCGAGGAGCTGCTGCATCGTCTCGTTCGTCGACAGGGCAGTCGCCTCCCCGACCTCGAGGAGCTTCCCGAGCTTGATACGCAGGGGGATCCGAACATCCGGGATCTCGTCGTCACCCTCGAACTGCTCAGGGTGCCAGATCAGGTAACGGCCGTCGATGTCGAAGTCGCGACCGTGGATGGACTTCTTGGTGGGCATGCGTGTGTTTCCTTTCCGCAGTGGCCGCAGGATCAGGGAGGGTGGAACCCACGGGGAGCGCTGCGGCTCGCCCCCCGTGGGTCGCTAGCGCGCTACGACTTCAGCGCGGTCATCCAGACCTTCGCCTGACCGGCGAGGGTCGCGTCGTACTCGAGGTCGAGGGTCGCCTGGTACCCGATCTCGTCGGTGTTCGTGAGCTTGATCTCACCGATGCTGGTGATGATCGCCTTCGGGGCGTACACCCGGACGAGGCTGCTCCCATCGACGACGTCGAGGACGCAGGGCACGTGCTCGCGCAGCGCGGTGGTGTTGATCACGAACGAGCCCTCGGTCGAGGTCTGCGTGATCGTCACCCCGAACACGAACTCGATCACGTGCAGCTTCGTCTCGATGAAGGTGAGGGTGAGCTGCGGCACGTCATCCGGCGGGGTGTGGATCTTGCGAACGGTTGCCCCGTTCTGCCACGCCTTCAGGGGGGTGCTGTCGCCCAGACCGGGCATCTTGAGGGAAACGCCGTCGTCGGAGACGTAGCCCATCTCCTCGCCCCATGAGGACAAGGACGAGGCGGTGCCCGTCGGTGCGGTCGCGGTGCCGTCGGTGTCGGCGTAGAAGGCGCCGGTGGTGGCCACCAGCACGTTGTCAGCATTCAGGGTCATCAGGCCCGTCCTTTCGGTGGTGTGTTTTCAGCGCGGGAGTGCGCCTGTTGGATTCGCACCCACCGCAAACGGGGCGAAGAACTGGGGAGGGGAAGCGTCGTGGGGATCGCCGCGACGCGTCGAGTAGCGCCGGTCCCGCCCGACGCGTCGCTCGAGCGCGGCCCGACGCGTCCGCGTCCACCTGGTCGACGCGACGCGTCGTGCTCGCCGGTGGGCGAGACGGATACCTAGAGCTCGGTCTGGTCGGGTGCGGCGGGTGAGGCGGGTGCGGCCGACGCAGCCGGCTTCGTGGGAGCCTTCGGCTTCGTGGCCGCCTTGGGCTTCGTGGCCGCCTTGGGCTTCCCGGGCTCTGCCGGCACCCACCCCTGCGAGACGTACTGCTCGACGTGGGCGGGGTCGACCTCGATGGTCTGCTTGGACGTCGGGTGTGTGAGATTCATAGCTGCGCTCCTCGGAAGGTGATGTCGAACAGGAGCTGCCGCATGGGCTGCTTCTCGATGCCGAGATCCGCGAACGCGGTCTGCTCGATCCTGCGAATGGGATTCCCGTCGACCACGCTGGGGAGCGCAGCGGACAGCGCTCGAGCGAGGTCGGTGGCTTGCTGGTCTGTCGGCGCGTAGATGCGGGCCTGCATGAACGCGTCCGGGTCGACACCGCCGATGCGATTCCAGACGATCGCGACGGTGATGGTGGCAGGCACGGTCCTGCCGACGTAGGCTTCGGTCACGTCCAGCCCGTCGACAGAGAGAGATGCCCGAAGATCGCGGGTGCGATCGCACATCACCAGCTCCGCATCGGGGAACAGGATCGTCGCGGGCTGCCAGGTCATCCCTGCACCAGCTTCTTGCGCTTCTTGCCGCGCTTGCCCGCGGATGCTCCGAGCGCCTTGGTCAGCGTGCCGTTGTAGAACTCGACGAGCTGCCCGTGGGGCACGTCCGCGATGACGCGGCGGGTGGTGCGGTCGGTGCGGTGCTCCTCGATGTGGAGCGAGTCCACATACGCGTGCGTGTCCACCGGTGCGATCGCCCGCGCCTTCTCGAGCACTTTCTCGGCGTTCTCGTCGAGGGAGGCATCCACGCCGTGCTCGCCGTCGAGAGCCTCACGGATGAATGCGCGGTTGACCTTCACGCGGCCCACTCGGAACGTCGTTTTCATCCGACCTCCCTCGAGACTGTGAGCTTCTGCCCGGGCTGCCAATCCGAGAAGGGGAAGTCGTAGTCGAAGGGGAATCCATCGACGGTGTACACCTCGCCGCGGACCACGACGCGATCCTCCGGCTGGATGTCTGCGCCGTGCGGCACGAGGAGGGTGAGGGATTCGCGTGCTTGGTCACGTCCGACCGAGATGCTCTCGCCGGTCGAGTCGGGGGCGACGATGCACTCCGCGATCGCAGCCTCGTCTGGGTTGTCCCAGTTGAGTTCCGTCTGCTCCTGGCTGTACGGATCCGTGACTCTGGTGGCCCGCTGCCGTGTGACGGTCTCGGTCACGGGGTCATCACCACCGCGCCACCACGCTTCGGCCGGTAGGAGTCGGCGAGGGCGATGTCGGACGGCGAGAGCATCGTCTGACCGCCGACAGCCCATGCGGCGAACGTCGTCTGCTCCGAGTAGGGACCGGCGGTGCGGTTGTAGCTGCTCGCGCCTGATGCCGCCTGCGCGTTGATCGTGATGGCCCGCTTGGCGACTTCGGCGATGCACAGGCGCACAACGTCGGGCACCTCAGCACTGCCGTGCTGGTAGGTGACCGTCACGAAGGCGGACGAGGGCAAGCTCACGCAGAAAAGCGTCTGCCCCTGACGGGTGAACGTGACCGGTTGGCCGTTCCGGTCGGTCACGGATGCCACGGCGACCACCGGACGCTGCGGCAGGTACACCTCGCGGTCGTTGACCTTGAGCCGCACTGTGGACTCGCCCGGGGTGAAGTTCTGCCGCGAGCGGCGACGGAAGTCCTCGGATGCCTTGTCGAGGATCGCCTCGACCCGGATGGCCTCTGGGGAGGTCAGGTCACGACCGAGCGTTGCCTGCACATCAGCGGCTGATGCGAGCTGAACTACAGTCATGACCTGACCTCCTTCGAGTTGGTGATGCCGACTAGGAGACGGCGATCGCCGGCGACGAGCCGCCCGTGAGCGAGCCGGTCGCGGTGATCACGACACGCTCGCTGAGGGTGACCGTCTTCGCGTTCGCGGGGAACGCGTTGCCGGTGACCTTGGCGCCGGAGACACCCGACAGCTCGTTGATCTCCGCAGCGATGACGGTGTTCGAGGCGTTGTACGCGATCGCGTCGGTGGTCTGGCCATCGATCGTGAGCGTGAACGTGCCACCCGTCGGGCTGCCGGTGATCGTGAGCGTGTAGGTCGCCTTCTCGGAGCCGCCGGCCCCGAAGGTGACCTTGATCGCGCGCCGGAACTTCAGCTCGATCGCGCCGTTCTCGTCGTGGACGAGGGCACCGTCGCTGTCGACCTCCGGGTCCGTGACGACGGCCGCGCCCGCGAGGGCGTGAACGACGGAGCGGTCCTTGAGGTGGTCGGAGTCGTAGTCCCAGAGCTGCGTGACCGCGATGCCGTTGCCGGCCGCGATTCCGCCACCCTTGGTGACTCCCTGCGGCACGACCGGCGCCACGATCGCCAGGGCGATCGCAGTCTCGTGCACGAAGTACGACTCGTCCTCGCCGAGCGCGTCGAGCTCGACGATGATGAAGCCGCCGAGCTTGCCGACGACACCCTCGCGCAGCGCCTCGGGCAGCCCCGAGGTGTCCACGTCGAGCAGCTTGTCGTACGACGCGAGCGCCTCCGACACGTTGGCGCCGACCAGCCAGTACCGGCCGCCGGTCGGGACGTGCGCGAGCTGGAACAGCTTGCGCGCGCGGATCGCGACCTTGCGCGGGTCGGACTCGACCGCGGACCCCGATGCGGTGTTGAACGTCACGCCGAGCGTGAACGCCGCACCGCGGAGGGTGATCGCGATGAGGTTCTCGAACCACTCGAGGATCGCCCGCACCTGCGGTGCCTGCACGTCGCGGACGTAGTCGACCTCGTCGAGGGTCTCCTCCTCGGCCGAGAGCGCAACCGCGCTGTACGGGTGGGCGCTGAGCGCGACCTGGATCTTGCTCTGCTCGAGCTTGTCGATCGTGATCGCGTCATCGGTGCGCCAGCCCTTGTCGCGAGCGACGAGGACGGACGGGCGGCGGATGCCGACGGTGTCACCCTCGGCGCCCTTGAAGTCGGCGACACCGAGCTTGATCGTGAACAGCGCGGGGGCCTTCAGCTCCTTGCGGAGCAGCGCCAGCGCGGTCGCCGCGAGCTTGGTGCCCTTGACGAAGATGTTGCCTGCCATGAGTTACCTCCTTGGATTGGATTGAGTTGGGCCGCGCAGGAGTTCATGGCGAACATCCGTGGCGGTGGAGCTATCGGGCCGTTGCGGCCTTCACGATGTCTTCGGCGGACATTTCGCCCTCGCCGATCGGCTTGCCCTGCTCGCCCTGACCGTCGGCTGACGGGGTCTCGGGCTTCGCGGGCATGTGGGTGAGGAGCTCGTCGGCGTGCGCCTCGATCTCCTCCTTGGTGGTGCCGCGCAGCGCGGATGCCGGAACACCCTTCGCCTTCGCGACCTCGGCGACGAGCTTCGCCGCGGCGTCCGCCGCGTCGCGTTCCGCGACCTTGGCCTCCGCTGCCTTCGCCCGGTCCTCGGCCTTCTGAAGCGCGGTCTTGTTCGCCTCCTCGGCCTCGTCGAACTGCTTGGCCTTGTCCTGGAGCTGCTTCAGCTCCGCGGGCGTGATGTCGGGCTTCGCCTTCGCTCTGGTCTCCCAGAGGCGCGCGTACGCCTTCCACTCGCTCTCCGGCGCATCCGGAGCGGGCGGCTTCGGATCGTCCGTCGGCTTCGGATCGGTCGGCTTCGGGTTGTCACCGCCGCCACCGTCCGGGGCGCCATCGACGAACCGCAGACGCGGTCGGCTCGGCAGCAGCGGGCGAGTGGCGGTGCAGGTGAGGCGGTTGGTGCTGAACATGGTGTGTCCCCGTTTCGGGTTGAATGAAGCCACCCCATTCGGGATGTGCTCTATCCCGCCGAGTGGCGGGAAGTCTCTAAGCGGCGCGAGCAGCGCGCTCGGCTTCGCGAGCGGCAGCGAACTCGTCGTACGTCGCGAAGTCCTTCGCCTGGCTCACATACCCATTGCCGGCGGCCCGCGCGATGTCCGACGGGCCCGTGAAGTCGTCACCGGCCCACCCGAGGACCGGGCCGAGCTCACCGTGGACGTTCGTGACGACGAGGTCGCTGTGATCGCTGGCCGGCTTGCCCAGCTCCTCCGGGGTGACGAATCGGGCGACATCGGCGTGCACCCGCTTGAGCAGGTCGTCGGCGACCTTCGTCGCACCCTTCGATCCGGGCACGACTGCGCAATCACAGTGCGTGTGGATCGGCATGAGATCCCCGCGGGTGTACAGGTGCGATGCGGCGATGGTGCACAACGCGCAGCTCTCCCTACCGGTGAGCTGACGGCGGAACGACTGGAATCCGGACCGGCCAATCGCAGCGGCGGCCTGCCGGTTGCGCGACTGCTGGATGTCGTCCGACGCGATCGCCAGCAAGCGCACCAGCCCCAAGTCGACGGCAGCCGGGAACGCCTTGCCCTCCGAGAGTGCCGTGTACACCGTCACCGCCGGCCGCCGATACACCTCGTCGGCAGGAACGCCCCGGTAGTCGACGATCGCGGTCCGATCGATCGCATCCGACGCCCAGTCGACACCCGAAAGCGTCGCCATCTGGGCCATGTACGCCTCGGTGAGCCGGGCTGCATTCAACTGGCCAGCCTGCACGACCGGCACGATGCGAGAGACGATCCGGTCAACATCCGCGTCACGGAACGAGGTCGATGCCGACCACACCCGACGGACGTACTCGAGCACGCGATCGCGCGTCGCATCACTCGCCGCCTGGTACCCGACGACGAGTTGCTCAGGCGACAGCACCGGCACCCGTCAGCGCGAACTGCTGCAACTGCTCCGCGGCGAGGTCTTCCTCGTTCTGCTGGATCTCATCCGGCGACAGCCCCATGATGTTCTGAGCGATCCACCGCGACGAATACCCGGCGCTCTTCGCAGCCACCGCGGCCGCCGTCTTCTCGCTGAACGAGATGTGCTCCGGCGGCTCCCACAGCACCTCTATGGTCGCTCCGGCGTCGAGACCGAGGATCCGCAGAGCCTGAAGCAGAGCCCCGGCCATCGGCGCAGTCGCGCGCGCGATCCGGTTCTTCGCCTTCTGGATCTCGCCCTTGTGCGCGTTGTTCGCGCCCGTCGCCGACTGGTTCTGACCGTCAGGCATGAACACATCGATCGGCACCTGCATCACGCCCGCGAAGTCGCGCTTGTCTTCCTTCTCCGCCTCGAGAAGGGGACGAATGTCAATGCTCTCGGACTCCCAGATGTCCACACCCTCGGGAAGATCCCAGAGCGCGCCCGGTCCCGGCTCGAACACCTTGCGCCAATCGATATCGTTGCCGTCGTCATCCTTCTCGGTCAGTCCCTTGACCGCCCGCTGCTTGAATGCCTGCAACGCGGCAATTACCATGCGCTGCAACTTGCCAAGGTTGATGCGGTCGATCACATCGATGTGCGGCTCGAACTCTGCGACACCCTTGAAGTTGTCGAGGACGTACACCGGAACCGGGCCCGCGTACTCCTCCGGCTCGCCGTCGGGCGACCACCCCTCCCCCGAGATCTTCGAGTACGGGGTGCCGTTGTCGTTCTTCGACGCACGAGAGAACCGCTGCCGCACGCCCGGCACCCAGACGTACGCGAAGTCCTTGTCGACATCGGGGTCGCGCCATGCCTTCAGGGCCGCGCGGGCACGCCACGGCTGTGCAGGATCGGGGGCGGTGATCACCTGCTCCGGTGCCTCCGCCGTGATGACGGGCTCGCCCTCGCGGATTCCCGTGATGAGATACCCGACCGAGGTTGAAAGCATGTCCCAGATCGCGTCCGCGAAGACGATGTCGAGGCGATTGTCACGCCAGATCTTCCGCGCCGCGTCGACCTCAACGCCCTTGAACGATGTTCCGACCCGCACCCCGTTCGGGACCATGCGACCGGCGAGAGACTGGCATGCGAGCCCGCCCATGTCGGTGCGTGCCTTGCGCTGGAACGCCACCCAGCTATCCCGGGTGTTCTTGCCCATCTCCGGCATCGGAGCATCGCCGGTCGAGTAGCGACGGTTCAGGAGGATCTTCGGCATGCGGTCCTCGAGCCGCTTGGCGAGAATCGGGAACCACTCCTCGGGGGTGCTCGCCACGGTGCCTCCTCGGGGTCAGTAGATTCGACGGGCTGTTCTGCGCCGAGTGTTGGTCACGCCCTTGCCGAGCGCGTCATTGCCTGCCGCGAACGCGAACGCACAACCCCAAGTGAGGTCGATCTTCGCGAAGTCCTGGTTGTCGTCTGGCTTCTTGAGCACGTAGCCGCCGCGGCGGGGATCGCGTCGCGCGTTCAGGAAGTGCCGGATCATGTCGGGATCGTCTTCGATCGTGATCTCGTCTGGGCCGCCCGCGATCGCCGAGTAGAGCTGCGCGAATGTCTCGACAGTGCGCGAGATCTCCTTCTGCCGCCACCGGATCGGCTCGGCGACCGTGAGCTTCGCCTTCAGCCGCGACGAGTGCGCCGCCTCCCACGTCTTCACCTCACCGGCCCACCCCGCGGACGGATCCGCGTAGAACCCGACGACGTTGTAATCCCTGAACGCCTTCGCCACCGCCGACTCGATCTCGAGCTTCGGAGGTCGCCAGCCCTCACCCTTCGGCCCGTCCTGTTGCTCCCAGATGCCGATCTTGAACAGGTGCTTCTGAGTCACCGAGTAGCCGACCAGAACCGTCGAGTCCGCGACTCCTTGCCGGCGGCCCTCAGAGCCATCGAAGCCGAGCGTGACCGGCTCGGACTTCGTGATCTTCTTGTCCTTGATGACGGCCCGCAGCTCGGGGTCGGTCACGTAGGCATCGCGCGCGACATCGACCTGATTCAGGAAGTCCGCCCGCATCACCGCCGGATCGTTCGATGTGTCGAGGAAGTCGAGGGCGATGCGCTCGAGATCCACCCACCCGTCGTGACACGCCGGCTTGTGCAGCAAGCATCCATCGGGGTGCCGCGCCGAATCTCCGTACGCCACACGCAGGCCGTGGATCAGCGAGTCGTGGTCACCGATGTCAGTCGTCGGAGGCGCTGGACGGTGATCGAAGTAGATCGACCGCACATCCTCGAGCCTCGCGTACTTGCCCGACTTGATCTGGTCCCAGAACTCCTGCGACTTCTCCGCGACCGAGCCCTCGCCGAGCGTGAACGCGTTCGGCGTCTCGATCGTGACCCCGCCGAGCTTCGTCGCGTTGTTGCGGAGGTTCTGCGCCAGCTTGACACCCGAGTTGCTGCGCAACCACGTCTCGGTCTGGTCGAGCGACGCGGCGACAGCCTTGAATCCCTTGATCGACAGCGGCGACGCGGTGATCGGGACGATGCGGCCTCGGCGCAAACTCACGAACGAGTCCATCGGGTCACAACCGAACTCGTCAGGCGCCGACCCGTTGCGGAGCATCTCGAGCAGAGGCTCCCACGTGTTTTTCGTCTGCTCCTCGGTCACTGCGGCGATCGCCACGTACGGTGTCCGCACCGACGACCACGGCTTCGCGACAGGCTGGCCGTCGGCATCCCAGCCATCCGGCACGACCTCGAACATGGCCTCGGAGATCATGATGCCGCCGACGAACGGGGACTTCCCCCAACCGCGCGAGCGCTGCAACACGCTGCGATGCACCAGGCGACGACAGGTGAGCGGGTCGAGACGGTAGAGCTCGTTCAGGTACTCCTGCTGCTCGACCGTGGGCACGAACGGATCGTGCGTGTCGTCGTCACCAGCATCCGGACGGCCGAGGTACTCGGTCATCTGATCGGCGACGTGCCAGCCCAACGTGGGAAAGTCGTTCTTGCTCTGCGGCTTCCACGGCATCATGCACCTGCCGACTTGATGCCCTTGAGGCGGTCACGCGCCGAGATACTCTGCATCCGCTGCTCGGTCTGCGCCTCGGTGTTCTGCGCAAAAGCGAGGGTGACCCTCAACCGCAGCCGGTCCTCGGGAGTCGCACCGAACTTCGCCACCCGCAGTCGCAGCTCGCCGGCAATCTTGTAGTTCCCCTCCATGAACTCGGCATGAAGGAACGCGGCCATCAGCAGCTCCGACCAGTCCAGCTCAGTGAAGCTCGGTGCCAACGGTGAGCGGCCCCAGACCGCCCACCACTCCCTCGTGGCGATCGGCCAATCGATCGGCTCCGCCATCTCCGGGTCGGTCGAGGACTTGCCGTACCTCGTCGGCAGCTCGGGCTGCGAGCTGGCCACCGCGAAGAGCGTGCGCTGCGGCACGAGATCCTGATTGCGCCGGGCCCGCTGGTCTGCGGGCTTCGGCGGTCGCCCATTGCCGGCCATGTCGAGCCTCCCGTTTCGGGATCGAGATCAGCCCGTTTCGGGCCCTACTCATGGGGTGGGGCAATCGTGCCCAGATTCGTACACGGGATTTTTCACAGCGACTCCCGGCAGGGGGCACACCGGGGGGAGGGGGTGGAGGCCCCCTATCTCAGCCCGGGGTGTGTCTCGGTCGGGTGCCGCTCCGTGCGCCTTGTCCATCGGGCTTGGTTGCCTTCTGCGGCGGTCTTCTGGGCGTGGCAGGGGGTGCAGGTTGCTTGACCGTTCTCGAGCGTTAGCGGGCCACCGGCAGAGTCGGGGATGATGTGGTCGGCTTCGGTCGCTACGGCTATGCAGCGTGGGCCACCGATCTCGCATCGGTACCCTGCCCGTTGAAGGACTGCGGCGGCCCATGTGCGGTGCTCAGGGGTGGAGCTGGTGCCGTGCCTGTGGTCTGCCCACCCACCTGCCATGATGACCCCTGCCCCGTTGATGCCCCCTACCCGTTGGGACGAGCAGGGGGTGCCCCTGTGTTTAGGACGTGTGAGCGGTCAGCTCGTCCTCGGGGCGCTCCTCGAAGGTGATCGCGATGTCCCTGCCGAGCATGCTGTCGAACCATGCCGCAGCGTCCGGATTGCCGACAGTGAGCTTGATCTCGCCCGATGGCGTGGCGCTGGCCCACGCCACGTTCTGAGCGCCCTTCGCACCGGACACCGGCGACATGACGACCTCGATGCGCGGAGCCGGGTCGGCCTAGCCGTTAGCCTGGCTGACAGATGTTGCGAAGCGCTTGACCTCGCGGACGTAGAAGCGTGCGGTGACTCGGTTGGACATGATGCCTCCTCTGGCGATAGATGAATGAGAAGGCCTGCGAACCTGATTTGCGCCAGCGTCCGAGCCGGGAAACACGAATGCCCACGCTCTGGGCAGAGTCGTGGGCATGCGCTGATGAGATTAACACAACCAGACGGCATCCGGGCGCATCGACCGGTAATCTCGGCGTGTCACCTAGCAGCAGCCTCCGCCTGATAGGTGATCTCCATCGGGGCCACCTCAGACGAGAGCGACACCCGCCACGAACCATCCGGCCACGACTCCACCAGCACACCGAGCGGACCGGGACTCACCAGCATCCGCTCGACCGCCTGCTCGACCGCATCCGCCTGCGCCCGGACGCTCTGCACTGCGAGCCCCTCGATCATCTCCGCCACGCTCATCATTCTGCCTTCCTCGCCCGCTCAGCGTCATACCACCCGAACACCCACGCGAGCGACGGGGAGAACAGGATCGACCCCGCCTTCGGTCGTAGGCCCAGCCAGTACAACGGTCTCTTGAGCCAGATCAGGGTGCCGTAGACGTGCGGCCACGGGCGCCGGGCGGTCGTCACCGTCGACCATCCCAGATGATGTCAGCAAGCGGATCCCCACGCCGCACCAGACGATGCTGCCCCGGACTCGCCTTCACCCGAGCAAGCGCACCAGGCGTGCATGCGAACAGGCACGACGAGCACCTATAGACCGTCGGCTTCACTGGCCGATCCGGCTTCATATTGTGGACGTGACTCATGATCCTGAACCCTTCGAATTGCTGCCCGCCTGCTCGAGCATCATCCAGAAGTCTTCGGCTTCGGCGCGCAACTGCGAGAGACGTTCGCAGTAGCCGTCGCCGCATACGCACTCCTCTCCGACAGGTGAGAGCAGGCAGATGAGTTCGCCGTCCTCGTTGCGCTTGTGATGCTGGTCTTCGTCGGGGTGCTCGGGTCCGTCGCCGATGTAGTACGGCTGGGGTTCTTCGAGGGCAGTGGTGTCGTGTGGGCAGTTGTCAGCCCATTGGTAGACGGTGGCGGGGTATCGCTGGTGGGAGGCGTTTCGGTCGCGGAGCTCGACGAGGAGTTTCTCGACTTCCTCGTCGTTGAGCACGGTATCGACGGTGCTGGTGCGTCGGGACCATGCCTCACGCTCGACGCTGCGCGCCCACTGGTCGCGGCGGAGCGCAGTGATGCCGAGATCTCCGAGCCTGGTGACGTACTCCTCGTAGGTCTCGCTCATGTGCTGGAACCCCTCGATCTACGGTCCTCGACGATCCACTCTGCGACTGACTGCAAGATCACGCAGACGTCATCGCACGCATAGTCGATCTGCTCTAGCGCGTGGTCATAGCTGAGCTTGTGGTCGTCGTAGGTGGTGACGGCCCGGTAGGACTCGCGTACTCGGTTCTTGGCCTGTTCGAGAAGGTCTGGCGCGAGCGTGTGGGCAGGGTTCTCAGCCCAAGCGATGAAGTCAGGGAGCCACTCATCGACGCACTCCGATCCGGCAGCGATGTCGATCATGGCTTCTCTCCTGTCGGGGTGGATGGGGCGAACGAACCCGGCAGGATCCCGACGTCCCTGTGGCCTGCGCGCGGGCTGCCGCCGCCCATGACTTTCGCGTAGCCTGCGCCGTCTCGGTCATCGAGGTAGGTTGTGCCGCCGCCGTAGTTGACTCCATCGAGGACGACACGGACGACGGCGATGCGCTGACCGATGATGCCCTCAGTCTTGGCCCAGTACAGCGGGAACTCGGGCGCATCAGCTACCTCCGCGGTGCCGCGCTCGATCTCGGTCGGGAGGCCGTTCCAGTAGCCCTGCTCAATCATTGGTTTCTCCTGTCGTCGGGTGGGTTATTTGGTCGTAAAGCGACTTGCGACGAGCCACGAGGCGCGTCTGCGCTGACCGGTTGGTTCGGATCGACTCCTCGACGTGCGTGATCGCCTCGATCACCTCACGCATCTGCGCAGCCAACTCCGGATCCATCGCTTTCAGCAGCCCGATGAGCGCCGCGACGGACTTCATGTTGTGGTCGGCGATCGCCGCGCGCAGCCCGCCGAGGAGCTGCTGTGCCGTGTAGCCGGCGACCGTCGGCAGTGCGGTGCCCTCCTCGGGATGCTCGATCAGCCACCGCAGAGCGCGCACGCCCGACCCGCCGTGCCAGATCGTCCCGCACGAACGGCAGACCCCGTTCGACTGGTCGACGGTCTCCTCACCGAGTTCCCGGTACTCGACAACGAGGGCGGTGATCCGGTCGCCGGTCTTCGGGTCGATCGCGTAGGTCGCTCCGCACGACGGGCAGACAGCCGGATCCGTGTCGACCAGGCGCAGCACCGGCTCCTTCAGCGCGTTGAGCTTCGGCTTCATCACAGCCTTGCCCTCAGCGTCGAGCACCGTCTCCTTCACCCGCTCACCGTCGATCACCCGCACCCGAGTTTTCGGCACCATCACCGGCACCCAATGCTCCTCAGTCAGTTCGATGACACTCGGCGGGTCGAACATCCCCTCTATGCGCCGCACCCACCCCTCCACCACACGGGTCACGAGCGCGTCGGCATCGTCGGTGACCTTGCCCGCTCGACGGCGGTTCTCGTAGTCGAGATACCAGCGCCCCAACCGGGTGTGAAGGTGCAGGTGCTCCTTCTGCTCCTCGAGCGAGAGATACCACTCGTTCACCTGGCGAGAGATGTCGTCGAACAACTCCATCGCGCCCGCGTCGAACGGGATCCGCTCACGCGCCGACGACGACGAGCCAGCATGCGACCCGATCCCACCGACCACAGCATCCCGCAACGTCACCAGCAGCGGCTCATGCTCGACCTCCGAGATGCACGTGATCCCGGCATCGTTCGACTGCATCACCTTCGACGTGTACGGCACCGTCAACTTCTGCACCGCAGCGAGGAGGTAGTTCTCGTCAGCCATCCGCACCGACCTCGCGGATCCGGTAGAAGGTGACGCAGTTCTTCGCAGCCTCGAAGATGCCCTTCGCGGTCCTCGCCAGCTCACGCGAGCTGTACCGGAACGGCGTACCATCGCGCATCAGCAACGGCCGCCCAAGGTGATCATGAAGCTCAAACACGGTCGGTCTCCTCTCCCTCATGGCAACGGCATCCGCAGTCGACCGCGGCATCCTCGACGAAGCACCAGGCATCACCACGGCACGCGAGGTGCTTGCCCGACTCACAGTCCGGATTCAGGTGCGGCCTCTCAACCTCCTCGAATGCCCGGTGGATGTGCTCCCGCGCCGACATCACCCGCTCCTCGAGCGTCATCGGCTGCTCAGGCTGGTCGAGTCCGAACCGAGCTACCTCCGCACGCTCGTCGACCGACAGATCGGGCGCCTGCACCGTTCCCTGCTCGCTCATGACCTGCTCCCGTTCTGCCCCGAAGGACGTTCAATCGGAACCGCACCGAGCGCCAACTGCAACGCACGATCCGGATCCACCACCACCACGCGCGACACCCGCTGCGGCTTCGACACCGACAAGGACCGAGGCCGCACGAACACCTCACGCACCACCGGCACGGACACTCCATGACGGCGGTACAGCCGCGACCAGGCACGCTCCTCCGCGAGCACCTCGTCCGCCGACCGGTGCGCCCGCAACCACTCGACACGCTCCACGAACGATGTCAGCCCGGACGCGTCGAGACGCGCCCGCAGCTCCTCCTGCCGCTGCGCGAGCTCAGCCAGCACCCCAGCCGTCACCAGAAGGTCCGCAGCGCTCACATGGCGAGTCACCGGGTCACCCCACGTCCTGAGCGAGAGCACGCTGCTCCCGTTCCCAGATCTGGTACACGAACCGGGCATCCTGACACATCACGCAACGCACTCCCCCGCTCCCTGCTGGCTGGTGGTCTCGGCAAAACGGTGACGGCGCATCGCTGGCGGGACGCAGGCCGGGCTCTCTGGTCTCGTCTCTCTCTCCTCGCTCTCTCTCCCAAGCCGAGCGGTCCGCCAGCGGTTCGCCGGCGAGGCGCTGGCGAAGCGCCAGCGGCGGCTCCGGGTACCGAGAAGGCAACGGATGAGACGGGGCCGGATGCCGGGCGATCACGTAGAACCCGCGACCGCTGACCTCGTACAGCCCGAGGAAGCCGACCTCGGCCAGCTCGAGCAGAATGTCCGTCACGTCGTCGTCCGGGCGCTCCGGCTGATGCGGCCACAACGCTGTCCGCAACGTCCACAGCGTCGTCGTCTCGCGGCCCTGGTCGTCCGAGTGCATGTGCAGGGCGATCGCCGCCCACTTCACCTCCGGGGACAGGGTGATGAAGCTCTCGTCGAGCATCCACGACGGCGGGAGTGGCTTGTTCTTGTCGTACGGCATGGCGAGCGATTCCTCTGAAGATGAGCGAGATGGCGGCGTTGACGAGATCTGCGGGCACGAGCACGCACTCGGTGAAGCCGCGGCCGAGGGGCAGGAGCGGGCGGGCTGACCACTCGGTGGCGAACGCGGGCTCGAACACACCCCGCAGGGCTGCGAGTGCTGCACGCTCCTCCCATGCCGGCCTCTCCCGCATCAGCAGCAGCACTCGCGCCCCGGTATCGGTGAAGGCCCGGATGCGGCGCATCCCACGGGTGCGGCCCACCTTCAGCACCTGCCTCTCGGGCCAATAGACGGCGTACACCGTCACCAGTTCCGGGCTCATGCAAACTCCCGGATGTCGATGTTCTTCACGAACTCCCGCTCGATCTTGTGGCCGGCAGTCTTTCCCGGGCACTTGTTGTGAGGGTGCTGGCGCGGCGTGCCGTCCTTCCGGCGCAGAAGCATCTGTCCGCACCAATCGCAGGGAGCGTGCCCGCACTCGTGGTGATCAGCCGCGCGAACGCGCTGCCAGTGCCCCATGTCGCCGTGGTAGCGTGTAGCCGCAGTCCTCGCACCGCCACATCGCCGGGCGCCGCAACTGGCCGTAGGGGCCACCCCACCCGCGGTCCTCCTTGACGAGGATGAAGCAGCGGAATCGGTCGGGATGTTCATACGTCGCATGCTCCCTCGGGATGGATCAGCCAGCAGACTCCACACGGGAGCACAGGATCTTCGATCTCGACCTCGGTGGGGCAGGTGACGTGCACGATGACCCGCTCGCGACCATCACCCCGGTACGCACACACGTCGCCCGGCTCAATGTCCTCGTCGCAGTCGTCGCACTGACCGCGGTACTTCGCGATGAACGTCATGCCAGCTCACCGACCTCGAACAGGGGCACCTCATCGGACGGTGCGACCTCGACCGGGATCAGGGTGAACCTCGGGGTTGAGAAGTGCCACTCGACCGAGTGGGTCGCCTCGGGGATGCCTCCGGCCACGAGCAACTCGAATGCCTGCCACACCTGCCCGTGCCACTCGACCGGACACTGCGGGTTGACCGTCAGCGCCGCGCCGACGGTCGACTCCATCGATGCCAAACATTCGACGGTCTCCTGCCCGGCCACCTTGAACGGACCCCAGAACTGGCAGAACCGACGCTCGCCCAGCTCTCCGGTCGTGCCCGAGATGATGATCGGTTCGCTCATGAGAAGTCGAACGCCGGTTGTGCGATCTGGTCTTCGAGATCGGCGAGATACTCGCAGCCGGTCTTCCAGTACGACGCCTTGAGCTCGATGCCCAGCGCCCGACGCCCGTGCTTGACCGCGACCCACAGCTCCGAGCCGACGCCGCCGAACGCGGTGAACACCAGCTCGCCCGGGTTCGAGTACAGGCGCACGCACCGCTCGATGAAGTCGAGCTGCAACGGGGTCAGGTGCCGCTCGTCATCGCTCTCCCGCGCGATCCGCGCGTTGAGGGTATTCGACTCCTGGATGCCGTACCAGATCGGACGCGCCCACTCGATCCACTCCTCGTTGGTCACGTCGTTCTTGATCGGCGCGTATCGCTCCCCGGGCTTCTTGAAGATGAGCATGTAGTCCGCCAGCGCGGGTCGCGACTTCGAGCTGTCCTTGTTCTTCGTCACGAACATCAGCGCCTGCGCCTTCGTGCGGATCGCCTGCGCCTGGGGGTCCTTGTCGACGGTGACCTCCCCGAAGTAGATCCACCCCTCGGCGATGTACGCGCGGATCACATCACCCCGGAAGTCGGTCATGCCGATCACCCCGTGCGTGGTCTGCGTCGTCGTCGTCTGCTGGACGTGCACGCATGCCAGTCCGCCCGGGACCGTGATCCGAAGGTTCTCGCGGATGATGTACCCGTACTGCGCGAAGAAGTCCTCACGGTCAAGGGAGTTGCCCATGTCGCGCGGCGACGGCGAGTAGGTGTAGAGGGACTGGAACGGGGGCGAATACACCGACAGGTGCACGCACTCAGCTTCGATCTCGACCATGCGCTCGCCCGAGTCGCCGAGCCAGAACTCCCAGTTCAGACCCTTGGCCTCGTCGGTGATGTACGCGTCTTCGTTGCTCATGATGCCTTCCTGATGTGACGGACCATGCCGTCGACGATGCGATTAGCCTGCTTCTCCTTGCGGGTCACGTTGTCCGCGATCTGCCCCTCCAACTGCGACAGGATGATGTGTGCGTGCACGACCCGGGACTGCCCATAGCGGTAGCAGCGGCGGATGCACTGGTAATACGCCTCGTACGAGTCCGACAGGCCCACGAACGCCATGCGCGCGGCGATCTGGAAGTTCAGCCCCATGCCCGCGATCGACGGCTTCGTGATGAGCACCTTGATCTCACCGCGGGCGAACGCGAGCAGCAGCGTCGCCTTCTCCTCCGGACTCATCGACCCGTGCACGTTGACCGACCCCGGCACAAGAGCCTCAAGCCGTTCCGCCTCCTCGTTCAGACCGCACCACAGCAGCCACGACTCGCCCGGCTCAGCCGCGACAAGATCGGCGGCGCGCTGCACACGCGCGTCGAGAGTCTCCCGGCGCACCTTCGCCCGACCCGACACACCGCCGATGGTGACCGAGAACAGCTCATCCGGCTCCGGCTCGATCTCCGCGTCGACTAGCTCCGGGATGATCCTCAAACCGGGCAAGTCATACCCGTCATCGAGGTATCCCATGTCCGACGGGCGCCGAATCGCGACCACCCACGAGGCCATCCATCGGATCATCGGGTCATAGGCGTGACCCTTGAGCCGCCACCCGTCCTGATCGTGCACGAAGTACGCGGCGAGCATATTCGTGCGCGTCATGTGCCCAAGGAACTCAGCCTGATTCGTCAGCTCCTCCGGATCGTTCGGGGCAGGTGTCGCCGTCCACGTCGACCGGTACGGCACCTGCCGGAAGTGCTCGATAAGTCGCGTGCGCGTCTTCCCATCCGACTGCTTGAGGATCGACGCCTCATCAAGGGCGACCGCCCCGAACATCGCCGGGTCGAACTTCTCGACCATCTCGTAGTTCGTGATGTACACGCCCGCGCCGGTCACCTGGTCCGCGGACCGCACGTACCTTGCTTCGATGTGGATTCTCGCCGCCTCCGCAACGGTCTGCTCTGCGACAGCGAGCGGTGCGACGATCAGCGAGGTCTCCGCCATGACCCGCGACCACTCCAACTGCATCCGCGTCTTCCCGAGACCCGTGTCAGCCCACACCGCAGGGCGACCTACCGATGCCGCCCACTTGATGAGCTCCACCTGAAACGGCTTGAGCGAGTAGTGCAGATCACCCGTCTCGACGGTCTTCCCGTTGCTCTGGGCCTTCGCCGCACGACGGGCGATGAACTCCGCGTAGCTCGTGTTCATGGCAGTCCGCCCTTCCGCCGCCTGAATGCGGCCTCCACGTCGTCGATCTCGACCCAGCCGCCCTCGTCGTCGTACAGCACCCACGCGAGCCGGTACGTGCCCCAGAAGGTGCGCAGCCAGCGGCGGGCCGGCCACTCCGCAGGCGACAGCGTCGTGTGCCGCAGCACCGCCCAGCCCTGCTCGAGCGCCTCGGTCGGATGCTGCGTCTTCCACTCGTGGCATGCCTCGCCGAGGCACTGCAGGTTCGACGCGACCGTGTTGCCGGGCATACGGTTCTGTCGGTGATCGCGCTCGATCCGCCCGCACCAGCGGCGGCACTTCACGCACCGGTTGTCATCGCGCTTCGTGACCAGGTCGTATGCGGCCCGCTCCTCAGCGGTCACCTTCCGGCCCGTCACGCTGCCAGACCGACCTGTGCACGACGGGCGAGGAGCAACGTCAGCGCGAGCGCGGCCTGCTGCCACACCACACCATTACCCAGCGCCTTGAGCTGCGCGTTGCGTGCAGCCCCATCCGACATCCCGACCCAGATCGCCGGGTCAGTCACCCACCCGAACGGCAGGCCCATCATCCACTCGACCAGAAGCGGAGACAGACGATGCTGCCCCTTCGCCCCATCCGGTCGAGTCGGAGCCGGAGCTACACGTCCAGTAACGAACTCCCATCGGGCGATTGCGCGGGCGTAGACTCCCCAGTCGATTCCTCGAGGAGCAGCGCCGCGATCGTCAGCGGCATCCCCATCCCGTTGCCGTTCTTCGCCGTCAACTTCACCCGCTCCCGACGAGCCAGCCACGTCTCCGTGCCCTCCCCGTCGTTTGCTACGCTTGCGGCCGGAGTCGGCAGCAATTCCTCCTCCTCGGGCAGGAGATCCCAGATCATCCGACCCAAGAGCCCGTTCTGAGGCACGTTCTCCTGACGGCCCCTGTCCTTCCAATCCCGCGTCGTCGGAGTGCCCAGCAGCGGCACCGCCGACGACAGCCGAAGATCCCCGGACCCGCCTCGCTGATTCGGCCCGCCCTTCTCGCCGTCGCTCGCCATCGGAGTCGGGAGCAGATGCTCCACCTCGTCCGCGAGCGTGGGACCGTGACCGCCCTCCTTCCGCTTCGACGGGTGCTGACTGCCCCCGTTTGCGGCGAGCTGCGACGTCGGCGTCTTGAGCAGCGCCTCCGGCAGGGTGAAGTGCAGCCGCGTCGCCAGATGCGTTGACTTCTCCGGAGGTCGACCGCTCGTCCTCGGCAGACCGAAGTCCGCGTCGCCCGCCTTCGGAGTCGGCATCAACGTCTCGGCCACCCCGGGAAGCAGGAGATCGCCGCGACTGTTCCGCTGATTCCCCGACCGGTTCGATGTTGACGGGGTGGGGAGTTCGCGGCCCCGCTGCGCCACGTCCGTGAGCGTCAGATTCGAAGACCCCGCCGCGCCGCCCGACTGGTCGGCGTCCTTCGCTGTGGGTGTCGGCAGCGTTCGATCCAGCACGATGTCTCTCTGCACTCGCGTGCCCAGATCGTCCATCCGGGGATCCCGGCTCAACGGATGAACCCCCCCGATGCTGTCCGATGCCCTCGGAGTTGGCAGGCCACGCGAGGATGAAGACCCGGAACCGACCGTGTGGGGCTCCGGCATCGGCCGCTCGAACACCACCCCACTCCGCATCGAACCCCAGATCGGCCAAGTCCCGGAATACTGTGTCGATCGCTCTCCGAACAAGTCGACGCTCTCGGTCGAATCGCGCCACCGCCCGCTTGCGCTGTCGAGATACGCGAACTCGCGCCCGCCTCCACTTGTCGACATACGCCGACCGTCCTTCCTTACGTCGTGCCGGGTTGCCGTGAATGAACCGATCAGCCATCCCGATGAAGTTGTCGACCCGGGCCAATTCGTCAGCGGCGGCGAGCAATTCGTCGTGCCACGGCTCACCATCAGCAGACAGCAGACCCCGAACGTTCTCGATGAGCACCAGCGATGGGCGCAGTTCCCCGATCGCTCGAGCGAACTCTGCCCACAGCCCCGACCGGGTGCCCTTCCGAAGGCCGCGGCGGGCGCCCGCGAGTGAGACATCCTGGCAGGGGAAACCACCTGTGAGGACGTCGACCGGCTCGACCTTCGACCAGTCCACCGATGTGATGTCGCCATAGTTCGGGACATCCGGCCAATGGTGGGCGAGGATCCGCGACGGGTTCTCATCGAACTCGACATGCCAGACCGTCTCGCCGCCGAGCACAGCCTGCACGCCGAGGTCGAGTCCCCCGTACCCGGAGAACAGCGAGCCGATCCGTGGTCCGGTCATCCGCGCAGCGCCTTTGCCTCGAGCAGGTCAGCGGCGCGAACGCGCTTCGCGATCTCCTTCTCGACATGCCGCAGTTCCTTGACCGTCATCTTCCGGAGGCGGGCTGCGTTGCGCTTCGGGCGAGTGATGATCTGCCCGAAGAACTCGAAGCACACGAACACCAGCACCGGAGCTGACGCGTGCACGATCGCACCCGTGATCTCCTGGTACGTGTCGAGGCCGGTGCCGCCGCTGATCGCCGCCGACGCGGACACCGTGTACAGGAAGTTCGCCGACGCGGAGAAGGCGGTCATGATGCCGCCGAAGATGCGTGCCGCCCACAGCCACCCGGTGAAGCCACGCCACTTGAACGTGACCGAGCAGACGAACGCGACCAGCATGGGCAGGTCGATCATCAGCACCGTGAGGGGGTCGAGGAATGGTGGGGTGTGCTGCCAGCCGCCGACGACGATCAACGCCGACGCGGACACCACCAGTGCGGACAGGATCACCCCGACAAGGCCGATCACCTGCAACCAGAACCACACCTTGTGATCACCGCCGATCCGAGCGGATGCCGCGGTCGGCTCACGGTGGGTACGCGGAGCGCGCGAGGATGCGGCGCGGCGACGCGTCGCTCGAGCGCGGCGCGACGGGTCCGCGGCGGGCAGGTCGAGACCTTCGATAGTCGTGTCGGTCACTCGCCGGTCTCCTCGTCGGCCTTGACCTCACCCGTGACCGGGTCGACGTCGGGCTCGTCGTCGAAGATGAATGCGGAGCGCAGATCCTCTTCGAGGTCGATCGGGAGCGTCGTCACACCGGTCCGGTGCTCGAACGCACGCTGCAGCATCCGGCGCGCCGTGTCCGCGTCACCCGGGAGGAGCGCCTCGATGCGGCGCAGCTTCGTCGTGATCTCCTTCTCACCGGTCACGAACGACTCCGTGCGGCCGATCACGTCGAGGATCACGAGCGCGACGATCTGACTGTTCGCCGGGTTCGCGTCGAGCTTGCCCTCGAGCGGCGAGAGTCCGTCCGCGTCGCCCTTCGGCAGGGTTGACTTGAGCTTCATGAGTTGTGTCCTTCGTGGTCGGGTGCGTGCTGGGCACGCTCGATGTCTTCTGTCGTCGCCGCGCGAACCGTCCAGCCCTTCCGGTCCTGCGCGTCACGCGATCGCTTGTTGGGTGTGAAGGTCGTCGCCCACGCCGCCTCAGCGGTCGGGTTCCGGACCGAGCCGCGCACGATCCCGTCGATGCAGCCGCAGGGCATCACCAGCACCCACGCCTTCGGGATCGTCATGATGGTCACCGGCACATCCGTGCCCGGTGCCTGCACATGCTGGGCCGACTCCGGGGCGAGCTGATCGAACGGGCCGAGCCCCACACCGAGGCCGCTCACCGCTTACCTGCCGCGACAGCGACCTCGATGTACGAGGGCCAATAGGTGAGCCGACGAGTGATCGGCCCAAGGGGGTGATCCGAGAACTCGTAGATCCGCGCGTGACGGCTGTCAGGCTGGTTCGTGTCTCGATACGTTGCGTAGGTCCACGGGTGAGACTTCGCATTGCGGAACCGAACGAACGACCCCGGCCCGAAGCTCGTCACCTCGAACTTCATGCCCGCGGTCACGACTCCTCCTCCCGCCAGGCATCCGCCCGCTCAGCCCAACCCGCATACTCCGGACCGAACCGTGACGGGCGGGGCTCCACCTCGGCCGCGTACTGGTCGCGGTGCTCACCCACCGTCGTCGTCGCCTTACCCGGGACGAAGTTGCCCTCCATCACGCCTCCCCGAGGATCGCGTCAGCGAGAGCGACCGCGCACTCTGCGAATGCCGTGGATGAATCGGGGCCGGTGATCCCGGCACCGTAGAAGGCTGAGGCGAGCCGGAGCACATCGAGTTGCGCGTCGATCGTCCGTACCAAAGTCACGATCAGACGGACATCCGCAGCGCTGCCCGCGGCCACGATCATGCGCCCCAAACCATCGCTCGGGTCGGCATGCGCGATGCGATACCGACCATCGGCCACCCATGCATTGGGTCCAGTGCTCTCAGCTTTGAGGGCTTCGAGCTTCTCGATCGCGGCCTGCAACCTCTCCGCCGCGGTCACTGGTGCTCACCTCTGAAGTTGGCGTTGAGTGAGCGGAGGATCTCGATGTCTTCGCTCAGTGACTTGCGCCGCTCCCGCGCGTACTCGAGCGCCAGCTCGCAGGTGTCGATGTGCTCCCACGCCGAGATCACGTCAGAGTCGGACTCGGCGATCGCCTTGCGGATCTCGGCCGTCCTGCCCTCGGCGCGCTGCATCGCGTACCCGCGGGCGACGATCAGTGCGCGCTTCGCATCCTTGAGTGCCTTCGAACGCGCGGCGATGACCGCCGGGGCGCTGGCGATGTGGTGGCGGGCGATGAGCAGCGCACCCGCACATTGCACCGGGGTCGGGAACATCGCCAGCAGCTCCGACTCGTCGAGGCCCGCGAGGTCGAGGGGCACGAAGTCGAGATCGTCGACCTCCCCCGTGCCGGGGTTGATGATGGTCATCGAGCCGGCCTCGGCTTCGGCGCGGCGGGCTTCGGATAGTCGGGCTTGTCCTCCGGCGACGCAGCCTGCTCGAAGTCGGCGAGCCGCTCCTTGAGGAGCACGTCCAGCGGGTCGCTCATCTCCCGCAGACCACGGATGCGTGCATGCAGGGCCGCGACCTCCTCAGCCGAGGTGGTCGCCGCGATCAGCTTCTCCCACTCCTCGCTCGCCTCCTTCGGTCCGGGCGCGGGCTTCCCGAATCGCGACCGACCGGCGGCCTGGTCGAGCTCTGCACGCTCGTATCGGTTGCCGATCACGTCACGGAACGCGCCGCGGTAGGCCGATACCTTCGCCACTTTGCCGAGCATCACGGTGGGCATCCGGTCCCAGTTGTCGCGAGATGCGTCGCCGAGGTCGGGCACGTACTCGTCCCAGCGCACCACTGCGCGGGTGTCGACCTTGTCGCCGTCCTCGAGCTTGCGGGTGACCGTCGCTCGCGCGAAGGCGGGATGGGCGATGCCGTCCTGCTCCGGCTCGCCTTCGGCCTTGATGCCCGGTGTCGGCTTCCACGTCTCGGTCCAGATCTCGCCGTCGTCGGAGAACTCCACGACGGTGCCGCGATGCTGGCCGGTGCCGAGCGCGAGAAGTTCGGCATCGTTGAGGCTGATGAAGCCTTCGTCGTACTCGTTGAAGTCGGTCATGCTGATGCTCCCTTGGTGGGCTTGTGGGCGGAGATGACGAGGCGAGTTTTCGCACCGCCGGGTTTCTGGAACTTCTCGGTCGCCGCCGCGACCAGGCCGTCGATCGCGGCCTTGAGGGTCAGGAACTCGGCGTGCGCGAGAGGGTCGCCCTCCGCCCACGCCTCAACGTCGAGGACCGGGTCGCCCGGTCTCACGCTGTAGAGCAGCCCGCCGTCGCTTCCCGAACGGTCCCAGCCCTTCGAGGCGGCGATCGGGTCGGCATCGATGAGTTGGCGGATGCCCGCCTCGGCAGTCTTCTCCGCTCGCTCGTAGAGCGACTTCAATCGGCGTGCGGCGACGTGCTGCGAGATCAGCTCGTCGAGTTCCTCGGTCATGTCGCCATCGACCGTCGGCGCGCCGGCCGTGCGCCATTCGATGAAGCGGTCTGCGGCGGCTCGCAGCTCAGCGATGCGCCCCTCGTCGCGCTCGATCCAGCGGTGCGACGGGTTGAGCGGGGGCTGGCCGTCCTCGTCGACGCGCTCCCAGACGATCAGCCAGCGGGATCGGTCGGTCACGTACATGCCCCACTGGCACTGATCGAGGTACTCGCCGTCGATCTCGTCTTCCTCGTCCTCGGTGAGGGACTTGATCTCGAACCCGGCAGGGTTGCCGTCGAGATCCTCGCCGAGGCCGTCGGGGGTGGCGAGGTGGAGCGGCTCGTCGCCGTGCGCCCAGACGCAGGAGTTCGGTGCCATGCCGAAGCGGCGGGTGATCCAGGCGGCGATGATCGGCTCGCGACGGTGGCCGCGCTCGGTGTGAGAGGTGCCGGTGAAGGTGCTGCCGTTGAGCTTGGTGTCGAGCAGCGATCGCCGTGTGGCGATCCCGCCGCGGACGAGCTTCGCGACCTCGGTTGCGGTGACACCGCGTGACCGGGCCTCGAGCCATGCGGTCTCGCTGACATCCCGGTCGGCGACAAGAACCGGTGCGCTCATGAGAGGGCCGCGATTCTGTCGGCCGCGCGCTTGAGCAGGTTGGCCTCGGATGCCCAACGGGTGCCGTCGATCATGTCGCGGACCACCTTCTCCGCGTCGAGCAGCGCCGCTGTGCGCGCAGCCTGCGCGGCGATCGCCATCCCCTGACTGAGTTCGCTCAGCTCGATCTCGATGTCGTCCAATTTCGATTCCCCTAGATGGTCGGAAGCTGGATGGGGGTGAAGGATGGCTCGGGCGGAGTCGCTGCCTCGAGACCGAACATGGCCAGCAGCACGATCGCGAGGAGGAAGCAGAAAGCGATCGTTCGGACGTGCCAGTCGCGCAGCTTCATGACAGAGGCCCGCCGATCAGGAGGCCGATGCCGATCAGGGCGACGGCGAGCAGCACAACGATGGCGACGGCTGCACCGAGGTGGAACGCGCTCGGCGGCGCAGCGACCACTAAGCTGTCGCCGATGTGGAGCAGGTGGCCCTCTCTCGGGACGTAGTCCATCCACACTCCGCCAGCGGCCTCGGCGATGCGTTCGGCCCGGATCTTGCAACCGGGGCACACCCACCCGCTCATCGCTGACACCCCGCCCACAGCACGAGTCCGCCGACCACTGACATCGCGACGATGGCCTGCTTGCTCGTCACGGCCACGCGCCAACGGCGCTCGACACGAGCCACGAAGTCCTCGCGCCCGGTCACGACAGCACCCCCGCGACGCCGAGCATCTGCGCGACCTCGGAGTCGGCACCGTCACGGCGGGCGCACAGTCGAGCGACTGCCTCCCGGTCCGCATCGGCGATCACGATCGGCGCGTACAGGCCCATCGGGATCGTCTCGGCGTACTCCGACACCTGCGCACGGGGCACCCGCCGCGTTTCCACGATCCGCCCGGCGCTCACTTCGTCACCTGCCACTTCGCGCACCGACGCTGGTGCGAGGTCTCACCGAACTCCTCAGCGCGCTCCACGCTGCCCATGCGGACGAGGTGGCGGCGAGCGGTGCGAAGACGCTGGCCCGTGAACTGGGATCCGTGACCGACAACGGCCCGCGTCTCAATCTCCTCATCGGTGATCGGCTCGGCGGCCTCCTTCAGGATCAGGAGGACGAGGCCGAGGGAACGGGTCACGTCGTTCGTGTCGGCGGCCTCATGCGAGGTCACCAGATCACGTCGGCGCGCTCTCGGGGTGTCGGTGCCGCCGAGAACCTCGGCTTCCCGCACGAGCGGGCGATCCTGTAACGTCTGCGGTGAAGGCATCACATCTGCTTTCTATGAAGGCCCCCGTTGCAGCGGGGGCTTTTTCCTTGCGGTCTAGGGGTGCCCGTTTTCCTGCACCGATGGGCTTCGGTCCGAAACCGCAGCCACCGTCATCTGGACGGCGACTGCATCCGCAAGCTCTCAGGCCGTGTCCTGCAACACGGGAACCCCCTCGTCGTCCTGGGGGGAACCAGACGACGAGGGGGTGGATGAGGCGGGCGCGATCGCGACCTCGCCGAAGAACGTGGAGACCGGTACGTTCAGGAGCGAAGCGAGCTTCGCAAGCTCCGACGCCGAGAAGTCGATGCGACCCGTGAGCCGACGAGACACCCCGGTCTGTGCCAAACCAAGCGCCACAGCGATCTCCGACTGGGACCGACCCGACCGAGCAATCTCCGCGCGAACATTCGCCGGGACAGACTCTCCATGTCGGATCGATGCGTGGGGTGCATTGCTCATGGCAGGAGGCTATAGCCCTGATGCATACATGTCAACTAGGACGCATTGCGCGGCATGTCGGGGAGCCCCCTCTTGAAGTCCTGACTATGCTCCACGCGCATCATCTGCTACTCTGAGCGCATGAGTACAGCAGACGCCATTCAGCTCCGACCAGCGTTGAACCGCGACACGATCGCCGCGCCCGTCCGCGCCCACCTAGCGGTCAAGAACATCTCCGGTGCGGACCTCGCGCGCAGGATAGGCCTGACACAACCGCAAGTGAGTCGACGTCTCTCTGGACGCCTCTCGTTCACTGGTGACGACTTGATCGCAATCGCAGCCGAGCTTGGTGTCACGGTAGCCGAGCTGATTCAGATGCCGAGGGATCGAACCATTGGTGGCGGCCAGCTTCTGGTCATGCCCGAGCGTGGGCCCTACCGGGCTCGAACCGATGACATCCACGGTGTAAACGTGGCGCTCTACCAACTGAGCTAAAGGCCCGTCGCCCGGCATGGCGGGACAACGCGTGTCCATGGTACAGGCATACTTCCGCCATGGCCGCTGCTGCCCCCTCGTCACCTCAACCCAGAACCGAGCACCGCTTCCCGGTCTTCGTGGCAGCAGTGATCGCCCTCGCACTGTTCGCCGTGCTTCCCAGCGAGGTTCAGTTCCTGCCCAACTGGCTCGTGCCGTCGATCGCGGCCGTCGTGCTCATTCCACTCATCGCGATCAATCCGCGCCGTCTCAACAACGAGACGCGCTGGTCGCGGTGGATCGGCATTGGGTTCGCCCTGGGGCTCACGGCAATCAACCAGGTCTACGTCGTGCTGCTGGTGGTCGAGCTGATCTCCGGTCAGGCCCGCGGGCCGATCGTGCTTCTCACCGCACTCTGCGTCTGGATCACCAACATCATCGCGTTCTCGCTGGTCTACTGGGAACTGGACCGCGGCGGTCCGGTCGCCCGACGGGTCGAGGGCGTCAACGACAACGCACGCCAGGACTTCCGATTCCCGCAGCAGGACAACCCAGTCGGAGTCGAGGGATGGCAGACGGCCTACCCCGACTACGCCTACCTGTCGATGACGAACATGATGGCCTTCAGCCCCACTGACGCCATGCCGCTGACGATCCGCGCGAAGGGGCTCATGGCCTACCAGGCGTTCACGGGCTTCGTGCTGCTCGCCCTCGTGATCTCCCGAGCGGTCAACATCCTCACCTGAGATCGACTGGCCCGGTCAGGAGCTCAGACGCGGGCGGCCTTCAGGTCGCGCAGCGCTGCGGTGTAGTCCTCGAGCGACCGCGCCTGACCGGGCGCCGTGATGAAGCTGGCCCGGATGACGCCGTCGATGTCGATGAGGAAGGTGGCGCGATTCGCGAAGCCCTTCTCCTCGATGAACACCCCGTACTCCTTGGCGACGTCGCCGTGCGGCCAGAAGTCGGCGAGAAGGGTGAAGTCATAACCCTCGGCCTCGGCCCACGCCCGCAGACTAGCCTTCGAGTCCACGGAGATGCCGATCAGCTCGACACCCGAGTCCTTGAACAGCGCCAGGTTGTCGCGGAGTTCGCAGAGCTCGCTCGTGCAGGTGCTCGAGAAGGCGAGAGGGAAGAACACCAGAGCAACGGGCTTCTTGCCCCGGAACTCGCTCAGCCGGATGTGTTCACCGAACTGATTCGGGAGTTCGAAGTCGGGTGCGGTGATGTCGTTGATGAGAGCCACGAGGGGCAATTGTACGCCCGTTCCGAACAGTGCCTACCCCACAACTAGAATCGACAGGCGTAGTCGATCACGGCACGTTCTGCACTAACCGTCGCAACCCGGCGGGCGTGGAATTCTCTCTCTACAAGGAAGAGGTCAACGGTGACGGTAAACGATCAGGACCCCTACTCGGTACATCACACCGATCAGGATCCGGAGGAAACCGCCGAATGGCGTGAGTCGCTCGATGCGCTGGTGGCAACCCACGGTCATGCCCGTGGTCGCGAGATCATGCTGAGCCTGCTCAAGCACTCGAAGGATCTCCACCTCGGCGTGCCGATGGTGCCCACGACCGACTACATCAACACGATCGCCCCGGAGAACGAACCCGAATTCCCCGGCGACGAGGAGATCGAGCGCCGCTATCGTGCGTGGATCCGGTGGAACGCCGCGATCACCGTGCACCGTGCACAGCGGCCCGGGATCGGCGTCGGCGGCCACATCTCGACGTACGCGTCATCCGCTGCTCTCTATGAGGTCGGGCACAACCACTTCTTCCGCGGAGCCGACCACCCCGGTGGCGGCGACCAGGTGTTCTACCAGGGTCACGCCTCCCCCGGCATGTACGCGCGCGCCTTTCTTGAGGGCCGCCTCACCGAGCAGCAGCTCACCGGCTTCCGCCAGGAGAAGTCGCAGTGGCCCAATGGGCTCTCGAGCTACCCGCACCCCCGCCTCATGCCGGACTTCTGGCAGTTCCCGACCGTGTCGATGGGCCTCGGCCCGATCAACGCGATCTATCAGGCGCAGTCCAACCGCTACCTCACCAACCGGGGGATCAAGGATGCCAGCGACCAGCAGGTCTGGGCGTTCCTGGGCGACGGCGAGATGGACGAGGTCGAGAGCCGCGGTGCCCTGCAGTGGGCAGCCAACGAAAGCCTCGACAACCTCAACTTCGTGATCAACTGCAACCTGCAGCGCCTCGACGGGCCGGTTCGCGGCAACGGCAAGATCGTGCAGGAGCTCGAGAGCTTCTTCCGTGGCGCCGGCTGGAACGTCATCAAGGTGATCTGGGGCCGCGAGTGGGATGAACTGCTCGCGCGCGACCACGAGGGCGCCCTCCGCGACCTGATGAACCGCACTCCCGACGGCGACTACCAGACCTACAAGGCCGAGAACGGCGCCTACGTGCGTGAGAACTTCTTCGGCCGCGACCCGCGCACCCTCGACATGGTCAAGGAGTACTCCGACGACCAGCTCTGGGGCCTCAAGCGCGGCGGCCACGACTACCGCAAGGTGTACGCGGCGTTCAAGGCGGCATCCGAGCACAAGGGTCAGCCCACGGTCATCCTCGCCAAGACGGTCAAGGGTTACGGCCTCGGCCCGTCGTTCGAGGGTCGCAACGCTACCCACCAGATGAAGAAGCTGACGCTCGACAACCTCAAGCAGTTCCGCGACGTGATGCATATCCCGATCACGGATGCCGCGCTCGAGGCCGACCCGTACCAGCCGCCGTTCTACAACCCCGGGCCGAACGACGAGGCCATCCAGTACCTGCAGGAGCGTCGTCGCGAGCTGGGTGGATACGTGCCGGAGCGACGCTCCAAGTACACCCAGGTGAGCCTTCCCGATGACTCCACCTATGAGGTCGTCAAGAAGGGCTCGGGCAAGCAGGAGATCGCCAGCACCATGGCCTTCGCCCGGCTGCTCAAGGATCTGCTGCGCGACAAGGGCCTAGGCCACCGCATCGTGCCGATCATCCCGGATGAGGCTCGCACGTTCGGTATGGACGCCTACTTCCCCACCGCGAAGATCTACAACCCCGCTGGCCAGCAGTACACCTCGGTGGACCGCGAACAGCTGCTCGCCTACAAGGAGAGCCCGCAGGGCCAGATCGTGCACGTCGGCATCAACGAGGCCGGCGCCTTCGCAGCCTTCACCGCCGCGGGCACCCAGTACGCGACCAACGGCGAGCCGCTGATCCCCGTGTACGTCTTCTACTCGATGTTCGGGTTCCAGCGCACCGGTGACGCCATGTGGGCCGCGGGCGACCAGATGGCGCGCGGCTTCATCATGGGCGCCACCGCTGGTCGCACCACGCTGACCGGTGAGGGCCTCCAGCACGCAGACGGTCACTCGCTGCTGCTGGCATCCACGAACCCGGCGGTGGTGGCCTACGACGCCGCCTACGGCTACGAGATCGGGCGCATCGTGCACGCCGGCCTCGACCGCATGTACGGCGGAACGCATCCCAACCCCAACGTCATGTACTACCTGACGCTCTACAACGAGCCGATCGTGCAGCCCGCGGAGCCCGAGAACCTCGATGTGGATGGTGTGCTTCGGGGCATCTACCACCTGAAGTCGGCCGAGGTGCAGGGTCCCCGCGCCCAGCTGCTCGCCTCGGGTGTCGCCGTGCCGTGGGCGCTCGAAGCCCAGCACCTGCTCGCCCAGGACTGGGGTGTGTCGGCGGATGTCTGGTCGGTCACCTCGTGGACCGAGCTGCGCCGTGACGGGCTGGCCGCCGAGGAGCACAACTTCCTCAACCCCAACGAGGAGCCGCGCGTGCCCTACGTCACGCAGAAGCTGTCGGGGTCGGATGGCCCGTTCATCGCGGTGACCGACTTCATGCACGCGGTGCCCGACCAGATCCGTCAGTTCGTGCCCGGCGACTTCGCGACGCTCGGCGCCGACGACTTCGGCTTCTCGGACACGCGCGCCGCCGCTCGCCGGTACTTCAAGATCGACGGGCCCTCGCTGGTGGTTCGCACGCTCGAGTCGCTCGCCAAGCGCGGTCTGGTCGACCGTGCCGTGATCGGCCAGGCCATCGAGAAGTACCGCCTCATGGATGTGACGGCGGGTACCACCGGATCGGCCGGCGGCGAGAGCTAGGAGCCGATGCCTCCCGTGCAGAAGACGAAGGAGCAGACGCTCGCGTGGCTGCGCACGATTTCGGGCGAGCTCGCGACGGCAACCCTGAAGCGACTGGATGACACGCTGCCCTGGTACGGCGACATGCCACCAGGGCGGCGTTCAGCCGTGGGGCTCGTCGCCCAGGCCGGCATCACGAGTTTCATCTCCTGGTTCGACGACCCGAAGTCGATCCCGTGGATCGCTGCCGACGTGTTCGGCGCCGCCCCGCGCGAGCTGCTGCGCTCCGTGTCGCTCACGCAGACTCTGCAGCTGATCCGCATCACGGTGGAGGTCGTCGAGGAGCGCGTCAAGGATGGCGACGACGTGCTGCGCGAAGCGATCCTGCTGTACTCGCGGGAGATCGCGTTCGCGGCCGCCGACGTCTACGCCAGGGCCGCCGAGGCGCGCGGCCTGTGGGACGCCCGGCTCGAGGCGCTCGTGGTCGACTCGATCCTCAGCGGCGAGTACGACAACGAGCTGCCGTCGCGCATCGCCGCTCTCGGCTGGAACGGGCACGGCGAGGTGTGTGTGCTGGTGGGCACCGCACCCAAGATGCTCGACGTCGACCAGCTGCGCCGCACCGCGCGCCACCTCGACGCCGACGTGCTCATCGGGGTGCAGGGCAGCCGGCTCGTTCTCGTGATCGGCCGGGCCAGCCCGCGCAACGAGGAGCCCGACGCTCCGGCGCCGCTGTCGTTCCTCTCGATCGCCGAACAGCTGGAGCCGGGCTTCGGACCCGGCCACCTTGTGCTCGGTCACGAAGTCGCCAGCCTGGTCGACGCATCCAAGAGTGCAAAGGCGGCCCTCGCGGGTTTCGCGGTGGCCCGCTCGTGGCGCAACGCCCCGCGACCGACCCTTGCCGACGATCTGCTGCCCGAACGCGCATTCGCCGGCGACCCGCTCGCCCGCGCGACCCTGATCAACAAGATCTACCGACCACTCCAGGCCCACTCGACCGACCTGCTGGCGACACTGTGGTGCTACCTCGACAATGGTCGCTCCCTCGAGGCGACCGCCCGCGAGCTGTTCGTTCACCCCAACACGGTGCGCTACCGGCTCAAGCGCGTCAGCGAGGTGATCGGCTGGGATGCCACCGGCGCTCGGGAGGCCCTGATCCTTCAGGCGGCCCTCATCGTCGGCTCGATCGCCGACCCTGACGGGTCGAAACGCCGCTGACCGAACAAGGCTTTGCCGAATTCTTAGTGCGAATGCAACAGAACCGAACCAGCCACGAGAAAGCAGACTAGATCAGTGATCGTCATCGTCGCGCCCGGACAGGGCTCCCAGACTCCCGGGTTCCTCGAACCCTGGCTCGATCTCGAGGGTGCTCGGGAGCAACTCGGCGCGATCTCCGATGCCGTCGGCATCGACCTGGTCGCCCACGGAACCACGTCGGATGCCGACACGATCCGCGACACGAAGGTGGCCCAGCCGCTGATCGTTGCGGCCGGGCTCCTGACCCTCAGCTCCTTGTTCGCCGACGGGCGGCGTGAGAAGGTCGGCGGTGTCGCCGGGCACTCGGTGGGTGAGGTCACCGCGGCGGCGGCTGCGGGCATCCTGAGCGACACCGATGCTGTCGCCTTCGTGCGCGAGCGCGGTCGGGCGATGGCGGATGCCGCGGCCCTCGAACCGACGGGCATGTCCGCCGTTCTGGGCGGCGACGAGGCCGCCCTACTCGAGCGTCTCGCCGAGCTGGACCTGTTCCCCGCGAACTTCAACGGTGGCGGTCAGCTCGTGGTCGCGGGCGCGCTGCCGGCCCTCGCCGAGCTTGCCGAGAGTCCCGTCGCAGGCACCCGGGTCATCCCGCTGCAGGTCGCCGGTGCGTTCCACACGCGCTACATGCAGCCGGCTGTGGCACACCTCACCGAGTTCGCCGCGACTCTCGAGTCGCACGATCCCACGCTGCCGATCTGGACCAACCGCGACGGATCACGGGTGACCAGTGGTTCCGAGTTCGTGAACCTCCTCGTCGGCCAGGTCTCCTCGCCGGTACGGTGGGACAGGACGATGGAGGCCTTCGCGGCCGCCGGAGTCACCGGAATCATCGAGCTCGCGCCGGCCGGCGCCCTCGTGGGCCTTGCCAAGCGGGGCCTCAAGGGCGTGCCGACAGTGGCAGTGAAGACTCCGGACGACCTGCAGGCAGCGTTCGAGATGATCGATGGGAACTCATGACCACCCTCAAGCAGTCTCACGGGGCCCAGTTCACCCGCATCTACAGCTACGGCGCGGCACGCGGTGACCGCGTGGTCGGCAACGACGAGTTGATCGAGGCGATCGACTCCAGCGACGAGTGGATTCAGCAGCGCACCGGAATCGTCACCCGCACCCGCGCCTCAGCGGGGCTCGGCGCCGTGGACCTCGCGACGGAGGCCGCCAGCGAGGCGATCGCCAAGTCGGGAGTGTCGCCCGAGCAGATCGACCTCGTGATCGTGGCGACGATCAGCAACGTGCAGCAGACGCCCTCCATGGCGGCTGTCGTCGCCGATCGGGTCGGCGCCAACCCCGCGGCCGCCTACGACGAGAACGCCGCCTGCGCGGGCTTCAGCTACGGCGTGACGCAGGCCGACGCGCTCATCCGCTCCGGCGCAGCGCACTACGCGCTGGTGATCGGCGCCGAGAAGCTGTCCGACATCGTCGATCCCACCGACAGGTCGATCTCGTTCCTGCTCGGCGACGGCGCTGGCGCCGTCGTCATCGGGCCGAGCGACTTCCCCGGTATCGCCGCCGCAGTGTGGGGCTCCGACGGGTCCAAGGCCGACGCCGTGGGCATGGATTCCACGCTCACCGAGTACCGCGACGGCAGCGCGAAGTGGCCCACCCTGCGCCAGGACGGCCAGACCGTGTTCCGCTGGGCGGTGTGGGAGATGGCGAAGGTCGCCAAGCAGGCCCTCGAGGCCGCAGGCATCACGGCTGACGATCTCGCAGCGTTCATCCCCCACCAGGCCAACATGCGCATCATCGACGAGTTCGCCAAGCAGCTGAAGCTGCCGGAGACGGTTATCGTCGCCCGAGACATCGCGACGACCGGCAACACCAGCGCCGCCTCGATCCCGCTAGCGACGCACCGGCTTCTGGCCGAGCATCCCGAGCTCAGCGGCGGACTTGCGCTGCAGATCGGATTCGGAGCGGGGCTCGTGTTCGGCGCACAAGTGGTCGTACTCCCCTAGCCCCCCTAAACTTGCACACGGTCACATCACATCCCCAAGGAGAGAACACAATGGCATTGTCCACAGAAGAAGTCCTGGCCGGCCTGGCCGAGCTGATCAACGACGAGACCGGCATCGCGACGGACACGGTCGAGCTGGACAAGTCGTTCACGGACGACCTGGACATCGACTCCATCTCGATGATGACCATCGTCGTCAACGCAGAAGAGAAGTTCGACGTGAAGATCCCCGACGAAGAGGTCAAGAACCTCAAGACCGTCGGCGACGCCGTCAGCTTCATCACCAGCGCACAGGCCTAGGCCCTGACAGGGCTAGACCCCTCACAGGACTAGACCCCTGGTTCGCGGCCGACCGCCCGTCGGTCGGCCGCGGCACGTGTGCCCTCCCACAACAGGAACGTTGATATGACCCCCAAGAAGATCGTTGTTACCGGCATCGGTGCCACCTCGCCTCTCGGCGGCACGGCACCCGAATCCTGGGCCGCGCTGCTCGCTGGTGAATCCGGAGCCCACACGCTCACCCACGAGTGGGTCGCGCAGTACGACCTGCCGGTGACGTTCGCCGCCGAGGCGAGGGTGCGCCCCGAGGACGTCCTCGAGCGCGTCGAGTACAAGCGTCTCGACCCGTCGAGCCAGTTCGCGCTCATCTCGGCCCGCGAGGCGTGGGCGGATGCCGGCGCTCCCGATGTGGACCCGATCCGCGTCGGCGTCGACTACTCGACCGGCATCGGCGGTCTCTGGACGCTTCTGGATGCCTGGGACACCCTTCGTGAGAAGGGCCCGCGTCGCGTGCTCCCGATGACGATCCCCATGCTCATGCCGAACGCCGCCGCTGCGGCGATCAGCATGTCCATCCCCTCGCGCGCATTCGCTCGCACGGATGTCTCGGCCTGCGCGTCGAGCACCGAGGCCATCGCCAACGCGTACGACCACCTCCAGTCGGGACTCGCCGATATCGTTCTGGCCGGCGGAACCGAGGCGGTCGTGCATCCGCTGCCCATCGCCTCGTTCGCAGCCATGCAGGCGCTCTCGAAGCGCAACGACTCACCGTCGACGGCCTCACGCCCCTACGACGTCTCACGGGACGGTTTCGTGCTCGGTGAGGGAGCCGGCACGATCGTGCTGGAGACGGAGGAGCACGCGCTCGCCCGCGGCGCCCGCATCTACGCCGAGCTCGCTGGCGGCTCGGTCACGAGCGACTCGTACCACATCACGGCGCCCGACCCCGAGGGTTCGGCAGCAGCCCGCGCCATGCTCGCCGCGCTCGAGCAGGCTGGTGCGAAGACGACCGATGTCGTGCACATCAACGCGCACGCCACCAGCACCCCCGTCGGCGATATCGCCGAGTACAACGCGATGCTTCGGGTGTTCGGCGACCACCTGCCGAACATCGCGGTGTCGGCCACCAAGGCGTCCACCGGGCACCTTCTCGGCGGAACCGGCGCGCTCGAGGCGATCTTCACGATCCTCGCCCTGCACCACCGCACGGCGCCGCCCACGATCAACCTCACCGAGCAGGACCCCGAGATCCCGCTGGATGTCGTCACCTCGCCCCGTGCGCTGGGAGACGGTCCGCTGCTCGCACTGAGCAACTCGTTCGGCTTCGGCGGCCACAACTCGGTGGCGGCGTTCCGCAGCTACTGAACCGGGCGGCAACCCGGATGCGCGGTGCACTCCCCGTCGAACAGCACGAGGTCATCGGCGGTGACGAGCCGCTCGAGCTGAGTCATGTCGATCAGCGGGGGTACGGCCTCGTCGACGAGTTCTTCCAGTTCCCTGTTCAGCGTGTCCATGACGACTCCTTCGTCTCTCAACCCACCTTGTGAAGCCACACCACAGCTGAGTCCTGCCCAGCGTGGCGGAAGACCTCGAGCTCGTCGTCCCAGGCCTGGCCCAGGGCGAGACGCAACTCGCGGTGAAGCTCGATGGCGTTCGCGCCCGCGACCTCCATGGCGTAGCGCACGCGATCCTCGGGGATGACGACGTTGCCCACCGTGTCGGTCTGGGCGAAGAAGATGCCGAGGTCGGGCGTGTGCATCCAGCGACCGCCATCGGTGCCGAGACCCGCGTCCTCGGTGACCTCGTAGCGCAGGTGCTCCCAGCCCCGCAGTGCAGAGGCGAGCTTCGCGCCCGTGCCGCGCTCACCCTCCCAGTAGAACTCAGCACGCTGGGAACCCTTGAGCACCGGCTGCGGCTCCCAGGAGAAGTTCACGGCACGGTCGAGTGCTCGGCCGGCGGCCCACTCGATGTGTGGGCACAACGCACGAGGAGCGGAGTGCACATACAGCACTCCGCGAGCAGTTGGTGCAGTCACGTGCTGTGCAGACAAGGCTGCCTCCGTTCCGGTTGGGTGCGACTTCCCCATCGACCCAGTGAACGGATGCCCGTAACGGCGGTATTGCGTATGAAATTGGTGCGGCGAACCGCTGGGGCCATTATTGCCGATGTCGAGGGTGAATCACAAGCGTGTAACTCGTGTCACTTCGCTTGGCCGTAGTTGTCGACGACCGCCACCGTCACCGGGAACTCCGCCGGAATGGCCCCGAAGAGCAACTGTCCGGCCTCGACGGCGGCGAGCCGCACCTGCTCGCTCACGGTGTCGGTGAGCTCAGCGGGGCAGTGCACGACGATCTCGTCATGGAGAAAGAACACGAGATGCGGGGCATCCGTGAGCCAGGTGCCGTCGGCCATGGCGTGCAGGCGGCGACGGATGCTCGCCATCCAGCACAGGGCCCACTCGGCCGCCGAACCCTGCACCACGAAGTTGCGGGTGAAGCGCCCCCAGGCCCGCGCCCGGTTGCGCGCGCGGGACACCTCCGACTCGGATGCCACCTCGTCGTAGCCGGCTCCCTGGCCCCGCGGCGAGCTGCGGCCGAGTCGGGTGGTCACGATCTCGCCGCGCTCACCTGCGCGCGCCGCCTCTTCCACGAGCGCGATCGCCTTCGGGTAGGCGCGCTCGAGCCGGGGCATGAGACGTCCGCTCTCGCCCGTTGTCGCGCCGTACATCGCACCGAGCATCGCGACCTTCGCCTGGTCGCGCGTCTCGACGGCCCCGCTCGCCACGATTCCCGCATACAGGTCTCCCGCGGCACCCGCCTGCACCATCCCGCGGTCGCCCGACATGGCCGCGAGGATGCGCGGTTCGAGCTGCGAGGCATCCGCCACCACCAGCTTCCAGCCGGGGTCGGCGATCACCGCGCCCCGGATCTGGCGCGGCAGCTGCAGCGCTCCCCCGCCGTTCGCAGCCCAGCGACCGGTGACAACCCCGCCCGGCACGTAACCAGGGCGAAACCGCCCGTCGCGCACCCAGGTGTCGAGCCAGTTCCAGCCGTTGGCCGAGAGCAGGCGCGCGAGCTTCTTGTACTCCAGCAGCGGGCCGATCGCCGGATGCTTCAGCTGCTTCAACTCCCACGATCGCGTCGACGTGACCTGCAGCCCGACCCTTCCGAGGGCACGCAGCAGGTCCACCGGCGAGTCCGGGTTGAGGCCGGGCGCCTCGAGTAACTGCTGCACCTGCTCCAGGAGCTCTCGCAGTGCCGCCGGCCGCTCGCCTTCGGGCGGTCGCGGGCCGAGCAGGTCGGCGAGGATCTCCTCGTGCCGCGCCGCGTCCCACGGCAGTCCGGCGTACTCCAGCTCGGCGGCGATCAGCGCGCCCGCGGATTCCGCCGCCAGCAGCCGATCGATGCGTCCCGGCTGCGCCGACCTGGCGACCGCTTCGCGCTGCAGCACGAGTTCGGCTACCGGGTCGGCGTCGACGCGCGGCTCATCGCCCTCGAGTTCGAAGAGCGCGCCGCTGGCCGGACGATCGGGCACCCGCGGGGCATCCCACGAACTCGCGGCACCGGTCGCAAGGGCGGAGCCCGACGTCAGCTCCGAGTTGCGCAGGATCGCGTGGCAGAGCCTCAGGTCGTAGCAGCGGTCGACGCGCACCCGCGCGGCCAGCAGTTGCGGGTACCAGTGGGACGTGTCATCCCACACCCACCGAGGCGTGGCGCGCTCCTCGGCTGCGACGAACGACGGCAGGTCCTTGACGTACTCGATGCCGAATGACGCGCTCTCGTCGGTGCGCCGAGCCGCCATGATGCGGTCCCCGGCAACCCTGGCGAGAACTATGAGCATGGTCTCAGCCGTGCAGCAGTGTGCCGTCCTTGGCGAGCACGTTCTTCTCCCCGGCCTCGATGCGCACCCCGAAACGGTTCTGCTTCGGCGGCAGAGGGCAGTTGAAGTTGTAGCTGAAGGCGCAGGGCGGCAGCACTGCCCGGTTGAAGTCGAGAGTGATCGTGCCATCCGGATTCGGTGCGACGAACAAGAAGCGACCCACGCTGTAGGTGTCATCGCCGTTGGTCGCGTCGGCGAAGACGAGCTGCAACGCACGGCCGGCCTTGAACGCCGCGAGGTTGTAGTCGACGCCGTCCTTGGTGAAGGTGATCTCGCCGGGGATGACCTCCTCACGGGTCTGCCCGTCGTCCTTGAGGTGCTCGAAGCCGAGGGTGGTGCCCGCGGGGTTCTCGGTGAACTTCGCCGTGATGACCCACTCCGGGTTGTAGCCGAACGCGTCGATGCCGCCGAACTGCTGGATGCCATCCGAGTTCGAGTCCCACACCCGCAGGGCGTATGTACCCTCGGAGCTGGCGATGACGAAGCCGGTGACGGTGTCACTGAACACGATGGTGCTCGGGTTCGGGTCATCCTTGCCGCGCACCACGACCGTGCCGTCAACGAGTTCGCCGTCGACGACGATGTTGTCGGATGCCTCGGCCGTGACCGTGAGCCCGCCGCCCGGGTTCGGCGCCCATCGCCCCGGAACACCGTAGATCGTCTGCTCGGAATCCACCCACTGAGTATTCACGAGCGCCAGACTGCCGAGCGGCTGCACGACGCTCAGTTCGCGCCGCTCGTGGTAGGTGGCAAGCTGGCTCTCGGGCGTTTCGGTGGCGGTGTCGGTCATGGGTTCCATCCTCGTGTGATCCACCGACTAAACCGGTGGCGACACGGGTTTATGCCCTGCGTCGAGCCCCTAAACTGTTGTCGCGCAGACCGGCGCCTCATGCGAAAGGCAGCACATGGACCCGATCACCATTAGCGGCGGCATCATCGGCCTCATCATCTTCATCGTCACCGTCGTGTCGATCGTCAACAATCCGAATCACGGCGGCCTCGGCAAGTTCATCTGGATTCTGGTCGCATTCTTCCTGTCGATCATCGGCTCGATTCTCTGGCTGATCTTCGGTCGCGGGCGCGTTCCCAAGCGCTGACGCCCGGTACCACTCCCACATCCGGTCGCACGCCTCCTCCAGCGTCCAGGCGTAACCGAGCAGGCGGCCCTCCGGGGTGAGCCCTCGCAGGCCCGCGCGCTGGTTGATGCGCCCGTACTCGATGATTCCCACGAGCGTGCCGCGATCGTAGAGCCGCCACTCGCCGGGCCGGAACGAGTGCTCGAGGTTGTCGCTCGCGCGCCAGTGATGCACCATTCTTAGAACATACATTCGAAGGTGGTCCCCTGTGAATAGCGCGGCGCATCCCGAGCAACGCTCGACATAGGCTGAGGCTATGTCGAGCCAGTGGACCGAGACCGCCGCCCAGTACGTCACCAGCACGCAATCGTGCCCACGCTGCGACACCACCCTCGCTCAGCCTGGACACTGCACCGAGTGCGGTGCCGATCTGGCTGGCCCCCAGGCCAAGGCGGTGTGGAACAGTTCACTCGCCGTCGCCGCAGCGCTTCGCGAGCGGCAGGCGCTCATCGACGGGCTGCCGAACTTCGGGGAAGCACCGGTCGCGATCCCGGCACTGGTGGCTGCGCCTGCCGGCGCACCTGCTGTCGCCAGCGGCCCGATTCCAGCCGTGGCAGAGCCTGCCACTCGACGCACCAGCTCGCAGCTCAGCGTGCAGTCGGTGCTCGCTGTGGCCGGCGCCGGCCTCTTCGCCGTGGCGGCCATCGTCTTCACGTTCTTCAACCCCGACCTCACCGATCTGGGTACACGGTCGGCCATCGTCGCGGGCATCAGCGCGGTCTTCATCGGCGGTGCCTGGCTGCTCGCCTGGCGTGGCCTCACCTTCTCCGCCGAGGCCGTCGGCGCCCTCGGTGCGGTATTCCTCGGCCTCGACGTGTGGTCGTTCTCGCAGGCCGCGCCCGACGGCGTGAGCGAGTGGTTGTTCGGCGGCATCGGGATGCTCGTGGCTGCGGCATCCCTGCTGGCACTCGCTGCGCTCGTGCGGCTGCGCACGTGGCTCTGGGCCGCGTTGGTGGGTATCGCGCTGACCCCCGCACCGTTCGCGTACGCCGTGGATTCTGCGTGGGCCCCCGTGGTGGGCCACCTCGTGGTGGGCTTCGCCGCCCTCGGCGCACACGTGATCGCGCGGCGGTTCGCTGGTCGCTTTGCAAGCCCGCTGGCTGCCGACCATGGCACCGCGACCGTGATCACGCTGCTCGTGCTCGCTGTTGTGCCGCTGCAACTCGTGCTCCTGCCGGTCGCGGAGTCGCCTACCCGGGTCGGCCTCAGTTCTGCCGTGCTGGCCGCGCTCGCGCTGGTCGCCTGGCTCGCCGCGCTTCAGCAGTTGCGGCGCTTCTGGTTGTTCGCGTCGGGCGCGCTGATCACCGCTGCGGTTGCCCTTCTGCCGCTCGTTGCCGACCTGTATGACTGGACCTGGTACCTCGCGTTCGTCCCGGCGGCGGCCGCTGTCGCGCTTGTCGTGATCGCGCTCATCCGTCGGCCGTCCTTCCATGCGGGCGCCCTCACGATCGCCCTGGCCTGCGCCGTGCCTGCGGCCGGAGTCGCTTCGAACCGGCTGACCGCGATGCTGCTCGGCGGCGGGGAGTTCACCGGCAACGCGACTACCGAGCTCGCCGCGCTCTTCGGTCTCGCCGCGACCGCACTTGCCTGCGGATTCCTCGCGTGGCGCACCCGGGGCGCTCGCACGCTTGCGTTCACCCTGTGGATCGCCTGCCTCGCACTTCTCGCACTCACCGTCTGGTCGGCGCTCGCGCTGCCCACCCAGATCGTCGCGACGCTCGCGTTGGCCGTCGTTCTCAGCGCCGTTGTCGTGCGGGTGCGCCTGCCCCTCGTCGCCCGCGTGCCGCTCGCCGTGACGGCGCATGTCGGTGCGCTCATGGCCGCGGTGATCTCGTGGCACGATCCAGCCAGCCGCGTGCTCGCCGGAGCTGCCGCGGTCGCGACGCTGTTCGCCGTCGCTCGCACTGTGCCCCTGAAGGTGCGGCCGGTGCACGTCGGTGTTGGCTACGCCTATGCGCTCGTCATCGTCGCGGCTGCGCTCGACCTCGCCGGATTCGAGACGATCGCGGTGCTCTGCCTCACGACGACTGTCGGCTCGCTCGCTGCCCTCGCGGTCACCCTGGTCGGCCGGTTCAGGCCGGGCACCTGGTACGCCGTGCTGATCGTCACCGCTGTGCCCTTCGCGATCGGCATCGTGTCGGTGCTGCTCGACCGCAGCGGCTGGACTGCTCTGTCGACCGGTGTCACCTTCGCCCTGCTCCTGGCGATCATGCTGACCCGCCGCCCCGGCCTGACGCTGGTCATCCGGGCCGGTGCCGCAGCGTTGCTCGTGCCCGCCCTCGCCGTCGTCGTGATCTGTCTGGGCGCGCAGGTGCTCTCGGTGAGCGCCTCCCCCATCACCCTGCCGGTCATTGCCGTGATCGTCGCGTGCACGCTGCCGGCGACGGGCCTGATCGCGGCGGCGGTCGCCGCACAGGGCGTCTCCGCGGCGGATGCCGCGGTCGTGCGGGTATGGATCGAGATCTCCTCGCTGGTCACCGGGGCGATCGCGGTGGTGCTCGCGCTGGTACGCTCGGCAGCGGGCATCCCGACGACGTTCCTCGTACTGGTGATTCTCGGGATCGGCGCCATCGCGACGGCGGTCTTCGCCAAGCGTCGCTACGGCTGGCCAGTCGCCGGCATCGCGTTCACGGGCGCGCTGTGGTGCGTGTGGTGGCTCGCCGGCATCACTGTGCTCGAGCCGTACCTGTTGCCGCCGGCGCTCGGTACGGCCCTCGTCGCCGCGATCCTGGTCGCCCGCGATCGGCCGGGCATGGGGATCTCCGCGGTCGGCCTGTACTGGACAGGTCTCGGTGTCGCGGCCGTGCCGACCCTCGTTCTTCTCGCCCTCTCCGGGTCGGACCAGGCGAGTCTGCCGTGGCGTTCGCTCGGGCTGCTGGGGGCGGCGCTCGTGCTCATGGTGTTCGCCGCGCTTATCCCGCGCCTTGTGAAGGTCAGCGCCCTACGGCGCATCGGCCCGCTACGGGCCCCCACCCTCGTTGTGGCCATCGGGGCGGCATCCGCTGGGGCGATTCAGGGCATCCGCTACGGGCTAGGGCTCGACGCCGTGGCGGTCGCCAGCCGTGAACTCGTGATGCTGCCGGTGCTCGGGTTCGCCGTCGCGGCAACGGTTCTCGCCGTCGTCGCGGCCCGGATGCTCGGCTCACGCTCGCGCTGGAGCTACGTGCCCGCCACGGTCTACCTCGTGGCGGGGCCGATCGCGGCGATCCGGGAGGGCTGGTTCCCGATCCTCACGGTGCTCGCCCTGGCCCTGCTGCTGCTCGCGCTCATGATCGTGACCACGGTGCGCGCCCGATCCCGCGCCGTGACCCTGCCGCCGGTGTGGTTGACGTTTGTGCTCGCCTGGTGCACGGCCGTCGCCAGCTGGAGCCAGCGCGAGCTGCGGGTCGAGGCGTACTCGCTGCCCCTCGGACTCGCCCTACTGGCCGTCGGCATCATCGCGATGCGTCCGCTGCCCGCTGAGACCGCGGATACCCGCCCGACCCTCACCTCGTGGCCCATCGGTTTCAGCGGCTCCTGGCGCCTTCTCACGCCCGGCATCGTGGTCACACTGCTGCCGTCGATCCTCGCGACCGGAACCGATCCGCGCACCGAGCGTGCCATCCTCGTGATCGCTCTCGCCCTGATCGCGATTCTCATCGGCTCGATCCGACGGCTCGCGGCGCCATTCATCCTCGGCATCATCGCGCTGCCGATCGAGAACATCGTGGTCTTCGCCGTGCAGATCGGTCGCAATATCGGCGCGCTGCCGTGGTGGATCACCCTCGCGACCGCAGGTGCTGTGCTGCTGGTGATCGCCGTCGGGTCGGAGCGTCGCACCGGCAAAGACAAGGGCACCGCGGCCCGGTTGCGGGACCTGCGATAGGCCCGTCAGAGGGCGGTGTAGACGACGACCTGTGACCCGACAACCACAGCCCACGCCAGCACGCTGACCGTCAGCGTCGTGAGGATCGTGTGGGCGCGCTCGGCGATGATCGGCCGGCCCTTCACTCGCGCGAGTCGCGCGTCGTACCAGTAGGCGGACGCGAGCAACAGCAGCGCGATCGTCAGAACCCTCACGAGCAGTGGCGGATCGCCGCCGACGACGATCGCTCCCACCTGGTAGAACGCGATCACGCCCCATGGAACGATCGCCACCGCCGCACCGAACGAGAACGGCCACGTCGACTCCACCGCCCGCTCGTGCAGCACGAGGAAGAGACTCGAGCCGGCCGTGATCGCGTAGAGCGCGACGAGGGCCGCGACATCCGTGACGCCGTTGATCTGTGCCACGAGGAACACCACGATCCCCGACACCTGCGACCACTCGATCCAGCGGATGACCGGGCTCGGTCGCACTGCGTCGATGGCGCGGCACAGCGCCGAGAACACGAGGAGCGTCACCGCTGCGACGCCCAAGTTGACGCTCGTGAGCTGGATGCCCCCGCCGAAGTCGGCCGTGACCGGGAGTAGCACGGGGTCGGTGCCGCTGAGCAGGATGCCGACGACGATGGCTTGGGCGGCGAGGAGGGTCGCAGCGAGAGTGTTGACGGTGCCGGTAGTCATTGCTCGTCCGTCCGCCCGTTGCCGTATCCAATGAACCACTCGGCGTCGACCGGACTGGGCTCCCAAGTGTAGACAAAGGGGCGTACGCGCCCGCCCAAGCCTTCGCGGGGGAAGTGCCTCCACAGGACGTTCTCAGCGTCATCGATGAGGCCATCAGCCCAGTCCACGCCGTCCACGTAGGCGGCTGGCGAAGGCTCGACGATCTCCTCCAGCGCTCGGGCGAAGAGCGGTCCTTCCCCATATGGATCGTCGGCGAGCTCCGCCAGGTCGACGAAGACACCAAAGACGTGCTCGCCCTGAGGGAATCGGCACAGAACCAGGATCTCGGTCGGGCTCACGACCCGTCCAGCCACCCAGAGTGGCCCCCACGCCGGTTCCAAGAGGTACTCACGCACCGCGGCCAGGGTCGCCGCAGCGTCGATCCCGTCAGCCGTCATCGTCCCAAACTGCCACGAACGCGGCGGAACGGCCAGCCCCGCCTTGCCTCAGGCTTCACGGGCACCGTTGATCCTCCGACATACGCGTCACAAGCGGTGCAAAAAGCTGCTCCAGCTCAGACTGATTGAGCTGCGAGGTGTACGACTTCGACGACACCTCAAGCATGAGGTCCCCGCACGCCACGAGCATGTTGGAGAAGGCTAAGTCGCCCAGATCGTCACTTCCCGAGGACTGGTACGTGAAGGAATCGTCCCCGAGCAAGTCGATCATCCCACCGTGCTCCTTGACCGGACCCGAGGTCGGGGCACAGGGCGCCAACGCCTGGCGCAGCGCCTCCACGTTCACCTATTGACGGTTGTCGCGCGAAGCAATCCGCCGCGCAATTCCAGTAGGGCGGGCGGGACTTGAACCCGTGACCGACGGATTAGGGTGCCGAAAACCCGAGCAATGCCCCCCACTGGCGTTTCTGACGTTGCACAGCTTGCGCCAAGACACCCAGTTTCATCCTCGGGCGACGACGCTGGGAACGCCGCTAGATCACCAGTTGTCGTTGGTGTACGAAATGCGCTCGCTGGGTTCGGGCGGCTCCGGCGGCTCGTGCCATTTGTAGTCTCGATAGGTTCGCGTTGGTACCAACCGGCGTCCGGCCTGAGCTTTCTTCAGCCAGTCCACCAACTCTTCGTAGTCCTCGGAGCGCATCCCCTCGGCTTTGCACTTCGCCCGAAATGCTTCTACGTCCACGCGGTCCCACCGCGCCTTCGAGTTCATCAGGTCGGCTTTGAATCGGGCTTGCTCATTCCATTTTAGATGGTTGTCGTAGCCCTTCGCGTACTCGGCGAGAAAGTGGATGAAGTGCGCGACACTCGGAGGCAAGCGATCTTCTAGTTCCATGCCCCGCACGCTACTCCAGCCTCCAGACACCACCCACGAGCGGCGCGGGAATCGCCCCACCCTGGGCGAGCCGCTCGTAAGTCTCCACAGGTAGCGTGCCGCCACATTTTGGACAGAGCTCTCCTTACCTAAGAGGGTCTGGAGCTCTTTCTAGCGGCGCTTCTTGGGCTTCTTGCGCTTGGCGGTGGCGATGGTCCAAACGGCCACCACTCCCAGCGCGAAGTCACCTACGCCACCGAGAAAGCTTCCGAGAGAATCCATGTCTTCACACACGGCTTCCCCCTTCCTCGAAGGGTGCCAGCGATGAGCTGGCGAGAACCCACGCTCAAGGCGAGCGCAGGAGTCTAGTGGGCGCCCGTGGGAGGGCACAAAAAAAAGCCAGCAGCGGGGCTGGCGAGCTCTAGGCACAGAAATCCCAAGCGGATCGAGAGTACGCCGCTGGACACAAAGCCAGGTTGTCGCTGGCGGATTTGGGCGCATATCTGGAGCGCAACCTCAGGCTACCAACGAACTGTCACACAGTGTCAAGGCTTGTCAAGTACCTGAGAGCCGCTGACCGGCCGATTCCCGCGTAATCCCAGTAGGGCTGTGGGCCTTCGGGTGATGCTTGTCGGTTTGGTGTCGGGTGATTCTTGACACTCTGGTGGATAGGTTAGGCCCCGC